>Ga0209227_1000005_pt1 | contig 237189 bp, 196 predicted proteins | sample YNPBryantNP2012_FD_185815 | JGI IMG/M metagenome (GOLD analysis project Ga0209227, IMG submission 185815) | Anoxygenic and chlorotrophic microbial mat microbial communities from Yellowstone National Park, USA - YNP Bryant NP 2012 (SPAdes)... ...
TCTGCCGTCGTTAACCCAACCAGCCGGTTTGAAACCCGTCCCTACCAACGCGATGAAAGACAGCCGTCGCCCGCTTCTGCCGTCGTTAACCCAACCAGCCGGTTTGAAACCCGTCCCTACCAACGCGATGAAAGACAGCCGTCGCCCGCTTCTGCCGTCGTTAACCCAACCAGCCGGTTTGAAACCCGTCCCTACCAACGCGGTGAAAGACAGAGCTGCGGGTCGCCCGCACCCCCAGCCCCGCTCCCGCGCTGCGGGCCTTGCGGTGGCCTCCACGTCTGTCTCAGAAATACGCTAGGAGGGACGGGGTTGAAACCGATGTTTGCCAGCAGTTCGTGAATCGTTGCCACGGCTCCCTGTCTCAGAAATACACTAGGAGGGACGGGGTTGAAACCCGTCCCTACCAATGCGATGAAAGACAGAGCTGCGGGCCGCCCGCACCCCCAGCCCCGCTCCCGTGCTGCGGGCCTTGCGGTGGCCTCCACGTCTGTCTCAGAAATACGCTAGGAGGGACGGGGTTGAAACCCGTCCCTACCAACGCGATGAAAGACAGCCGTCGCCCGCTTCTGCCGTCGTTAACCCAACCAGCCGGTTTGAAATCCGTCCCTACCAACGCGGTGAAAGACAGCCGTCGCCCGCTTCTGCCGTCGTTAACCCAACCAGCCGGTTTGAAACCCGTCCCTACCAATGCGATGAAAGACAGCCGTCGCCCGCTTCTGCCGTCGTTAACCCAACCAGCCGGTTTGAAACCCGTCCCTACCAACGCGATGAAAGACAGAGCTGCGGGCTGCCCGCACCCCCAGCCCCGCTCCCGTGCTGCGGGAGAGGGGGGATCGTGAACGTGGTATCGTTGAAAGATGTAGGCGCAGGATCGCCCCTGCTAAGCACACGATCAAAATCACGAGTTTCTGATCACTCTCTCACTTATCTTCTGCTGACAGTGGCACTTCCAGAGTTAGGGTAGAATACGTAACGTTCTGTATTTTACATCGCTATCGCTCAGGAGGAATACAATGCTTGTGGTAAAGGTCGGTGGTAGCGCTGGAAACGACTACGATGCCCTCTGTGATGATATTGCCGGACGCTGGCAGCACAACGAGCGTATCATTCTTGTGCATGGAGGTTCGGATCAGACCAATCGTCTGGGTGAAGCACTGGGTCATCCGCCGCGATTCGTGATGTCGCCGGGTGGTCACACCAGTCGCTATACCGACCGACAAACGCTCGAGATTTTTATGATGGCGACTGCTGGCCTGATCAATAAGCAACTGGTTGAACGCTTGCAGATGCGGGGGGTAATGGCTCTCGGCCTCAGTGGGCTTGATGGTCGCATTCTGTCTGGAAAGCGAAAGTCGACAATCAGGGTGATCGAACAGGGACGGCAGATGATTCTGCGTGACGACTGGACCGGAACTATCGAGCAAGTGAACAGCACATTGTTACAATCACTCCTCGATGCTGGGTATTTGCCGGTAATTGCTCCGCTGGCCTGCTCAACTGCCGGTGAAGCGTTGAATGTTGATGGTGATCGCGCTGCCGCTGCTATTGCTGCGGCGTTGCATGCCCAGACGTTGATCTTGCTTTCAAATGTGCCGGGCTTGCTGCGCAATTTTCCCGATGAGTCATCGCTGATCACTCATATTCCGCGCACTGAACTCGAAGCTTATATGGCGTATGCCGCTGGTCGGATGAAAAAGAAACTGCTCGGCGCTCAAGAAGCACTGGTTGGCGGTGTGCAGCGTGTCATTCTGGCCGATGCCCGCATACCGGCCTGTATCAGTCAGGCACTGAATGGGGGCGGTACCCACATCGTTTGAGATAACCGTTTACCGACGATAAGCAGCGTGCCGCGTTGGCAATGCTTCCTGTTATCGGTGTGGCGAGAGTGGCTTCGCCACCTGTCCTGATCGCCTTACCCCTATTTTCTGCCAATAAACGCTCGTACCACAGCGGTTATTGCATTTGGTCGCGGGTTCAGAGCATATGGATCGTCGGCTATCAAGCCCTCGATCACTTCGTCTGGCCCAATCGCAAAGCGCTCTACTGCATTCAGGTCGAGGTCACGTAGCGACCAGGCCAGCCCCAACAGATCGTCGGCACTAAGATCGGTACGGATATGTGGGCGAAGGGACGAAGTAACCAATGCTGCCAGTTCGACCTGACGCACCGGATCGTGTTCTCGGATGCGTCGGGCAATCGCCATCACGATCATTTGCTGACGGGCTTCACGGGCGTATGCACTGTCGGCATGGCGGGTGCGACTCAGTATCAATGCCTGATCGCCATTGAGCCACTGTTTGCCGGCGGGAAAGTAGACGGTTGTGATCCCATAATCCATTGTCGGGTAGGCAGGATCGTAGATCGGCTGTGGCAGTTCGACTTCAATCCCCCCAATCGCATCGACTGCCGCTGCAAAGCCAGTAAAATCGGCCCATACAATGTAGTTGATCGGTATTCCCAAGAGATTCGATACAGTACGACGCGCCAGCTCAGCCCCACCGAGAGCCGGATTCTGTTCACCGTAGACCGTGGCACTATTAATGCGCCCATAGCCGTAGCCGGGAATCTCAACCACCAGGTCGCGCGGTATCGACAGCAATGCGACGCGGCGGTTGGCCGGTTCGATCCGCACAACCATCAGGGCATCTGTGCGAGTAGCCCAACTCTCGCCAGGCCGCCGATCACTCCCCAGCAACAGAATATGGATTGCCTCGTTTGCCGGTATGTTTACCCCAACAGTTGGCATCAATGTCGGTACCGGTATACGACCATCAATGCCCGGCAAACGGATTGGGGTTATCGAGGGAGCCACTGCTACATCACGCACAGACGAGGTCGGGGTCAATGTCGCGGTCTCGTCCGTTGGATCGGCCGGTCGATGAATCGTGGGTTGAGGTTGTGCGGTCACCGATGGCGCGGGCAGAGATACCGGTGTCATTGTGAATGCAACCATCGCCATTGCCGGAGTCGGAGTAGCAGCCGTCGTCGGTAGTTGCATCGCCACCAGGCTCTGCCGGATGGTTATTGCTGCCAGCACAACGCGACCGGTCTGAAAACCTAGCCAACCAGCAGACAACACCAACAGTACCAGCAGCATCATACGTCCTGGCCGACGAAGTTTAGATGATCGCTCAGGTGGAACCGGACTGGTCGTTAGTAAGTGGAGCAGCAACTCCTGATCGGTCTGTTCGCAGATTGCGCGACAGGTCGGACAATGGTTAAGGTGAACCTGCAAACGGAGTCTGGTAGTCGACGCAGCGCCTGGACGAATACCGGCGGCCAGCAGGGCACGTGCTTCATTACAGTTCATACGGATGCCATGAAAGGTATTGAGAGTACACCCATAATATACCATTGCGCCGATCAATATGCTATGATACAAAACGTGGCGCTATACACTTTTTCATGATTTAGATTAAGGAGAAATGAATGCGACACTCTCGCCGAGTGTGGTGGATCGGATTGATGGTCGCTCTCGTCGGGCTGGTTTCACCTGTCGTTGCTGCGCCAATTCGCAATAATATCGTAAATGTTGACCAATTTGGTGATGAAAAAGACCTGCCCCCGAACCTGCTCAGTGATGAAGAAATCGAACGTATTGATCGTCTGCAGAACGATGCAAAGTATCCAAATGCGTTAAGTGGGATCAGTCCTGACGATGGTGCAGTGTTGATCGGTTCGGCGGACGGTATTGCCTTTCTTGAGATCGAAACCGGTGATACCGTTGCGGTTGATACTACCGTGTTTGACTTCTTTGTTCCGTTGCCGTTCTTCGGCTTCGGTCGTTTTAGCTGGCAAGATGAGCGTACTCTGGGTGTATTGGCGGTAAACTTCTTCGCGTCCGGTAATGAAGACGCTTTTGCTGCACTTGCCATTGATCGGTATAGCGGAGCTATTACGACGCAGCCGGTTGCTATTCCCGACGAAAATATCGGGATTGTCTCAGTTGCGCCAAACCTGACCACCTGGCTTATCCTCCGTGAACCACCACAGCCGGATACTGCTCAGTCTGAAGCATTCAAGCCATTTACCGTTCGGCATACGCTTGGTCTCCCTTCACCGATTGCGCTGCGCGTCAATCGCATTGAACTGCCAGCACGAGTTCAGCGGCGTGTCGATTTGTTGCGTCAACGGCGTTCCGAGCTCTTGCACCGATTTCTCTTCCAGCAGCAGGCTGAAGATAATATGGTTGAAGTTACCCGTGCTCCATATGATCTTTTCCTCTATGATGCGACTACCAGGAGCGAACGATACATCACCAGCATCCCTTACGCTTCTTCGTTACTCGGTGAAACCTGGACAAGCGACTCCAAGAATCTTGCCGTTTCGTTTGTTGGTGTTCCCGATGCTGAAGGACGTGGATTTTATGCTGGTTCGCTCTTCTCCGAAGAGTTGTATCGTGACGTGACCGGTAATCTGCCTCCGGCCCAGAACCCGATCATTCAGAACAATAACACTTACGTTATTGATTCTGTCAGCGGTCAAACCCAGGTGATTCGGCCCGATCCTGTGCCCGGTGCACCGATCCTCGAAGCCCATGATTGGGCGCCTAGCGGTCAGGCATTGCTGATCAAGGCCCATCATCCGGCGTATTTACAGGGGCGCACCCATCCGGTGTATTACCCGCGTTTTGCTTCCCGTACTAGTTTTCGGTTTTATGACCGGGGAAGCGATGGTCAATTCCGTCATACCGGAACATTCAGTCACCCAATGCTCTCTGGTGGTAATGTCGCATTCGCATTTAGCATCGCCGATTTTGTCAGTCCTGATGAGATTATCGTGCGCGGGGTCGTTGGCAGCAACCGTCATCCGTATTACTACAACCGCGTATCCGGCGAATTACGCAATCTCGCCGACCGTGCCGGTGCCTACTACAATGTTGTCGCTACCAGCAGCCGTACCCGTCAGATTGTCTTTACCTATACCTCATACACTGATCCGCCAGATATTTACCGCTTGCGCTGGGATGGGAGTGCGCTGGCGCGCCTGACCTGGTATAACGAAGAGTTGCGCCGTGAGGCCAATTTACGGCAAGACCCAGTGACCTTTACTCTGCGAAACGGGCAGGTGCGGGTCGGGACCCTGATTCAGTCAGCGGATGCGCCGTTTCCGCCGCGCAATGTTCGCCTGATCGTCTGGCAAGAGGGTGGGCCGAATGTACCAATGATCAATCAGTGGCAGGCTAATGTCGAAAATCCGTATGCCTTACTTCCTTCATTCGGATTCGCGCTGCTGATCACCCCGCTCGCCGGTCGTCACGGCTACACGCCGGAAGTCTTTAATTCGCTGGTTGATCGGGCAAATTTCGGGCAGATCGATATTGACGAACAGGCCGAGGTTGTGCGACAAGCGATTGCCCGTGGTTGGACAGCGCGGGGTAAGGTGGGAATTACCGGATGTTCGTATGGAGGTTACTTCGTGCTCCAGAGCATTGTACGCTATCCCGATCTGTATACTGCGGCCAATCCGCAGTGCGCGTTTATCGATCTGGTTAGTGATTGGACATTAGGCAATGGCCCATTGGTACCATATATGGAGGGATTGCCGCCGTACAAGGCGTTTCGTGAATACATCAACGACTCGCCGAGTTATGGTGCTGATCGTGTGAAAGCGGCAGTACTGACCTTCCACGGGACCGATGATTTCTTACCGATTGTGCAGAACGAGAACTTCCATTTGCAACTGGTCAACCGTGGCGTTCCAGCGCGAATGGTACGCTTTGTCTACGAGGGTCATGGTTTGTCAATGAAGGAAAATCAGCTTTATGCTGCTCAAGAGCAGATTGCCTGGTTCCGGTCTCATTTGAAGTAGGCGGATTGAGGCGAGCTGGATGTGCGCGCACCCAGGTTTGCGTAAGGCGGGCCAGAGGTGCGTGCACTCTGGTCATCTTCATCTGATCGTTTGAAGGACTATCTCGTTTGTATTCGGCATAACGACAATGATACGACGACCATTTTATTATCGTCTGAGCGAAGGAATGCGCATTAGTATTCGCCCATTCTACTTGCCGGGACACTCGTTTCCGCCGTTGCAGCGCTATGTCTTTGCCTACGAGGTACGGATCGAAAACATTAGCCGACGTACTGCGCAATTGATGCGCCGGCGCTGGTTGATCTATGACTCCTGTGGTGAAGAGCAAGAAGTTGTGGGTGATGGGGTTGTCGGTTTACAACCGATCCTTGGCCCTGGTGATGTACATGAATACCAGAGCTTCTGCGTGCTTAAGTCGCCGCGGGGCTGGATGGAGGGCGAATATTTCTTTCGCACCCCTGATAATCAAACCTTTGCTGCCACGATTCCGCGTTTCGATCTGATCGCCGATGCGGAGATGATTGATGAAGATGACCCGTTACGATAAACGACGCCGTGCTCGTTCACGTCGATATGTGCTCACAAAGACAACGACCAGCAATGGCAGCAGCCAGGGCCAGTCGCGCCGCTCTTCGCGGAGCAGTCGTAAGGTAGCACGGAGCTGGATAATCCAGGGGAAACGGGCCAGTTGTACGTCCAGCAGTGCCTGGAGGCGACGCTGCCAGCTCGATGAATGGTCTTGGTTCATAGCAGAGGACTTTCTGGGCAAGAATGGCAGCGATAACCTCCATTTGCGAGCCAGATCAGGTCTGGTGGTGGCAGATGTTGAGTTTCCCATCGCTACCTCTTCCTCTCATCACGCACCTTCTATCTTCACGACACGTTCGTAGGGGGGGAGAACCCGCCCCTACGAACGCCTGACCGCTTATCCCTCAAAGAACTTGCGATTCTTCTCGATGTAGCTCTTCCACTGCTCTGGCACGGCGTCATCGGCGAAGATAGCCTCGACGGGGCATTCTGGTTCGCACGCGCCACAATCAATGCATTCGTCGGGGTTGATGTAATACTGGTCGTCACCCTCGTAAATGCAATCCACCGGACAGACCGCCACGCACGAGGCGTCTTTCGTGCCGATGCACGGCTCAGTAATAACGTATGGCACAGATGTCTCCTTCCTGACTTACACTTCGACCACCGATGCAACCGGAACAATGATTGTTTGGTTTCAGACTACTACAGATGAATTGATCCGTCTACCACTTTTGTACCACTTCACCACAACGTTGTGGTTTGACGCGCAAGGTACGTTCAGGGTGGTAACTGACCAACCCTGGCGGACCGCCGGGGATCTTACGAACGGTTCGACGCCGACAGAGATCAACCTCTACAGCTGCATCATGACGGGCCTGGCTATAATAAGCGGCCAGTGCTGCTGCTTCGGTGATCGTCTGTTGCGGCGGATTATCGGCGCGAATAATGACATGGGCACCGTGAATCTGGCGAGCGTGTAACCACCAGTCGGTTGGGCGGGCGATACGAAAGGTTACTTCGTCGTTCTGTCGGGCAGTGCGGCCAATATAGATCGGCAGACCATCACTCGAGCGTATCTGTAATGGCCGTGACCGCAAAGCAGGACGGCGCGTCGCTGAAGGACGGAGATAACCGGCCTCTTCCGCTTCGACTGCGATCAGATCGATCTGATGCGATTCATCGGCAATTTCTAGCAAGGCGAGCAACTGATCGAGACCAGCCAGGCGCTTTTCGGTCTCGGCTAATCGTTCGGGCAGGATGCTACGAGCGCTTTTTGCCTTTTCATACGCTTTGAAACGCTCTTGGGCCTGTTCGATAGGTGACCGATTTGGGTCGAGAACGATGCGCTCTCCCTCTACGATTAATTCGTTGGCTCGTGGCGACAACTGATGGAGGAAGGCGAAGATCATCTCGCCTTCCCAGCGTAAGCGATCTAGCTCGGCGGCGCGACTCAGCTCAGCAGCAATCTGATCACGCTGGCGCTCGATGTGTTCACGGCTGGCGAGAAGTCGTTCTCGCAACTCTTCACGTCGCCGATCACGTCCCAATGGTTGCTGCCGGGCAGTATAAAAGGCCTCAAGTGCGGAACTCATGCTAGGCATGGATGTTGCATTGGGGAGATGGATGGGATGATACGGCGCAAACCCGATAGGACCTTGCTCATCGTTGATTAGATGCGGCGCTGGCGGTTCGGCGAATATCTCGCGTAAACGGGCAGCTACGATATACGCCGGTAATTGCTGAGTTGATTGCGGAATCGAGCCGCATGCTCGGGTCAATACTTCACGGGCAATTTGTGGCGAAACACCCCGATACGCTCTGACCAGGGCCTTTACCGGATCATCGCCTGCTAACCCTGCAATCTCGGCGGCGGTGGCTCGTAACGGATCACGTTTGTCAGGAACCGGCGGTAACGTGTACACCTGTCGCGGTAAGATCACTCGACTACTCATACGGGGCGAAACCCGCTTGATCGCATCGAGAATAGTGTTATTATCATCAACTAAGATGATGTTACTCCGCCGGTCTTGTGGTTCTACCACCAGATCGCAATGGTACATGTTGTCAACCGATGCCGAGTCATCGTCGTCAACATCGTCAACCAACTCATCGCGGTCGTATGTCAGTTTGCGCGACTCCATTGGTTTCGCTATACTGAACAAAACAACCCGCTCATAGGGAGGCTGTTCAATATTGATGATGCGACCACCGAGCACGTATTTGCGTAACAATAAGAGAAAGGGCGTTTCACCGTCAACGCCACGTGTCGGTCGTTGACTGATCAGATGAATTCGCGCAGTCTGTGCATCGGCTGAAGCCAGCAGATAATAGCGCCGGGCGTGCCGGTACACCTCTAATCCAATGGTTAGAGGTCCAACCATAACAACGCGCTGAATCCGTCCGTAGAGCACCGTAGTGCGTAATTCTTCCACGACGGCAGCTAATGTCAGAGCATCGAAGTACATACGGTTACAACACAAGACGTACACAATATCATCAGCAGGATACCACAAGCAGGCGCAGGCATGGAACAGGTGCTTAATCCGGTATTACAGGGTAAACCACCACAGCCGCTACTCGTCGTCATTTCAGGGCCATCCGGGGTAGGTAAAGACTCGGTTCTGATGCGGATGCGTGAGTTGGGTTTTCCGTTTCACTTTGTCGTGACGGCGAACAGTCGTCCGCAACGTCCGGGCGAGATTGACGGCGTTGACTATCATTTTGTGACGACTGAGCGCTTTCGTGAGATGATCCAGAATGACGAATTACTGGAATGGGCTGAGGTGTACGGCCAGTATAAAGGTATTCCTAAGTTCGAGATTCGCCAGGCGATAGCAAGTGGGCGGGATGTGATCCTGCGTATCAATGTTGATGGTGCGGCAACCATTAAGCGTCTCGCGCCAGAAGCTGTCTTCATCTTTCTGGCACCGGCCTCGATTGATGAACTCCGTCACCGTCTGTTATTGCGACGTACCGAATCGCCGGATGAAATCGAACGGCGTCTGGCGATGGTCAACGATGAAATGGCTCAGTTACCTAACTTCGATTACGTGGTTATCAATCATGCTGACCGCCTTGATGAAACGGTTGGTCAGATTCGCGCAATTATCAGTGCCGAGAAAGCGCGCGTTTATCCACGACGGATTTCCCTCTAGTTTGAGCGTACAAGGAGTCAGCGAATGAATATCCAGGAACGTTTGGCAAACGATCTGAAAGATGCGATGCGTGCTGGTGACAAGGTGCGCGTGAACGCGATTCGTGCGGCGCGGGCTGCGCTTCAGGCTGCGCAACTCGACGCTGCTAAGCAGCGCTTTGATGCCGCAGTTGCCGAAATTGAGGCCAGATATGCTGGTGATCCGGTGGCGATTGAGGCTGCCAAAGCGAACCTTTCGATTGATAGCCACGCTGCACTGAGCGAGGCTGAACAAGAGGCAGTAATTGCCCGCGAGATTAAGCGTCGGCGTGATGCGGTAGAAATCTATCAGAAAGCCGGGCGGACCGATCTGGCCGCTGCTGAAGAGGCTGAGATCGCCGTCTTAAGCGAATATCTGCCTAAGATGCTCAGCCCTGAAGAATTGCGACCACTAGTGGCAGCGGTGATTGCTGAACTAGGGGTCAGTGGCCCATCAGCAATGGGTAAGGTTATGCCGGTACTCCTCGAACGGTTTAAGGGTCGAGCCGAGAACCGCATCCTGAGTCAGGTGGCCCGTGAACTACTGAGTACCGGGTAAGGCTACAGTGTTGAGTACGCCTATGAAAGCTCTTTCTTACCGCCGGTTATCCCGTTGGTTTGTACCTCTACAATGGTTGTCGTTTTCACGTCGACAGATACGGCTCCTTCTGGCGGCGCTTTTACTCTGGGCGGGAATCTGGGCAGTCCTGTCGTTCAGATTGCCCGATGCCGGTGGTTTACAGGTCGGTCAGCCCAGTCCGCTGAGCATTTCTTCGCCTACCGATGTTATCTATACCAGTGAGGTGCTGACTGCTGAACGTCGGGCACAGGCTGCCAACAACCCTGACAACCTGGTTTACTTCAACGACCCTCAAATCCCAATTGAGCAACGCCAACAACTTTTTAGCCTTCTTGAAACCATCGGTCGGATTCGTACCGATCCGACACTTTCCGCAGCCGAGCGCATCCGCGCACTGAGCAAGCTGCCGAGTGCTAATGTCCAGCTCACGAACGAACAGGCACGCTTGATACTAGAACTCGACGATGAAGCATGGTCATTACTACGCACGACAATCCTTAATCTGTACGACCGGGCTATCGAACGGTACGATTACGCGATTGATGAACGGGCGCTCAACCAGCTCCGCGAGCGCTGGCTGAGTTTTTGGCTGGCAACGACCTCGCTTGATGATGCTCAGCGCGAGCTAGCCCAGACAATGACGGCTGCGTTTCTCTGGGTCAATCGTACTCTGGATGCCGCCGCTACCGAAGAGCGCCGGGCAAACGCACAAGCTCAGGTAGCGCCGGTTGAAGTCAAGGTGCTGGCCGGCGAGATGATCATCCGTGCCGGTGAGATTGTCACTCCAGCCCATATCGAAAAACTTCAGGCTACCGGGGCAATGCCACGACCATTGCGATGGTCTGAATTGCTCGGCGAGGCTTTGCTGGCAGCGATGCTTGTCGCTGGGATTATCGGCTATCTTCACGTGTTTCAGCCCAAAATTGCTACACATCACCGTTCTCTCTTTGTTTTGAGCAGTAGTATCATCATAACGCTGGTATTTGCACGTCTAATGTTGCTGATCTCTGATACACGGCCGGTTTTCTTTCCGTTGGCCGTTCTGGCAGTGGTCACGACGGTTGTTTTTGGCGGTCAGATAGGTTTTGCTACCAGTTTACTGACCGCGCTGGTAGTGGGCGTGATGGAAGGGAATGATCTGACCCTGGCCGCTACGCTCTTTGCCAGTTGTACCAGCGCTGTGCTACTGACCCGCAGTGCCGATCGCTTGCGTTCGTTTCTCATTGCCGGTCTCGGTGTGACCGCAACGGTGATCGGGCTTGAAGTCACGTTCTGGCTCAATCAACAGGCTATCTTTACCATCAACGGTTTTGGCGGCTGGATGTTACCAACCCTCCTGGCGGCTGTCGTCAACGGCGGGTTGACCACCATCCTCTCGTTTGGCCTGTTTAACGTTGTCGGACGGATGGCCGGGCAGGTCACAGCATTACAATTAATGGAGCTGGCGCATCCATCACGACCGTTGCTGCGGAAACTGATTCGGGAAGCACCAGGCACCTATTATCATAGCGTTGCAGTGGGGAATCTGGCCGAGGCTGCGGCTGAGGCGATCGGGGCCGATGCTCTCTTGCTCCGCGTGGCGGCTTACTACCATGATATTGGGAAGACGATACGTCCGGCTTTCTTTACCGACAACCAAATGGGCCGCGAAAACGTGCACGATGATCTTGATCCTTATACCAGTGCACAAATTATCATTGACCATGTCCGTGAGGGGATCAAAATCGCACGCGCTGCCGGACTGCCGGAACAGATTATCGATTTTATCGCAACGCACCATGGTACCGGTCTGGTACGCCATTTTTATCAACTGGCTTTGCAGCGGTACGATCACGTTGATGAACGTGATTTTCGTTATCCAGGCCCACGCCCCCAAACTCGCGAACAAGCCATCTTGATGTTAGCCGACTCGGTAGAGGCGACGGTGCGGGCGAAGGCTCAACATGGGAAACTTATTGCCAGACGGAACAACGAATCTGCCGAAGGTACACCTAATGGGATAGTCACCCTTGATGAGCTGGTTCAATCGATTATTGATGCTCGTGTGCGCGAAGGAGAACTCAATGATGCTCCGCTGACGATGCGCGAATTACGGCAGATCAAGGATGTTTTCGTCAACAATTTGCAATCGATCTATCATCCGCGAGTTGATTATGCACCATCGCTTATCCGCAACTGAGCAGGAGCAAGCCCGTGATGTATACCGCCGATAGCCCAATTCTTGGCCCGCAAACCGTGGCAATGGATCAGATGAGTCGTTACATTCTGAGCCGACCGCATGGTGAATATACAGAAAAGGATATTGCCGATGTAATTATTCCGGCATACGTGAAGATATGTCTACCGGTAGGTGTTGATCCGCTGATCGCTGTTGCTCAGATGATCCACGAGACTGGCAATTTAACCAGTTTCTGGAGCCAGCGACCACGACGCAACCCGGCGGGAATTGGAGTTACCGGTCAGTGGCAGACGCAGCAACCGGCCGATCTGCGTGGATGGGCATACAACACACAACGCCAGCGTTGGGAAGCCGGGCTAAGTTTTGCGACCTGGGCTGACGATGCCATTCCGGCACAGGTAGGTCGTTTGCTTGCGTATGCCTTGCCAGAAGGAAGTGAAACCCCACCGCAACGGGCCTTGATTGCCAAAGCGCTTAGCTATCGCTCATTCCCACGAGCCTTTCGAGGAAGCGCACGCACGATCAAGCAATTGGGTCGTGCCCATAATCCGCTCGGTGCGCAGGGTGCTGGGTGGGCCAATCCCGGCCATAATTACGGTGAAGCGATTGCGCGGATTGCGAATCAGATTCTGGCAGTTCCTCTGACGTAGAGCCGATCTGAACATCCCGATCGCTGATCAAGCTCCTCGTTTGCGGCGAAACGACGAACCAATATCTGGGGCGTCGTGCTCTCTCTCCTTCAGGCAGTGCTCTCGTTGCAGCGCTTGCTCAAAAACCCAGTTTTGGTAGTTATGTTATACTAACGATACTTGTTACACATAAGCATTCAGCTAGCGACAGAAGCGTACCTGCTATGACATCACCTCTTGCGATTGCCGACATGCTACGCGCACGTAGCACTTCTTCCCCATCTGCCGACCGGCCACTGCTCGTCGCACTAGCCGATTCACTCAGTACCGGTGACCCTTCTCATCTCTTGACGATTGTTCAATCAAATGGCTCGATCAGAGCCAGTTTTCGCCGACTCGATGCTGTTCGTCGTCAGGCTACGACGCTTCTGGCCGATCACCCTGATGCTGCTGGGCCAATTGCAGATATTGTCGCGCAGGCGCAGGAGAAATTAATTCTTGAGGAAGAGACCCTCCTACGTCGCGAGCATATGCTCAATCAGCGCCTTGAACAGAGTTTTCTCACTTCACCGCTGGCAACACTAGAAGCGAACGAGCATGGGATAATCACACGCTGGAACCCGGCAGCCGAACGAATTTTTGGTTGGAGTGCAGCAGAGGCCATTGGAAAGAATGCCATTGAACTCCTAGTACCTAATATTGCTCGCGAACAGGTTGAAGAGGTTGTCAGCGCATTACTGAGTGGCCAGGCAAAGAATAGTCGCAATGCCAATATTACGAAAGATGGCCGGATTATTATCTGTCAGTGGTACAACGCTGTCCTGTACCACCCTGACGGACGAGTCGCCGGTTGGCTTTCGAAAACCGAGGATATTACCGAACAAATTCGTGCCGAAGAGGCGTTACGCGAAAGTCAGCAGCGTCTTGCGAGGCTCATGAGTAATTTGCCCGGTATTGCCTATCGGGTCTACAAAAAGGAGCGCTGGGTAGCAGAGTTTATGAGTGAAGGGGTGCTTGCTGTCACCGGTTACTCAGCGAGCGATTTTATCGCTGTTGGCAATCAGCCACCGCGTCGTTATTTTGGTGACTTGATCCTTCCTGAAGATCGCGATGCGGTGCGCGAAAGTGTCAAAACGGCTCTTGCGCAGCGCCGTCAGTTTGAGGTCTTGTACCGGATCCGGCATGCCGATGGCAGCATCCGCTGGTTGTGGGAACGTGGCATTGGTGTTTTCGATGATGATGGTGAACTGGAAGCTATTGAAGGCTTCATTAGCGATGTCACCGCCGAACGCCAGGCCGCCGAAGAACGGCAGGCACTGAGCGAACGGATCATTGCCGCCCAACAGGCTGCCCTCCGCGAATTGAGCACCCCGATTGTGCCGATTATGCACGGGGTGATTGCAATGCCGTTGATCGGAAGTATCGACAGCCACCGTGCGCAACAGGTCATCGAAACCTTACTGGAAGGCGTCAATACAACCGGTGCGCAGATAGTGATCCTCGATGTCACTGGTGTGCCGGTTGTTGATACCCAGGTTGCCAATACACTCTTACGCTCGGCTCAGGCGGTGCGTCTGTTGGGGGCAGAAGTTTTGTTGACCGGTATCCGCCCAGAGGTTGCGCAAACTATCGTTGGATTGGGACTCGATTTGAGTCATATTCGCACACTGGCAACCCTGCAAGACGGCGTTATGTATGCGCTTGGCCGTCAATCTCGTGAGCGTGCCACAGTGCAGCGTATCAGACAAGGAGATCACTATGATGCTCGAGCGAGCACAGGCTCTCGCAGATGAGATCATTCGCATTCGCCGCGACATTCACGCCCATCCCGAACTCGGCTTTCAGGAACATCGCACGGCAGCGTTAGTTGCCGATATACTCCACGAAATTGGCGGGATTACTGTCAAAACCGGTGTTGCTAAGACCGGTGTTATCGGTGAGCTAGGGGATGGCGATGGTCCGGTGATCGCGATTCGGGCCGATATGGATGCTTTGCCAATCCAGGAAGAGAATCAGGTTGCTTATGCGTCCACGAATCCAGGTGTGATGCACGCCTGCGGTCATGATGCGCACACTGCGATGTTGCTTGGCGCTGCCCATCTCTTGCGTGAACGCTTTGCGGCTGAACATCTGCGTGGTCGGGTGCGTTTCCTCTTCCAACCATCCGAAGAGGGTTGGGACGATGAGGTGAAGAGTGGCGGTCTGCGGATGGTCGAGGAGGGCGCGTTGGAAGGAGTTGATGCCGTCATTGCACTGCATGTTGACTCCACGCTGCCGGTTGGTCAGGTGACCATTCGGGGTGGTTGGACATCAGCCGCAGTGGATGATTTTAAGGGCTATATCCGCGGTACCGGTGGTCATGGCGCGTACCCCCATCTCGGCACCGATCCGGTCTTTATGTTGTCACACGTGTTGAATGCGCTGTTCGGGATTCGCTCACGGTTGATTAATCCGATGGAGCCAGCGATTCTGAGTGTTGGAACCGTGCGTGGTGGTCACGCTTCAAATGTGATACCGAGCGAAATTTTTGTGCAAGGAACGCTCCGCAGTTTCAGTGAAGAGGTGCGGCAGAAACTGGCATACGAAGTCGAGCGTGCGTTTGCCGTGGCGGAAGCGTTTGGCGGTAATGCCGAGGTGACTATTACACGCGGATACCCTGCTGGCTGGAATGATGAGCGTGTGGCAGAGTGGATGAGCAACGTTACCAGTGATTTTCTCGGCCCTGACGCGATTGATCGCTCGCGCACCGGAATGGGTGCCGAAGATTTTGCTTACATGACCAGACAGGCACCCGGCGCAATGTTGATGTTAGGGGCAGCTATTGATGATGGGATTGTGCGAGGACACCATACCCCGATCTTCGACATTGACGAACGCGCATTGCCGATTGGAACTGCGATCCTGGCCGAAACAGCATTGCGTTTCTTGCGCGGCGAGGTGAAGTTATAGGATGTCAGTATCGTGCCCGCAGGTAAGACTTGCGGGCGCGGTACGTTTGCCGGATTCAGTTCTGTGCAACATGCCCCTTGTCTAACGCACCGGATTTGTGCCAGTACCTGGCTAATCCCCGCCAACTCAAGATTAGCGGCCCGGTCTGCTGAAGAAGTGCTGTCTGTTCGGCAAGTGACAAAGTGGCTGCCTCTTGGGCCAGTGTTTTTTGCAGTACAGCCGATCCAGTTGCTTCATCATGTCCGGCCAGCAGACTCTGGCGAACAATTTCGGCCCACTGGCGTAACCGTAGGCGAGCATCGGCCAGGTGAAAAGCGACATCATCGTAAGCACCAAAGTGTGTCAGACACAACCACTGTGGCCGTAACCGTTCCAGGAGATCGTGGGTACGTGCCCAGGCATCAAGGTCAACATCGGGTGGCGGGGTGGCCGGCCGGGTCATCCGTACTCCTGGCAATCGAACACCGGTATTATCACCAACGAAGGCTGCACCGTTTGCTTCGTCGAGCCAGATGAGATGATGCTTGGCGTGACCAGGAGCATCAAAAGCGCGTAGCAGATGTCCTCTGAGCGATACTGTCTCACCGCCAGTGTAGGTACGAATCCGCTCAGCGGCAACCGGGCACACATCACCCCACAGCGTTGCCATCTGATCACCGTACAGTTGCGCTGCGCTATTTAGTAATCGTGACGGATCGATCAGGTGAGGGGCGCCCCGTTCGTGGACGTGCACGACCAGATGCGGATTCTCGGCGGCCAGTAAACCGGTTGCTCCTGCGTGATCAAGATGAATGTGGGTCAATACAATAGCACGCAAGTCGGCGACGGTTAACCCATAATTGCTTAATCCTACCCGCAATGCGGGGATTGTACTAGCCGGTCCCGGATCGACCAACGCCGGTTCATCACCGAGTAACAAGAAGGCGCCAATCACATGCGAACGACCAAGATGATGGACATCGATCAATGCAACGTTATGCGGAGTGGGGTAAATTTCCATACCTGTATCGATCAGCCTTTCAACCACGTGTCCGGCAAATAGCAGCGGGTGTCATTGTAACATACGGTAAGTGATCGTCTGACAAATCTGACGTAGTTCTCGGTGAACGCCTGCACATTCCCTGACATCTGCTTACGATGATTCCCCGACCTGCCCCATTTTCCTGAAAGCACCGGCCGCTAGCCCGCTGAGCGGTACAAGAAGAGAGGCGCGAGCACCTCTCTTCTCGCTCCTAACGTCTATGATTGCTTCCCTTTGCCATACGGATACCACCACGGTTTCCGCACCATCGTGAAATCCCAGTGGACGTGCTTTGTTTCGAGAAACTCCTCTAATCCCTCTTCACCCAGTTCACGCGCACCACCACTAAACTTCATTCCACCAAATGGACCGGCATCGTTGTCGGTGAGCGGATCATTGACCCAACACGTACCAGCTTTGACTTCCTCATAGTATTGCTTGACCTTACGGGGGTCGTTGGTATAGAGGTTCGCGCCCAAGCCGTAATCACAATCGTTGACCAGCTCGATAGCTTCGTCAAAGGTACGATAGGTCATGATTGGGATCGTTGGGCCGAACGTCTCTTCACGCATAATACGGAAACTGTGATCAACATTGGTCAGGACGGTTGGCTCGTAGAAAAAGCCCCGTGAAAACTGAGGTGGCCGTCGTCCGCCGGTCAGGATCGTTGCACCCCGTGCCCGCGCCTCTTCGACGTGATCTTCGACCTTCGCCCGGTACTTCTCGCCGATAAGCGGGCCAATGTCAGTATCGGGGTCCATTCCAGGCCCCAGACGCAACGAGCGCACAAACTCCACCAGACGCTCGGTAAAGGGGCGGGCAATCGACTCATGGACGTACACCCGTTCAGTGCTGGTGCATACCTGACCTGCATTCAGGAGCGCTGCCCAGGCCACACCGGGTACTGCGACATCGAGATCGGCATCTTCGGCAACAATGAACGCATCCTTGCCACCTAACTCAAGGTGAGTCTTCTTGACGCGCTCGGCCGCCAGGCGAGCGATCTCACGCCCGGTAGCGAAACTACCGGTGAAGGCTATCATCTGTGTACGCGGACTGACGACCAGCTCACGGCCAACATCACCAAAGCCGGTAATGATATTGAGTACGCCGGGTGGTACGTGATCACAACACAACTCGGCAAAACGTAATGTTGCCAGCGGGGTCATTTCGCTCGGCTTGAGAACGACTGTATTTCCCGCTGCTAATGCCGGTGCGACCTTCCACGACATCAACAACAATGGATAATTCCACGGGACAATTGCGGCTACAACGCCGTATGGCTCTTTCAACACCATGGCCAGTTGGCTCGGCTCAACCGATGGGATCACCCGGCCACGAGTATTGCGCTGCAATTCTGCGTAGTAGTCGAAGCAGGCTGCACACCAGCCGATTTCGTCGCGATTTTCGACCAACGGCTTTCCGCCCTCAAGGGTCAGCAGCGTAGCCAGTTCTTCGGCGTGCGCACGCATCTTATGCGCAATCTCGTGCAGGATGTGCGCCTTGTCGTGGGCAGTGACTTTTCGCCACTCGCGAAATGCTCGTTCAGCGGCAATCATCGCATGCTCGGCATCGGCCGCAGTTGCCCGTGGCACATAATCGATCACCTCTTCGGTCGCCGGATTGTGTACGGGAAAGACCTCTCCCTGCATTGCAGCCTGCCATTGACCGTTAATGAGCATTGATGGCATAGAACCTCCTTGTCTCTTGTCTGTGTTTAGGGTATTGACAATAATTGCACAGGAAATTTCCGTCATGATCGACTTGACGAGGCGCCTGGTCATTCTTATAGTATTGGTAAGATTGTGAGCCAGTGCACAAATGATGGAGATGTCAAATGATTATCCGCCTCTTTCCCGATGAACAGATCCACGCACTCACAACCGGTTACGGGCGTCGCCGTCGTTGCCGATTGGCTCCGTCTTCACCGCATGTCTATCGTCGTGCATTACTTTACCGTCTCGGTATTGCCGATGGTCGCCGACCGGCGGTGGTCTTCAACACCATTGCCCAGGCCCTGCGCAGTGCGCGGGTTTAGTGCTTGCCCGTCTCAGCGTGCTCGATCAGACGCAGTGCCTGACGTTTCAGATAGACAAGAAGTGCGCTGATGCCATTGAGCCGTTGTGGGCTGAGCACCTGATGCAGCCCCATCTGTTGGATGAAATCACTCGACACCGCCAGTACCTGGGCAGGTGTTAACCCTTCCAGTCCTGTTCGTAAGATAGCAGCAAAACCGCGGATGGTTGGTGCTTCAGGCGGTACGTCAATGTGATAGACGATCCGTTCGCCCTCTTGTTGTGCGACAACAAAGACGGGGGACATACATTCGTGAACCTGTTCCATACCCTGATGGTCTTTCAGGTCGGGAGGTAAGGGCGGAAGCTGCTCAGAAAATTCCAATAATAATTCCAGTTTCTCTTCACGACCGGCAGTGCGAAATTCAGCGACGATTTCAGCCAGTCTTGGTGGGATGAAGGTTTGTTCATTCATAAGACTACCCCGGTAATGCTCAAGTATCAGTGCGATAGAAGACCATTATGCACCGTTAGCAGTTTTCAACCTGCTTTCCCTCTCCGACCGTAGTGCGATAAGGAGAGAAAAAGCGTCAGCGACAGGATTGGATACCCGACCCGCGTGCGACTCGCTGTTCCGACGGTCCTCTGCGTCCAGACCCCAGTTCCATATCGAGAAGGAGCGATGCTGGTTCCACCTGTATCCTGCCTGACGCTGTCCAGCATCGTGCGCTCTCAGAGAATGATCGTGAGTCGCGGATTGTCGGCAGCGCTGGTGTAGAGCAGTTCAGTCATTGTATGGAACCTGTGGCTCAAAACCCTGAAAATCCCTGGTTTGTTACCTGCGTTGCAAAAGCCCAATCAACGCTGCTAACACGCGCGCCCGATATTCGGTGGCAGTCGCCACATTTGCCTGATGAATCTCGAACAGACCACTATCAACTTCCAGCATCCCTCCTGGCCCTTCACGCATTGGTACTGTGGTGTGACAATCACCATCGAGCCGAATGATCGTTTTAGCTGCCGGTCGTTCTGCTTCGGTAGTGGCGGCTGGGCCAACAACCTTATAAGAGGTTGTTACTTCCATCACCGCAGCATCGGCAACGTAAGCAGCAACCTTTGCCGCTGCACTACGGATCGAGTTCTCCAATTCGCCTGCCATGCACATTCTCCTCATCTTCAGCGTGGGAGTGTCATGTGGATGATACCATTGATTGTTGAACTTCGGCCAGTATCTCTTGGACAAATTGCCACGACGCCGGTAATGCCATGAGCGCACTGATCGGTGACGCAACCATAGTAGCTATCAGCGCCGCTCCGCGTCCAACCAGGCCAATGATGCGCAAAAGGGCAGCTCGCGAGCGCAGGGCGAGGGTCAAGGTCTGGTGATGGAGGGTAGCCTGTACTGGAGTGATGTCGGTGACCAACCATGATTGTACGTCACCAAACCAGTTGACTCTGGTACGAGCAATCAGACGCGATCCGTGAATAGTTTCGACGGTTGCATACGATCTGAGCGATTCACAGACCTGAGTACTCAGAGCAATGAATTGCTCTTGCGCTGCCTGCCAGCGCTCTTGCACTTCATCGCGCAGACCAAAACTTGCCCCGCCAGGCGGTTGCTCTCCCATTGACACCCAAGCGAGCAGATGTTGTTCAGCAAGGGGCAGTGTTGTGCCAAAACTGACCGCTCCATCAACAACTTGCCGTAAACGTTGCTCGACGGTCGCCAGCGCATGTTCTTGAGCATCGAGCTGGCTCATTGCCGAGCGTATTGCGCTCTGTGCTGCCAACGCATCGTCTGGTAATCGTGCCTGCCAGATGACATCAGGCTGATCATCTGTTGAAAACGCATTGCCGCTGACCAGCGGTTGCCAGGGGCCGGGAGGCGTGACAACGGTTGGTGATGGTTCGATTACGAAAAAAACAGCGTTCATTTGCCTTGCAAGACGCCCAAGAGGCCGGCTGCGGCTGTAGCAATGGCCCGTACCATCTCGGCCCGATTCGTCTGTGCCTGTTGCACCATACTGACGTGGATAGCCCACAGACGCTCATCAATTCCTTCGGCGTTGGTTGGTACCAATACCTGAGTGTCGCCATCGAGACTCATACGGGTTACGGCGCGTAAGCTGGCGCCGCGAAAATCTCCCTGTCGATAGTTAATGGTTTCAGGGGCGTCAGTCGTGTACGTCTCAACTTCCAAATGAGCGGCATCGGCGATGACTTGTTGGAGGGTCGTTGCCAGGCGCTCACCGAACTCTTGCAAAGCAGTTGAGAGTTTTTGCATCGTTTCGGCCGGCTTATTCCCAAACAGACCAAAACTGGCTCCGACTTCGGGCAATGCCACCGGGATAACTGGAGTTTCAGGTGGCAGGCTCCCAGCCGGTACCGGTGTCACCGGCTGAGCAGCGCTCGATGGTGGTGTGGCGACCGATTCGGTAGCGATCGGCGAAGGTGTTGCAATTGGGGCTATTTTTGTTGAAGATGAAGGTTGCATCGTCAGTTGTAATTGGGAATCCGTCGCCTCAGTTGCTTGTTGTCGGCACAGACGGGTTGCCGGATCGCCAAGAATAATATAGCTCCGCGCATCGTTATGTTCCGTCCAGCGTGTCGAAAGTTCTATCGGATCGATCGCTTGGCCCCAACGCGCATTCTCAATATCTTCGGTCAAGACCGTTGCCAGTTCCGCATGCCGCTCATTGAAAAACTCAAGTGCATAGCCAATCGGGGCACCGGCAAACAGCAGCCGACGCAACGTACTGCTGAAGGTCTCGATTTGGCGACCCCCGCGGGTATCACTGAACGAGAACGTCCATGCTCGTTCAACGTGACCAATGTATGCCAGCGCACCACCACGCGGTAAGCTGAGCAAACGTCTTGGCAAGGCAGCAACGAATGGTTTGGCTGCGATCACCGAACGGGTTCCGCGTAAATGGGGAAAATCATCTTCTCGTGGACAACCGGCGCCGAAGCAGGCAAACTGAAACACAAAAGCGCCGTGAAGCGAGGTGTTACTCGCAATATCGTCGGCAGCAAGATAGAATGCTGGCGGAATCGGACGCTGTCGCCAGGCCTGTGGCCCCGGCCAGTCGGCACAGAGTATTGCGCCTTGATGGTATAGCTGATGCGGGTCGTTTGCTTCAAACTCAACCCCGTGACTGGCGGTAAAGAGCAATGTCGGCGGTGCATTAGAGAGAAGTTGACTGAGCCGCTCTTTTGTAACGTCGCTACCGCTAAGGGTGCTAATCTCCCACTCACCACGTTGCGGATGACCAACCAACTCAGTAGCGAGCGGCTGTACCAATCCTTGTAAACTGCGACTAGTTGCCACATCGTCGGGATGTTGCACGCCAGCAAACACGATCCGTCGCGGGAGTGTAATACCGTTCCGTTCTGCAACTACGACACTGCGGGCATACGCTGCATATTCATCAAGGGTTGCAAAATGAATACGCCCGACCGCATATTGGACATCGAGCTGATACTGAAAACGGAAAGGAATGTCTTCGGGTGAGCCAACCAGCAAGAGGTAGTAGGGAAACCGCTCAGGATCAACCGGACCACTGGTTGCTGCCCCTTGCCGTCGTAGAAACGCGGCTTTACTTTCGCCGGGCCGATACCCCCGTTCACCGCTACATTCGCGATACCGTGGCCCGGCCTGGACACGGCGCCAGTTCAGCAATTCACTCAATGCCTCACGGATCGGTGCAGGATCGAATGTTGCCGGAAAGATGATTCCCCACCCAGCCTGAGCCAGATTGGTGGGGTCAACGCCCTCTTTGACCCGAAACGCGCCTGTCACGTCGGCCAGATACCGTTCACGCAGAGCAGCCCGCTGTTCGGGATCGGGATCGATGCGGTCGGGTGATGGTCGTTCGCCGAGTATCAAACGGGCCAGTTCACGCACAGGAATCGGTTCGTGGGCATACTCTCCCCGACTTGCGTTCACACCGTTGAAGTAGAGCCAATCTTCGGCCATGTTGATGTCCTGTTAGCGATGACCACTGACAGTCGGCGATTTAGAGATATACGATCCACTGACCTGAGATGCGAGTCAACATCCCGCATCTGATGCACAGGCCAGGTGATTATGCCGGATGAGATCGGGTACGATTCTGCGGAAACACGAATGATATTGCGTCGGCGACCGGCTAAATCTGCAAGATATACCCCTTACCGCGCACATTCAGCAAATAGCGCGGGGCACTGGGTTCGGGTTCAATCTTCTGCCGCAAGTGATGAATGTGCGGTTTGATCAACTCACCCGCCTCTAGCTCGGTTGTTTCGTAGCCTTGGGCACAACGCACCAATTGCATATACGACAACATCTGACCGGCGTGCTCGGCCAGGCACAGGAGTAAGCGAAATTCGGTTGGCGTCAAGTTGAGCGAGCGACCGTTTAATGTTGCCGTCTGATGCCATGTATCGAGCGTTAACGGACCAATGGTCAGAATGCGTCCAGTCGGTTCGGGTGTCGGTGTAGGTGATGGAGGAGTTGCCGAGGGCTGAACCGGTGCCACCGACGATGCCACTTTCCCGCCGGTTAATTCTTGCACTGCCGCACCGATAGTATCGAGTAAATCACTCTGGCGGCGTCGTGCCGCACGTTCTTCCAGCCCGGCAGCCACTCGGGCCAGAATTTGATTCGGATCGCTGGTCTTGAGTAGATAGTCGAAGATACCAAACCGAATGCCTTCAATGGCCGAATCGAGCGAGCCATGGCCGGTTAAGACAATGATGATGGCGTCGTGGCCGGCTTCCCGCACTTTTGCTACTACTTCCATCCCTTTCATGCCGGGCATTTGTAGATCGACCAGCATGAGATCGAATGGTTCACGTTCAAACAGGGCTACTGCCTCTTCACCAGTTGCAGCCGTCGTGACGGCATAACCGGCCCGGCTCAGCAATGCCTGTAGCGTCAGGCGAATATTTTGCTCATCATCAACTACCAACACACGCGGCTGGGTAGTCATATCACCTTGCACTCCATCTTGATTACGCTTACAGTTAGTTGGAATTATATAATTATTGGCATATCATAACATGAGCTGATAGCATGGTCAACGGTATCGGTACCGTATCCAGAGATTTTCAGCGTTCTCAATTTCGGGTCGCCTTCGAGACCGGACGATGAAACAGTAGCGGTACCCCGACGAAGCACCAGGAGCGCGGACATCCTGGGTGCGCGGACATCCTGGGTGCGCGGGCCTCTGGCCCGCATGCGGTACCCCGAATCCTGGGTGCGTGGACATCCTGGGTGCGCGGGCCTCTGGCCCGCAATTAAATGGGAAGCATCCTCCTCCTTCCTCGCTCCTGGTGAGAGCTTAAAATGGGGGCTAAAGAGAGGGTATGGAGATAGCTGGAAACCTGCCTCAGCCGGCATACCGACGCAGCAGCGTGACGCCTGTTATGCCGACCGCGTGACGCGGGTTAGCAGTAGCAAATTACGGCCCTCGTGTATCATGGTGAAAGGATAACCAGCACAGGAGCTTAAACATGATCGAGCGTGAAGATGTCACAGCCTACATTACCAGGCTAGAACAAGAATTGCAGGCAGCGCAAACTCGTATTGCTGCTCTCGAACGTGAAGCTGAGTTGCACGCCCGCTATGCCCGTGACCTTGATCGACGGCTAGCCGCACTGCTTTCCATTTCGGCTGCGCTGCTGATCAGTCATGATGTCGAGAAGATAGTGCAACTCGTCGTGCAGCAAGCCACCAACCTCTTTCCGGGTACGGCAGCGGCGTATATCTATCTGCTTGATGATGAGACAGAGGGTGCTTTGCATCTGCGGGCCTCTATTCCAGCAGGTACGCCTTCTCCGGCAATTGCAATCCTGGCCGATATAGCTGTGAAAGCGCCACGCTCGATCCTGTTAACCGGCCCACAAATCGAGAACCTGCTGCGACAACAGCATCTATCGCTGGATAAAGCCGCTGAGAATTGCACTTTGCCCCAAAGCGTGCTGCTGGCGCCCCTGCGGATCGAAAGTCAACGGAATGGGGCGCTTATCGTATGCAGCGATCAGATTTGGCATCTGTACCATCCGCACGATTTGCCGTTCGTGCAGGCATTGGCCGATCTGACAATGATTGCGATTGAGGAAGTTCGGCAGCGGCAACGAGCAACAGCGTTACAGCACGATCTGGCGCTTACCCAATCGCTCCGGGCCGAGGCTGAAGCGCGTTTGAACGCAGCACAGGCACAGTTATTGCAGAGTGCGAAACTGGCTGCGGTTGGTGAATTATCGGCTTCAGTGGCGCACGAAATCAATAATCCACTCTATGCAGCGCGCAACAGTCTCTATCTGGTCGAACAAGATTTACCGCCCGATGCCCCACAGCGCACATTTCTGAACATTGCTCAGCAAGAGTTAGGGCGGATTGCACGCATTATCACCCGGATGCGTGATTTCTACCGCCCTTCACGTGGCGAGCTGACCAGTGCCAACATTAATGCCCTGCTTCGTGAAACGCTTGAGTTAGTCACTACCCATCTGCGCCACAATCACGTTACTGTCCGTACCCAGCTCGCTAATGATCTGCCACCGATCACGGCCCATGCCGATCAGTTACGGCAGGTGTTTTTGAATGTTATTCTGAACGCTTGTGATGCGATGCCCAATGGCGGTGAATTGACCGTTACTACCAGTCTGGTCGCTGGCCGCCCAGAAGCGCCATCGACGCTATCAATCGCGATTAGTGATACCGGTGTCGGGATTGCCCCTGAACATATACCGCATCTCTTTGAGCCATTTTACACCACTAAACCGCATGGTACCGGTCTTGGGTTGGCAATCAGTGCCCATATCATTACGCAACATGGCGGGCGTATTCTTGTCGATAGCCAACCTGGTGTTGGAACAACGTTCACCATTCTGCTGCCACTTGAAGCGCCAGTGGCAACAGGGTGATCTGATGGTTCCTGCACGGAAGTTTTCGATGGATTTCTCCTGCTCAACCGCTTCAGCCCTGCATGTTAATCGGAAGCGCTTACCCGCAATGGGTGTTGGGGCGGCGCTTCACGACGTGCGGCCCGGCGGTCAGCGTTCAGACGGTGTGCACGGCGTGGTGCTGTCGATGGCAGTGGTATGGCAGGTACGGCCAGCGCCAAAATCGCCGCACCGATACGAAGATCAAAACTGGGCGCCGTGATAACCGGAAACGGATAGTAGACGAGCGCACTGGGTTCAATCAAGCGCATCGTCGCGATCACGCCAACTGCACTGACAGCAGCGATCCAGGTGAACGTATCATGACGGCGCCAGCGTTCGCGCCGATAAGTTGTGCGTGGCACACGTCGGCTTAGTTGGTGGGCAGCCCAGCCGGTGAGGAGGAGACCACCACCGCCAAGTGGGGCGACGAGAGGGACGCTGGAAGGTCCAACCCATAACCAGCCGATGACCGCAGCCGTCAGGCCTACCAGACCGAAGACCAGCCCTAGTGTGCGTCCGGTTGCCGGTGCAGTTGATACCGTGCGCCCATAGCCACGCGCTTCGAGTGCTTCGGCCAGTTGGATTGCACGCTCAAGACTACCGGCCAGAAGAGGGCTAATCAAGGCACCCCAACTCCGTATCCCACCAAACCGATGACCACGGGCCCGCTGGGCGGCTGTGATGTCCTGAACCGTGCGCACTAACCCTGGGGCAAAGGCAATCGCTATCGTCACGGTAAGACCGGCGTGGAAGAGTGAGCGCGGGGTCAGCCGGAGCAGCCGATGATGATCGACGAGCGCGTTAAAGGCGCCGAAAATGAGCAGCAGTGTCCACAATCCCAAACCACGAGTGGCCCCCCAGGCCAGGGCTTCAGCAGTGATTGACCCGCCAAAGACAATACCGCCTGACCACGCCGGAAGCTGAATGGCAGGCAACCGGAAGATCACGGTTGTTCCGCGTGCTCCACCGACCGTCACGATGGCAAAGAGAATGTATCCGAACCAGATAAAGGCACCGACACGGGCAAAGAGGGCAAAACTCCGTGCTAGCGGACGATCATCACGCCGATTCACAAAGATGTACGTCACCACCAGCATCAGCAAGATGTGGTAAAGCGGATGCGGTGCGAGCATTGCGATGGTAACTGTTGCAATCAGCCAGCAGAGCCATGTGCGCGTGTGCATTAGCCATGCCCCAAACGTACTGTCAGCGTAGCCAGTACCACCACTTCGCTTATCTCACAAAGGGCGCCGTAGGTATCGCCGGTCAGGCCACCGAAGTCACGGACCCACCAGCGCGCTAACAGATATGCCAGCCCCAACACCAAACCGAAGGCGATCAAGCCGTTGAAGTTGGCAATAAGCCACGTGACTCCCCCCGTGAGCAAAGATGCCAGCCAGAAGTCACGCTGTCGTACCTGAGAATTGAACATGCGTCCCAGTCCCCCTTCCCGTGCGGCGGGAAACCAATAGATGCCGAAACAATCGGCCCAACGCCCCAGAATGGGTGCCAGCAGGAGGGCAGGCCAGGCGCCTGGCGCACCAGCGATCAGAGCTACTTTCAGGAAGAGGATCATGATCAGCGCTGAGGCCCCCATGACCCCGATCCGACTGTCTTTCATGATTTCGAGTTTGCGTTCACGTGATCGCCAGCTCACTGCGGCATCGAACGTATCGCTCAGGCCGTCGAGGTGCATTCCGCCGGTAATGATGCCCCACATTGCCACCACCAGTACGGCGGCGCTGAGATCACCCCACAACGGTCGGGCCAGCAGGTCAACCGCAGTTAATACACCGCCGATGACCAGGCCGGCCATCGGAAACCAGGGGATTGCCCGCACAACGCTCTGCTCGTTCATTGGTGGCAGGCCGGGAAGGGGAATGATGGTGAGAAAGCGTAGGGCCTCTACCAGACCAATGGGAGAACGGATTGATGATTCACTCATACATCTTCCGCCGTCGCCGCCAACAACCGCGGTACGGTGTTGATCGTGCGCATAATGACTGTTGATCCGTATACATCGAGTGCAGTGATACTGCCTAAGTCGATGCGCCAGCGCCAGTATTCGGCTATCGGAAGCTGACAACACCAACAGAGTACCAGTTGGATGGGTGTGGCGTGAGTGACGATCAGCACTCGTTGACCCACCGATCCGGCGAGCAATTCTTGCCATGCCTCGTTCACCCGGTTTGCCACTTCAGCCAGACTTTCTCCTCCAGTGGCCCGACCATCAATGCCGTTTGCCCAGCGTTGCTGAGCGTCATCAGGAAAACGTTGCAGCACCTCGCGGTAAGTTAGTCCTTCCCAACGTCCGTGATCGATCTCCAACCACCGCGAATCTTCATGCACTGGGATCGTCGGTCGCCGATTCAAAATCATCGTGGCCAGAGAACGGGTTCGCTCTGTTGGGCTGACAATGATGTTGGTAAAGGGTAGCACTTGTAGACGTTGAGCAAGGGCCAGATGTTGGCGCCGACCGTAATCGGTCAGAGGACTGTCACGGAGGCCGAGATACCGCCGACTCCGATTGGCTTCGGTTTGACCGTGACGAACAAGCCAGATACTGGTGTGGCGTGAACGACCCACTGTGAAACTCCTTTATCCCTTGTTACGCCGTCTCAACGTGACCACGATGCCCATAATCAACAGTGCTGCCAGGGCAAAAAAAGCAAGCCATTGCCCATTTCCATTGCTTGCCATGGTCGGTGTAGGCGTTTCGGTTCTAGTCGGTGGTGTCGGAGCAAGCGCAGTTGGCGACGGCAGTGGACTGAGACTAAGGGTAATGGATGACCCTGTTGGTGCTCCTGCGGTCGGTGAAGAAGGGCGAGCGATTGGCATGGGTGTCGTTGGTTGTGTCGTAGCGATAGTTGGGCCTTCCATGGCCGTAGGGTTCATAGTTGCAGTAGCCTGGCGTCCAACTGTAGGAATGGCTGTTGGAACAGTGGTAGCAGTGGGCACAGTTGTGGGGAGTATTGTTGTCTGACCACACACATCACTCAGTTCGAGATCTGGTGGTACCGCACCACTACTAGCATCACCCGGCCCCCAGGCCCAGCCGTGGAGATCGCCATCGTTCACCACAACGTTGCTGGCGCCCAAATTGGAATAACGCCATGTACCGGCCTCGCGGCGGTAAAAGGCCCAGTAAACCGCTCGCCCCTGCTGATCGCGAGCACAGAAGCAACTGGTCGCCGGATAGTCGCAACCGTCGCGACCAATTTTACACACTGCGGCGCCGATACTGCTCTGCTGACTGATCACCGGTAACCCGCTCCGTTCGAGCAGATCAAGTCCACTGATCGTCGGTTCGTTAAAGGTAACGCATGCCGTCACTACTTCACCATTACCGAAACGCACCACGACCCCAGCACGGTTGACCGGTGACTGGGCATTGACCGCGCTCGACAGGAGGGTCATAACCAGCAAGATCAGCATCGTGCGCCACAGTTTCATCGTCCTACCCTTGTCTCACCGGCTCACGGCGCAGCCACAGACCAACGACCAGCAGGGCCATCCCTGTGAGGGCAACCAGAGCCAGGATCGGCACAGTTTCGCCACCGGTTGTTGGCAGATTGATGGCCGAAGCGATCAATGTTTGTGCTGCCGGGATGGTGACGGTCCGTACCGGCAACGTTCTGCCAGCGACTGCCGGAATTGCCTGATAGGTTGCCAATGCGTTATCGTCGGGCATTGCGTTTTGATAGCGGAAGGCACCACTTTGATTCTGGAATGCGATCAACGACTTCAGCGGTGTTGCTTCGCCCTGTCGCCATGGATTTGCGTTTGGGTCTTCACCGAGGGCCAGGATTGCCTGGATCACTGCTGCGGTGGAGTTGGCATCACTGGCGTTGCCGAATGCAGATGTTTGCGAGTAGGGAAACCCGCCATCGGGATTCTGTTGACCACGGAGATAGTTACGGGCGGCGGTTAACGCATCGCCTGCACGAGCATAGCCACTCAAAGCCATCACCGCCAGACTGGTCGTATTGGTATCGCTACCGGTTGCTGCGGCGCCATCAAAACTCCATCCACCGTCGCGAAGCTGTAACCCGATAAGACGTTCGATAGCAGGCGCTGGCGGTTGGACGCCCATCGCCTTGATGGCCAGGAGGGCCAGGGCATGGCCGTACACATCGGCGCCGTACTGACCGGTGGCCGGGTCGTAAGTTGTACCAAGCTGGCGGGCCAGATTAACCCCACCAAAATTGAGCGGATCGCGTCCGGCAGCGACGACGGCCAGGATCACCTTGGCTGTTGCGCCAGCCGATGAGGTTCCGTAGCTAGCGGCCTGTCCGGCCAGATAGTTGAGCGCGCTGGCTGGTGGTTGTTCACCACCGGCCACGAGCGCCACAATAGCATCAGCCGTATCACCAGGCCCAAAACCGGCAAAACTTCCATCGGCCTGTTGCTGGCCGAGAATCCACTTCAATCCGGCAGCAACCATGTCGCTTTGTGCAGCCACTGGTTGCGATACGATTATACTCAACATCATCGTAAGGATAAGGACAATTGTTCGACGCATGAGACGCTCCTCTCGTTTCCGTCAGCGAACACCGAACAGACAACAAAAATCCCTCCACCAGCGGTGGAGGGGTGAACTGATGAAGCAAAAAGAAGGTATTGCCTCACCCCCTTTCCAGCGCGGGCGTGACAGCAGACGAGTAGGGACGGGCATTCTGGCTCGTCGCCAATGGCGACATACAGTAGCGTGGACTGCGCCGGCCTTGCACCGGACTTCCCCCAATTAAGCCCTTCGCTTCCTCCGGGCTCCCTACCGGTGGGGTACAACCCCACGTTGCTTATATTCAATCAGGCTGATGGTAGCACAACCCTTGTCAATCGTCAACGTAATTGTGCCAACACATCGGCTAACACCGCAATCGCGTGTTCGTATTCGTGCAGCACAATATGTTCGTCAGGCGTATGATCAAGCCGTGAATCGCCCGGCCCGTAAGCAACGATTGGGCACTGCCACACCGGGCCTACGACATTCATATCTGCTGTACCGGTCTTGTGGAGAAACGCCGGTTGACCGCCGTGTTGACGAATCGCCCGCACAAATGCACTTGCCAGCGGTGTCGTGCGTGGACTCTGGAAGGCCGGGCAGGCGCCTTCAAAAGAGAGATGGGCAGCACCGGCTAAGGTCTGGAGCGTCTCGGCCAGGGTTGATGGTTCAACGCCGGGTGGCAGACGAAAGCCAATGGTTGCTTCGACCCATTCGTTGATGCCATCGCTATCGCTATGAACACGCCGGAGCGAAGGGATGAGTTGCTCAAACAGCCGGCTTCGTCCGGCGTTGAGATGCTGACAGTACTGTTCAACTGCTCGCCAGAAGTCAACCATCTGTTCGGGGGCAGCACGTTGTTCACCAGCACTATGGGCAACCGGTTGCTGATAACGATAGTGGACGAGCAGCCGTCCCTTGTAACCAAGCGTAATCCGATCCCAACCGCTCGGTTCTCCGATCACGCAAAAATCAGGGCGGTAGCGATCACGGGCTGCATGAGCACCACGTGAGCTGGCGGCTTCCTCTTCGGTGGCCCCGATAATAACTAGTCGGCAACCTAACGTGCCAGCCTGCTCGGCACGGCGGGCTGCCCAGACAAAGGTCGCCAACGGGCCTTTGGCATCAACAGCACCGCGCCCATAGAGTTTGCCGTCTTCGATACGTACCGGTATCTCGCCGGGCACAGTATCGATGTGGCCGAGCAACACAACTAATGGCCCATCCGTGCCCACCTGACCAACCGCACTGCCCGACTCATCAACGAACGCTTCCCAGCCGAACGCAGCCATTTGCGCCACCATCACCTGTACTGCCGCTGCCTCCTGTCCAGAGAGCGATGGCGTGCGAAGCAGACGAATAAGAAACTCAACCGCGTCGTTCATAAGCATGTCGCACCAGAAGTTGCGACCGCAGGGTCGCAGTGCAATGCGCATCTCCTTTCTTGACGGGTGCAAACGGTAAGACTCTTGCCTGGCCCTCTTTCCTCTTCCTCCATCCCACTGCCGGGCAGGGAGAGACGTTGCAAAGACTCAGGTTTTGAGCTATTTCATGTAAACATCCGCAACCGTATGGTATCATAAGATGCGTATTCACCGGAATCGCTATCGTAAGATCACTTGGAGCAAGTATGACCGCATCACTAACCTTTAACGCCGACCTGCATAGCCTCAAACAGATTCGGCGTTCGATCATTGATGCGGCGAGTTACACTGGTGCGCGTCGTGATTGTATTGATGATATTGTCTACGCAGCCAACGAACTGATCACCAACACCATTATCTATGGTTATGGTGGGCAAGTTGGCCCAATATGGATCGAAGTTTGGAATGAAGGTGATACACTTTTGGTATCGATCCGTGATGCAGCACCGGCATTTAATCCGCTCAGTGTTCCTTTACCACGTCATCTGATCGCGCATGGACAGCAACGAGCGGGTGGTTTGGGGCTGTTCTTGTCGCGGAGTTTGCTGGATGATCTACAATATCGCACACTACCACACGGCGGTAACGAACTGATCTTGATCAAGCGGCATGCATTTTAGTGTTGACAAACTATGATTATCGAGAGTGTCATTAGCCAGAAAGAGTTTACCCGGCACGCCCTCAGTCGCTATTTTCGTCGTCCTATTTTCTATGTCTTTGCATTTGTAGCGGCAGTACTGACAGCGTTCGTCATTTATGATCCCTCTGTGCCTCAGGTACCCGCGTTATTAGGTGGTTGGCTGCCTTTTCTGGTCTACAGTATTGTGGGCTGGATCATGATTTATCGCCAGAGCCGAAAGCGAGATCTTCCGGTTTACCAGCCAATCCGTTACGAATTGGGGCGTGATACGTTAATCGTCAAAGCCCAAAGTGGGCGAAGTGAGATTCCGTGGTCACAAGTGCGCGGCTGGCGCAAGCTGTTTGGTGTCTATGAGCTACAGCTCATCAACGGCCAGGTGTTGTTGATTTCGGGGCGAGCAATTGGCCCCCGCCAGGTAGGAGCTTTTGAGCGCATCCTGCGGAATCGGATTGATCCGAAGCCTGAGCCGGGTATTTTTGATGAACCAGCAACGTAATACCGATCCTGTTTGCGAAAACCGTGTATCAGGTTCTTGAACTGGTGTTCTCCGTAGAGGGATAGCAGCGATACGACAATTGTATCGGAGATCAATCATTGCATAGTTTAGCAGCGCACCGTGAACAGTTAAACGCTTCACAAGGAGCGTGGATTCGCGAAACGCTCGCTCAGTTCCAAGTCTCGAAAACGGTTTTGTGATGAGTGATTGGTATAAGACCTTGCCGGCAGAGGGCGAACCTCTTATAGCGACTCGGCACCCAGATATTGTTCACTATTTTCAAGACTATTACGATGCCATTTGGCAAGGAGCTGCGATAATAAAAGATGCCGGAAAGCAGGCCGACAATCAAATGTTGGCAAGGATAAGGCAACACCTCCTTGCGAACGAACAAAGCGCTGACTAAATCGCGCTTTGCGCTGACAGACTACCCTTTGTTCAGCCTACGGCTTAGTGCAAATCGTTAGGCGGCAAATTGTGAGGTCAAGTAATGAAACCGAAGCTAACACTTGAAATTCTTAAGGTAGAAGCGCAGACGTTTGCCGGTATCGAGTCAGCACACCGCGAGCCGTCATTGTATGGTGTTACAGATGGGAAGGCTGTTGGCACATACTTCGAGCACAAGTTTCGGTCTTACCTCCGCGAAAAGTACGACTTTGAGGAAGGAAGCTCTGCAAGTGGGATCGACTTTTCCGAACTTGAAGTTGACATGAAGGTAACAAGCATAAGGCAACCGCAATCATCGTGTCCTTTTAAATCTGCTCGGCAGAAAATCTACGGCTTGGGCTATTCTTTGCTTGTGTTCGTATACGAAAAAACAGATGACCCCCAAACAGCTACGGGAAATCTAAACGTTCTGCATACGATCTTTGTCAGTAAAGAGCGGACGGCAGACTTTCAAACGACCACAGGTCTTCGCCGAATCCTTGAGAATGAGGGGAACAAGGATGACATTATGGCTTTCATCGAGGAGCGCAGACTGCCAGTAGACGAGATCGAGTCATCAGCGATAGCTGACGAAATCCTTTCTGATCCTCCTAAGGTAGGCTATCTTACCATCTCGAATGCCCTTCAATGGAGACTTCAATGTGGTCGAGTCATCGAGAAGGCTGGCCTCGTTACGGGTGTTGAAAGGCTGAGATAGCGATGCGTAATCAAACACAGCGCAAAGTCGAATTCGGGGATTTTCAAACACCCATCAGCCTGGCCAGGGAAATTTGTTCCCTTATCGCTCGGACTGGATTTCGCCCTGCTTCGATTCTTGAGCCGACTTGCGGAACGGGTTCATTTCTCAAAGCATCGTTAGAAACATTTCCAAACGTGTCACGTGTTCTTGGCTTTGAGATCAACCCGCAATACGTAGCACAGGCAAAGCAGGCTGTTGCACACGCATTCCCTCATGCGTCCACTGAAGTTTATCAAGCTGATTTCTTCTTCACGAATTGGTCTGAGATCGTTGAATCGTTGCCTAAACCCATCCTTGTCATAGGCAATCCACCTTGGGTCACAAATACAGCGTTAAGCATGCTGGGCAGTAGCAATGTTCCGACGAAGTCAAACCTCGACAATCTCCGCGGTATTGATGCGCTCACCGGTAAAAGCAATTTCGACATTTCGGAATGGATGATTAGAAAGAACATCGAATGGCTCAATGGTAAAAACGGCATGCTTGCGATGCTTTGCAAAACGACAGTAGCACGTAAAGTTCTTTTATACGCCTGGCAAAATGGCCTACGAATTGAGTCAGCATCACTGTATCTCCTCGACGCGCAGAAATACTTTGGGGCGTCGGTTGACGCCTGCCTTTTGTTCGTTCGGAGCGAGCCAAACGGCAATAGCAAGGAATGCCGGGTTTTTTATTCTATTCATGCACACCACCCTGATAGCACGTTTGGTTTGCAGGATGGAATGCTTGTGGCTGATGTCAAATCATACCAGAAATGGAAAGACCTTAGAGGGAACGGTTTCCGGGGTTGGCGGTCAGGGATAAAGCACGATTGTAGCAAGGTCTTTGAACTGAACGTTGAGTCTGGTAAGTTTGTTAACGGGCTGGGAGAATTCGTGGAGCTAGAACCTGAAGTGCTCTTTCCGTTGCTCAAAAGCTCCGATCTTGCAGCGCACAGGAAGCCGCGTCGTTGGATGATTGTTCCACAACGGACGATGAGCGACGATCCAAGCCATCTTAGGTCTGACGCCCCCAAGACGTGGAATTATCTTACTGAGCACGCTCATCTTCTAGACAAACGAAAGAGTTCCATCTACAAGAACCGCCCGCCCTTCTCGGTCTTTGGGGTTGGACCCTATACATTTGCTCCCTGGAAGGTTGCTATCTCAGGTTTATACAAGAAGCTCGAATTTGTCCAAGTACCACCGTTTCGGGGACGCCCAGTGGTTCTGGACGATACCTGTTATTTTTTCTCCTGTGCGTCTGAAGAAGAGTGCGATTTCCTGTACGAGCTGGTGATGTCCGACCCTGCCAGAGCGTTTTGGTCAGCCTTCATTTTCTGGGACGCAAAGCGGCCAATTACGGCCCAACTTCTTAACTTGCTTGATCTGATAGCTCTTGCGCGAGTGTTGGGGAAAGAGGGCAAGATTGCGCAAACGCTGGCGGAACGGCAGTTGGTAGCGTACACGGAAGAAGCTTACCCGAGGCTCCTTTTTAGAGAAGAAGCTGCTGAATAGTAAGCCGGTTGCAAACGAATTGGATCTACCAGCCGCTCAACAAGCACTTGCCTTGATGCCACCTCTGCACTTCGGTGGCACAGATGAAAACAGACGTTAACCTGCCTGTTACCTCGTTACAGACGAAAGGTGTTGTCAACGATGATCCAGACAGCTCACCGGTAACGGTTCATCATTGGGCAAAAGACGGTGATACTACTGTTACTACGCTTGACGGCTACGAACGGGTGTTGGGCGAAGTGGTTAAACCGGTCGATGTACAATCACGTCTGAGAATACTTGACCTTAGTACTAGTACAGCTAATCTGACTGAACGTTTTATCATAAAGGCTGTAAAGTATTAGGGATAGATTTCGCGGCTAGTATACTGGCAAACGTGCGTACAGGCGCCACAAGCTACATTGGTATGAGTTATATGGATGAACACCTTCCCCCGCTGCCAAACAATCCGAATCGGCCACATTCGCTTTCACCAACCGACCTGGCTCAGTATCTGCGCCTCGATCAGTGTCGGCGCTACTTGCGTCTACGCCTCCACGAACGACGGAAAGAGCTAACCTGGCTGCCAAAATACCGCATATCGTTGCAACCGCTCCCGCCGATGTTGACCATCGCCGGTCGGCAGTTTGAACAGTCTATTGAAGATCAGGTACGGCAACACTTTCCCAATGCCGTTCACTGCGCACAGCGTCAGCGCGCAGGCGATCCGCAGTTTACGACCTCCGATCACAATCATATTGTGCTTCAACACATCCGGCAGCTCGCACCTGGTACGAAGCAAGTTCTCTTTCAACCGCGGGTGGCCGCTCATCTTGATGGCTGGGCGGTCAGTGGTGATATTGATCTGTTGTTGTTAGCACGTACTGATGACGGCAGGCTGGAACTCCTGATCGTTGATACCAAAAGTTCGGCAACGGCGAAGATCGAGCATCGTCTGCAACTGGCCTGCTATCAGCGGCTCGTCGAGCAGATTTGCCAGGATGCAAATGTAGCATTGCAAACCGTTCGGCTCGGTATTCTGTACCGTGGTGAAGGTGAACTTGCAGCAACGAACCAGACGCTAGCCGAACGACGACGGATTGAAGCTGAGCAACGGCAGGCGCTGGAATGGCTGCGGGTAACTACCGGTTATCTGGAAATCATTACCGATCCAACCCCCTATCTGGCCGAGATCGAGACGTTACTGGCTGGCCCATCGGCAATCTTATCCACCATCGCAACCGCACCATTTGCCGAATTACCTTTCCACTTGACAGCTAAATGTGATGGGTGTCTATACAATGAGATTTGTATGCGATGGGCGGCTCTGTACGACGATCTCTCGCTCATACCGACCCTGACCGAGGCTGAGAAGTCGGCGCTTCACACACATCAGATCAAGGAGACCAAACAGCTTGCGTTGCTGAAAGAGGTCACAGACAATGGTGAACTAGTAACCCCATCTGAACACCGCAAAAAGGTTAGCGAGCTGCTCCATCATCCGGTGCTGGCGCCGCGGCTCGATGAACTGATCCAGCGCGCACGTGCGTTTCGTCGCTGGCGGGGTGACGATCTCCGTACCCCCAAACGGTTGGCATACCGTGGGTATGGAACGATGCCTGCCATCGGCCCTGATCTTCACCCCAATCTGATTGCTATCTATCTTGATACGCTCTATGACCATACCAGAGGAATGCTGGTTATGCTTGGTGCGCTGGTCACCGGCTACCAGAACGGGCAACTGGTCAATGAGCGGCAGCGGTTTGTCGTGCAACTGCTCGCTAAACCACCGCAGACGCTGGCCGATGAAGCGAAGTTACTGGAAAACTGGATGAACGAATTGTTGCGGGCAGTGGCTAAAGTGGCAACACCTGATGCGGATGGGAAGTTTCAGGCTCCTCTTCACTTGATCGTCCCCGATTCATTTTGTTTGCAAACACTTCTGGACGGATTGGCCCGTCATCCGCAGATCATGGGTACCACACCGCTCTACGATCTGGCTGCGCAGAGCGCCGGTTTTGAGGCGCCGGTGGTAACCGTGGTGGTGAATGAGCGACGCCGTTTTTACAACGATCCACTGGCCTACGATTCGCTTGTGCGATTGGCCCAGATGGAGGGTTTCGATTGGGGAGAGTATCGGCGACGTTTCTACCGACGGGTTTTTGACGATCTGAGTAACGATAAAGAGGTTGGATGGTATACGCGCCGGATTCGTTTCAACAATCAGATACCGCTCGAATATGTTTACGCCGCCTGGAATGCGCTACCGCCACCACCTGATCGTGGTGATGATGAATTGATTGACTACCGGGCAGTGACGTCTGAACATCTGAAAGGTTTTGTAGAAAAGCGCTTAGAAGCCTGCCAATTACTGGCGTTGCAATTGCCGGCTAATCCGCGTACAACTAAACCGACCTTTGATCTGAGCAGTATTACGACATATTCCCGTCGTTCGCACACGCTGGCCGATGCGTTGGCCGAGTTTTTGCTGATCGAACGCTATGTTGCACTGGTGACCTGGGGACAACAGCACCTGCCTCCGCCTGAGCAGCGGGTATTGGCTGGGGTAAGCCTGATCGTGCGTTATGAACCGGAAGATCAAGACCCAACCTTGATCGAAGTTCTGGCTGAAAATGAACGACGACGGGCGTTGAAGGCCGAACTGAGCGGGAATCGCAAGCGTGTGCGGTTGACCGAAGAGCAAAAACAGGCGGTTGAGCCATTGCCGCTGCCGGATGTGCCGTTGCGGTTACGTATTGATCTGAATGGCGTCGAGTGTGATCTGGATACAGCTTTACGGCTGACCAGCTTGTCACCCGGTGATAAAGTTATCCTGGCCCCCCGCTGGAGCGTCGATGAGCGTTTACCGTCCGATCAACAGCAGCCGTTCACGACAACGGCTCGCCAATTGCTGTATCAGTCGCGAGCAACGCTGGTAGATATTGATGCTTCCGGTTTCATTCTTCTCAAACCCCATGTGCAGTACAGCAACGGTGATCGGCGCTTTTCGTTTCCATCTTCCTGGCGTTGGCCGCAGGCCGGTGCGTTGTACACCATCGAAGCCGATCCAAACGACATATACGCTCAACGTTGTATGGAGGTGGTTGATGAGCTGCGTCAGGGAGCACGTAATGCACTTTACGACCGGCTTGCTGCACCGTCAAGCGTGACCTGCTCGATCTCAAAACCGGTCACCGAAGGTCAGCAACACTTTGCCGAGGGATTACGGGCACTGGCCGACGCCGGTGAACTCCACTCGTTTGATGAGCATCAGATGAGCTATATCGCCGGTTACGGCGATGCCCCAACCTTGCTCGTGCAAGGGCCGCCTGGCACCGGCAAGAGCTATGTATCGGCGTTTGCGCTGTTGGCTCGCATGCAAGGTCTGCTCAAGGCCGGGCAGCCGTGTCGGGTATTGCTGAGCTGCAAGACGCATGCGGCAACCGATGTGTTGTTGCGTAAGATTGCTGACGTTCAGCGAACTTTGGCTGAGCAGCGGCAACGGCAACCGGATTTATTCGCAAAATACTTCGACGCTCGCCTGCTCGACGTTCCTCTCTTTCGAGTGCGTCCTAAAGCCGATAGTGATCTCCCTGCAATCGTTCGTACTATAAATGACGTAAGTGAAATCAATAAAGGCACGGCTTGTTTTGTTGCTGCCACGCCGTTTGCCGTCAGTTCACTCCTCAAACAGAACCAACGCTACCACACCGCTACCTTTGCCGATTTGCTGGTGCTCGATGAAGCATCACAGATGAATCTGGCCGAAGCCTGTATGGCTGCTATTGCCCTGCATCAACATGGACGCCTGATCGTCGTCGGTGATCATCGTCAGATGCCGCCGATTGTGCAACATGAATGGCAGAACGAGCGTCGGCGCACATTTCAGGCGTATCGGGTCTATGCTTCCCTTTTCGAGACGCTGTTGCATCTTGATCCGACACCGCCGGTAGTAAGGTTGGCGGAAAGTTTCCGGCTTCATCGCGATCTGGCCGACTTTCTGCGCCGTGCAATTTACGAGCAAGACGGTATTCATTACTTCTCACGGCGGGTTACGCATCTTGATCCGGTCAAGATTGACGACCCATTCATCGCCGCAGCGCTTGATCCCCGCTATCCGCTGGTCGTCATCGTTCACGAGGAGGCGCAGAGTCAGGACATTAATCCGTTTGAAATCAGTCTGATCCGACCGATCATCGAAGCGTTGGTGATGCAGCTTAATCTAAATCCCGGCAGTGGGGTTGGGGTTGTCGTCCCGCACCGTGCCCAGCGCCTGGCATTGCGTGACCAACTTCCCTCGTTGATGAAAGAGCTACTCATCGAACATGAGGGTGCGACTGTCGATACAGTAGAGCGCTTTCAGGGTGATGAGCGCGATGTGATCATTGTTTCGGCAACTGAGAGCGATCCTAACTACCTGCGCACGACCAGCGGTTTTCTGCTCGATCCACGGCGCCTGAACGTCGCGCTAAGTCGGGCCCGTCACAAACTGATCTTGATCGCCGCTCGCACCGTCTTTCAACTCTTCGCGACCGATGAAGAGGTCTTCCAGCATGCACAACTCTGGAAACGGCTGCTCCGTGACACCTGCCGCGTCAGGTTGTGGAGTGGTAAACGCGATGGTATCGCCGTGGAGGTGTGGGGCAATACGGAGCAGAGAGCGTAAGGTTAGGCAAATCATCGCAACCGATCAGACGTCTGCACCGTGCTGGCAGTCACCTGTGCAATGATGGATTGCCGTTGTCTCGCGTTTGAATGGCAAAGTCACCACAATCCGCGTTCCCTGACCAACTGGGGATTCAAGACGAAAATCGGCGCCAATAGCGTAGGCGCGCTGCGCCATACTAAGCAAACCAATACCGCCACCGCGTAGCGAAGCACCGCCACGGCCATTATCAGCGATAGTAAGGACGAGCTGATCGGTATCATACACCAGACTCATCGTTACCTGCGAGGCCTGCGCGTGACGGTGACAGTTTGCCAGCGCTTCTTGCACGATGCGGTATAAGGCAACCAATTGATTGGTGTCTGGTATCGGCAAGTCTGGTGAAGCAGTGAAGTCCAGGTGCGTCTTCGTGACAGCCGACCAACGCTTACCTAACTCGGAGAGGATAGTTGGGAAATCGGCTTCGCCCAGTTGAGGGGGATACAGATCGCGCACAATGTGAGCCAGCTCTTGTTCGATGGCGTTGAGAGCAGTTTGCGTGCGCGTAAGATACTCCTGGGCCGTTTGGTGATCGCCTTGTACTAACGCCGCCCGCACTGCTTCGAGGTAGAACTGAATACCCAGCAGTGCCGAGCGACCACCATCATGCAGATCACGAGCAATTCTGGCCCGCTCTGCTTCGCTGGCGGCCAGGGCTAGTGATACTCCCGACTTAAACGAGTATTCATACATCAGCGGTGAACGAACCGCCTGGTTCGGCTGCTGATCAGCCGGATGATGGTAACGCCAGTGTTGTACCAACGCCAGTGCCGCCAGATCGGCATATTCGTAGATTATTCCCAGCAGGTGGTTCTGGTTAACCGATGCGTCAGGATTATACGACAGTTGTACAACGGCGATATTCTGTCCTTCCCATTGCAAAGGAATACTCAACGTGAGCCAGCAATCACCGCCATGGCAGTAGTGGAACCGCGCTTCGCTATCGTGGTCACAATCAACAAGTTGGGGAAGAAAATCGTGCAGTGTCTGCCAGGACAGGCGTTCTTCATCGAGTACATCAGACGACAGATCATCGGTATGGGAGGGATACTGAGCGATCAACGTAACCTTTTGCTGTTGATCGAGCAGGTACAACGAACCGCGATCAGCGCCCAGCAGCTCACAGCCGAGCTGTACCACGTTTTGGGGCAAGGCTGCATCACCGAGGTGAGTCAGGAACCGGCGGGCAATACTCAACGGAGAGTGTTGCGGTGCAGTAGCACGGTTCGTCGCTATCTGCTGCTCTTCTTGTACATTCGCCCGGACTTCCATAGTGCCGCTCCGTTCGATTATTGAAAAAATCAGTTTTTGTACCCACTGCGAATCATCGTGAGATGTTTTGAGTAGTATTCAATAATTAGCTATCATACAAACGAGCTATCGATACTATAAATACTTCCGCATCTTCAGCGTCAATCTGCAATATGTGTGAAATCACAAGCATATAATACGAAAGCGCAAATGCCATCTCCCATCACCCTGGTCCTCAAGGGTGGCGGATGCCCCAATCAGAGTTAAGTGGTTTTCTACTCACCCTGTTGGATTCTAGCTGAAGATTATTACGATCTGGAATTTTTCTTATTCATCATGGTACCTGCTTATTGGTAACGTGTCAACGTTGTGAACAAAAGAATTTATCAGGTGATGCGTTATCGGCGGTTCTAAGCGATTGAACGAGTGCGCTGCCCAGGTTCGCCTCGCTGTGCAGATGACGAATGAAATGCGCCACCGAACCTCCCCCCTTCCTCGCCCCGTGTGGGAGCGGAAGGCGGGCCAGGGGGAGGGTGAGGGCGCCTGGGGCGAAAGTGAACGGCCTAGGGCGAAAGTGAACGGCCTAGGGCGAAAGTGAACGGCCTAGGGCGAAAGTGAACGGCCTAGGGCGAAAGTGAACGGCCTAGGGCGAAAGTGAACGGCCTAGGGCGAAAGTGAACGGCCTAGGGCGAAAGTGAACGGCCTAGGGCGAAAGTGAACGGCCTAGGGCGAAAGTGAACGGCCTAGGGCGAAAGTGAACGGCCTAGGGCGAAAGTGAGGATGCACCCTCCCCCTTCCTCTCCCGCAGTGCGGGAGAGGAAGGGGGCTGGGGGGTAGGTGAGGGGGACCGTTCCCCGCACCATTCTAGAGATGCCATAAAGCCCAGGTTTTCGACCATGCTCTGAGATCATGAAGCGTATAATCCACGATACACACCGTAGAACGCATAGACTGCCCACACATAATGGCGTGTTTCGCTAAAATCAATTGTTTCGACAAACCGATCCGGGTCGGCAACAAGATTGCCACCAGCCCAGCGCTGCGCATTCCCTAAACCGCCATTGTATGCAGCCAGCGCACCGTGCAGACTGCCGCTCATGTCACCGATTCGCCGCCCAAGGTAGAAGGCGCCAAAGCGAATGCTGAGGTATGGTCGGTAGAGATCATCGAGGTCGAACTCACTGATACCGAGATTCTGAGCAATACCCCGACCGGTATCGGGCATGACCTGCGTCAGCCCACGTGCACCTACCCACGATGTTGCCCGTGGGTTAAACAGACTCTCCTGCCGGATAAGCGCATACAAGAGCAGTGGATCGACACTAAAACGACCGGCCTCACGTCGCACAATGGCAGCATACGGGGTTGGAAAACGGAGCCGCTGCAGGGCGAGTGGGAGAGGACCAGCCTCCGCAGGAGCCAGTCTGGCAATGCGTTCAGCGGCTAGCAACGCCGGATAGATCATCTTTTCCTGATAGGCATAGCGGGCCAGCTCCAACAGACTAATAGGTGTTTCGCCTGCCCGCCGCAGACCATCGAGCCATTCGCCCTGTGCTTCGCTGTACAATCCCACTTCACGCAATAGCCGTGCCCGTTCGGCCACACCGGCTAGCGTCGGATCGGCTTCATCGTCTGACCAGCGCTGTATCCAGGCGATAGCTGCACTCCAGTCATCATCGCTGATCGGTGAATCGATGGGTATCGTACCCACCGGTACTGCGTTCAGCTCTTCCGCCGCACGCGCCGCGTAGTAGCTCTCCGGAGCTGCCTGCAACACCTGTTGAAAGAGAGTAGTTGCCCCCTCTTGCCCCAATTGTCGGGCTACCCGACCGGCCCAGAAAGCCCCCAGCGCCTGACCGATCCCCTGTCCTCGTTCAGCCAGCATACGCCACAATTCACCAGCACCGGCAAGATCGCCACGGTCGAAGCGCTGCAAAGCCACACGATGCAAAGCCGCGATACCGAGAGTCGTGGTGGGGTACTGCTGAGCCAACGTGAGACGAATCGTTGTCGCTGCAACGTTGTCACCCAGCCGGTCGTACAACTGAGCAGCCCGGTCGAGCGCAACGGGTGCACGCGGATCATCCGGTCGCTCGCTAGCGTACTGTTGGTAGAGAGCGGCTGCCTCTGCCACGGCGCCACTTTGACCATAGGTTTGAATCCAGTCTAGCGCCGCCTGACGACCAGTATCGCTATCCGGTGCCTGGTCACGGGCTGCGGCCAGATCGCTCAGGGCGCCATTGAAATCACCCAGTGCCCGCCGGGCCAGCCCACGTTGACGGAGCGCTTCAGCCGGATTTTGCGCGTTTGCGATGGCCAGATCGAGCATGGCAATTACATCATTCCATCGCTCTACAGAACGGTACGCCTGAGCAGCAGCGAAGGGATCGAGCAACATATCACCAGTTGCCCGAAGTGCATCGACTACCGCTACCGTCTCTGGGCCGGCAAAAGCAGCTAGCGCCTCACGGCGAAGCGCATTGGCTCTGGTCACATCACCGGCGGCAGCATACAGATCGGCAGCTCGCACGAGAATGCGTGCCCGGTAATCAGACTGGCTGGCGAAGGAGAGGATTGCCTGTGCATACATGAGAGCCGTCTCTGATCGACCCTGATCGATAGCCAGCGCCATTGCCTGTTCGTAAGCGGCAGCCCGCTGCCCGGCAGCCAGCTCACCGTTTGCCGCTCGTACATAGCTTGCTTCGGCTTCAACAAGCCGATTCAATACTTTCAACTGCGCGGCCGCACGGATTGCCGCATACGGTGCCAGTGGTGTGTTCAACGCTTCGTATTGAGCATAGGTCGCAACTGCCGCCTCGTGCATCCCGGCAGCCTCGTGGGCACGCGCCGTTAGAAACAGGGCTGGTGCATACGTCGGCGTGGCTGGGTTTTGTAACAATGGTCGTAACACTTCCACGGTCGATGTCCAGCGGCCTCGATCAGCAAATGAACGGGCCAGGAGCAAACGAGCAGTATTCGTTTCAGGTGCACCTGGAAAGAGTTGTACCACCTGACTCAGCAGGTTCGCAGCCGTCTCGTCATCACCGATTTCAACCGCAGCCAACGCATCTTGCAGCAAGGCAGTGGCTGTTACCGGTGTCGGCATCGGTGTCGCCGGTAGGTCAACAGGCGTGACCGTCGGTGATGGTTGGGCTGTCAATGCAACGCAGGCCACGAGCGTGTAACAGCACAAGTAGATCGCGAGAAATGCGGTAAAACGACGATAGAATCGTATCTGTACCATACCCCTTTCCTTCTGTCTGAAGGCAGTATAGCACGTTGGTCAGTTCTACAGAGGGATGCAGTACAGCGGACGGAGGTGGCGAACGGTTGCCCACCCGCTACAGATGCGACAGCGGTTCGTGAGAGAGGGTAGTCGCTAGGCGCAGGCCGCAGCGATGTTCGGAAACGATTGGCTGTTATTCCGCCAATAAGGCCCTCACCACCCGATCCCACGTAATATCAGCAATTAGAGGATGACCGGCAGCACCCAGCCGCGCCGCAGTTGCTGGATCGCTGGCTAGCAGGTCAAGATGAGCGGCTATCGCTACCGGATCGGGCAGGGAAATAAGGCCATTTTCGTTATGGCGTACAAACTCTAACACACCGCCTGCATCGTCGGTTGTAATCACCGGACGAATGGCGCCAAACGCCTCGACCGTCGCAAAGCCATAGTCTTCATCAACCGGTGCGTAGTACACGGCACGGGCATGCGCGTAAAGGTCGATCAATTCATCATCAGACACAAAACCACGGAAGCAGACTCGTTCACCTAGCCCGTAGTCGGCAGCAAGACGTTGCAGGCGTTCACGGTCGGGGCCAGTACCAACAATGATGGCCCGTACTGCTGTGGAAGTGTGCGTCAGTGCAGCTAAGAGCAGGTCAATGCGTTTGGCTCGATCAAGGCGAGCGGGCGAAAGAATGTAATCGTCATACGACCCCGCCCACAAACGTCCGGCGTAGCGGCTCGGCGGGTAGAGTGGTGTGCTACTCAGACCGTTAAAACGTTCGAGCCGCCGACTCACATTGCGCGAGATCGTATAGCGAGCCCGACATTCACGCAAGGCGCGTTCATCAATCCGAAAGATTTGTTCACGAATAGCGCGATGGGATGGCGAACCATCAAAATCGCTCAACGGCGTACCGTACCAGTCGTAGGCCTGCCGATGCTGGTGTACCAGCCAGAGCACTTTGCGCGGATGGCGGATCAGGTACGAAGGGAACTTCGTGGCGATCACCAGATCCACCGCTTCGCCATTGACATGGCTGACATCGATCAAGCGCCAGGCAAGTGCACTATCGATGATACGTTCAACCGGATGCCACTGAAAGGGAAGAGCAACGACATCAACGGTATGTCCACGCTGCCGCAATTCGTCGCGCAGACTTTCAACCAGATATTCGGCGCCACCCCGTACAAACGGTACCTGTGTTGCACAAATGAGAATACGACTCATGATAAGGGGGAAGATTGCTGCATTTGTGCACGCAAAGCGGCCAATTCGGCGCGCAAAGCCGCATTCTCGGCTACCAGCAGGCGAATGGCACGAGTGGCCGTATCGTTAAAGGCGTTCTGTTGCTCAACAATCGGGTTAATATACCAGCGTAAATAGCGCCGCACGACCTTGTTCACAAAGGCTACGACCTGCTCAAACACATTGCGACCTTCGAGTGGCCAATGTGCACTAACCACTCGCGTATATTCCAGCTCTTCAACCACCCGCTGCAATTCACGCTCAGCCGGTGTTGGTTCGGCAGTCGGCAATGCCGCACGTCGGGCACGAACTTCATCCCGCAACGCAGCGAGCGTAGCGGCGACATCAATCTCGGTACTCATGAAACACCCACACTAGCCCGTTTGAGCAATTCATTCAGACGTTGCCCCCGCACCTGGGCAATGTCATCTTGATACTTCAAGATGGCTCCCAGTGTATCCTCCACTGCCTGCGGTGTCAACTCAGTTTGATCAAGCGCAACCAGCGCCGTCACCCAATCGAGCGTCTCGGCCACACCAGGCAGTTTGTAGAGATCCATGCGTCGCAGCTCCTGAACGACCAATACCACCTGGCGCGCCAACCGCTCACTGGCGCCGGGAACCCGCGCCTTGACGATCTGAATCTCTTTATCCAGAGTCGGATAATCCACCCAGTAGAAGAGGCAGCGTCGCTTCAACGCATCGTGCACTTCACGTGTACGGTTCGAGGTAATGATCACCGTCGGCGGTACCTCGGCCCGAATAGTTCCGATTTCTGGGATCGAGATTTGCCAATCGGAAAGCAATTCCAGCAAGAAGGCCTCGAACTCTTCGTCGGCGCGGTCGAGTTCATCAATCAGCAAAATTGGCGGTTGATCGCCGCGTGCCTCAATTGCCTGGAGCAGTGGACGCTTGATCAAAAACTCTGGGCCAAAAATACTCTGCTGGGCAGCGGTATTTTGCGCCGCTCCCTGCGCTTCTAACAGTCGAATCTGAAGCATCTGCCGGGCATAATTCCACTCATAAATGGTCGTATTGACGTCAAGCCCTTCGTAGCATTGCAAACGGATCAACTCGCGTCCCTGCATACGAGCCAGGGTCTTGGCAATCTCGGTTTTACCAACACCGGCTTCACCTTCGAGCAAAAGCGGTTTATTAAGCTTCAGGGCAAGAAAGATCGCGGTCGTTAAGGCACGGTCGGCAATATAGGCATGGGCTGCCAGTGCCGCTTGCAGTTCGTCAATCGACTGAAAAGAGGTATACGTCATAATCAAGCGCTCCACGGCATTATTGTTTCTATTTCATTGTACACCGACTCATCAATCCCGTGCTCAAAGGTCTTCAAGAGCGCCCTGCAACCTTTCATCGGTATTGGCGAGCAATCACATGGGGCGATACCCCGATCAGATATTGCCACCACAACCAGAAATCGTGCAGCAGTTGACGCACAATGCCATTCGTGCGGAAGCGACGCGCCGAGGTAACAACTTGCGCCGGTACAACATAAATGGGTGTTACCGCCCGTGCCCGACGAAAGAGTTCCACATCTTCAAAGAGTGGCCAGTCAGGAAACCCACCCAACGCGGTGAAGAGTTCGCGGCGGATCACCATACACTGATCGCCATAACTGGTGAGCAGCGAGTCAAACCACATGAACCGAGCGACCAGCGCCAGCAAGCAGTTGTTGTCGTCGAACGAAAGCCGAAATTTCGCAATCTGCACGTGTGGATCGGCAAATATGTGTGTAAGGAGCGTGAATGCCTGTGCCGGTAATCGGGTATCGGCATGCAAAAAAACGAAGATGTCACCGCTCGCAACAGCAGCTCCGGCATTAAGCTGTACACCACGTCCACGTGGTGCTGCGACGACCCGCGCTCCGCTTGCCTGCGCTAAGGCTGGCGTCTGATCTCGGCTACCACCATCGGCCACAATCACCTCAACGTCTGGATCGAGCTGACGCACCGCCTGGATACATGTGGTGATCTGATCAGCTTCGTTAAGCGTTGGAATAATTACACTATATCTGGTCATTGTCCCCCTCCACGACAACACTCAGCGCCGACACAGCAGAAAGATATATTCGTGCTTGAAGACATAGAAACCGCCTGCCAGTGCCCGATAGCGCCAGAGTTCCGCGCTCCCCCGCTTCCCCAGAGTGCTGGTAAAGTTCTTAACAATAATACTCTTCAGTCGAAAACCGCAAGCTTTAATCGCTTCCATCGCGTAAAAGCCGAGTGGATACCATTCCCCATGGCGGTAGATGTCACCAATCACCAACACCAGATAGCGCTCGTGGTCAAGGACAGGAGCTAGCCGCCTGGTCAGGGATACCAATCGGTCGAGAAATGCTTCAATACTCGGTGCATTTGACAAATCGCACGGGTCATCGCTAAAGCGAATAATGTCGTAGTACGGTGGATGCAGGAAGACCAGTTGCACACTCCGCGCCCCGTGGCGTGCGAGCAGATCGGCAAAATCAACGGTCAGGCTATCGCCCTGTTCAATCGCCGCCACCGTCGCGTGTGGGGTAGGCTCGGTAGCCAGTAATTCCTGCACATGCTGCACCATCGCCGGTTGCAATTCTACCCCCAATGCATGGCGACCGAGCCGCCGTGCTTCGATCAACGTTGTTCCTGATCCGGCAAATGGATCGAGGACCCATTCACCAGGTCGGGTGTAGCGCCGGATAAATTGATGAGGAATCTGAGGCACGAAATTGCCCCAGTAATCGGCACGATGCACTCCAGAGCTATCACGACGCTCGATCAGCCAGAGACTATCGGTCAGAATGTCATCATATTCTTTCCAGCGATGTAAATCGATGTCACTGGCTGGTGCAAAGCGCGGGCCATCGAGCGCACGTTGCAAGCGTTGGACATAATACCGTGCCCGCTCTAATGTTTGTGCCGTAGCAACCTGATCCAGCTCGGCCAGCAGCACCTCGGGTAAAAAGAGAACTGCCTGGCCATCAGGGGCATGGAGTGGATCGTTCGGATCGGCGAGCCGCTGACGAACGGTTGTCAGCCTGGCACGTAATTCAAGCAGATTTGACGCATCGAGAAGGAATGCTATCGCTGCTGTCAGCGCCGCCCGGTTGAGCTGCCATTGTGGCGAATCGGCATAAAACGGCGACTGAGCCGAAGGCGAACGTCCTGTCATGAACAGTATTCCTATCAGACATAGCTTTTGTTGTAGGTAGTGTATCACAAAATGAGGCATATCTGCCACTTCCCGCTTCCTTGCTGAGGGGGCACAGGCGCTCTCGTTTACTGCCCAATTGGGTACCCCCAGAAGAAATACTCTGTGTCCTCTGTGCTCTCCGTGGTGACATATCCACGTCACGGCAATTCCAGGGATTGGCGTGGGGCAATGATATGTTATAATATAAACTGGTAAAGCTAAATATGCGAAGGTAAGCGTGTGACAGCCGAAAATACACTATTTGCAATTGCACAAGAAGCGCAGAGCTGCACCGCATGTAATTTGCATAAAGGACGCACCCGTGCAGTGCCCGGTGAAGGGCCAGCCAATGCACGGATTATGTTGATCGGTGAAGGACCCGGATACCACGAAGACCGGCAGGGTCGGCCGTTTGTTGGTCCCTCCGGCCAATTCCTGACCGATCTGTTGGCGATGGCTGGGTTGCGGCGCGATGAAGTATATATTGCGAACGTTGTGAAGTGTCGTCCGCCGCAGAATCGTGATCCCGAACCAGACGAAATTGCGACATGTACTAAATTATTTTTGATGCGCCAGATTGCGGCCATTGATCCGGCAGTGATTGTGACGCTGGGCCGCTTTTCGATGGGCCTGTTTCTACCTGGTGAGCGGATTTCGCGCATCCACGGTCAACCACGTCTTGTCAACGGCAGACTGATCGTGCCAATGATCCATCCGGCTGCTGCGCTCCACCAGCCCCAAAACCGGCCATTGTTGGAAGCCGATTTTCGTCGTCTGCCTGAGATTCTGGCCGAAGCCGAACGTCTCCATAAGCAGGCTTCGTTCCTCTCTCCCCAGGCCGACGAGCCGCCCGAGCAGCTCCGTCTCTTCTGAGCATTGGCCGCAAGTCGCTTGTGTGCGACGAAGCGATGTCACAGTGTTACCGCCTTTCGCCGATTGGACGGCGAGACAATTTGTTGATGATTATTGTGGCAATGATCCTTTGGGTTTTCGCAGTGTGGAGCATTGCCAGCACACTACGATTGCGTCTGCATCCCGCGGTTTTCTGGTTCGATCTGCAACAGGTATTCACCCAGCCACCCGCGATTGAACAGGCTGTGCCAGCATTGCTGATGCTGGTATTGATCGTTGCTACACCACTGCTGCTCTGGAACTTGATCGCCGAATGGGATGCAACCTTTCGTTTAACCAACGAGGGCCTGGAGTATCAGACGCTGGGATTTCGCTTGTGCTATCACTGGCATAATATTCTCGCTATTCAACCACAACCGGTCGCAGCCGATGAAGCGGTTGTGATTGTGTGTCGGTATGATCCGGTAGATACGTTAAAAAATCCGCTTCACCGCTGGCTTCACCGACAGATGCATGGCCGGCAACGATTGCTGATTGGACCGGGGATAGAACGGCGTGCAGAATTGTTGCAAGCGATTGAACAGGCAATGGTCACCAGCCAATCCTCGGCAACCACAGCAACCACAGGTATACCGTTAGGGTAGCATTCGGATGGGCATGTCAGGGTCATGCAGGCCCTGTCAACATACGGTTATGGCAAGGCGCATACGACATGCGCTCGCTGAATGAAACGAACAAAACAGAAAGGAGTAGGGGGTCGTGTTCAACCGACCCTGGTAGGAACCTATGGCCAAACAACGTCTCCGTGTGATTCCACTCGGTGGCGCCGGAGAAGTCGGCCGGAACATGTGGGTGGTTGAGTATGGCGATGACATCGTCATTCTCGACTGCGGTGTCATGTTTCCCGATGCCGACATGCTCGGCGTTGACCTCGTGTTGCCCGACATCACCTATTTACGCGAGAAGACTGACCACATTCGCGGGATTCTGATCACGCACGGTCACGAAGACCACATCGGCGCAGTACCACATCTGATCGCCGACCTGGGCTTTCCCCCCGTGTACGGCACCAGGTTGACCCTTGGGCTGCTCAGTAACCGATTGCGCGAACATCGTTTACAAGATAAGGTAAAAACCGTCTTAATTACGGAACGCGAACCGTTTCAGGTTGGTTGTTTCACCGTCGAGGCGTTTCATATCGCTCACTCGATCCCCGATACGGTTGGCTTTGCAATCACGACACCGGCCGGTCTGCTTATCTATCTCACCGACTGGAAACTCGATCATACACCGGTTGATGGGCGCCCAACCGATCTGGAAAAGATTGCTGAACTTGGCAACCGAAAGCCTTTGGTCCTCATTACCGACTGTGTGCGCGTTGAGTCGAAAGGCTATACCCCCAGCGAAGCAACGGTCGGTGAAGCTTTTGATAACATCTTTGCCACCGCTCCTGGGCGCATTATTGTGGCAACGTTCGCCTCAAATATCAGTCGGGTGCAACAGGTGATCGACTCGGCGGAAGCGTATGGGCGTAAAGTAATGCTGGCCGGTCGTAGTATGGAAACCAATGCTCGTATTGCGTTCGAGCTAGGGTATCTGCGTGCCGATGAAAGCACGATGATCCGGCCTCATGAAATGGCAGCTTACGCCGATGAAGAGATCGCAATTGTGTGTACCGGTAGTCAGGGTGAGCCAATGTCGGCCCTCAACCGCATGGCCAACCGCGATTACCCGCATGTCAAGATTAAGCCCGGTGATACGGTGGTGTTATCGGCCACGCCGATTCCCGGCAATGAGGTAAGCGTTAATAAGGTCATCAATAACCTCTTCAAGCTCGGTGCTGAGGTGATCTACGGCCCTGAAGCCAGGGTTCACGTTTCCGGACACGCCGCCCAAGAGGAACTCAAACTGATCCTGGCCTTGCTCCGCCCCAGCTTTATTGTGCCGTTCCACGGGGACTACCGCCATCTGATGCTCTACCGCAAACTGGCAATGACGGTGGGTGCAGTCCCCAATAGTGAGCATGTTCTGCTGGCTGAAGGCGGATCGATCATGGAGTTTTCACCCGGCTTTGGCAAGATTACCGGTAAGGCGCCGGTCGGGTATATCTACGTTGATGGCACAACCGTTGGCGATGTTGGTAATGTGGTCGTCCGTGACCGCCAGTTACTGGCGAAAGATGGCATGTTGATCGTGGTGGTGAGCATCGATAGCGCGACCGGTCAACTCGTGGCCGGGCCAGACGTGGTCTCGCGCGGGTTTGTCTATATGCGCCAGAGTCAAGACCTGATTGAGGCGACAAAAGAGACGGTACGTGCTGCATTAACTAACAAAAACGGGGGTAATCCTTCGTTCGATGCGGCCTACATCAACCGCAAGATTCGCGACGTGGTCAGCGAATTCCTCTACCGCGAGACTCGTCGCCGTCCTATGGTGTTACCAATGGTCATGGAAGTATAGCTGTCGTCGCCTGTGCAAGCCGTTGCGGTTTGCCACAACGGCTTGCACACCACGTTATGGATCGATCCGCGGTAAGACAATGCCTGTCTGTCCCTGATACTTCCCCTTCTTGTCGGCATACGAAATCTCGCATGGTTCATCGCTTTCCAGGAACAAGACCTGACCGATACCCTCGTTGGCGTAAATGCGTGCTGGCAGTGGCGTGGTGTTGCTGATCTCAATCGTGACATGCCCTTCCCATTCCGGTTCGAGCGGAGTCACGTTGATGATGATTCCACAACGCGCATACGACGATTTACCGATCACAATGCAACATACGCTCCGAGGGATCCGAAAGTATTCGAGCGATTGCGCCAACGCAAACGAGTTGGGCGGAATATCGACATAATCGGCCTGAATATCGACGAACGAACGCGGGTCAAATCGTTTGGGATCGACTAGAGCATTATAGACGTTGGTGAACACTTTGAAGTGGTTGGTGACCCGCATATCATACCCATACGAGGTCAAGCCATACGAGATGACTCCCCGGCGGACCTGATGATCGACAAACGGCTCAATCATCCCATGTTCCAGAGCCATCCGGCGGATCCAGCGATCAGATTTAACCGACATGGGTAACTCCTATTCTTGTTTCAACCTGCTATATACAATGGCTGCGGGATGCACTATCTACCGTTCACTATCATGATGAACGTGCGTACTACCCCGTTGGCTTCGCTTCCCTTTCCGTTTCTCACGATCCGACGGACGAAACCTGATAGATGTACGAGCAGCGCTGTGCCCCAACCGAATCTTCTTCTGCAACAGGGTATTCTGGATAGACACTTAGCCACTATCATTCACCATCGCCTGATAGACTGCCACATGGCGCCGGGCAATTGCTGCCTGTGTAAACTCAGCCAGGACCCGCTGCCTTCCACGCTGCGCCAACTCGGTACGCAACCTGTCATCATCCATCAATCGCAGCAGAGCGGTACGCAATGCAGCCAGATCACCCTCGGGGAAGACAATCCCAGCATCACCGATCACCTGTGGAATTTCACCACACGTCGAACCAACAACCGGGACACCACAGCTCATTGCTTCGATCAGTACCCGCCCAAACTGCTCTTTCCAGTTCGATTGTGTGCGCGATGGTAACACCAGTACATCAAGCTGGCGCATAACGTCTGGGACGGCGGTGCTGCTCACCGCTGGCTGTATGTCGATCCGCTCCCGAACCCCTATATCGGTTGCCAGTCGCAGCAAACGCGGTTGTTCACTCCCATCACCAACTAGCCGCAAACGGGCCTGCGCCGGTAAATCGGCCAGAACCCTCACCAGATCGGCAACCCCCTTTTCTGGAACCAGACGCCCGACGTAACCGATAGTGAAGGTATCTTGTTGACGAATGGCATCGGACGGAGCGAACAAGTTCGGATCAACCCCGAACTGGGGAATGACACTTAGCGGACCGCGATAGCCGTGCCGCCGCAAAATTGCTGCTGCCTCTTGATTACCGGCAATCGCATGTGATGCGTGACGCAAGTTGTACCGTTCAAACCAAGAGAATGGAGGGGGATAGCGGCGGTCGATGTTTGCCCAATTGTAGAAACAGCAACGTGCACCAATCGCCACACCTGCTCGCATGGCCAGAAACGTAGCCAGATTAAAACTCTCTTCATCAATGTGAAACACCTGTGGACGTAACCGATTGAGCAGCGGACGTAGCCCCAGATAAAAGTGAATATGATGATGTCCATTCCAGACAATTGGCAGCGTCAGTAGGGTGTAACCGCTCGTGAAACGACGCTCAAGCGGTATCAATCCAACCCGTGGTTCACGCCAGCCGGTTGGCGCCAGCACGGTTAATTCTACGCCGAGCCGTGCAATCTCCTCCAACTTGCGCTGGTAGGCACCGGCAACCACGGCCTTTGAAAGCATCACAACACGCATACAATGCCTATGCTACGATGGTTATGTCGAAAGCGACTGCCAGACACAACCGGCAATCGTGCAGGCGCATTATAACCTGAGTATTGTATGTGTTTGTTCCGGTGCCTGAAAAAAGCGGGTTGGGAACCCGCCGCTCGTGAATCAAGTCGTTACTCATTCCGCCATCCCCCCGCTTGCGGGGAGATTGCGAGGGGAAGGGAGGACACCAGCAACGTGGACAGGATGATACTCGGTTTACACAAACAGGATTAGTATTAGAGGAAAGGCACAGTTCCTGAATGCCCAGCACCGTGACTTCTAGCAGCGCATTGGCAGAAACTCAACCAGACGGGGGTCCACTCGCTTACGTCAGGACACCAGCCAGAGCCTCGCAATCCCAGGTCACAGTGGTATGCGCTCTGATCAACCCGCTTGCAGTCTGCTAGAATGACAGCGATGAGCGATCTAGAGAGCAATGAACGTGTCACGTTCCCCCTAGGTGGTATCAAACGGATGCAAAAATCGTTGTACCTCCAGCCGATAACCGTCAGGATCGCGGGCAAAGAAATGATAAATCCGGTAACGTGGATTCTCGCGGGGCGGGCCATCAGTGGCTATCCCAACAGTAATCAGCCGCTGATAGATTGTATCAACATCCGCGCTGACAATCGTCAAGATCAAACGATCATCAGCAATCGGTGGCGCCAATTGTTGACATAACCCAAGATACCCACCCCGTGCCACTCGATAGATATGAATCCCGCCCTGATCAAGCACGAGCGGCAAACCGAGCGCAGTCCCATAACAGACTGCACTCGCCTGCAAGTTGGTTACCGGCACAAAGGTGATCGCCGCTGCGTAGGGAAACTCATCCATACCGTCGTGCAAACTCGCGCATAAAGTCGGCTAATACCGTAGCGGATTCAAGCGATACCGCATTGTAGAGCGACGCTCGTATCCCGCCAACCGAACGATGACCGGCCAGACCAACCATCCCGGCTTCCTGAGCTTCGGCCAGAAATTGCTTTTCCAACTCAGGGGTAGCAAGGCGGAAGGTTACATTCATCAGCGAACGCGCCGCTGGTACTGCATGGCCTCTGTAGAAACCATCACTATCATCAATCGCAGCATAGACGAGTGCAGCTTTCTGCGCATTGCGTTCGGCCATTGCCGATAGACCACCCTGATCCTTTATCCACTCCAACACCAGATTGACCATGTAGACAGCAAAAACCGGTGGTGTATTATAGAGCGAGTTGTTTTTAGCAAAGGTTGCATAGCGCATAATCACCGGCAAATCTTTGCGCCCTCGCTCGATCATGTCCTGGCGAATAACCACAACCGTCACCCCAGCCGGTCCTAGATTCTTTTGCGCACCGGCGTACATCAGTGCAAATCGGTTAGCGGTAAAGGGGCGCGAGAGAAAATCACTGCTCATATCGGCAATGAGCGGCACTGCACCAAAATCGGGAAGTTCCGCCGGCCATTGCACACCTTGAATCGTCTCATTTGTGGTCAGGTGCAGGTAAGCGACCTGCGAATCAGGCTCTGGGACGTCAGTCGGTAGACTGCGGTATCCATCAGACGATGTACTGGCCAGCAGATGAACCGTACCCAACCGTTGCGCCTCTTCGTAAGCTTTTTCGCCCCATGTACCGGTGATAATGTAAGCAGCAGTTGCACCTGCGGCGAGAAAGTTGAGCGGGATGAGCGCAAATTGCATCGACGCGCCACCCTGCATAAAGAGCACTCGATACTCGTCACCCAGGCCTAACAACGCTTTTAAATTAGCTTCGGCAGTAGCGTTAACCGCTTCGTACTCCTTACTCCGATGGCTTATCTCGAGGATCGACATGCCACAGCCGCGATAATCGGGCAATTCTGCCCGGACACGCGCAATTACTTCGGGCGGTAAGGCCGCCGGGCCGGGATTGAAGTTGTGGATCATTGGTTCCCCCTTTTCCCTTGCGAGCAGGCTTGCTGTGAAACATAGTATACTCGATATGGTAACGTCTTTCGCTAGCTAGAAGGAAGGAGTTCATGCAGATACTTGTCATCGGTGGTGGAGTAGCCGGCCTGGTATGCGCACGAACACTGCATCGCAAGGGATATGAGGTCACGTTGATCGAAGCCGACGATGGTCTAGGTGGGCGAGTACGCTCGGATCGGGTTGAGGGCTTCACCCTCGACCGCGGGTTTCAGGTACTTTTCACCGCGTACCCTGCGGCACAACGACAACTCGATTTCACTGCCCTTGATCTACGCGCCTTCGATCCAGGAGCTATTGTAGCCTGGCAAGGCCGACACTACATGCTCACCGATCCACTTCGTGACCGCGAGCCAGGTGCACTCCTTGCAGCAGTACTGGCGCCGGTTGTCCCCTTCAGTGATAAGCTACGCACCTTGCAAGTATCGCTGCGCATGCGGCGCCAGACGATAGATGAACTACTGGCCGGTCCTGACCGCACCACCAGTGATGAATTGCGGGCACTCGGCTTCAGTGATCAGATGATTGATCGCTTTTTCCGTCCTTTCTTTGGTGGCATTTTCCTTGACCGCTCGTTACAAACCAGTGCCAAGTGCTTCCGCTTCAATTTCAAGATGATGAGTGATGGTGCAACGGTTGTCCCAAATCGCGGGATGGGTGCTATCGCCGAACAATTAGGCAGCGAACTACTGAAAGCCGGGCGAGTATGCCTCAAGACACGCGCTACTGCGCTATTGCACAACGGTGACACGGTCATCGGTGTCCGTCTGGACGATGGGAGTGAACGCTTAGCCGATGCGGTAGTACTGGCGACACCCGCTCCTGAGACGGCCCGTCTGAGCCAACTGCCGGTGCCAACCGGACAACTCGGTTCATCGTGCGTTTGGCTGGCTACCCGCACCCCATTGTATCGGGGTAAAAAACTCCTGCTGAACGCTGACCAAAATGCCTTCGTCAACACACTTGCCCCCTTGAGCGCAGTTGCCCCAGGATACGCACCTGACGGATGGCACCTGTATGCAGCGGCGATTCTTGGTATTCCCCAAAGTGATGACAGTACCGTCATTGCCCGCACAATGGTGGATCTGAACCGCATATTCGTCAACGACCGCGCAGCAACGACAGCGCTGGCAAATGCTCGCATACTACGGGTCAATCGCATTCCGTTCGCTCAATTCCCTCAACCTCCCGGTCTGCATCCGACACTGCCCGCTAACCGCACAACTCGACGTGGTCTCTACCTGGCCGGCGAATTAACTGAAGCGAGCAGTATCAACGCTGCAATGCTCAGTGGCGAACGTTGCGCCGAAGCAATTCAGAGCGATCTACCCAGGTAAATCACGAGCATACATCTAGAGCCGATCCGAACAATCGTCTCACAGTACAGCGGATGAAACCTGATACCTGATAGATGTACGGGCGCAGCGCTGCTGCGCCCCAACCGATTCTGCGCCAAGGTCTTCCGAATAGGCACTTAGCGCCGATCCGAAAAACCGTTCCCTGACCCATCACGCAGCACGACATAATTTGGCAAATTACCACAACCCATGCTATAATATAGCAGCTTATATCAGGAACGCCGGGCTGCGCCAGCCCGTGCGCGATTACACGAGGAGGAATTGCTCGTGGCGCTCGAAAAAGAAGAAAAATCACAGATTATCAACGACTATCAGATTCATGAGTCTGATACCGGTTCGCCCGAAGTTCAGGTGGCACTGCTGACCGAGCGTATCAACCAGTTGATCGAACATCTGCGCGTGCATACGCACGATCACCACTCGCGTCGTGGTCTACTTAAGCTTGTTGGGCGCCGACGACGGCTGCTGAACTATTTACAGTCTAAGGATCGCGAACGCTATCGTAACGTCATCAACCGGCTCGGTCTACGCCGCTAGTATGATAAGGGTATTCGTTGGTGTGAAATAAGCGACAAAGAGCGCCAGCGGCCTCCGCCGCCAGGCGCTTTTTGCATATTGTCAGGCGCGGCAGTTCGGGATTGGCGTATGCGCATGAACAGGATGCCTATACGCCAGTACCGAACACCGCGCCCCGGTCGCAAACGGCGATTGGATTCGTTGCAAAAAGGGCGCAAAGGGCGCCCCAATTAGGTACGAAACACAGGAGCAGTAGAAGCGTATGACAGAACGTAATATCTATACGGTGAGCGCAGAGATAGCTGGCCGTACCTTAACCTTGGAAGCCGGACGTTTTGCCGAGCAGGCCGATGGCGCGGTTGTGGCTCGCTACGGCGATACAATGCTGTTAGCGACTGTGGTGTGCGCTAAAGAAGTCCGTGAAGGAACTGATTTCTTCCCACTAACCGTTGATTACGAAGAGAAGATGTATGCGGTGGGCAAGATACCCGGTAACTTCTTCAAGCGCGAGGGACGCCCCACAACAACCGCCATTCTCACTGCCCGGCTTACCGACCGACCGCTACGCCCCCTCTTTCCCAAGGGTTTTTACCACGAAGTGCAAGTGATCGTTACCACGTTCTCTATTGATATGGAAAATGACCCCGGCCCGCTGTCAATTATCGCAGCATCAGCCGCGCTGTGCATCAGTGATATTCCCTTTGCCGGTCCGGTTGGTGCGGTACAGATGGGGCATCTTAACGGTCAGTTGGTGGTAAATCCGAAGATGAATGAGATCGCCAACAGCCGTCTCGATCTGGTAGTCGCCGGTACCAAGGACGCTGTGTTGATGGTTGAGGCTGGTGCTTACGAGTTAACCGAAGACGAGATGCTGCAAGCCGTTATCGAAGGCCATGCCGTCTGTAAGCAGATCTGCGACTTGCAAGAGCAACTCGTGCAGCTCTGTGGAAAACCAAAGCGTCCATTTACCCCACCGGTGGTCGATACCTCGCTGGAAGAGGCAATCAGTGCATGGATGGGTGATCGCCTGCGCAAAGCGGTGCGTAGTCCTGTTAAGCAAGAGCGTGAAGCCCAAACCGAAGCCCTGAAGGCAGAGGTGATTGCCCACTTCACTGCGGATGAACCGGAAGAAGAAATCCCTAACCGCACCAAAGAGGTAACAAAAGCTTTTGAAAAGCTGCTCAAGGACGAGGTACGTAATGCGATTCTCGATGAGGGGATTCGGGTAGATGGTCGTCGGATTGATGAGATCCGTCCTATTAGCATCGAGGTAGGCCTCATTCCACGAGTGCATGGTTCGGCGCTCTTTACCCGTGGTCAAACCCAAGTTCTGACGATTACAACTCTCGGTTCACCTGGTGACGAGCAAAAGATGGATGATCTTGGGCTTGAGACATCCAAACGCTACATTCATCACTACAACTTCCCGCCGTTTAGTACCGGTGAAGTACGCCGGGTAAGCACGCCACGTCGTCGTGATATTGGCCATGGCGCTCTCGCAGAGCGTTCGTTGTACGCCGTGTTGCCCGATGAGAAGGATTTTCCCTACACGATCCGCCTGGTTTCTGAAGTACTCTCTTCTAATGGCTCCTCATCGATGGCCTCGGTGTGTGGTTCGTCGCTCAGTTTGATGGACGCTGGTGTTCCAATCAAGGCACCTGTCGCTGGTGTAGCAATGGGCTTGATCACCGATGAGAGCGGGCGCTGGCAAGTGTTAACGGATATTCAGGGTATTGAAGATGCCCTCGGCGATATGGACTTTAAAGTAGCCGGTACCGCTAAGGGTATTACTGGGCTGCAAATGGATATCAAGACGACCGGAATCACCTACGAGATTATGCGGCAAGCGTTTGCACAGGCGCGTGCCGGACGCCTATTTATTCTCGATAAAATGAATGCGGTGATTAGCACGCCACGGCCAGAGTTGTCGATCTATGCACCACGGATTATGACCATTCAGATACCGGTTGACAAGATTGGCGCCCTGATTGGGCCTGGCGGCAAGACGATTCGCAATATCTGTGATACAACCGGCGCCCAAATCGATATCGAAGATGACGGCCGCGTCTTTATTACCGCACCCGATGGCACCGCCGCCAAACAAGCTATCAGTATGATTGAGGGATTGACCCGCGAAGCCAAAGTGGGTGATATTTTTCTCGGTAAGGTGGTGAGTATTAAGCCCTTTGGTGCGTTTGTTAACATCTTGCCCGGCAAAGATGGCATGGTTCACGTTTCAGAACTCGATGACAAGCGGGTCGAGAATGTGGAAGATGTGGTTTCACTCGGTGATGAGATCAATGTGATGGTCATCGATATTGATCGCGCCACCGGGAAGATCAGCCTCAGCCGACGTGCCGTTCTGACCGGTGAGACACCTGAAGAACGCAAGGCTGCTGGCGCTGCACCACGTCCTCGTCCACGCGAGGAACAACGTGGTGGCCGTGAAGAACCGCGCAGTTTGCGCGAAGAGTTACGTGGACCGCGTCGTGAAGCTGACCGACCTCGACCACGCCGCCGCGATGATTAGGGTGGCATTCGGACGTTGCGCGTGCCGTGCGCCGATATTACCGCGCACGGCCCCTTCATATAACGCGGTTGCCCTTCAACGTATCTTATGACAACACAAACCGCTCTTACACCATATTGTGAGCTCGGGAGTTCCGGCCCCCGTCTCATCCATATCGCGCCTGCTAATGGCTTTCCGCCAGAAGCGTATGTCCCTCTCGCCGCCGGCCTTGCGTCGTTTGGGCGCATCCTTGGGTACCGGCCACGTCCGCTGCGTGTCGATGGGGATTCGCAGCCGGGAGGGACATGGCGCGATTTGGCTGCTGACCTGATCGCCGACTTACAGACCGTAACCAGCGAACCTGTCATCGGTATTGGTCATTCGCTAGGGGGTATTCTCACCTTATATGCAGCCGTGGCACGCCCTGATCTTTTTCAAGGGATTGTGCTGATCGATCCGGTACTCTTCCGGCGACGCTTGCAGGTGCTGATATGGCTTCTCCGTCAGAGTGGCCAGGGATACCGCTTCCCGCTGGCCCAGGGTGCATTACGACGCCGCGATCATTTCGCCAGCGTCGATGAAGCTCGACAACGCTGGCGTGGACGTGGTGTGTTCGCCAATTTTACTCCAGAGGCGCTCGAAGGATACCTGAGCGGTGGGCTGCGGCCGCATCCGCATGGTCAGGGTTATACCCTGGCATGGCCGAAACGCTGGGAATCGCATATCTTTGCCTCTTCACCAATCGACGCCTGGCGTGATCTGCGCCGTCTCACGCTGCCGCTGTTGATTGTGCGCGGCACACGCTCTGATCTGATAACTGACTCGGTCTGGCAACGACTCCATCGGGTTGTTCCCAAGGCCACCTTTGCCGAGATCGAAGCCGGTCATATGCTGCCGATGGAACGCCCCGATGATGTCGCCGGAATTATTGCCCGCTGGTTAACACAAATCATTCTGCCAGGCAGCAACGATCATCGGGTACGTATCGCTTGATGCTTATCAGAATGTTCAGCGATTTCAGTTTTGCATATCTTGACAGCATCTTACCGGCGCACAACTGCCACGTGCGATGAACATCATTTGATTCACAGGTATTTGTCCTGATACCAATGCTATCTGTGCAAACCGCGTGTGATGCCCCTACCCACAATTTTTCAGGGCGTGAAACACGATAACCGGCGGTGGATGTCGTTTCAACGTTCTCATCACACCCCGCAGCAATGAGGTAAGGCGAGTGGAGAAGGCTGGTGGACAGCCCTGCCGACCAACTGTTCATTTCACTCGGCATTCCGCTAAAGAAAGCGTATCTTTTTTGTCTCTCAAACGGTTTTATATATAGCATGTTCGTTTCGATATGCTACATTCACTGCCCAGAACGCTATGCGAACTCTCTAAGGTAAAACAAACTTTCAGCAACGAAACATGTCTTATGTCAAATCAACAACACCATCACCAACCATTGTTGCCACCTGAAGCCACCACCATATTGCGGGATGTTTTCGGCTTCAGCAAATTCCGTTCTTACCAGCAACAGATCATCGCACGTGTCCTGCATGGCAAGTCCACGCTAGCTATCTTACCAACCGGTGCCGGGAAATCTCTGACATACCAACTACCGGCGCAATTACTACCGCAAGCTACGGTTGTCATCAGCCCACTGATTGCATTGATGAAGGATCAGCTTGACCGACTACCGCCAGCTCTGCAACAACGTGCGACTGTCATCAATTCAACGTTGAGCGGACACGAAATGCGTGAACGCTTGCGAGCCATCGCAGCCGGTACTTACAAACTGGTCTACATCGCCCCAGAACGATTACGACAGCGTTCTTTTCTGTACGCGCTGCGTCGCTGCGGAGTAGCACGGCTTGTCATCGATGAAGCGCACTGTATCAGTTTGTGGGGTCAGCACTTTCGGCCCGACTATCTGTTCATCAGGCGGGCAATTACCGAATTGGGAACACCACCGGTTCTAGCAGTCACGGCTACTGCGGCGACCGATACGATCAACGCCATTAAAACCATGCTGGGGCCACTCGATGTTATCCAGGCCCCTATCTTCCGGCCTAACCTCTTCTTTCAAGTAGTGCGGATACGATCAGGCATGTCGAGAGTGCGCAGTGTGATTGAACTTTGCCAGCAGATCAATGGCCCGATCATCATTTACGCCCGTGCCCGTCAGCGGTGCGAGGAGCTGGCCTGTGAATTGCGCCTGGCCGGAATCGCTGCTGACCACTACCACGCCCTCCATCCTGATCGAGAAGCCGTACAGGAACGATTCATGAATGGCAAGACGCGGGTGTTAGTGGCAACAGTCGCTTTCGGGATGGGTGTTGATAAAGCCGATATTCGTGCGGTTATTCACTACAATTTGCCGCCTTCGCTGGAAGCCTATTATCAAGAGGCAGGCCGCGCCGGACGTGATGGATGGCCGGCACGTTGTATTCTTTTTTTCAGCGAGAGTGATGCCAATACCCTCCGCCAATGGTTGCAGTCTACCTTGATTACACGCCCAAAGCTACGCGAACTGTATCGGCATATTCGGAAGATGATCGAGTACCCGGTAGGAGTGATCGATCTCAATGCCTTGCAGGATCAATTGGGTAGCGACGGTGAAACACTGGTTCGAGTAGGGATCAGTGTACTCGAACAGGTCGGTGTTTTACGCCGTCATTTCGATCTGCCACTCTCGGCTATCGTCGAGCGTCGCACTGCTAATCTTCATACACCAGACTGGTTAAGACAGTTTCCGCAGGAAGCAGTTGAAATTGATCTGGTGATGCTTGCCCGTCAATACAACCTTCCGGTGCCACAGATCGAAGCCGTGCTGCTCGAAGCCCAGGCCAGTGGTCAACTGTTGTATCGTCCTGGCTTACGATTGCCACTCATCGAATGTTTACCTGTGCCACCTGATGTCGGTGATCGAATTGATCACTGGCTAGCAACGGCGCAACAGTGGCAAGAGCGACGAATTGAAGCAGCAGTCAATTACGCCTGCCAGGCGCGGTGCCGTCATCAGCTTCTGGCAGCCTACTTTGGGCAGCAACTCACGGCATGTCGTACTTCGTGTGATGTCTGTGCTCCGTCACACGCCCTCAGTGTCGGGATACGGAAACGGCACGGTTGATGCAGAAAGGAAGCTCTAGAGCGTGTTGATGCGACCATACGCCGTTCATCTCAAGATGGACATGCTCTCAGCCAGCCTCGGTTAAATACCAGCGACCATCGACCCGAATAACCGGTAGTCCATTTGCTTCGCGACCAATCAGACGCAGCAGGGCACCGCTGCGTTCAAAAACGACATTCCCTGCGGCATCACGCCAGCGTACTGTCATCACCCCATTGACCACTTCAACCAGTGCCGTCATTTCATCGATCCGATTCGCACGGGTACGGTCGTAAGTGATAACCACTTCAGCCTTACTCCCACGTACTGGTTGGAGGTTGTTACGAGCGAAGCTGTCGAACATTTCGCGCATGACCAGACGCTGATCGGCACGTTCGCTGGGCGCAAAATAGCTTGCCAGACGGTTAGCCCACACCTGTCGGGCCGTTGGCTCGCTAAGCGCCGGATCAGCCAGAGCTGTGTTGAAATCCTCGAGAAAGCTCTCTACTACTGCTTCAGGCGTGACTCCGCCTAAACCAATATCTTCATCCAGGCTGACCGTACTACAGCCACTGATCAGCAATAGCAGGCAGCAGCAAAGGAAAAACTGTTTCATCGCAGAGCTTCTTCACGAAAACTACGCGGTGGTGGCGGCAACTCAGCGCGCATGATGTCACCACCACTGGCAATGTAGAGGATTGGACGAGCACTACTGGGATCAATGCTCAATGCCGTCAATTGGTTCAGACTCAGATCGTTTCCGTGCCGTATCCGTAACTGCTGGATCAGCTCGCCAGTACGTTTGTCGATCTGCAAGATCCGCTCGTTTACTGGTTCAAGCATAAATATGTATCCGGCATCGGGTGGACCGGTGATCACAAAGCGAGTCACTTCGACAATTGGTGGTGAGACATTGCGTGGCGTGATCTGACCTACCTGTTGACCGAAACTAAAGACCAACACCGTACCGTTTTTCTGGAGCAGATAGATACTGCCATCAACGGCCATATCAATCGCCGAGAGCACGGCTGCATCGCGCGTAACACTGGGGTTAAGCCAGAACTCAGGTGTGTCGCCATAGCGCCCCGACGAGAATTTCAATACTTCGCCCGGCTGGACACCCCAAACGTAAAGATTACCGGCATACTCCTCAACATCGAGACGTTCGGGGTTGATCCATATCTCAGAACCACCCAACTTCGAGTAGTTCCACGTGTCATTCTGGCGAAAGTAGTAACCGAAGCCGTTTGACGCTTGATCGATTGCGACCACCTGATCGATTCGCCAGAGTGCGGCACGCAATGAACCCACTACAGCGGCACCTACGATTTGTCCTGGTTCGAGATACGGTTCTGGCGCTCCACCATCTCGTAGAATCCGATAGAGCCGAGCAGCATTGGGGTCACTATCTAACGCATACAAGTAACGCAGGGCGGTCAGACGTGCCGTATCCGTAACACTACTTGTTGCAGGTGGAACAATAACGCTGCTAAAAACACCGTTGGGGAGCGGATGGGTTGCCAGCAACACGGGTTCGAGGAACGAGATGCGATCAACAGCAGCTAATAACCGTTCGTATTCACGCTCGAGTTCGCTAAAGCGTAACCATAACCCTGGATTCGTCGTCGTGATCTCAGGGCTAGTGCGGGCCGTTTCGATAGCCTGTTGCGCAATGATCAATGCTTCACGGGCGGCGGTTTCATCAGGCGCTGTACGGACTGCTGCTACTCGTTCTTCAGCGGCTACCAGATATTCAGTAGCCAGTTGCAGGTTATTCTGCTGCGAGAGGTTGATCCCGTACAAAATAGCAATCCCCACCACTAAGATGGTAACTACTATCAGTGACCACGGAAATGGCGGAGCAGTGCGGCGATAGGTGAGACCCCGACCACGGGGCACATAACTGCTCACGGTGAGGGCTTTCCGCCGCAATACTCGCTCGCGTCGCCACTCGCGGATCAGATCGCTTACCACCAAGAGAGGCCAGCTCAGTCGTTCAAGCAACGTCAGGGTTTCTGGTGGTCGGAGCGGGCGGCGCAGACCGTATGGACGAGCATCGGTAAACGTATCACCCAGATCAATCGGCGGTGCTGATGGTGGATTTTCGCCTAACATACTCGATGGCGGCAGCGGCATCTGCTGCTGGGCTACTCGTTCGGCCAGCGACTCACCGAGATCAATCGGTGCTGGTCGGGGGGACGGGTTTGATGAATACGTCGGTTGTGATGGTAAGGTAAAAAGTGGATCAGGCTTTGTTTCAGGGGATGCAACAGACTGCACCGGTTTATGGTTCGGTCGCTGAAAAAACTGATGTCTATGCTCTGCCTGGGGTAGAGATGCTGCACGTGATGCTGCCGCATGAACGGTGAAGGCCAGTAATTCGATCTCCGCGAGCTGATCGATGCGCGACTGCACCGCATCCAGAATGGCTGCAACATCAGTCTGGGCAAGGAGCGCCGCCATCGTCGGTGAATCAAATCGCGTGATCAAATCACTATTACTGAGGAGAACCGCATCACCGGGCTGTAATACCGCTCGAAAGAACTCGGGTTCAACGAACAGACTGGCGCCGAGCGCGCCGCTTAATGCAAGCTGTGCGGCATTGACTTGCCCTGGCTCCCAGGATGGATGGGGAGGAATAGCCCGAAGCTTGTTACAGCACCGTAAGAAGACCTGTGCCGGTTGCACCTGAGCGATAAAGAGATCGCCATCAAGTCGTGCAATTGCAGTCACCCCAACAGTCATGCGGTGAGCAGGCGCACACCGCATATTGTCTTGATACAGCGCCTTATTAGCGGCAACTATCGCCAGTCGCAGTGCGGATGCAACACTGGTTGCATCACTCTCATAAAAGACCTGGCGGATACGTTGGGTAACGACCCGACAGGCATGCTCGGCACGCTCAGCCGGACCAATCGGTTCACACAACACAAAAAGTTGCCCACGGGCAGCGGCTGCCAACTGCTGAGGGGCAGGTGTCACGACCAGTGTGCGAGCACTTTCCGCTAAAGTTGTCCCGGCCACCACGACACGGTGGTCAATTTGAAGCTCAAGTGGTTGCATACCACAATGATTATACCAGATGAAGCCATTGTGGTAGCACCGGCAACGTCAGATCGGTCGGGGCGCAGCGTCGCTGCGCTCGCTCGTCAGGGGTCACTCGTGGAGGCAAAGCATCGTCTGGCTTCGCTATGCAACACCATCGAGATCAGGATGTACATCCATCGTGTTCCAGCCATCGCCTGGGTTGATGCGTTATGACGTGACGACAAATGTCTGGATAGACTCTCACACTGTAGAAAACCGTTACCGACAACGGGTAAGAGGTTACACCCCGGCTCTGTGTGTTGTGCATCGTCGCTCGCTCATCGGCATACCGGCTTCGCCATCCACCTCATCGCGGCCTGCTTTGTCGATTATTTCCCACCACATGAGGAGCAGTACCCCGACGTTTCAAAGCGTAATCGATGCCCTCTTGCAATGTTGCGCGCGTCGTCATATCACGCAACTCAGCACCAATATGCACCAGGGTCTGGGCAATCTCTGGGCTAATTCCGGTCAGCACAACTTGAGCACCGAGCATACGTGCCGCCTGTGCAGCCCGTACCAGTGCACCGGCCACCTGGGTATCAACCACTTTCACGCCGGTAATATCAATAATGGCGACCTGCGCACGATATTCGGCTACCCCATTCAGGAGCGTCTCCATGATTTGCTGGGCGCGCATCGTATCAATCGCCCCGATCAGCGGCATTGCTATCACACCATCGGCAATCGGCATCAGCGGTGTACTGAGTTCGCGCAATGTTGCCTGCTGGGCCGCAATGATCTGTTCTTGCATCTCGGTGCGCTCACGTTCAATGCGGCGCTGTTCGGTCACATTGCGCGACAGAATCAGAATGTCGCGATCACTGAATACCATGCGCGCTTCATACTCTAGTGTCTGATCGCCAATGATAAGCTGGTAATCGAATTGTTGCATTTCATTGGTGCGCTTGAGCTGATCCATATGGTGTAGCACCTGCGCGGCTAGTGGTGGCGGCAGCACTTCGTCAACTCGCTTGCCTAAAAATGCTTCTGGCGGCATAAGCAACTCACCGCTATAGTCGGCTTTGTAGTCGAGAAATACGCCGTCTGGCCTGAGCAAAAACATTAAGTCGGGAATTGCGTCGAGCAATGCACGCTTACGCCGTTCGCTCAAGCGGAGATTCTCTTCAGCTTGCAACTGCTCGGTGATGTCACGATTAATCGAAGCGTAGCCGGTCAGATTGCCATGCTCATCGCGTAACGCCAGTGCTGAGGCCTGAATCGTAATCAGGGCACCATCACTGCGCACATAACGAAGCGTTTCCCGTGGCGTCAGGCCCTGCATCACCTGTTGTGCTGTCTGTTCGAGTATCGGAAGATCAGCCGGGTAGACAATTTCGGCAACTGCCTTGCCTACCAGTGAAGGATACTGGAGCATCTTCGCCAAAGCCGGATTGTTATAGGTTAGAACCAGATGGGGATCAGCTATCGCAATCCCGTCAGCGGCGTTTTCCACGAGCAATTTGAAGGTGCGCAGCTCTTCGGCTTGCAGCTTAATATCGGTAACATCTTCATACATGCCAAGAACACCGATTACCTCACCATCGCGCTGCAACGGCAGTTTGCTGGTGCGCAACCAGATCGTTGTGCCATCACTGCGCGTCAGCGGCTCCTGAATATTAAGTTTGGGGCCATTGCACATAACCTCTTGATCATCGGCCCGATACGCATCGGCCTGATCGCGCCACGGCATTTCAAAGTCGGTTTTGCCAACGATCTCTGCTTCAGAGCTGAGACCGGCATCACGAAGCAGTTGCTGATTACAACCAAGAAAACGCCCGTCACGATCTTTCCAGAATACTGCCTGTGGCAAACTATCAATGATCAGGCGTAACATCGATCGACTTTCGGCTAATTCGTGGCGCAGGCGTTGGATGTGACTGATGTCATGCGCAATCGATGTCGCACCGGCAAACTGGCGTTGATTATCATAACGAATCGCAATTGTCCAAAGTATAGGAAAGATAGCACCCGAACGGTGTACCACCCGATTCTCAACCGTGACCGTCCGCTCACCCCGTTGTACCCATTCGCCCAGCGCCCGTTGTGCTCGCTCGCGATCGTCTGGATGCAAAAACTCTAGCGAAGAGCGACCGATACAGTCTTGAGGAGGATAGCCAAAGAATCGTTCCGCTGCCGGGTTGACATAGGTAAAGATACCATTGCTGTCAACCTCGGTGACCAGTTGATCGGTATCTTCAACAATCCGTTGAAAGCGTGTTAATTCGGCTACCTGTGCCTGCAAACGTTCACATTCTGCCTGCAATATCGCTACCTGAGAATCCTGCATAGTGTTACCTCAGAACAACTTCGTTGGGAATGATTGATTTGCGGGCCTGGCGATAGAAGCGACGTGGCTGTATGTGGTACTGCCCCATTATACCGAGAAAACACAGAGACTTCAATGGTTTAGAAAACATCATTACGTTGCAATTGCGCTACATACGTACACCATCGTCACATCCATCCTGGGTAGAGCGAAAAGAACGCAGCCAAAGTGACACCAACGAACATCACGCACCCGCTGCTCATTTCTGCCGAGTACGTGCATTGACGTGTGCCTGCTTCACTCGTACAATGGAACCAGCAATAGCATTGGGTAATACACTCGTAGAAATGAGTTTGACCTATGTTTGAGAGTCTCTCCGACCGACTACAGGCCGTTTTTCAAAAACTCGGTAGTAAAGGAATTTTGACCGAAGATGATGTGCGCGAGGCGATGAAGCAGGTACGCCTTGCGCTGTTAGAAGCTGACGTCAATTTGCGCGTCGTTAAAGATTTTGTGACAAAAGTCACCGAAAAGGCGATTGGTGAAGAGGTCACCAAGAGCCTCACCCCCCACCAGCAGGTTATTAAGATTGTTCATCAAGAACTGATTAATCTATTGGGAACCGAGCACGTGCCATTACAAGAGGCCCGTCCCGGCCCAACCGTGATCATGCTGGTCGGTTTGCAAGGCACCGGTAAAACAACGCTGGCCGCCAAATTAGCGCTCCATCTACGTAAGAAGGGGAAGCGGGTATTACTGGTTGCGGCTGACGTATATCGCCCGGCAGCAATTACCCAGTTGCAGGCATTGGGTCGGCAACTGAATATTCCGGTCTACAGCGAAGGAACGCAGGCCAGTCCTCCAGATATTGCCGAACACGCGGTCGAACATGCCCGCAAAGAGCTATTTAATGTGGTAATCATCGACACTGCTGGTCGGCTCCAGATCGACGAACCGCTCATGCAAGAGCTGGAACAGATTGAGAGCCGTGTGCATCCGATTGAACGCTTGCTGGTCGTTGACGCAATGACCGGTCAAGAGGCGGTGCGCGTGGCCGAAACCTTCAATCAGCGGGTGAAGCTGACCGGCGTAGTGATGACGAAGATGGACGGCGACGCACGGGGTGGTGCGGCCTTGTCGGTACGGGCCGTTACCGGCGTACCGATCAAGTTCCTCTCTACTGGTGAGAAGGTCGATGGTAACACGCTCGAAGTCTTTCACCCTGACCGGCTGGCTTCACGTATTCTGGGCATGGGTGACGTGCTCTCCCTTATTGAGCGTGCTGAACAGCTCTACGATGCCGAACAGGCAAAGAAGATGCAGAAGCGCTTGAGCAAGGGTGAATTCGATTTTGAAGATTTCCTGACCTCGCTTCATCAAATGCGCAAGCTCGGCCCACTACAGCAGATTATTGCGATGATTCCCGGCCTGAATCAACTGGCCCGTAATGAGGAGCTACTCGATGAACGACACATCAAGCGGGTTGAAGCGATTATCTATTCGATGACGCCTGAAGAACGTCGGCGACCGGAAATCATTAAGGGTAGTCGCCGCGAGCGGATTGCCCGCGGCAGTGGCACCTCGGTGCAAGAGGTGAGTCAGTTGGTGAAACAGTTTCAGCAGATGCAGCGGATGATGAAGCAACTTGCCGGTAAAGGTGGTAAAGGCCGAGGCGGGATCGATCCAAATGAACTGCTACGGCGATTACGCTGATCTGTTGCAACAAAAACGCAAATCTGTGTTATACTCTAGGGCTAGTGTGTTATTATTGGTCTGAGTATGAGGAACAAAACGACCTATGGTTAAAATTCGTCTGCGCCGCACCGGCAAGACTAAGCAGCCAAGCTATCGTATTGTGGTTGCCGATTCGCGCTCACCGCGTGATGGTAAATTTATCGAGACCATCGGCTACTATCTTCCAACCCGCCAGCCCAAAGTGCTGGAAATCAAGCCCGACCGTGCTCGTTACTGGCTCAGCGTTGGCGCCCAACCAACTGAGGTTGTCGTCAGGTTGCTAAAGCAGGTAAACATTCTCGACGAGCAGGGTAAGGTCGTAGCCGAGGCGTAATCACTATTACCGGAGGGGCCTCTATGAAAGCGCTCCTTGAATACATCGCCCGCAATCTGGTTGATACGCCTGAAGCTGTGCGCATCAAAGAGCGAAGTGGGCGTTTTACTGTTACGTACCATCTTTCCGTTGCACCTTCCGAAACCGGTAAGGTGATTGGGCGCAATGGCCGGGTCGCCAAGGCGATCCGTGATCTGATGGGTGTAGCCGCCGCCCGCCAAAAGAAGCGGGTCCATGTTGACATCGAATAGGTGTAAAGAGGGTGGTAGCGGTCGGTCATTCTGACTGACCGCTCACTCTGCTGTTGGCTACTATGGATGATCTCTTGTATATCGGTGCTCTGGGTGCTCCGTTCGGTGTGCGTGGTCAGATCAAGCTCCATTCTATTTCGAGCCATCCCGAGCATCTGATCCGCCACCTGCGCACCGTTTTCATCGGTCCGAAACGGATTCCACATCAGGTTACACGCCTCTTCATGCACAAACCGGGCCTGATCATTATCCAACTACAAAGTATTACCGATCGCGATGCTGCTGCCGAACTTCGCGGCGCCGAGGTTTATATCGCTGCCAGCGATGCTGCTCCGCTTGCTGACGATGAGTTTTTCTATCACGATGTGATCGGCATGCAGGCTATTACCGAGAGCGGAGAGGGTATTGGTGAGGTGTGCGATATTCTCGAAACAGGTGCTGGCGAGATTGCGGTGATTAAGCGACGCGGACGTGCCGACGCACTTGTCCCAATGGTGCGCGATTTTATTATAGCCATCGATCTGCTTGAACGGCGATTGGTGATTCGCCCAATTGCTGGTCTGTTAGATTAGCAATCGTTCAGCGGGCAACTGGAAGGATCACACGGAACGCTGTTCCCTGATCGGGTTGCGACCGTACCAGCAACTCACCGCCGTGAAAATCTATAATGCTGTAGCAGAGCGGCAGCCCTAAACCGAGACTGTCGAACCGCGTCGAATAGAACGGTTCAAAAATCTTGGGTAATTCCGCTTCAGCAATACCTACCCCAGTGTCACTGATCTCCAGCACAACCGCCTGATCAGATAACTGCCGCGATCCGCCACCAGCCCGCCAGAACAATGCCCGATCTGGTTCGCCATCAGGGGGTCGAGGATAGGTGCGAATATGGAGCGTCCCTCCGTTCGGCATCGCCTCAATCGCGTTCTGAACTAGCGTCTGACAGACCTGCTTGAGATGGCCGATCACTGCGGTGACCCATGGTAAGGTTGAGGTCAGTTCACCGATATACCGAATCCCACGAGCATTCATCTGCGGTCGATAGGCGATAATTACATCATTGATCACCTGATTAAGATCAACCGGACGCCGCCCGTCTAGGTTTGGACGCGAGATGTCGAGAATTCGTTGCACGCGATGAATCAATCCGTCGAGTTCAGCCGCAGCTTTTGTGAGGTAGAGTTCTCGTCGCTCGGGTGGTAAATCGGGGTTTTGCAACAGGCGTATCGTACTGGAAAACGCCTGAAGAGGATTATTAATTTCGTGGGCCATCGCCGCCGAAAGACGACCAATAGCCGCCAGTTTTTCCACTTGGGCAAGCTCGCGCGCTAGCCGTTGTCGTTCGCTGATGTCGCGGGCAATAACCAAAAAGAGGTGTTGTTCGCCTTCAGGTACGACGCTCACACTTACGGCTACCGCAGTCTCGTGACCATCAGCAGTACAAAGCGTTGTCTCAATCTCGTGCTGTTCACTTCGACCATTGACCGCAGTTGCTAACAGGCCAGGCAGGGTAGGGAGTAATCGGTGCGGGTGAAGCTGTAAGAGGGTTTCGTGCGGATAACCTGACAAACGAGCCAGCGCCAGATTGGCATCAAGGACATGAGTACCGGTGACATCAAGCAAGAGCACCGCATCGTTCGCGTGGCGTAGTAAAGCGCGATAGCGTGCCTCCGAGCGCGAGACCTCAGCGTAGAGGCGAGCATTCTCGATCGCAACCGCTGCCTGCCGCGCCAACAGTTGTAGCAATTCTTGATCGGCAATCGTGAAAGCAGTATCCGGTGCCGCCTTGGCTGCATTGAGGACCCCTAAGACGCGCTCACCAGCCATAATCGGTACCGATAAAGCAGTGGTCAATTCAGGGGCCAACAGGTAATGGCGTAGTTCGGCAAACCATGGTGATGAAGTCAATCGTTGATCAATCAACAAAGACTGACGATGACGCACAACCCAACCCGATATACTGCTGGCAACCGGGATTAGCGCACCGATACCAACGGTATCAGGTAAGCCGGTACATGCTACGATCCGTAGCGACTGCTCATCAGGTTCCAGCAACAGAAGCGACGCCCGTTCGGCACGAACTTCGCTCCGCACCGTTTCAATGATTAAGGCGTAGAGACGCGACTGATCAAGCTCGGTTAACAAGTGCTGACTGATCTGCAACAGCGGCCGGAGGGTTGCCAATCGGTCGCGGGTACGGACTTCTTGCCGTTTCCTGACTAATTCGTGCGCAATATCGGTCAATTCTTGGGCGCGGAACGGTTTGATCAGCAACCCACGCGCCCCAAGTCGCATAGCCTGGGCAATGTGCTCAACCGAAGCGACACCACTGACAATTAAAATGGGAACGCTGATATCTCGTAACCGGATCAGTTCAAGGAGCTGGATGCCATCGATATTGGGCATTGCCAAATCGACGATGATCAGATCAAAGATTGTCTGTTCGAGGGCCTCAAGAGCTATCGTAGCATTGGCAGCAGTCATGACCACAAACCCGGCACGTGCCAGGGTCTGTCGGCATAGATCACGCAAGAGCGGATCATCATCTACAACCAACACTCGACCAGCCCAATGATGCATACAGTTATCCCGCAATCATCTGCGATTACGAGGCCTGATAACGACGGGTCAGCTCGGCCCAAACCGCTTCGGTGGTTACCCCCTGTTGTTCAAGTAGGACCAGGCTATGGTAAATCAGGTCGGCCAATTCGTAGGCTATCTCTGCCGAATTTCCATTTTTCGCGGCGATGATCAACTCGGCTGCTTCCTCACCGATCTTCTTACCTATACGGTCAATACCGCCGTGGAGCAGTCTGGCAGTGTACGAGGTAGCAGGATCGGTATCGCGACGGTCGTGAATGCGGTCAGCCAAGCGGGCCAGAATTGCCACGGCTGGCAGCGGGCCATTCACTTCGCTCTCGCTCAGATCACGGAAGAAACAACTTGGCCGGCCCGTATGACATGTTGGCCCAGCCGGTTCCGCCAGGATAAGAAGAGCATCGCCATCACAATCTTGCAGGATTTCGACAACGCGCAACGTGTGGCCGCTAGTTTCACCCTTCTGCCATAGCCGCTGACGTGAACGACTATAGAACGTCACAAAGCCACTTGTGCGAGTCGCAGTCAGTGCCTCTTCATTCATGTATCCCAGCATCAACACTTCACCACTGCGAGCATGCTGTACGATAACAGGTAGTAACGAAGGTTCAGCAATATCAACCATGGGCTTACTCTGTCTCCGTGTCTGTTTGATAAGGCAGCGGTGGTCACCGCTCCTCGTTAATGGCGGAAATGGCGGCGGCCGGTAAAGACCATTGCTGCACCGGCAGCATCAGCCGCAGCAATTACCTCTTCATCACGCACCGAACCACCGGGTTGAATAATCGCCGTAGCACCGGCAGCAATCGCCGCTTCAACTCCATCGGCGAAGGGAAAGAGCGCATCACTGGCCACCACACTCCCGCGCAGATCAAGGCCGGCCTGCTGCGCTTTCCATACTGCCAGGCGCGAACTATCAACCCGACTCATCTGACCCGCACCGATACCCAGAGTACGGTCGGTAGCTGCGTAGACAATCGCATTTGACTTCACGTGTTTCACAACACGCCAGGCAAAACGTAACGCAGCAACTTCGGCATCGGTTGGTGCCCGTTTGGTTACCACCCGCCACTCCTCGGCTGCCAGCGGAGCACTATCCGGTTCTTGCACCAGCACTCCACCGGGAACGCTGCGGATTTGCCAGCGGGCAGCCCCGGCAACCGGTCGCAGACTCTGTAAAAGACGACGATTCTTCTTGCGCTGCAATAATGTTAAGGCATCAGGATCAAAAGCAGGGGCAATAATAATTTCCGAGAAAATCTCGTTGACCGCTTCGGCAAAAGCGAGATCAACCGTGCGATTGACCGCAATAATGCCCCCGAAGGGGGCATCTCGGTCGGTGGCAAATGCTGCTTCCCAGGCACTGCGGAGATCAGGGGCGACGGCAACACCACACGGATTGGTATGTTTGATGATAGCAACTGCCGCACCCTCATGAGGGGGAAACTCCTCGATCAACTCTTGCGCGGCTGCGGTGTCGAGAATATTGTTATAACTCAGTTCTTTGCCGTGCAACTGGCGGAAAAACGTTCCGAAATCACCATACAGTGCGGCTGCCTGATGCGGATTTTCGCCGTAACGCAGCGATTGATACTTACGCCACGCGAGCGGCAAAATTTCAGGAAGGGGTTCCGTACAGAGATAGGCTGCAATTGTAGCATCATATTCAGCCGTATGGGCAAAAGCCCTGGCAGCCAGTCGTCGTCGCTCGGCAAGTGGCACATCACCGGTACGCAAACCATCAAGCACAACCGGATAATCGGCGGGATCAACGAGGACGATCACATCTGAAAAATTCTTCGCCGCTGCACGCAACAGCGCGACTCCACCGATGTCAATCTGCTCTTGAGCTTCAAGCAAAGAAACATCAGAGCGGGCAATCGTTGCCGCAAACGGGTAAAGATTGACGACAACCAGATCAATCGGTTTGAGCTGATGGGCGGCCAGTTCGGCCATGTGGGTTGGGAGATCGCGGCGGGCCAGCAAGCCAGCATGAATGGCTGGATGCAACGTTTTGACTCGGCCATCGAGAATTTCAGGAAACCCGGTTATCTCACTCACTGCCAGCGCCGGAATACCGGCCTCTCGTAACACTCGCTGTGTTTGACCAGTGGAGATAATCTCAACACCGAGGTTGTGTAATGCCTGTGCGAACTCAACGATCCCTGTCTTGTCGTAAACGCTCATCAACGCACGCACAACATACTCCTCACCCTATTCAAGACCAAACCCTGCCTGCAGCGACGGGCAGGGTCGTGTATTGCCATTGTACCACAAATCAAACCAGCGCCTCACGCGCTCGCTCGCGTAGTTGGGCAGCAGCCTGACTGGCGCGATCAGCACCGATCAAGCGACGCGCTTCGGCTTCAAACGCATCGGCTGCGGCCAACATTTCGGCTGCCGACGCCCGTGAAGGATCGGTGACCCCGGCAATCCGATACGCTTCCTGAAGCAGCACATTGGCGCCAGCGCCGAGATAACCGGCCGCAATCTGTTCAAATTCGGGTGCCAGTGACTCTCCGGCTGCCGTTTCGCGACGCTCGATCAGCCCGCTCTGCATCAATTTTGCAATAATCTCGCAGGTTCGTGCTTCTCCCAGGCCACTACGCTGAGCGATCTGAGCAACTGTATGTTTGCCGTTGATCATCGTCAGCACCCGCCACTCTTCCGCATCGAGACTGATCTCGACGGTACCTGAAGACGGGTTAGGAACCAGACGGGGCACCATCGACAACGTGGGCGCTGCTTGTTGCTGCGACCAGGTCTCTTGACGATGGATCCCTTCCATGATGATCGACTCATTGCTAACGGTAATCGTGACCTGGGGCGACGTCACACCTTCGTGGAAACGAAACGGGCCGCTCGTCACGGTAAAGAACGCATAGACCGCTTCCAGTGGTTCTAAACCGGGCAGCTTTGCATCAACAATCTTTCCATCACGAAAAAAGATCCAACCGGCCAACTTCTGCGCACCACGCCGGCCATCAATTTCAACTCCACCGGTCTTCTTACTCAATTGCAACAACTGGATGAGGTCAGTGAGCGAAAACTCGCTCAAATCACCTGCCAGCGCCATAGCTGCGCCTCACCTTTGACTAGCGCGTGCGACGTTGCAGAGCAACATCACAGCTTGCTAATGACAACCCGACTGATTGCCCGCAGCGTTTCAAAGACCCCCACGCCTTTGGTAGCGATTGCCTCGATCCGCGGCCAATTCATCTTATTCACACCGAGGAAATGATCCATAGTTGCCACTGGTGTGAGCACCTCTGGCGGCAAATCCCGCTTGTTGTACTGCAATACGATCGGAAAATCGGCAAATCGCTTATTCTGGCGGGTAATATTCTGGGCCAACTCACGCAGGCTGTTAATATTTTCCTGCATTTTGTTCTTGTGCGAGTCGGCCACGAAGACCACCCCATCAGCACCGTTCAACACTGCCACCCGTGTCCGCTCGTAGAGTACCTGCCCCGGTACTGTATACAGATGAAAGCGCGTTTGAAATCCGCGCACCTTACCGAGGTCAAGTGGCAAGAAATCAAAGAAGAGCGTTCGTTCAGTTTCAGTTGCAATAGAGAGGAGATCGCCTTTTACCTCTTTTGGCACCTGGCTATGGATATACTGCAAGTTCGTTGTCTTGCCGCACATCCCAGGCCCATAGTACACAATCTTGCAGTGTATTTCACGCGCAGCGACATTGATCAGAGCCATAGATTCTCTCGCGGAGCCGGTCGGATCACACCCCGACACGACCAATCAGCAGGATGGAAGCGCGGCTAATCACGGAACAACAGATCAATGGTATCTTCCATTGAAGTACGGAAGGCGGAACCAAGCACTTCATCACGCGCCTTATGCTGTTGCCGTACCCGTTCGAGAACGGCAGCCAACTCATCGGTCGCCTTCTTAGTTAGCACCTTCACTAGACCGATATGTGTGCCCTTGTTGAAGATGATACACAGAATCCATTGTTCCTCGATCAACGCGATGAAGATATTTTCGCGCACCCCTTGCTGGAACGATGCCCGAAAATCGCGTTCGCGCAAGAGCTTGGCCACCTCTCGCGAGGAAGCGAACACACCGGCAATTAGGGCACCTAGCGCAGTAATGTCTTGCCGGTCGCCATCGCCTTTCGAGGAGATGACCTGACCACTTTTATCGAGGAGCAATGCATAGTCACTGCCGGTGTCTTCCACCAGCCGGGAGAGACACTCTTCAATTTGAGCGATCTCTTCCGAAGGTACGATGATACTTGTCAACTGAGGATCCATCGCAGCCTACCTTCACGTATGAGAGTGGCGGGTGTCGATGCGTTACTGCTTCAAATTATAACATACCGTTGTCAAATTGCGCTGAGCGCATCGATCATCTCGTCACGATGTTTGGCAGCAAGAAAACGAAGAAAGCCAAGATCATCGCGTGAGTTGGTCAATAACAAGAGCATGGCATCACTACTGATCGGTTCAATAATGACCAGGCCATCATCGTATTCAAGCACTGCCTGAACGGTACGACCCTTGGCGACTTCTCGTCCCAGCGCATCGGCCATGGCCAGCCCGTTGGATGCCACTGCACCGATAGCATCAATATCCACCCCCAGACGAGTGACACTTTCGATCAAAAGACCATCAGTGGCTACTACCGCAGCAGCTTCAACGCTTTCGACCATGCGAAATCGGGTTAGAAGCTCTTTCAGCTCGCTACTCATGCTACCTCACTTTACCGCACGCACTGTGTATTATACACTGTCGTTGAACCAGAATGTTTCCATATCGTCACTCCATTTCACCAGTCACATTGTTGCGTTCCCGATCTTTCGGGGGGCGACCGGCGCGGATGTTCCGCAGGGAGTGGATAGTTGCGGCCAGGGCCCGATCAGCCCAACCATAGATGGTTGGGCGACTTTTCTGTAGTTCATCGGCAATTTGGGTGACGTTAGCCCGATAGCCGGGATCAAATGTGGCGAGGTTGATACGTGCAGCCGCAATGATCTGCTGAATCTCTTCGGGCGTTAATTTGTGTTCGCGAATGAGTTTTTGGGCACGTTTGCTGCTTTGGTTGATTTTCATGCCGATCTCCTCGCCACACCGGATAGCAATGGCTTCGCTGCCTGTGCCAGGCATTGGTGGTGAATACTTGCTCACCTACCCTCCTCGCGCTCAGGTTAAACGGCCTACAGTTACCGATCTCCGTCACGTATACCCGTGTACTCAGGAATTCTGAATGTAATGTTATTGGTTGACGGTATAATTTTTTATCATCATACCACGTATCAGCAATATTGTCGAGTCGTTGTGTAAATAGTAACCGGGTGGGCAGAACGGAGGAGAGACCATGCGCACGATACGCCATTGTATGAGAAAAGGATTATCACACCGATGTTGAGATACAAGGGCTGTACGTACTTGTGTAATATTTGACAACGACACCTTCTGCGTGGAATAAGAAGTGTAAAAGTTTACACATGCTCACGACGATAGGAGCGTACACTCCTGTGTTACAATAGACGATTATGACCGATCTACGCCTCCGACAACGCGAATATCTACTGCAAATTAGCCGGGCCCTCACGGCACAGCTCGATCTGGGCAGTGTGCTAAATCTGGTGATCACGTATGCGGTCGAATTATTAGCCGGCACACTCGGCTTTATTGCCCTGTTCGACGAAGAAGATGGAATGCTCCGTATTCGAGCCTCAGCGCAATTGCCGCACGATCTCTGGCCCGCCTTTGCCCCGCTGCTGCACATCCCGATTGCCGAGCTCAGTCGCTACGGCCCGCAGGTACTGCGTGAGGTCTCCCTTGATACCGGTATTCCACTGCGCCAGATGATCGCATTACCACTGACGGTTCGTGATACCTCACTCGGTGTGATCTACGTTTTCCGTGCTGCTCTCAATGTGGCATTCTCGGCTGATGATCGCCAGATTCTGCAAGATTTCGCCGATCAGGCAGCTATCGCCGTAGGAAATGCTCGCCTGTTTCAAAGTGTGTTACGCGAGAAACAGCATCTGAATGCGCTAATTGAGCAGTCAGCCGATGGGGTGATGATTATCGATGGCCGCTGGCGAATTACTACCTTCAACCACACGATGGAATTATTGACCGGCTGGTCACGTGAAGAGGCAATCGGCCGTCCATGCGCCGAAATCCTTGGGATTCGCAATGCACAGGGAGTAAATATCTGCCTAAACGAGTGTCCGCTGCAACGCCATCCCGACCTCGCCAACCCTGTCGTTGAAGGTTGGATTACCACTCGTGATGGGCGTGAGTTGTTTATTCAGAATCGCTATGCACCGCAACGGGGAAGCCACGGCCAACTGTTGAGCGCCATCGCAAATGTACGTGATGTTACGGACCAAAAGATTGAGGAAGAGCGCCAGAACACGTTCATTTCGGTCATTTCGCACGAGTTGCGGACACCGGTGAGTATCATCAAGGGCTTTGCCGAAACGATGCTTCGTCCTGATGGTCAGTTCACGGTCGAACAATACCGCGAAGCACTCCAGGTCATCGGCGAAGAGGCTGACCGCCTGGCTCGTCAGATTCAAGATTTGCTCGATGTCTCACGCATTGCTGCCGGAGGACTACGGCTCGAACGAAGTGATGTGTCATTGCATCTATTGGTGACCGAGGTAGTACGTCGCTTCGCCACCCAGGTTGGTGAGCGGATCGAATTCGAGATACGGGTACCTGATGATATGCCGCCGGTCTACGCCGATTACGAGCGGATTCGCCAGGTGCTGAATAATCTGATCGAAAATGCCGTCAAGTACAGCCCAAATGGCGGCGTCGTTCGGATCGGCGCCCGCGCCGAAGGCGACATGGCCATTGTCTATGTCGCCGATCAGGGGATCGGTATTCCGCCAGAAGAACAAGAGTTGATCTTTGAACGTTTTTATCGAGTCGATACGCGCCTGCGGCGTGACCAGCCCGGCAGTGGTCTGGGCCTGTTTATTGCCAGAGCAATTGTGGAAGCGCACGGCGGTCGCATTTGGGTTGAGAGTCAGGTCGGTCGTGGCTCACGGTTCTTTTTCACCATCCCCTTGAGCCGACGCCGATTACCCGGTGAATAAACGAGATATGATATCGTTATGATACTGGCACTCTTCGTAGTGTTTATCCTGGCACTGATCTTTCGTCAGTCAGCACTGGCGTTGTTGGTGGCAACGATCCTGGTCAGTCTTGGCATGGCCCGTCTCTGGCAGCGCTGGGCATTGCGACGGGTGGAATATCGACGCACGTTGAGTCAACTTCGTGCGTTTCCCGGTGATGAGCTTACACTGACGATCACCATGACCAATCGGAAGCTATTGCCGCTGGCACAGGTTCAGGTGTTCGATGCCATTCCCAACGGGATCACGGTGGTGGGAGCGCCGGTGATCTTTAGCGGAAGTCGCCAGGTCAGCATCATCCGCAGAAGCACCGGCTTACGCTGGTACGAACGGGTCATCTGGCGGTACCGATTACACTGCGAGCGTCGCGGTGCATTTCGCTTCGGGCCGGCCCAGGTGCAGAGTGGTGATCCGTTTGGTCTCTTTCGCACGGCAGAGACCTTTGCTGCCGATGTGACGTTACTCGTTTATCCAAAACTCCTCAATCTGACCGATCTTGGTTTACCGGCCCGCGATCCACTTGGGTTGACACGAGCAGCGGCTCTTGTGCGTGACCCGTTGCGAGTAGTCGGAGTACGTGACTATACGCCTTCAGACCCGCTTAAAGATGTGCACTGGGCTGCTACGGCGCGCACCGGTACCCTCCAAACCCGCGTCTACGAACCGACAACCGCTCACGTGCTGGCACTGGTTCTCGATCTCGATACGTTTGAGTTCTACTTTCAGGGTATCGATCCTGAACTGGTCGAACATCTGATCGGCGTAACGGCTACGCTGGCTCATCATAGTATCAATGCAGGCCATGCGGTTGGATTGTACGTCAATGGCGCGCCGGTTGAAGATGAACATCTGGTACGATTGCCGCCCGGTCGTAGTCCCAACCAGCTTGCTCAGATCATGGAAACCCTGGCCCGACTGACAGCCTATTCAGTGCTACCCGCTGCCCGCTTGCTCCGGTTGATCACCACCGACCTGCATCCCGGGGCTACGATTGTGTTGATCGGCGCAGTCGCGTCTGAACCGGTTCAGGCCGCACTATTGCGGTTGCATGAGCTTGGGTTTCGAATCGTCTGGCTTTTCTGCGGCGACCGACCACCACCACCGATACCCGGCGTCCGATCCCACTGGACACCACGACGAATTACTGATCAACAAGCAATAAATCAATCCCATACCCCAGGGGGGTAATCTGGATTACAGACAACAATTGCCAAGACGTGCTATACTCCCTTTTGTGAGCGACAATTCCGTTGTCGCAAGAGTGATTATGTGTCGAAATTGATACCAGGAGATTGCTGTCGTATGCATCACAAAGTTGTTATCATTGGTTCGGGTCCAGCCGGTCTGACGGCGGCTCTCTACGCGGCACGGGCCAACCTGGAGCCGCTAGTCATTCGCGGTTTGCAACCCGGAGGTCTGATTGCCACCACCAGCGAAGTAGAGAATTATCCGGGCTTCGTAGATGGGATTGGTGGTTTTGAGCTGGCCGAGGCCATGGAGAAGCAGGCAGCCCGTTTTGGTGCAACGTATCTCGATACGATGGTGACGAAGGTAGAAGTAGACCAACGCCCCTTCGTGATCCATACCGATAGCGGCCAGATCGTGACCGCCGATGCCATCATCGTCAGTACGGGCGCTTCACCACGTAAACTTGGGGTGCCTGGTGAGGAGGAGCTGGCGAATCGGGGGGTGAGCTACTGTGCAACCTGCGATGGTTTCTTCTTCCGGGGCAAGAAAGTGGTAGTCGTTGGCGGGGGTAACAGTGCGCTCGATGAAGGGCTGTTCCTTACCCGTTATGTCGATGAGCTGGTCATCGTTCATCGACGCGACACTCTCCGCGCCGATCCAATTTTGCAGGAACGCGCCTTCAGTAATCCAAAGGTACGTTTTATTTGGAACTCGGTTGTGATTGCGATCAACGGCAAAGATAAGGTTGAGTCGGTCACATTACGCAATCTGAAGACCGGCGAGGTGAGTGAGCTGCCAACCGACGGTGTCTTCCCGTATATCGGGCACGTACCAAATACCGATCTGTTCCGCGGTATCCTTGAGCTTGATGAAGGTGGCTACATTGTTACCGATGGGCGTACCCGCACAAACATCCCCGGTATCTTTGCTGCCGGTGACGTGACCGACCACATCTATCGTCAGGCGATTACTGCGGCCGGCGATGGTTGTCGGGCCGCAATGGAAGCAACCTGGTATCTGGCCGAGCAGGAACATGCTCGCACTAAAGCAACTACAACCGCCGTCTGAAATAGTTGCCAATTTTGCTCTTCACAGCGTGCGCCGGTGCCAATATAATAGTGCTGAGAGCATACAACGAGGAGGTGCGATATGGTAACGATGCCTGAAAAAGATGAAGAGCTGGTTGATGTCGGCGCACGCGAAGGTTACGAGCACCTCGAACAAGCTTACATCCTGGAGTATCTACACAGTCAAGGACTGACCCTTGAACAAGTACGGGCTATGCCCAAAGAGCAGGCCAAAGAGATTATGCGCACGGCATCGCTCTATGCTTCGACCCAAATGAGCGTTGTCGAGGCACGTGCGCATTTGGTGGAAGAACTACACGGCGGGCCACGCTCGTTGTAGGACGGTGAAGATGTCTTGCCAGTAGGAGCGCAAGAGCGGGTTTTCAACCCGCTCTTCTTGTGAGAACTTCAGCAAATCTCTATCACCAAAGAAAACACCATAAACGACGCTAAACTACCCCCTTGCTTCCTTCTGTTGCACAGCTACAACAATGTCTTGTATACTACAGCCGTTGCAGGAGCCTTTTCGTTCAGCATAGGAGCATACCGTGACGTCTCAATTCCATGGCAAAGTTGCACTTGTTACCGGGGCCGCATCTGGCATCGGGCGGGCCAGTGCCCTCGCGTTTGCCCGTGAAGGGGCACGAGTTGTTGTGGCGGATATTCAGGTCGCGGGGGGTGAAGAAACGGCACAGACGATTACTTCGATGGGTGGTGAAGCACTCTTTATTAAGGCTGACATTTCAAAAGCGGCGGAAGTTGAAGAGTTAATTCAACAAACCGTTGCGCATTATGGACGGCTTGATTTCGCCCACAACAATGCAGCCGTTGAAGGTATTATTGCACCTACCGCTGATTATCCAGAAGATGACTGGGATCGCACCATCACCACGAATCTCAAGGGAACGTGGCTCTGTATGAAGTATGAGATACGCCAGATGCTACAACAGGGCGGTGGTGCAATTGTCAATACGGCTTCTGTGGTGGGCTTGGTAGGTGCACCGGGGCTACCGGCGTACTGTGCTGCTAAGGGAGGCGTCGTACAACTCACGAAGGCAGCGGCAATTGAGTATGCTAAGGCAGGCATCCGCATTAATGCTGTTTGTCCGGGATCAATCTATACCCCGATGCTTGAACGTCTCCTTGCCCAACCTGGCGTAGAAGCCGGTGCGCTGGCAACCTTGCCGATTGGCCGAATTGGCACCCCTGAAGAGGTTGCCGGGGCAGTCGTATGGCTCTGTTCGGCGGCTGCATCGTATGTGATCGGACATCTGATGGTGGTTGATGGTGGCCTGGTAGCGCAGTAATCAGTAAAACGTATCACTTGCCTGATCTGGAATGATTTCTGGGGCGGGTACCCAACCCGCCTCTCGCCAATATCGGTTGCACATTTCCTACATCACGTGTTCACGTACCCAACACCGCTTTCAGTACGGCTGAAGTATCGCTGAGATCAGGGAGTAGTGCGTCAGGACGATGCCAGGACAGTTCGGTCATTGTGAAGGGACCGGTTGCCACGGCTACAGTACGAGCGCCAAAGCTTTTGCCACAAGCAATATCACGCGGGGTATCACCGATAATCACGACGTCAGCGGGTAAAAAGTTATAACGATAACGACTAGACGCACGAACGGTTGCAATCAGCGGTAGCGCCAGCCGATCAAAGTGGTCGTCGCCATACGCACCGGCTTCGAGATCAAGCCATGGGAGCAGGCCGGTACATTCTAACTTGATGCGCGCCGCAGCCACAACGTTTCCGGTCAGTGGCGCCTGACATCCATATTCAGTCAAGGCTCGCAGCGCTTCAACAACTCCCGTAAAAACTGTAGAGCGCGCAATTAATGCTTCACGTTGCGCATTCAGCTCGGCAGTATACAATTCGATAAACTCACGCAGGCGCTTATGGGCAGTTGCTGCATCGAACGAAGGGATACTCTCGCGGATAATCTGCCAGTCAGTCTTCCCGGCATACGAAGTCCGCTCGAGATGTACACCGGGGCCTATCAGCTTACGGAGGGCAGTACGCATCGCCTCAGCCGCAATACCATCAGTTGAAAGAAGAGTTCCGTCAATATCCCACAAGATGAGACGTCGTGCGATTGCTTTCATTGCCAGCCACACATCTAGTATGGAGAAGATTGCTCTGCTAATTCGGTAATCACCTGCATCAATTCATCGAGATCAGTAGGTTTCGTGAGGAAACGGTCGAAACCTGCGGCCAACGCTACCCGACGATCACTCTCGCCGAGACCACTCAGCGCAATCGTCGGGCAACGGTGATACACCGGATGGGCACGTAGTTGTTGCACAAGGTCAAATCCATTACAATCGGGCAAGCGCAAGTCGATGATAAACACCGCCGGAAGTGGCACCGACACGGCCAATGCCGCAGCGCCGGTAGCAACGACCGTTACGTTACATCCCTGCCCCTGTAGGAAAATGGTGAACAGTTGCTGCATTAGCGGATTATCCTCGACAAGCACAATCTGCATAACTCCTCCTGCCCGGTGATGCAGCGAGGGTCGACCAGAGGAGTCGAACTTGGCGCTGCGTCACAATCCCTTTACGGATAAACGCCACGAGTGAGATTAGCGTCGGCGACTCGTTGTACGGCCAGGAGATACGCTGCGAGCCGTAATGGAATCTGTCTTTGCCCGGCCATCGCGTACACCTGTTGAAATGCACCAACGATAATCCGTTCGAGTTTCTCGTTAATATCTTGTTCGTCCCAGAAGAACTCTTGCAAGCCCTGCACCCACTCGAAGTAAGAGACAATCACACCACCGGCATTTGCCAGAATATCAGGCACAACGATGATGCCTCGTTCACCAAGGATGGCATCGGCTTCTGGTGTCGTTGGCCCGTTCGCCCCCTCGACGATCAGGCGAGCACGGATTCGTTCAGCGTTCTCGCCAGTAATCTGATTCTCGAGCGCTGCCGGTATCAATACATCACACTCTAGTTCGAGCAATTCGCTGCCACTGATCCGTTCGACGCCGGCTGCTCTATAGCCGTCGAGCAGACGGAACGAGTGTTGTTCGGTATGGGCACGCATTGCCGGAATATCAAGTCCCTGCGCGCAATAGTAACCACCGGAGGCATCGGCCACCCCGATCACCTTGCAACCGAGTTGATGCAGCAAATAAGCGGCGGTGCTCCCCACATTTCCGAATCCCTGCACCACCACGCGCAATCCATCGAGCGACCAGCCTAACTGCCGTGCCATCTCACGCACCATCAGCATGACACCACGACCGGTTGCCTCAACCCGACCTAACGAGCCACCAACATTCACCGGCTTACCGGTAATGACAGCGGGTACCGTGTAGCCACGATGCATCGAGATGGTATCCATAATCCAGGCCATGATCTGGGCATTGGTACCCACATCAGGTGCAGGAATATCCTTTTCAGGGCCGAGCAAGATACTGATCTCAGTAGCAAAACGTCGGGTCAGTCGTTCAAGTTCACCAGGCGAGAGTTGCTTAGGATCAACAATCACGCCACCCTTGGCACCGCCGTAAGGAATATTGACCAGCGCACACTTCCAGGTCATCCACATCGCCAGGGCACGTACTTCATCGATATCAACACTCGGATGGTAGCGAATACCTCCCTTCACCGGGCCACGGCTCAGGTTGTGCTGGACTCGATAACCGGTAAAAACCCGTGTACTACCGTCATCCATCTGTACCGGAAAATTGACCGTCAATTCTCGCTGGGGCACGCGCAGAATTGCCCGAATGTCATCCGGGAGATGGAGCATTTCGGCTGCCTGATCGAACTGCTGTTGGGCAACGTGAAACGGATTGATACGGTGAGACGTCATTGTCTGTGTTCTCCATTGGTATTTAGCTGTTGCTGCTGATACCTGTGCATAATCCGGACGTACAAGAGCAAGGGTTCAACAGTGATGGTTGGCACCGTGCCGGTTACCAGACGTTTCAATCCAGGTCTTTGCGCATGTAGATCCAACCACTTTGACCAAAGAACAAGCGACCAAAGAACGAGTGCCGTACATACAGCGCTTGAAAGCCAAGCCGCTCGTACAACGTGCGGGCCGGCTGGTTCGTCTCGCGCACGTACAGGCCAAGGTAGGTCAGGGCACGTGAGCGAGCATACTGTTCGGCCTGTTGCAACAGTGCACGAGCTACCCCGCGTCGGCGCCAGGCCGGTGCGACCGCAACATCGGCAATAAACCCTTCACCGTGCCCGATCTGGTGATCGAGTAACGATAGCGCGAAGAGTGAGCGAAGCGCCCCCCACCAGCCCAGAATTTCAAAGAATGCCGATTCGGCAAAGCCGCCGCCACTCATCATATCACGAGTTCGCAAACTGGTAGTACCGATGACCTGGTTGTCGTATTCGGCCACGAACATACCTTGCAAGGCGGCTGCACCCTGCCGGCGCCAACCAACCGCCAACGCTTGGGCACCACGCTCACCGCCGTGCGGGCCAAACGCAGCGCCAAAGGTGTCGGCAAAGGCTTCACGATGCAGGGCGACGATAGCATCAATATCACTCAGACGTGCCGACCGAATGACAATACCGTTGGCTGATACACCAGACGATATATCAGAGACGACAGACATGCTCACGTACACTTACTGAGTCTTGAGGCCGGCAAGCTGTAGTTCCAGCCGCTGGGCTATATCGCGGTACATATCACCACGACGCTCGGCAGCGGCTAGCTTGCGTTGCAGGAATACGATATATCCCAACGCGATACCAAAAGCAGCGAGTATAATCCAGCGCATACGCCTCCTCTCTGTTCTTACGTTGCGTATTCTAGCGCAGACCCAACAGAGCTTCAAGTCAGAGGAAATGATCCTGTCTCAGTCAGCAACCGGGCGATGGCGTTGACGCCAGGCGTAGTAGATAGCGATACTCCCCGCGATCGCTGCATTGAGTGATCCAACCTGGCCAATTATCGGTAAACGAACCAGAAAGTCGCACCGCTCGCGCACCAGGCGAGCAATGCCGGTACCTTCGGCACCGATCACGAGTGCCAGCGGCAGATCGAGATCAACCGCATCGATGTCTTGCGCCTGATCGTCCTGTTCGAGACCAACCACCCAGACACCAGCTCGTTGCAATTCTTCAATCGTCTGGTTCAAGTTTGACACCATTGCTACCCGTAGATGCTCGACCGCACCGCTGCTCGCATTAACAACGGCTGGAGTAATTTCAGCCGCCCGCCGACCGGGAATCACGACACCATGACATCCGACAGCCTCTGCCGTGCGCAGGAGAGTACCGATGTTTTGGGGGTCTTGCAGATGATCGAGCAATAGCAGTAAGGCCGCTTCCCGTCGTTCTGTCGCAGCATTGAGACAGGTATCAAGATCAACGTAAGGGTAGGGGCCAGCTTCGAGCATTACCCCTTGATGATTAACATCGCGCAACTGGCGATCCAGCATTTGGCGTTCGATACGCTCCACCGGAATACCGGCTTGTTGCGCCAGATGAATAATTTCGGCGATGACGCCACTTTCCTGGACGCTCCGCGAGAGAACCAAACGGCGCAATGTACGGCGACGAGCACGCAGTACCTCGCGCACCGCATTGCGCCCATAGAGGAGTTCCGTTGTCATGACTATTCACTCAGTACTCAAGCTCACAAAGGTTCCATCGGCGCGAACAGACCTGGCTGGATGTGAGCAATGTTTCACCCAGCCTCCTCGACCCTCTCGCCCCCTCATCGCACCTGAGATTGCAGGTGAAACCGCAATGCCAATACCGTGGTTTACAAACCAAACGCATCTTTAATCCGCCCAAAGAACCCATCGTCGTGGTTGTCGTCGTGGGACGCAAAGGTTTGGGCCAATTCCTGGAAAAGGCGACGCTGGTGATCGGTCAGTTTCGTCGGAACCTCTACCCGAATCACTACGATCTGATCACCGCGACCCTGTTGCCGCAAATAGGGAACCCCCTTCCCACGTAAGCGGAAGGTTTGGCCGTGCTGGGTGCCAGGTGGAAGACGCAGCTTTTCTGTCCCTTCGAGCGTTGGCACACTGACTTCTCCACCCAACGCGGCCTGAGCAACATTGATGGTCAGATTGAGAATAATGTCGTTGCCATCGCGCTCGAAAAGGGGATGCGGCTGAATATCAAGGGCAACGTAAAGGTTCCCCGGTGGCCCACCACGCGGCCCGGCCTCACCTTCACCACTAATCCGAATCTGTTGTGAACTATCGACACCCGCCGGTACGCGCACCGTGATTTTGCGGGTCTGTCGTACCCGACCTTCACCACGACATTCACGACAGGGAATAGGGATTACGTAACCGGTGCCACCACAGGTATCACAGGTCGTCACCGTCACCATATTGAAGATGGGTGCACGCTGACGGATTTCACCGGTACCGCCACAACGAGGACAGCGCGTTGGTTCGGTACCAGGTTCGGCACCAGAACCATGGCATACCGGACATGTTTCGAGACGACGGAACTCGATCTCCTTTTCGGTCCCGAACACTGCCTCTTCAAAGGTAAGCCGCAGTGTATAGCGCAGATCGGCTCCGCGCAGCGGCCCACGGGTGCTGCGTCCCGCCCCGACACCACCGAAAAAGGCATCGAAAATCGAGCTAAAGGGATCAACACCTCCAAACGGATCAGCGCCAACGCCACCGAAACTGGGCGGATTGTGACCAAACCGATCGTACATCGCCCGCTTCTGTTCGTCAGAGAGCACCTCGTAGGCCTCGTTGATCTCTTTGAACTTCGCCTCAGCGTCCGGCGATTTATTCAGATCGGGATGATATTGGCGGGCTAGCCGACGATACGCCTTTTTGATTTCATCGGGCGTCGCACTCCGACTCACCCCGAGTACTTCGTAATAATCACGTTTGGCTCCCGCTGTCATACGGTGTCCTCACGACGTGTGCTACCGGCCAGTAGCCTGGTATAAGCCTACTCGCCTACCGATTCATCAACAACGGTACCGGCAGCACCGTTTGATGTTGCCCCGGTTGAGATATGCTGTAACGCAACGGCCAATTCAGCGATACGATTCCGAATCGTCTGCTCGTCATCTTCGGCGACAACACTGCGGAGCGCCATCATCTTCTCTTCGACGGTCGCCCGCACATTTGGATCGACGTGTTCGCCAGCTTCGCGTAACGTCTTTTCCGCAGTGTAAAGCAGGCTATCGGCGTGATTACGGGCGGCAATCAACTCACGGCGGCGACGATCTTCTTCAGCATGAAGCTCAGCATCGCGCACCATCCGCTCAATCTCTTCCTGCGAGAGGCCTGAAGAAGCCGTGATAGTAATACGCTGTTCTTTACCGGTCGCCTTATCGCGAGCACTGACACTCACAATCCCGTTGGCGTCAATATCAAACGTCACTTCAATCTGCGGGACACCACGGGGAGCAGGGGGAATCCCCGACAACTCAAAGCGGCCCAGGCTCTTATTGTAACGCGCCTCCGCACGCTCACCTTGTAACACATGAATCTCGACGCTCGTCTGGTTATCGCTGGCGGTAGAAAAGATTTGGCTCTTGCGGGTCGGGATAGTGGTATTGCGCTCAATCAGGGGCGTCATCACACCACCAAGCGTCTCGATACCGAGCGTCAACGGTGTCACATCGAGTAAGAGCACATCTTTCACTTCACCGGCCAGCACACCAGCCTGGATCGCTGCGCCGATGGCAACTACTTCATCAGGGTTAACGCTGCGGTTTGGTTCTTTGCCGAAAAAGTTGCGCACGGCTGCCTGGATCGCCGGCATGCGGGTCTGTCCTCCTACCAGAATAATTTCATCGATCTGACCTGGTTGGAGACCTGCATCGCGCAGTGCCTGTCGGACTGGCCCCATACTGCGTTCGATCAAATCAGCGCAGAGTTGCTCAAGGCGGGCGCGGGTGAGCGTTGCATGCAGATGCTTCGGACCGCTCGGATCGGCGGTGATAAAGGGCAGGCTGATCTCGGTCTGCATCAACGAGCTAAGCTCCATTTTGGCCTTTTCTGCCGCCTCTTTCAACCGTTGCAGCGCCACACGGTCGGCGCACAAATCAATCCCATGCTCCTTTTGAAACTCATCGGCCAGCCAGTCGATAATGCGCTGATCAAAGTCATCACCACCAAGATGCGTATCGCCACTGGTGGCCTTCACTTCAACCACACCATCACTGAGTTCAAGAATGCTAACGTCAAAGGTGCCGCCACCCATATCGTAGACGACGACCAGTTCATCTTTGCCCTTCTTGTCAAGCCCATAGGCAAGGGCACTGGCCGTTGGTTCGTTGACGATCCGCAGCACTTCGAGACCAGCAATCTTACCGGCGTCTTTGGTAGCCTGACGCTGGCTATCATTAAAGTAGGCCGGTACTGTGATCACCGCCTGCGTCACCGGCTCGCCGAGATAGGCTTCAGCATCAGCCTTCAATTTTTGCAGCACCATCGCCGAGATTTCAGGTGGCGCATACTCACGACCGGCCATCAACACGCGCACATCGCCGTTGGGTGCAGCGGTGATCTGGTAGGGAACCAGCTCTTTGTCTTGTTGCACTGAGGGTTCGTTAAACTTCCGACCGATAAAGCGCTTCACGGAAAAGATGGTATTTTCAGGATTCGTTACCGCCTGCCGACGGGCCACCTGACCAACGACGCGCTCGCCAGATTTGGTAACGGCCACCACCGACGGGGTCAGACGCGACCCTTCAGCATTGGGGATAACAACCACATCACCGCCTTCAACCACAGCGACCACCGAGTTGGTTGTGCCCAGATCAATCCCAATTACTTTTGGCATGGGAGCTTACCTTCATCTCAAAAAACGTTCTAGTTCCTAACCGCGACCCACCTTAACCATACTCGGACGGATGACACGGTCGTGGAGCAGATAGCCACGCTGTAATTCTGCAATAACTTTACCTTCTTGCCCTTCTGCTTCTTCGTAGATCACCGCCTCGTGCAAATTGGGGTTAAAGTCCTGCCCCAACGCCTCAATCGGCTTGACCCCTTCGCTTTCGAGGATTGTACGTAATTTTTGAGCAATAAGTTGCGTTCCCTGCCACCACGGTGTTTCGGCAATCTCAGGTGGCACATTGGCAATCGCCCGCTCGAAGTCATCGAGGACCGGTAGCAACTTCAAAATAAGCGCTGCACCAGCATTACGTATCAGCTCACTGCGTTCGGTTTCGGTACGGCGCTTGAAGTTGCGATAATCAGCCACGGCCCGCATCCACTGATCTTTATATTCGGCAACCTGAGCTTCAGCCTGAGCCAGGCGGTTTTGCAGATCGGCGATCAACGCCTCCGAGTCAACCACTCCGCCATCGGCGGTAGCCACCGATGGCTGAGCCGTCGTCGCGTCTGCTCCTTCGTTCTGCGCATTAGCAGCCGCGTCTTGAACTGCTGTATCGGGTTTCACTTCTTCCGTATTTGCCATAGTTCCCTCACAAGGTATATCTCAATTCACGAAGTTGCAGGAGTATCAACATCTGGTTCCGAAGGACGAGGATTCGCGTAATAGAGATCGGCCAACAGGTTACTCATCAATGATGCGATATAGCACACTGTTGAGATCGAACGTGGATAGGCCATACGGGTTGGCCCAATCACACCGAGCACACCAACCAACGCCCCCTCGACGCCGTAGCGCGCCAAGATCACACTGTAATCGCGCATAGCGTCTTCACCGTGTTCGCCACCAATAATCACCTGCACCCCACCGGAGGCGAGGGCCTGGGGAATGAGTGGACCAAGACCGCGGCCACTCTTAAGAATTTCGAGAGTACGGCGTAATCGTTCAATGGCTCGCTCGGCATCATCACGGCCACTGGCAGGCATGAACTCAGGCTGACTCAACATCTCAAGCAGACCATCAGAATAGATCTGCTCTTGCGCCTGCTCTTCAAACGCAATCATCGCTCGCACCACCATATCAACCAGTGTCCGCTCAAACTCGCTGAGAGTGACACCGTTGAAGGTCGCCACGGCAGCCAGCTCTTCAGCCCGGGTTAAGGTTGCATCAGCGAGCAGATCGCTTACCACACCAGCAGCCCGACGCAGGTCCTCTGGTGTACGACCCGGCTCGATGGGCAGGGTCTGCTGTTTGATAATCCCGCCGTGAAAGACGATAACCGCCAGTGCCATTGCTTCGTGGATTGCGATCAACTCCAGGCTCTTGAAGCGAAGCTGCTCGGCGCGGGGAGCGGTGGCAACCGAAGCGTTATGCGCTGTACGGGCAAGCACAGCACATGCCAGTTGCACCCACTGATCAAGTTCGCCACGTACCTGGTAAAACTGGTGGCGAATCATGCGCTGTTCGGCAGGAGAGAGCGATGTGCGCTCCATCAAGTTCTCAACGAAAAAGCGATAACCCACATCAGTCGGGATACGCCCGCCTGACGTGTGCGGATGGGTCAGAAAACCCAACTCTTCGAGTGCGGCCATATCATTCCGCACCGTCGCAGGCGAGACGGGGAGGCGATATTTGCGCACCAGCGTCTCGGAAGCGACCGGCGTTGCCGTATCGACAAACTCTTGTATGACCAGCTTGAGAATCATCTGCCGGCGTTCGGTCAGAGGTCCGCTCATCGCTGTATCCTGCCTTGCAGGTCGATTGTTAGCACTCGCTAAGTGAGAGTGCTAATGCTTCCAACGTAAAAGGTTGGCGTGCATCTGATGCACGCCGATAAGAAGTATACCATAAGTTGTGCCAATTGTCATGAGGTCATGCCCCCCATTCGCGTTCGCGGGCACCACCGCCGAGGAGGCGTCGAGTTGAAGGGGCATACCCTTCTGGCATCGTGCGGAGCGCAACTGACAGGGTGACCAAATCTGATACGTACACGATCCGAAACCAGAGTGGCAGGTAGGCGATACGGACACCATGGCGGTGCAAACCGCTCAGCCATAGCCGTACCTCTTCCGAGACAAGCGGAATTGTTCCGACAACTGACAGATGGCGGATACCCAGCAAATACCAGGAGCCACGATCGCATAACCCTATCACCACATCGGTGCCACTGTCTAAGAGGGTATAGGCATCGCGAACCCGTGACTCAGGTAGATGTGGCGTATCACCACTGAGGATCAGTAATGGTCCTTCGCTGGCTTCCGTAGCGATTTGAATGGTTGAAGTAACATACGCGGTCGAGCCAGTTACACGAAGTACCAGCGCCTGAAGATCGGCAACAAACGCATGAACCCACCACTTGGCTTCAGGGCCAAAGGTTTCGCGCAGAGCAGCCGATCGGTCGAGGATCAAGGTTACGCGCTGCATGCGCTGCTCCATCTCTGTAGAACACGAAATCACTCTTATTATAGACTGTCGTAGCACTCGCTAAAACAGGAAAATGGCACGAAAGTTAAAAAATTGATGAACATTTTCCCACCGCTTCTATCACTAGAATGAAGCAATCATTACTGATGGTTGCCTGAGTTTTATCAGAACTATACTGCTACCCCTCCTATACTGATACAGAGCAGGCATCATGACCTCTGCTTGCAGGTAAGGAGGAACATAATGGGCACTCGACGAGTCACTCTCGATGGCAATGAGGCTGTTGCGAATGTTGCCTATCAATTGAGTGAAGTGATAGCAATTTACCCAATCACCCCTTCCACGCCAATGGGTGAACTGGCTGATGCATTTGCTGCTAGCGGTAAGCCCAATCTGTGGGAAGTAGTACCGACCGTTTACGAGATGCAGTCGGAAGGTGGCGCCGCAGGCGCCCTCCACGGGGCAATGCAGACCGGCGCCCTAACCACGACGTTTACCGCTTCGCAGGGTCTGCTTTTGATGATTCCCAATATGTATAAGATGGCCGCCGAGCTAAGACCGGGCGTCTTCCACGTTGCGGCCCGGGCGTTAGCAACGCAGGCTCTTTCCATCTTTGGTGATCAGTCAGATGTTATGGCCGCACGAACTACCGGCCTTGGCATGTTGGCATCAGCATCGGTACAAGAGGCGCAGGATATAGCCCTGATTGCCCACGCCAGCTCGCTGGCCGGGAAATTGCCGGTGATACACTTCTTCGATGGCTTTCGTACCTCGCACGAAGTGAATACGATCATCCTGCTCGAAGAGGAAGAGATTCGGGCAATGATCAAGGACGAATGGATTCACGATCATCGCGCTCATGCCCTTTCACCAGAACAGCCGGTGATTCGTGGCACGGCGCAGAACCCTGATGTTGCTTTTCAGGCCCGTGAGCGTATCCAGCCGATCATCGATGCCTTCCCAGCCGTTGTACAAGCACAGATGGATCGGTTTGCCGAAATTACCGGTCGGCAGTACCACCTATTTGACTATTTCGGTGCTCCTGATGCCGAGCGGGTGATAGTAATAATGGGTTCAGGAGGTGAGACAGCCCGCGAAACTGCTTTCTACCTGAACCAGCAAGGCGAGAAGGTCGGGGTCGTGCAAGTGCGTCTCTTCCGACCCTTTGCCGAGGCCGCATTTCGTGCCGTATTGCCACCAACCGTGAAGAGAATTGCCGTACTCGACCGCACCAAAGAGCCGGGGGCTTCTGGTGAGCCGCTCTTCCTCGATGTCGTTGCGGCACTCCGTGGTCAGCCGATCAAGGTGATCGGCGGGCGCTATGGCCTTTCATCGAAGGAGTTTACGCCGGGGATGGCAGCCGCCGTTTTTGCCGAGCTGGCAAAGGAACACCCCAAAGAGCACTTCACGGTTGGGATCATTGATGATGTCAGCCAGAGTAGTCTGAGTTACGATCCCGATCTCTGCATCGATCCGCCCGGTACGGTGCGCTGTGTCTTCTGGGGTCTTGGTTCTGATGGCACGGTCGGCGCCAATAAGAATAGCATCAAGATTATCGGTGATAGCAGTGAGGGCGAGGCTGAGCGTTACGCGCAGGGCTATTTCGTCTATGACTCGAAGAAATCGGGGTCGGTGACGATTTCCCATCTCCGTTTTGGGCCATCGCCGCTGGCAACACCGTATCTGATCGGTAAGGGACAGGCCCAGTTTGTAGCCTGCCACCAGTTCAGTTTCCTCGAACGATTTGATGTATTGCAGTATGCAGCACCGAATGGTGTGTTCTTGCTCAATAGCCCTTACGGTCCTGATCAGGTCTGGCATCAGTTGCCGTCGGTTGTCCAGCGTAAAATTCGCGAGCTGAACCTGCGCTTCTTCGTGATTGATGCAACTGCTGTTGCCAATGAAGTGGGTATGCGCGGACGCATCAACACCGTGATGCAGACCTGCTTCTTCGCTATTAGTGGCGTTCTGCCCCGCGAAGATGCGATTGCGGCGATCAAGCAGTCGATCAAGAAGACTTACGGTCGGCGCGGCGAGGCCGTGGTCAAGCAGAACTGGGCAGCAGTTGACCGCACGCTCGACCGGCTGTACGAGGTACCGATTCCACCGCCGAGCGAGGATAACGGTCTGCCAATGCGACCACCGGTACCGGCCAATGCACCGCCGTTTGTGCGTGACGTGTTGGGACCGATGATTGCCGGGCGGGGCGATGAGTTACCGGTCAGCGCGATCCCCATCGATGGCTCTTTCCCGACCGGAACGACGAAATGGGAAAAGCGCAATATTGCGCTTGAAATACCAATCTGGGACCCGGCTATCTGCATCCAGTGCAACAAGTGTGTCTTTGTGTGTCCACATGCTACCATTCGTGCGAAGGTCTACCCCGAAGAGGCACTTGTTGGCGCTCCCGAAGGATTCCAGAGCGCACCGGCCCGCTTTAAAGAGTTCCCCGGTCAGCGCTACACATTACAAGTTGCGCCCGAAGACTGCACCGGCTGCGGCCTCTGTGTGGAAGCGTGTCCGGTCAAAGACAAGCGTGCGACCGGTCGTAAGGCGATCAATCTCCAACCGCAACCGCCTATTCGTGCTCGTGAAGCTGCGTATTGGGATTTCTTCCTCTCGTTGCCGGATGTAGATCGCACACAGATTCCGTCTGGCAGTGTAAAGCATACGCAACTGTTTGTGCCGCTGATGGAATTTTCAGGAGCCTGTGCCGGTTGTGGCGAAACTCCTTATCTCAAGCTGCTTAGTCAGCTCTTTGGCGACCGCGCAATTATTGCCAACGCCACCGGTTGTTCGTCAATCTACGGCGGTAATTTACCAACAACACCATGGACAACCAACGCCGAGGGGCGCGGGCCAGCATGGTGCAATTCACTCTTCGAGGATAATGCCGAGTTTGGGTTGGGGATGCGGCTGAGTATCGACCAGCAGCTTGCCCATACGGAAATGCTCCTTAAGCATTTCCGGCCTATCCTTGGTGCTGAATTTGTTGAAGACCTGCTGCATGCTGATCAACACAGTGAAACCGGCATTCGTGAGCAACGCGAGCGCGTCGCAATCCTTAAACAGCGTTTGCGTGAACTGCTGAGCAGTGATCCACCAGAGGCAGCACAAATGCGTGATCTGTTAGCTCTGGCCGATGTGTTGATCCGGCGCAGTATTTGGATCGTCGGTGGTGATGGTTGGGCTTACGACATCGGTTTTGGAGGGCTTGACCATGTGTTTGCTTCAGGGCGCGATGTCAATATCCTGGTACTCGATACGGAAGTCTACTCCAACACCGGCGGGCAGGCCAGTAAGTCAACGCCAACCGGCGCTGTCGCCAAGTTTGCAGCCAGTGGGAAAGGTGGGGGCAAGAAGGATTTGGCCCAGATTGCAATGACCTACGGTGATGTATACGTGGCCCGAGTGGCCTTTGGTGCCGATGATGTCCAGACGCTACGCGCCTTCCAGGAGGCCGAAGCGTATCCTGGGGTCTCGCTCATCATTGCCTACAGCCACTGCATTGCCCATGGCTATGATCTACGTCGTGGTCTAGAGCAGCAACGGCTGGCGGTTGAGTCTGGTGTCTGGTCACTCTATCGTTACAATCCGGCCATTCACGAGGGTTCACCATTGACCATCGACTCGAAAGCACCGACCATTGATCCAGAGGTCTATTTGCGCGGTGAAGGTCGTTTCCAGATGTTGCAACAAGCCAACCCGGCTCGCTACGAACAACTGGTCGCCAGCCTACGGCGGCAGGTAGCATTGAAGTGGGCACATTTGCAGTGGATGGCCAATGAGTTAGCTGCCGAGACGAAGGAGGGGCTGCGATGATCGATCTGAGTACGACCTATCTGGGGATGCGGCTGCGCACACCGTTAGTCGCTGCCGCATCACCCATCAGTCGCAACGTTGAGCTGGCTCGTCAGCTCGAAGAGGCTGGCCTGGGAGCGATTGTTATGTATTCGCTCTTCGAGGAGCAGATCATTCAAAACAGCCTTGAGATTGATCGCATGCTTAGTCATGGGGCCGAGAGCTTTGCCGAAGCGCTCAGCTATTTCCCCGAACATGGTGTGTATAGCGTCGGCCCCGAACGGTATCTGGAACAGGTTGTAGCACTGAAAAAAGCGTTGAGCATCCCGGTCATCGGTAGTCTCAATGGCGTCTCGGCAGGCGGATGGGTTCATTATGCCCGTCTCATACAAGAGGCGGGTGCTGATGCACTCGAACTCAATATCTACTTCATCCCAGTTGATACCACCATCACCAGTAGCGCACTCGAGGATATTTACGTCGAGCTGGTGCGTGCAGTACAGGCCGAAATCACGATCCCGCTGGCGGTAAAGATTGGCCCATACATCACAGCACTGCCACACTTTGCTACCCGTCTGCGTGAAGCAGGAGCAGATGCGCTGGTGCTGTTCAATCGCTTTTACCAGCCCGACTTCGACCTTGAACAATTGGAGGTACGACCGAACTTGCAACTGAGTAGTTCGGCTGAATTGCGACTACCGCTGCGTTGGATCGCCTTACTCTACGGACGTGTCCCGCTTGAATTTGCGATCAGCAGTGGTGTCCATAGTGCGATTGATGCCCTCAAAGGGCTAATGGCCGGAGCAAATGTGGCAATGATGGCATCGGCGCTCCTCCGTGGCCGGGCGCCTGATGTGTTGCGCGGTATTCTACACGATCTGGAAGCGTGGCTCACCGAGCACGAGTACGAGTCGATTACCCAACTACGCGGGAGTATGAGCCAAAAAGCGGTAGCTGAACCGGCAGCCTTCGAGCGGGCCAACTACGTGCGCGTCCTTGAAGATTATCGTCCGCCTTATGCGCTGGGCAGTCACACCGATCTAACCGGTCGGATGCTGTATCCCTTTATTGATGAGGTGTAGCCAGAAACGTTAACGGGACGCAGTGCAAGTCACTGCGTCCCGCCGATCACGTGGGGTAAGTGCCGATCAATCGGCGGCAAGCATCCGCTGCTTTTCGATCACCGTTAACCCCAACTGCTCGCGCAACGGTGTGCGAGGTCGCAGGTAATTGCGCACTTCACTGACAATAATCTCAGCGGTCATACGCAATTGGGCCAACCAGGGCGCTGGTGCCATCTTCTTGTGCATGTAGCTATCAAACGTTAACCGTTGCACATCAGGGTTACGGCACATTTCAGTAAAGACCTCCATCTGCCGCTCGTTACCATAGCCCCAGATTTGCAAAAAGCGCAGGAAGCGATACATTGTGCCGTATTCTTTCCACCAGCGGCGCTCGTAGTGGCGCAGGTTTGCAGCACTAGGCACATCGAGATACTCGGCCAGGGTCTGCGCAGCCATCTGACCACTCTTCATTGCCCAATAAATGCCTTCACCGGAAGTATGCACCACCAATCCGGCGGCATCACCGATCAGCATTGCCCGATCAAAAGCCATGTGCGGACGCGGTTCCATCGGCAATGCATGCGCTTCGCGCAAAATGACCTGACCACCATCGAGGGCCGAACCAAGGCGACGTTTGAGATTAGCCAGCAATTGTTTGGCAGCCGATCCATGACCAGGACCGGCGCCGATACCTACCGCAATATGGTCACGTTTGGGAAAAGCCCAGGCATACAGATCGGGGCTGACTTCGTGGCCGAGGTAGAGATCAGCAGTTTCTTCCCAACGCGCCATCTTATCAGGTGGCAGCTTGATCCGCTCTTGCATTGCCACAGCCCGCGGCAGATTCGGCAGGCCGAGGAATTTTGCGGTTGGTGAATAAGCACCATCAGCACCGATCACCACATCGGCCCAAACCGAACCTTCATGACCGGAAGGAGTACGGTAGGTAGCCGTCACCCCATGCCGATCAACCCGTAGACCGGTAACCTGAGCGTGGATTAATTCAGCCCCACGTTCCTGCGCACGCTGACGCAAGAAACTATCAAACACCTCACGCCGCACCATCGCCACATAATCATCATCACTAGGCACAGAACCGGCTACCGGCACGTGAGTCTCTTGACCCGACGGCGAAACGATCAGGCACTGACGAACCTTACGATCAATCAGGCTGGTCGGTAAGTCAAACTCACGGAACGCTGCCGGTGGAACAGCGCCACCGCATGGTTTGGCCTTACTCAGCTCCTTCTCGATCATGATCGTTTCGATACCAAACGACCGCAGCGTAATCGCTGCGGTTGCGCCACCTACCGATGCGCCAACGACCAGAACTCGTGGTGCCATCGAATACACTTCTAGGGGCTGATGCCCATCAAGCTGCCAGACCAATTGCTGCTGCTAACATGCCCCACACATAAAGCATGATCGCAGTTGCATTGAAAAAGACCTCGTTGTTCTCTGGATCGCGGATGAAGCGCGCATTCGGGATGCTCTGCGCTGCTAGTAAGATCGCAACAACCGTTGCCGCCACAGGATGGCCCCAGTAGTAGAGTAAACCAATGACTGCAATTTGGGCCACTCCCATAGTTATCACCACCATCCGCGCAGCGATAACCTTGCCATACTGTACCGGAATGGAACGGACACCCATCAGCGTATCGCCACGGATGCTCTTAAAGTCATTAACCGTCATAATCCCGTGGGCGCCGAGGGAATAGAGCAAAGCAATCGTGACGCTCTCGCCGGTGAGTGGAGCAAATGCCGAATGACCGGCCATCCAGGCCAGGCCTTCGTATGAAATAGCAACCAGCGCATTACCGATCCAGCCATTACGCTTTCCGCGAATCGGTCGTAGACTATAGGCCAGGGCGAAGATCAGACCAAGCGCGACAAAAAAGGCCACATTTCGCCCCAAAAATAGCGCAATACTCGCGCCAAGCCATGTCAGCACTGCCGTCAGAATATAGACGTGACGCAACGAAACCTGACCAGATGGAATAAGCCGGTGTGGCTCATTAATGGCGTCAACATCACGATCAGCGTAATCGTTGACCACCTGCGACAAACCGCACAATACCGGGCCAGCCATAAACATACCGAGCAGAAGGCGGCCAATCGATTCGTTCCATCCCAGAGCACCGCTGGCAATTGCCCCACACATAAACGCCCACGTTGGTGCAAACCAGGTTACCGGCTTCATGAGCTGGATGGATCGCGTTAGCCAGACCAGGCGTAGCCGCAGACGTTTGGGTAGCGGAAGTGAAGGTGGTGAAGTCAAACTGGTTCGGTCGCTCATATCGCTCATAGAGCATCGCTCTCTAGCGCGCCAGCGGCGCGGGGGCGCCCAAGCGCCCCCTTCAAGGAGTAGGTTAGCGGCCTCTAATCTGCGGTGGTAGGATCACGACACCGGCATCGTTATTGGGGATGTTGGCCTGATCGATCGAAGCCAGCGGGATATTGTTTCCACGATGGCACGTGTAACAACCGGGAACGTTGTACACCTGTCCATCGCCAAGGCGCTGGTATGAATAGCGACTTGCCGCCCCGGGGCCGGTAGGAATCTCAGGCTTCCCAATCGCACCGTAGCGCGTCCAGTTTTCGGCCAGCCATGTCGTGAGCAGCAACATCCGCTGCGCCTTCAGTTTGTTGTACGCATAAGCCGGGTTAAGCACATTGTCACCGGCGGGATTCAGCTCATAGGCAACGAAATTACGTGAGTTGTGGCAGAACGTACAGCCAACCCCCAGCGACCAGGACTGATAGTTCATCACATTCTGGTTAATCGTCACCTGATCTTGTGTGCGCCCGCCATCGTAGGTCAGTGCCAGCGAGCCGCGACCACTCTCTGGATCGTTTGGATCGAATGGCTTCCAGACCTGATAGTTATAGATGTAGTAGAGAATAGCATCCTTCAACAAGACCTGGTCGCGAATAGCTTCGGGCTTCTGAGCAGGATCGAGGATTGCACGTCCATTGGCATCAAGCGGATCAACAGTCACCTTAATCGGTGGTATCGAGTTGATAAATTGGGCGCCGAAGCTTTCAAGATTGTTTGGCGCGTTGTTGTGGCAGGTTGCGCACTGAACGTAGTTACCCTTCCAGGCCGGCAAGTTGACAATAAACTCGGCGTTGACATCACGCACCAGACGCAGCATATTGCGCGCTGCAATCTTTTGCGGATACTCGTCACTGGCGAAATTGTTGATATTGTGGCAGTACTGGCAACCAACCCCAAGCGCACCCGACACGTATTGTTGCATGTACGTCCAGATTTGGGCCGAACTCATCCCGACCAGAACTTGTACATTAACCGTATTCGGATACTTTTGAACCCAGGCCTGACCGGCCTGTACTCCCTCCTGCCATGCCTGCGCACCTAACCAATTCTGCCGTCCATCGGTAGGCGTGATTGGTTTCGACTTGGTGATAACCGTAACTCCATCGCTCGGACTCCAGCGAGCACCGGCTGTTTTTGCAGCCTCCCGTTGGGCCCGACCTAGTGTCAAATCGTAGACCCACCAGAAGGTGGCTGTTGTAATCACTGCGACAACGAGTCCTACCGCCACCGAGACAACGATCGCGAGTTGCCGATCACTTGGTCGTGACGATTGCATGGGTCTCTCCTGATCCAGATCGGCGTCCCCAACATAGTGACGCCAATGCAAGCGTGAGATTGCGGCGGAAGGGCGACGCCGCCCCTAACGATCCTAATAACCAGTATACACCGATCCTCAGTATACACGAATTATTTCTAAAGGTCAATTTTTTATCTATGTGCAAAAAGCCGAATCTCAACCGCCTGCGAACAACAACCGCCAGCAGAGGCGCTGCTGGCGGTTGCCGTCTTACGCGAGCCGTAGCCGGCCCGCCACCCAATCAGATTCCGAACAACGTGCGCACGGCGCTCAGGAGCAGCGCCCCGCCCTCGGCATTCGATAGCCAATTGTACTCCGGACTGCTTAGCACGATGAAATGGATAAGCAACGCTACAACAAAGCCAAGAATAGTAAAGATGACGATATTCGTCCGCACCGGGCTGCGAGGTTGCATGAATAATCCCTCCTCATTTTACTCTACACTAAGGAAGCCACGGTTTCCACAGATAGACCAGCAGGTGCGCGATTGCGGCGATGACACCGAAGCCGTAGAACGACTTCACCACAATATCGTGCAGCAGCCAGTCTTGATTGTTAAATAGCGGACGCCATTTCGGTGGAACCAGATCGTCGTCGTCGCGCATGGGCGAACCTCCACTTTTCTGCTATTAGCGAGATTGCGACCGACACCCGGCTGGTCTCCCGCGAAACTTCCGCTACATTCGAGCGCCCTTCAGCGGTATTCGTTGAAGACCATGCAACGGTGGTGTGTTGCCTAAATTATATAGGAATCAACGAAAAATGTCAATCCGTTGCTTTTAAGAAAAAAGATAATCGTAGGTTGCGATTTTTCCCGCATTTCTCGCTTCGACCTCGGCCACCTCTGTGGAAGGCATCATCCTTCATCGCTGCGACTACGAGAGGCACTTCCCGCGCCAGGCAAGGGCATCTCCAGAATGGTTCCGGGAACGGTTGCAGGCAACACAGGCTTCTCTTCGCCGCGGTAGCAACGGGTGGCACCGAGTTCAGCGCCAGTGCTGCGACGCACGCCTGGCGCCCCTCACCTTCCCCCTGCCCTCCCTTCCGCTCCCACACAGTTGAAAGAGGGGACGAAGTGTGGCTGATGCGAAAGTATGTTAGCACCTCCACACGAAATGATAGGCAGGTTCGCTACATGCCCAATGAGAAATCTGGGCTTTTGATCAGGCTCTTAATCATCTACAAAACCTGGCCGAGATACCCGAATTGCAGGCGAAGATCAATGGGAGAGGTTCGCAAACCACTTCTCCGGCAAGACGGCATCTTGCCCCACCATGCACTGATCGTCCATTGTGTGCCATTCATCGCCTGGGTTTATCTGTTATGAGGCGATAACGCTTATGCGGAACGGGAAGCAGCGCACCTGCATACACACCGTGAATGGGTATGCCAGGGCGCACCCTTTCATAGCCCGGCAATGTTCGTCCTAACAATTGGCTGCTGTGCCGCTTTGTCATACACTGCCCTCCATCACGCATTATTTTTGCACAAACATCGCACTAGTTATCACAATAAAAAGGGCATTGCAGTGCGATTGTGGCAGTGCTATGATAGGGACAATCCATCTCTCATTTGCTTTATGTACCAACGCAGGTACAAAGCAACGAAGCTGCAGCGAGGTTGCCATGATTCAGAAGGAAGATATCGTCATCCGCGTAGCTGGCGAAAGCGGTGATGGCAGCACGGCGACGGGCGAGATGCTCGCGCAAGCGGCTGCCCGTTCTGGTTTGCATGTCTTTACCTTTCGGACCACTCCAGCCGAGATCAAGGGTGGCCCGGTGATGTTCCAGGTTCGTGCGTCGAATAGCCCGGTACGCTCAATGGGCGATGCGGTTGATGTGCTCTTCGCATTTAACCGTGAAGCGTGGGATTTACACCATGCTGATTTGGCTTCGAACGCGGTACTCCTCTACGATCCCGAAGAATTTGAGCTGCCAACCGAGTTTCGTGGTGTCGCTTATCCGGTACCAATTGGCGCCATAGCGCAGGAGGTCGGCAATCGCCGTGGAAAGAATGTGGCAGCGCTCGGTGTGGTGGCCGCGTTGTTTGGCTTAGGTTTGAATAAGCTCGAAGACATTGTACGGGCAAAATTGGGCAAAAAAGCCGACCTGCTAGAGAGCAACCTGGCAGCGTTACGGGCTGGCATTACCTATGCGCAGCGGCTTGAAAAGCGCGATCCGTTCTGGATGGAGTCGGTCGCCGAACACGAACGCTACGTGATGACCGGTAATCAGGCGATTGTTGCCGGTGCGCTGCATGCCGGCGTTGAGTTCTTTGCCGGTTATCCCATTACTCCCGCTTCGGATATTATGGAGGGAATGGCAGCGATGCTCCCTCAAATCGGTGGCGGTTATATGCAAGCTGAAGATGAGATTGCAGCGATTATGGCTTGCATTGGTGCTTCGTATGGCGGTAAGCGCGCCATGACCGCAACCTCTGGGCCAGGGCTATCGCTGATGAGTGAGGCAATCGGCTATGCTAGTATGACTGAGATACCGGTGGTGATCGTGGATGCTCAGCGAGGTGGTCCCAGCACCGGCCTACCAACCAAGATGGAGCAGTCGGATTTAAATATTGCGCTGCACGGGGGCCACGGTGATAGTCCGCGGATCGTGCTTGCTCCGGCCAGCGTTGCCGAGTGTTTTCATCTGACGGTTTGGGCGTTTAATCTGGCCGAGCAATATCAGACGCCGGTTATCTTACTCAGCGATTATTCGCTCTCGTTCCGCACCGAGACCGTCGAACCATTTGATCTGAACAAGTATCCGCGCGTTGATCGCTTGCGGCCAAACGGTTCGCTAGCACCCAAACAGTATCGCCGTTACGAGATAACCGCAAACCTGATTTCGCCGATGGTTGCGCCGGGCGTGGCGTATGCGCAATACACTGCAACCGGCCTTGAACATAATGAGTATGGCAACCCCGATTACACACCGAAGAATCACGCATTAATGACCGAGAAGCGCTGGGGCAAGCTGGCCCCCTTGCAACATTCACGCGAGTACGTTCGCCGCTTTGGCGCCGAGCGGGCCAAAGTAGGAATTATTTGCTGGGGAACTACTGCTGGCCCATGTCGTGGTGCAGTCTATCTGGCCGGTCAGGAAGAAGTACCGGTAGCAATGTTGCAGGTTCAGATGCTGGCGCCACTACCGGTTGATGCGATTAACGAATTTCTTGAACAGGTCGAGATTGTGCTGGTACCGGAAGTGAATTTCCAGGGTCAGTTTGCTAAATTACTCCAGGCTGAACTGGGGATTAAAGTGCTCTCAATGACCAAATATACCGGTATGCCGTTCTCGCGATTAGAGATTCTACGTCAGATTCACGTCCTAAATGGGCTTGCTGAACCGGTATTGTCTTGATGACGATATGCTTCACACGTAGCTTAGATGCGGAGACAATTATGACTGCTGTACCAATTACTACGCCGCCCGTTGTTTACAAACCGTCCGATTACCGCAGCGATCTGAAACCGATCTGGTGTCCAGGTTGTGGTGATTTCGGCGTTTTGGCTGCTATTCAGCAGGCGTTGGCCGCAACGCAAATGAATCCGAAAGACCTGGCTGTGGTCTCCGGTATCGGTTGTAGTTCACGACTACCCGGCTTTTTGCAGACATACGGATTGCATACGGTACACGGTCGTGCGTTACCGGCAGCAATTGGGCTGAAAATTGCCCGCCCCGATTTGACCGTGATGGCAGTGGGTGGTGATGGCGATTTCTTCAGTATCGGGCTGGGGCATTTACCGCACGCTGCACGGCGTGATCTCGATATTACTGTTGTGGTGATGGATAACGCGATTTATGGCCTAACGAAAGGGCAGACGTCTCCGACCTCACCGCGCGGACACGTTACAAAGAGCACACCCTACGGTCAATCGGCCCAACCCCTTCATCCACTGGCAATTGTGTTGTCGAGTGGAGCTTCATTCGTTGCCCGTGGTTTTTCGAGTCAGCCGAAGCAGTTGGCAGAACTGATCAAAGCCGGGCTTGAGCATCGCGGTTTTGCCTTTATTCACGTGTTAAGTCCATGCGTCACCTTTTACGATACGTATAAACTGTATAAGGAGCTGGTGTACAATTTGCCCGCAGATCACGATCCATCAGATCTCGATGCAGCGATGCACTACGCAGTTGAGCGTGAACGCCTGCCGCTTGGCATTTTTTATCGTCGGCCACCACTTGAACCGCTGCCGCGTCCAACTCCAAAGCCGTTTGATACCCAGGCTTATCTGGAACGCTTCCGAGTGTAGCCGTCAATTCTGTCTGTTTCATTGCACAGGAGGGAGGAAAACCTGCCCTCCCATTTTGTTGCAAGTTCGGAGAGAAGTTACGGAACAATCCCACCCCACTGGCGTACTGCGGCGCTACCAAGAGCTTCCGACCGGCAAGGCGCGGGCCTGTGGCCCGCGCTACAAGGCAAGCTGCTCCGCCTCCCGCCGGGTGCTGGCTATACACCGCAAGGCGCAGGCCACAGGCCTGCGGCGCTCCACAAACGTTTCCGACCGGTAAGGCGCAGGCCACAGGCCTGCGCTACCAGGCCTGCGGCGCTCCACAAACGTGTCCGACCGGTAAGGCGCAGGCCACAGGCCTGCGCTACCAGGCCTGCGGCGCTCCACAAACGTGTCCGACCGGTAAGAGGCGGGCCACAGGCCCGCGCACCCAGGCAAGCGGGCAAGAGGCGGGCCGGAGGCCCGCACGCCCAGGGAAATAGTGCAGGTTACGCCTGAGCGACCTTTTGATACAATCTGTACACTGGTATTGAATTTTTCTGCTGAGCACGTGAACGGGAATCAGCCGACATCCTATCAACGCTTGAACAACAACTCCGCCAGGCTCATTTGTTGGAACGGATCGAGTGTATCGCAGGCGGCTGTCAGGATCGCTGTGCGCTAGGGCCGAATCTGCTCATCTATCCTGGTGGCAGGCGGCTTCATGGTGTAACGATACAAGAGATGACGTCACTCGTAGCACAGTTTATCAATGGCGATGTATAATGCCGACGTATACACTTCTATTCAGTACGCTATCAGACAAGATGCATGGACATTTCGTGAGAACTACCGTGCGACAGGCTATCACCCGTTATCGGGCATGGGTCGTCCGCCTTGGGCTGACGGCCATTTTGCTGTTGGGACTCTATTTTCGGACTCTCAACCTCTTCGACTGGGATTCGCGAACCGGTCAACATCCTGATGAGCGCTTTTTCACCTACGTTGCCTCAACTGTTCGTTTACCAGGATCCATCGGTGAATTCTACGACTCCAGCCGCTCACCGCTTAATCCGCGTAACTATGAGCAGTTTCCGCTTTACGTTTACGGGCCGTTCCCCATTATGCTTACGCGGGTTGTGGCAGTAATGCTGACTCCGGCTGAAGTGTTGCCAGCACAAGTGCCGACCATCGCTGGGCCACCGCGAGTAGGGGTTAACCCGGCAGCGCCAACCGAAAAACGCACCGATTATGGACCACTGATGAATAATCCTGAACGACACTGGCCGCGGTTGATCCCTCTCATCTGGTTGTTGAATCCGGACAGAGTTGACCTCACCAGTTATGGTCAGATCGTCAATGTTGGGCGAGCGTTGGCAGCAGCGTTTGATGTTGGGAGCATCCTAATCGTCTATCTGATCGGGCGACGTTTATTCAACCGCAAGATTGCGCTCCTAGCGGCACTGCTGACTGCGCTGACGGTGATGCACATCCAGCAAAGTCATTTTTTTGTGGACCCTGCCTTCTCAACCTTTTTTTGTCTGTTGGGGCTGTACTGGACGGTACGGATTGCCCAAGGGGGTGGTATCGGCTCGTATCTGGCTCTCGGTCTCAGCATTGGTGCGGCTACAGCCAACCGCATTACGATGGCGACCATTGGTGGGTTGGCCATTGTGGCAACCATTATTGCCGCACGACGAGCCTTGCGCGGACGTAGTTGGAGCGAGTTGATTAATCGCTGGTTGCAACGTGAAATCTGGCTACTCATTCTGGCCGGTAGCATCTCGTTGGTGACGTTTCGGGTACTGGCTCCTGATGCGTTTATCGGCTCACGTCCTGACTCACCGCTCATTGAAGGCCCATCATTCTTGCATGGGGCTGGATTCTTCGATATTCGACTCGAACCGCGATTTCGTGAGAATCTGACAACGGTGCGGGCGCTGGTTACCGGCGAATACGACTTTCCCCCTGGTCAGCAATGGGTTGGACGACCGGCGTACCTCTTCCCATGGATCAATATGGTTGTGTGGGGGATGGGAGCATTCCTCGGTCTGGCGGCCTGGGGCGGTTGGTTCCTCTTTGCCGGTCGGCATATTCGGCGTGGCTGGCAATGGGCGGTGCATCCTGCACCGTTGATCGGACGTTCGTGGCATCCGGCATGGGTGTTGTGGTGTTGGGTGGCCTTCTACTTCGGGTGGCAAGGCAATCAATTCGCGATCACGATGCGGTATTTGTTGCCGATCTATGGTGCACTCACGATCCTGGCCGCGTGGGCACTGGTCGTGCTGGCGCGCTGGGGACGATGGCGACAACGTACATCTTCACATACCAGGGTCACTAACCGGTTTCGGCGCGTTGGCCTGATAGCGACACGTATCCTGTTCTGGTCGGCCAGGTATGCGCTACCAGTAGTACTGATGGCAACGGCACTATGGGCATACGCCTTCTCGCGTATCTATACCGTTCCTCACTCGCGGGTACAGGCAGCACGCTGGCTGGCCAATCATGCACCTCCTGGCAGCTCTGTGATGTACGAGCGCTGGGATGATCCGTTACCGTTGCAGGCAACGAGAAACGCGGCCTGGAACGTTACCTTCTTTGGTATCGAGTCATCACCGTATGCCGAGGATGAACCGGTTAAATACTTTGGTCGTGGGGATGAACCTGGGCTGCTCGATCAGCTCGATCAGGCTGACTACATTACACTGACCAGCAATCGGGTCTATGACAGCACATCACGGCTGCGCATGCGTTATCCGGCATTAATGCGCTACTATCATTATCTCTTTAACGGTGAACTTGGTTTTGAGTTAGTCGCGGAGATCACCTCATATCCAACGATCCTCGGCATTCGGATTCCTGATTGGATGGCAGAAGAGGCATTTAGCGTCTATGACCATCCGCACGTGTTGATCTTCCGCAAGACATCGCTGTATAGTCGCGAACGGGCTGAGCGACTGATAACCGGGCATGTGGAATGGGGGGAAGTGTACAAATCGCCGTTGTTGATTGCCGACCGGAATTCAACCGCACTGCGCCTGACCGAGAGCATCTGGCCGCGTTACACGAAGGGTGGGGAATGGTGGTCATGGCTGGGAAATGCACCGTTTGCGGCGTTTTGGTGGATGTTCTGGTTGGAAGCACTAGGTCTGGCGATATTTGCCGTGATCGGGCCAAGGTTACACCGGCTTCCCGACCGTGGTTTCAGTCTGGCAAAAATCCTGGGATTATTGCTGGTAGCGTATCTGGCGTGGCTAGGAGGCAGCCTACGCCTGGTACCGTTTAGTCCAACAACCCTCTGGTCAATTGGGCTGGTCGTGCTGGCGCTCGGCGGGGTATTCGGCTGGCGCGAGCGCGCAACTCTGCGCCGCATCTGGCAAGAACGCTGGCCGGTTCTGTTCACAGCAGAAATCATCTTTTTGGGCTTTTTGCTGCTCGGTATCACGTTACGCTGGTTGAATCCAGATCTCTGGCATCCAGCACGTGGCGGCGAGAAACCAATGGATTTCGCCTATCTGAATGCAGTCTTACGTAGTGCAGCTTTCCCGCCATTCGATCCGTGGCATGCCGGTGGATACATCAATTACTACTATTTCGGATTTGTGCTGGTTGGCGCGCTCATTCACCTCAGCGGAGTTGCGCCGGCGGTCGGATACAATCTGGGGGTTGCGACTATCTTCGCACTGACTGCGCTAGGGGCCTTTGGCCTCGTATATAACCTGGTAGCGACACAGGCCCCACAATCCCGACGGACCAATGTAGCCTTGATTGCCGGTGTTAGTGCACCGGTATTGATGTTGCTGATCGGGAACCTGGCTCAGGTTGGCTGGTTCTTGAATGGCTATGCAGCCGAGCAGATGAGGAAGGGCCGCTACGAGTGGGCCTTCTGGGATGCCACCCGAATTGTGCCGGGAACGATTAACGAATTCCCCTTTTTCACCTTTTTGTTTGCCGATCTCCATGCCCATATGCTCGTGATGCCGCTCAGCCTGGCCGCGTTGGGATTGGCATTGGCGTGGATGCGGCAGGGAACGGTACGCCACTGGTGGATTATCGGCTGGTTGGGACTGGTCGCAGGCGCCATTCGGGCAACCAATACGTGGGATTATCCCACCTTTGTCGGCTTAGCCGGAATTATGCTGGCCCTGGCAAGTGGACGGCATTGGCGACGAGCAGGATGGGGCTGGCCTGCAACAGGGCTGGCTGCAATCGTCGTCGGTGTTGCACCGGCACTGATCGGTAATCTGCTCTTTGCGCCATTCATTGCCAACTTCGTTACCGAGTCGAGCGGGATTGCATTCTGGCAAGGGCCTGGCTTCTCTCTGCTCGAGGCCATTATCAACGCCGAACGCACGACTGCCGGTCAACTGTTTACCATTGGCGGTCACTGGGTAGTTCTCTGGCTCTTGGGAATCGGATTGTGGGCGTGGCGTCGGCGTGAAACACTCTTGATAGTGATCGGGCCACTGGCATTCTGGGTATTAGCGCTCATATTCGACTTGGTGGCAGTGCTGCCGCTCCTGGTTATGCTGGTGATAACTGCCTGGGTCCTGTGGCGCATCCGAAATCAGGCTATCAGATTTGTGGTACCGGTACTCTGGACGTTGGCAGGGATCGGCTTGTGGGCGATGGTTGAGGTGGTGGTCGTGCGCGGTGATGTTGGCCGCATGAACACTGTTTTCAAATTCGGCCTCCACTCGTGGATGTTGCTGGCGCTGGCTGCGGCTGCCGCGATGCCATGGGGATGGGCAGCGACCAGGCTCTTGGCACCACGCTGGTGCTGGCTATTACGAGCAATCGGTGGGTTGGTTCTGGCTGCCGGTCTGGTATACCCGTTGACCGCAATACCGGCACGAATTGCCGATCGCTGGAATCCGGACGCGCCACGTACCCTGGATGGCGCAGCGTTTCTGAGCAGCATCAATGCCGCCCAACATGGTCCTGCGTATTCGCTCGATGAAGATGCCGCCGCCATTGACTGGTTACGGCGCAATGCGCGTGGCACACCGATCATCCTCGAAGCGCACCAACCGTCGTACCAGTGGGCCGGTCGTATCGCTACCTTCACCGGCCTGCCTACACTGCTCGGTTGGGAATGGCATCAGATTCAGCAGCGAAGTGCGGTGAATGCAACGCCGGTGATCAATTATCGCCAACAGATCATTGCTACTATCTACAATACGCCTGATCCAGATATTGCATTGGCAGCATTAGGACGTTATGGCGTTGAATACGTTTATGTTGGTGGTGTTGAGCGACAGCTTTACAGCGCAGAGGGATTAGCAAAGTTTCAAACACTGGTCGAGCGTGGTGCGCTCGAGCGCGTCTTTCAGACTGGCGAGAGCGTCTTGTACCGAGTGCGCACACCTGGTCAACCCCAGATGCTCACCAACGATCTCCCGATTAGACCGCCGACCATGCGCACAACGCCAGCCCTGGAATTGACGCAACCCGTTCAACAACTTCCCGCAGTTGGTCACCTGGGATGGAATACCGTGCTAAGCGAGCAGCAGTGGCTGGCACTCATTGCCTGGCTGGGGATCTGGTATCTCATTGCTGGCCTGGGTATCTTACCGGCATACGCCGCCCTGGGTCATCATGGCCTGGTATGGGCGCGTCCAATCGGGCTGATCATGCTCGGTTACGCCATTTGGCTACCGACCAGTCTTGATGTATGGCGATACGACAACGTCGGTGTTCTATGTGGACTGGCAATTATCATAGGGGTAAATGTCGTGCTCTGGTGGCGTGGGGTACGGCCTGATTGGGCGATGATGCGTGCAATCATCCCCAGTGAATTGATCTTCCTGGCCGGTTTTTTCATGATGGTCTGTATTCGGGCCTTTAACCCCGATCTGTGGCATCCGGTTTGGGGTGGCGAAAAACCGATGGAGCAAGGCTTTCTCAACGCTATCTTGCGCAGTCCGGTAATGCCGCCCTACGATCCATTCTACAGCAACGGCTACATCAACTACTACTACTATGGCCTCTACCTGATGTCGTTGCCGATAAAACTGATCGGCCTCGACTCGGCGATAGGGTTCAATCTGGCGCTGGCAACTCTGTACGGTATGCTGCTGTCCGGTGCTTACGAACTGGGGACACGGCTCGGTGGACATCGGTGGTACGGCATCGTTGCGCTGGCTCTGATTGGGCTGGTTGGAAATCTCACCAGCCTGATCCCTGCCGGTTGGTCGCAGGGGGTACATGGACTGCGCCTGCTGTTGAACGGCAACGTAACGCTCCTGAGTGACTGGTTTGTTGGGCCGAGCCGTGTGATTCCAAACACGATCAACGAGTTTCCGCTGTTTAGTTTTCTCTATGCCGACCTGCACCCACATCTGATTGCCTTACCGTTATCACTGCTGGCGATTGCCTGTGGCTGGCAATTGATACATCGCCCTGGCAAGACACTTTGGGCAATCAGTGCCCTAACCTTGGGAACGTTAGCCGCAACCAATTCTTGGGATTTTCCCACCTACGGACTGCTCAGTGGATTAGCGATCATAGCCGGCACCGTTCGTCGCCACGGTTGGCGTTGGCAACCTCTCGTGCTTGCTGTTACACGCGCAATCGGTCTGGGAGTCGGATCGTTACTCCTCTTTGCGCCATTTTTTGATCGCTACTGGCCGATGGTACGCGGTCTCGGATTCGTCACGTCTGGCGTCACCCTGCCATTTGACTATCTCCTCATCTACGGTCTACCGCTCACCATCGTCGTACCGGTCATTATTGGCGCAGCGGTACAGCGCTGGCGTAACCGGATTCCGCCAAAACCGGGGATGCTACTAGTAAGCGGATTGGGGATCGTCATCATTCTGAGTGCTGCGTTCCCCGAACTTACGCTGCGTTTGTGCTTGCTGATCGTCCTCCTCCTCACCACAGCGTTGTTGGTCCGACGGGCAGCAGGGGAACCGGCATGGTATGCGTTGTTCTTGGCCTGGGTAGCCTGGGCGGTATCTCTGGGCATCGAGATCGTGTACATCCGCGATCATCTCGATGGTAGCGAATGGTACCGCATGAACACCGTGTTTAAGTTTGGCCTCCATATCTGGGTGTTGTTAGGACTGGCAGCCGCCGGTCTTTTACCCAGACTCTTATGTCACCTGATGGTACGTCACGGTACCAGCGCAATGGCAGCCGGCATCGCAGTGATCGCTATTCCCGCATTGATTGCCGGGAGTTACCTACCGGTTGCTATTCCATCACGGATTGTGACCCGTTTTGCGGTTCATACCGAACCAACACTCGATGGCATGGCCTTTATGAAACAGGCAACGTTTACCTACGATTGCAACGCTTTTGGCGGGTGTGAAGCGAACACAACTGCGGTGCAGATTGATTTACGCGGTGATGCAGCGGCAATTCGCTGGCTCAATCAGCAGATCAATGGCACACCGGTTGTGTTGCAATCGAGTCTCTGGTTCTACCGAGCCTACGGAATTCGGATTGCGGCAGCAACCGGTTTACCGACGGTGATCAGCGCCCTGCATGCTGATGAACAGCGTGACCCGGTAACAACCGCCAGACGAGTGCGCGATGTTGAAACATTCTTTACCACCACCGATCCGGAGGTTGCTTTGCGGATTCTGGCCAGGTACGATGTTGATTATGTCTATATTGGTGGGGTAGAGCGTGCCTTCTACCCGACCGGGTTAGCCAAGTTTGCCGTGCTGCGCGATCGCTACCTGCGCCCGGTATACGAGCAAGACGGGGTAACGATTTACGCTGTTCCTCCGTTACCCGACAGTTATCGCTTCTTCGGCGTCGAAACACCGCCGGTTGCACCTCCGCCACCGCCACCACCCAATGAACCGACGATTGATCTCTCTGAACTGGAAGCGGCAGTGGCTGCACAGCCAACCAATGCACCGCTGGCATTTGGCCTCGCCGATGCCTATCGTCGCCAGGGGCGACTTGCCGAGGCCGTGCAGATACTGGCAACGGCGGCGGCAGCCAATCCAAACGATATAGGCTTACATCATCTTTGGGGTGATATTCTGGCCGACGCCGGACGGTACGAAGAAGCGGAGCAAGCCTACCTGGCAGCAATCAAGGCCAGCCCGACAGCCGGGAATTACAACAAACTGGCAACGGCGCTGATTGATTGGGGCTGGCTTGATAAAGCAGAGATTGCACTTGGGCAGGCAATGAGTGCTGATCCAAGCGTACCCGACCCCTACTTCCAACTAGCACGCCTCTTTCTGGCCCGTAATCAGCCGCGACTGGCACAAGATGCGTTGCAGCGCTATCTGCAACTGGCGCCAGACGGACGTTGGGCCGCCGAAGCCCGACAGATGCTGGCGCAGCTCAACGGAGGACAGCCATGAGCGGGCTGGCAGATGAGGTTTTGGTCTGGTGGCTAACGGCGCAGCTCTTTACCATCGTTGGCTGGCCGGCTGCCGTGCGGTTGTTTGGTCATCTTCCGGGTATGGCCTTTGCCCTGGCCCGCCCGCTTGGCCTGCTGCTTACCGGATTTACCGCGTGGTTGCTGGCAATGCTCGGCTTAGGCCGTTTCGAGTTACCGCTGATTGTGATCTGCCTGCTCGTAACCGGCGTGAGTGGGTGGTTCTGGTTATGGCGCGACAAGCAACGCCGCTTACCGCCGCTCAATGCAGTGATAAGCGGTGAAACGATCTTTCTCATCACGCTCATCGGAATAGTCTGGCTCCGAGCGCATGACCCCACACCGTGGGGAACCGAACGCCCAATGGATTTTGCCTTTTTCAACGCCATCCAGCGGAGTGGTCTCTTTCCACCCAAAGACCCGTGGCTGGCCGGATACAGCATTAACTACTACTATTTCGGTTATTTGCTGATGGCTATTCCGGCCATGGTGAGTGGCTCACCACCAGCAACAGCGTACAACCTCGCCCTCGCACTACTGGCCGGAATGACCGCCCAGGGAGCTGCCGGTCTCATTGACACACTATTGAACCTGCTTCACCGACCACCACCCGGTTTGATTCGGAACGCACTCGGTATCTTAGGCGCACTCATGATTCTGGTTGCCGGTAATCAATCGGGAGTAATCCAGATCATCGTAGGTGATGAACGGGCAGTGGTGCTTGATGACCGTCAGTTGATGACGGCATTGGGGCAGGCAGTTCGGGGCGAATCCGTGATTGTGTTGCCATATCCGACAAACGCACAAGATTTTGGCGTTGTAGAGGGCTGGCGACGATCTGACAAATGGAACAACTTTAACTGGTGGTGGTCATCTCGTTCGTTATGGGATAGCTACACTATTGCCGGTGAACCGCCGCGACGTGAGAGTCGCTATACAATTACCGAGTTCCCTTTCTTTAGCCTGCGACTTGGCGACATGCATCCACACGTGATGGCATTGCCCTTCGCAACTCTGGCAATCGGTCTGGCGCTGGCAGTTACTGCACTGGCGGGTTCCGGCCATGCACCGACCGACACTGGCAACCAGCGTACCGACTGGTTCATCCGCATCTTACACGGTATCATCCTGGGTAGTCTCTACGCAATAAACAGTTGGGAACTACCGACCTATCTTCTGCTTTACTGGGGAAGCCTGGCGCTGACATACAGGCACTCTCCAACGGTATTTCGGTGGTGGCAATGGCTCCGCGAGGTTGTTATCAGCATCTTCATCGCTGCTGTCATGTTTCTCCCTTTTCACCTCACCTTTCGGACACCGGTTGGCGGCGCCACTCCCTGGCTCGATGTACCTCTGCTTGGACGGCTAACCAGCATCATCGGCGTTTACCTCGGTGAGCGGAGCGGCTGGCACACTTTCGTCATTATCTTTGGCCTAATGGCCCTGCCGATTATTGCCGGTAGTTACCTCTACCCATCTGGTGTAGCAAACGCCACCGAGTCTGAGGCAGCAACACCCCGCTGGTTACGCTGGTTGCCACTGACACTCTTGATCGGTGGTCTCCTGGTTGGCTTTCCGCTGCTCGCACTCGGTGGTCTGGCGGCATACACTGGATGGCGTGCGCTGATCTCCTCCGAAACCGGATTTCGTTTCGGGATGATCGTTGCTACTCTCGGCAGTATCATTCTGTTCGGTGTTGAAATTATCTACATCCGTGATGTCTTTGAGGGCTTATCGGCTCGGATGAATACCGTTTTCAAGTTCTACTACCAGGTCTGGCTGCTCTGGGGCATTCTGGCGCCGGTCGCGCTCTGGTGGATCTGGGCACAGGAACCTGGCCGACAGCGGCTGACTGCCGGCCTGGTTAGTGTCGGTACCCTGCTGCTACTCAGCGGTGCATTCATCTATCCATTGCTTGTAGTACGTGATATAGCACAAGGGCCATTGATCGGACTAAACGGTTATACCCCTCGTGAACAAACAGCAGCAGGAGCGGCAGCGATTGCCTGGTTGCGTCGCCACGCACCGGCAGGCAGTGTCGTCCTCGAAGCGGTAGCGGTTGAAAACGAAGCCGCGGTCGCAGCAGGACGTGAGTCGCCGCGTTGTGGTGGCTCGTACAACTGGCAGGGATTTGGAGGGGTAGCCGCAGCGAGTGGCTTCCCAACAGTGCTGGGATGGGTGGGTCACGAGCTGCAATGGCGTGGCGGCGATCCCAAGGCGCTCGCCGAGCTAGGGCCGCGCTGCATCGCCGTTGATACCATCTACCGAAGTGGCGATCTCAACCGCATTCGCTCGTTGATCGAACAGTATGCCATCGATTACATTTACGTTGGCGAATTAGAGCGTGAACGGTATCCGACCGACAGTCTGGCAGTCCTGGCGCAGGTCGGAAATGTCGTATTTGCTCAAGATGAAGTTGTTATCTATCGGGTGGTGCGGTAGACCGGTGGTACTTGAGATTGGGTTGCAATATCTCGATAAAACCTTTAGCAAGATGGATGTATACTGATCATGGAGAGATTTGTGAACACTGCAAGAAAGGTTGTCCATGCCAAGAGCTAGCGATTACGATGTGATTGTCGTTGGTGGCGGTCACAACGGTCTAACCTGTGCCGGATATTTGGCTAAAGCCGGCAAGCGCGTGTTGGTGCTTGAACGACGCCCCATCGTTGGCGGCGCCGTCTGCACCGAAGAGGTCATTCCCGGTTACAAGATTGATGTTGGCTCATCAGCCCACATCATGATCCATCTGACGCCGATCGTGCGTGATCTCGAACTCGAGCGTTACGGTCTCGAGTACATTGACATGGATCCGTATGCCTTCTATCCGCTTCCCGATGGTAGTGGTGCGATCTACTTCTACCGCGATGTCGAGCGTACCTGCCAGAGCATCGCCACTGTTAGTCCGCGTGATGCCGAGGCCTATCGGCGCTTTCTTGATTTCTGGACACCGCTGAACGAAGCGGTTTTCGACGTTTTTCTCAATCCACCATCGGTTACCCGACTGTTTGGCAAAGTAGCTTCCAGCATTCCCTACTTGCCCAAAGCAGAACGAAAAGTGCTTGAAGTAACACGACGGCTCTTTACCAGCTATGCGCAACTGATTGAAGAGACGTTTGAAAGTGAAGCAATGCGGGCTGCCATGACCTGGCTGGCTGCGCAAAGTGGGCCACCACCAGACGAGATCGGGGCCGGCGATTTCTTTGGCTGGCATGCGATGCTTCATTACAGCGGTGCAAAACACCCGCGTGGCGGTTCGGGCATGCTGACCCAGGCGATGGCGCGTTCGCTCCAGGCTATGGGTGGCGAAGTGGCGCTCGATGCGCCAGTACGTCGCATTCTTGTACAGAATGGTCGTGTGCAGGGAGTAGAGACGGCTGATGGGCAACGCTACTCGGCACCGATTGTCGTTTCAAATGCACATGTGCTAACGACATTCCTACACTTGGTGGGCAGCGAACACCTCAGTCCCGAACTGGTACGTCGCCTTAAACATATTCGGATCGGGAATGGCTTCGGTATGACGGTGCGTTGTGCCGCTGAGGAATTGCCCGACTATATCGCGGCGCGCAGCTACGGTCGGCCACACGAGAGTCACTACGGGCTGCAACTGCTCAGCCCAAGTATGAATTATGTACGACGCGCCTACGAAGACTACCTGCGCGGCGAACCGAGTCGGGAACCTGCGGTCATCGCTATGACCTTTTCGGCGATTGATCCCGATGTTGCACCACCTGGCAAACACACTGTCTTCCTGTGGTCGCAATACTTTCCATACAAGCTCAGTGATGGCCGACACTGGGATGACATTCGTGAGTCAGTTGCCGACTCCATTCTCGAAGTCCTCTACCGTTACGCACCAAATATGCGCGGGAAGATTATTGACCGTTTTATCCAAAGCCCGCTTGACCTCGAACGTCGGATCGGTTTGTTGCACGGCAATGTAATGCATGTCGAGATGAGCTTTGACCAGATGTTCTTCTTCCGGCCACTGCCAGAGCTGGCCCGTTATCGCACACCTATCCGTGGGCTGTACCTGACCGGGGCGAGTACCCATCCGGGTGGTGGCGTTTTCGGCGCGAGCGGCTACAATACGGCTCGTGTCGTCCTGGCCGATACGCGCACTCGTCGCTGGGGGCCACTAGCCCTTGGCGCCGGAGCCCTGGCCGCAGGGGCGATATTGGCTGGAAGGAAGCCATTGCGTCCGTAATCGGTTGATAAATTGGGTGCAAGGAAAAGATTTGTGGAAGTGGTCGTCGTTATCAATGGGATATTGCTCTTCCGCACGCGGTAGCGGTATCAGATGTAACGACATCCATTAGCTCGGTCAGCTTCATCTTCTCCAGGCAACGTGGCAGGTAGGGGCGGGTTTCCAACCTGCCTCTATTAATGTGATACCGTTTTCCGGATAACACCTCTTCGTACTGCCGAGGTAGGGACTGACAGAATAACCCTGTGATTGCTTCGATGAATGATGTTGGCAATCCTATACCAAATGGCCTGCTTACCGCTCTTTGTCATTAGCTTTTGGCCCGCATCTACCTTGCGTAAACGAACGATGGCCTGTTCCGCTAGCTTTCCCTTTCCCCCCTCGCAAGCATCCTCTTGTAAGCCCCTCTGTAAGATCCTCGCAAGCCCCCTCCTGTAAGCCCCCCGCAAGCCTTACATCTTGCAAAGCAGGGGGAAGGCTACAACCCGAGTTAACTCGCCCCTTATAAGATAAGCCCCCCGCTTACGGGGGGCAGGGGGTGGCTTAATGTGTTCTAGCCGACCACTGCACCAGCGGGCCAGAGGCCCGCGTACTCTAGCACTCGCGGGGGGCGCGATCACCGACCGTAGGGCGTCGGCCCAGAGGCCCGCGTACCCAGGTACTCACGGGGGCGGGAATCATCAACCGTAGGGCGTCGGCCCAGAGGCCCGCGTACTCTGGCACTCGCGGGGGGCGCGATCATCGACCGTAGGGCATCGACCCAGAGGCCCGCGTACTCTGGCACTCGCGGGGGGCGCGATCATCGACCGTAGGGCGTCGGCCCAGAGGCCCGCGTACCCAGGTACTCACGGGGGCGGGAATCATCAACCGTAGGGCGTCGGCCCAGAGACCCGCGTACTCAGGTACTCGCGGGGGGCGCGATCATCGACCGTAGGGCGTCGGCCCAGAGGCCCGCGTACCCTAGCACTCGCGGGGGGCGCGATCATCGACCGTAGGGCGTCGGCCCAGAGGCCCGCGTACTCTGGCACTCGCGGGGGGCGCGATCATCGACCGTAGGGCGTCGACCCAGAGGCCCGCGTACCCAGGTACTCGCAGGGGCGGGAATCATCAACCGTAGGGCGTCGGCCCAGAGGCCCGCGTACTCTGGCACTCGCGGGGGGCGCGATCATCGACCGTAGGGCATCGGCCCAGAGGCCCGCGTACCCAGGTACTCACGGGGGCGGGAATCATCGACCGTAGGGCATCGACCCAGAGGCCCGCGTACTCTGGCACTCGCGGGGGCGCGATCATCGACCGTAGGGCGTCGGCCCAGAGGCCCGCGTACTCTGGCACTCGCGGGGGCGCGATCATCGACCGTAGAGCGTCGGCCCAGAGGCCCGCGTACCCAGGTACTCACGGGGGCGGGAATCATCGACCGTAGGGCATCGACCCAGAGGCCCGCGTACCCTAGCACTCGCGGGGGGCGCGATCATCGACCGTAGGGCATCGACCCAGAGGCCCGCGTACTCTGGCACTCGCGGGGGGCGCGATCACCGACCGTAGGGCGTCGGCCCAGAGGCCCGCGTACCCTAGCACTCGCGGGGGGCGGGAATCATCGGTAGTAAGGATGGGATCATCCATCGTCAGTGTACCTGCGCTGGTGCATCGGTGAACCGAAGCAGAGAACGCTGCCCCCTCTCTGATCCACGGTTCCGCTTGCCGGTACAAGATCTTCATCTACCCCAGTAAACACTCAATATAGACGAGTTGTCAAACTTTATCGGCGCTGGTATGCTAGGCAGCAGGATCACCTTGCAGATAAAAGCGAATCGCTATGGGTACAATATCTTCGCCATCAGCACTCACAGGCTTACGTCTCCTGGCCGACGAGACGCGATGGAAACTGATCACAATGCTGCGGGACAGTGATCGACCGGTTCATGAATTAGTAGCAGGCATCGGGCTGGCGCAAAACCTGGTTTCGTACCACCTGAATGTCCTGCGTCAGGCTGGATTCATCAATACGCACCGCAGTGATGTTGATAAGCGCATCGTTTACTATAGCCTCAATTTATCATCGTTTACCGATTTGCTTGAGCAGATTGGGTACGAATTAGCGCTACCTAATACATTACCGCCTCGTTTACCGTCGATTAAAGTTGCATTTCTATGCCGGGCCAACAGTGCCCGTTCGCAAATGGCCGAGGCGTGGTTACGAGTACTAAGCGGAGGTCAAGTTCAGGCGATGAGTGCCGGTACGTCGCCGCAGCCGATTCATCCGCTGGCGGTTGCAGTGATGAAAGAGGTCGGCATAGCGATTGATCAGCAGATCGCCAAATCAATCAACGCCATTATCGATCAGCGACCTGATCTCATTGTGACAGTATGCGACATTGCTCGCGAGGAGTGTCCGGTGTGGCCAGAACCAGTACGTCATATCCACTGGAGTATTGCCGATCCAGCAGCAGTAATCGATAGTTATGAACAACAGTACGCAGCCTTCATAGTTGCACGTGATGAATTGCGGGAACGGATTCGTGGCTTGTTAGCGATCCTGCCACGTTGGTTTGCCTAAAACACCTTCCTTCGCGCCGAAAGAGAGCTGGTTGAGCACCCGCCGCTGCCTAAGCAATCAGAGTATGAGCAAGAACCTACCAGACTACTCTGGCAACTGCCCGATTGACGAGCGCAATTGCCCCAGTTCAGCGCACACCAGCACCACCTCATCACCATGACGTAACCATGGCCCACTGTCACCGTGAATATCGAGTAGACACCCACCAGCAGCCACTCCGCTCACGATAATTTCCCCTGGCTGTAGCCAGGTATCCTGGCTGGCAAAAGCTATCAGTTCAGCGAACGTAAAACGCATCAAGCCGGTATGATAATAGCCAACTTCACGACCATTGATCATCAGACGTAACGTCAACAACAAACGGCCATCATCGTCACGGTAGTATTCGAGTTCATCGGGAGTTACCAGCCACGGCCCAAGCGAGGTCGCAAAATCACGCGGACGACGTGCGTTCAGCAGCGGATCACGAACCGTCCAGGCATTCACCAACAGATACCCGGCGATATACGCATCAGCCTCTTCAGGCGCAATATCACGGCCCAAACGACCAATGACACACCCTAACGCCATCCCACAGTCGAGTGGCGCCATCGTTGGCAATTCGATCCGTTCATCGGGGCCGAAAATGGCAGTATGTCCGGCAAAACGGAATGCAGGCTGATGGCGATCACCGACCCAATACCCTGCCGCCTGACGTAATGCTGCGGTTCGATCATCAACGAACGCATCAAATTCGCGCAAGGCAATAACTTGAGGTAACGGTGCCACAATGCGCACCTGAGTAACGGGTAAAATCAACGCCGTATCACCGATGGTTAACCCACCGTGCCAATCGAAATCGCCGGCTGTGGCTGTATCGTCACTACCCATCAGATTGACCACAGCCTGCACAATATCAGCGGCAGTCGCCAGATTAACCTCTGGGTGATCATCGCGTAGCAAAGTGAGCATATCCCAGGATACATCAGAGGTATCCTCGTTCACCAACGGAGCAGCAGCAGCCAGATCGATAATTGTGTCGCCGAGTAGGACGCCCGCACGGGCAGGGCTTCCATCAGGTGGAATAAAACTGACAAGACGCACGGCATCCCCTCTTATCAAATTGCAATGAACGCCGGTATGCCTTATATCATAACCTGGATTGTGCTGTGTGAAGGCAAGAAAATAGGAAAGAGAATGGTCGTTCTAAAGCAGCACACAGGGCATACGGATGCACGCAGCTTCCCGTTGCGATGAACGTTCGCAGCCAACTCCTACAGCACGCCATTCTTACCCTGCGGTTTCCCCATACCACGCCCATCCTTGTAGAGTCCTCCTGAGAGCGTGATCAGAAACTCGTGGGTTTGATCAGCCTCTCAGTAGGGGCATCGACTGAAGAGGCGAGCAACGAAGCGCCTCATCAAACACCTGGGTTTGTGATGAGGAGCGACCATGGTATCGCCAGCATGGTGCGGGGAACAATGGCGGGCAACGTCAGCGTCTCTTCGCCGCGATGGAACCGGGTGGCACCGGGTTCAGCGCCGGTGCTGCGGAGCACGCCTGGCACCCCTCACCTTCCCCCTAGCCCCCTTCCTCTCCTACAAGCAACGAGGAAGGGGGAATGTACGGGGCTGGCACCCCTCCCCCTGGCACCCTTCCCCTCTCACAAGCGGCGAGGAAGGGGAAATGTGGAGAAGCTGGCACGAAAGCATGTTGGCACACCCTCACGTCATAGCGCACGGGTACGGGACGTGCCCAATAATAAGACGGGCGTGTGCCCCACACCATTGCATGATGTGGACGAGTAGCCGGTAATATCTGGGGCAACCGGTGCCAGTCAGCAGACGGCATGGGAGTGCCAGAGACGTGCACGAGCAACACGACTAAAAACGGCCAACATTGAAAAGCCCCACACGCCTACCACAGGATGTATGGTCAGGACACATGACTGCGTGCTCTGTCACCCTCTCAGGCGAGCGTCGCGATAACGCTGTGCAGCATGCGGGCAAAAATGCACACATCTACGCAACAATTTGCAGGTTTCTGATCTAGGCAAACTGTGCAAAGCATGCTAAGATATTGCATATAAACAACTCTTGTACACGGCAATCAAAAACAAACGGAGTACTATCATTATGGAGTTTGAACTGACCAAACAACGCACTCTGAGTCGCCTGGATCAGTACATTCTGTTCTACTGGCTCATCTCATTGTTGATCGGCATCCCACTCCTGGGTGATTGGCTAAGGAGCTGGAACGTACCGCTAACCCTCGCGAATCCCTGGTTTGTCGTGTTTTTGCTGGTCAGCTTCGCTTTTAGTCAGGTACTATACGTGATGGTCGCACGCCACGATGGCCGACCCTTTTTGATGGGGCCTACCATCATCTTCAGCATCGGTAACGGCGTCATCGAAACATTGGCATTTGCTACTGTCTATCGCCTGGGAGACTGGATTGGCAACGGTCTGGCAGCTCTGTTCTGGCCTGCCATGGTAGGACCACTAGGCTTTGCGGTTGGCTTTACCGCATTTGTGATATACGGTGGTGTGATTCACGGATTATTCTGGCTGCCATACCTCCCCCCTCACCTCGACGACTCGCCGCGCTCAATGCGGATTCGCAAGCTACGACCACTTGCCGAGATGGCATTGGTGTTGGGCTGGAGTCTGTGCCTCTATCTTTACCAAGACATTTGGACGGTTATTTTTATTCATATTCTGGTTGATCTCGGCCTTATGTTACGTGTGCGACCGCCGGTCTTTCTGATAGCAAGCCGTCAGAGTATGACCGAGTAGCGACTAGCGAGTACGTTCGCGAGTAAGCCGTAGACGCACAGTTGCGCCTAGCCAGAAATCTTCTTCGCCAACAGGCGTCGGAGTATGTGGACGGAGTCTTCTCCGTACCGGGCCGGTGAACACGCCAGAGTGACTGGCAAGATCAACGATCTGCACATTCGTCTCTCCGGCGATCAGGTGGGCGTGCCGCAGCGCGATGTCTGCGCCGAAGACAAGCAGGTGGCAGGCGGGATCGCTGCCTACGGTGAACATCCCGCTGGGGATAGCAACCGTTCGTTCGCCCTGCTCATCGCACAGATGCACATACCAGGTTGGTGCAGGTGCTGATACCGATGTCGGTATTGCGCTGGCCCGCCAACGTTTGACGAGCCGCACGCCCAGTAATCCGGCCACAACTAGCCCAACCAGGAACAATTCGCCCAACCACGACAGCTCGGTTGGGGGCGTCATCATGAGGGCAGCCTGCTGACCACAACCATAAATCGTTACCATCCTGGGTAACGATCCCGCGAATTGCGCTCGCCAGCGTGGATGCTCCAACGCGGTGAGCCGTTGGGGCCGTTGCAGAGCTCCATCTTTCGTCCAGATATACAGGTCTTGCGGCGGATAAGGACACTGCACCAGCAATGCCCATCCGGTTGAGGAGAGCTGTTCAACGCCGAGAATGAGGGGTGATGGCGGCGATAGAGGTACCGGAGGCGTTGTCGTAGCGGCTAGCAAAACCGGCCAGACAACGATCAGCGTAAGCAGGGCGATCGGTGGGATTCGACGATTCATAGGCTCTCCTCACACGGTTGTGCTTTCAATATATAAACCGTATGAGAAGGCAAAAAGTTACACGATTCTGACAGAGTTTTGATGGACAGTTTGCATCAGTAGACTCCCAACTGCTGTGCGTGCTGATCCGTCTCGCTACCGTCGGCAGGGTCAGGTTCGGACGATCGTCATGCGTGAAACCGATCATCACCGTTACACGGTTCCATTGCCGCCCAGCCGTCGATACGCTTCGGGTGAAAGCCCAACCTCCTTGCGGAACACCCGACTGAAATAGCTACTGCTGGAAAAACCCACTTCCAGAGCAATGTTGGTAATGCTTTTGTCACTCTCAACGAGCAGCCGACGCGCCTGCAAAACCCGATACCGGTTGAGATATTCTACCGGCGTTGTACCCAGCTCCTGCCGAAAACAGTGGGTCAGATAGTCTTCACTCATCCCGACATAGTGTGCAATATCCTGGCGAGTAATCGGATGAGCATAATAGCTATGGATATAAGCCATTGCTTTCCGAACCAGGATTTGTGCCTGATCGCTCAGACGACGTCGACGTTCGAGGGCGGTCTGCAAATGGGCGAGGGTTTCACTCGCGCTGAACATACCTTTACTGAGCACGGTGGTAACCCCTTGACTGAGACGCGCCATGTCTTCCTCGGTAAGGGTGTGCCCGGTAATGACAATGACGGGAATCTCGCGCAACTGTGAATGTTCACGCATCATCTGCAACAAGGTAAAGCCATCCATCTCCGGCATCATCAAATCCAGCAACACCAGATGAACCGCTTGTTGGTGAAGGATGTTCAGAGCTTCACGTCCAGAACGCGCACACAATACCCGATGTAGTGCACCGTGCGACTGCACGATGCGGGCATGGAGTTCGAGCGTATCAGGATCATCGTCAACCACAAGCACGGTATAGGTGGTAGCCGCAGGATCGGTATTGAGCCAGTACTGATCAAGCACGCGCGTTAAATCGGCCAATTCAATCGGCTTGGTGAGATAATTCAACTCGATGATTGCACCGTGGTGTTCGCTCATTCCATAACATAGCAACGGCAGATTACGTGTAGCAGGATTGGCTTTGAGAACGCGAACCGTTTGCCACCATACCTGATCACCTTCAGTAGCATTGAGAACAACGGCACTGTAATTTCGTGCCGAAAGTTCGCTTAACCAGGCCGCACTTTCTTCAACGGAGAAGAAGTGCACAATAAAACCACGTTTTTCCAGATAGTGTTGAAGACGTTCATCGTTCCGTTTGGAAAGCAACAACACATGTGGTCGGACCGAGACAGACGACGGTTGACGACGTGGTTTCCCGATAGGTCGGGCAATTGTTGGAAGACGGAAGAAAAACGTTGATCCTTCACCTTCGATACCACTCGAATGCACACCGATGGTTCCACCGTGGAGCGCGACCAGTCGTTTACAGATTGCCAATCCCAAGCCGATACCGCTGTAGCCACGCTCGATACTGCGCTCTGAACGCTGAAACTCATCAAAAATATGAGCCTGCTCGGCTGCCGAAAGACCAAGCCCTGTGTCACGCACCGAAATGGTCACGGCATCGGCTTCGGTCGTCACCGAAAGACTAACACTCCCCTGACTCGTGAATTTAATCGCATTGACCACCAGATTCAGCGCGATCTGATGTAAGCGTGTGCGATCACCCCACACCCACGGCCCTGCGGCTGGAATGGCATCATGCCAGACGAGATGTTTATCGGCGGCCATTTGCCGACCGATATCGGCTACGGCGCGCATAACCTCACCGACATCAACAACCTCATAAACCAAACGTAACTGACCAGCATCACTACTGGTTAGATCAAGGACATCACCGATCAAGCGACTGAGATGGCGGGCATGGGCATGAATCCGCTTTAGATCATGACGAACCTGCGTCGGCAATTGCTGAACGCCTTCAGCACTCTCACGTAACAGCAAATCACTCATCCCGACGATGAGATTGAGCGGTGTTTGCAATTCATGGCTTACCATTGAAAGAAACCGGCTCTTGAGCCGATTCGCTTCTTCAGCCAGACGGCGTCCTTCGTTAGCCGTGCGATGGAGCTGTGCCGCATTCAGTGCAGCACTGATCTGCTGTACAATAGTGCCATAGAGATCAAGCTGTGCACAGTCAAACACCACAAAACCGGCCTCACCATCAACCCTAGGTAATGGGATCAGAGTAAGACGAAATGGCTCTCTGCTATCCAACCATTGTGCAGGGGGAAAAGTACGGCTCCGAATACGGATGACCGGCTGTTGCGGCATTGTAATCGCCCGCAACCGACACCACGCCACTGGATCATCGCGTTCTGTTTCAAAAAAACCGATCCACAGCAATGGTATCTGTAATTCAGGTAAATACCTTGCCAGGATGTCGTAAATATCGCTCTCGGCCAGAGCAGTCAGTAAACGCGCCGTAAGACGACCAACCCGGTTGCTGATTTGTTGTTGGCCATAACGGTAATGCCAGTGTTGAAAACGCATTGCCGAACTTATGGTGATACGGGCTTCATCGAGCAGCTTCTGTGCCCGCTCATGAAGGGAAGCATTGAGCAAACGGGGGTATACATCGCGTAGAAACGAAATCGCTAACTGCCAGTCGTGAGCATCAGCACCGGTTAAGGCCACCTGTTGCAGCAGCCGGGCAAGAGTTGCGCGAAACCGGTCAGGATCGGCAGATTGAACACTTGCAAGGAATGATTCGAGCAATTGCTGGCAGAAATGCGTAAGCTCCTCACGAGTAAAGCCATGCAACCGTTGACCGAGCAGCTCAGTCATTGACAGAATAACCGACGCCTGCACATTGGCATACGCCAGTGCATCAACCTGGAGAGTAATCATTTCCAGGGTATCGGCCAACACTGCATTCTGACTACACCCGCACGACTCACGAATGATCAGCCGGGTTGGTACCTGTATCAATGTCGGCAAAAGTTCGCGGTCGCGGATATGACGTACCATAAGTTCCAGCGCCTGATAGCCCAGCTTGAACAACGGTATCTGTACTGAGGTCAATGCTGGCTCGGCCAATAGGGCTTCAGGTCGATCATCAAAACCGATGATGACAACGTCATCCGGTATCCGTTTTCCATGGTCGCGGAGAGCGGCCATCGCACCGAGTGCCGATTCATCGTTACTCGCCAGAACAGCCGTAAACGGCACATGAGTGGCAAGCAACCGTTTCATGGCACTGTAGCCACCAGAGAACACATGATTCCCAAAAACGATCAGGCGTGGATCAACTTCGATACCAAATCGGGCCATTCCATCCTGAAAAGCGCGCAGCCGATCCCCTGTGTCACCTTCCAGATCGTGTTGGCTACCGGCAATAAAGGCAATCTGCCGATGACCATGCTCGATAAGATGGTGCAGAGCCTGTTGAATACCGGCAGTATTATCGGCAACAATGGTTGGCCCCACTTCCCCTGAACCGACAAAGATGATCGGATGGCCAGCCGCACGGATCGCCTGCACCATCTGCGAACGTTCTGGCCGTTGGAGGGGGTTGATAACAATCAACCCATGGGTATTCCATGGCCCAACCGGAACAAAATTCGTTCCCTCAGCAACCGCAAACCAGGCCGGTTGTGGTGGGTCGTCAATCTGTGCCGATGGCCCCATTCCGCAGGCCAATAGCAAGTTACAACCCATGTCGTGCGCTGCCTGACGAATACCGAGATAGATTGGACTCAGGTAGCTCATCGTCAAGGCAGTACCGTAAAATTGCCAACCGGCGATAACACCGATGGTTGGGCGACGCGAGCGATGCACCATTGCGCGAGTTTTTTGCATAGGCTTCTTGAATGCTACGTGCCGATATATTCTATGATAATACAGTTTCGCATCATCGGTAGATAAGTGCATGACGGTATCAACATACTTGGATACAATAGATGGTGTTTGAGACGAACCAGCAATAAGGATGAACCCATGGAACTTCCTCTTCACATCATTGAAGCCGTTGTTGCCCAGGCCCTGGCCGAAGACATTGGCCACGGCGACCTCACCACCCAAACGGCTATTCCGGCAGCCGTTCAGAGTACAGCACATATCGTCACCCGTGAAGCTGGCGTGGTAGCCGGTTTGCCGGTTGTGATCGCCGTCTTTCACCAACTCGATCCCAGGCTTAAAGTACTGTTACATGTCGATGACGGTGCAACGGTCGCTGCGGGAACCAAACTGGCAACTGTTGTCGGCTCCGCACGCAGCATTCTTAGCGGGGAACGGGTCGCGCTCAATCTGTTACAGCGCCTAAGTGGGATTGCGACTATGACCGCTCAATACGTAGCGGCGGTAGCCAACACCAAGGCAAAGATTCTCGATACGCGCAAGACAACACCCGGCTTGCGCGCCCTGGAAAAATATGCAGTGCGGGTTGGTGGTGGCTACAACCATCGGTTTGGCCTGTACGATGGCGTGATGCTCAAAGATAATCATCTGGCTATCCTGGCCGCGCAGGGTATTGATCTGGTTAGTGCGATCAAGCAGGTGCGACAGCACCTTGGGCCAATGGTACAGATCGAGGTTGAGGTGGAAAGTGTTGACGCGGCAATCGCGGCTGCTGAAGCCGGCGCCGACCTGATTTTGCTCGATAATATGCCCCTCGACCAGCTACGTCTGGCTGTGCAAGCCATTGCCGGACGTGCCAAAACTGAAGCCAGCGGTGGTGTCACGCTGCAAACGGTACGAGCCATCGCCGAGACGGGTGTTGACTATATTTCAGTTGGGGCGCTTACCCATTCGGTACGTGCCCTCGATATTGGTCTCGATTGTGAGGGGTGATCAACGTTTCACGGAACTCCGATCAGGGCCACCGCATCGATTTCACTCCAACTACCATCACGTTGCTCCAACGTGATACGTGCGCTCGTTACACGGGTCAGTGTCTGGTCGAAGGTGATTGTCTGAATAAACGGACACTCTGGCGCTGCTGTCGGTTCAGCCCGATAAACAGTCTGAGCCGTACCCTGCTCGTCAATCACTTCGACTAGCGTCACATAGCCGGGCTGATGATTCTGGTAGATAACCAGACCGGTGGCAAATACCGGCTGCGCAAAGCTCACCGTGAGTATCTCGCGACTATCAGGAGTGGCCGGTGCCCAGGCATTCGGGCTATCCTGACAACCGCCAACATCAGGTGGGCCAACAACCCCGGCAGGATCGTAATCAGGAGCGTAAAAGCTACTCGCAGTAGCAGTCGTCGCCCACTGCTGCGTTGTCTCGCCAGTTGGGAGACTAGTCGTCGGTGCGAGTGCTACCACCGTTGCCAGCGCCGCTGCATCGGTTTGCAAGCGAAAGGCCGAAATGGCACTGTACTCACCACTATTGTCACTGACCCAGACAACACCTCCAGGTGCAGCTACGATACCGTTAGGCAGACTGATCTCGCCGGGGTTGGGAATGCTACCGGCAGTAGCCGGTTGCCCGCCACGAGCAACAATCGTACCATCAGGCGATAACCGTAGGATGGTACCAGCATACGTGGCAAGGTAGAGATAACCGGCACGATCGAGATCGATCACCGGCCCCGCCAGGAGTGTTGGATCAGCGGGATCACCTAGCCGGGCCAGGACAATGCCATCAGGTGCAAGTTTAATGATGGTACCGGCAAAGCTCTCGGCCAGATAGATCATGCCATTCGGATCAACCACCAGATCGGACGGCGCCACATCGTTCGGTAACGTTATTCGTTCGATGAAACGTCCTTCACCGGTGAAACGTACAATACTGCTCACAGCCAATCCATCGTCACCGAGACGTGTATCGAGCGCATAGACACTGCCGTCGGCAGCGACAGCAATCCGTTGCGGCGCCGAGAGACCAAACTGTTCGGGAGCATTCCCATGACCACCCCAACGCCCAAGTAGCGTCCCCGTTGACGTAAACCGGACAATTGCATTTCGTCCGTAATCAGCCACATACAGATCACCATCAGGGCCGAGTGCAACATCGTAGGCATCGAGCAGCTCATCGGCGCCAAACGTAGTACGTAACGTACCATCAGGCGCAAACACCCAAACACCCTGCCCACTCTCGGCCAGGTAGATGGTCCCATCGGGTGCCGCAGCCAGACCACGAGCCGCGATGAACCGACTGTTGGGAGGACCACTGCGACCACCAAGCCGTAACACAAAACCGGGTGGCCCTGAACGAACAATCTGCGGCTGCGCAGCCATAACCAGCGGAGTTGGTGTTGGTGTTGCTAGCGCCAACATTTCAATAGAGGCCAAGACCTGCTCAATCGTCGCTTGTTCGGCCATCCAGCGCGTGAGTGCCGCCTGAGCCAGAATGCGCAAAATCCGCGTCTCATCAACCAGTACGATGAGACGCCCATGGCCGTTCGGGCCACTGAGATCGGCAACCACACCTTGCGCACGGCCAATCTGTACCGATTGTGTCGGTGAGATTGTATAACCCGCCGACTGAATAGCACTGCTCGCCAGCTCAAATACCGTCTCTGGATGAGCGGTTCCATATTGAGCGGTGAATATGGCTACCGGTATGGTATCGATCAGCAACAGCGGTGCATCAATAACTGTTGCATCAAGCGCTGCTGTTGTCGCAGCAATCCGTAACGCCTGACCTTCCAGCCGGCTCTGCCAGCCTGCCGGTAAACGGAGCCGCAGACCAAGCTCAGCAACGGTCAGGTCTTGTTCCAGAATGATCGCCGTCGGACTAGACGGCAGCGAGGTTGGCGTCGGCGCTGGCGGTGCAGTACAGGACACGAAGACACCAGCCAACAGGATAATAGCGAATAGATAGCACCGCATGCGATCCCTTCTGTCATCAGACCGTAAACGAAGTTGATTGAATAAACCGGCTTTCGTCTTTATCATAGCAAATGCACGCTATCCGATTCTTCAACCCACCGTCTTGTGCCTATCGTACAACAAACCACCGGCACAACCTCTGGCAAACAAATAGCGCACCGGCAGAGATATTTCCTGTGCTCACGATATGACAACATTGCAAGCACCATACCTATTTCATTAACGCTAAGGTTATACCTTTTCGTTATACTAATCGTAGCTCGCTGCGCCGTGCCGTTTGGTGAAGTGCAATATCAATTCTGACAGGCTCCGTTATGAATGGTGCAACTTTGTACAACATCGGTTTTGTCCTTGAACAGGCGCTCGGTCACGTGACCCATGCCAAAAACCTTCAGGCGAACATCAGTCACGATCCCGATGTGCGACCACATTGGGCACTGATTCCTTTCGAGACCTACGGCCTTGCAGCGCGCATTCCCATTTACAAGAGTAACTGGACAGTGCGCGCCGGTTTACGAGCACGACGCTCGTTACGTCAACTGGTTGGAAAAACGACCATTGACGCCCTGTTTTTTCATACCCAGGTACCGGCAGTACTGGCCGCCGATTGGTTACGTCGTTACCCCAGTATCGTCTCACTCGATGCCACACCCTTACAATATGATCAACTTGGCCCTTATTACCAGCACGAATCGGGGCCGGCATGGCTAGAACGGCTAAAATGGCACCTAAACCGACGCTGCTTTAACCTGGCCCGCCATCTCGTGACCTGGAGTCAATGGGCAAAAGAGGGCTTAATCGAAGGATACGGGGTACCGCCTGATAAGATTACCGTCATTCCCCCTGGCGTCAACGTACACGAATGGCAGCGTCCAACACCGCGTAGCCATCATGAAGGGCCGGTAAAAATTCTGTTCGTCGGTGCCAACCTCGAACGAAAAGGTGGTTTTCTGCTCCTCGAAGCCTTTCGTGCACTACGTCCACTCGGAGTTGAACTCCATCTGGTCACCAAAGATAACGTCCCGCCCGAACCTGGTGTCTTCGTCTACCACGGCATGCAACCAAACAGTGCGCCTCTGAAAGCCCTCTACCACCAGGCCGACATCTTTGTGTTACCCACCTTCGGCGATTGTCTGCCGATGGTACTTTCTGAAGCCGCCGCTGCCGGATTACCGGCAGTGAGCACGCGCATTGCAGCCATTCCTGAAATTGTGCGCGACGGAGAGACCGGGCTGCTCACGCCGCTCGGTGATGTACAGGCGCTCACAGAAGCACTTCGGCGTTTGATTATGCGCCCCGAAGAACGTTTACACTTTGGCGAACAGGCAAGCAAACATGTGAGCCGAGCGTATGATGCTCGCCACAATGCCGGTCGCCTGCTTGAATTGATTAAAGGTGAAGTTGATCTGGCGCGTATGCAAGAGAGGATCGCGGCGTGAATCAAGTCTTGCTGACCGTTTCTGGCGTTATTCCACCCGATCTCGAACAACAAATTGCTACCGGTAAACGACCACGGGCCGACTACCTGGAACTGGCACGCCACTTTGGGGCCGACATCATTGATTATCGAGTGGCCCGCCAAACCGCTGGGCCGATTGGTCGCTTCTTCGAGCGACTGGGTGGACCAAATCTCCTACTGGCATGGGCGTGTTTTACTCGCCGCCACCGTTATCAAGCTATTTTTACCGACGGTGAACAGGTTGGATTACCCCTGGCTGCACTCCTCAAGTTTTTCAGCCCCAATCGTCGACCCCGCCATCTGATGATCGTGCACATCCTGTCGGTGCCCAAAAAGATGGTCTTTCTCGACCGCTTCGGCGTACAGAGCCACATTGACCGTTTTATCGTCTATTCGACGTGGCAGCAGCGGTTTATCACCGAACGTTGGGGCATACCGATTCAGCGCGTACCGTTTACACCGTTTATGGTGGACGACCAGTTTTTCCACCCCCGTTACGCTCCACCACGCCCCACGCCACGACCGCAAATCTGTGCAGTCGGGTTAGAACGACGTGACTATCCAACCCTTCTCCGTGCAGTAGTCGGCCTCGACGCTGATGTGGTTATCGCAGCAGCCAGCCCCTGGTCGAAACAACGTGATTCGACTCAGAATCAACCGATCCCGCCGAATGTCCGGGTACAGAAATTCAGCCAGTACGACCTGCGCCAACTCTACAGCGATAGCCGCTTCCTGGTCATGCCACTTGAACCGGTTGAGTTTCAGGCTGGTGTGACCGCTATCCTTGAAGCGATGGCGATGGAACGTGCAGTGATCTGCACAGCTACACCCGGCCAGACCGACATCGTCGCAGAGGGCAAGACCGGCCTCTACGTACCTCCGCACGACCCGACAGCATTACGAACAGCGATCGAGCACCTCCTCGCCGATCCGGAAACAGCGGTACGTATGGGAAAAGCCGGACGCCGTCTGGTTGAAGAGAGCATGAACCTCGATCACTACGCGGTTCGTCTGAGCAATATACTGTACGAGACGTTAACTGAGACCAGTGCCGAACCACAGCCGATCAAGGACAAGGAGCAGCTATGATGGGGTTGATATGGTGGTTCATCATCGTTGGCTATTGGCTTGTGGGTGGCATACTGGCCTTCATCGTGGCTTATCTGCTCATGCTAACCGGTGCTGCCTTCTTCGCCCGCCGTACAACACCGATGCGGGCAAACCCTACTACTCGCTTTGTCATTATGATCCCGGCCCACAACGAAGAGCGGCTGCTCCCCGATCTGCTCACGAATCTCAATCAGCTCGACTATCCGCGTGAACTCTACACCGTACACGTCGTAGCAGATAATTGCACAGACCGTACTGCGGCAGTAGCCAAAGCCCACGGCGCCATTGTACACGAACGGTTTGATCAAACACTGCGCGGTAAGGGGTACGCCCTCGAATGGTTATTGCAGCAGGTATGGGATCGCAATGAGCCACACGATGCTGTGGTCATCCTCGATGCCGATTCGGTCGTCTCTACCAACTTTCTGCGCGTGATGGACGCCCGTCTGGCAAGGGGTGAACGGGTCATTCAAGCATACTACGCCGTGCGCCAACCAGAAGGCGCCTGGAGTGCCGGCATTCGTGCGGTTGCCCTCATCGTCTTGCACTACCTGCGCCCGCTCGGTCGCATGGTGCTGGGTGGATCGACCGGGCTAAAGGGCAACGGCATGGTCTTCGCCGCCGATATTCTACGGCGTCATCGCTGGACGGCCTCGTTAACGGAAGATATTGAATATCATATGCGGCTTATCCTGGCCGGCGAGCGCGCAATGTTCGCCCCTGATGCCATCGTCTGGGCTGAGATGCCCGATAGCCTGAGAACCGCACAGACACAAAACGAACGCTGGGAACGAGGACGAATGGAGATGATTCGCCACTACGTTCCACATCTGCTCCGCGAAGGGCTGCGACGACGGAGCTTCTTGCTGATCGATGCCGCTATCGAGCAACTGATTCCACCTTTCTCGGTAGTAACCGGTCTCAGCATCCTGGTACTGTTCATCGCACTGATACTGCGTGATCCGTCCGCCCTGGCGATGGCTAGTTTCATCCTGGTAGGACAAATTATCTACATCCTCAGCGGATTGTTCCTGGTCAGAGCGCCGTGGCCGATCTACCGTTCGTTACTCTTCACCCCCTTCTTCATCATCTGGAAACTGTGGCTGTATGTGCGACTGTTGCTTGGGATCAAGCCGCATGATTGGATCCGTACTGCCCGTAATCGCGCACCGAAGTCGTAGGGCATAACCGAATAACCGTCTCACGGTGTAACGAATGCAACCCATCGATGGATGTAGGTAGGAGTATAGCGCTGCTGTCCTCTAAAGCGCTGGGCCTCCACCGATCTGCTCCTGCGACAGGATAGGTTGAATCGGCGCTCTGTACCCCTCGCCGTGGACACCGGTAGAGACAACGCCTCGCTCCTCCTCGTGAATTTCGCGAATCGTATTTCATCCATCGCCGAGGTTCATCCGTCGTGATGTCATGATGGATTATTTGGATAGGCTCTCAGGTGTGTGGCTAGAGTCCATCAGTTAACGAATCGTTCCCACCGGTCTTGTTTCCCTGACTACGGCTGATCGCGCACAAGCCATTCGATCTGATCAACATAATATTTCGGCACCAGATCACTGCTCGTCTTGAGGTAAAAACCGGTCACATAGGTATATTCCGGTTCGTAGATTAAATCATCGAGCCAGACATATATTTCAGCCCATTCCCCGGCAGCAATCGCCCGATTAAGACCGAGAAAGTAGAGCCGGGTCTCTGGAAACAATGGCTCAGTACTATTGGTCACCCGCCCTTCTAGCGTCACCGAATCGTCATTGGGTAGCCAGTAGGGCACACGATTGCTCCCTACGACCGAGATCGTCATGGCGTCATTGGCAATCGGTGTATCACCACCGCTGAGCCGTAAGCGCAAGGCTGCCACCTGATCGCGCCGTAGTACAAGCCCGCTATCAGGCGTAATGGTAAAGAACAAAACACCGGTACTCTCGCCAGGCATCACTGCAATCGCATACCGACCCAGCGCCACAACGTTGGTCTGGGTCAGCGTCAGACTGGCAAGCAATGCACTGTTGGTAATACTCCAACCAGCACTGAGCGCATCGCGATACACTGGTACAACCTGCAACTTGCTGATGTCATTGGTAGTACCACTCACAGCGGTTGGCGTCACCGGCGACCGAGTAGGCAATGGTGTACGGGTTGGCGGTGGGATGAAGGGCGTAGCCGTAGGTCGATCTTGAAAAAAGGGCGCAATGGTTGGCATCGGTGCAGTGGTAGGTGGAGCGTTGATATTCAAACGGCGACCACAGCCGGTCAAGAGCAAGATAAGGCACAGAATGTAGATTATCCGCATATACATACGATGGTTATCCTAAGTATCACAGGTATTAGCTATGATTGCAACGAGCTTATTGCGCAGGAAACTGTTGACAATCGGTTCGGTAAGCGTCTAATTCCAGATGCTTATGGAGGGCATTCAGCGACATTTGATTGGCTTGCGAGCAAAACGCTTGCGGTGGAAGTTGGTACTCTATCACAAAGACAGGCTTTCCCGACTGAACGAAGGGAAGAAGTTTATCACACTCCTGAAAAGTGAAGCACTCTTCATTGAGCAGCCAGTCGAAGTAGGGTAACAAATCAGGGATTTGTGCGAGGTCATTTTTTAAGCCAATGGCAAGGCCAGACGCATGAGCGGCCTGAGCAAGAAAGATATTGTAAGCAAGCTGATCGTCATACGTCAACGGAAAACCTGTATCGTTTACATAACCATTCACATTGTCCGGATCAACACCATCGCAACCCTTCTGCACCGCCAGCTCGAGTCGCGCTTCCATTATAGGGGCAAGAACGTCGAGACGACGAATATCAAGCCATCGCTCCCCTGGCCATCCCACCATCTCTTTGCCTAAGATTTCGGATGGAAATTGGGAAGCATCGGGTCGCCAATCCTCATAAGAACCTGCACTAAAATAGCACATTACGAAAATACCACGTTGGTGTAGTGTTTCTATAATATCAGATGGTGTATCAAATAAATCCAGATTGAACATCTCTACGTTTTCATCAACATCGATCGCACCGGTGTATTGAATTTGCCAGGAAACTTTTAACGGCAGCATCCGATGCCTGATTCCCATTGCTGTGGATGACAGGTCAGGACTGCCGCCTGACAATGGCGTCACAAGAGGTACTTCAGATACACAACTCGACAACATCATCCCAGCCAACACGAAACCCACGACGAGCGCATATCGCATGTCTAGTGCCTCCCAGGAATCTCACCGTTCTTGTCTTCAATTACAACGATAAATACAACCTTCCTGTAATCGATAGCTAACGACTGCTCAATCTCATCACCGTTGAGCTGTGGTTCGGTTCCCAAACGACTCATGACTTCACTGCAAAAAGGTGATCTTCTCACCACAGAGACCACGGAGATCACAGAGACTAAAGATAATTTTATCTTTCATTGAACATATCCTTTTATTCACAAATCTTAAACGCTCTGCGTGCTCCGTGGTAAGTTTTTGCAGTGGACTCACTCATACGAAAAATGCACAAAAGGCTAAACCCTATTCTGTTCTACCGGCTCAGCCTGAAAGACACGCCAGGGCCAGGCTGGTGCAGGACGTACAGCCGCGATCTGAGGCAGAGCGTTGATCACGCCCATCATTGTGCCGACAAAGACCATACTCCCGCCTTCCCACGACATATCAACGTAAGCGTAGACAAAGTGAGTAAAAATGTAGAGAGTAGCAGTCAACGCAAAGACTCGTAGTTGACCATGCGGCATCAAACGTACCATACGGGCGCCGTAGAGCATCGTCAGTGCCAGCAAAAGGATCAAGGCATAAAATCCGATCACGCCAATCTTCATCCAGACCCACATGATCGAGTTATGCGTGATATACTCCCACCACTCGAATACACTGATGTCGGGAAGGGGAACGAGGAGATGAAACTTGTTTCCAAAGCCAATCCCGGTCAGTGGTGCATTACGAATAGTAAACATAATATTGATGTTTTCCAGATCGCGGTAGATGTTCGACGCTGCGTCGCGAGCACTAGGCTGACCGATAACCGAGCGAACCGCACGTGCGAGCGCACCCAGCGGTCCCTGATTGTTCCAGAAGACCACCAGGTAAGCTGCAAAACCGAGCGCACTGGTTGGCGCAATCAAGTAGAAGAGGCGTCGATTTTCGATGTAGAGCAGAAGCACGATTAAAGCGAGGGCCATACCGAGCGTAAGAAAACCGGCTCGACGAAAATTAGCGATCAGACTAAACAGGACAAACGGTGCCATCAGTGGCATTAAGAAGCGTCGAATCGCACTATCGCGGTAAAGCCAGGCTGCAACCAGTAAGACGAAAAAGAAGTTGAAGTGAATGGACATCGCGTGCTCGGCGATCCGTTCTACCCCTTCCAGATCCCACTTCAAAACGTCATGCACGTACCAGACGCCGGCGACCCCTTTGGCAAACAACGCAATGGTCGCCACCCAAAAGAGGGTGTTCAGTTGTGCACGATTCTCGATCAGATTCCCGGCCAGCAACAACATCAGCGGCAGATAAAAGATTGATCGCACTTCCCATAGTGCAATTACTCGATTGCCCCCATTCGCCAGGCCGTACACCAAGCCAATAGCATTAAATACCAAAAAGATTGCCGCCGGCCAGAACAGAGGACCAAAATGAATGCGCAAGCGACGCTCGCTCGCCGCACGAACAAGCCAGACCACCAAGGTCCAGATGATCGTTAGTTCCTGCGGACTAAACGAGAACGAGTCGGATACATACATGATCGATTCGGGACTCGATAGATTTTTGGTGAAGGGATACCACGGGTGGAGGGAACGATCGCCAAACAGGGTCAGGCCGAGGATCGCATACACACCAAAGCGCGGCTGGATTGCTGTTGTAACCAGCACGCCGCCAAAGATGAGAAACGATAACACCGCTTCAGGACTCATGCGGCGGCGCAGGAGTACCAGTACGACTCCGCTCAGGACACAAATCACCAGGAAGAGGATCCACCAGCGGCGTTCGTTACGCCGGGCAACCGTCATGACATCAGGATAACGCGGAACAAGAAGATCGAGCATAGAAGTATAAGTATCCACCGGTTACGCAACTTGCTTACCGGTCAAATCAGGTTAAAGAAGTAGTACCCCGCAACCACCAGCGCACTCAAACCGATCATGATTATCACCAGATCACGCAGACGCCAGTGTGGGGTAAGGATACCGATGAACAGGCACAACACCAAAAAAGCAACGAAGAACTTCATAGCTACTCCTGAGGGATCAGGCGCAGAATCCAGCGTGGAGTGGCAATCTGAGCCTGGTTGAGAATAACCCCCAACACCGGCACATGCTTTATATCATTGAGTGCACGTTGAACTTCGGTAACTGGGGTTACTCCCTGCCGCACCACCAGCGCACAGGCCTGGGCCAAGGCCGCTAACGCCAGCGTATCGCTGGTCTCGATCACCGTCGGTAAATCGAACAACACGTGGTCGAACTGCTTATCCAGCGTTTCAACAAGTGTTCGTAGCTCATTGCCACGTGCGAGCAATGGCCGCTGATTGGCCGGCGCCGATCCGGCCGGCAACAGACAGAGACCATCATAATTTGTCGCTAGTAACGCTTCAGCGAGGGTTGCCTGACCACGCAACACCTCAGCAACGCCAGGCAGAGCGGGGATTGGACGCGGAGCAGGCGGTGGTTCACGACGTCGGCTTCCTTTTGGTTGCGCTGGCGGTGGATTAAGCACACTCAACATACCCGGTACAAGCCAGTTCAGCTCCACGACACAAACCCGCTTACCGGTATCGTGAGCCAGTGTCACGGCAGTGGCCAACGTAATATAACTTACACCTTCGCCTCGCAATGCAGCCGTAAACCCGATCCGACCCGGCAAACGCTGCTCGACGATCAGGTCAGTTAACATCCGCCGGATCTGAGCGATCTGCTCACCGGCGAAGGAGCGGCGCAGATTGCCGTCAGCCGTCTCGAGGGTTAATGCCAATTCTGCCAATTCTGTTGGCGTCTCATGGGTCTGTTTTTTCCGCAATCTAAACATAGTATCGCCTCATATATCAGGCTGCACCGTGTGAGCCAAAGATTATCTCGCCAGTAGTGAAGGGGAACGCCACGCGACCATCTGATAAACAGCAGTACCGTTTACACTTGCGGTTGCAGTGAAGGCTGATCTGCTTCGACAGCAGTAGTCACAGGCGTCGGACTCGACATCTCAGCGCTTGCTGGGATGAATGCCAGCAATGGCACACCAAGACCATTCTGAACATCGATTGGTAAGCGCAGGCTACGATCAAGAAACGCGCCCCCACCGATCAGACTAGCCGATAAGAATACACCGATTGTGACAAAGATGATCATGTTCTTAATAAAGCTGGTCAGCGAAAACTCGGCCCGTAATGGAATCTCAGGCTGATCGATAATCTGGTACGTCTGGCGGATCAGACTCTCATTCTTCACCAACGCCAGCCGGGCACTCTCTTCATTCTCTCGGGCAGTACTGAGACGTTCCTCGGCGCGAGCCAGTGCCGCCTTCAACTGATCGAGCTGGAACTGTTCGCCGGGCGGACGATCACCGCGTACCGGTTCAGGGTTTGCGCTCAGGAAATCGATCAGTGCCTGACGGGCAGCATCAACCTCAGCCTGATATGGTGCGATCAGCTCTTCAAAGAACTTCTGCGCCGCCATACTCTCTTGAAAATCGTTGTTCATCTTCCACTTTAGATACGTGTCCATCGTCGCAGTGACCATCTGGTACGACAGTTCTGGATCATCGGTTGTGGCTCGAATCTCAACCAGCTTATCGCCTACTACATTCACGCTAATGGTCTCACGGAAGAAGGTGAACGTTTCCCATACAACGTCTGGGCCGCCAGCCATCAGCGGTTCGAGCTTGGTCTGTTGGATTGCCGAGCGCACGAAGGCATTCGTGGCCAGTAATTCCTGGATTTCATTGGTCGTCGCCTGCGCCGGTGTGACCCACCACGAAGCATCACTGTTCGATGAAGTCAGTGATGCCAGCAAACTCTCCTTCTCCACATAAATCTTACCGCTCGAAAGATATTCTGGCGGCGACAAGAGAATGTACCCAACCCCGATTGCGATAGCGAGCATAAACGGGGCGAGACTAAGCAGAAGCCGACGGAAGAAACTTTCCAGGAGCCGCAGAATGATTAACCGTACCATGCCATAAACCTCTTTGCATTGAAATGTCAGCACATGACGTGCCACCTTTTCTACCTACATCATACCAGTAATCACCTTTTGAGAGGTGAACGGAAGCTGTTCAATTCTTCATTCATCACATGAGGAGCCTTACGAAGGTGAGGGCGGTATAGTGCATCAATATGATATATTTTTATACACATCACTCTGCCAACACAGACTACGGTACCGAAGAGTCAGTTAACAATTTCGTTAGTCTGATCCTAATCATATAGCATTCAGTGAACCAATCTGGCACAATGAACACAACTTTATTATCGTTGTTATCGATTGAAGGACTTGTCGATGCAGAAACACACCTCACCCAAGCTCTTACGGATTCTCTACGAAGAACTCGCTGCGGCGCAACCGCGTATGTGGTTAATCAGTGGCCTGATTCGCCTTTTGCCGCGCTACACAGCTTCCCGTGTGCGTCCGCTGTTGCTCCGCCTGGCCGGTTTTCACATTGGCCGCAGTACTATCATTATGGGACCGCTACGCCTGCACGGCTTCGGTCCGATTCACAAGCGACTCCGTATTGGTTCGTACTGCATCATTAATACCGACTGCTTTCTTGATCTAAACGATCAGATCACGATTGCTGATCACGTCGGGATTGCTCACGAAGTTATGATACTTACCGCTTCCCATCAGATGGGCGGGGCCAATCATCGGGCCGGCCCCTTAACAACTGCTCCGGTCACGATTGAAACAGGAGCCTGGATCGGTGCACGAGTGTTAATTCTGCCAGGTGTTCAGATTGGCGCCGGTAGTGTAGTGGCTGCCGGGAGTGTTGTCACACGACCGGTACCGGCCAATACGATGGTTGGTGGTGTACCGGCCAGGCCGATCCGTTCTCTGGCAGAGTAGGGATAATCCGACATCCAGCGATAGATTGCTCTTCGTGGGAATGAACAAGTTATCGCCTGCCATACACCTTCCTTATCTTCAGGGCGAGAAAGAGAGGTGAGTGGGAGAATGGTGCAGTGCCTGGATGTACTGCACCACGATGTGCTGCATAACATTGTCAGACAATAGCTCAGACCGGTTACTCACGACAGGACGTCGGCCAGCGGCCCGCGCTCCCAGGGAAGACGCGCATGTTCAGACACCCTATCCTGAAGCATGATTAAAAAACCTGGACGTTTGATCTGGTTCTACAATGGCATTTCAAACGACTGATGGGAACCGTTGGCAGGCAGAGCATGCATCGCACCTCCGCGATGGCAGAGTTGTTCAATGTGTTCCGTACCCGTGCTGCGGAGTACGCCTGGCGGCCCTCACCTTTCCCCTGGCCCCCTTCCTCTCTCCATGGGGGAGAGGAAGGGGGGAACATTGGGGCTGGAGAGAAAGAACGTTGGCAACCTCTCACGCAATGGTTGCACAGGCATGGTACGCGCCCAATGAGAAATCTGGGTTTTTGATCAGGCTCTTATAGCGTCTACCCGGCGCTGCCCCGCGACACAACCGGTACCCAGATGCGGTATGGTGAAAAGACGGTAATCGTCGCACCACTCTCCTCTTCTTCTTTCGGATCACCATTATCATTAGGATCGGGATCAAGACCGGGATTTGAAATATCCGTGACAATAATGTTCCCAGAGCGGGCTGTGATATTCACATGATTGGAAAAGACAATCGGACCTGTCGGCGGCTTAACCCAAATTATCAACCGTAGACGAGCAGTCTGACCAGCGGCTAGGCTCTGATTAGCGGCCAGTAATTCACGGTCAGTTCGACCATCAAAATTGGGATTAATGGCCAATGCATTGAAGCCACTTCCGCTGACAACGCTTAATTCAACCAGTTCCCAGGTCTCAGCACCGGCAAAGACGGTCGCCAGATCATCGGTAGCCTGTAGCTCGGTGACCGGATCGGCGCCCAAATTACGGATCGTGATCAGGTACTCTAAACGGTAGCCATCCTGATCGTTGCGCCGTTCTTCAACAGCCGGAAACACATATTTGGCAGCACCAACCCCACTCACGCACTGCTTGAGGTTAACCTGGGTCATAGCGAAATCATCACCGAAGGTGTTGTTGGTTAGACTATCGATCTGGAGTGTAACACTGGTAACACCGTTACCAGTGGTAAAGGCATATTGAATGGGAACCCACCGATCTGGCGTTTTCGACACGACGGTCGTACCAACCGACGTACCATTCACCCGCAGTTCAATGACCGGATCGGCTGCACCATTTGCACTCTTCACCGGATCGAGCAGATTGTCAAAGTAGGCAAAGAAGTTGTAGGTTGTGTTAGGCGCTACTGTAACGACTTGTGTCCACAGGTTAACGCGACCGCCACCAGCGCTGTAATTATCAGCACTCGGATTAGAATAGAAGTAGGTATTGGTAGCCGGAACATCACGCTGGACATCACCCGGAAACGGACGCCCGAAAATGTAAGGGTTTGCCTCGAAGGGGGGATGCACAACACTCCCGTTTTGGATAGAGAAGCCACCGCCATTATTGTCATCAGGATACACTCCTGGCCCGCGATTGGTGAGCGCCGAAGTGAAACCGGTTGTTCCCTGGGAAAAATCACCATTCTGGACCAGATTGTCTCCTCCGACTACCGTGTTTGCCGGACAGCCACCAGGACCAATGTTCTGAATGGCAGCACTGGCCGGTTTGAATGGCAGCATGCTTCCCCATACGGTGATAATGACGAGTAAGAATGTGAGTCGCCTGGTCATGTCAACCTCCTTCAGGAAGAAATGTGAGTAAGGTCACAGAGTATGGTGGAAAGGTATAAGGACGATCAGAACGGTGTGCGGTCGGGGTCTCTTCACGAGCGAACGATACCGTCTCGGCCAACAAATCAGAAGCACTTACAACCATCACCTGGACTTGCCAATTTCCCGCCGGTAACCCAACAGAACCTGTAATCGACTGAGCGGTCTTATTGATTGCCAGAACTGACAGTCGCCCATCAGTATGACGTCCGGCGTACACACTTAAGGTTGTAACCGGATCGAGGGTTGTCTTCGTGGTCAAGAGTTCATCACCGAATCTACTCCAAAGCATTAGTGCGTAGTATTGGGGATGTGGTTCAAAGGTATCGGCATGAAGAAGACCATAATCGGTATCATTAGCCGCACGACCATTTGCCAGATCCCATTGATTGGCAATCGCCACGCCATGCACTGCCATCTGCCCAATCGTATCGGCCACAAAGAGCAGATTAACGGCCCGTCGCATAAGTTGGGAGTTATCTGCATCCTGAAACGAAATCATGTTGTACTCGGTCACAGCAATCGGTACCTGGCGGCCTAAATGACGCTCAAAAGCCGAGCGCAGCCCTGCCGTGATCGTTGCCCAACCGCGTTGCGGTTGTTGCAGCGCACCCGCCGGATTTTCAGGCGGTTGAAAGTAGGGATAGTAATGGACAACGTAGAAATCAAGTCGATCACCGGCACCAGCGATCACGCGATTGCCCCAATCGCTCCATTCATCGGGCTTTTCGACACCGACCGCACCGATTTGAATAGTGGGATCAACGGCCTTCATCGCCTCGTAGAAAGCAAGATAACCGTCATAAGCAATACCATTGACGATGGCGCCGCGCAGGTACTCATCGGGGTCGCACGTCCAGACATCTTCCCAACCCCATTCTGAACAATTCGGACCAACATCGCGTTTCGCTCCGTAAACCTCGTTGCCAACTTCCCAGTATCGAACCGGAAAGGGATCGGGATTGCCCGCTTCGGCACGCAGGCGTGCCCAATGTCCTACTGTTTTCCAGTCACGCCCCCGCACATCAATACCTATCATTCGCTCATCATCAACCGTACCGTTAAAGAACGCAACGAGTGCTGCTGCTTCCTGGGCAGAACCATTGATTGAAACTGTCCAGATAATCTCGGCATTAACGGCACGCGCAAAGCGGAGAAAATCTGATGGCTTCGCTGCCCATGGCCAGTAACATCCATCGCCCCCGGCCTCACAATCGGCCCAGGCATAGGCATTACTCCAGCTTCCCCCTGGCATCCGCAACAGACTCAGCCCGAGATCGGCAGTACGCTGAATGAAGGTTTCATTATCCAGCCGGTATGGATTCAGCCAGGCAGGAACGTTAGTCCCTAACAGACGGCGGTCAAATGGTAGCGCGGTGGTCGGATCAATCACAATGAGATGGTCAGACACGGCAGAAGCAGTAGGAGCGACGTTCACCGGAGCCGGTGTCGGTGTTTCGGGCGCAGGAGTTGATACAGCAGGTGTTGGTACTGCGCTTGGCGCGTTGCAGCCTGTCAAAATAGAGATGAGCATCATGAAAAGCAAGAAACGATAAAACATCATTGAAAACCTCTTGAAGCTGTTGCGATAATACGAACGATCGCAATCAGCATACTATACTGGTGCAACATAATCATGCCATTGCAAGTTGAAAAATGGATGTTAGCCGTAGTCAATCACGTAGACAGCGTTATAACGTGTTCTGAGCAGTAAAAAGGCAAACGCACGATCGTTGCAGATAACGTTTTTGTCAATTGAGCGGATAGAGATGATGACAGTTTCCACGCTCGAGCACGTTAGTAGAAGAAGATTAAGCAGGGCGCAGCGCTGCTGCGCTCGTACATCCATCGATGTATTCCATCCGTTGGACTGTGAGACGATGTGCGGATAAGCACTTAGTTGAAACGGAGTTTCCAGCGTCTTTAGAACCTTACCTGGATGCGCTGGGTACGCGGGCCTCTGGCCCGCATGGTGAGTACCGCGCCAGAAATCACCTTTCGTTGTTATCGTTACTACCTGGTAGAGATAGATTAGGGGCCTATCCGAAATATCCTGTCGCAGAATGAAGATCGATCGGGGACAGCGGCGCTGTCCCGTCTATCCATATGATGGATTCCATCCGTTGAACCATGAGGCGGGGATTCGGATAGGCACTGAGTGAGCAACCACCCATCGTATGTCTGTGCGTATATATATGGATATACCTGCGTTTATCTCTATAAGGACGATTTTGCGAGTGACATATTCTTCACGCTTTTTCAAATCACTGTAAGGATTTTGTTCGCACGATCGTGTATAGTGTTAGCGAATGTAGACTCAGAGAGGTGATTTCCATGAGCACTCCGAAATCGAGCCAGACGAATCCTGATGTGAAAAGTCAACGCATGGTTGCTATCTTTGCCGAACGCCGCTTTCAGCGTACCCGCGCCAATCAACGTCTACGTTTAGCCTTATCGTGGTGGGTCATACGTACCAAGCTGATGTCGAGCCTCAAGCGCGTGTTAGATGTTACAGTGGCAATTATTGCTATCATTTTAACCGCGCCGATTATGCTGATCACCGCAATCCTCATCAAACTCGAATCGCCGGGGCCGGTCATCTTTAAGCAGGTACGAGTTGGCAAGGATGGTGAACATTTTTATTGCTACAAATTCCGCTCGATGTACGTCGATGCTGAACAACGGCTGCGTGAACTACAAGCTAAAAATGAAGCCGATGGGCCGGTCTTTAAGATGAAACGCGATCCCCGTGTGACACGGGTGGGTCGGGTTATTCGCAAGCTGAGCATCGACGAACTCCCCCAGCTCTTCAACGTATTGAAAGGTGAGATGAGCCTGGTAGGTCCACGCCCTGCCTTGCCCAGTGAGGTAGCCAAATATACCTACGAGCAGATTGGACGGCTCCATGCCATTCCCGGTATCACCGGCTTACAACAGGTATCTGGGCGTAGTGATCTTGATTTTAAGCGCTGGGTCGAACTCGATTTGCAATACATTGCTGAACAAAGTATCTGGAAGGATATTGAAATTTTGTTACGTACCATCCCGGCAGTCATCCTCGGTCGTGGTGCATACTGAGAGAATACGATCATGCGTAAACTTTTGGTGATACTGGGTGTGCCGATCGACAATCTGACAATGGCTGAAGCGCTGGATCGGTGTGATGAGTTTATCGCCGAAGGACGGGCTACCGGTCGTCTCCATCAGATTGCGACAGTGAATGCCGATTTCGTTGTTAATGCGCTGCACGATCCGGAGCTACGTCGTATTTTGCAAGAGGCCGATATGGCAACTGCCGATGGCATGCCATTGGTCTGGGCTTCGCGACTGTTGGGTGGGCCGTTGCCCGGTCGTGTTACCGGCGCCGATATGGTACCGGCGCTGGCTGAACGAGCTGCTCAGCGTGGTTATTCCATCTTCTTTCTCGGCGCTCGCGAGGGTGTTGCGGCGAAAGCTGCGGCGATCTTACAAGAACGTTATCCAGGTCTGCGCGTTGCCGGTGTGTTATCGCCGCCACCTAGCTCGGTACTGGAAATGGATCGCTCGGTGGTTGAAACTGTCAAGGCAGCCAACCCTGATATTTTGTTGGTCGCATTCGGTAACCCCAAGCAAGAGAAATGGATTCGGATGTACGCCCACGAGTTGCGTGTACCGATCGCGATTGGGGTTGGCGGGACATTCGATATGATTGTCGGTGTCACCAAACGAGCACCACTCTGGATGCAACGCATTGGTTTAGAGTGGGTGTATCGCCTGATTCAGGAACCGCGTCGGTTGTGGAAGCGATACGTCCATGATTTTGTGTATTTCGGCTATTTCTTCTTCCGCCAATGGTGGGCCATGCAACGAGGAAGCGCACTGAGCATGGTTCCGATCGCGTCTAAGGCGGAACCGGCAGATGCCGCTCCACCGCCACCGCCACCTCCATTCCCGTGGCCGGTGCTGACTGTCGGGAATCGGCTTGATGTCAGCAATCTCGACCCATTTACCCAAGAAGCCTATCGCCTGCTGGCTACTCATCAGTATGTAATTCTCGACCTGAGCATGACCCAGTTCCTCGACAGTTCAGCCCTGGGCGCACTGGTAGGATTAGCCAAACGTGCGCGCTCGAACAGTGGCGAAATCTTCTTGTTGAATGTGCAAGAACCGATTTTACGCCTCCTTGATTTGCTGAAACTGGATCGGTTCTTTGAACAATTCCCCGATCTTACAGCAATCACCCAACGGATCGAGCAGTCAAAACCGGTCTCCACCACGTCGTCTACAACAATTCACGGCTGGACGATCTTTCCCGCCCCGCGTTTGTTCGATGCAGCAACGGCAGACTCCTTTCTCAGTCAAGCTAGCGAGGCCATCAAACAGGGTAAACTGCTCGTCATCGACTGCACCGGAACGACATTTATGGCTAGCGCCGGGATGGCTGCTCTCGTCAAACTCGACCGTCTGGCCCGCGAACAAAATAGCGCACTGCGCATTGCCGGTTGTAACCACGACGTGCTACGGACGCTCCAGTTGGTACGTCTCGATCAGGTCCTATCGATCTTTCCCGATGTAACAGCCGCAACAACGGCGCCACTGCACAAGAACCATGTGACTGCTGAAGGAGACTGAGGCGATGACCATTGCCTTTCTCATCGCAACTGCTGAAGATCGCCGGTTACCACCATTAACCGATGTCCTGCCCGATGTTTTATTGCCGATTGTCGACCGACCGGTCATGGCGACTACGATTGAAATTCTGGCCCGTGCCGGTATCAAGCGCATTCTTGTCGCATTACACGAACAGACTGCACCGATTACCGCAACGTTTGGCAGCGGGAAACGTTGGGGGGTTGAGATTGAATATGTATCGTTGAATGAGGCCTGGGCTGATGGTGGGGCACTACGCTGGGCGACGCCGTTGATTCAGGAAACGTGTCTGGTATTACCGGGAAATGCGATCATCGACCTCTCGATTGAGGCAGCGCTCGATCATCATCAGCGTCATGGTGCTATGCTGACAGTGATCACCCATGCTCCCCATACGCATCAGCACACGCCATACGCTGTTGTTGATGCCCAAGGACAGATCAGCGCGGTAGTTTCCCAACCCGACTCAACGGAGGCCGTGGCGCTAACTGATGCCTACATTGTTGAGCCGTCGCTCCTCGAACAGATTCCCCTCCGCAATCGCTATTGCATTGCCACCGACCTGATTCCTCATCTCATTGCCCAACACATACCGGTTCACAACTTTACCTTCAGTGGCTACTGGAATCCGCTCACCACAATGGCCGATTATTACGCCGCTCAGCAGATGTTCCTGTACAGCGCCTACCGCACTACCGATCCCACGGTTACAGAGGGGCCAGGCGAAACAGTACGCTACCCTTCAATTAGCGGGCGTAAAATTGCACCAGGTATTTGGGTCGGCCGTAACGACTCGATTCATCCCAGTGTTCGGATTGCCCCACCGCTGTACATCGGCGATAACTGCTGGATCGGGCGTGATGCCGAACTGGGACCGGGCACGATCATCGGCGCCGGCTGCATGATCGATGATGAAGCCACGGTCACTGCCAGTACGATCTGGGCCGACACGTATGTTGGTCAACTGGTCAACATCAACCAGCGTATCGTTTACCCTGGGGTCATCGTTGATCCGATCACTGCCGAGCAGACAGTCATCGTCGATGCGTTCTTGATCGGACGGGTATCGGCGGTAACGGCTAGTGTTAGTAGGGTTGCTGGTCTCCTTAACCGGATAGGAACACTGGTATTGTTGATTCTGCTAAGCCCCCTACTCATACTCACCGGAATCCTGGCTACCATTGCCAGTGGTGGGCGCCCCCTCATCGGGTTACCGCGAATTGGCGAGCGTATACTGCTATCGAACGGTCAAACAACATTACGGCCATTAACCCTCTGGCATTGGCGCACACGCCACGCTGACGGACGCTACCTGTGGTTTGGGAGATGGCTGGAAGCGTATGAATTTCACCGTTTGCCAGAGTTATTCAACGTACTGCGTGGTGATCTCCAACTCGTAGGGGTCAAACCACTCACACCCAACGAAGCGGCCCTCTTGCAGGAAGAATGGCAACAACGACGCCACGAGGTTCCCCCTGGTGTCACAGGGTTGTGGTACATTCAGGATTCCTCTGGCAATCTCGATGCCGTTGTCATTGCCGATGTATACTATAGTGCAACCCGATCGTGGCGAAGCGACCTCAGCCTATTGATACGTACACCGTTAGCCTGGTTGCGCCGGATCAGGCAAAACAACAATCCTGTCGGTCAATCATTGAGTGTTGATCTTTCGCCGCCATCCGGGGGGTAAGGGAAGCTGCTGTAAGCAATCACCTACTGCTTGCACTAGAGGAGGTTTTTAATTATGGAAATGAAGCCACGAACAGTTGGGAATGTGGCTGTGCTCGCAATTGAAGGACGGTTTGATGCCAATACAGCTCCTACGGTTCAACAATGGCTGGAACAGGCAACTGCCATGCCTGGGGCGCGGGTGCTGGTTGATCTTTCAGCAACGACCTTTGTTGATTCAACAGCGCTGGCAACGCTGGTATCGGCAATGAAGCGCTGTCAACAAGGCCAGGGCGCATTTGCCCTGTGCGGACTGCGCCGTCCGGTTTTGATGATTTTTGAATTAACCCGGCTTGACAAAGCCTTCAACATCTTTGTTGACGCCGATCATGCTTTAGCTGTCTTGAATTCCTGAGAAACCAACCATGCTGGTCTCGGTACTAAGCTCACAATATCCTCGCTTTCAGGCACTTGCTGAGGCATGGCTGGCCCATGGCGCGCAGACCTTCGGCATCTACGAGCACGGTCGGCCGTTAGCCTGCTGGCCGGCGGGACAGCGTCTCCTCACACCTGATCTAACGGCTGCTATCTATCGTTACGATGAAATAGTTGGTGAGTTGCGCCTGACCGGTTTGCGTAACGAAGCAGCTCGACAACGGCTCCAGGCTGAAGCCGCATTGATCAGCTATATTGTGCAGCTTGAATATGAGTTGCAATGCATGACCGCCGATCTGGTGACCAGTCAGGATCAGCAGTTGGCGCTGTATCGCTTAACCCAAGCCATGCGTGATCTGGTAACCATCCGCGAAACGTTGCAAGCGGTTGTGAGTGAGGCATTACGGATGCTGAAGGGCAAGGCGGCTTTTGCTACATATATGTCCACAAATGGGAGTGAGCCGTTGGTTGTACACTCTCCTGATTGTCCATTGAGTCATGAGACTATCTGGCGCTTGTACTGGCAGCTCCAAACTGAAGATCGCCCACTGCTCATCAGAAAAGAAGAAAGTGACACGCGATGGCCGCCGGGTATCAGAAATCTCCTATTGTTACCGATTCGGGTACGTGGCACGATCATGGCTTGCCTCGGTATTCTTGATCGGGTTGAAGGATTCGGGACACCAGAGCTGAAATTGGGACGAGCGATTGCCGACCATACCAGCGCCCAGATCGAACGCATCTTGCTCTACCAGGAGATGATCGAGCAGACCCGGTTACGCAGTGAAATGGATTTGGCACGACGGGTACAAACTGATCTCTTACCGCGCACCTTACCCATCGTCTCAGGATTGGATATCTACGCCTGCTCACGTCCGGCACTCCAGGTTGGCGGTGATTTTTTTGATTTCATTCAGACACCCAACCATCCATTTATCTTTACGATTGGCGATCTCAGCGGAAAAGGCGTATCGGCAGCATTACTGATGTCGATGACGCGCACTGCCCTGCATAGCAAAGCTCAGTTCATGCCGTCACCAACACCGGCATCTGTGATGCGCCAGTCGAACGAAGACCTTTACAACGACTTTACACGGATCGGTGTCTTTGCAACAGTCTTCGTTGGTATGTACGATGACCGGAATCGTGAAATTGTCTATGCCAACGCCGGCCATGCACCAGTGATCTATCGCCCAGCCAACGGCAGCGCAACCTTGCTGTTAGCCGACAACACCGCGATAGGTATCCTGCCCGTCAATAATTTTCAAAACCGTCATCTGGCAATGAAGCCGGGTGATCTCCTTGTCGTCGCGACTGATGGCTTCCATGAGGCGCGCAACAGTGAAGACGAAATGTTTGGGATAGATCGTTTATTGCATGCAGTAGACACGCTGGCCGAACAATCAGCACAGACAATCGCTGATGGGCTATTTCATGCAATTGATCAGTTTAGCGCCGGTCATCCGCAAGACGATGATCAAACCATTATCGTGATCAAAGGAGCCGCAACGTGAGCCTGCAACACAGTGAAGTGATCCGGCTCGATCTGCCGGCCCGCCATGCCTATCTACATTTGCTGAGTGAAACGATAGCCGAATTATTACGGCAGGCAGGTGCATCGAATGAAACTTTGGTCTACAATATACAATTGGCGGCGCATGAAGTCTGTACAAATATTGTCAGCCATGCCTATCGCAATCGTCAGCGTAATGAAGACCGAATTAACGTGACTCTTACGTTCCATCCACAACCACCTTGCCTGGAAATTGAGTTGCATGATAACGGCGAGACGTTTGATCCAGAACTGGTGCCACAACCAAATCTCAGCGAAGCCCAGATACACGGCTATGGTCTCTTCTTAATTCGCCACTTGATGGATCGCGTAATCTATACAGCGCGTTCCGATGGAAACTACTGGCACCTAGTGAAGTATCTAGAACCCGGGAGACCACAATTATGACAACGATTATGATTGTTGATGATTATGCACCCACGCATCGACTTATGAGCTTTGTGCTTGAACAACACGGCTATACGGTTATTACCGCCATCGACGGTGAACAAGCGTTAAGCCGTCTTTATACCCATACTGTTGATCTGGTTGTGACTGATCTCACCATGCCTCGTATGGACGGCATTGAGCTGGTTCGAGCAATCCGGGCCGATGAACGTTATACTCGCTTGCCGATCATTATGATTACCGGTACTGTCAAAGAACAAGACGAGGTAAAGGCAGCAGGTGTTGGGGTAAATGCCTTCCTCACCAAGCCGGTCGATTCGGATGACCTGGTCAACGAAGTTGATCGCTTGCTCCATCAGGAGTCCTCACGGTATGGAGCGTAGCTTCGGCATATTCGATGGCGTGAGACTAGGAAACTTATCACCTGGAACGATAGAAAACAGCACGTGACGTTCTCGTTAACTCCAGATAGCCATACATTCAGCGAAGTGTTAACTTCCAGGCGTACACTGCCTCCGTCAATACGGGTACCGAGTAAGTGTGCAGCACATGTATGAATACGCTAACGGTTGATATTGTTATCTCAACGTATGGACGCGGCACGGCTATTGATGCCACCATCGCTAGTCTCCGTCAGAACACCTATCCCCACTTTACGCTCTGGGTGCTTGATCAGAGTGAAGACGACACGACCGAGCAATGTGTACGAACTCATGCTGAAACTGACGACCGGATTCGATACGTTCGACGGCCAGTCCGCGGTATCTCGGCAACCCGCAACGCTGGTGCAGCAATGGGCAATGCTCCGTACATTCTGTTTACCAATGATGATTGCGTCCTTGATTCCAACTGGATCAGTGCCCTGATCACAGAGTTACAAAACGAACAAATCTGGCTGGCCTTCGGCGCTGTCTTACCTGGACCACATTTGTCGAATCCTGATGAAATTGTTCTAGGCACCTGCAACGGCCTCCGTCGAATATTTCACCACAACTGGTTCAATTTAGGATTTGGTCATGGTCATAATATGGGTGCACGCCGTGAGGCCTTTGAGCGGCTCGGTGGTTTTGATGAACTAATCGGTGCCGGTGCGCCGCTGGGTGCCTGGGAGGAGCGTGATTTGGGATATCGCGCTTTGAAGGCAGGAGGTACGATTGTCTTCACTCCACACGCCATTGCCTACCATCACCACTGGCAGAGCTGGCACAGTGCTCGCCGCAGCTTTCGCGCTTACGGGATCGGTGCCGGCGCAGTTGCAGGCAAATATATGCGCTGCGGTGATCTCGGTGGAATAGTGATCTTGACTGAGTGGTTGTTTAGTCAGGGATTACGCCAGATTGCTTCAGGCATCTTCAAATGGCATCGTCGCGATAAAGTTTTGCTCGGTCTTGATCAGCTTTATTACCCGTTCGTTGGTTTACGCAAAAGCCTTGACTATCAAATTGATCGGGGAACGTGTTGTTATATCGCACCATACCGACTGAGTAACACCGATCGATCACACAAGGGAGTCGTACCGTGACTAGCGAGGTCTCGACCAATACACCGCCACCTTCACCAATCAGTGGGGCACGTATAGCGCGCAATGCTGGCGCTATGATGGCTGCCCAACTGTTGACCTGGGCAATGGCTTTCGTGGTTGCAATTTTTCAACCACGCATCCTGGGGCCATTAGCAATCGGACAGCTTTCGATTGCCTTCTCCATCTGGATGATTGTCGGTGTATTGATCACCTTCGGTATGGATACCTACCTGACCAAAGCAGTTGCCCGTGAGCCACAACGCACCGGTGTGCTGGTCGGTACCAGTTTGGTAGTACGGATCGGTCTGTGGCTCCTTGGCTGTCTAGCTGTATTTGGCTACGACCTGTTTGCCGTCAATGCCGATCCTACGCAAACCGCATTGATCTGGATCATCGGATTGATGACCCTCTTTTCGGTGTTGAGTGGCGGCCTCATCGCTACTCTCAATGGTCTCGAACAGGTTCATTATGTATCGCTGGTCACTGTTTTGAGCAAAATAGTGTTGACGGTTGTGAGCCTTGCCCTCCTGTTTGCCGGGTTCAATGTGATCTGGATCGGATGGGCGAACGTGCTGGCAGCGCTGGTTGCCTTCTTGGGTGATGCCTTTTTTCTCTTCCGCCAACACCGACCACGCTGGAGTATTGATCTGGCAGCCGCTGGCCTGATGCTCAATGTATCAAAACAGTATCTGGTTACTGCACTAACACTGATGGTCTATCAGCAGATTGACCGTTTATTCATCGCTCTGTTCGCCTCTACTGAAGCGGTTGGCTGGTACGGCACAGCCGTTAACCTCTTCGGAACACTCATGTTCTTTCCGATGGCAATTGGAACAGTCATTTTCCCCACGCTGACCCGTCGCTTTGCGGCCGGTCAAGAGCATCTGGCAATGGCCGCACGGCCGATTTTTAATATTATGCTGGCGCTGAGCATACCGATTGGACTAGGATTAGTTGCGATTGCCGAACCGGTTGCGTTGTTGCTGTACGGTGAAGCCTTCCGCCCCACCGGCGTCGTCCTGGCAGTGTTGGGGATCGTTTTGATCTGTACGTATCTTAATACCGTTCTGAGCCAGTTGTTGATTGCAGCCGATCGCACTGCGGCGCTCAATATCATTATGATTGCCGCCACGGTTGCAACGCTTCCTCTCGATGCAATCCTGGTACCTTGGACCAATCGAGTGTTTGCGAATGGCGCATTAGGTGGTGCCCTGGCTTACACGATTACCGAATTGGGCATCTTGATCGCAGCCATTAAAGTGCTGCCAAAAGGAACGCTCGGTGCCCAGAACTGGCGCGTGGGGGTGCTCACCGGTCTAGCCGGAGCTGGGATGCTGCTTGCCATCTGGTGGCTACGCGAGTCGACGTTCTTCTTCTTGGCCGTACCGTTAGGCGCAGCCGTGTATATCGGTCTGGTGTTGGCGTTTCGTGCCTTGCCTGACGACGATCTGACAATCATCAAAGAGGCGCTGAGGAAGTTGATTGCCCGCTTGCCCTTTATAGGTCGTAAGTTGAAACCAGCTCAACCTGAAGCGTAAGACTACCCCTGAATAAACATTCGCCTGTACCATCTTCAGGGGTTGTGCTGCAATGTGCGCCTGACTCCCCTGACATTCTTTTGCTTACCGTGTGGTAGAGAAAGAGAGGTTTTGCCACGCCAGGCAACAGTTTACCCTACACACCGCAAGTCGCACATCGGAGGCTTTTGCGGCTAGGGCAATAGCGTGGGTAAAGAGCATCACCAGCAAATGTGTGATGTTCGTCGGTTTCATTCCGTTTGTGAGCAATTCGGTCATCGTATCTAACCCGAAGCTGAGCACGTTGCACAAATCTTGGCGACGGTACGAAGTGAACTTCAGCGGCTACTCGCTGTCAGCCAACACTCGCCAGAAAGCGCCAACCATCACCACACGACCGAGCATTGTGCCGACAAACAAGACCGCCAAGTCTTTTATCAGGAGTGGCCCTAAATGTAGCAACGTACCGGTCATCGCCTGACCCAATACCCCACCAATCAATGCAGCGATCAACGTTCCCAATCCGGTGAGGAGGCTGAAGATCGCCACGGCAACCCCGCGTTGAGCAGCCGGTGCTCGTGCCATAAGCAGATTACTCAATCCTTGGTTGACGCCCGGCCAGAAGACTCCGGAAAAGATCGCAGTCAACCAGAGGGGCACAATATTTTCTGGCGTCGAGAGAACCCATCCCAATGGGAGCGGAACCGTCCCCAACACACAAGCAGTGACAACCCGTCGGTAGCCATAGCGATCCATCAACCACCCGACAAGAGGTGAAAAAATGAGGGCAACCGCACTGGTTACGATACCGGTCAAGGCCAGCAGCGAGAAATCAAGCTGGAGGGTTGTCAAACCGTAGGCGTTAAAGAATGAGGCAGCAACCCCGGTCACCAATGCCCAACCAGTAGCCAGGATGGCAAAATGCCGAAATGCAGCTTCACGAAGTGGATCAAAAAGGAACGAACCAATACCGCGCCAGTGTACCGGAGCGAGTGGAGGTTCGGGCTGACGAGCAATCAGCAGCGCTGCACCAAAGGCGGCCAATACGGCAATCCCGAAGATCACGGCATACCCTTGTGCGGCGGCGCCTTGAACACGAAAATAATCCAGGATCAACCCCGCACTGTAGATGCTCACCATCGCACTGATTCCCGCCACGGTATTGCGCAAGCCGAAATAGCGCCCTCGTCGATCTGGAGGTACCAGATCGCTCATCCAGCTCAGCCAGGCATTACCGGCCATCCCGTTTAGCCCATACGAACAGCCCAAGGCGATGAAGAACACCGCAAGCTGCCACTCTGTTGGCCAACCGGTAAACGGCAGACAAAGTAGCAACGCCCAAATTGAACGGCCTGCCAGCGCCGAAAAGAGCACAATTGCCCGCCGATTTGCGAAACGTGCTTCGAGGTATGCGCTGAGAAACTGCATCAATTGACCGATAAACGGCAAAGCCCCCAGCAGACCAATTTGAAAATTGTTGGCTCCCAACAAAAGGGCAAATCCACTCAGGAAAACACTCCCACCAATTGCACCGGTAATGCTGATGTGGATATTCGCAACTGCTCCTTCCCAGATCGACAGGAGCAAACCTCGCTGTACTTCGGAGGGTGATAGTGGTTGGGGTGATACGGTAGTCTGTGTGGTCTCGGCGGACGCAACCCGCGCACTAGAGGTTGCCGTTACGATTGTAGGATCAGTGCCAATCATACATGAACCCTCATTTCACAAAAGGCTACTGCCAAAAGGCATTCGGTAACGGTAGCACAACGAAGATGTGCCACAGCTCATCCCTGTCAGAACGATATGCTATAATCGGCTTACAGGTTTATACTGAAAAACTGGCAACCAGTATAAGCGCCGGGAGAAATTAACATGAACGTCATCGATCTCCTTTTCATTGTGCTCTTCTTCGGCGCATTGGCCGTAGGATTCTTTCAGGGCACGATCCGATTAATCATTGTTATTCTCGCATTCTACCTCGGCACCGTGTTGGCCAGTCTCTACTATCAAAGTCTGGCCGACATCTTCGTTCGCGAACTGGGTGGGCAGCGTTTCGTCAGTCAGTATGTCGCTTTTGCTCTCATCCATCTGTTCAGTTTTATTGTGCTGACATGGGTTGGTGTATATAGCTTTCGTTATGTACATACACCACACCATCTTGAAATGGTAGACCGTATCATCGGTACGGCATTGGGGGTGATTATCGGCGGCATGATTCTGGGATTATCGGCAGTACTCCTCTGGAATCTGTTTATTGTACGTGGTTTTGCTAATATTGATTACCCAATTACGCAATGGTTAGGAGGACAAATCGGCGCATCACTGATGTTACGCTTCTTCGCTAACGCTATCTTGCCCAGCCTGTATGAAATCATCGATCCATTCTTGCCGGACGCAGCACGCATCATTTTTCAAGTTCAATGATCCACCTGTAGCCCGATGGCAGACATCCGTTATCGGATTAGTCTGGAAGCGGAACAACATTTTACAGGTACGAGTGTTGGTATGTCGATCCCGGAATCTACGCTCATCACACTTGAATTCGACGTTATTCGCAGTCGTCTAGCGCAATATACCGCTTTTTCAGCCTCGCGTGAACTGGCCTTAAGTCTGACTCCAGCCACCGATCTGGCTGAAGTCCGCCGACGGCAGGCGCTTACGGCCGAGGCCCGCTTGTTGCTGGAAGAGTGGCCGGAGTTGAGCATCGGTGGTGCCCGCGATGTGCGACGGGCAGCGCTCCATGCTGCCCGCGGCGGTATTCTTGACGGAACGACCCTCCGTGAGGTGGCAATAACCTTGCAGAGTGCGGCGTTCGTCCGTCAACGGTTGAGTCGCCTCGATGCACGCTTTCCCCTCTTGATCGATCTGGCTCATACTCTACCGCCATTGCCGGCTTTGATTGACGCCATTGAGCGAGCAATCGACGAGGATGGTCAGGTTGTGGATAGCGCCAGCCCTACCCTTGCCCGGTTACGCCAGGAAGTCCGCGTCGCTTTTAACCGCCTACAAGAACGGCTGCAAAGTATGATCCATTCCAGTGCCCTGGCCGGTGCGCTTCAGGAACCAATTATTACGGTACGCAATGGTCGATATGTGATTCCGGTGAAGGCCAGCCATCGCCGTGAAGTGCGCGGCCTGGTACACGATCAGTCGGGATCGGGGGCTACGCTCTACATTGAGCCGCTAGCCATTGTTGAATTGAATAACCGCTGGCGTGAATTGCAGTCGGCTGAAGCCGAAGAGGTACAGCGTATCCTGGCCGCTTTGTCAGAGCAGGTTGGTGCAGCAGCCAGTTTGATTAGCAGCACGGTTGATACGCTGGCAAAGATTGATCTGGCTTTTGCACTGGCTCGTTATGCGATTGCTACTAACAGCACTGCCCCCGAAATCGTAGACTGGCGACCCGATGACCCACCACCCGCCGAGCCGCCGTTATACCTGACTCGCGCCCGCCATCCATTGCTACCTGCTGAAAAGGTCGTACCTATTGATCTCTGGTTGGGAGGCGAGTTCTCACTGTTGCTGATCACCGGCCCTAATACCGGTGGGAAAACCGTGGCACTGAAGACAACCGGCTTGCTGGCGCTGATGGCACAAGCCGGTATGCAGCTACCTGCGGCGCAACCGTCGCGTTTGCCGGTCTTTCAATACATTTTTGCCGACATTGGCGACGAGCAGAGCATCGAACAGAGTCTGAGTACCTTCTCGTCGCATATGGCAAATATCATTCGTGTGCTGAATACACTGGCAAACGCTCAACAGGAACCGGTCATCAGCGACGATCATAAACTATTCGCGCATCATCGACCGGCAGCACTGGTACTCTTCGACGAGCTAGGCGCCGGTACCGATCCGGTTGAGGGTGCTGCCCTGGCGCGAGCGATCATTGGCCGCCTGCTCGAATTGGGGGTGTTGGGCATTGCGACCACGCATTACGCTGAATTAAAGGCATTTGCGTATGCTACGCCGGGTGTTCAGAACGCATCGGTTGAGTTTGATGTCGAAACCCTGGCGCCCACCTATCGCTTGAATATCGGCATCCCTGGTCGTTCAAACGCGCTGGCAATTGCAGCACGGTTAGGGCTAGACCCGGTACTCATTGAACAGGCCCGGTCATACATTGACCGCAAAGAGGCACAGGTTGAAGACTTGCTGGCCGGGATTCAGCGTGAACGGGCTGCTACTGCTGCTGAACTGCAACGCGCTGAAGAGCTACGGATCGACGCCGAGCGCTATCGTGATCGGTTGGCTGCTGAACAACAGGCCTTTGCTGCCGAACGCGAAGCGGCCCTCGCTGCTGTACGTCAAGAGATTGAAGCTGAACTGCGCGAGGTACGACAGCAATTACGGCGGTTACGCGAAGAGTTCCGTACCGTGAACCTGTCGCGTCAGTGGCTGGAAGAGGCAGAGAAGCGGCTGGCGGCCACGGCTGAACAGGCGCAGAAGGCGATAGATCACCTGCGTCAGCAGGCAACGCCGGTAGCGCCACCGCTAACTGAACGACCACTTCGCGTTGGCGATGTAGTACATGTCGCTTCAATCGGGCTGAGCGGCGAGATCGTTGCCATCGATGAGGAAGACAATACGGCTACCGTGCAAGTAGGCGGCTTCCGCATGACCGTCAACCGCAACGAATTGAAACCTGCCAATGGGCAGTCGGCAACTGATCAACGCTTTACGCCATCGAAGCGAGACGTTCAGCTTCCCGCACCGACCGATGTATCGATGACCTTTGACATACGAGGCTGGCGGGTATCGGAAGTCAATACACGCCTTGATCGATATCTTAACGACGCTTATCTCGCCGGTCTGCATCAAGTTCGCTTGATTCACGGCAAAGGTACCGGTGCCTTACGACAGGTTGTACGTGAACTTCTTGCCAGTCATCCGCTGGTGGCCTCGTTTAGTAGCGGTGGTCGCGACGGTGGCGATGGCATAACGATTGCGACCCTGGTTGATTAGGAACGAACCTCACCGAACAGCGGCTTGTACAGATTGAGACGCCGTGGCATAGTCGTTCATCGGCGTCTTATTGTGCATCCAAGCGCAGCGCAACCCAGTTCAAAGTCACCGCTTGAATCAAAAACACCGGTTCAGCACCGGTGTCATAGTGGTGGGCCCCGTGGGACTCGAACCCACAACCGATTGATTAAGAGTCAACTGCTCTGCCAATTGAGCTAGAGGCCCGCTGAAAATATACAACAACCCTGGCAAATTGTCAAACCGGTCACTTGTCGTAACGAGCGGGATTTTGTACAATGGCCGTGTCTCACAATGAGCCGGGTAAATAATCCTATGCCAAACGATCGCTATTACCAGGAATATGGTCCTATCTATCGCCGCCGCGTCAGGCAAGGTCTCACCTCTGCTGATGAAGAACGAACTCCGGAAGCGTCACGCCGACCGCGAACGCGCCGACCGCTACGTCATCGGCGACGTACACCGCTATGGGTCTGGTTTGTGATCGTTGGGTTTTGCTTCGTCGGGTTTCCCCTCGGCATGATCTACGCGATTGATGTCATATACCCTGAGACCATCTTGCCGGGGGTTTCGATACGGGGTGAACCGGTCGGCGGCTATTCGCGGGCCGATCTCATTATCGAATTACGCCGGCGCTATCGTGCGTTTGAACAGCGACCGGTCACGCTTACGTTTCGTGATCGAAGCTGGCAACCAACCCTCACCGATTTGGGAGTTACATTCGATATCGAACAGCTCGTGAATAACGCTTTTACCCTTGGACGCAGCGGCGATCCGTTTACTCGGTTGTATGAACTCTGGTTGCTCTGGCGCGAAGGTGTCGATCTGACACCCCGCCTGACGGTCGATCTCGCCCAGACTCAGCGTTATTTACTAGGTCTGGCTCCGCACATTGAGCAGATACCGACCGATGCTGTCCTCAGCCTGGCCGATGCCCGCGTCGTTGGTCAACCCAGTCGGCCTGGCACGCAACTGTTGGTCGATGCCACAGCAAATGATGTGCTGCTGGCAATCCGGCAATTGCAGCCCCAGACCGTCGTGATGCGTACTCGTCAGCTCACGCCTCTGATTGATGACACCGATCTGGTGATTGCCCAACAGATTGCCACACAGTTACTGCGCAGCCCTCTCGAACTAAAGGTAGCAGACCAAACGATCATCTGGACACCAGAACGTCTGGCTGAATTACTCCAGGCGACTCCCATTGAGGGTCGGTTGGCGATTCAGGTACATTCCGAACGCCTGAACCGTGCGGTGGAAGGATTAGCGCAAGTTATCGATTCCGGAACGGCTGAACCACGACTGCGTTTCAGCGATGGACGACTGCGCATTGTTGCTGAAGGACAGGCCGGACGACGGCTGCGCCAGGCTGAGGCGGTAACGGCAATCACCAACCTTCTTACGCAACCATCACCGATCACGCGCACGCTTGTCTTACCGATTGAACAGATCGAACCCCACATTACCGCCGAAACGCTCGATAGTCTTGGCATTGTCGAACTGGTTGCTGAAGGACGCAGCAGTTTTGCCGGTTCAGCACCGTATCGAATTACCAACATTCGCGCCGGCGCCGCCCGTATGAATGGTGTGCTCATTGCACCAGGTGAAGAATTTTCTTTCAATCGCCAGTTAGGCGAAGTAAACGCGGAAAATGGTTTTGTCGAGGGTTACGCGATTATCGGCAATCGAACCCAACTCGAATGGGGCGGGGGAGTATGTCAGGTAAGTACAACCGTGTTCCGGGCCGCCTTCTGGGCCGGCCTTCCGATTACCGAACGTCACGCGCATTCGTTCTACATCAGTTGGTACGACCGCTTTGGTCTCGGCCCTAACGGCGATGGTCAGGGTCTCGATGCGGCTATATTCACCGGCGTACAAGACCTCAAGTTCGTGAACGACACTGGTCACTGGCTGTTGATGCAGACCAGTATTGACGAGCAAGCGCAGGTATTGGTCGTCCAACTGTACGGCACTCGTCCCAAGCGAGAGGTGCGGATCGAAGGCCCAATAATTACCAACGAGGTACGTGCTCCGAGCGAGCCGGTGTATATCGATGATCCTTCGTTACCACGCGGTACCTTGCACCAGACTGATGTCGCACGGAGTGGCCGTGATATTTCTATCTATCGCATCGTGACCGATACCAATGGTCAAGAGCGACGTGAGTTATTCTTTACCCGCTTTCGACCCTGGCCCAATATCTTTGTTCGTGGCACGAGATGAAGAGCAGCAACTGTGATGAATCCTTCTACCGTACAACTTAACAGGAGCAGCCATAACTTGCCAGTTCTTGTGATGATGGCGCGCCGGCCTGAAGCCGGGCGGGTCAAAACCCGTTTGTGCCCACCACTGACAGCAGAGCAGGCGGCGATGCTTTATACGGCCTTCTTGCACGATCTGGTTGAATTGTTACGTCGTATACCGGCAGTGCACCTTCTTATTGCGTACACCCCAGACACGGCTGGCGATTATTTTGCTGCACTTGCCCCCGACATTGCCCGCCGTCCTCAGCGTGGTATCGATCTGAGCGCAAGGCTCGCTACTATCACTACCGATCTCTTCGACGAAGGCGCGCCGGCAGTCGTCGTCATTGGAAGCGATAGCCCGGCACTCCCGGCGGCATCCATCGAAGAGGCCTGTGCCGCCTTGACGAACGGCGCCGATCTGGTGTTAGGGCCAGCCGATGATGGTGGCTACTATCTGGTGGGCTTACGTCAATCAATGCCGGTCTTGTTCACCAACGTTGTTATGAGCACAGCCACGGTATTGCACGATACGCTGGTGATCGCCGAACAACTTGGTCTGCGTACCACCCTGCTTGCTCCGTGGTACGATGTTGATACATTTGCCGATCTCAAACGGCTATACGACGATCCGGCGCCATTGCCGCATACACGCCCCTTGCTCAACCGGATTTTCGGGACATGAGAAGAACATTGCCGTGCCACGACGCACAAGGTTGCTGGTACACTTGCCCATCCTGACCAAGACGACCACAACCTGAACGAACGCTATCGCAACGGCGCCAGATCAAAGCGTATTCGCGGTATCGGTCGCTGCCACTCCGAGATACTTTCGCCAATAACCCGACCACCCATCCGCAGGTAGAAACCCACGGCATTCGGATCAGCATCCAGTTCCATCTGGGTTACACCATGAGCATGACATTGAGCAATAGCGTGCTCAAATAACGCTCGTCCTATTCCGCGACCGATCCACGATGGAATAACCCAGAGGTCTTCAAGGATCGCAGGTGAACGATCTGTAAGCAACCGATACCATCCAATCGCTTGCTGAACGTTATACGCTACATAGACCGGTGAATGAGCAATGTCCATCGGTGAGATAATCGGTGAAGCTGCCCATGCGGCGATAAGGTGTTCGGGATACCCCCAGTAACTTTTTGCTGCTACCGCAATAAACTTGAGCGTCGCAGCATCGTGCGGTTGCGCACGAACAATTTCAATCGCTGACATAATATTCAGAATCTGGTTGTATAAACCCGGCTGTGCAGATTATACCAGAACACTCCTTCCATACCAGAGACTGCGAGCCTATCCAAAACATTTCTGAGAGCACTGCAAAAACTCACCACGGAGCACACAGCGTACACAGAGCGTGCAAGGTTTATGAATAAAGAGCGCATGGAAGAAAAATGTTCACAACCCTCTGTTCAATGAACGATAACATTATCTTTCGTCTCTGCGATCTCCGTGGTCTCTGTGGTGGAAAGATCACCTTTTTGCAGTGGAGTCATCTCTGTTTCGAGAGACGAAGGTCATCCTTTACCCGTACTCATTGGAACGCAGTAGGGCTGAGGTATGCCAATGGCTGAAAGGCCAATGTGATGCCCGTTGTACACACCATGGTTGACGACAAATGACAAACCAATGATTGACTTGTCAAAATCACGAACAAACGCGATAATGCTCGAAAAGAAGCAAAGCAAAGGAACACTCGATTATGTCATCACCCAAACCAGAATCCGGGCCGCACATTGGCGAATTCATTGCCATAATGGCGCTCATGACATCACTGGTTGCCCTCTCCATCGACTTAATGCTTCCCGCACTGGCCGATATTGGCACCGACCTCGGTTCGCCACACGCAAACGCCAACCAACTGGTGGTCACAATGGTGTTTGCAGGATTAGCGATTGGTCAACTGGTATATGGCCCGCTTTCAGATAGCACCGGGCGCAAACCGGCGATCTACCTGGGGTATGCTGTCTTTGGGCTAGGTTCGTTACTAACGATTCTGGCGGCCAATTTCCCCATGATGTTAGCCGGGCGTCTCCTGCAAGGATTGGGAGTGGCCGGACCGCGAGGTGTTTCTATTGCACTGATCCGCGACCGCTTTGCCGGGCGAGAAATGGCACGGGTGATGTCATTTATGATGGTCGTATTCATCGTGGTACCAATCATTGCCCCGGCATTGGGACAGGCCATCCTACTTGTTGCCGCGTGGCGAACCATCTTCGTCTTTCTGCTAGGGATAGGAGTTGTATCACTGATCTGGTTTGGGATACGGCAGCCAGAGACCCTCGCACCGCAGCGAAGGGCTCCGTTGTCGGTGAGGCGGATGAGTCGTGCCTTGCACGAAGTCATCCGCAATCCTACTGTCCTCGGTTATACGCTGATGGCTGGAACAGTAGCAGCTATGCTTCAGGCTTACCTCGCCTCAGCACAGCAGATATTTCAAATCCAGTATGCACTGGGGCCACTCTTTCCACTATTCTTTGCCATCAATGCCCTGGCAATAGGTCTGGCCTCGTTCGTCAATGGGCGGCTGGTAATGCGATACGGAATGCACCTGCTGGTAAAGATGGCGCTCTTTGCACTGTGTGGACTGACTATTCTTTTTGCCGGCACAACACTGGTAACCAACGGACAGCCGGAGCTGTGGATGTTGATGGCGTATCTCATCCCATGCTTTTTCTGTATGGGGATTCTTTTCGGCAACATGAACGCCCTGGCGATGGAACCGCTCGGCCATATTGCCGGTGTTGGCGCAGCCGTTGTGAGTTCGCTTTCCACCTTTGTCGCTATTGCACTGAGCGCAGTTATCGGTCAATCGTACAATGGCACTGCAACACCGCTAGCGGTCGGCTTTGCTATTCTGAGCCTCATGGCGTTAGGCCTGATGCATTGGAACGAAGGAATGCAACATGCTCCTGCCCCCGATTCTGAACCAATGTAACCTTGACGGAAGGGCTTGTCTGTGGTATGGGCTACATGTGCAAGAAACACGGCATGCTCTCCCCCGGAATTAGTGTCATCCACCGCAGTGAGTGCAAACAGTTTGCACTCATACATTGATATTCACATAGCACGGTCTATAGACATACATTCGCTGTAACCTCTTCTGCGTTCAAGATAGCCAGGAGCTGGCAGCGTTTTCATTGCTCTTACTGTAAAGAGAGCCACCTCTCCGTACCTCCTTTACTTTCCGGTAGTGGAATGAAGAGCGTTGAACCCCCGCTCGTACCGGCACGGTGACGGCCATTACTGCCACGAAACGCCTACCATCAGTGATGGTTGCCTCTTATTTCATTCGTCTATGGAAGGAACCAAGGCAGTTGCCGGTAACATCATCGCTCGCAGAACTGATATGTATAAAACTATTGACATTACTGTGCAAAGATGGTATCATAACTTTGCAAAGCATTAACAAACCAGAGATAGGAGAATCTCATGATTAAAGTAGGACGACGCTGCCACATTGAAGGGGTAACCCCTGAGCAAGTATTTACCACACTCTCTAACCCAGCCCTCATTAGCCAGATTTTGCCGCGTGTTCAGAAGACTGAGTTACACGACCGTGACGATGTTGCCCGTCATGCAAAGCTTGTCACCTACATGTCGATGGGTGGCCTGTTCGGAACCATTCGCTGCGAAGGCGATCTGACGTGGCAAGACAACCGCGAGATCGTGTTTACCGTTCGCACACCTTTGCCTGTTGAGACACGCTGGGTAATCAGTCCGGCAATCAACGGCACCGATATTCAGGTGGTGATGGGAATTGATCTGAAACCACTTCTTGGTGCAATGGCAGCATTTGTACCAGAAAAGACCGTAGCAGACATGTTAGGTTCCGATCTTGAAACAGCACTGCGTGGAGTTGCTCGACAGACGCGGCAGACTATTTCATCGCGCGCCGCTGCGTAATCATTGCAATCTCCTATCTCTGGTATAATCGCAGAGCACCTGCTAACAGGTGCTCTGCGATCTTTTTATACCGCTCCGGCAGATGCGTCGGGGGAGCCTATGATTGACCTTATGCAGATTGGGCTTGGGTTCGTGCTCAGCATTGTGATTGGCGGGATTGCTTTTGCCCGGCGTTCGCTGAGTGAAAGTGGCTGGTTGGGTGCTATCCTGGTCGGAACACTCACGTTTGGGTTTGGTGGTTGGCCCTGGGGTCTGACCCTCATCGTCTTCTTCGTCAGCAGCAGTATCCTCTCACACTACAAGGAATCGATTAAAGAACGCCGCGCAGCAGAAAAGTTTGCTAAAGGTGGACGGCGTGACTTTTTTCAGACAGTTGCCAACGGCGGTCTGGGTGCGCTGTGTGCCGTTGCGTATGCGTTGGGAAATCAGCCTCCAGCTCTCCTGGCAGCGTTTGTCGGGCTGATGGCAACCGTAACCGCTGACACCTGGGCGACCGAGCTAGGGGTGTTAAGCCCGCATCAGCCACGCCTGATTACGACTCGCCAACCTGTTCCACCAGGTACGTCAGGTGGAGTGACACTCATGGGTACGACCGCAGCCGCAGCAGGTGGATTGTTGATTGGGATAACGATGTTTCTGTTCAGTTGGCTAACGTTACCCGACGGCTCCCTTCCCTGGTGGATGATTGTGGCAGGATTACTCGGTGGATTGGGCGGCGCACTGTTTGACAGTCTGCTCGGCGCAACGGTACAGGCGATTTATGTCTACCCCGACGGGCGTGAGACCGAACGTCGGATCGCCCGCGATGGAACACCTAATCGCTTCCTTCGCGGCTGGCGCTGGATGGATAACGATCTGGTCAACCTGATTAGCTCAATCGGCGGCGCTGTTATTGCGATAGGCATTGCCGCCCTGGCAGGTGTGCTCTGAACCGGCACTTATGTTCTTCAGCCATTTGCAACGATGGTTGCCCGGCATCTGAACAACAGGGACGGATTCTAAACCCGTCCCTATTATTGCACTCAGCGGCTCCGCCGTAACAAAACCAGCCCGGCAACGATCAATAACAGTGGGAAGAGCAGCGATAGGTTAACACCCAACTGTTCCAGCAAGATAATACCACCTACCCCTATCAAGATCATACCGAGTAAACTCCAATTACGACGGCGTGATGGCGGTGGTGAAAGCTGAACCGTCTCGCCGGTGGCCGGCCCACCAATCGGCTGCCCGGTAAGCGGGTCAAAGCGATACGAGGGATCGGGCGCGTACCCAACACGCGCCTGCCCACCCACTTGACTCTGACCAACAAAGACCTCCTGGTTTACCGGCATCGCACCAGCAGCAGTCGGCATAGAAGGAGTAGGTGGTGTATCCTTCGGCATAATCAACCATAAGACCAGGTAGATTGGCAGGCTAATCCCATTAATGAAAAAGACTAGCACAAAGATCAGGCGAACAATCACCGGATCAACCGCAAAGTAGCGCGCTAATCCGCCACAAACGCCCCCAATCATACGATCAGTGCTGCTACGTGTAAGTCGAGTCTGCATGTATCGGCTCCTTCTAGCCAGGTCATAACGAGTATGTTTATTCATTCTGTCAATTTGACGAAAGTTCTACCAATTGGTTGCAGCTCTGACTGTTATCAAATCTGAAAATAGCGTGGCCGCGCCTATGGCATCACGTCTCTTGCATCCGCCAGTTAAAGGCTTGCACGATTCGCAGGTGCTAAATGCACTTATGCCAATGCAGTTACTCAGCACTTGGTAGCATCATACTGACTGCGGCGCACACCAATCCCTTTTGTTCACCGCCTTCCTCGCACTGACGCCTGCGTTTGGTGAGTGGAACATGGGTTTCACCGCTAAAATGCGTGGCTAGAACGATGGTAACCTGAACAAGGTGAGAGTGCTGTAGACTGCTGAAGCTACGCTTCAGCAGCCCAAAGAGCGACCCGCTTGCCGACAATTCGGTCACGCAGCACGCAGCAACATCCATGCCAACTGCGGGAAGGAGTTTGGCACTACCATCACCGCTACACAGATTGATCCCGCCCTTGTGATTGCATCCTGGCCCGAATCTGCATCAGCGCATCACGATAGACCGGGAACGTATCGTGCCACAACACCATGCGTACCAGCGTCGGCGTCTGATGTGTTTGCAAATCATCAATGATCGCACGTAATACCAGCGGTGCAGCTCGATCAACCGGAAAGCCATAAATACCGGTTGCGATACTGGGAAAAGCAATACTTTGCAGACCATACTGACGAGCCAGAGCCAGACTTGAGCGGTAAGCACTGATTAACAATCGATCGGCCTCTTCTGGCGGATAGTGTTGAAAGATCGGCCCGACCGCGTGAATAATGTAGCGGGCCTTAAGCGCAAATCCTGGTGTGATCCGGGCTTGCCCGGTTGGACACGGCGCCACCGCAGCGCAGGCCTGTTGTAGCTCAACAGGACCGGCAGCACGGAAAATAGCGCCGCACACACCACCACCCTGTAGCAACTGCTCATTCGCTGCATTCACAATCACATCAACATGCTGGGTCACAATATCGCCCGCGACTAATTCGAGCCGTGAGTGACCGATTGATAATTCTACCGTGTCGTTCATACCCTTCCTCCTTCCCACACGTCTCCATCTCTCTTACCCCGAAGCGTGTGGAAGATTAGAACCCGCTCCTACCGTGCGCCGACGACACTGATCGGCGCACCAACGAGTGGCCTGGCCGCAGACCACGGTCGAAACAGGAAACTGCTGCTCCTACCCACATTTCTCTTCCACCTTCTCTCCTCACCGCTGCCGGATAGTTTGACACAATTTTACCCATGAGCCTTACGATCCTGGTATAATAGTTTTACAAGGTGCGTCAGATATGTTAGGATTCAAGCAAACACATTCACGAACACAGGAGGAGAGAACTATCGAGACCGGAATGATTGCTCGCCGCATCGTCGAGCTGGTCGAAGACAAGCAGGCACACGATATTATCCTGCTTGACATTCGCTCGCAGACAACGATTGCCGATTATTTTATCATCTGCACCGCCGATAACGACCGACAAATGCGCACGATCATCGACCACGTTGACGAGAAGATTGCAATTGAGCACGGGCTAAACCCGCGGATGGAAGGCAGTGCTGACACTGGCTGGGTTGTGCTCGACTACCGCGATATTGTGGTACACATTTTTAGCCAGTACCAGCGTGAATACTACCGGTTAGAGCGTCTCTGGAGCAAAGCGATACCGGTGGTTGTAGTACAGTGAGGAAACGTATGGGCAAGGAGACTGCACGACGCAGAGCAGCGTCGCGGCGTAAACGGTTTGTTCTGTTCGCCAGTGGGGCAGCGCTTGGTAGTGCAATAGGCCTGCTCGTCGGTTCAGTACTGACGTTCTGGATCGGTGAAGGTGCTGCCCGCGCCATTCAGCGTGGCCTGCGTCGGCTAGGCGGCGATGATGGACGACCGCATTTCGACCTGCTAATGCAGTAAGGCATACTGAAATGGGTAACGATGAGGTTGCCGGCAGGGGATGCTCTCCGTTTGTCTGGGCATAGAGGCAACTCTGGCGTTGTTGTGCGCCAGAGTTGTTTGTATTCACGAAAGGCAGCGATATGGATCTGGCAGGAAAAGTTGCGATTGTTACCGGTGGTACCGGCGGCTTAGGCGTTGCGGTGGTAGAGCGTCTGCTAATGGCTGGTGCTACTGTTATAATCCCCTACGTGTATCAAGATGCCTTTCAACGTCTGGCAGAACGATTGCCGGCGGTGATCGGCATCCAGCTCGATCTCACCGACGAAACGGCAACACGCTCTGCATATACGACGATTGCCAATGCTCATGGCGGCATTGATATTCTGGTTAACGCCGCTGGTGGCTTTGCCGGTGGTGAGCCGGTACATCAGACCTCGTGGGAACTCTGGCAATCGCAAATCGATATCAATCTGAAAACGGCAGTTATCTCGTGTGCGGCAGCCATTCCACACCTGATTACTCGCGGTGGCGGCGCTATTGTCAATGTCAGTAGTCGTACTGCTACACAATCCGGTGCCAACCTGGCTGCTTATGCCACAGCAAAACGGGCTGTCTTGCAATTAACGGAAGCCCTGGCAGTCGAGTTACGTCCACACAATATCACGGTCAACGCTGTCTTACCAAGCGTGATCGACACACCGGCTAATCGTGCAGCAATGCCAAAAGCAAATTATGAGGTATGGGTTAAACCCGCCGAGATTGCCGAGGTAATCCATTTTCTGGTTAGCCCTGCCGCCAGAATCATTAGCGGAGCAGCGATACCGGTGTATGGGCAGGCGTAGGAGTAAGTTGACAATGGACTACACCTTCTCCTACAATCAGCCATAGCCGCGCTGCCCGACGACAACAGCGTCAGTCCGTCCGTGCCAGGAAGGGAATGGTTGTGTCCATGGAAACTCAGGGTCTGTTCCGCGAACTTAACGATCTCCGTCACCGTTATGCGATGCTCGTGCGGGCGCTACGCCTGATGATTTACGACTATGATGTCGCCACCGGCACGATTACCTGGAGCGGTGAAACTGAACACGTGTGTGGACGCTCGATCAACGAGCTTGATGGCGGAATTGCGCAATGGGAAGCGCTCATCCATCCCGAAGATCGTGAACGGGCCGTTCACCTGTTGGGTGAAGCCGAAGCCAGCCTGAGTGAATACGACATTGAGTATCGCTTTGCCCATAAGAACGGCTCGTATGTATGGATTCTCGACCGTGGCTACTTTCTGGTCGGGCCTGACGGTAAGGCAGCCCGGATGGTCGGGATGATGCAGAACATCAGCGATATTAAGGCGATTGAGTTTGAGCGCCTTCAGATGCAGGAAGAGATTATTGCTGCCCAAGAGCGGGCATTACGTGAGTTGAGCACGCCGTTGGTGCCGATTAGCGATCAGGCGGTAGCGTTGCCACTAGTGGGATCAATTGATCAACGCCGCGCCGGGATGATTATCGAGACCTTATTAGAAGGGGTTGCTGCCCGTGGGGCCGAGATTGTGATCATTGACATCACCGGTGTAACGACGGTCGATACCTTTATCGCCGATGCTCTGATTCGGGCAGCACGGGCAGTACGTCTGCTTGGTGCTCAGGTGGTGTTGACGGGGATCAGCCCTGAAGTCGCACAGACGCTGGTCAGTCTTGGCGCAGATTTAAGTGTCTTCGAGACCCGTGCGACGTTGCAAGATGGGATTGCACTGGCGATGAATGGTGTCACGCGCAGTAGATTGAACGAGCGTGACAACGAACGTCGGTATTAGTGCCGATCCAAATAACCATCTCACGATGTAACGGATGAAACCCATCAATAGATGTACGGGCGCAGCGGTGCTGCGCCCCAACCAATCTTCTCCTACGACAGGAAATGTCGGATCGGTGCGCCGTAACCATCGTCGTGGACACCGGTAGGGGAGAGGCGGCAACTCGTCCCTATTGATGATCGATTATTCGGCCAGGCGCTTAATAGCAGTCGAGTTGATAACATCTGTCCTTTGGCCAGGGTTTCCAAATCTGGATGCTCTATCATCGGTGTATCAGACACCCAGGCCGGTCTTGAACTACAGTAGAAACATGCGTTGCCCCAACCGCTCTGGCAAAGAGCGGTCGGTTTGTGTAGCGCATCAGGGAGACGTTTGACACTACTCTTAGAAAAACAGCTTTGCAAAGCGCAAGATACCCTGACTCCAGGGAACACGGTGCGATACACCGGTCTGCTGACCGAACTTATGCGCATTTTCGACATACCATTTGAAATTACGCACCAGTGCCTCTTTGTTCGAGTATTTTGGTGTAAAGCCTAATACCCGCTCGGCCTTTTCTACCGACACAAACGAGTCTTCGGTAACGGTACCGTAAGCCCATTTGTAGACTGGCGATAATTTCAGTTTTTCCAGAATCGCCAAAGCCCAGACCATTGGTGCTGCCGGAAAGGTAATAATCTTCTTACCATAACCCGCAGCATCGAGCACTGCTTGAAAATCCTCTTTGATGGTTCCGAACTCTTTTGCACCGATGTTGAAGGTATCGTTGACCCGATCACGATCAAGGCGTAGGCAAAGAACAATTGCCTCACAGAGGTCTTCAACATCGAGCAACTGATAGCGATTTTTGCCATTTCCCGGCAAGGGGAAGTTCCGCCCATCCATCGCCCAGTCGTACAGCATAGCGAAGATGCCTAACCGTTCGGGACCAACGAACGATTTCGGGCGGAGAATCGGAACACACATTCCGGCCCGGCGAAATTCGAGACACAGCTCTTCGGCTTTGACTTTCGCCTCGCCGTAAGGGCCAACACCACTGAGCGGATCGGTCTCCAACAGTGGATGATGATCGGGAATGCCGTACACTGCCGTTGAGGAGATATGGACCACCCGCTCAACGCCGTGCTCACGCGCCGACTCGAGGACATTGCGTGTACCGTCAATGTCGGTTGAGAAGATGTCAGCCGGTGAATAGAGTGGGAGAGCGGCTGCGGTATGAACTACAAAGCGCACATCTTTCATTGCCCGGTCTACCGCTGCCCGGTCGCGAATATCGCCGGTATGCTCTTCGATCTGATTGCGTTCGGGATAATCGAAAGGAGCAATATCGAGCGAACGGACAAGATACCCGTGCGCCAGTAAGTAACGGGTGAGATTGATCCCCAGAAAACCGGCGCCTCCGGTGATTAAAACACGATCAGCCATAGCTTTTCATTCCTACTATTGTTGTAGTAAGGCCCTGATCAAGGCCCCACGTGCGATTATACCCGATAGTCGGCCATCGGGATCAACCACCGGCAGTCGTTCAGCTTGATGGACTAACAACTGCTGTGCAGCCAGACTAAGCCCGGCATCAAGTGCAACTGTCGGCAGTGACGGCTCTACCAGTTCATCTATCGTTTGCCGGGCACCGGGTAGAGCAGTGACCGGCGTTGGCTGAGTACGACGTAATGCCGCCAGGAGCAGGTTCCGTTCATCACCTTGCACATACGACAACACCCGCGTGAGTCGTAACACACCGACCAGCCGTTGCTGATCATCAACTACAAATGCCACGTGACCGGGTGCAGTGATTAAGATCGCCAGAGCTGTGGCCAGCGATTGACCAAGCGCAACTCGGGCAGTAGCCGCCTGCATGACCATACGTACCCGCACTTCACCCTGCTCGGTGGAGGTTGACTGTTGTGCCGCTGCCTGTAAGATTTCGTGGTGACCAAACATCCCAACGAGCCGCCCCTGTTCATCAACCACCGGCATCTGGGTATACCCCCACTCGATCATCACTGCCAGTGCCTGCGTGATCGGCGTCGTCTGTGCAACACCCCGCACATCACGATTCACAATTTCGCCAACGGTACGGCCTTTCAACGACGCTAGCACTGCTGTGCCCTCTGCTGGTTCTAATACCTTGAGCAGTTCCGGCGCCAGGCGCAACCCGGCCCGCCATGCCAGCTCGCGAGGAGAAATAACGCCAATCACAGCATCATTGTCGATCACCGGTAACAATTCGCTGCGACCGGCTACAAAATGCTCTAACACCCCAATCAGTGGAGTGTCAGGTGTGATGATCCTAGACGGTTGCTGCATCAGTTCAGACACCATCTCAACATCAAATGGCCCACTTGGGCGCAAGATGCCCTGCGCTACGTCCACCGGCTCAACCGTGATCAGCGCACGCGGTGCAAGTTCGCTGATATACGGTAACAGACGTTTAATTCGCCCAACCGAATCAACCCACTCGATAACTATTGGCTGACGTTCAGCTTCTGGCGCAACCTGACGTTGTGGCCCGAAGCCGGTTAATGCAGCCAACACTGTCGCGCCGGTTGCGCCACTCTGCCGCAAAATGGCAAGCACTGCTTTGTACAACGGTCGATCACCAGCCCAATCCTCGCCATTCAAGTATATGCGCACCCGTTGGATTGCTGATTTCGTCATTGCGTGCTCCTTCCCTGATGGGATGGCAGATTTCCCGACGTAACGAGGCACCCCAGGTAATGTGATCTGCTCTCTATCGTGCTCGATAACAGACATTCTGCAATAGCCCAAAGGTCACTCTTGACAAATGAGATTTTAATGAGAATCATAAGGCTATATCGTTGTATCGCACTAGTTATGTTCATTGGAGGCCGCTATGAGCCGAGAACTTACCCTCATCGGCGTGTCCGGATCGCGAACCGGACAACAGATTGTGGTCAATCGGCGTAGCATGGTGATTGGCAGTGCCCGTCAGTGTGACATTGTGCTTTATGATCGGCAAGTGCTAGAGCGCCATGCTGAGATTGCCCAGGCACTTGAGCGATGGTTTGTGACACCACTCGACCATAGTGCTCTGGTTGCCCTCAATGGTCAGCGGATCAATTCTCGCCAACGGCTGAACCACGGCGATCTGCTGTCGATAGGCAGCGCGACCTTTAAAGTTGCCGACCGCTAACCAGAAGTACCTCCCATGGACAGGACATCCTCGGTGATGGAGGGTGTCCTGTTCTTTTACTTCAGAAGCCAACATCAATGATCGTGCGCCCGGTCCGATCTTGAAAGAAGCCTACTCCATCTTGAATTAGCCCGACGTAGAAGCCCATCCGTGTTTCGCGCTGTAAAATACGCACTCGCCCAATAACCTCGGCCTCCTCACCAGGGTAGAGAAAATCTTCGACGAAGGGCTGCGCCCACGCTTCGGGGGGACGGGGTGAAATAGCCCAGCGGTACGGGTATCGCTTTGGGCCACCACCACTGTTAGCATCCCAATCCATTCCCACACGCCAGAAACCACCAGCCTGAGCAGCGTAAATCCCATTTTCGACCGAAGAGAAGACCTCATCGGTCGTATATTCGTAGCCGCTCGGTGGCCCGTAGGTGCGAATGGGAACGGTACCGGTATTGCGCACCCGAATAGTGACGGTAATAACTTCACCCAGCATCACCCGCTGGGGCGCAATCATCGAGTAGACGATCCGTGCTTCTGGTTGACCGACATCGACCAACGTGATCTGGCCTTGGCGCTGGACAACATTCCCAAAGGTGTCTTCAGCCCGTACCGTGTAGGTATAAACACCGGCCTCAAGCAGCGAACCGTTGGGTCGCTTGCCGTTCCAGACATGACGCTGCTCGTAGGGGCCTTCCTCTTCGCGGGTCACAACCGGAATGATCTCGCCATTTGGCGCCATAACCTCAATATTGATCGTCGCACTAACCGGTAATCGGTACGTGAATTCGGCGACATCATCAATTGCATCGGCATTAGGAGAAATAACCGGTGGCCAGACCATCAAATTTTCGATTTCAGGTGGTTCAATTGGTTCCCCATCGATGATCAAGGGAAGCCGTCGCTCGTCGCTGGCAGTACCTTCAGCGGCCCGTGCTGCCACCACCAAGGTATATTGACCTGGAGGTAACAAACGGCGCAAGACTTGGGGATCATCAGTCGGTACACTCCCATCGAAGCGCAATATGTAGGGATCAGATGCTGCTGCTCGTGGTTGTGATCGACGCAGTTCATACCGTTGACCGGCAGCATCAAGGATGTAAATATCGACCAGAGCCGCTCGCCCAACCTGATACTGGATCGCTAACGGGGTATCACGCCCTGGACTGTAACGTTCGGCAGTTACCACAACCTCTCCTAGCAATGGCGCCGTACTACATCCACTCAGGCCGAGCATCGTGATCCAGAGCAGGACAATTCCACCGATCACAATGAGCGGTTTTGTAGCACGCCACACAATGTTGCTCATCTGCTATCCTCCATACCCATACTCGTTACTGTAATGATCGTCACCACAGAGAAAGCTCATGGGTCTTTCGGGTCTGCATTCCCTCCCTCTTAATCGGCTACCGGCTGTTTCACCGGCACGAGCTGGCGTTGTAATGCCCGACCACCGAACAGCGATGGAACAATTGCCAGAGTGGCGATCAGCACGGCAACACGCATTGCCACATCGTAGCCACCGGCCAGGATTGTTGGCGGAGCAGCCGTAATCGGTGTGACCGGAGCACCATTTAAGGCAAAGACTTGTGAAGCCCATACTGCTCCAGCCAGAGCAATACCACCAGTTTGGCCGACAGTACGCACCACCGCCAGCAATCCACTCGCGACCCCTAACGCTTCTGGAGGAGCATTTCCTAATATCGTACTGTTATTCGGACTTTGAAACAAGCCTACTCCAATCCCGAGCAACACCAGAAAGCCCACCATCTGCGGAAGCGGTGTTGTTGGCGTGCTGAAGCTTAAGCCCAACAATGCCAGTCCGGTTACAATCAGGCCAGCGATCGTCAATACTCTTGAACCAAACCGATCTGACAGCCGACCACTGATCGGCGAGGTCAGCGACAGTGCTATGGGCAGAGACATCAGCATAAAACCGGTTCGCTGGAGGTCGAATTGATACACCAACTGAAAAAAGAGAGGGGTGAGTAGTAAATTGAATGAAATGCCTAGAAAAAGCACCAGAGCTGCCAGCAAATTAAGCGAAAAGGCGAGACGCCGGAAGATACGCAATTGCAACATCGGCTGCGGGTAACGCAATTCCCAGAAGACAAAGAGCACACCACCCATCAGTGCGGCAACAAAGAGACCAATAACTCGCGCATCACGCCAGCCCCATATCGGCCCTTCAGTTAGCCCCAATAACAGGAAGAACAAGGCAGCCGCCATCAGGAACGCGCCAACCAGATCGAACCGCTGTCCGGGTCGTGTCGTTTGATCGGGAGCAATCGCACGTATCGTTAGCCACCAGCCAATGATGCCAATGGGCAAATTTACGAAAAAGATCGCTTCCCAACCAACATAGCGCAGCAGAATCCCACCTAAAGCAGGACCAATCAGAATACCAGCAGCAACAAATGAACCGATGGCTCCCAGCGCCAACCCACGCTCGTGAGCAGGAAAAGCCGTTACCAGCAGAGCCGGACCGACGGCCTGGATCATTGCGGCTCCAATACCTTGCAGAACCCGAAAGGCAATCAGTCCTGTTATCGAAGGAGCAGTTGCGCAGAGCAATGAAGCGACGGTAAAAAGGCCAAATCCGATCAGGTATATCCGCCGCTTGCCGTACATATCTCCCAGTCGCCCCATAATCAAGAGGCTGCATGCAAGGGTCAGCAGATAACCTAAGACAACCCACTCCACGATGTTCAGATTGCTGGCAAATGCCTGCACGAGGGTATTAAGGGCAATATTGACAATCGAGCCATCGATGGTCGAAACTAATACGCCACTACCAACTGCCGCTAGCGCCCACCACTTACGTCGTTCGTTCACATACCACCTCATCTCTTTTGTAACACATTGTGCATTCTACCGCACTCTGCTGGGAATGACGAAAGACCATCGCTCGGCGTCATCACCTCTCGCCCTCGCTACACACTCCTTGCACCCTTCTCATCGCCCACCTAACGCACGGCGTACCGCTGCTGCCACATCGAGTAAACCGGCCCCAACGCCGTTTCCAACGCCACAGCGATCACCGTCGCTATGCAGGTAAGGACGGGCCGTTTCCTTGAGGATACGCGTGGTTGTGTCGATGTCACCAATGAGCGCAGGATTTGCCGACCACATGAGTGCAACCGCACCGGCAACATGCGGGCCAGCCATTGAAGTGCCTTCGGCACGGTAGTAGCTCTGGTTGGGAAAAGCCGCCAGAATATCAACCCCTGGCGCAACCAGATCGGGTTTGGGCCGTAGACTCTCATCAACCTGTACCGGACCGACACTGCTGAAGAACGCCAGGCGACCCTCAGCATCAACGGCCCCAACCGTCATAACCTCGTCGTAAATGGCAAGCGGCGCATTGAGCGAGCCACAGGCTGGGCCATCGTTACCGGCACTAGCTACCACAAAGACTCCAGCGATGCGTAATGCGCGCACCGCCGGTTGCAGTGACATAACCGTGCAGCCTTCTAAGTCGGAAGGACATCCCCACGAATTGTTCAAAATATGCGCTCCGCGCGTCGGATTCCCGTCACGAAAGGGATCACCTCCAGACGGGTATGGCGCGAAGAGAAATTGCAGGCAATCAAGATAGCGCGGTGCATTACCGAGGTTACGGGCAAGATTGACGCATCCGATCCACGTCGCATCAGGGGCTACCCCAACCTGATTGCCAAGCACAGTTGCCAATGTATGAGTACCGTGACCACTCACATCATACGGTGCCGGAGCGTTTGTCCAGGGATCGAGCCAGTGATAGGTATGCTCAATACCACTCGCTGTACGACCAGCGTAGGCATCACTCAATTCTGGATGCGTGTAATCAACGCCTGAATCGGCCTGACCGATAATAATGCCTGCCCCCCGAATACCACGCGCCCACACCTCTGGCGCACCAATGGCAACCAGATTCCAAGGTGTTTCTGTCGGAGGCGGTTCGTTCCCTACAGCCGTTTGCGGGCTAACCGGTAACGGTCGCAGATGGGGTACCGGTATTACCTCGGCCACTTCTGGTCGACTCTGGAGCCATAGCCGCACTGGCAGATCGGCTTCTACCTCTAATCCATTGACCAGGTAATACGGTGTGTAACGTATACCCAGGCGGTCAAGCGTTGACCGTAACGGCGCTTGCGTGATCGTGGCGTGACTAACGAGGCGCTGATAGACCGCGGTTCGCCGCTTGTTATAGTCGGCAATTGTTTCCAGCCCATTAAGCACCGCCTGATCGCGCAACACAACAAATAGACGGTCGCCATTCGGCGCCGCCCGACCGCCGACAATGAGCAGCATGACACCCATAACCGCGAGCACGCCTGCACCGATGGTATGTATGCGCCGGTTAGGGAGATAACGGATCAGCAGTATAGCGAGAATCGCCAGGATCGTCTGCCCGATTGCCGCCAGGATCGCAAGATGCAAACCTTCGGGAAAGCTACCGAACAGGAACAGGGGATGCAACGTATCTGAGTCGGTGAACGCTAGCGGCACACCGATATACCACATCCCAAAAAGCGTTCCAACCGACGTAATCGCAGGTATGGTTGCGTCCTTAGCCAACGACAGCAAGAGCCAACCCGCTGCCGGTGTGCTAAATAAAAAGATGAGCGCTGCGTGGTTCGGCCCCAGTGCACGACTGACTATAAGGAGCAGCAAGCCAATTGCGGCTCCTTCAGCTAGCCACACCCCAACGGTCGTTGGTTGCTGCCAGCTCAACGGTGGCCGCCACATCAGCAATCGGCCAACGATCCAGCCAACCACTCCGCCGAGCAAGAGGGCCAACCCCAGATCAAACCATGAACCAGGTGCGCCAATGACCAGCCATGGCAGACTGGTAAGCAAGCCAATACTCAACACCAGTGGCGACCAGTGCCAGTGAAATGGTTGGTGGCGGGTAAGCCAGGTGATCCCCAGTGCGTAGCACAGGCACACGCCGAGCTGTACCAATACCTGAAACTGACTCTCGACTGACGGAATAAGGCTGGTACCGGCCAGCAGAGCAGGCAGTGGCAAGGCTGCCAGCCAGCGCAACGCGACATCGCGTACTGCACCTCTGGTCAAGCCAACCCAAATCGCGAAGATGACTGCACTGATGGCAAGGCTGATCCAAATCACGATCAGCCGTCCTCCGCCACCAGCTCCAGACAGGCTTACACCGATTTCAACCAGACGCAAGAACCCGTTGATCGTCAATCCAATCGCCAGTATTACTATCAGCAGACAACCAACTGTCCACGAAATCCGCTGCGATGGTAATGATTGATTGAATGAAGGTTCCATAATCCGTGATATACTTTCTATAGCATGCAATGATGCAACCCGTCCCCAAACCTGCGCGCAGGAGGATACATTCTCATGAACGATCAATCGCTGACCGGCGTAGCTGATCGTAATGATACCATTGCTGAAGGTTTCGCAATCCCCACTGTATCAGACGATAAACCAGTTCACGAATGTGGTATTTTCGGGATTGTTGCCGCTGACGCCGACGTTGCCCGCCTGACATTTTTTGGTCTTTACGCGCTCCAACATCGCGGTCAGGAAAGTGCCGGCATTGCAGTGAGTAACGGCCGCAGTATTCGCTACTACAAAAACATGGGGCTGGTAGCCCAGGTCTTTGATGAAGAGAAATTACGTCCGCTGAGCGGCTACATGGCGATTGGTCATACCCGCTATTCAACCACCGGTTCATCAAAACTTGAAAACGCGCAACCCTTCGTGGTCGAGAGCGCATTAGGCCCACTGGCCGTCGGACACAACGGCAACCTGACCAACGCAGCGGTGCTGCGACGCGAATTGCTACAGCGCGGCGTAGGTCTGACGAGTAGCAGTGACAGTGAGGTCATTACCCAAATGCTGGCCGGGGGCGAAGGGCGCACATGGGAAGAGAAGTTAAAGGTCTTTATGGTGCGTGCCCAGGGTGCCTACTGTCTAACCGTACTGACTCGCGATGCACTTTACGCGGTACGTGATCCGTGGGGCCTACACCCCTTGTGTCTAGGGCAACTAAGCGATCAGGGCTGGGTAGTGGCTTCGGAAAGCTGCGCTCTTGGGACTATTGGCGCAACCTTTGTGCGCGAAATTGAACCAGGTGAGATTGTAAAGATTACGCTCGATGGCCCACAAACGATTACGCTTCAACCATCGTTGCGGACTGCTGCCTGTCTGTTCGAGTATATCTATTTCGCACGACCCGACAGCATACTTCATGGTAAAGTGTTACACGCAATTCGGGTGGCGCAGGGACGTGAACTGGCCCGTGAAGCACCTTGTGACGCCGATGTGGTGATAGCGGTGCCTGATAGTGCGACACCCGCAGCAATTGGTTATGCCCAAGAGTCAGGGATTCCCTATTCAGAAGGGTTAATCAAGAATCGGTATATCGGTCGCACATTTATCCAACCCGACGACCGGCTCCGTCAATTGGGTATCGCCCTCAAGTTCAATGCGCTTCCCGATAATCTTGCCGGGAAACGTGTGGTGCTGGTTGACGACAGCATCGTGCGCGGTAACACCAGTGGGCCGATTGTGCGATTGCTCCGTGAAGCCGGTGCACGCGAAGTACACGTGCGCGTCTCATCGCCACCTATTCGCCATCCTTGCTTCCTGGGGGTTGATATGGCGACCTACCCTGAATTGATCGCACACCGCCTGACGATTGAGGGCATTCGGCAACACCTCGGTGCCGATAGTCTGGCCTATCTGAGCCTTGAAGGTCTGATCCGTTCTACCGGTCGTGATCCGTCAACCTTCTGTACCGGCTGTTTCACCGGACATTATCCGGTTGAAGTCGAGCTGGTTGATAAAGAAGTTTTTGAGGTGCGGTGAAGGCAGCCCATCCGTATGGGACACGCCGCTAAGATATATGGACTGCTGAAGCATCGTTTCAGCAGTCCACCGTCTCAAAACCTGATCAAAAACCTGGATTTTTCATTGGGCACGTACCGTGCCTGGACAACCATTCGGAACGTTGTCAACATTCTTTCGTTCCCGCACCCCACCTTCCCCCTTCCGCTCCCCGTAGCGGAGAGGAAGGAGGCCAGGGGGAAGGTGAGGGCCGCCAGCCGCGCTCCGCAGGACGGACACTGACACGGTTGCAACTCATCCTCTCAGCGTATTCAGATACACACTTAGAGCCTATCCGAATAATCGTCTCACGGTACGGCGGATACAACCTGATAAATGTACGGGCGCAGCGGCGCTGCGCCCCAACCGAATCTTCTTCTACGACAGGGTATTCCGGATAGGCTCTTAGTCATCACCCTCGATACGCTGACGATACGTTGGTGGTTCGCGCAATCGCGTAGCCTGCTCAAAAGCGTATGCCAATCGGATCAGCATCGGTTCCGACCACGCCGTACCGATGAAGTTGATCGCAATCGGCAAACTGAATGCCATACCTGCCGGCACGGTTACCATCGGATAACCAGCACGGGCAGCGAGTGAGCTACTCCCGCCAGGATAACGGTCGCCACCAATCAGATCAATCGGCCAGGCTAGACCGGTTGCCGGTGCAACCAGTGCATCGAGCTGCTGTTCGTAGAGCAGGGTATCAAGAGCCTGACGGCTGGCATCACGACTGGCCGTCAGCGCCTGCTGATATACTGGATCATCCAGGTCACCGGCGGCAGCGGCCCGCAGCAGCAATTCCTGCCCAAAGAAGCGCAATTCTTGATCGGCATGTTGTTCGTTAAAGGCAATCAATTCTGCTAACGAACGTGGTGAAGAAACCGATGCCTGCGGATCAGGAACACGACTCGCCAGGTAACGATTCAGCGCGGCTTTGAATTCGTAGATCAGCACGGTTAGCTCAGCATCATTAAACGATAGCACCTCATCGGGTAGCGAGACCGGATCAACCACATGCGCACCCGCATCACGCATCACCATCAGCGCCGTTGTTAACGCACGTTCAACGTGACGACCAAAACCGGCGAAGCGGTCACTGCGCAAAACACCGATCCGTGCGCCGCGTAGTGCATCAGCCTGGAGACAACTACGGTAGTCAGGACGAGCATGACCGGCAGCGGCCGCCGTTGCCGGATCGCGAGGGTCTGGACCGGCAATGATGCCGAGCACAGTCGCCGCATCGGCCACACAACGGGCATGAGGACCAACGGTATCTTGCGTTGAGCTGATCGGAACTACCCCTGCACGACTGGTTAAGCCAACCGTAGGTTTGATGCCAACCACACCACACAATGCCGATGGACACGAGATCGAGCCGTCGGTCTCAGTGCCGATTGCCGCAACACAAAGACTGGCTGCCACCGCAATCGCCGATCCCGAGCTCGAACCACATGGGCTGCGCGTCAGAACATACGGATTCCGCGCCTGTCCGCCACGAGCACTCCAGCCGCTTGATGAGGTTGTACTGCGGAAATTCGCCCACTCGCTCAAGTTCGCTTTGCCGAGAATAACAGCGCCAGCGGCCCGTAAACGAGCGGCAACGGTGGCTTCGCTGGCCGGACGCGAGCCAAGCAGCGCCAATGAACCGGCAGTCGTTGCGGTGTCATCCAGCGTGTCAATGTTGTCCTTAAGCACAATCGGTATACCGTGCAACGGACTACGCGGCCCACGTCTCGCACGTTCTTGATCAAGTGCAATCGCCGTTTCCAACGCTGTCCGGCTGACCTCGATGAGAGCGTTGAGGCACGGCCCAGCTCGATTAAGCGCTGCAATCCGCTCGAGGCAGGCCACCGTCAACGCTTCTGCCGTTAGGGTACCGGCTTCCATCGCTGCCTGTAGATCGGCAATAGTCGCTTCGTAAGCTACTGTTCCAATTGAGCTGGTCGGATCGTTGACCGTCATGGCCTCCTCCAGAGCAGTATCAAGGGCAGGGCGGTAAAGCAATTACGCTACCCACTCGTCTATCGTTTGTTGATGCGATAGACGAGTGGGTGATATTGCAGTAGTCGCTTACAAGACCTTCACCGGGGTCAACAGGCCGGGTCGTTCACGATTGGCTGCCTCAATCGCTTCAGCCGATCCCAGCACCGCCACCTGACCATGATCGCGCAGTGCCGCAGCAGCTTCAGCAAAGGCCACAAAATCGGCAGGCGTTGTCGCTAATACCTGATCACGAATCTGCTGGCGATACTCATCACTGACACTGGTTAAATAACGCACCAGCGCCGTGTAGCCTTTGGCATCCGGTAACTGATAAGCATCCATATCGCCAATCGTTCCGATAATTGCTCGTTCGACCGTTGCTGGATCGAGAGCCACCGTTTGCAAGTACGTAGCCATCTCATCGTAGACATCCAGGGTGCGCAACAGGTTGGGGTCGCGGTACGAGGTTGTAATGAAAAGACCGCTGCTGCGATCATAGCTACCACCGGCGCCATAAGCGCCACCCTGAATCCGAATCCGGTCGAGCAGGTAGTCGATCCGCAGATGCCGCAAAACGACCATCGCCGAGCCACTCGGACGAATGCCGTAGAGATGGAGGTTAACCCCCTTCGCGACATAGTTTACCTGCGCCGGAATAATCAGCCCTTCGCCACCATCAGTACTGATCGTCGGCCACGAGACGGGTGTGTACGGTTGATCAGGCAGTTCGGCGAGTAAGCCCTGTAGCATCGGTACGACCGTCTTTTGCCCTTCAGCATCGAGCGTTAGATTTGCGACCAAGCCACGCCGGTTGATCAACGCCGAGCGCACATGCTCCAGATCGGCCAACACACTAGGCCAATCCTGGGTTATCCGCTGCTCGAGTTGGCGCAGGAAGAAGATCGCCGAAATACCACCCATCTGTTCATCAGCCCACTCAGCAGGCGTAAAACGTGCTGCCAGACGCTGACGAGCGTAGGCGTTTCCTGCCGGCACCAACGACGATTCCTTATTGGCACGAGCACGCAAAACAATCTGGCGGAAGCGCTCAGCATTGTCGAGATTCACCGTGAGCAAAATCTCACTCAACAACTTGAGCAGCTCCGACGCCTTTGCCAGCGTACTCTTACCACGGACTATCAGCCGACCAACCGGCTCAACCGAGACAAGATCAGTGGCGGTCATCGTTCCTGCCGAAATACCACCAGTTTCACGGCCAATCCGCTGTAAGAGCCGCACAAAATCGGAGGTAGCCGTTCCCATCTCGGTCAGAGCGCGGGCAAAGAGTGGGACGTAAGGCAAGAGATGTGGTGGCAATGCTCGCAAATCGAACGCCAGATCGAGATACACAATACCATTCGTGAACAGTGAATGGCGCAGCAATGGTACGCCGGCCAGTTCGTCAATCTCGGTTGGAATACGCTTGACATGGCGGTCAAGATCAGACAAATGCAGCGTCGGGATAGCCGCCAGCGCTTCTGGTGGATCAGGGGTCTGCTGCCATTCAGTCAGCGCCTGAGTTTCAGCAACCAGCGCCGCCCGCTTGTCGGCATCTAACGTGGCAGCAAACGCCTCGATTCGTTGTTGCTCGGCAGCCGCCAGCCGAGCGGCATGGTCAGGGTCAGGACGCAAGGTAACCCGTGTACGGTGCGGGTTATCGAGCAGCAGCTCGCGGATCATGCGCTCGAAGAGACGTTCGCCATTGGCGACCGCAGCGCGTACTGCGGCCAGCGGTGCCTCAAAGCGCAACGGCGCAATTGGATCATCGTCGTAGAGCCAGGTACCCAACGCACGCATCATCAGCACCAGACCACGTGGGAAGCTACCGGTATTATTTTCGCGCAGACTGAACTCGAAGGTATTAAAGGCAGCGGCTACAGTTTCAGGATCGAACCCATGTTCAGCCAGATCGTGCAACGTGCGCAGAATCAGCTCCTCAACCTGTTCGGCCCGCGCCGGATCAATCCCTTTCATGCCAACCGAAAACGTATGCTGGAGCAAATCGCTCTCATAACCGCCCAAAACCTCTTCGCCCAGACCCGAATCGATCAGAGCCTTACGTAAAGGCGCGGCTGCGTTGCCCAACAGCATATAGCTCAACAGTTCACGCGCCATGAGCTGGGTCGGGTCGCGATTGTCATCGAGCAGCCAGTTGAGCATAACCATGCCCTTCTGCTGCTCTTCGCTAGCGGCACTGAAGGTATACTCAAGTGTCCGCGGGGCATCGAAGCGCTCCTGTTTCTCGATCTGCGATGGCGGATCGATCCGCTCAAACTGACTGAGATACTCATCGAGGATGCGTAACCGCTCCTCCGGTGGATCATCACCGTAGAAGAAGATACGGGCGTTTGAGGGGTGGTACAACGTCTCGTGAAAACGCTTGAACGCCTCGTAAGTCAGATCGGGAATAACCAGCGGATCGCCTCCTGACGAATGACCATACGTCGTGTCTGGGAAGAGCGCCTGCTGCGAGTAGCGGTAGAGCATCCCATCAGGCGAAGAGTAGGCGCCCTTCATCTCGTTGTACACCACCCCCTTAATGGTTAGCGGTGCATCAGGTGCCGGTAGTTCAAAATGCCAGCCCTCTTGCTTGAGTATTTCGGGTGTGATACGTGGAAAAAACACTGCATCCAGATAGACATCAACCAGATTGTAGAAGTCTTTCAGATTGGTGCTGGCCACAGGATACGATGTTTTATCAGGAAACGTTATCGCATTCAGGAACGTATGTACTGATCCCTTAACCAACGTAAAGAAGGGGTCTTTCACCGGATACTTGCGTGAGCCGCAGAGCACCGAATGCTCGAGAATGTGTGCAACCCCGGTTGAGTCGCGGGGCGGAGTACGAAAGGTAATACCGAAGCATTTATTTTCATCATCGTTTTCGAGAGAGAGAACTTCGGCGCCGGTTTTGATATGGCGATACAAACGAGCGCGTGTGTTCAATTCGGGAATGAACTCATCGCGCAGTAATTCAAATCCGTGCACACTTGTCATGACCACCTCGTCTGGTACAATACGCTCAATGTTGGTACATACAAGTATTGTACCAGAAGCTGTTGATATGTGGCGACTATGAACCAGGTTACGGTTTCGATCATCTGTACGGTACGTGATGAAGCTGACAATGTTGCGGCACTGCTCGATTCAATGCTTGCCCAGACTCGTGCCGCTGATGAGATTGTGATGAACGATTGTCAGAGCGTCGATGCAACACCGGCGATCATAGCCGCCTATGCAGCGCGTTACCCGCAGATTCGGCTGGTGCGCGGCGGACATAACATTTCTTCAGGGCGCAACAATGCTATTCGGCATGCCCGTGGCACAATCATCGCCAGTACCGACGCCGGTCTAACCCTTGATCCGCACTGGTTGGCCCGCATCATCGCTCCTATCGAAACCGGCGAAGCCGATCTGGTCGGTGGGTTCTTTCATCCGACCCCCCGTTCGCTCTTCGCCCTGGCCCTGGGCGAGACGAACTACCGCCGTAGTTATGAGATCGATCCGGCTGCTTTCCTGCCTTTCGGTAAATCAATGGCATTTCGTAAAGAGGTATGGGAGATGGTCGGTGGCTTTCCAGAGTGGGCCAGTCATTGCGAAGATCTGCTCTTCGATTTGGCCGTCGAACGGGCCGGCTTTCGCCGTACCTTCGTCCCTGAAGCGGTGGTTCACTTTACCCCTCGTTCTACCCTGCGCGCTTTCCTGCGACAATACTACACCTACGCCCGAGGTGATGGACGGGCCGGCTTATGGACATACCGCCATCTCCTGCGCTATACCATCTATTCAACCCTGAGTGGATTATTGGCGATTGGGCTGAACAGGCCACGCCTCAGAGCATTCATTGGCCTCTTGATCGGGTCAGGTGTAGTATTCTATACCCATGGCCCCTACCGACGGCTCCGGTCACGGTTGGGCGGTCGCTCACTGGGTGAACGGTTGATTGCATTGAGCCTCGTGCCGTTGATTCGCCTGACCGGTGACACGGCCAAGATGGTTGGTTATCCGGTTGGCGTATGGCAGCGATGGCGTGCACGAGTATAGACACGTGATCCGATATGACGGGAAAGAGAAGAGTGAGAGCTGAAACACGAGCAGGGCGGAGAACCCTCGCTGATCTTTTTCCGGCCCTTTGCTGTTGTGGGTGAGAGGTGTCAAGTATCCTTCGCAGCATTGCCTCGGAAAACCCAGCTTTGATTCCCACCGAGGGTCACCGTGTTTGCCGGTTCCCTCGGTGATAACTTGGCAACGGCGATCAACATGAACTACGACTCACCGAACATTGCTGACCGACGCATGCGTTGGCTGGTAGAGCGCAGGATACGGTCGATAATAACGACGATTCCGGTAATAATGCCGATCTTGACCAGAGTACCCAACATGTCGCCTACGCCGTCCAGTGATGGCTCTTCAAAGTGGCGCTCACCACGTTCGCCAAACTCGCCGAAACCTCTTCCAGGGCGCATAAACCCCTCACGACGTTCCCCATCCACAAAACGCTCTGAACGAGCGGTATCAGGGTTGATCGGTAGCATGTTTTGCATTCGTAGCCAGTTCATCCCCATCACAATGAGCCAGGCAACACCCAGAATAATGAGGATACGTCCGATCAGCTTCATGGGTTCGCTCCTTCCATTTGGCGCGATACTGCAACCGACCGACTCGCACGACGGACAGGTATGATTCGGCGCAGCATCCCCATAATCCAACTCCAGTGGATCGCAACATGAAGACCCAACAAGAGTACGGTTATATCCGAGGCTTGATGGTGCAAAAACTCTAGGGTGCGATCACGAGCCATTGTAATCCCAAGCAGCGGCAAGGCTTCACGGGAGATTAAAATTCCAGTAGCGATTGTCACTGTAAAGGAGACGAAGAGAAGCGCGTTGAGGAGGTAATTCAAACGTGAACGCCAGGTCGTCTTCGTGAACAATCGCTTGCCAATGCTGATAATCCAGGTCCAGTGTAAGAGCAGGTGCGTGATAATCGCTGCGGCGAGTGACAGGCTCAACCACTCATGAATCGTCAGTCCGCTCAAACGAGGAGCAGTCGCGATTAAAAAGGCGAGAAACATCGCCCCATCGATCAGAAAGTTGATCCAATTCTGCTTCATCTTCATGGGAACCTCCGTCGATCAAATTGTCTAGCGTGATCTCTACATCACAGTCTGACAGAGGATTGTGAAAAACTTGTGTAGTCGCTGCGAGAAGAAAATGAAGACTTGCTGCATCAACCCGCCCATCCAACATTAGGGGCAAGATTATTCAACGTTTTCACCTTACCCGGCGGTGGTGAGGAAGAGGGGAGAGAGGAGTGAGGAGAGAGAGCGCTTCCCCCATTGCACTCTCTCCTACCGCTTCCGTTGAAAAGAGGACAGTGCCGATCAATAGCACTGTCCCCCAACGAATGCGCTACACCCTCTCACCGTTCTCACCCCTGGTAAGCGAGGGCGGGGGCCAGGGGTAAGGTGAGGGGGCCAGCCGTGCTGATGCGACGAACGCTGATTTCCACGCAAACCCAGCGGTTGGTTAGCCCATCACCCCTCGATTCCCTGAAAGCGGGGAATTCACACGCATTAAGGTCCTTCTCCAGCCTGACCGCACGACGCAAGCCAGAGGTAAAGGAACCCGTGCGAATCAATCGTAGAAGGGGGGAACGAAATTCCCCCCTTCTCCTCCTATCTTAAACCAACTTTAGCCGACTAACGGGTTTTGATCCGAAACGGCAGATACAATGGGCAGAAACCTATCGCACTGGTAGCCAGGAAAACCACTGCCAGAATACCGGCAATCCACGCCCATACTCCCGACAGAACGTTCGTAACGATCAGCACGGCTACAACCAATGCCACGACCACACGTATAATGCGATCGATATTACCCATATTCGGTGTCATTTTCCCCTCCTTAATCAATGTTTTGCCCGCCAGGTCTGATTTCAGAATAGCAGAACGCTCGCAAATCATCAGTGACAAAGTCACACGAGCGCATTGATAAGAGCACTCCCAAAGCGCAGACCGCCAGCTCAGAGCGTAAGAGCCTATCTGAAATAGCCCGTTGCAGGCAGAGATCGGGATGCGCGGTTCGTGAACCGTCTGTGCATCAGGGTTCACTCGTAGGTACTCGTGGTTACCGTTCTGCAACTCGTGGACACATGTCCCATGACACCTGTCCCGGTTGCTTCCTGCCTCATCCACCGGCACTGGCCTTGCGGCCTGCACCCTCCGGTGTCCGCAGGCGTCACGTCCCGCCGAACTGGCGGTAGCTGGCCGGTCCCCTCCCCGGCCAGGGCAAGCGCAAGCAGGTTTTTCGCCGCGTTCACGTCCCGGTCATGATGGGTCCTACACCCGGAGCAGTCCCAGTCCCGCACGTCCAAGGGCAGCACCTCCAGCACCTGTCCACAGCATGCGCATGTCTTGCTGCTCGGGAAGTACCGGTTCGCCTTCACCAGCCGGCTGCCATACCACCGGCACTTGTACGCCAGCATCCGCCGGAACTCGCCCCAGCCCATGTCTGCGATGTGCCGCGCCAGCCGCCGGTTCCGCACCAGGCCGGCGACGTTCAGGTCCTCGACCACGATCACCCGCTTGGTTTTCGCAAGGTGCGTGGAGACCTTGTGAAGGAAGTCCTGCCGGATGTTGCGGATGCGGCGGTACAGCCGGGCCAGACGGAGCGCTGACGTCTTCCGGTTGTGCGAACCGTGCTGCTTGCGACGGTGCTGCCGCTGACGGCGGCGCAGGATGCGGAGGTACCGTTCCAACGGCTTCGGGGCCTGGACCTTCACCACTTCCCCTTCGCTGGTGACGATGGTGGCGAAATGGCGCAGGCCCACGTCAATACCGCACACCGGCCCCTCCACAGGAACCGGGTCCGATATTTCCTGATCCACCGTCACGCTCACGAACCACCGGTCGGCTTCCCGGCTCACCGTGGCCGAACGGATGCGCCCCTGCACCGCCGGTGCTTCCTTCAGGCGAATCACACCCAGGCGAGGCAGGTGCACCGCACGGTCCAGCACGTGGATGGCACCCGTCAACCGGAAACGGTCGTCCCGCCCCTTCTTCTTGAACCGTGGGAAGCCGACGTTCCGACCGTCCTTCAGGCCCCGGAAGAAGGCGCGGAATGCCCGGTCCAGATCCCTGAGCGCCTCCTGCGGCGCACACTTGGACACCTCATCCATCCACGGAAACGGTGTTTTCTTCAGGCGGTTCAGTTCCCGGTGTTGCTCCATCGCGTTCGTGCCCGTGCCCGTCTGCTGGTAGCGTTCCATCCGCCGCGCCAGGCCCCAGTTGTAGGCAAACCGGGCGGCGCCGGCGTGCTTCGCAAGCAGCATGCGTTGGTGACCGTTGGGGTCACGTTCGGAGCGGTAGGCACGGTTCATCTTCATGCTGGATGGCCTCCAGTGCCTTGTTTGCCTTGTTCCTTGCCGACCGGCGACCATCCAGACGAGCACCGAACGACGTGAGCACCGCACGCATGTCCTGGACCAGATCATCCTTGACTGCACCGGGATCCACCACCACCATCCGCCGCCCCTGCACGCGCAGCGCCGCTTCGACATCCTCACACCCGAACCGCATCAGGAGATTTCGGTGCTCCACCACGATGGTCTTTACCAGTGGGTCCGCCAGCAACGTCATCACCTTCGGACGGTGCCCGTTCAGGCCGGATCCCACGTCGCCAACGGTGTGGGCCACCGCCCACCCACGGTGATGTGCATCCTCCAGCAGCGGCACGATCTGCCGGTCCAGGTCGGCTCGCTGATCACTGCTGGACACCCGTGCGTATCCGGCCACCACACCGTCCTGATCAGGGACATCCTTCACCAGAATGGTCTCGGAAGGCGTCTGCTCATATGGCACCGGGAACCTGCCCTGCGTGATCCATCGCCATGCGGTCGTGTACGAAATCCCGTTCCGCCTTGCCCATTCACTCACCTTCATCGGCATCACCGGTGGACATTATGCCACAGTAGTGGATAAATGTCCACGAACACGCTATCTGTTCACAACCCTCACTCTGCTCACTTGTGGTATCGTATGGCAGACCTGACAAACGTGGAGCGTGGTCGTATGCGAATCCTGTTCATCACCGGTGAGTACCCACCTCAGCCGGGCGGAGTTGGCGATTACACCCAACGACTAGGCCAGACCCTGGCAAATGCCGGGCATGAGATTCTGGTCTTAACAATCGTGCAGCAGCGCTGGCGCATCTTAAGAGTTTCACCCGAGGGCGATCAAGCGCTTTCTTCTGATCGTGGAATGGCTAGTTGGCGCCTTATTGGGCTAGGGGCACTCATCAGACATATACGGCGACTCCAACCCGATTGGTGTCACATTCAGTATCAAACTGGCGCCTATGGGATGCACATCGGGGTGAACGTGCTCGCCACTATCTTACGGCATAGCAATATTGCCACTGCGATCACCTACCACGATCTGCTTCCACCGTACCTCTTTCCGAAAGCAGGGATGGTTCGCGAATGGGTTACTCTGCTGCCAGCACGGACAGCGACAGCAGTTATCGTCACTAACCCCGAAGATGAAGCCAAATTACGCACAAGCGGTCTTCAACCACACCTGATTCCCATTGGCGCAAATATCGAGCCGGTACTTCCGCCAGACTATGACCGCACAGCATGGCGTTCTGAACTAGGTGTCACCGGTGATAAAGCGTTGATCGGATATTTCGGTCTCTTGTCACCGAGTAAGGGGATTGATCTCCTGATCGACGTTGTGATCGATCATCCGCAGTGGCACTTACTGATCATCGGCGGCACAGCTACCTCTGCGACCGATCGTGCGTTTGCCGAACAGGTGTACCGACGCCTGAGCATACCCGCTCTCCGCGACCGAGTTATCGTGACCGGTCACGTGACTGCTGGGCAAGTATCTGCCCATTTGAGCGCATGTGATCTGGTTGTACTCCCATTTCGCGACGGTGCCTCACTCCGACGCGGCAGCTTACTCGCCGCACTGGCTCACGGTTGTGCCGTGATCACCACACCACCAGCCTCTTCTACGACCGCCGCTGCCTTAACCGGGGTTGTACAGTTTGCCGCCGCTCGCCCAGATGCCCTGACCACCGCAATAACGACCTTGCTGAAGAACCCGATAGCCCGTACCCGTCTGAGTGAAGCGGCACGCACCGCTGCGCGTCGGTTCGACTGGCAAGCGATCGGTGCTGCTCACATCGAACTGTATCAGTCGTACATGAAGTGCTGAATAGCTCTGCCTTTCCACTGTAGGGGCCGTCATCATTACCGGTTACCGTGATACCGTATCAGCGATGGCTGCGCCAGATCATTTACTCAATGCAAACGACAATCAATCCATACCCTTCACAGCCGACCGCAACGGCTGCCCCCACCAGAGCACCGCACTCAACGGCACTAAACAGAGCATCGCACCGAACAGGCAAAGGGCAAGGTAGCCCAATCCGGCCAGGATGAAACCACTGCTCAGACTGCCAAACGCTGAGCCAAGGTTGACCAGCAGATCGCTAAGCCCCTGTACTGCACCACGTTCACCGGCTGTTGTGGCATCAGCCAACAGTGAAGAACCGGCAATGTAGCACAAGTTCCAGCCCAAACCCACCACAAATAGCCCTACCGCTAACCAGGGGGTCAACAGGGATGCTGGCGCGATGAGGGCGCCGGCAATGAGGAGCCAGGTACCGATGATGATGGTCGGGGTGCGTCCCAGTCTATCGATAAGGCGTCCGGTGAGCATCGAGAGGCCAAACATCCCAAAGGTGTGTGCACCAATGACTAGTGAAATGCTATCAAGGCCATGGTGATGATGACTCATGTGGAGTGAGGTGACACTCATTACCAATACCATCACCACTTGCCCCAGTACCATACTGATTAAACCGGTACGCACTGATGGCAGACGTAAAATGGCCCCTGGCGATCGGGTCACGGGTTGAAGCTGATTGACCGAAGTAGTGTGACGCCCTGGATGGATCGCTAACAATCGCGGATCAGGGTGCAAGAACAGGAACAGGGTCAACGCTGCTAGTCCAAAGAGGATCGCACCCCCAAACATTGGCCCGGTCAATTCAGGCAACCCACCGGCAAGCGCGATCTGACCAAGTGGCCCGACGAGCAGTGGACCGCCAACGGCGCCGATTGTGCTGGCAAAAACCACCGTACTGATTGCACTGGCACGTCGATCAGGATGTACGGCATCGGCAGCAGCATAACGACTCTGATCGGTAATCCCTCGTGCTGTACCGACCAGAAATAGCCCGATTAAAAAGAGGGGGAAGGAATGGCCGATGACTGCTATCCCATCGATTAGCATTCCACTTACGCCAAGGAGCATGCCGATGATCAACCCTGGACGACGGCCAAACCGCTGCATCGCCCGTCCGGCCGGATATGCGGCTATCGCTGCACCAGCCAACATCAGCGTCGAGGGTAATCCGGCCAGCGCATCGTTGCCACTCAAACGGGCGCCAACAATCGCGTTGACTGCAATGTTGGCAATAAAGGCGGCTGAGGCTAAGCTCTGCGCCAGGAAGAGGGCACTGATGATCCGGCGCGTCACTGCGGTAAGGTCAAGTGAAGATTCCTGCATGCATGTACTCCCTGGCACCATAAACTTCTGTGTGTATTATAAGAGATTTTTGTCTTGTCAAGTATCACTGATAACACGGCAACGATAAGTATCGCCACATGCACGAACAATCTGGTATGATCTTTAGTGGCTGTCCGGAATATCCTGTCGCAGAAGGGGATCAGTTGGGGCGCAGCGGCGCTGCGCCCGTACCGCTATCAGGTTTCGTCCGCCGTATCGTGAGACGATTATTCGGATAGGCTCTTCGCCACACAAAGAGCAGATGCCCCGTCTATCTGCCCTTCAGTACTGTCGCCGTGCAAATGCTCTGCCGAGAGGTAATGTGCTGCGTATCGCGAAAACCGAATCGCATGCAGAACATTTCCTTCACGGCATTCCAGGCCGAAAAAACTGTGTCACGATTATGAGAATGTTTCGCCGTTTACAACAGATGATCGCCCGTCTTTCTGCTACACGCCCTGGTGCCTGGGTTGTGCGAACGTGTATCCAGCCACTTGACCGATTTGTACTCTGGATCAGTGGTGGACGATTCGGTATCGTATCACTGTTTTATCCAACGCTTGTACTGATTACGACAGGCGCTCGTAGCGGGATGCAGCGCCGAACCCCGCTTATCTTTTTTCCTGATGGAAGTCGCCTGGTGTTGGTAGCATCCAATTTTGGGCGCCCGCACCATCCGGGGTGGTACTACAACGTCCTGGCCAACCCGCAGGTACATGTCAATATCTACGGTCACACCTTCTCCTGTCGGGCACGCGAAGCCTCAGGGATCGAGTATCTGGAGCTGTGGGAACGGGCGGTGCGTTATTATCCCGGTTTTGCCGCCTATGCTCGCCGGGCCGGAAGTACCGTACCGATCGTCATCCTCGATCTCAATACACCCACATAATGACTAGCGGTGTGATCAGGCCTTCGATTAGAGCAGCTACCAGCACGAGCGGGGCAATTATCAGCAACCAGACCCTGACCGTTTGCGCTGCTGCCCACAACAAATTCTCACCGACTGTAAAATCGCCCGGTGTGCTCAACAACGCAGCCCCCATCCGCAGACCAAGCGCCGCACTGAGCAGAAATGTAGGCAGTTCGATCACACCATGCGGGAGCAGGTAAGCGATCAGGAATTGCAGCGGATCGACGATGGTCGCTCCATTCTGGACAAGAATGCGCCCGCTGATATAGCCAATCTGCGCAAAGACAACCGCCGGCACGAGAAACGGAAACACTCCCAGACTGAACGGCGCCAGCAGGTTCGATAAGATGGATACGCGCAAGTTGTTGGCAAAGACAAAACCTGCCAGGAGTAACGACGGCGCCGGACCATAGGCGAGCATTGTCAATGCCTGCTCAACCGGTGGTAACACCAGGGTTCGCGCCAGATTCAGACCAAACACTGTCCCACTCACTGCGGCCAACAAACTGACTGCCAGCGGCAACCGCAACTCGTGCAGCAGAGCTAGCAACTCGTGGCGATAGAAGCGCTGCGGCGAGAAAGGTAATCCACGGTAGGCATAGAGCGGTGTTCCCGCTGGTTGATACTCGCTGAAGAAACGCCGAAACGTTGACCATATCCGTCGTAAGCTCATCGTTTCACGATTCCGCGAAAAGATTGCTGCACGTTGAAATGTCTGCATTCCACTGCGCAAAAAAGCCAGTGCTACCACCGTGATCGCCAGAATCGCCAACCAGACAACATCGAACCGCCGTGCAATAAAATATGGCGCCTGCGCCTGCAATAGCGCAGTGGTTGGCAGTAAGACTGCCGAGGCCATCATCGAGGCTTCCCGTACACTGCCGGCGTGGATCGAAAAGCTCACCGCGCCCGATACCAGACCAACTGCCACGACGATCGTCAACAGACTCATCAATCCCAATAGTGCCGGCGACATGCCATCGGCATAAAGGGCCGGAACATTGATCGCTACCAGGGCATAAAAGAGGTGCTGGGTGATCAGGGCAGTAATCAGCGGAATCAGAAGCGTTCCCACCATCTTCCCCAAAAAGAGCTGCCGATCAGAAATCGGCAATGCACAGAGCGCCTCAAACGTATTCCGCTCGCGTTCCCCAACGAACGACTCCAGCGCCGCCACTAGCGCAAAGCTCATCGGCACAAAGCCGGCCAGTACACCGACGAACGGAACCAGTGGCCCCAATGCCAGGGGATCATCGAGCTGGGGCAAGATAGCAATGATTGCTGCATTCAGACCGACCGGCATTAAAACGGCCAGAAAACTGAGCAACGTCAGCGAACGCCAGTCACGAGTAATTTCTATCATCTCGCGCCGGGCTACAATCCACACCGGATGACCGCCAAAGTGTGTTATCTGCCGCCGTGATCGCCGCTGCAACCACCCAAACCACGGACGACGGATCTGTTCACGAGCCAGCAGTTCTTCCCGACTAAACGCCCGCATACCTGTATGGATGAGCAGACCAACCAGCGCATTCAATCCCAACCAGATACCGAACACCCCATCCCAATGATTGCCGACGATCAGAAAAGCGATCACCTGTACCAACAACGCCAGGGGTACCAGGATCAGACTAGAGAGCAGACTGGCCGCCCGCACCGTAGTGACGTGCGAAGAGATAATCACCGCACCACTCACCATCACCATTGCCATTGTCAGCACCAACGCCAATAAGAGCAGCAGACGTAGCGGATGAAAAACAACCAATGCTACATCAGGCGCAAACAGGAGCATCACCACCCCAAAGACCACCTGACTGAGGAGTGCACCGATGAGCGGAAGCGCCAGCGCTGCTATCAGCTTGGCAAGGTACAATTCACGATCACTCAGCGGCATTGCCAGCAGTGTCTCAAGCGTATTCCTTTCACGCTCACCAGCAAACGACTCCAGTGCCAGAATGAGCGAAAAGCCCGCAGGTAAAAAGCCGACCAGCAAGATCGCGAACGGAATAATCTGGATAGCCAGTTCGAGTTGTTCGGTAAATCGGATCAGCGCAAGGGCTGCTGCTGAAACCAGCAACGGAAGCGCCAGCGCCAGCAAACCCAGTGGAACCAGTAAGCGCCAGTCGGTCAAGGTATCACGTAATTCGCGGCGTGTAATGAGCCACCATGCCGGAAGTGGCCGTAGCGGATGCGAAAGCACAGTCGAACGGGAGAGAGAAAATCGTTTCATCACCTTCACCGGGAACGCGAGGCACGTGGCGCCTCGTCTTCAGCTACAATCCGCAAATAGAGGTCTTCTAGCCGACGCGGTTGCTCCGCCAAACTGTACACACCAATCCCGGCTGTCGTCAATCGCTGGAGAATAGCCGGATTTAGCGCTTGAGGTTCAGCAGTTTGCCAGCTCAATCGATCACCGTCAATTATCTGTACATCCACCAAATCGCGTACCACTGCAACAGCACGTTCCTGATCATCAGGATGTACCAAACGGAGTTCAAAGATTGGATCACCGAGTAACTGTCGGCTTAGCTCAGCAAACGAACCACAGGCAATAATCTGCCCACCACGAATGATTGCAATCCGGTCGGCCAGCTCTTCCGCCTCACTCAGATTATGGGTCGTCAGCAGAATACTCCGTTTCGCACCGCGCAACTCACCAATTGCATCACGCACAGTACGGGCACTCTGGGGATCCATCGCCGTTGTTGGTTCATCAAGAAAGAGCACCGGTGGATCGTGGATCATTGCCCGGATGAGCGCCATTTTCTGGCGCATCCCTTTAGAAAAACTTTCAAGCTGACGGTCACGCACTTCCCACAAGCCAAACTGGCGCAAGAGCACCTCACTACGTTGACGGCACACGACTGCATCGAGACCGAGCAACGCGCCGAAGAAGGCCAGATATTCCAGCGCCGCCATCCGCCCGTACAAACCGGGATATTCCGTTAGCAGACCAACCATGCTCCGCACTCGCCGGGCATCACGTACCACATCGTAGCCACAGATGCGCGCCTGACCGCTCCCTGGTGGCAAGATTGCTGCCAGCATACGCACCGTCGTCGTTTTACCGGCGCCGTTTGGCCCCAGCAATGCTACTAGCTCACCTGGCTGCACAACCAGATTCAGATCGCGTACCGCAACAAAATCCCCAAATTGCTTTCCAAGATGAATCGCTTCGATCATGGGAACTCATTCTACTGGAATCAGGGTTATGATGACCAGTTCCACATTCCGATTGTATTGTAGCCTAAAACCATTACCGGCGAGGGTGGAAACAGCGAGATGGAAACGAATCCAAAGCGCAAAGAAGAGGAACTTGTTCGGATAGAATATATCAGGGTATCTCTTTCAATCAGGCAGGGAACGTAAATCCAGACCTGCGCCTACCTAACCCTTCCCGAATCAACCCTGTGTCCGGCGTAACCGCACTTCAAGCTGGTTGTTATGTTGCGTGCGGATTTCAAACAGACTAACCTTTTGGCTACAATGAGCCACCAGCTTCGATAAACTGGCGTGTCCAAACCAATTCGGACGAAACGTTGGATCAATTTTTCTGAGTTCATGACCGATGACGGCAACACTCACCCAACCTTCCGCATCACGTTTTGTCGCCTGTAAAATAGCTTTACTGAGTAAAACAACAGCTTCACGCAACGGTCGGGTCGGCACCTGCACTGGCGGAGATGTCACCATCGGGGTCCCAGTGTGCTGGCTGTTGCTGTTGTGAGCAGCGGGTTGCAGTGCAGTAGGCGGAAGATAGCCATCTGCGGTAGCGGGCTCTGGGGTCGTCTGTGTCGTGAGTTCACCCTGATCAGTTGGTATTGCAGGAGGGATAGAGGCATTGTTCGTCTTGCCGACTACTCCTTCCCCTTTGAGTGAAACAAAACGACTACTGACCGCTTTCAGGGACTCAGCAGTTCGTTCATCACCAATGACGATCACCTCTTTACCGGCTTTACGTAATCGTTTCACCAACGGGGTGTAGTCGCTATCACCAGTAACAAGGCAAAACGTATCGATGGATTGGTTATAGAGCATATCCATCGCATCAACCACGAGCAAAATATCGGTAGCATTCTTGGCGGTAGAAACGCGCTCGTGGTGCACAGGTTGCAACTGGTAGCGGGCCACCGGCTCAATCCAGGCCTGGGTACCCGGTCGTGACCAGTTTGCGTACACACGCTTTACCACCAGCCGACCTTGTTGCTCGGCAACCTTCAGAGTGGTCAGAGCACAGGTTGCAGCACAATTTTCACCATCGATCAGAAGTGCCACCCGCCGAGTGCTAGGGGGTAAAAATGGCAACCGCACACGACGCTGCACCCTGCAGGCTAACCACCACAACCACCTGAGCAGAAAAGAGTTCATAGAATGTCTCCAATACTACCTTGTCGTGTAGTCTACAAAGGAATAGTTACCGGTGAATTACCAGGAGTTGCCAGAACAACCGGCTACAACACGATAGACACCCACTCCAGACTCACGCTATACTGAAAATATCTCATACCCTACCTCAAAAGGAGTTCACGATGGAACAACCGCAGCGACATAACGGCCCAGATATGGGCAATCATCTCACCTACTGGAGCATTATTGGGATGACATTACTGCTCTGCTTTGCCTGGCTGCTAACCGGAAGCGTGGTATTGACCCTGATCATTATCGTGCTCGGTTTGCTCCATCTGGCGCAATTCTTTCCCGACGCCGAGGAACTTGTGCGCGCCGATCCAATCTTGCTGACGATCCGACGCTTCTCGTTGCTGCTGGTGATTCTGATCACAGCGATGGCGCTTCTCATTCGCTACATTCGGTTGTAGAATTTAGACATTTTGCACAAAATATTTCCGGTTTTAGTTGTTGAAATCATCCAAACCTTCTGCTATGATGCAGGCAAACGGCCATCAGGCGATGGCTACCCTCAGGTTCAATAAAGAGCTGATCGGGTATTGCGGTGCAGCAGCGCGGAGGTTTCCATGGAACTGCAAGGCTTTTTGCTCGGATTAATCGGTTGGGCAGCGACGGCAGTCTTGGCAATTGGTGCCCGACAACTATCGGCGCTTGAACAACGCGCCGTGATCGTCTGTAGCTGGCTGGTTTGGATGATTCCCGGTTTGGGGACATTTGTACGAACTGGAATTCTCACCATTGATGCAGCAGCTCTCTTTATTGGGATTTCGACAGTTCTACTCGCTGCGCTGCTGCTTATTGGCGTTCGGGGCCGAACGCGCGCCCGCTAATATGGTAATGCGCCTCACCAGCTCGGCAAAGAGGAGTCTCCGGTTAGCCGGATGCATTGTGGCAAGCTTTGGGAATGACAACGACCGCTTCTGCTCACACAACGGCGGTCGTTTCTCTTTGTGATCATCTCTCTTTACCCCACTGCTGGTCAGTACAAGCAAAGCAGGTGCGGAACGACTATCTCTGTGTGCAGGAACATCAGAAAATGATGAGGGGCGGATGCGAAACCCGCCCCCTCATCACCATCATCATTTGTCGACTCGTCTAGCGATACGGCCGGAGCGCGCCGACAAAACGACTCGTCCAGTAAGACCCCCAAATGCTAGAGATTTGCACACCGTAGGCCGGTGACATCGCGTGCACCATCTGACCGTTGCCGATATAGATCGCAACGTGTGAAATACCACGCGACCTACCGGTTGCGTAGAATAGGAGATCGCCAGGAGCGAGATTGTTCAGACTACTGATCACCGCTCCATACCGAGAATTAAACTGAGCGGCAGCAGTACGAGGTAAATTCACGCCGAACTGCCGATAAACATAGGAAGTAAGCCCGCTGCAATCGAAACCGCTGCGTGGGCTAGAGCCACCCCACACGTAACGATAGCCAACGAATTGAACTGCATAGCTGGCAACATCACCACTGGCCGGGATATTGACCGGACCGGTATTCGCCAACCGACTGCGATTCGGTAAAGCTGGAATATCATTGGTGTACGGAACCCGCCGGGCAGCCATCGGTGCAACCCGTAACAGTTCGGCGTAGATCCAGGCTTTCGTACCGTTGGCCAGCTCAACCCGATACCAATCCTTATGTCGGGCAAGCAGTTTCACTTCGGTACCGGCATTAACGGCGCCAATCCGCTCATACGCAGAGCCGGGACCTTTGCGCAAATTGACCGAATTTTCCAGCACGGCGCCGACGAGCGGTGGATTAGGATCGGGAATAGAGGCCGCAACCGGAACTCGTTCAACCACACCCGGCGCAATAGTGAGGAACTCTGAGGTCACCCAGCCGTATAAGCCACCGGTCTCAACCAGAAACCAGCCGTTGTACTGCTCAACTAGATTTAGCTCCGCCCCAGCAGAGAGTTTCTTCATACTGACGTAATTGGTACCAGGACCATCACGAAGGTTCAGACCCTCTTCCCGCACGGTCGCCACGCGCGGTGGCGGCGGCGGCGGAATATCGGCCTCGGCGACCGGTTTGAGGTTATAAAAGACCGCTTCAGGCAGATCAACCAACTCAGCCGCAATCCAGCGCAGCGTGGGATCATCGGCAGTACGGAAGCGCAACCACTCACCATAGCGACCAACGACCTCAATCGTAGCTCCGGCCGTGATGCGGGCTACATCATCGTAAGCCAGACCAGGACCATTCCGAACCTTCGCTACATCGGCAGTTACGGTTGCCGGCACGATGAGCGGTGCATTGATTTCACTGCGCGAGAGGATGGTCAGCGGTACCGGTAATGCCTCATCGGCGTCAAGTGGTGGATCGCCCACCACCTCACCATTCCGGCGTCTATCAAGATTGAGTGGGCCGGGAATAATGATCGGTACAGCACCACTAATTTCTACCGGTGCTCTTGTTGGCGCCATCACTGCTGGTTTTACCGGTCGTAGTGGCAACTGCCCTAACAGGAGGGCAACCGGAAAGAGGAGCGTGACTACCGAATGGAGGAGATACCGGACGGGAAGCTTACGAATTCTGTTTTGCAGTTCTGGTGCAGTACGAATGAACGAAGCAATCGTCGCAAACGGTCGCGACAGTTGTAGATACCTACTCCGATAGTGAACAGCACGTTCGCGAAGACGTTGAAGTTCTAATGGAAGTAGGTCAGCCGAGCGATCGTGTTGTAGCTCAATCATGGAGCGTTTTTCCTCTTTCTCGCTGCCAATCGGCCAGTGTACGGGTTTTGAACCACGACCACGCACCTGGTGGTACTAGGGATTGGCAGGTTGGGAAGCGAAGCCGACTGAGTGGGCCTTATCAGGAATGTATCAGTCGCACTTCAGCTTCTTATCGGCGTTCACACTGTGTTGTAGAACATATGTAGTAGCACAGCGTAGCGTCGCAAAGGTATCGAAATAGTAATATATCTTTCGCTATTTGTCAAGAATTGCCAACAAGCACACCAATTTGTTGCTCTATAATGCGAAATATCGCTTACGTGAAACTATGAACTAATGTTTGAATATTAAACATTCTACAGAAAAAAAATACATTCCGACAAAGAATATACCTATCGTTGTCTGTTACCGGCGCATATTCTATCAGACAGGTATTTATCAGATACGGTGTATGAAGCTGATACGCACGTTCAGTGCAGCAATGTCTGCCAGTACATAACGGTTGCCTATAGCCATTCGCCAGGTTCGGGTGATCGATCACCGGTAAGGGCCATCACCCTGAAGCCCATCGTTTGCGCCTGACGAACCAGGGCCAGTTGCTGCCCATACGGAGCCACCACGATCAGACGCCGACACCCATCAGCACGAGCACTCGCCAGCAGGCTCGTTACGCTATCGAGGTATCGTAGTCGTTCGGTACCAACGCCGCTGTGTATGAAATCGTGAGCGACCAGATTCGCCTGCGATCCGGCCAGGTAAGCGTACTGCACTGCCTGAGCTGTTAACAAATCGCGCGCTTGTGCTAGCGTTTCCACATCAATGCCATCGGCAGCGTTGATAATCAAAGCATCAGCACTCAGAATAGCCGACTCTGGCAGTGGTTGCGCGGTTGCCCATAGGGTTGCCACAACCAGAGTACCCACCATAGTGAACAGCCAACTACACAAAGAGATGTAAGATTGCTGGAACCATCGAATCATGAACTATGACACATCATTCAATAACTCAGCTAAGAGCGAACGCACTTGTTGAATGGTAAACGGTTTCGATAATATCGCATCAACCCCGCGCAAGCGCGCTTCATGACGATCAATCTGCTCACTCCAGCCGGTTACCAGCACAATGCGTACCAACGGATCAATGCGGCGAATCTGGGCGGCAACGTCCCATCCCGATAGACCCGGCATCCCAAGATCGGTACAGACGAGCTGATACTGACCGGCGTTGAACCCATCCAGCGCATCCTCACCGGAGGCAAAAGCATCGACGTGGTGGCCGATCCGTTGCAAAATACGTACTAATACATTACGCACTGCCTCCTCATCATCGATAACTAGAATGTGAAGGGCTGGTGTGCCAGCCGGCGGTCGCGCCTCTGGCTCAGATACCGGTGGCGTACCAATCGGTAGTAAAACTCGAAATCGTGCGCCTGCCCCCGGCGCACTCTCTACCTCGATCCGTCCACCATGTTGCTGCACAATCCCGCGCACGATGGCCAATCCCATTCCTGTACCGCGAACACCTTTGGTTGAGAAGAACGGTGCAAAGATTTTCTCGTGAAGGGCTGGATCAATACCAATACCGGTATCTTGCACTTCTAGCATAACGGCAGCTTCACCTAACAGTCGTGCTGGGGCAAGCGACGTGCGCAGCGTGATCGTACCACCGTTCGGCATGGCATCAATGGCGTTTAAGATGAGATTGATCACAAGTTCACGCAACGCCGACGCATCACCGGCAATCAGCGGTAACGGGACCAAATCGGTATGCACTGCGATAGGCACACCACGGCTCTGCACCTCGTCGCGCCACCGCGGTCGGGTGAGGGCCAGACTTTCTTCAACGACCCGATTCAGATCAACTGCACTATCCGGTGTCGAGCGACTGGTTTGGGCAAAGCCCTGCAATCGCCTGACAGTGGCAGTACCATCAAGCGCAGCTAACTCTATGGCGCGCAACCCCTCTTCGAGGTGGGGATCATCGGTTTCCTCAAGTAATAACTGAACGTGACCAAGGATGCTCGCCAGTAAATTATTGAAGTCGTGAGCCACCCCACTCGACAATTCACCAAGTGCACGCAATCGGTCACGTTCAATTAACTGTTCACGGACTCGCTGTAATTCAGCGTCATGGGCGAGATTGGTGATAGTGACACCGATCAGATGTGCCATCACCATCACCAGTTCAAGATCGCCCTGACCAAAGATACCCTTTACCGCACTCTCAATGATAATGATCCCAAAGACACGCTCGTCAACCAGGATGGGCACGATCATTTCGGCAGCCGTGGCCGGTAAGCTGGGATGAAGGACATACCGTGCATCACGGGTAACGTCATTCACAATAGCCGGTTGACGATGTCGAACGACCCAGCCGCTAATCCCCATTGTAACCGGTCTTGGCGGAAATGTCTGTGGATCGAGTTTAAGCTGACCACAGGCTGCACGCACTTCCAGGGAATCTTCAACGATAACACAGATCAAGACCTGATAATAACCGAACGATTCATGCAGGAGTTGGGCCGCCTCCTGGAGCAACTGATCGATCTCGCGTAGCGTACCAATTCGCACCGTAAATTGCTGGAGAACCTGGAACTGACGTGCACGCTCTTGAGCCTCACGCAGTAGCCGGACATTATTAATTACTACTGCAATCTGTTCACCAAACATCTGCGCGGTGGCAATATCTTCTGTAGTGAAGGCGTCAGGTGTCCATTTGTCAATCGTTAGCACGCCAATCGTTGCCTGATCGACTTGCAGCGGAACCCCTATCCACGAGCGGATAATGTCGCTATCGGGCACCTTTTGCCAGTTCGACAGACGTTGAACGTCAGGATAGTAGATTACCGTACCCATTTGCCGCAATTCGTTGATCAGCGAACCAGGTCCGGCGTAAAGGGTCACTTGATCGAATTTCGACTGTAGACCACGTTGAGCAAGTAAGCGCACATACTCTTTATCGTGCACGACGAAAATACATGCCGAGTCGAAATTGATAAACCGCTGAAGTTCGACGAGGATTTCATCGAGAACGCTGACCTGATCGATGCGGGCATTGGTCAGCGTTACCAGACGGTGCAATGCTTCAGATCGAACCTGTAGCTGTCGTTCGTATGCTCGTTGACGGGCATACATTATTTGACTGGCGGCAAACGCCAGCAGATCGGCGTCGCTATGCGTCCAGTAGTGGCCTGGAAGACAGGCTACCAGCCAGGCCGGTAGGCCATCGAAGCGTATATCTACAATCAATGCGCCATCGTGCCGCCAACGCTCAAAGTTCTCGCTGGTAACGGGAAGACCGTTATTATCGAACATTGCACCACTGGAGGTACTGGTAATCAGTTGCGGCCTGACTCCCAAGACAGCAGTCAACTCGTGCAATATATTGGCAATTGGATCGTGAACGGTCATGCTGGCGAGCAGAATCCGTTCGCGGGCCATGGCCCGGCGCAGCATCTGGGCAGTGTTAGCGTTGTCGATAGCAATCGCCACCTGATCGGCAAAGATCGAGATGGTCTCAATCAGCTCTTGACTAAACGGTACCGATCCGATAAACCGGGCCAGACTGAGCGCACCGCAACAATGATCGCGCACAATCAGAGGAATAGCCAGAATCGCTGACGGATGCCGATCAAGCTGTTGAATGTAACGTGGATCGTTCACCGGATCGGTGAGCTGCAGAATCTGGCGATTGGCGACCGCCCAGCCGGCCACCCCTTCGCCAACCCGCAGACGGAACGTGCGCTTATGATCTGGTTGGCTTTCAAGACTCAGAGTTGCTGCTGTTGTCAACCATTCGCCTTGCTCATCGAGTAACCAGATTGAGACCACATCGGCTTCACTCAGCTCACGGGTGACAGCCAGCACGCGCTGTAAGACATCACCTAAATCAAGCGACGAGAGCACTGTCTTGCTCAATGCCAGAATTGTAGCAATTGGTGATGTCAGGCCAGAATTGCCGCTCGGATTGGTTGACTCAGATAGGTTCGTCATGATTCTCATTATACTCAGCGCGGTGCTTTTCGGGGACTTTTTTACATTTTTCTCACAGATCGTGTAACTTTTGGCCGCTTTCTACGATTTATTTATGAGACCAGTAATTTGCTGGGGGCAAGTCATAGCTGAAGGAGGACGATGATGCGCAGCTTTCGGGGTACGGTCAATCGGGTAGAGCTGATCGGGCGGCTGGGGGCCGATCCAGAAGTACGGCAAGTAGGCAATGGCGTTACCGTTTGCCGCTTCAACCTAGCTACCAATCGACCGGCAGGCAGTGATGAGCAAGGTAAACGTCTGAGCGAAACTGAATGGACAACCGTGGAAGCGTGGGAACGGTTGGCAGAGGTGTGCGGAAACTATTTGCAAAAAGGGCGACGAGTGATGGTGATGGGCAGTCTGCGAACAGATAGCTGGCATGATAAAGAGAGTGGTCAACCACGCTCACGGACTTATGTGCGGGCAGAGGAGGTTATCTTCCTTGATGGAGGAAATGGCAAACAGGATAACGATCAAGAGGAAGAGTAGGTGGGTGTAGCTGAACACGTTCTTGCCGCATCTCAATCCTGACGATGCAAGCCGTGTCTGATCTTACCGACCGCATGCGTCGGCGTGTAGAGGGGGACAGAGGTGGAATTGGCACACTTCGCAGTTAGTGCGCTGTTACCTGGTGCTGCATGAACACAGTGGTGGAGGTAGAGTAGATGACGGTACGTGCGTGAGCATGGCAGAGATAGAGTGGATCAGGGGCGGTTCGTGAACCGCCCCTCTAAAGAGGTAGGGTGGTGATCACTGGCGCACGGCACATTACCGGGCACATCCATCGTGACACCGCTGCACTCATCCACCGAGGTTCGTTGTGCGGGGATAAAGTATCGCATTGCCGCACCTCGCGACTCCATTGGCATTAGGCTGATTGTCCATCATGTTCCAAACCATCGCCTGAGTTTCATCGGTTGTGCGGTGACGACGATCATTCGGACAAGCTCATCGTAGCTGGTGCATAGCACAAACTACATCAGCGTGCGCCAGCGAGGAGTTCCAAACCCATCCCTCACTCCGCCACTGCTGCTGTCACTGCGCGGTTACTAAGAGCCTATCCGAATAATTATCTCACAGTACAGCGGATGAAACCTGATAGATGTATGGGCGCAGCGGCGCTGCGCCCCAACCGATCTTCTTCTGCGACAGGGTATTCCGGATAGACTCTAAAGCGAAGCAGGAATGGAACGGTTTCCATTCCTGCTATGAAGAAGAGGCGCGATAGTATGTATCACTTTAACACGAGCATTAAGGCTGCTCAACATTTACCATCGACTCGGCAGATATTGTTGCCACTTCAGGCTGCGACCGTCCGCTGAACCGCTCGCGCAGTGCGCTAAACAGAACGGTCAATGCTGCGGTCAGTAGTCCAGCACCAAAGATATACGGTGCACCAGGGCCTAGAAGGTCAAACAGTAAGCCTGCTAGGAGCGGACCGGCCACCATCATCAAGCTGTTGAAGGATTGTACCCCACCCAGGATGGAGCCTTGCTCGGTAGCCGTTACCGACTGCGAAACCAGACTGGTAAGCGAGGGGGTAACCATACCACTTCCCAACGCGACCAGACCGATAGCCGGGAAGAGCATCCAACCCGCAGTAGCAAGCCCGGTTGCAGCAAAGCCAATGGCCATCAGACTTAAACCGGCAATGGTTAGGCGGGCTTCGCCAAAACGAGCGACAAGCTTTCTGATGAGAAAACCCTGAACAATGACTGCGATTAAACCGATGAAAGCGAAGATGAAGGCATTTTGCTGAGGGCTAAAATTAAACCGTACATCACTATAGACCGGGAAATTGCTCTGTAAACCGGCGAAGGCCAGGTTGAACAGCACACTCCCCAGGATGAACGGCTGCACACGAGCATCACCGGCAACTGCCATCAGACGACTAATTGGATTAAGATTGCGCTTCTGTGCCTGTGACCGCTTATCAGCCGGGAGTGACTCAGGCAGGCGGAAGAAACCGAATGTCACATTGGCAAAGCTGAGCAGCGCCGCAAAGAGAGCTGGCGCCTGTAAACTTACGTTGGACAGTATACCCCCCAGTGCAGGGCCAAGCATAAAACCAAGGCCAAAAGCTGCACCGATCATGCCTAGACCACGTGCACGCTCATTCGGTGGTGTGACGTCGGCAATGTAGGCCTGCGCCGTACTGATACTCGCCCCCATAATGCCAGCAACTATACGGGCTAGAAATAGCAAGCCGATGACCGTTTCCACACCGAGAAACGTCAGATTCTCGGTGAGCGCAAAAACCAGATAACTCAGACCGGTACCCATCAGGCTGAGCAGCAGGACCGGTCGGCGGCCAAACCGGTCACTGAGAGCACCTAAAACTGGCGCAAAGAGAAACTGCATTAACGCATACGAAGCCGTCAGGGCACCAACGATCAGGGCGCGATTTTCAGCCAGCCATGGCCATGTTGATCGTTCAACAATTTTGACGTATTCGGGCAGCAACGGTAACACAATACCGATGCCGAGCAGGTCGATGAAAATTGTCAGGAAAATGAACGCTAACGACGAACGTGATTTCATAGGATGTGTTCCCATTCTTCTCAATGAGATAGATTGCAACTCAAAAGGTTAACTACACAAATTATATGACCTTTCACAGCTTTTGTCAATACATTGCACATATTTTGTCCAGAAGGAGTGAAGAGAAACAAGAGCAGAAGAGGCGATTCACAACCACGCCGTAGCAGACCTCTAGATGCCCTGCGCGAGCTTAACCTCCCTCACGCCTTCCTCCTCTTCCCTTCATACAACGTGCACACCGAGCGTCGGGTAGGCAATCAGCGTTGACGGGCGCACGACCAATGCCATGGCAGTGAGGAGCAGCGAGGGGGCCTGGCTGCCAGCAGACGGCACGAGATAGGGATCGTCGTGAACGCCTGGATGCCATTTATGTCGTGTCTCCCGCTATCGTTGCAGTGAAGCCACGTTCAGGATCGTTTAAAAAGCCCTTCCTTCAGGTGGGGTGCACTGATTCTGAGAAAAAATCTCTTGCGGAAAGGTAGCTGTGTTTGCTGCTTTTCTCTGCCGTGAGGATTTTAAACAGCAATGCAGTACTGCTATTCTGTCAGTCCCAGAAGAATAGGTCATCAACAAAAAAGCGCACTGGCAGTTCAGTGCGCTTACGTGGTGCCCCCAGCGGGATTCGAACCCGCGATCTCCACCTTGAAAGGGTGATGTCCTAGGCCACTAGACGATGGGGGCCTGACGCGCAGGCATTATACCATAATTTTTCATTGTTGCAACTGGAAACCAAACGTCGTTGCACCGTGAGACGATTACCCAGATAGGCACCTGGCGCGAAATCTTCTATCGCAGCAGAAGATTGGTAAGGGCGCGGCGCAGCCATCAGGCACATCCCGCGGCTATCGTCCTGGCGGGGCGGCGCTGCGAGGTGGCAGCGTCGGTATGATACTGGTAGGGGCGAGGCGTTGCCTCGCCCTACTGGGGCCAGGTTCATCCGTCATAAACGCGACGATATAAGATATGCGGATAGGCTCTAAGAGGCGAAGAGCACCTGGTATACCGTTGCCGTTCAGGAGTCTGGCAATTCGTCGTAATAATCGGCCAGTCCGGCGAGAGTCATCTGGGCGAGGAATGGCGTCACCTCGTTCCCAAGCGAAGTACGGAACGCACTGTAATCGATAGCCACTGCCGCTTTCCAGTCGCCAGCTTCGGTAAAGCGGGGGAGATAGCGACGTAACTGTGCTGCCAGGAGGCGTCGTGGATTGGGTAAGGCGAAGAGGAGCACTGCCTGCTGCAAATAGGTTGAGAAGGCAGTAATGTTTGTCTCATCGGTGACCGGTGGTTCACCCAGCTTATCGATAATCCGACGAATGATCTCTGGCCCGATGTGCAGGGGATCGAACATCGGATCACGAAAGAGTTCAACACAGTAGGTATCGAGTGCTGCCGGATCACGGTGCATTTCAAGGGCCAATGTTCGTTGACCATTCAGCGCACGTACTGCCGCAGCAATACGCTCTTGTTCGGCTGCATCAGGTGGGTCGGCCAGCCAGGTTCCTGCACAGCGAGTCAGGCGGATGGCCTCTTCTCCGCCCCCGGCTCGATCAACCGCCCGTACTGCACGACCGCGCATAATGGTTTCCTCTCTGTCTCGCAATGGTTCGTGATTGTGTTGCCAAGTATAGCATGATCTTCACGTTTTGTTGTCATTCTAAAACTTGACTTTCTTGCACAAGAAATTGACATTCTACGTCTATCTGCGTACAATAGACACAGAAGTTCATCGCTGTTTAGTGCAAAGGAGCCTACCGTGGCCCGTATCTACAACTCTATCACCGAACTCATCGGCAACACCCCACTCGTGCGCCTGAATCGCGTAAACGACACGCACGCAACTGTAGTCGCCAAACTCGAGTTTTTCAACCCGGCTGGCTCGGTCAAGGATCGGATCGGTCTGGCGATGATTGACGCTGCTGAGCGTGAAGGTCGCATTCGGCCTGGCGAGACGGTCATTATCGAGCCGACAAGTGGGAATACTGGTATCGGCCTGGCACTGGTAGCGGCAGCCCGTGGCTACCGGTTGATCCTGACGATGCCTGAGACGATGAGTATCGAGCGGCGTAAGTTGCTACGCGGTTTTGGCGCCGAGCTGATATTAACACCGGGTAGCGAGGGGATGCGCGGTGCAATTGCTCGTGCCGAAGAGCTACTGGCTGAAATCCCGAATAGCTTTATGCCGCAGCAATTTAAGAATCCGGCCAATCCGGCTATTCACCGGGCGACGACAGCCGAAGAGATCTGGCGTGACACCGATGGGCAGGTTGATATTGTGGTCGGTGGCGTCGGTACCGGTGGCACGCTGACCGGTATTGGTGAAGTGCTTAAACCACGTCGACCGAGTCTACGGATTGTAGCGGTCGAACCAGAGGCATCACCGGTATTGTCAGGTGGTAAACCCGGCCCCCACAAGATTCAAGGCATTGGTGCCGGTTTTATCCCTGATGTTCTGAATACCAGTATTCTCGACGAGATTCAGCAGGTGAGTAATGAAGATGCCTTTGCGATGGCACGTCGTCTGGCACGCGAAGAAGGGCTGATGGTCGGCATTTCGAGCGGTGCTGCCGCAACGGCTGCCTTGCGCGTTGCCCGCCGCCCAGAGAACGCCGGGAAGTTGATCGTCTTTATCGTGCCTTCAAATGGTGAGCGTTATCTCTCCACACCGCTCTTTGCCGAGGAGTAAAAGACGCCCCCACCAATCCATCCTGATGGACGGGCGCAGCGGTGCTGCGCCCCTTTCACATCACTGCTCCCTGTTCTCTCATGATCACTGCTACTAACACGCCAGAAAGAAAAGTTAGGGCACCAATCACCCACATTGACCAGGATATGCCCAGGGTATCGGCTAGAATGCCTGCCAGTAAGGCACCGATCACATAACCGCTATCACGCCAAAAGCGATAAACCCCTACTGCGGTAGCACGCCAGCTCGGATGAGCAACATCACCAATTGCCGCTAACAAGGTCGGATAGACCAGCGCTGTGCCAACCCCTAGCAGTGCACTCGCGCCAACCCATTCCCAAAAGTTGTTGGTTGTCGGTAAGAGCCAGATAGCAATCGCCTGTATCAGCATCCCACCAGCAATCAGCTTTTTCCGCCCGATATGATTCGGATATGGCACCGGTCACAAGTTGTAGCAATCCCCAAACTGCCGGATATATCGCCACCAGAATACCTACTTCGCTAAGCGATAAGCCGACCATAGCAAAGAAAACCGGGAACAGGCCCCAGGCCATACCATCGTTGAGATTGTTGATTAGACCCGCCTGACTCACTGCAAAGAGGTTACGATTTCGCCAGCTTGTTAGCAAAAATACCCTGGTAAAAGTTTCTGGTTGAAACGTAGTGGATGTGGCACGATGATGTTGATGGACTTCCAGGGCCACAAAGTCTTTGGTCTCGTGTACAAAAAAGACTGAAATAAGTAATCCGGCCAGTACAAATATGATACCGAGCCAGAACGGTTCTGGACGAAGACTTGTTACTGCTGCCAGATACCCGGCTCCCAGTGCTGCCAGGGCGACTGCCAGATACCCGGCAGCCTCATTTAACCCCATCGCCAGGCCGCGGCGAGTTGGTCCTACCAGATCAATTTTCATGATAACAGTCGTTGACCAGCATAATCCCTGGTTTATGCCGAGCAAGACATTTGCGAAAACGACCCAACTCCAGTCAGGGGCAAACATAATGATCAGCGGTACGGGCAGCCCACTGAGCCAACCGGCAATAAGTGTTCGTTTACGTCCGATTCGTTCACTGATTCCTCCGGCAAACAAGTTTGCGATGGCTTTCACCAACCCAAAACTGACAATGAAATGAAGGGTAGCAAGATGTGAGGCTAACCCAAATTCAGCTCCAGCTAATAGTGGTAAAACCGTTCGCTCAATACCGACCATCCCGCCAACAAAGGCGTTGACGAGTACCAGCAGGGTAAACTGCGACCAATTTTCACGCAGACCGAGGGTGCGTGTAGGTACTACGGATTGTAACTCATTTAGAGGCATCAGAATCACTAGTGGTAGAGCGTTACATATATGGCTTACGCTACAACGTCTGCACAATCGGATATCCGGCCAATTGCCATTCAGCAATCCCTTCCTCTAAACGTGCACCACGGCGACCACTAGCGAAGATGAGTGATAGCGCCTCATCAGCGTAGCTACAGAGTGGGCCACGACAATAGGTCACTATCAGCTTATCCATCGGCAAGTCATCGATTCGGGTTGGCAGTTCGGTAAGCGGGATCGAAGTTGCATCGGGCAGATGAGCAGCAGCAAATTCCTCAGCCGGACGTACATCAAGGAGAAAAATCTCGCCACGTCTGATACCTGCTCGCAATGTTTCCATTGAAATGACCGGAAATTGTTGACGTTTGGGTCGGTACCGTTCGATTGCCCGCTCGACACCGGCAAGTTGCTGTACGGCAATATTGCGCACCTCGCTCCAGAGACGTACCACCGCCGGATCGGCCAGACGGTACCGAACGGTCGTTCCCTGCCTTTCGCCGATCACCAGACCGCCCTGTTTCAAGCGTTGCAAGTGTTGTGAAGTGTTAGCTATGCTCATTCCACTGGCAAGAGCAAGCTGTTCGACACTGCGAGGTGCTTGCACGAGCAGATCTAGCAGTTCGAGGCGATGAGGATTGGCAAGTGCCTGGGTCACTATGGCGATTTGTTGAAAGAGTTGTTCTTTTGCCGCTCTGTTCATATTTTCAATAGATTTGTTAAATATTTGAAGACAAGGATACACCATACCATCACCTTTGTCAATCTCTGCGTTGCCAGCTCTAGAACGTAGAGTTAGCGACGGCTCCGACGAAAGAAACGCTGCGATGGATGTCCGGGCGCTGCGCTGCGGCACCTAGACCAATCTTCTCCTGCAAGCAGATTTTTCAGATCGTCCTTATTATCAAACTTGAATCAGACAACTCGCGAGAATGCTAATTTGCTATCATAAAGATACGGACGGCAGATCATCGGTCATCCCAAAACCGCAACGGTATCCCGCAATAGATAGCAGTCTACTGGTGAAACTGTACATAATAGGGTGGGCAGAGCAAATGCGGCTGAGTGACGACAGAACAACGACTAAGTGTTACACACTTGAACTGTCCTTGCCGTTAGATGTAGGCGAGAATCATCCACCGCAGATGTAGAACATTTGCTCGTATAATGTTTAACACCCACCGTAACCCATGTGGGATAATGTGGGATAATGTGGGATAATGTGCGATATGGGGTGTCAACCAATTCTGCCAATCGGGTATAATCTGTCTATCGAAGATCGCTTTTAGCTGACGGAATATCTTCTCGTGAATGCACAACGTTCTCCCTCGCTAAGTAATCTGCACCTGCTTACCGATTTTGTCCAGCGCGTGCGGACAAATGTGGAACAGGTGATCGTTGGTAAGACTGCTGCTATCGATCTCTTGTTGATCGCACTGCTGTGTGGTGGTCATGTGTTAATCGAGGATGTTCCTGGGGTTGGAAAGACTATGCTGGCTCGAACCCTGGCGCTGTCGTTAGGGCTGCGTTTTCAGCGGGTGCAGTGTACGCCAGACCTGCTGCCCAACGATCTCACGGGGGTGAGTGTTTACCGACCTCAGAACGGTCAGTTCGTGTTCCAACCTGGCCCGTTGTTTAGTCATATTGTGCTGGTCGATGAGATTAATCGTGCTACACCGCGCACACAAAGCGCGTTGCTCGAGGCGATGGGGGAAGCACAGGTGAGTATCGATGGAGTGACCCATCGTTTGCCAGAGCCGTTTTTAGTGATCGCAACTCAGAATCCAATTGAGTTTGAGGGCACCTTTCCTTTACCGGAAGCACAGCTTGATCGGTTTCTGCTCCAAATACGCCTCGGTTATCCTTCGCCGGAAGAAGAATTGCACATGTTGACACTGCTGGCCGGTGAGCATCCTATTTTCAAGGTGACGGCAGCAGTTGATGGTTCGCGACTTCCCGATTTGCAACGGATGATCTATGCGGTGCGGGTAGCGCCATCGTTACGCGAATATCTGGTTCGCCTGGCTCATGCTCTGCGTCATCACCCCGATCTGGCATTGGCGATGAGTCCACGGGCGACTCTGGCATTGTTTCGCGCCGGTCAGGCACGGGCAGTATTGGCCGGGCGCGATTATGTGCTGCCTGACGATTACAAGGCGTTGGCTGTGCCGGTTTTGCAACACCGGTTGTTGGTGCGCCCGGCAGCGACGTTGCGTGGTCGTACCAGCGCCGATATACTGGCTGAGGTATTAGAGAGTGTCGAATTGCTCCTAGAGTAGGTCTTGTGAAGGGATTAGAGCGTTGCGATGGTCACTATCTTTGCGCTGTGCCGCTCCTGCAATGAGTTCGGTAAGGTGGTACTTGTAACCAAAGGAAGGGAATCGCCATGGCAGTGCTTACACTCACCCGTGACGGGCCGGTTGCGACCCTAACATTACAACGGCCAACAGTGCATAATGCGTTTAACCCTGAGATGATTGCTGGCATTACCGAAATTTGCACTGAGATTCGGGCTGATCCGGTGCTCCGCGTGCTCGTTATACAAGGTGAGGGACAGTCATTTTGCGCCGGCGCCGATCTGAACTGGATGCAGGCCAGTCTTGCTTATTCGCGTGAGGAAAATCTGGCCGACGCCTCGCGGCTCGATGAAATGTTTACCGCCCTCGATACATTACCGCAGGCGGTTGTTGCGTGCGTGCATGGAGCTGCCCTTGGCGGGGGTGTAGGGCTTGTCTGTTGTGCCGACTATGTCGTTGCTGCTGAAGAGGCAACCTTTGGTCTCACCGAGGTACGATTGGGATTGCTGCCAGCGGTGATCGCCCGCTTTGTCACTGCCAAAATTGGTTTGGGTCACGCTCGTGCACTGTTTGTGACCGGGCGGCGGATCAAAGCGGATCAGGCGTTGGCTATCGGGTTGGTGCACGAAGTAGTTCCCTCAGCTCAGATCGATCAGGCGGTAGACCAGGTGGTCGGTGACCTCTTACGTGGCGGGCCACGGGCAATTGCGCTCAGTAAAGCCCTGCTACAGGTGGTTCGTACCGGTTCCATCGAAGAAATACGTCGCCTGTCGGTTGAGGCCATTGCCACTGCCCGTACCGGTACTGAAGGTCAGGCCGGGGTACGCGCATTTCTCAACCGGCAATCACCACCTTGGGTACCAGAGCGATAGGTTCGGGATGCGCCATTTGTACAGTGTAAGGGTCGGATCGTATGCCTGCTTTTATCGTTCGCCCTGTGACCAGTGCCGATATACCCGCCCTGGCTCGCCTGATTGTTGAACTGTATCATGCCGAATTACCCGGTTTACTGAGCGGCTCCCAATGTGGTCAGGAACAGCTCCTGGCCTACACCCTGCGTGCAAACGGTGAAGCTGCACTGCAGCATCGACTGGTTGTGTGTGATGAGCAGCAGCAGGTTGTCGGAACCGGTATGGTGCAGTTTCCTACCGAACCGGCTTACGAACGTGCGCCACAGGGAACGATCGCAGTGGCGCTGCGTGAGCTTGGGCTAGTACCGACACTCAAGCTAGCGATGGCGGTTGTTCGTACCCTTTTTGGAGTGTATCGCCACACGAACCGACACAGTGCGTTGATCCATTCAGTGGTTGTATCTGCGCCGGTGCGGGGTCAAGGTGCCGGACAACTATTGATGAGCGCGCTGGAAGCTCAGATTCAGGCACGCGGGCTGGAACGTTCTCGTCTGCAAGTGTTGCAGCATAACACGGCTGCCCAACGCTTCTACCAGCGGCTTGGCTACCGCGAAATCTGGCGTCTAGACGGCTGGCGTTCCCGGTTGAGCTGGTCAAGTCTGGTGATGGAGAAGGTGTTGACAGGATAGGTCGGATCGGCGCTCCGTGACTATCCTCGTAGAGGAGGGGCTAGGCGGTGCCTCACCCCTCCTCGTGAATCGCATTACATCAATCGCCGAGGTTCATCCGTCGTGATGTCATGGATGATTCGGATAGGCGCTAAATGGACGTCAGATAGCTCCCTGTGGGCAATCACTCTTGCAGATCAGACCAAAGTTGCAGGCGCTGGCATCAACAATCACCGCATACGTTCAACGAGTATATTCGTATTGAACGCAGCGCGATTCTGTCATCGCACCGCGCTGGCATCCTGTGCTGAAGCATAGCTTTACTCACCTAGGGGGCGACGTGGCGTAAGGCAGCAACCGCTCCGCACGTGATCAAGTCACTGTCGTTGACAATAGTAATGAAGCGAAAACCCAGCGCAGCTAGGTCGGCAGCCCATTCCGGACTGGCGTAAATACCGGCAATCACGTTATGCTGTTGGCAAACTTCAACGACCCGACCGAGGACGGCCCGGAAAGCGGGGGCCGAAAAATCAACCGGTATCGGCAGACCAAGGCTCAAACTGAGATCGGCCGGTCCAATGTAGAGACCGGCAATACCGGGCGTCGCAGCAATTGCCTCAATTTGATCAAGGGCACTGGCAGTTTCAATCATTGGGAAGATAACCGGGATGCGGGCAACCATCGCTGGCTCGGCTACTCCGTGCACAACCCCAACCCGTACCGGCCCGTAGCTCCGAATCCCTTCTGGTGGGAAGCGACAGGCAGCCACCAATGCCCGCACGTCATCTGGCCCAGTAATGAGGGGGGCGATAATTCCTGTTGCGCCACGGTCGAGAGCACGCATAATTGCCGCCGGCTCATTCCAGGCTAAGCGCACAAAAACCGGACACTGCCGCTGGTCGATAGTGTGGAGAATCTGTAAAGCGGTGGGATCGTCGATCAGGCCGTGCTGGAGATCGATAGTTAGTGACGGAAAGCCGGCTGCTACCAACAACTCGGCACTCCATGGACAAGGGATGGTGAGCCACGCATTATAAACTACCGTGTTAGCGGCCCAGCGTTGACGAAGTTGGTCCGTCATACGTCTATCTCCATCTCAGTGTAGAACGGGTATCGAACGCCCTGTTATTCATCCGGTTCGTCATTCACCGTTACGCCGAGCGCCCGCTCGATCCGATCAAGACGGGCGCTAACTGTGCGGCGCCACGCTTCTTGTTCAACCAGATTCGCACGGGTACGGTAGAGTATCTCTTCCTGTAACCGACGAACGCCACCGATACGGTCGGCCAATAATCCGATCAGAAAAATGATCAACGCCATTAAAACCAGGATACTCCCGACCAACAACGACTGGTCGTTAGAAGCTGATAACACACCCAGACGGCGACCGATGAAAACCGTCGCTGCCCAGGCAAGAAGAAGAACTCCGGGAACAGCGAAGAAGAGTGCAATATAACTGAATACTTTCAGCGGTTCGTAGGTTGTGTAGGTACGGGCAATGATGGCAGCCTGCCGTTTGACAAAATTCCAGTTACCGCGATGGAGGCGCGAGGGCCGTTGCACGGGGTTCGTCTTTATCGGTACAGCGACAATCGTGAGCCGACGTTTGCCAGCCTGGATCAGATTTTCGACGGTATACGAAAAATCAGACGTGACGAATGTGCGCAGCGCAGCTTCACGGGACAGAGCACGAAATCCGGAAACAGTATCAGGGACATTAGTCTCGGAAGCCCAACGCACCACAGCACTGCCGACATGTTGAAGCACCTTTTTCAACGGTGAGAAGTGTTCGATTTGATGAACCTGCCGATCACCGATGACAATATCGGCTTTCCCAGCCAGGATTGGGGCGATCAGGAGGGGAATCTCACTTCCAGGATACTGGTTATCGGCATCAGTGTTGACAATAATGTCAGCACCGAGACGTAACGCGGTATCAATCCCGGTCTGGTAGGCGGTTGCCAATCCTTTGTTGGCGGTGTGGCGCACAACGTGATCGGCGCCAGCGCTCAGCGCGACTGCAACCGTGTCGTCGGTGCAGCCATCATCGATCACGAGAACCTCAACCTGATCCACGCCGGGGATCTGACGGGGAACAGCGCGAACAACGTCAGCAATGGTATCACGCTCGTTGAGGGCCGGAATCTGGACGATCAGTTTCATGCCTATCCTGCTATCATCTATCATCCTCGTTACGGGGCAGCTCCACGCGCTGCCCCCTACCCTCGTGTGCGCTATGAAGGCCGATGGATCCTCATTTGGCGCCGACTTCACCGCGGATGAAGCGTTCGGTTAGTTCACGCGCTTCGTAATCGGTGAACTGACGCGGTGGAGTCTTCATAAAATAACTACTTGGGCCATACAAGGCACCACCAATCCCGCGATCGAGTGCCAGTTTAGCACAGCGGATGGCGTCGATCACCACACCTGCCGAGTTCGGCGAATCCCAGACTTCCAGCTTCAACTCAAGGTTAATCGGCACATCGCCAAAGGTAGTTCCTTCCATGCGGATGTAACACCACTTGCGGTCACCGAGCCAGGGTACGTAATCGCTCGGTCCGACATGCACATTCTCGGCGGGGAGTTCATAGCCCAACTGTGACGTTACGGCCTTGGTCTTGCTGATCTTCTTGCTCTCAAGACGCTCGCGTTCGAGCATATTGAGGAAGTCGGTATTCCCGCCGAAGTTCAACTGATAGGTGCGGTCAAGTCGCACACCTCGCTCTTTGAACAGTGTGGTCAAGACGCGATGAGTGATGGTTGCGCCAACCTGACTCTTGATGTCGTCGCCGATAATCGGCAATCCCTTCTCTTCAAAGCGACGTCGCCAATACTCCTGGCTGGCAATGAAGACCGGAATACAGTTGATAAATGCGCAACCGGCGTCAAGTACCTGCTCGACATACCACTTGGTTGCCATTTCACTACCGACAGGGAGAAAGTTGACCACGACATCGGTGTGCGTCTCGCGCAGAATCCGTACAATATCATCGGTATCCCGCTTCGATTTACGGATCACTGTGCTGAGATACTTGCCAATGCCATCGTGAGTCATCCCACGCGACACCGGCACTCCCAGTTTTGGAACATCGGTGAAACGGTAGGTGTTGTTCGGTTCAGCAAAAATTGCCTCGGCCAGATCGCGATCAACCTTGGTATCGGCAATATCAAACGCTGCCGAAAACTCAATGTCGCCGACGTGATAGCCCCCCAGATTGACATGCATCAAACCGGGAATGTCATCGCCATCACGAGCGTTTCGGTAGTAATGAACACCCTGCACTAATGACGAGGCGCAATTACCAACGCCAATAATCGCAACGCGGATCTTCTTGCTCACAGCGCTTCTTTCCTTTCAACATAGCTTCCTGAGGCGGTAGCCGCAACATGGCGGCATGGATCAACACGCCATTGTACTCTTGTTACGGTACTTTGTAAAATAGGCCATTATCCCCCTTCTGGCGTTGGGGTTGGCTCGGTTTCGGGTGATGGCTTAGGCGTTGGGGTCAGCGTGGGCGTTGGGGTTGGCTCAGTTTCGGGTGATGGCTCAGGCGTTGGGGTCGGCATGGGGGTTGGGGTTGGCACCGACACGATAGAGACGGTGACCTCTGGCGGTTCACCCACCAGCCGAACGCCGTCGGGGAGAAGGGGCTGTACCTTGAACTGATAGACACCAACACCTCGCCCGTTTAAGTCAAGCGATATCTCGAGCGGAGCAGCAGCCAGTGCGTTCAATTGATCACTGGTACCGGCAAAGGTCATCTCAACCACATTTGGCGACACGACCGCCGTCAATCCACTACCGAGCCCGGTGAGTGTCACCTCCACCGGCAAACGTACTTGAAATGGCAGCGGAATTGGTGTGATCTGAACGGTAACCCGTACTGCGTTTGGTTCGTTTTGAGCTGGCGAGGTACCTGCTGGCACAACAAGCGGCACAATTCGCACCACCGTCTCGCGGGCATCGGCAATATCGATCGCTTCAGTTGCCAAAAAACTAATAGTATCAAGCGGGCCAGAGCTACCGGTCAACGTAATTAACGGCGGCTCAACGTTGATGCCGGTGACGACGAAGCCCGGCGCCGGAGTGCCGATAATAACCGGCGACACCGGCACGAGCCGCAGGCCAACAACCGGGTTGATCGGGATGGTAACGGTCACGGTTGCCGGTTGTACTTGTACCCCTTCAACCGGCTGATTACTGGCGTCAACCGGGGTCAGGTTGAGTGTCGCCACGTATGAAGCGCGGAGTTGGGCAATGTTAGCAACAGTGCGGGCCGCAGTTACCCGCATCACCCGACTCTGTGGACCGCTGACCGTAACCGTACTGATCGGAGCGCCGTTGTAGCGCACTTCTGGCTCACCCCGTTCAAAACTAAACGGTGGTGAACCAAGAATGTCCAGATTAATCGGTACCTTTACCGTCTCGATTGGTTCGATCCGGACATTAATAGCGGCAGGTTCAACACCATTGGGGGGGATGCTAAACGAGATATTACTACGGGTAGCCTGGACGTTAATCGGTACCACATGATCACCCGGCCCTAGCCCGCTTAGGTCGGCCACAACCCGAATATCAACCGGTCGTAGTTCCGAACGCTGACGGCGGTCGGTGCGTAGGGTGACATCAACCGAGGGGAAGATCGTCGTTGGTAGACCATTGGCATCAACGACCACCATATCTTCGCTCAGACCAACCACTTGTAGCGTCAAATCGTCGAAGCGCACCGTCTCTTCTGGATTTTCACTGAACGAAACAAATGACCAGAGAGCGAAACTTAAGCCCATTGCCAGTAAGGCGCGTAAGATGGCCGAACGAACGCTACTCATGCCGCCCTCTTCGTCTCTGTGTCAAGCGGCACCTGCATGAGATCGGCTAACATTGTGCGCAGACGTGCCTCGGTGAGATAACTTACGATGCGGCCATCGCTCACCAACGAAATTGCACCGGTCTCTTCTGAAACGACAACCGCCAGCGCGTCAGTCTGTTCAGTAATCCCTTTCGCCGCCCGATGACGGGTACCGTAGCGACGTGGTCCGGCAATATCTTCACTGAGCGGTAAGACCACATTGGCAGCCAGGATGCGGTTCCCGCGGATAATAACCGCCATATCGTGCAGAGGTGCATTCGGATAGAAAATATTGAGCAAGAGCGGTATCGAAATTCGCGAATCGAGGATCACACCACGGTCGGCAAATTCTTGTAACTGAGTGCGCCGCTCGATCACCATCAGCGCACCGACTCCTTGCTGCGAGAGTTGTGCTGCGGCACGACTGATAACATGGATCGTTTCCAGCAACTCTGAGCGGTTGGCTCCGCCGAACGGTCGGCCAAAGAGATCGCTTGAACGGCCCAAACTTTCGAGCGCACGTCGTAATTCAGGCTGAAAGAGCACCGGGATCGCAACAATCAACGCCGGCGAGATAACATTTACCACCAGCCAGTTGAGCAGAGTCAGGCGATCACTGGCAACAGATGGCATCAGAAACGATATTACCAACAGAATACCGACACCACGGAGCAATTGTACGGCTCGCGTGCCACGGACAATTCCCAGCAGCCAGTAGAAGAATGCCGCAACAATGAGAATATCGATTAGCGCAAATGGCGAGGTAAACGGATTTAACCGCGCCCAGAGACGCTCAAGTTCTATCATTGCTAACTCTGTGGCGGCGCCGGCTTGCGTTGTTCAAGCATACGATTGGCGGCGCTCAACATTGCTTCGACTCGTTCCGTCTCAATCCCTGGCATCTTGAGCATCCGCCGACAGAGCTGACTTGCTTGTCCGTATTCTTCGCGCCGCATTAGCATATCGTACAGCATAAAGTAGGCTTCCATGTCCTGTTGATCGAGCGCAATAATCTGGTGTAGCTCGGCGATGGCGTTATCGTAATCTCGTTGTTGGGCGAAGATACGGGCAATCTGCTTTTTCTCGCTGATCGCTTCTTTCGTGCGGCGGGCCAGGGTATGCATCAATGCCAGCCATTGACGGGCATCGATATCGTTCGGCGCAATTTGCAAAATACGATCGTACATTTCGCGAGCGCGTTCGTGATCGCTAAGCATCCAGTACGTTTGAGCAACTTCTTGCAACGAAGCGACCGCATCTTTCAATTGACCGGCCCGTTTTTGTAATTCACTGACACGCACCAGTCCGGCCAGCCCTTGTTCGAGATACCCACGGCGCAGTTGCATCCGAGCCAGACGATCACTCATACCGATATGGTTTGGCGCCAGCCGTACCGCATATTCGAGCATCTCAATAGCTCGATCAAGCTGTTGCCGTTCTTCGTAGTAGGTAGCCATCTCATCAAGTTGCGCAAGCGACTCGGCTAACTTTCCTTGCCGGAAGTACACTTCAGCCAGTTTGGTATAGATGGTACGATCATTCGGCAGAAGTCGTTTGGCTTCGAGCAAGGCCTGTTCAGCACCGGCCAGATCGTCACTGATGGCATACGCTTCGGCCATCCGTCGAACCAACTCACCGTGCGATGGCGGCTTAGCAAAAGGATAGCGTATCGATGTTTCAGGAGAAGTCTGATCGGCAACTGCCTGACCACGACGCAACTGTTCAAGTGCTGCTTCGGGCTGGCCGAGAGCGATATAACTATCAGCAGCCGCACGGTAGACCAATGCCGGTGGAAGCATCGGATCGGGTTCGCTTGCCAGCAGAATTTGGGCCTGTTCTAGCTCAAGCAGAGCGAGATGGTGCTGTTCGTGCTGCTGCTGGATCACTGCCAGGAGATAGTGCAGTAAGGCGCGATCGGCTATTAGTAATGCAGCACGGTATTCGGCTTGCACCGCAGCAAATTCGGTGGGATGTTTCTGCAATTGCGCCAACACCGTTGCCAGTGAATCCCAGATCACATTTGGTTGGTCACCCATTAACGCGAGCGTAATATTCAACCGGGCCAGTGCTACCGGATCATCGGGTGAACCCAACTCAAGAGCCTGTCGAAATTCATCAAGCGCAGCTTCAAACCGTTCGAGTTTGAGCAGGGCAAGCCCATACTGCGCGTGCACTTCACGGTGTTGCGGTGCCCATTGGATCAAGCGCCGAAACTCTTCCAGAGCTTTATTCGTTTGGCCGAGGCGAAAATAGGTGTTGGCAACTTGTAACAGTTGCTGCACTGCTTCATCAATCCTTCCTGCCTGTTTGAGCAGTTCGGCCAGTTTCGAGCGAGCGTTGACGGCATCGGGCGAGAGTTCGATAAAGCGAAAATAGACATCAATTGCCTTTTCTGGCTCGCCACGCACGCGATAGGTTTCGATCAACAACTGATACTTCGCCAATGCCTCTTCGGGGTGCCCCTGTCGCTCGTAGATTTCACCCATACGTAAGTGAATCGGGAGGTAATCAACATTGTGGTGGATCACCTCCATGCAGGCATCCAACGCCGCATCAAGGAGACCCTGGGCAAGGTAGGTGCCACTCAGTTCTAACCATCCCGCCGCCACTTCATCGAGACCGGTTGGATCAAGGGGTGTTGGCGGTGGAAATTCGGGGGTTGATAATACTGTCGGTGCACTCATCCGTTCGAGCAACGGTAATTGCTCGAGAGATGTCGGTTCGGCAGCCGGTGCCTGATCGTCATCAGGTACCGTTCCCGAACGAAGAAAGTCGGTGATCGGACGTATCTTTCCCCAGCGCCCGCTATCTATTTCGGGTTCGGCCGGTTCCGCATCTGCGGAGACAGGCTGAGGCTGCAAGACGCCGGTGCCAATAGTACGGAGCTTGGCAAACATGTTGCGGTCAGCAAGCTCTTTGGCGCGACTCCTAAATTCAGCCGCCCGCTCGCGCCCCCATCGCTTGCTGGCGAGAAAATCGGCCAGCGTACCGTACAACGATGATGCCCGAGCCAGATCGCCTATTTGCTCGTAGATCGTGGCTGCACTCTCGTACATCGCGATCAGGTCATCAACTTCCGCTTTTCCGACCGTCTCTAGATCGACCAGCCCGATGGTGAGCTCAAACTCTTGTGCAGCCTGGGGTAACTGACCGAGATCGCGGTAAACTTGCCCTAATGCAAAATGCGCCGAAAGGGCATATTCAGGATCGGTCGCTGCCCGTGTGAGGACACTGACCGCAGCTTTAAGATTACCGTGGGTCTGGTAGAGCAAGCCAAGCGAATAGAGAACATCGGCCCGTTCGAGACCGGCCTGCAAAGCCTGTTCGTAAAGCGAGATCGCTCGTTCTTCATCACCTGCTTGCTGGCACGCTATTGCTTCGGCCACCAGTTGTTCGGGTTGCGAGGCGGAACCCCGGAGAGCACCGGTTGGATACGCAGGACGCAAACCACTCGTGCCGCGCATTGCAGGAGAAGCAACCGGTTGCCCACCGACTTGTTCACGGAGCCGATTTACCAGTTCACGGGCAGTACGCTGGTTAGGTACAAGACGAAGTGCCCATTCTGCTTCCTGCAATGCGGCGGCCAGATCGCCCTGGGCAATGAGACGCTGAGCAATTTCCAGATGCGTGTCGGCAGCTTCAGGCAATGCACCGATGTCTTCATAGAGCTGCGCCAGCCGCCGACGCTGATCATCGAGGTCGGGTTGAAGCGCGAGTAATTCGCGTAACGCCTCGGCGGCCTGCAAGGTACGCCGCTGCGTACTATGGAGATCGGCGAGCGCACGATAAGACTCAACCGCAGACGCAACATTCCCTAATTGCCGATAACACTGTGCAATGTAGTTCAAGAAAAAGGCATTGGTGCGGTCTTTTTCGTATAAATCACGAAATGCCTGTAACGCCTTATCGAACCGGTTCGTCTGGTAGAGCGCGACGGCGGCTGCGGTCAATGCCTCAATATCTTGCGGGAATTCTTGCAATGCCCGTGCTGCCGCCCGTAGCGCATCCTCCCAACGTCCCTGCGCCGATGCTTGCCGACACTGTTCTATCGCTCGATCAAAAATTGCCCGGTTGCCTGCCATAGCGTTTTTCCGCATGTTATCGGCGCTACTTTCCTAATAAAAGCAAAATGAGCGCCTTCTGTACGTGGAGTCGGTTCTCTGCCTGTTCAAAAACTACCGACTGCGGCCCGTCGATCACATCTGCCGTAATCTCTTCCCCACGATGGGCCGGCAAACAGTGCATTGCCAGCGCATGTGGTGCAGCGTGTGCCATTAATGCTGCATTGACCTGATACGGTGTAAAGACCGGACGCCGACGAGCTGCCTCGTGTTCCTGGCCCATCGATGCCCAGACATCAGTATACACTGCATCGGCGCCGGTAACAGCCTCTTGGGGTGAGGCAGTGATCGTTAATGTCGAGCCATGCCGGTCGGCCAGTTGTTCTGCCAGTTCGACAATGTCGGGAGCAGGTCGGTAATCGGGCGGACAACCGATTCGGACATTGACGCCCAGAGTGACTCCTAACAACATCAACGAATGACATACATTATTTCCGTCGCCGACATACGCTAGCGTCAGACCCTGTAAATGACCGAAGTGCTCGCGCAAGGTCAGCATATCGGCCAGCGCCTGACACGGATGTTCCCGATCAGAGAGTGCATTAATGACCGGCACTGAGGCATAGCGGGCCAGTGTCTCGATTGTAGCATGTTTGAAGACGCGAGCGGCAATAATCGCTACCCAACGACTTAAATTGCGGGCCACATCAGGGACACTCTCGCGCCCGCCCATATCGATGTCGTTGGCAGAGAGATAGGAAGGGTGACCACCGAGCTGGGTCATTCCAGCCTCGAAGGCTACTCGCGTGCGGAGGGAAGGCTTTTCAAACACGAGAGCCAGCGTTTGCCCTATCAAAGGACGATCATCGTTCATTCCAGAGCGCCAGGCGGCTTTGAGAGCCGCAGCCCGGTCTAACAATACCTCAACTTCCGTGCGGCTCAGATCGGCTGCAGAGAGAAAGTGTCGCAGTGTCATGGGAATGTCTTTCTATTCAGAACTCATCGACCGGCTTATGGTTGTTGTTCACCATCGCTACCGCAAACGTGTGTACTGACCCATTCGCCCTGTATGTTACGGACGAGGCGTATCGCGGCGGCGGCGGCGCGAATTGTAACGCTGTTCAAGACTTAACCGGCGGTAATCACCTGCTTCAATCAAAATTCGTTCCCGGCAGATCGCAGCATCAAACATTCGCGAGAGAATCCGTGGATCAATGTCCTGCGGGTCACGATTACTGGTGATCACCGTCGGTAGGGCATAATTATACCGATGGTTCATGATCTGGTAAAGTTTTTCCCGCGCCCAGGGTGTTGTATTCTCGGTGCCCAGATCATCGAGAATCAGTAGTGGCACGTCGCGCACCAGCTCAAAGCGTTCATCGTAGGCCGTTTCGGAATTCGGGCCAAACGTCGAGCGCAGATGATCGAGAAGATCGGGCACAACGGTGAAAAGCACCGGTGTGTGGCGGTTGAGCGCTTCATTGGCAATAGCGGCTGCCAGATGGGTTTTACCACAGCCGTACCCACCAAACAAGACCAGCCAGCCCTGCGGACTTTGAGCATACTCGTAGGCACGGGCAAAAGCACGTTGAACCCCTGGTACCGTGCGGTCGAAGGTGGCGAAGGTTTTGTCGCGCAAGGGTGCCAGATTCGAGAGTCGTTCAAGCTCTTCAAAGCGTCGCCGTTCCTTCTCCGCCTGTTTACACCGACAGGTGATCAGCACACCAAAGTTGGGGTCACCATACGGCACATCGAGCGTATAATAACCGGCCCCACGACAGATCGGACACACCGCTTCAGAGGTCGCTCTCGTCGCTTCCGCGGCGGAAGAGGTGTCCGAGTTGGCCATGGGTATATTTTTCAATATCGATAGGTCGTCCGGTGTGATACGGCGCAGATTCTCGTCCATTTGTGGCCCACCTCTCCAGCATGCGCTGAATATAACGCCACGAACGCACGTTCGCTCGTACTGCCTCGCGAATCGCATCTTCCAGCCATTCCGCCGGATAGCGATCACTGGCAGCACGCAGTTCTTCAAGCAGCAACGGCGTTACCAGACCAATGTTTTGTTCGTACAATTCGATCAGGCTTGGTCGTTCCCCATCGAGTTCATCGGCCGGCGGTACAATGCCACCGGCCTTGACCTGTTCTGCCCAGGCGCGGTTAGCCGGTGTATTGATAAGGTACCAGTTGCGTACCCGACCATCACGCGGTTCGACCAGATGTAACACAGTACCCCGCCGTACTGCCGAAACCAGCCCTTCATCGAGCAATTCTTCAAACGAGCGTAAGGCACTGAGTGTTTGTAATGACCGGCGGAGTACATCGTCGTTCAGCAAATCTTCCCAACTGAGTCGACGGGGACGGCTGCGGAGACGACTGATCCGATAGAAGAGATGCAGGGTAACTTTAAGTTCACTCGGCTTCGTAATCGCCGGTAACACGTCGGTAAAAAACTCTGGTGGAATACCGATCAGTCGTTCGGTTGTGAAGCCGCTGAACGTCATAGCTTACCTACTACCGGGGTATGTCCGGTCGTGCTCTTCCGGTTCATGATACATCCTGACTGTGCGTAGCGCATGCAGTACCTGATCGTCTGGCGTCAAGACTAGTTCGATGTCTGGTACACAGAACCCATCGAGCTGACGACCGCGATGGTGCACCGATGCTGAGAATCCATGGTACCACATCTCGACGGTGTGCAGTCAGCGAAGCAGCCTCTTGAACAAGGGTTTCAACGTTTTCATCTACCCAGCAGTGGAGAGGAGCAGAGAACGAAAAACGAAACGAGTGCAGGAGAGAGCATCGTGTTCTGGTTACCCTTCTTACCTCCCCCCAGACCCTTTTCGCCCAGCAGAGAAAGGGAAGGAGCGAAGAGACCCCGACACTGAGCACGCTGAACACCATCCCTCTATATGGAAAGTGATGAACAGAGAGGGATTATTACTCTACAATGTTGTACTTTCTTATACGACATTTCGTAGCAGATCAAAACGAAAGCCGGGCAACGCGTGCAGAGACGCGCTGCAGATAGGTTCGGAAACGCGCTATACCGCTCTTGACTGCGGTCTGAGCGGGTGAAAATGGAGAACAGCCCGGCCTGAAGAAACACCGGCCCCCGCTCAGACCCGCTCTGGCGTCGCCCAGACCGGCGGGCGTTTCTCGACAAACGCTGCCACACCCTCTTGGGCACAGGGTTCCATCATATTGCAGGCCATCGTTTGACCAGCGATCCGATAAGCTTCTTCGATAGGCAATTCAAGCTGGCGGTAGAAGAGCGATTTACCAATCGCAATCGACACGGCTGGTTTAGCGAGTATTGCGTCAACTAATCGCTGCACCTCGGCATCGAGTTCTGCTGGTGGAACGACCCGGTTCACCAACCCCAGCCGCTGAGCCGTTTCTGCATCGATAAACGCACCGGTCACCAACATTTCAAATGCTGCCTTACGCCCAATATTCCGCGACAAGGCGACCGACGGTGTCGAACAAAAGAGACCAACATTGATACCAGAAACGGCAAAGCGGGCTTCGGTTGAGGCGACAGCCAGGTCACACATCGCCACCAACTGGCAACCGGCAGCCGTCGCTATCCCGTGAACACGAGCAATGACCGGTTGCGGCATCCGCTGAATAGTCAGCATCATTTGACTACAGCGGGCAAAGAGGTCTTCATAATAACTCTGTTCAGGATGGGCCTGCATCTGCTTGAGATCATGCCCGGCACAGAAAGCCTTACCGGCGCCGGCCAAAACCACGACACGGGCTTGCGGGTCAGCCGAAATCATATCAAGTTCATTTTGCAACGCAGCCAGCATCTCTTCCGACAACGCATTAAATTGGCGTGGCCGATTAAGGGTGAGGGAGACAACCCCACGATGATCAACCTCGCGTACCACGTATGGTTCGCCTGCACCTGCGTGCTCTTCCATCGTCATCCTCCTGATAGATGTGTTAACGGGGGGTGATTACCATCATTGTACACGAAAAAGAGTAACAACGCGGGTGTTCCACCATTTCTACCTGCGTTCGGCCATGTCGAATAGAGGTATCGACAGGGGCAATTGTTGACTCTATAATCGAGAGTACCGCGAAGAAAAAAATTTAAGCTAACACGCTGACGCGGCAACGGCGCTAGGACTTTATTTGACAGAGAGGTGGAGCATGGCGGTGTCCGAAATGGTAGCGGAAACCAGCGTAGCCGAGGCTCGTCCAATGAATGGACATGAGTATCTGGAAAGCCTACGCGACGATCGGGTGATTTATTTCCAGGGAGAGCGGGTCAAAGACGTTACTACACATCCAGCCTTCCGTAACTCAGCACGAATGGTTGCCCGTTGGTACGATCGTTTGCGCGAACTTCATCGGGAAGATGTCAAGCGGGGTGGACCAGAACATTGGAAATGGACAATTCCAACCGATACCGGCAGTGGTGGCTGGACACATCCATTCTTCGCTGGTTCACGCACGATTGATGAGCTGGTGCGAGCACGTGACACAATTGCCGAATTACAACGGGCTGTATATGGCTGGATGGGACGAGCACCCGACTACAAAGCAGCTTTTACCGGTACATTAGGTGCTAATGCCGAATTCTATGCACCATATCAGGAAAATGCTCGGCGCTGGTATCGGAAGACCCAAGAAGAGCTGATCTACTGGAACCACGCGATTGTTAATCCACCAATTGATCGCAACCGACCACCAGACGAAGTGAGCGACGTATACATGCACGTTGAACGGGAAACCGATGCTGGCTTGATCGTTTCAGGTGCCAAGGTTGTCGCCACCGGCAGTGCACTGACTCACGTCAATTTTATTGCTCATTACGGGCCACTGCCAATTAAAGACAAGCGATTTGCCCTAATTTTCGCCGTACCAATGAATGCCCCCGGCGTAAAACTCATTGCACGCACCTCCACGAATACAATGCCGCTGTAACCGGAAGCCCCTTTGATTACCCACTATCGAGTCGGCTGGATGAGAATGACTCAATCCTGGTCTTCGATCAAGTCTTGATCCCGTGGGAGAATGTATTCGTCTACGGAGATATCGAGAAAGTCAATACCTTCTTCCCTCTTTCTGGCTTCGGTCATCGCTTCCCCCTACACGGCGGTACACGATTTGCCGTCAAACTCGATTTCATTACCGGTCTGATGCTCAAAGCCGTAGAGGCAACCGGTGTGGCCGAATTCCGAGGTGTACAGGCACGACTGGGAGAGATTGTCACCTACCGCAACCTCTTCTGGCAACTCACAGAAGCGATGGTACGCAATCCGATGCCTTGGGTTGATGGTTATCTCCTACCTAACCTGGAAGCGGCTTTCGCTTATCGTGTCATGGCGCCGGATGCGTATGTCAAAATTAAGGACCTGATTGAATAAGGATGTAGCCAGCGCTCTGATTTATCTCCCCGCACACGCTGCCGATCTCAAGAACCCTGAAGTGCGAACCTATCTTGATCGTTTCGTCCGTGGCTCAAATGGCTACAGTGCGTGCGACCGGATCAAGCTCATGAAATTGCTCTGGGATGCGATTGGTACTGAATTCGGTGGCCGACACGAACTGTATGAGCGTAATTACGCTGGCAACCACGAAAACATTCGTATCGAGACACTGGGGGCCGCGACAGCGATGGGTGTGACTGAGCAGATGAAGGCTTTTGCCGAGCGCTGCATGGCTGAATACGATCTCGACGGCTGGACGACGACCGATTTGATCAACCCAACCGATGTCAATGTGGTCATGAGGCAGCATTAGTAAACATAAAAGGAGGCAGTTATGAGTGAACCGATCTTCGACACACATCAGCTATCCCATGTCGAAATCCTCACCCCAAAACCGGACCAAACCCTCTGGTTTTTCCGCGACTTGCTTGGCATGGAGGTAACCACCCAGCAAGGGCAATCGGTCTATCTACGCGCCTATGAAGATTGGTATCATCATACGCTCAAAATCACCGAGGCCAAAGAACCAGGACTAGGTCATGTATCCTGGCGAGCAAGCTCAGCACAAGCCCTTGAGCGACGGGGAAAGGCAATTGAAGCGTCAGGGTTAGGTAAGGGCTGGCTAGATGGTGACCTTGGTCATGGGCCATCCTATCAATTCACAACACCAGACGGTCACCCAATGGAGATTCTTTGGGAAGTAGAATACTTCCAACCCGACGAGAATCAGAAGTCACCTCTGCTTAATCGTCCCCAAAAGCGTCCGTTACGCGGTGTGCCGGTACGTCGGCTCGATCATGTTAACCTGCTGGCGTCGGATGTAACTGTCAACAAGCTATTCCTGATGGAACAACTCGGCTTCCGGCTACGGGAACATATTGTACTCAGTGATGGCGTGGAGGCTGGTTGTTGGTTAAGCGTATCGCCGCTCGTTCATGAAATCGCCCTGATGCGTGACGGAAAGGGCGCCCGTGGCCGTCTCCACCATGTGTGTTACTGGTACGGATACCCGCAAAATCTGAATGACCTGGCCGATGTCTTCCGTGAGCAGGGCATCTTTATTGAAGCTGGCCCCGGTAAACACGGTATCAGCCAGGCCATGTTTATGTACGTCTACGAACCGGGTGGCAATCGGGTTGAGCTGTTTGGTGATCCAGGATACCTGATTTTCGATCCGGCGTGGAAACCCATTGTCTGGACAGAAGAGACGCTGGCGGCTGGAATTGTCTGGTTCGGTGGCAACCTGCCCGGTGAATTCTTCCTCTACGGCACGCCGCTTGTTCACGAACAAGAACCGGCGATCGCTTCGGACTAATTGGACGGTGAGAAGCGCAGTACCTCTATGAACTGCGCTTCTCTTTTCTTAATCCCAAGAAGGAGCACCCTATGTTGCAGACGTTGCAAAAAGCAGCGCGCGCTCTAACGCTCTTCACACCGATGCATCCTGAATGGAGCGTTGGTGAGATGGCAAAAGCACTAGAGCTACCCAAATCGAGTGTCTCAGAATTGCTAAGTAGTCTGGCAGAACAGAACCTCTTGCGACGGGTCGGGCCGGGTCGCTATCGTTTGGGATGGCGCCTACTCGAACTGGGGCAGACACTGCTCAAAACGACAGAGTTCCGAGAGGAAGCGCGCACTGTGATACAAGAGATGGTCGCAACATGGGGTGAGACAATGCACCTGGCCGTGCTCGAGGCAGGAACAGTTGTCTATCTGGAAAAGTTGCGTGGTCAACAGGGGTTACAGGTCGAGCTATCAGGGATTGGAGTACGTCTACCGGCACACTGCTCAGGAGTAGGTAAAGTCTTGTTGGCTTATCAACCTTGGTCTGAAGTCTTGCGTGTCGTTGGTAATGAGCAACTCTATCCATTTACCCCCAACACGATTACGTCACTCGATGTTCTTGCCGAAGAGCTGGCACGTGTTCGCCAACGCGGGTATGCTTACGATCTCGAAGAAGTTTCTATCGGACTCTGCTGTGTCGCAGCACCAATACGTGATTATGAAGGGCAGGTTATCGCCGCCATCAGTTTTTCAACACCGACTCATCGCTTTCGTACCCATCGCGAACAATACACACGTGCCATTATTGAAGGCGCACAGCGTATCTCGGAGCAACTGGGTTACTACGGAGGAACTTCTGCATGCAAGCTGACAAAATCAAGGTCGCCATCCTCGGTTCCGGCAATATAGGCACCGATCTTATGTACAAACTTCTCCGCCAATCAGGAGCAATGGAACTGGCAATGGTTGCCGGTATCGATCCCGCTTCCGAAGGGTTGGCGCGAGCGAGGCAGCTCGGTATTCCAACAGCTTCTAACGGTATTGAAGCTATTCTAGCCGATCCCGACATTCGGATTGTCTTCGATGCTACCAGCGCCAAAGCCCATGTACGTCATGCTAGACTCTTACGCGAACATGGTCGGGTTGCGATTGATTTAACCCCTGCAGCACGAGGACCATACGTAGTGCCACCGGTTAATCTCGGTGCCCATCTTGAGGCGCCAAATGTGAATCTCATTACCTGTGGAGGACAGGCTACTATCCCGCTCGTCTACGCCGTCAGCCGGGTTACTTCGGTACGGTACGCTGAAATAGTGAGCACTGTAGCAAGTCAATCAGCCGGACCAGGGACGCGCCAGAACATTGATGAATTTACGTTTACTACGGCGCGTGGTTTGGAAGAAATCGGGGGCGCTCGTGAGGCGAAGGCTATCATTATTCTGAACCCAGCTCGTCCGCCAATTTTGATGCGCAATACAATCTATGTCGTGCCAGAAGGTGATTTCGACGAAAACGCAGTACGCGATTCGGTAGCTCAGATGATCGCCGAAGTGCAACAGTATGTCTCCGGCTACCGCTTAAAGAATCTCCCGGTTATCGAACAGCGTACAACACCGTGGGGGAAACGACCGGTTATCATCATGTTACTTGAGGTAGAAGGCGCTGGTGATTTTCTGCCCACCTATGCCGGTAATCTTGACATTATGACTGCCGCAGCACAACGGGTTGGTGAACTCTTCGCACGCCATCTGTTATCGAAACTAGAGGTACCCGTATGAAAACACCCCGCCTGACTGATACAACCTTACGTGACGGCTCGCATCCGATGCGTCATCAGTTTACTCGCCAGCAAGTGGCTGCAATTGTGCAAGCTCTTGATCGGGCCGGTGTTCCGGTAATTGAGGTCAGTCACGGCGACGGATTGGCCGGTTCTTCGCTCCAATACGGATTTTCGCACACGTCAGAATTTGATCTGATCGAAACCGCTCGTAGCAATGCTGAACGTGCTCGGATCGCAGCGCTTATGCTGCCGGGAATCGGTACCCTTCGGGAGTTAAAAGAGGCAGCGGCCCGTGGTGTACAGATAGTTCGGATTGCGACGCAGTGTACAGAAGCAGATATTTCTGAACAACATTTCGGTCTGGCAAAAGAATTGGGATTAGAGACGGTTGGCTTTTTGATGATGGCGCATATGCGTTCTCCGGAAGAGCTGGTCGAGCAAGCTAGATTGATGGAGGCATACGGCGCCGATTGTGTCTATATTGTTGACTCCGCCGGAGCAATGCTGCCCCAGGACGCAGCAGCACGTGTCCGCTCCCTGAAAGCAGCTCTGTCGGTGCAGGTTGGCTTCCATGCCCACAATAATCTGGGGCTAGGCGTAGCCAATACTCTGGCAGCCCTCGAAGCAGGGGCCGATCAGATTGATGGTTGTTTACGTGGATTAGGTGCTGGCGCCGGAAATGCAGCAACTGAATTGCTGGCAGCAGTACTTGACCGGTTGGGTATGAATCCTGGTCTTGATGTGTTTGGACTCATGGACGCGGCTGAGTATATCGTCGCACCGATCATGCCGTTTCAGCCTTTTCCTGATCGCGATGCTATTACCATTGGCTATGCTGGTGTTTATTCAACATTTCTGTTACATGCCAAGCAAGCTGGTGCCCAATATAACGTTGATCCGCGCGAAATCCTGGTTGAATTGGGTCGCCGCCAGGCTGTAGCCGGTCAGGAAGACTGGATCATCGACGTAGCTCTCGATTTGAGCCGCCGACGGCAATCAAGCGCGCAGAAGGGGGCATTTGTATGAGTAAACAACCAGCAATAACTTCGACGTCCCAGGCTATCGACTCACGCCTCTTTCGCACTACGATGGGTTGTTTTGCTACTGGCGTAACGGTTATTACCACCGTCCACGAGAATCAGATACATGGCATGACAGCTAATGCGTTTCTGTCAGTCTCGCTCGATCCGCCGCTCGTGCTCGTTTCCATAGGATGCCACGCACGCATGCACGGTATGTTAGCACTTGGTCGTCGCTATGGGGTAAG
>Ga0209227_1000012_pt1 | contig 191687 bp, 146 predicted proteins | sample YNPBryantNP2012_FD_185815 | JGI IMG/M metagenome (GOLD analysis project Ga0209227, IMG submission 185815) | Anoxygenic and chlorotrophic microbial mat microbial communities from Yellowstone National Park, USA - YNP Bryant NP 2012 (SPAdes)... ...
TTATATTCAATATGTCTAAAAGGAACTCCTGCAGCGGAAAATTATATCGTTCTGCTCACGAAAATTTCGGTGCCGGACCTAAACTATGTTTGGTCACCATCGCTTATCATGCTTTTCCGCGCATCTTTTGCTGCAGTTGATCGCAAGGATTTTATTTTAAATTAGCACGCTTGGATTGTGCCAAATCCGATTACTTGGAGAGCGATATACCATAACCAGCCATTAGCAGCAGATCTGGCGCACCATCGTCCAGGCCAAGTCCCAGACCCGCTCTCAAGCGGCCGGTCCCAAGCGCATAGTCCATCCCGGCGCTGAGCAACATATAATCGCCTTCGCTCTTGATGTTGAGCTCGCCCACCACATTGAGTTGATCGTTGATGGCATAAATGAGCCCAGCGCCAATGTTCAGATAGCTGTCATACGAAGTTTTTTCCTCTAACTTGAATGTATCATAGTTAAATTTGACATCTTTTTTCTCATAAAACATTAATCCCAGCGTGCCGACCAAACTTATTTGGGAGCTTAAGGCGTGCCGAGCCGCACCGAATGCACCAAAATCAAGATTTCCCTCGAGCACATCCTCTGAACCGATGGGCAACGAAATCATTGCTCCAGCAGAGATATTGGTCTTGTCCTGGTTAAACAGGTTGTATCGACCAAACACATCGATATCTGAAATTCCAGATTGACCATCGCCTTTATCTGGAGAAAAATTGACGAAAAATAATTGGGTGCCCAATTCAATTTTATCATTGAGCGGATAGCCACCCATGACGCCAACGCGAAAATTGTTCCAGAGATCATAATTGGCATACATCAAGCCTCCCTGGCCGTATCCTGCTTTTGCGATGGGCGCATCATAAAAATATGATTGAAATAAACGAACATTATCTGATTGCGCATAAAGGGGGGCAATGGCTAATACTGCCAAGACAACGGACAAAATAGTTTTCTTCATATTGAACCTCCTGATTATTGATTGTGTCGTTTTCTTTCAGTGAACTAAAAAGTGGGCAATTATAATGAAAATCGAATTTATTGTCAAGCCTTTTATTGGCCTTGTTAAAATTGTTTGGTCATAAAATGCATAAAATTTCTCTTTGTTTGAATCAGAATTACAATTTTGAAATTAGGTGGATAAGTCATTGCTTCATGAGCCCTTCACGACCAATTTCACCAATTGGGCCGATCAGTCGTTTGAACGAAAAATTGGTGAACTAAAAAAATTGATGGAATCAGCGATTAGCTGCATGCACGCCATGATTTCCACAAAAAAATTTTGGCTGCACAAGGAACTCAATGGATGAAACGGACGAACTATGCGGTTCGTGAGACGAAATCGAGTTACCTTTTTAGATGCTTGTCAGCAGGAAAAGATTCATTGGCGGAATGAATTTTCTTATTGATCCCGAACAAATTGCATAAATTCGCTCCAACTACAAAATTCCAATAACAGATTAAAATGTTATGCCGTTCGCCGACAGGAGGACAAACATCATTTTGCTTGGATGGAAACAACGACAAATTAAAAAATTCCTGTTTTCCCAGGAATGCCTTGCTTTGCTGCTGGTTCATGCCATCACGCCATAATTGCCTTCTCATAACATCGAAATGTTTTCGTGAAGACGTTCCTCACATGCTCCATTCTGCATAGTCGTGCCACTTCGATTTTTCCTCGGCAGTGGATAGTTAACGCTTAGCCATCACTTCCATTCTGTGCTTGGAGCCAGAGCCATTTATCCAAGCGCACTCGGATACTTTGCTCGATTGTGTCTTTGATTAAAATTCTCGCTTGACTTTTTCGGAAAAAATTATTACAATGAATTGACAAAAGTTTTAACCACTATTTGATTGAATCGAATCGAAATATTTGGGTTAAATGCCGCTCGACGAAATTCTGTACAGATATCGGAATCTGATCTTCAAAGTGAGCTCTCAATGCGAAAAGCTGGAAGAACTCTATCGAGATCATTTGGTATGCAAACCGGGATGCAGCCAATGTTGCCGGGTGGAGCGAACCGTGCTGCCGCTGGAAGCATATATTATCGAGCAGCATTTGCGGAACTTTTCACCACAGCGAATCAAGCGACTCCGAAAGCTTTATAAAAATGATGATGAAACCTGCCCGATGTTGCTCAGGGATCGGTGTGTTATTTATCCAGTGCGCCCCATCATCTGTCGAACCCATGGGTTGCCCATCCTTTATCGAGAAGCCGGCCGGGCGTTTGTCGATTATTGTCGCTTGAATTTCACCCGAATGCCATTGGATTACGAGTTCCCCGAAGAGGATATTCTGGATATGAATCCCTTCAATATCGAGCTCATTGAGCTGGATCAGTATTTCGCCGAAGATGTCACTCATGAACCTTGGCGTCCTAACAATCGTCGCTCGCTCAAAAGCATTCTTTTTAATATTGATTTACGCCGGCGACCTGGCGCGAACCTTGGTCAGGAATGATAGTCTGTGATGCATTCGGTTTGCGGTACATATTTCAAAGCTACATCCGCATACTAAATTGCAGGGATAGCTTTGATCGAAAATATCAAATTTTTCGAGCGCAGCTCAAGCAGGAGGATGATTCTCCTGTTAAATTTTGTTCTCATCACCCATATCGGTCAGAACATCGCAATCAGTTCATCGGGATCGCCCGTCATTTTTAACAATAACTTTTCAACATAAGGTTTGAACCAATGAGCGAAAACCCTAAGAAGCAAAGCAAAAAGACCACTAAGCGTCCCATCAAAATTGAGAAACGAGTTCATTTCTCGATCTGGTACGTGATTTTCGGCATCATCATCATGTATTTATTAGAGACCATGATTTTAAAAGAGACCGTTGTCAAACTGCCATATAGTGAATTCAAAGAGATGGTGCGCACGGGCCAGGTCAAAGATTGTTTGATCAGCCAAGACAAGATCACTGGCCGATTTTTTACGGATCGAGCGACATTGGATTCGCTGTATCAGGAATTTGGTTTTTTGCCCGATACGACTTCTGATGCGACGACATTGAAGACGAAGCGAAAATTATTCAATGCATGGGTCGATTCCGTGGCGTTGAGCGTGCCGCTTCGCAAGCGCCGCGATGCCACAAAGGGTTTGTCCCTTTCGAGCTTTTCGACCACCCGCGTCGAAGATCCGGATCTGGTGAATCAGTTAGAAGCAATGGGGATTGAGTTTTCTGGTCAACCTGAGCGAAGTTGGCTATTGAATTTCTTATTGGTTTGGGTCTTTCCGCTGCTAATTTTGGTCGCTATCTGGGGATTCATTTTTCGCCGAATGAATCCGACCGGCGGTATGCTGTCGATCGGCAAGAGCAAGGCCAAGGTTTATGTGGAAGGTCAGACAAAGGTGACCTTTAAGGATGTCGCTGGTATCGATGAAGCGGTTGAAGAGGTCAAAGAAGTAGTGGAATTTTTAAAAAATCCAGGGAAATTTCAGTCATTGGGTGGGAGGATTCCCAAAGGGGTGTTGCTGGTTGGGCCGCCGGGCACTGGCAAGACCTTATTAGCCAAAGCCGTAGCCGGGGAAGCTGGGGTACCGTTCTTCTCCATGTCTGGGTCGGATTTCGTCGAAATGTTTGTCGGTGTTGGTGCCGCTCGGGTCCGTGACCTGTTCCAGCAGGCCGCTCAGCGGTCTCCGTGCATTATATTTATTGATGAATTGGATGCGCTGGGCAAAGCCCGCAGCATCAGTCCAGTGACAGGCGGCCATGATGAACGAGAGCAAACCCTAAACCAGTTGCTCACCGAGATGGACGGCTTCGATCCCAATATCGGGGTGATCATCATGGCGGCAACCAATCGACCGGAGATCCTCGATCTGGCCTTATTGCGCCCGGGACGATTCGATCGCCAAGTCGTGGTGGATCGACCAGATATCAATGGCCGAGAAGCGATCCTAAAGGTGCATGCTCGCGGGGTCAAGCTGGCGCCGGACGTGGATTTGCGCGTCATCGCAGCTCGGACACCGGGATTTGTTGGTGCCGATCTGGCCAATGTGATCAATGAGGCGGCGTTGTTAGCTGCCCGCCGCAACAAAAATATCGTCAGCATGGAAGAATTGGAGGAGGCGATCGACCGGGTTATTGCTGGACTGGAGCGAAAAAGCCGCGTGCTGAATAAACACGAAAAGGAAATTGTGGCCTATCATGAGTCTGGTCATGCCATCGTCGGTGCCAGCCTGCCCAACACCGATCCAGTGCATCGCGTGTCGATCATTCCGCGCGGTATTGCCGCCTTAGGCTACACGCTCCAATTGCCCACGGAAGATCGCTATCTCATGACCAAGTCAGAACTGGAAAGCCGGCTAAAAGTATTGTTAGGCGGTCGCGTGGCTGAGGAAATTACTTTCAACGAAATCTCCACTGGAGCCCAAAACGATCTGGAGCGCGCCACTCAGATCGCTCGCTCCATGGTGGTCGAATATGGCATGAGCGAAAAATTGGGGCCGCTCTCGTACAGCAGCGGACAACGATCCTTGTATCTCGGCATGCAGATACCAGAATCCCGTCCTTATAGCGAGCAACTCGCTGCCGAAATCGATAACGAAGTTCGGCAAATTGTCGAATCCGCATACAACGTGGTCAAAGAGCTGTTGATGAAAAAGAAACAGCAGCTCGAACAGTTGGCTCAGCGATTGCTTGAAAAAGAGATCGTTGAAAAGGAAGAATTATATCAGATTCTGGGCATCGAGCCACCGAAACAAGAGTAGTGTCCCCATCGAACTGACACTCATTCTGCTGGTTAGTGCAGCCAAGCACTGATGCGAAATAGCCCTCATCAGTTCTATCGTGCCACAGACAATAGCATCTTGACGTATTGTTTGTCGTGCTCTTATTGATAAAAAACTGTGTATCATTTCTCGGGAAGGAGTTGCTCTTCTTTAGATATAACCCAATCCGCTCAGCCTGTTGCATTGACCGAACAAATTTTTTGGTTTTCATGATCGGCTGCCGCTGTTCGGTTACAAATTTGAAATAGCTGTGGCTCAGCTTTAAAATCCACGACATTTCACTTGATTTTCCAAAATAATTTAGTAAATTGAATACTGCAGGGCGACGCTTCAGGACGCAGAAACGTCGTTCTGCCGGGTCAATTGATGTCTTGCCAAGCTTCCGAACAATCCGATTCCATCGCCAAAAATCATATTTCGGTTTGAATGTCCAAGATTAAAGGGTTTTCTTTGGATCGACACGATTTAGAAACCGAAAAAACGAATAGCACGATCCATTCAGACATGTGGATCTAGGAATATTCTTTTATTCTTTTTGCAGTTTGGCATTAGAAGGCACATGATAGGAATGCTCGTTACCCAGAATTGGCTGAATTGAGCGTGGGCATCCGCTTTCGGATGATCATTTGCTCGGTTGAATTCATCATCGGCTTTGGAGGAGAGGGATTAATGAGCAAGCTGTCAATTTTCAGCGGGGGGATCTTTTTTTTGTTTTTCATCAGCAGCATTGCCAGCCAATCGAAATATTGTGACCTGAACACGGCCATTTATGCCTGCCAGAACGATCTGATCGCGGCCGGGCTGGAGAACATCGAGATTCGAGTGGCATCTGGCCCGACGATCTGGATCGCCTATGAAAATCGAAGATTCCGCAATGAGGTGACGGCTTTCGGCCTGGTGCTGAGTTCTGCGGCCCATCATTTTCCTGCATGCCCAAAATATGTTCTCATTCCCAAATACCGAAATGTGGCGATCAAATATCTTACCGTTGATCGGGAGAAGTTCGGGCTATGGATGCAGGATCAGATATCTCTGGAAGAATTTTTGGCGCATGTGGAAATCAATTGGCGACCAGAGCATCCTGTTCCTTTGGCTGGATATGTTGCCACCGAGCGCCAATCCTCTGCTTTCAAATTTGATTTCACCGTAATCCCCCACTGCAAAGTCCAGTTTGCGATGCCTGGCGATCCAGCGAAACTGCAGTTCAACCTTGCTGCCCATGGATCAGTTACCGTTGCCAAAGGAATCCAAGCAACAGGTCAGCTTTTCACGCCTATTTATGATGAATTTCAACATCCCAGGCGCCAGGCCTATCTCGGTTTGCTCCAGATTCATCAATTAATACCACTATCCCACCGTGCATTCTTATCCCTGAGCGCTGGGAACTTCGAATTTGGTTGTTCGGGCATCTCTTCCCAATTCAAATTTTATGTGTGGCAAGACCGGTTGAGCTTTTACGCAAGAACAGATTGGCTGGATACGCATCTTATCGACCGCTGGCTACCGCTCGACGCGGCAATTGATAATCGCACTTCCTATTTGGTCCAGGCTGAATATCGCTTCGAACCGATTGATTTTCGGGCGCGGTTGACCTGGGGGAAATACCTATTAGGCGATCGAGGCTGGCGCATCGATGTGATGCGCCGGTTCCGCGAGCTGGAGCTGGAATTCATGGGCCTTTGGAGCCAATCGTTAGAATTTCTGACCGGCATGACAATACGAATCCCATTCCCCATCAACCAGCAAGCTCTGCCTCGCCGCATCCGATGGACCACACCCAAGGTCATCCCTTGGAATTATCGCTATCTGCCCTGCTATGACGGCCTGATCTTAAACACTGGAGAGAGCTTCGAGGCCGTGGCCGACCAATTGACGTTCAGCTTCATTCGCGAAAATAGCTGGCAATTAAAAAACGCCTGGCGCTATGCGAAATTCAATGAACCTGGCATTCGTCAAGCGCCGTTTGCAGAGCGAGGGAACTGATGGCTTTCATGGGCATCCAGAAACGAATTATCACCAGCCGGCGCTGGTGGATCACGGCTCGGACCATTGGGACAGAGGGGTTCGATTTGAAGCGCGGGCTTCGAGCCGCAAGGGTATTACCACTTGTCATCGGCTTGGTCGCTGTTCTCATCTTCGCCACCGTAGCGGCCCCAAAAGTGAACTGCGCGGGCATCTCGCTGGCTGGGACCAGCGGCTTGATCAACATCCCCACGGCGGAGGTCATTAGTGACAAGCAGATGGTCATTGGATTTGGCTACATGGATCGTCATGCCGCCTATCTGGGCACCTACCGCTATCATAATTATCCGTTTTTCATCGTTCTTGGCTACCTGCCGCGATTGGAGTTTAGCGCCGGCGTCACGTTTGTGCCAGGACAGCCGAGTTATGACGGCACCACTACCTACAAAGATGGTGTGATCAGCTTGCAGTATCTTTTGATCAACGAGCGAGGGCATAGGCCCTCCATTGCCGTCGGAGTTCGCGATATTTACAGCTTTATCTTGCTCAATACCACATTCGTGGTGGTCAGCAAAACCATCGTTTCCCGGCCAAAGAGTCACTGGAGATGGCATGTCGGCTACGGCTTCGATTTCATTAACCGGCACCTCGGTGTGCCGAAAAAGGATCGTGATCTCCCAGTAGGACACACGATCGTCGGGCTATTTTGGGGGATGGAAATCAGTTGGAACAATCGCATCTTTTATCTGTTGGAATATGACACACAAAAAATAAATGCCGGGTTACGATGGCAAGTGTCACGTCATTTCCATTTATGCGTGGCGCGAATGGATATGGAGCACTGGAGCGCGAGCCTAACTTGGACATTTCATCTCTAAATCCTGCACCATAATGGATAAAAACCGAAAGCCCCTATTAGCTAAACATGAAACGCGTCGCTAAGCCCCCATAGAATAAAAATTTTATTGGATCATTTTGCATCGCCTCATGGAAAATTTCCATCCATTCAATTGCTAAGGGATTTTTAGAACTAGTGATTAAAGCAGAATGATCTTAACTCTACTTAGTTAGATTAACATAATCATGCTTTTTTGGACTAAATTACATCCCCCCTGGCGCCTCTTCGAAGTTGGGAACGATAACAAGTCCCCCCGACAGTTGGCGGGGGATTTAGGGGGATGTTAAGATGTTTGAGTACCGATAATTTTTTGGTTCTTTTTAATCTGACTAAGCAGTATTAATTGTCCTGATAATAATCATCCCACTAAAAATCATCCCACCGAAATTATCTTGCCAGAAATCATCCTGCCAAAAATCATTCTACTTAAAATCATTCTGCTAAAAATCATCCTGTTAAAAATCATTCTCCTAAAATCACCCTGCCAAAAACATCTTGCTAAAAATCACCTTGCCAAAATCATCCTGCTCAAATCATCCCGCTCACATCATCCTGCTAAAATCATTCTGCTAAAAATCATCCTGCCAAAAATTTCTCCTGCCAAAATCATTCTGTCAAAAATCGTTCTGCTAAAAATCATTCTGCAAAAATTATCTTGCAAGAATTATCCTGTAAGAATTATCCTGTAAGAATTATCCTGTAGGAATTGTTCAGCCATCGGATTAATACATCGATAGCGATCTCATGTCATGCCATTGTTACTTGATATGGCCATGGCTGGCGTGTCTGGAGGAAACATTTATCGCGAAAAAATCAGTTGACATTTCCCTTCGATTTTATTATAATTCTGGTGACCGTTTTTTAACAAACATCAAGCATGAGGGAGCCATGATGAGAAATATGGTTGGGCGAATCCGATGGGTGCTTTTTTGGTGCGGCCTCTGGTCGGTGGGATGGGCGCAAAATGAATTCGTTCAATTTACTTATTACGATCAATTGACTTGGTCGCCCGATGGTCAGCAACTGGCATTCCGCTGCATCTTGCTGGATGAATCTCAACCGGAGCGGTTAAAGATCAATATTCTGGTTAAAGACTTGGCTCGGGACCGGCTGTTCTGTCTTGATCCTCAGCCAGAGCATTTTGTTGTTGCGCAGAATAAAAAGCATTTGTTATTCTCGAGCAGCTATGGCCTGTATTTTATGCCGCTTGATCCGCCATCAGCACCGGTTCAGATCTACTTTCGAGATCCGACCACCACATGGTATTTTCGGGAATTTGGTTTTCTGAAGAAAAATAGCGGCATTTATGTAGATCGATATGAGCCAGCAACCGATCAAGTAGTGCGGCACTATTTTCGGCTGCCAGCGGTGCGGGCCACTGCGGCGACGTCTGATTGGGCAGAAGCGACACCTGTCAGCAAAATCCGCGGCGCCGCATTCAATCTGCCGCAGGATGGGCCGACTGTTGAGCCAACCACAGCGGTGAAATTAAAACAAGCAGCCATCCAATTCGTCGCCAAATCCCCACCGGGCAGTTACGATCTGGTTCTTCAGCCGTCGGGCATCCGAGCTCAGGCTGCTACCGTCCTGTTGAAGGACGTCCGGCCGCGATTGCTCAGCGCCAATCCGCGCCAAACCGACGTCATCCTTTCGGTCTACGCTGCAACAGGGCACAAGACGTTTCATTTTGCAACCCAATCGGGACAATTAGCGCCTATTGATAGCAGCCGATATTACACGCTGGCGTGGCTGGATGATCAACGATATTTATGCGTAACCGATCAGGGACTTATATTGCGCAGCATCGATCGGTCACTCGATCAAAAATTAAACAACTGGCCTTTGCCAACTTGGTGTCAATCGATTTCTTTGGCGTTGCCGCAATACGAATTGCAAGTTGGCTTTGAGCCAGATCGGTCATCTGCTGAAAAAATCTCCAGCCAATTGGCGAAAATGGGGTATTTTGCCCGATTGAAATACCATCAAGATCAACACAAGGCCGGCTATCGGATTCGGGTAGGTGGATTTTCCACTCGCTCCGAAGCACAACAATTTGCAATTCGATTGAAACGCCAGGGGTTCAACTATTGGATTGTCCCAATCGACGATTGGTATGATTTCTTCAATGCGAGCCGGGCCTCAGAACGCCGTAGCTTGAATCATTCGGCTGAGGCGATGATCGAATATAAATTCGATCGCTATTTAAGATGCCGCATTGTGCTTAAGGCGCCGAACCAGCCTGATCGGGTGGTTGTGGATGAGATGAATAATATTCCAGGCCGGGACAAATGGTGATCTGACTTTTGATGATCCTTATCTGCCGAGATATCGATCGGAGTGGACATCTATGCCTCTGTTTCAGCGGACCCATGCGCTGGGTCACTTTGAAGAGGCGAAGATTTTTTCAAGCATAGAACGAATGAATCCAATTCATCCACCAAGCTTGCGACGATGTCCTTGCGAGCAGGCTGAGTAGGAAAAAGCGACTGTTTTTTCCCTCGTTCCGGACGAAGCGGAGTGAGGGATCCTAATGTCCCAAAAGCATTTTGTCTGAACCAATCTCTATGGCAAAAAGCGGCATTCGATTTGGCCGTATTATTTTTGTGAATGCAAAAATCTCTTTTAAAGCCGCTCTTTGAAACAGATCAAAATAGGAACGCCCGTTCGCAAGTCGGCGGACGGTATGGCAATTCAGCCTATTTAGCAATTAGAACCCGCCAGATGCCTGGCTACTCGCTTGGAATGACTCTTTTAGTCACCCATTTCGCATTTTCGAGCAATTGGAGAGCGAAACGAAGCGACACAGGATATGCTCGTCGGAGTGGAGTCCTTTGAGTATGTTAAGTTTGGTTCGACATAAAACGAGCGGCGATGAATGTTATAATTCATATTTTGTCTTTTTTAACGCTTTTAAAATCGTTTCATAAATCATGCAGAAAATCCAACAGGGGTACAAATCGTGAATGCCAAAGTTTATTTCATGCCGGCGACCGCAAACGACCCAGTTGACGTCATGCACCGAAAGCTGATGGAGTTGTACGAAGCGGCGCAACTTGGGGGATGTTTTTCAGCAAAAGACCTGGTGGCGATCAAAATTCATTTCGGAGAAGAGGATAATGTGACGCATTTGCCGGCAGCATATCTGCCGCCGCTTATTGCCGCGATCCGGCAGAAGGGGGCAGAGCCATTTTTCACCGAGACCTGCGTGCTGTATCGCAGCCAGAGAGCCAACGCTGTGAGCCATTTACACTTGGCCGAGCAGCACGGGTTTGGTCAGCATCAACTTGGCATTCCAATTATCATTGCCGACGGATTGCGCGGCAACAGTGAAATCGAAGTGACAATCCCAGGGAAATTTTTCAAAACAGTGGCGATTGCGGCAGAAGCGCTGATGGCCAATGCGATGCTGGTCATCAGCCATGTGACGGGCCACATGGCTTCTGGGATCGGAGCTGCAATCAAAAATTTGGGCATGGGGTTGGCCAGCCGCAAGGGCAAGCTAAGACAACACTCGTCCATGAAACCGCGCATCGAAATCACGCGCTGCACTGGCTGCGGCGACTGTATCCTCTGGTGTCCTGAAGATGCAATCTCGATGAATGGCAACGTGGCGGTGATCAATGAGAAAATCTGCATCGGTTGTGGCGAATGCCTTACGGTCTGTCGCTTCGATGCAGTGCGGTACAACTGGAAGACTTCCAGCGACAGTTTGCAACGGAAAATGGCAGAGCATGCCTTGGGCGCCGTGATCCATAAACGAGAAAAGGTCGCCTATTTGAATTTCTTGATCAACATTACCAAAGATTGCGACTGCCTGTCTGGCAAGCAATCGCCGGTGGTAAAGGATATCGGGGTGCTGGCCAGCAAAGATCCCGTGGCGATCGATACGGCAAGCCTCGATCTGATCGCCCGATATGCTGGCAAAAGCCTAACAGCGCTATCCTATCCAAACATCGATCCGACAATTCAATTGCAGCATGGACAAGAAGTCGGATTGGGCACGATGAACTATGAACTGATTTCCTTGGCGACTCCTTCGGATGAAAATCGGTGAGTCTTAGGCGGTGCGGTAAACAGAATGGGATTTCGTCATGTTATTTCGTCCGCCAGATAGCGAGCAGGGATCTCCATAGAAATCAGCCGCTAAATCACGCCCAATCCGGGTTGCCAGCGCTCAGACATAACATTTCGGTTTAATTTTGAATTTTGCCACGATTCTAAAACATGAGTTTGGATCATCTCATCCGTGAAACAACAGCCGCCATTGATTTCGTTTCGCCCGCCAGGTGTCGGTATCACTGGAAACATCGTGGTTCGCCCAGGAACTACCCTCTTCATTTCAATCGTCACGGAAAATGAGCGATCGTTTAACAAGAACAATGGCCTTTCCCCTATTCGTAAAGCGGATATTGGGTTTCAGTGCCACGCCGCTGACAAAAAAATCTTGCTTTGCGCTGGAATAATCGTTATATTGGTTCTCTTTTTATGTGACAGGTTGGGTGTGACGGCATGACAAATCTGAACTCCGTTTATGGATTGAGATTGATCATCGCCGACAAAAAGCGGCCATTGCTACGATGGAGGAACAAATGGTGTGGCAGAGAACATGGTCAAACAGGCTGCGTAAATTGAATGGGAGGGTTTAGCCGTTAACATAGCAAAACGACCTTTGACTGAGAAGGACTATATCAAGCTTGCCATTCGGCTTGCGCGGAAAGGCATGGGCCGGGTGAGCCCCAATCCAATGGTGGGGTGCGTCATTGTCAAAGATACAACGATTGTAGGGCAGGGCTATCATCACTATTTTGGCGGCCCACATGCTGAAGTCATGGCGCTCCAGGATGCTGGTGAAGCGGCGCGGGGAGCTACACTTTACGTGAACCTGGAGCCGTGCTGCCACTATGGCAAAACGCCGCCCTGCACCGATGCCATCATTCGGGCTGGCATCCAGCGAGTCGTTGTGGGGATGATCGATCCCAATCCACTGGTCAACCAACGCGGCATCGAAATTTTGCGGTACCATGGGGTCGAGGTAACGACTGGCGTTGAGGAGGCCGCGTGCCGAGAGTTAAATCGAGCTTTTGTCAAATATATGGTCACTGGTTTGCCTTATGTGACCATCAAGATCGCGCAATCCCTGGACGGCAGGATCGCCACCATCACTGGGCACTCGCAATGGATCACTTCTTATCCAGCCCGGGTCTTTGCCCATCGGCTTCGCGCTGAGCACGACGCCGTGCTTGTTGGCATCGGGACCGTGCTGGCGGATGATCCACAATTGACCGTGCGATATGCGAAAGGCAGGGATCCAATTCGAATTGTTTTAGACGATCACCTTCGCATTCCACTGAGCAGCCAATTATTGAACGCCCAGTTAGCCGGCAGGACCATCGTCGTCACTATTTCGGACGACAAGCAGCGCCGGCGGGCCATTGAAGCCACTGGCGCGCAGGTATGGCGACTATCGAGCAATCCCCAGGGACATGTCGCGATTCCAGAATTATTAAAAAAAATGGCGGCCGCTCATATCAGCTCGGTATTGGTCGAGGGCGGAGCTCAGGTGATCACTTCGTTTTTGAATGACCGCCTAGCAGATCGGATGATCGTTGCCATCGCTCCCAAGATTATCGGCACTGGTATCGAGGCAATTGGCGACTTAGGCATCGGATCCGTGGATCGATGTATCGAGTTGACCAATCTGCGATGGCGAACTGCCGGGCCAGACCATGTGGTGATAGGCGATATCCTTTATCCGACTTAGTCTTATGGCTACCTGTTCTGCTCTACGATAATTGATGCCTGAACGAAAACGGCAAATTTTTGGTCACGCGGTCATTGCGGGCGAAGCGAAGCAATCTCTTCATTTTCTGTGCCTGAATGAAATTGCTTCGGCAAAAAACACCTCGCGATGATCAAAAAATTAAAAATATGACATTTCGTGCAAAAACGAATTAGTGCCTTAACGAAAACCTCATAATTTGACCTCACTACGGCCCACTCCTGATAAGGAGATGGAGAAAGAACGTTCCCCTTCTCATTCCAGGAGAAGGGGTTAAGGGATGAGGTCTGAAACGCCAATGTTTGATCGTATCGCTTCATTTACTGATTATGGTGTTCTCGTTCAAGCACAAATGAGTTCTCATTGCAAATTTATCAAAACAGGAAAAATCGTCATGCCATGCGCCGAGTGGCGAACAGGCATCTCCTTTTGTACTTGACTTAGGTATCAATTTAGAAAGAGATTCCTGTCCTCTAGCTGCCGGACAGGAATGACAACGTTTCTTCTGATTCTAATTTTTGCAACAAGAACGAATACTGCTTAGTCAGATTCAATCCAAACATCCTCCCTTGCCCTCTTCAAGGGGTGGATTTAGGGTGATGTTAAGTGGCATGATATGCATAGATCGTATTGATATTCTTGATCTGACTAAGCCGTACTAATTAAAATACGATGAGCTTATCAGCAAGATAGATCCATGTTCACTGGAATTATCGAAGAAATTGGCGTGATAGAATCCGCAGTCATGCAATCTGGCGCGATGCGGCTCCAGATTCGGGCAGAAAAAGTGTTGAGCGACCTGGCTGTTGATCAAAGCATCGCTGTCAACGGGGTATGCTTAACTGTAGTCACCATTGGTGACCATTGGTTTGCGGCCGATGCTGTGGCTGAAACTTTAGCTCGATCGACGCTATCGCGCGTGCAGCGTCACGATCGAGTGAACCTTGAGCGGGCATTGCGCTTGCAGGATCGGCTGGGCGGGCATCTGGTCCAGGGACATGTCGATGGCATCGGCACGATCCAGCGAGTTCATTTTGCTCCCAGCGGCGGCGAACTGACCGTCTCAATTCCCGCTGAATTGGAGCGATATACCATTCCCAAGGGTTCTATTGCCATCGATGGCGTGAGTTTAACTATCGCCCAAAAGAATGGACCGCTCCTCACCATCGCTGTAATCCCGCATACCTGGCAACACACAATTTTTCAGTTCAAAACAAGCGGTGATGCCGTGAATATCGAGGTCGATTTTTTGGCCAAGTATGTGGAGCAGCTGGTGCAGCGCCACGGCGAAACAAAACTATCGATGGAATGGTTAAAGCATCAAGGTTTTTAGCAGGCAGTCAAACGACAGAAATTGAGATCAGTTTTTATGTATAAATTTAATCGTATCGACGAAGCGATCGAGGATTTTCGTGAAGGGAAGATCTTGATTGTGGTGGATGACGAGGATCGGGAGAACGAGGGCGATTTCATCATGGCAGCGACCAAGGTGACGCCAGAGAAGATTAATTTCATGGCGACCAAGGGTCGGGGACTGATCTGCGTGGCGATGACAGAGGAGCGTCTGGACGAGCTGGAACTTCATCCCATGGTGCAGCGGATCACGGCGTTGCATGGGACCAAATTTACCGTCTCAGTGGATGCCGTGAAAAACACCACCACGGGCATTTCTGCGCATGACCGCGCGCAAACGATCCGGGTGTTGATTGATCCTTACGCCAAGCCAAGTGATCTGGCGCGGCCGGGGCATGTTTTTCCCATCAAGGCTGAAAAAGGCGGCGTGTTAAGTCGCGCTGGCCATACTGAAGCGGTTGTCGATTTGGCGCGACTGGCTGGACTGTATCCTGCCGGGGTGCTGTGCGAAATCATGGATGACGATGGCTCCATGGCCCGTGTGCCCAAATTGATGAAGCTCGCCAAAAAATATGATTTGAAAATTATCACCATTCGGGATTTGATCGAGTATCGGCGTCGCACCGAAAAGTTAGTCGAGCGCCAGGCCACCGCTAAATTGCCAACCAAATACGGGAATTTCATATTGCATCTTTATCGGAGCGCCGTAGATGAACATCACCATCTGGCCTTGGTCAAAGGGGATGTGGCGACCGATGAGCCGGTCATTGTCCGAGTTCATTCCCAATGCCTCACCGGCGATATTTTCGGCTCGCTGCGCTGCGACTGCGGCGAGCAATTGGACAAAGCAATGCAGATCATCGAAAAAGAAGGTCGTGGGGTGTTGCTTTACATGCGCCAAGAAGGCCGCGGCATCGGCCTTTCGAATAAAATCATGGCGTATCAGTTGCAAGATAACGGTCGCGATACCGTAGAAGCAAATGAGGAACTAGGATTTAAAGCTGATCTCAGAGATTATGGGATTGGAGCTCAAATTTTAGCGGACTTGGGCATTAAGCGGATCCGGCTATTAACCAATAATCCCAAAAAAATTGTGGGCCTGAAAGGTTACGGACTGGAGGTGGTGGAACGAATTCCCATCGAAATCACCCCCAATGAGGTCAATGCCCGCTATTTGCAGACCAAAAGAGATAAGTTAGGACACTTAATTTTGAACGGTCCAGGGGTGGAGAAGTAAGGGTTTGATCATATTTCAGGAGGCAGATCATGCCACACGTATTAGAGGGTAAAATTGTTGGTAAAGGGAAACGATTTGGAATCGTGGTCAGTCGCTTCAACGAATTTATTTCATCGAAATTGCTGGAGGGAGCATTGGATTGTCTTCAGCGTCATGAGGTGGATATGGAACAGGTGGACATCGCCTGGGTCCCTGGTTCATTCGAGATTCCTCTGACCGCCCTGCGCATGGCGAGCAGCCAAAAATACGATGCCGTGGTTTGCCTGGGCGCCGTGATCCGCGGTGCCACCCCTCATTTTGAATATATTGCCGCTGAGGTAACCAAGGGCATCGCCCAGGTCAACCTCCAAACTGGCGTGCCCACGATTTATGGCGTGATCACCGCCGATACGCTGGAACAAGCGATCGAGCGGGCTGGGACCAAGGCGGGGAACAAGGGCTGGGACGCCGCCATGTCCGCTATGGAAATGGCCAATCTATTTGACACCCTATGATTATGGACGGCTATCCAATGAAATTGAAAGCTATTTTTATCGTTATTTTTTTCTCGCTGACCGTGCCGCTGGCAGCCTTGGCTAGGGTGGGCGATTGGACCACCTATACCAGTCAGACCGATATTCGAGATCTATTGCTGGTTGGCAATACGATCTGGTGTGCCACCAATGGGGGCGTATTTCAATATGATATTACGGCGAATTCCTATTTGCAATTTAATAATACCAATGGCCTGACGTCGATTGATGCCCAGGCGTTGGCGATCGATCACCACGGCCAGATCTGGGTGGGTTTTGCTGATGGCTCGATCAATTATTACCAGCCTGAGCGACAACAGTGGAATAGCATCAAGGACTATGTGGGACGGCGCATCTACGATCTGGCGCTCATTGGTGATTCGGTCTTGGTGGCACTGGATATCGGGCTGAGCCTTTATGACGTTCGTCGCCTGGAGGTGAAAGAGACTTACAAACGGCTGGGATGGGCGTTTCCCAGTGGCACGAGTGTCACTCGGGTAACGATTGTGAATCGCGAGATCTGGGCCGCTACATCACTGGGGATCGCTCGCTCCAGTTTCGATCGCGCAAATTTGATGGCCCCCGAAAGTTGGCAAAATTACACCATGAGCCAGGGATTACCGACCAATCAGATCAATGCCATTGTCAGCCACAATGATTCAATTTATGCTGCCACCAATAATGGCGTAGCTGTATTTCGGCAGCAGCGCTGGGAATCGCGGAGCACCAATTTGAGCTACGCCGAAGTTCGGGGGCTGCTTTCGAAAAATGGTACGCTCTACGCGCTGACCTACGGGTACGTCAGCCGCTGGATCCCGGAAGAAATGCTATGGCGGAATGTGGCCGAATATGTGACCGAGCTGAGCTGCTTTGCCGTGGCCGATAACGGGGATCTCTGGGTTGGGCGTAACAAATCGGGCAGCGGCCGCGGTTTTGCACATTTCTCGATGGCGCAACAGCGCTGGGAATTTTTTGTGCCCCCTGGGCCAGCCAGCAACGAATTCAATGGGCTGGCGGTCGATCAGAACGGCGTATTATGGTGCGCATCTGCTCGCGATGGGATCCTTAAGTTCGATGGCACGACCTGGCGGCAATTCACCACCAAAGATGGCCTCATCAACGACGGCCTCAAATGCGTCACCGTCGATGCTCAAAATCGAAAGTGGTTTGGCAGCGAGGGCGGCGGCCTTATCCGCCTCGATGCCGATGAGCAAATCACCGTATTCCATCGCGATTACCTCGCTCCCGCCGGTGCCTTCTCAGATTTTGTCGTCGTCCCAGACGTAAAAGTGGATGAGTACGGTAATGTGTGGATCCTCAATACCGAGGCCAATAACGGGCGCGTGGTGGCGGTGTACGCCGCCAATGGAACATGGCACTATTTTTCCGTTGCCGAGGGAATCTTAAGCAATGTGGTGACCGCCCTCGCCATCGATTGGGTCAACCGCATTTGGGTTGGCACCCAAGCTGGTGTAAGCGTCATCGACTATCAAAACACATTGGCCCTCAAATCCGATGACATCATTAAAGACAACAACCTAACCACGAATGATGGTCTGGAGAGCAATCAGATCCGAGATATTGCCATTGATCAAGACAACATCATCTGGATCGCTACCAGTGCCGGCGTCAATTATTGGTATTGGGATAGTGGCAAAAAGACTGGGGTGGTCAAATATCAGCCTGGCCTGCTCAGCACCAACGTCAACACCATCGAAGTCGACATTCGCAACAACAAATGGTTCGGGACATCCGCTGGGATCAGCATCTTAGCCCCGGATGGTTATAGTTTCACCCATTATACCACGGCCAATAGCTCGTTGGTCTATGACAATGTCACATCGATTGCCTTTGATGTGGAGAGCGGCAAAGCGTATATCGGGACTGGGAGAGGGCTTTCTGTGCTCGAGACGCCATATTCGCGCCCCCGGTTAGACCTCAGCAGGGTCAAGGCCGGTCCCAATCCATTCATCATTCATGAGGCAAAGCAGTTCAATTTCATGGAACTCGCAGATGATGTGGCCATTAAATTTCTCAACGAAAGCGGCCAGGTGGTTCGCCATATCTCCAATGACGAAATCTTCGGCAATTACTTCAATTGGGATGGAAGAGATGATCAGCGGCAATTTGTTCCCAGCGGCATATACATCTATGTGATCTATAATGAAGAGACCGGGATGCATCTCGTCGGCAAAGTCGCTGTGATTCGATAAGCATCCAAGCAGCATGATCGCGGTTCGCCACCATGATGTATCCCCCCAGCGATCTAGTTTCGTACTCAAGACGAGATATTCAGAACGTTAGAACGCACAAGGGTGGGCAATGTGCCTTTCGCTGCGAAACGGATATCGGATCTTGGAGTTGGCAGTATCTTGAGCAAAAATTAGCAAATATGATAATGTCGGAATTCAGCCTACTTTCCTCCAAGCATCGATAAGCGATGATTTGAAATTTCCAATTGTCCAATCAATGATAAATTGTGAACTGACATGCTAAAGCGTCTCCACGTCGAAAACTTTGCCGTGATCGATCAGGTGGATGTTGAGTTCGGCCCGGGTTTGAACATCATCACGGGTGAAACAGGCGCGGGAAAATCGATCCTGATCGATGCCCTTGGCTCTGCAATTGGCGGCAAAATCGAAGCAGATTCGCTCCGCAAAGGGGCTACGAAAACGGTTGCGGAGTGCATCTTTCAAATTAGCGGGATGACCGAATTGAATCAGGTGCTGCAAACGCATGATATCGATCAATTCGATGACACCATCATCCTTAGAAAGGAGATTTCTGATAATCTGAGAAATCGCGCCTTTGTGAACGATACGCCAGTGCCCAATGCGATCTTGATCGACATCGGCAATCTGTTAGTGGACCTTCATGGCCAGCATGAGCATCAATCGTTGCTGAACACCCATTATCACATTCAATATCTTGATGAATTTGGCAATTATCAGGCACTGCTGGCTCAGGTGCGGCAGCATTACCATCGCCTGATCGAATTGATCGACCAATTCAATGCCCTCAAGCAACAGCAATCTATCCTCCAAGAAAAACGCGATCTTTACGAATTTCAGCGCGACGAGATTAGCGCGATAAATCCCAAGCCAGGCGAGGAGGACTCCCTGCTTCAAGAAGAAAAGATCCTACAAAATAGCGAAAAATTATATCAGACTTCTACTGAGCTATTTGCCGATTTATATGATAGCGAAGGATCTGTATTCGAGCGCATTGCCGCTGCACAGAGCCGATTGGACCAATTATCGGCCATTGATCGCCGGTTTGAAACGATCAAGCCCGATGCCCAAGCTGCTCGGGTTGCCATCGAAGAGATCGCGCATTTTCTTCAGCGCTATTTCAACACCATCGAGTTCAACCCAGAACGGTTAGAGCAAATTCGCACGCGATTGGGCCAATTCGCCATGTTGAAGCGCAAATATCATCGTACCATGGATGAACTCATTGCCTATCGGGAGCAGATCGAGCAGGAGTTGCAGCAGATCGAAAACATGGATGATCTGATTTCGGCCAAGCACCAGGAGATCGAGCTGGAGCGAGCCGAATTGCTGCGGCTGAGCCTGGAGCTATCGGAACATCGCCGCGAGGCTGGCCAGCGGTTAGAGCGCGAGGTGCTAAATCGGTTGGCTGAATTGGGAATGAAAAACGCTCAATTTAGCGTCCAAATCCTGTGGTCACCAGATGAAAAGGGTATTGCCACAATTGACCAGACGAAATATCGTGTGACCGATCGCGGCCTCGATCATGTGGAATTTTACATCTCCACCAATCCCGGGGAAGATCTAAAGCCACTGGTCAAAGTGGCATCAGGTGGTGAAATTTCGCGCATCATGTTGGCACTTAAGTCAGCTTTGGCCCAGGTCGATCGCATTCCGGTGCTGATCTTCGATGAGATTGATATCGGTATTTCCGGGCGAATTGCCCAAGCCGTGGGATTGGCCCTGAAACGACTGTCGAAAACGCATCAAATCATTTGCATTACTCATTTACCTCAAATTGCCAGCATGGGGGATCAGCATTTTGTTGTGGAAAAGATCATGGATTTGGACTCGACGCGGACGCGCATCCGAAAGCTTGCCAACGAGGATCGCGCCGTTGAAATCGCAAAGCTGCTGGGCGGCCAGTCCGTTAGCGAAACCCACATCCAAGCGGCGCGCGAGCTGATCGAAGAAGCCGAGCAATTTGACAAGCAATTGGCCTCCGTCAACCACCAAAATTGAAATTGCAATTGACAAAAAGGTAATCCCCTGGCCACACTGGCAACTCGCACCCAATTTTTCTTACGAAGCCATCGGCCGTCGAGCGAGCGAGACCCTTTGCTGCGCCTCTTTTTCCTTTTTCGTTCTCCAGGCATATTTTTCATTTTATGGCACAATTCTTGTTGATAATTATTATCGAAAATCAGACAAGTTGGTCAATCAACTGCTGTCTGTTTTCCAATCATCAGGGCAATGGCTGGTTATTTGTGATGAACTCATCATCAGGGCTTCACTTTGGTGAGCATTGAACGCTCATTTCAATCCCTTTGGTCAAAACGACGATAGCTTCCTTGCCAATTGCCGAGTAGCCAGAAATTGGAGATCGCGCGATGTTTTAGGATGCTATCTTTTTTGAAGGATGAGAGTCAATGTTTAGTGACCGAATATGAAAGCTCCTGAATCACTTTGAAGACCACCAGCCCAGCAATTTCCAAATTGAAATTTTATGCTTGCAAAATGCAATTGCTTGGTAAGCGAATCAAGGTGGAAAATTGACTGGGCTTCAAAATCATTGCATTTTTCATCTTTTTTTATTATAATAGCATTGCCTGTCAATCTGGAGGTGATTGGGCAATTTCGCCCCACATCTTGCTAAATTGGCTGATGAGGTTCAGTGGGCAAGATATTTGAAGACAACTTAGCACTGCACCATTTAAAATTCGGTGGAAACCAATTTTAAGGAGGAAAATATCATGAAAAACACCAGAGCTCTCATTAGTTCATCATTGGTGTCGCTCATCATTATTGTGATGGGGCTGTTTGTGTTGTGTATGGGACGCGCGCCCCATGTCAATTTCGATGAGCCACTGATTGAAGGGGGCGGAATAGCTGCCGAATCGGATAGTTCCGATAACGAGCTCTCAGCACTACTGGATGACCCCGCTGACACGGAACAAGCCTCTGGGAATTTTGAGGCGTCATCATCCGAGTCAAGTGAAGACGACCTGGCTGCTCTATTAGCTGATGATACCCAGAGCAACAGCTCCAGTAGCAGCGATGATAACATGGACGAAATTTTAAGCTTGCTGAATGATGACGATAGCGGCTCAACAGACACCGGTGATAACGAAGACCTAAAATCGCTGCTGGCAGACGAGAGCGCTCCTAAGGCTGAGCCAGCCGAGTCAAATACGCCATCGTCAGAACCGCAACTCACATCGGCCGATGAACTGTCAAATGAAATCAGCCAATTGGAGAATGTGTTAGCTGAAAAGACATCCGAAGCGGCCAAGTTGCAGCAAGAGCTCAGCGACTACGACCAGAAAATTGCTCAATATCAGCGCGCTGTCTATACGCCAAGTAGCAGCACCCCGGCTCAGAGCGTGAGCACCAGCAAGCCAGCACCCGTGTCGATTGCTTCGGAATCTTATCAGCCAGAGAGCGAGAGCAGTCCAGCTTCTGGTGACGATTATGAAGCATCGTATAATGCCGCGTTAGAGCTGTATCGCAACAACCACTACCAGCGGGCCATTGCCGCGTTCGATCGATTGATCCAACGAAATCCCAATCACCCCCTGGCGGATAATTGCCAATATTGGATCGGAGAGTGTCGCTTTGCCCAGGGACAATATTACCAAGCTATCGCAGAATTCAATAAGGTTTTTGCTCATGACTCAGCGGATAAGCAGGATGATGCCCAACTGATGTTGGGTCTGGCCTATCTAAAGCTGGGCGAATTGAATATCGCACGGACAGAATTCGATTGGTTGGTGAGTTGCTATAATTCCAGTGAATATCTGAATTCTGCCCATCACTATTTGAGCCAATTTTAGCTGATTTTTCGTTGGGAACCAGTTCCGAGATTGAACTGGTTCCCGGTCCTTTCTCATCCCTGCGGCGACGACCCACCGTCCTTACCAGCCCAATGGCCATGGTAGTTCAATTTTTGTGCGCTTCGGTAAGATCACTGCTCCTGGCGATGAGCACCCATCGGTTCCAAACACAATGTCGTTCAGTTAAAAATCTGGGACATCGACTATATGAACAATTTTGTTCATCTGCACAATCACTCTCATTATAGCTTGTTGGATGGCGCCTGCAAAGTGGATGATCTGATCCATGCCTGCCAGCAATTTGGGATGGATACCCTGGCACTGACCGATCATGGCAATATGTTTGGCGCGATCGAGTTTTACATCAAAGCGCGCGAAGCGGGGATTAAACCAATCCTTGGCGCCGAGGTCTACATTGCCCCGGCCAGCCGATTCGATCGAACCTCCTCCAAGGGTGCCAAGGATGCATCGTTCCATCTCATTCTCCTGGCGAAAAATGAAATAGGCTATAAGAATCTCATGAAGCTGGTGTCGGCCGGTTTCTTGGAAGGATTTTATTATAAGCCGCGCATCGACAAAGAATTGCTCCGAGAGCACGCCAGCGGGCTCATTGCGCTGTCTGCCTGTCTCAAAGGTGAAGTGCCACAGCGAATCCTGCAGCAGGACTTGGCCGGCGCCGAACGAGCAGCGATCGAATTCAAGGACATTTTTCAGGATGATTTCTATTTTGAAATTCATCGCCACAATATCCCCGAAGAGGAAATCGCCATCGCCGGCATCAGTCAATTGAGCAACAAGCTCAATATCCCTATTGTCGCGACCAATGACACCCACTATTTGAAACGGGAACACGCTTTTGCCCATGACATCCTCCTCTGCCTGCAAACTGGCAAATCCTTAGAGGAGGAGAACCGAATGCGCTTCAACACCACCGAGGTCTATTTCAAATCCCCAGAAGAAATGGAACAACTGTTCCACGATTTTCCCGAGGCATTGCGGAATACCCGACGGGTTGCCGACAAATGCAATCTCACTTTGGATCTGCACAGCATCCATCTGCCGCGCTATCAGGTGCCAGAGGAATACGGCGACATGTCGCTGGACGATTATTTGCGCCTATTGGCGGAGCAGGGCTTGCGAGAACGATATCATCCGGTCACAGCCGAGCTCGAAGCGCGTCTTCATTATGAACTGGATATTATTCGCAAGATGGGCTATGCTGGCTATTTTCTCATCGTTAAAGATTTCATCGATCACGCGCGCCAGCAAAATATTCCGGTTGGCCCGGGACGAGGGTCAGCAGCAGGGAGCCTGGTGGCGTACGCGTTGCGGATCACGAATATCGATCCCATCCATTACGATCTGCTATTTGAGCGGTTCCTCAACCCCGAGCGGGTGAGCATGCCTGATATTGACATCGATTTCTGCTACGAGCGCAGAGAAGAGATCATTCGCTATGTCAAGAAAAAGTACGGGGAAAAAAATGTCACTCAGATCATCACGTTCGGCACCATGGCGGCGCGCGGGGTGATTCGCGATGTCGGTCGGGTGCTCAAAATGAGCCTGAGCGAAGTCGATCGAATCGCCAAAATGATCCCAGAAAAGCCGGGCACGACATTAGAGAAGGCGTTAGAACAAGTGGCCGAATTGCGTCAGGTGGCAGATCAGGACGAATTGCATCGCAAGCTGATCGACAATTCGCTTATTCTGGAGGGTTTGGCGCGCCATGCCTCAACCCATGCGGCTGGGGTCGTCATCACCCCCGACGAGTTGACCAATTATACGCCCCTGTTCAAATCGACCCAGGGCGATATCACGACGCAATATGATATGAAAACCCTGGAAAGAATTGGGGTATTGAAGATGGACTTTCTGGGGCTTCGCACCTTAACGGTCATCGATCATACTCTAATGTTGCTCCGAAAGCGCGGCATCGAATTGAATTTGGATCAATTGCCTCTGGATGATCCTGCTACGTTTCAAATCTTTTGCAATGGCGAAACGATTGCGATCTTCCAATTTGAAAGTTCTGGCATGAGAGATTGCTTGCGACGTCTCAAACCGGAACGGATCGGTGACCTGATCGCCATGAATGCAATTTATCGCCCTGGCCCCATGGATATGATCGACGATTTCATTGCGCGCAAACATGGGGAGAAAAAGATCGAGTACCTGCATCCGCTGCTGGAGCCGATCCTCAAAGAAACCTATGGCATCATGATCTATCAAGAACAAGTGATGCGGGTTGCCAGCGAGTTGGCAGGCTTCAGCCTCGGTGGTGCCGATCTGCTCCGACGCGCCATTAGCAAGAAGAAGATCGACTTAATGAAACAATTGCGCGAGCAATTTATCGACGGCGCAGTGAAAAAGGGCATCTCGCAGGACATCGCACACGAAATTTTCGATCTGATCGTCAAATTTGCTGGCTATGGATTCAATAAATCTCATGCGGCCGGTTATTCGTTGATCGCCTACCAAACCGCTTATCTCAAAGCGCATTATCCCGCCGAATTTATGGCGGCCAACCTCACCAGCGAAATGAATGATACCAGCCGCATTGTTGTGCTGATCGAAGAATGTAAGCGGATGGGCATCAGTCTGCTGCCTCCAGACATCAACGAAAGCAACTTTGAATTTACCGTGGTGGATCAACAGATTCGGTACGGATTGGGCGCAATCAAAAATGTCGGGAAAAACGCCATTAACTCTATTTTGGCAGCCCGAAAGAAACTTGGCCGATTTAGAACCATTTTCGACCTGGTCGCAAATGTCGATGGCCGATTGGTCAATAAAAAAGTGCTGGAAAGCCTCATTCAAGCCGGTGCGATGGATTCGTTATCGGGGCATCGCGCCCAATTAATGCAGAGTCTCGACTTGGCCGCCAGCTATGCTCAGCGGCTTCATCTGCATCGCGCCAACGGCCAAACCAGCATCTTCGACACCAGCGGCCACGACATTACTCCAGATGCTCCCCCATTACCCGATGTGCCTCCCTGGAGCCAATCGGAACAGTTGACCAGAGAAAAAGATCTGCTTGGCTTCTACTTCTCTGGGCATCCCCTTTCCAAGTATAGCATCGAGCTGCAAATGTTTTCGCAGCACACCCTGGATCAGATTCATCGGCTCAGCGATAAAACGGAAGTGCGCACCATCGCGATAATTACCGCGATCAAAAAACACGTCGATCGCAAGAACCGGACGATGGCGTTCGTCACCATCGAGGACCTCACAGGCACTGGCGAACTGATCATCTTTGCCGATGCATTTGAAAAACATCGGCAGCTCATCCATGAAGATGCCATGTTATTGATCATCGGAAAGGTATCGGTAAAAAATGGCAACGATACAGCGAAAATTCTGTGTGACGATGTGATCCCAATCGACCAAGTCTGGGATCGCTGCGTGAAAAACATCAAGTTTTCTCTCCAGGCCAATCAGCAAAATGAACATCATATACGTGAGATCAAAAACCTCCTCGCGAAAAATCGAGGCAGCGTGCCAGTTTACATCAATCTGAAGACTCCAGAAAATGGCGAGTATATGTTTCTGTCGAAAAAAATCACTGCTCAGCCCTCCTCGGCGCTCATCGCCAATTTGTCGAACATCATTGGATTAGAAAATATTTGCATTGAATTTCAACAAAGGCCCGTATAACCAGGATCAAACAAATTGTCAATTAAGCAGTTCCCTGGGGATCGATGGGTGTCGGGAACTTTTTGCTCAGCCGAGGGTAAATTTCTCAGCTTAATCGTCATATTTCTATTCCATCGGTACCGTCACGTGACAGAAACCACATCGAAACGCGGGCGAGGTGCATCAATCGCTCGGCAGCAGCGAATTTGCGTGGCTCATCTGTTTTGTTTCGTTTTTGATCTCAATCGGTAGATAATCGCACAGCACACGTAGGGAGGAATTATGGAAGAACCCAAAGGCTTTTTTACTACATTGTTCGATTTCTCTTTCTCGGAATTCATCGTTCCCAAGGTGATACAAACCCTGTTTGTCATTGGCATTCTGGGAGCAGCGATTGGCGCATTTTTCTTTATAGCTTGGGGATTTCGCGCCAGCTTCTTCGCAGGGCTGCTTACCATGCTCATCTCACCAATTGTTTTCGTGATCTATGTCATTCTGGTCCGCGTGTATCTCGAGGTCGTGATGGTGCTGTTTCGGATTTTGGATACGCTGAACAGAATTGCGGTTGCGAAGAAAGAATAGCCCGAGCAACACAGCCGCAGAGGCTATTGGATATTTTTTTGCCAACAGCTTACTAATTTCGGTTCCTTATCAACCGCGATAATTCTTATTCAATTTCAAAATCGGCATTTTGCAACTAGAACCAACCGGTGAAATCAAAAATATGGCACAATCATGACAAATTTTGGCTTAGAAGAGCGCGAGCGATATGCCCGCCAGATGGCATTTTCTGAAATTGGTCCCGCGGGACAAGAGAAGCTCGCTCAGAGTCGAGTGATGATTTTGGGATGCGGCGGGCTTGGCGCTGCCTCAGCTTCCATTCTGGCGCGGGCTGGCATTGGCTATCTGAGATTGGTGGATCGGGATTTCTTGGAGTTAAACAACTTGCAGCGGCAGCTTCTCTATGAGGAACATGATGTCAAAGAAGGCCTGCCGAAGGCCATTGCTGCCCAGCGCCGAATCCAACAAATCAATTCGACCATCATGACCGAGGCGATCGTCGCTGATGTAAATCGTTTCAATATCGAGCGGCTCATTGGCGATGTCGATTTGGTCATCGATGCCACCGATAATTTTGAGACTCGATTTCTATTGAACGACGCCTGCGTGAAGCACGGCCGGCCATGGATCTACGGCGCGGCGATCGAGTCTTACGGCCTCACCATGACCATTATCCCTGGTGAGACGGCCTGCCTGAGGTGCGTGATGGATAAAATTCCTGAACCGGGGTCAGTCCCCACCTGCGAAACTGTGGGCGTATTAGCCGCTATTGTGGTGGTTATCGCCGCCATTCAATGTGCCGAAGCAATGAAAATTGTAACTGGAAATCGAGCAGCCATTAACCGCCATTTGATTAGCATCGATCTCTGGCAGAACAGCTACCAGGCGATCGATATTGCCAAAGAGAAAATTCAAAAGAATTGCCCGGTGTGCAATCAACGCTGGTTCGACTATCTTAATGGCAAGCGCGGCAGCGCATACACGACGCTTTGCGGACGGAACGCCGTTCAAATATTGCCCTTTCAAGAAACCCAGCTCGATCTGGCGCGTCTGGCAATTCAGCTCGCCGAGCTGGGTATCGTGAAGGCCAATGAATATCTGATTCGGTTTGAAATTGATGGGTATGAACTATCGATCTTCCCGGATGGAAGGGCGATTGTGAAAGGGACCACCGATACCGCGATCGCACGAAGTTTGTACTCCAGGTATGTGGGAAATTAGCAATACCGGCCAATCACTCGAAAGCCGCCTCAGCCATGGCTCGGACATTTTCCGCTGGCACATTCGGCAGCAATGCCTCATGGCTGGGGCTGACAATCAGGCAGGGACCCAACAGCTCCTTCACCCGCCTCACCTCTTGTTTGACTTGCTCCGGACTGGCATGCACCAGGATCTGCTGCGTATCAATTCCGCCGATAAAAGCCAGCTTGCCCTTAAATTCTTTCGCCAAAATCGCTGCATCCATATTTTTGGCCTTTGCCTGAAGCGGATGGAGGGCTTCCACCCCAAGATCGATCAACCGAGGGATCACTTTATAGATAGAGCCACAGGAGTGAAGGATGACCTGATAGCCATATTGATGGCCCTGGTCGGTCAGCTCTTTGAAATAGGGAAAGACAAATTCTTCGAACAGCTCGGGGCTAATCAATAGATCGAGCTGCGTCCCAAAATCGTTGCCGAAAAAGAACGCATCGATCAAATCGCCAGCCTGTTCGAAAAACCGACGATTGGCCTCCAGATAAAAATCGATCATGTGACGTGTCACCGCATGAACCACATCAGGATGGGTATACATTTTGACAAAATAATTTTCCATGCCAAAGAAATCGGCGATCTCATGAAAAAACGGACACCAGAAGCCGCTGGCGCGATAGACATCCCCCGCCTGTCGCAACTCCTCCAGCGTCTCGGTAAAATCGAGATAATCTGGATTCGGCCAATCGAAATCATGAACCTGCTGGACATCTTCGCAATCGGCAAACACGCCCTCGGCGCTGAGCTCCTTGCCTTTGCGCCGCATATCCCACATCGGTTTGCCTTCCGGATGCTTATAGGAATTCCATTGGGGACAAATCCAGCGAAAATCATCCCCAAGAAGCCGCCGAATGCCCTCCATATCAGGCTGGTTAAAGGCGTTGAGATAGATCGGTTCCGTATCCGGATGAGGCTTGCCAAGCCAAAGACCTACCCGATCGGCAGCTTTGCCAGAAATAATCGTTCGAATCCGTTCTCGATGGGTCATATCGTTCCAAATCCGTGTAATTGGTAGATAAAATAATCGTCGATCACTTCGTTCGCGTCGACGGGTCTTTGTTTGCTTCACGGAGCATTCCAAAGCAATGCCCATCCCTTCCCGCTATCTGATTTCTGGGCGCTGAGGGCACGACTATCTCCCAAAAGGCGCAATACTCTTCAATCCTTCTTAAATCCAGGTTCCCAATGCCATCGCATCTGTTACTTAAATTACCCCTACCATCGCAGCAGCCTCGCCCGCATGCAGGCTGAATGAAGCTGAGCGATTGATGATGAAAAGACTCGTTCTGAGCGAGGTGGGAAATCTTATTAGTTCCGGTTGCAAAATTTTAAATTAGGCAGCAAGGTCATGCCGTCCGGCGAGTGATGAACCGGCATCTTTATTTTGATCTGTCTCTAAAAGCGGCTTTTTAAACAGATTCCTCACTCCGCGTCGCTCGATGTGGAATGACATAATGTCAGTCGTTTTCATCGAGTCTGGTGATGAGAAATGACATCGGCCTTCGCCGCTCCAATTGGACTTGCTATTCAAAATTAATTTGCAACAATTCCATCACGCACTGAATCGGGTTATATACGGTCACTTCATTGGAGCCGGCGAACAGTAACCCTACGGCTTTATTGGCTTCAGCGGTTACCAGCAGGGAACCTGAATCACCAGGGGCAGACATATTGTTTGTGATGATCTGGTTTTCGAAAATAGCCGTTTTTCCATTGCCATACTCCACTTCGACCATGGTGTTCAGACTGGTAATCGTGCCCTCAGTCACGCCTGTGGTCCGGCCGCTCTTTTTCACGACCATGCCTAATTCTGGCTCTGCTACGCCATTGACTTTCCCTAGGTTCAGAATTTCATCACTGATGCTATCTCCCCAGGGCGTCGCCACTGCAGCATCGACCTCATTCACCTCATCTTCGATCCGAAATGGCGCGAGTCGCGATTTCGAGCCGAACTTCGCTGCAATTGAATTGGCAATATTGGCGACCAGATTGGCAATGGAACAAACGTCCTTCTCGCTTTTTTTGAAAATGATTGGCACGAACCGCTCCAACTGAGCGATTAAGTCCTGAGGGGTTCGTCCCCCATCGATGGGACCGGGCTGGACAATGGCGTCCTTTTTTTGGGCATCATTGCTATTGGCCAGCACATGGTTATTGGAAAGGATCAGTCGTTTTCCAGTCCCGCTATCTCGCACCACAGCCCCAAAAGTTCCAGCAGTAATATATTCGTGGCCGATACTCACGCCGGGCGGCGCCGGCCGCCATCGATCGGTCCGCAATTTATGAATGACAATTCGTCCCACCTCTCTCACATCGGTAACGATCCCATGGATAGATTTGGGAATCACATCGATGCTGGCTAATTGGGCCGCGGGAACCTTCGTGGTTACGAAAATGATCAGGCCGATTTCGTTCGTAATTCGATGGTTTGCAGTTTTATAACCGATCCCGACACCGATTACGTGATTTTTCTTCATCAGCTCACGTTGGACTTTCTGCTTTACAGCTAAGGTTTGTTGGATGGTTGGCATAAGGCCCTCTTTTTGAATGGATCCATCACTCGAATATGGCCACGCCATATCTCTCAAGGAAATGAATGAAACGATACGTTCTACTTACCGCCTTCCACGACGTGTGGGTCAGTTCGCATCTTGCGCGCCTAAAAATCGATGCATCGGCCAAACCAATCGCCGTTTAAGGGATTTTTTCGACCGCAACATGGATATTTTTCAAAACCAAGTCACGCTCGTTTTGGTAAGAAAGCCAGGCTATCGCCTTCTCGGGTTCAAGCCATTGGAGCTGATCTACCTCATCGTTGGGCCGAAAAGATGAATGGCCGGGTGATAGTGTCATATTCCAGAAAAGGACAACCTTAGGAACATTATTATACAGATAGCAGTTGCAACCGGCGAAATGATCGATTTGAGCCTGAAAGCCGGTTTCTTCAAGGACCTCTCGAACGGCAGCCTCGCGCCAGCTTTCTCCAGGCTCCAGTCTGCCCTTGGGAAGCACCCAATCATTCGGTTTGGGGCGATGAACGATGGCCAGCTGCTGGACTCCAGCAGACCAACGCCAGACCAGCCCACCAGCCTCTGGTATGATATCAGAATCAATTCGATAGGATGGCATAAGTAAGATGTGAGTTTTAATGATTTTTCGTTTTACAAACGTGGCTAATGATAAGCAAATCTGATCAAAAAGTCAAGCACTTTTCAAACCAATTTCATGTTGTTCGCCAGAGTTTTAGACTTAAAACCACCTTTGACTCGATTCATGAATTGAAAATGGTTCATCTCCAGAAACAATCGTTGAATAAACCAGACAGAACCACAATTGTAATCATCTAAAATTTGGATCAATTTTTTTAAAAATATGCTTGCAAATTTAAATGATAATCTTTATCTTTAGCACTAAATTTTCATAGCAGAGCAATTTGCTGAAATTATCCGATGACCGGCGATGATCATGAAACATCACAATGATTGCAACCACTCATATAAGAACATTTCCAATCATTACTATTCACAATAACCAATTATCCAACCAAGGAGGAACTAACATCGATGAGCCACTTATTAGCGATAACCGAAGCAAATTTTGAATCAGAAGTACTGCAATCTACTACCCCGGTGTTGATAGATTTTTGGGCTGTGTGGTGCGGCCCCTGCAAAATGATCGCGCCGATCGTCGAAGAATTAGCTCGAGATTATGAGGGCCGGCTCAAGGTCGGCAAATGCGATGTCGACTCTAATCAATCTGTGGCAATTAAATATGGGATTCGGAGCATTCCTACGCTCTTGCTTTTTCACAACGGTCAGGTGGTCGATCAAATTATCGGTGCAGTTCCCAAGCATCACATCAAAGATAAAATTGAGAAAATACTGTCTGCATGAAGCAATTTTTTAATATGAAATTTTGCTTGACAATCAATCCTTTTGTTTATATATTCAAGCAAATCTTGGAGTGAACGACTGCAATGAATCGATCTATTTTTACTACACCTTTCAGCCTGTGGTTCATGCGTTGTTTCTGGTGGTGGTATCCATAATCGGGCGGAATTATTTACCTCATTGGTATTTCATAAGCAATGAATCAATTCCGACCCACTTAGCTTTCTTTAAGTGGGTTTTTTATTTAACCTGCAGGAGGAGCCGTGATTGAGAGAAATGATCAGCAGCTTAAGATTGGAGAACTCCCTCATCTCAGAATCGTTCCTATTTCCCAAATTATCTTTCATGAAGATCCGGACTTAGAGCGATCTTCGAAGCTCATCGAGTATATCCGAAAGGAAAATCGGTTGAAAAACCCGCCAGTGGTTGCCACTCACTCTGGGACCGATAAATACATTCTGTTGGATGGCGCGAACCGATTGACAGCACTACAAGCGCTCAGCATTCCTGATGTGCTGGTCCAACACATCGATCTCTTTGATCCAGGACTCATTTTCCTCCACTGGCATCATGCTGTCGAAAAATTCACTAAACAGGAATTTTTAGAGAAAATCAAACGCATTCCCGACATCAAAATTACCACCAACCCTGCCAATCAATTGATTGATAATGAAAATGGCGATTTGCTCTGTCAAATTCAATTCGCCGATCAAAGCGTCTATCAGGTCCATGCCCATCGCGATCTGTTTCAACGCATCACTGACCTCCAAAACATCACTCAAATCTATAAAGGCTTTGAATACATGGATCGAGTAAGCTATACCAATCTTGACCATCTCAAGGCCAATTATCCGCAATTTTGCGCGCTCATTGTGTTTCGCAAATTGGAAAAACAAGAATTGGTGGAAGTCACAAACCGGGGTATTAGGATTCCGAGTGGAATCACCAGGATCATATTGCCAAAACGAGCATTGCGAATCAACGTTCCGTTGGATATTTTGCGCTTCGACGTCTCAGTTGAGCAAAAGAATTTCTGGCTGCAGAAGCGCATTACCGAGCAAATTCGCGACAAGTCGATCCGCTTTTACCATGAGCCGACATTTCTATTTGATGAATAGGGCATGCACAAACCTGCGTGGATTCATGTTTCATTTTCAAACTATTAATGGTACGAATAGATCGAATCACATGAATCTACCTATCTGAAAATAGTTGGATCTTAGACAACAGCACTGATTGACGAGGATAGCCTTCATAAAGCATCGTTGGATTCCTGAGAATGTTTATTTTGCCTGGTCAGATTTTTTTATTGTTCGTTGGATCATTGAAAATACATGTCAGTTCTCTTTTTGCTTCAGATTCGGCAGTTCGCTAGTGCAATAGGCAATTCAATTGAATAAGTATCTGCAAAATAGCTGAAAAAGGGTCATTGCCACGATCGGTCCAGCAGAAGACAAATGGTGCCACAGCCATTCCTCGAAGCTCAACCAATTAGTTGAGGCATCACTGGCACGTGACCGGCTGGAATGATAACTATCGGTATTTTGCAGCAGTCGCAATTCAACTTAACCGAAAGGAGCAACCATGAAGACAACGAAAATACTTCTGTCTGAGAAAGATCTGCCACTGGAGTGGTATAATATCCAAGCGGATCTTCCTAAGCCGTTGCCACCAGTATTGCATCCTGGGACGAAACAGCCAGTAGGGCCTCAGGATCTGGCGCCGATTTTTCCAATGGAACTGATCAAGCAAGAGGTTAGCACAGATCGGTGGATCGCAATTCCAGATGAAGTGCTAGATATTTATCGCCTGTGGCGGCCGACCCCCATGCTTCGCGCCTGGCGGCTGGAGAAGGTTCTGGATACACCAGCAAAAATTTATTACAAGTGGGAAGGTGTTAGTCCGGCCGGCAGCCATAAGCCGAATACCGCTGTGGCACAGGCTTACTACAATAAACAGGAAGGGGTAAAGCGAATTACTACCGAGACCGGTGCGGGACAGTGGGGCAGTGCGCTCAGCCTGGCGTGCAACTTTTTTGGTTTGGAGTGCAAGGTTTATATGGTCAAAATCAGCTACAACCAGAAGCCCTATCGTCGAGTCATGATGCAGACGTGGGGAGCTCAGGTCGTTCCCAGCCCCAGCTCGGATACCAATGCAGGTCGAATGGTTTTAGCACAAGATCCTGATTCGCCGGGCAGCCTTGGGGTTGCTATCAGCGAAGCAGTTGAAGATGCCGCCACACGTGACGATACCAAATATTCACTGGGAAGCGTGCTCAACCATGTACTGCTCCATCAAACCATAGTTGGGCTTGAGGCCAAGAAGCAATTAGAGCTCGCAGGGGATTACCCGGATGTCGTCATCGGCTGTGTGGGTGGTGGCAGCAATTTCGCAGGTCTGGTGTTCCCGTTCCTCCACGATAAATTCAATGGCAAAAAGGTGAGAGGTATAGCGGTAGAACCAGCATCCTGTCCCACTTTGACGCGCGGACCCTATAGTTATGATTTTGGCGACGTGGCCGAAATGACACCGCTTCTGGCCATGCACACCCTGGGCCATAAGTTCATTCCACCGCCAATTCATGCGGGTGGGCTTCGTTATCATGGAATGGCTCCGCTCATCAGCCATTTGGTGAAACATAATTATCTCGAGGCTGTGGCGTATAAACAATTAGAGACCTTTGAAGCTGCTAAGATTTTCGCGCGAGCGGAAGGGATCATCCCAGCACCGGAATCAGCTCACGCGATCTGCGCAACGATCAATGAGGCATTGAAGGCCAAAAAGGCCGGTACCGCAATAACTATCTTGTTTAATCTCAGCGGACATGGCCATTTCGATATGGCAGCTTATGATGCCTATTTCGCCGGCAAATTAGCTGATCATGAGCTCCCGGAGGAGGAAATTAAGCGCACTCTGGAATTAATCAAAGATTATCCCAAAGTGGACTAATCTTTCGATCACATGAAAATGAATCCACCCACGAGTGTACAGAATCAATTTCATTGCATCGAACTGGGGCCGCTTGCTTCTATACCTCGTGGGTTTTTTATTTCAAAACCAAATCAAAAAATGTAAACCAGTCGAATTGAAGTGGTTTTGCAACCGTCATCATCTACCTCGCTGGGACAGAAAAGGAATTTCAACTTGGCAAATGGGCTGCCTTGCTCCTCTTTCATCCATCCGATTTGCTCTCAAGCAGGTCATCCCCAAATTAGTCATCCGCATCGATCCAATAATAAATGAGCTTAGTCAAAGAAATTAGGCTTTCACAGAATATTTGTATCCAGCCAATGCAAGGCTTTTTTGCTGAACTCTCCCAACCAATAGAAGGGATGGCACCTTGCATTTTCGATTTCGCTTTGCTTCACCGCGCTCGTAGTGATGGTTTTAAAAATTGGTTTTTAGAGCCGATTCATAACTACATGATCCATTTCCAGACATTGCATGTTTCAAAAGGCCCTTTGCAGTCCAATCATAAAAATTGTAATTGCTTTTGAAGACAATAAATTTTATTATCGCAAAAAATTATTATTGACAATTTGATATTTTTTTGTTATAATTGTCCAACTTGATTTCAAAGGCTTCATCAAATGATTTGACAGAATTGCGAATGCTTGTCATCCCCCAGCCAAGAGCATACTTTCGCTGGGAATAGCTTGTTAGCGATGCTTCTTTGACAATTCCCAGAGGCATTGATACGATTTAGTTTGTGTTGCAACAGGTGAAATTCAATTCGGCTTTTTCATTCCTGCGAAAGGAGGTCTCCCATTAAAAGCCATTATGAAGGTTAAAGTTAAATAGCGATGCCTGTCTGTCCGTCGGCGGACGACATGGCATTTATATTTTTTACTAGATCGTCGAAATAAAATCATTTTGCTCTTTTCGCAGGAATTTCAACCGATAATCGAAGCGGATAGCACCGTATCAATCCCCATCTTTTCATTAGAAATATCTACACAGAACCAACCAGGGAGAGACGAAAAATGTCACGCACAATTCAATCTCTTGCCTTCATTTGTTTTTGTCTATTCTCCATTCTATTGTTCTTTTTTGATTCATTCTCTCTGGCTCAATCCGCCAAAATTCAAGCGTACCGCGCTGAAGTTAAACCTTATTTTTGCGCAAACCGCATCATTATTAAATTATCATCAAGTGCTCCGGAATTGACGTTCAAACAAAAGAACGGCATCATAACCACGGGAATAAGATCGCTTGATGAGCTCAATGCTCGGTTTAAAGCGAACGAGATGATCCGTCTCTTCCCTGGAGCGGAACAACATAGCGAGGCTGTGCAACTTGGGCTGGATCGAATGTATCGCATTGAGTTCTCACCTCAACCCGATATCATGAACGCCGTTGCCATCTATGCGGCGAACCCTTATATTGAATTCGCCCAGCCGATCGGCATTCATCGCGTCTACGGCATCACCCCGAATGATCCAGATTATCCCAAACAATGGGGGCTTAGCAAAATTCGAGCGCCCGAGGCATGGGCAGTTAATCAAGGAGATAGCGTCGTCATTCTGGCCATTGTGGACACTGGAGTAGATTGGGGGCATCCGGATTTAGGAGGCGCAACCCCTGAGGCGCGAGGGAATATTTGGACCAATTGGCCTGAATATCACGGCATCGCTGGGGTCGATGATGATAACAATGACTATATCGATGACATTCGCGGCTGGGATTGGGTAGACGTCCCAGCAGGGGATTATCCGCCATTTCCAGGGGAAGATGGCACGCAGCCCGATAACGATCCCATGGATTTCAACGGTCATGGAACGCATTGTGCGGGGATTGCTAGCGCCATTACCGAGAATGGGATCGGCATTGCTGGGTTGGGATGGAACTGCAAAATCATGCCATTGCGCGCTGGCTGGTCGGCCCAATATTCCGGATATGAAATCGGCCTGGTCGATATGTCGTTTTGTGCTCAGGCGATATATTATGCCGCCATGAATGGGGCCGTCGCTGTGAACTGCAGTTGGGGGTCAAGCAACTCAGGTGGCCTGGCAAGCGCGGTCGATTTCGCCATTGCGAAAGGGGTCATGATCATCTCCGCTGCTGGTAACGATGATTTTCCAGAAGCATCTTACCTCTGCTCGCGCGCCGATGTGATTTCGGTTGCCGCCACTGAGCCGAACGATATCAAGGCATCTTATTCCAGCTATGGCTTCTGGGTGGATGTGGCAGCACCCGGTGGAGACACGCCGCCTTCGACCAATATGATTTTTAGTACATATTACGATCATACGACAAGCTCCCATACCTATGAATGGCTCCGCGGGACTTCCATGGCAGCCCCCCATGTCGTCGGATTGACCGGGCTCATCTCCAGCCAATTCCCTGGGCTAAGTTGGCATGACAAAAAAGATCGCCTCCTATTTACCAGTGACAACCTCGATCCGCTCAATCCCACTCACTCGTCTGGACTTCTGGGCGAGGGGAGAATCAATGCCCATGCAGCACTCACCCAGATCGAGATCCCACAGCTCACCACATTTTTCGAAGAAAACTTCGATAATGGATTGCCACCAGATTGGTACGCTGATCCTGATTGGCGCGATGATGATCCGGGCAATCGAAATGCCGATTTTGATGATTATTTCGAGCCTGGAACCATTAAGGTTGGCTATGATGTGTGGACTCCCCCTTTTCTCATCGTCGATAGCGATTATGCTGGCTTAGCGACGATAGATGCCTCCTTAGTCAGCCCGATCATTGATTGCTCGATGTATTCAAACATTCGATTGGTATTTAACAATTGGTTTCAAAATTACACTGGAGACAATCGTGAACAGGGCGATATTGACATTCGAGTGAACCAGGGCCCATGGCAAACCGTAGCCAGCTTCAAAGACAACGGCTCTTATAACATTATCGATGCCGCCAGAGATATTGTCATCCGACTCCCTGCATCGGTAGATTATCAAAGTAGCGTCCAATTCCGCTGGCATTATTATAACGCCAATTACGATTGGTTCTGGGGGATAGATAATATCAAATTAATGGGTGAAATGATCCATCAAAATTATTGTGTCATTGTCAACCCTACCACAGCAACAAAATGCGGCGAAGCTGGCGATACCATCGCCTATCAGCTCAAGATCAAAAACATTGGTTTGCTCAACGATAGCTACGATCTTACTGCGGTTGAAAACCATTGGTCCACCAGTTTCTGGGATTCTACAGGAAATGATCCCATTGCCCATACTAACCCACTATCATCTCGGCAAGAACAGCGAATCATCGTTAAGGTTGCGCTTCCGATCGATGCCAAGCCTGGAGAAAGCGACCAGGTTCGAGTTGTGGTTCGCTCTACCAGCGATTCTACTGTTTTCGCCACCGCAACTTTAAAATCGACGGTCATTATCCTTGGTCGAATTCCGTGGTTTGAAGATTTCTCAACCCTGACCATCGATAGCTCACGATGGTGTGTAAACTTCGGACCAGCGACGGTTAGCAGCGACGGTCTAAACGAACCAAGTCCACCATATTCATTGAATATGAATGGCAGCGGCAATGGAGGCGACGAAATTCAATCCTGCGATATCGACCTGTCCTCGGAAAGCAACGTCATTTTGAGCTATTATTATCAGCGCACTGGTAGCGGAAATTCACCAGAAGCTGGAGAAGACCTTTTTGTCGATTATTTGAGCGCTTCGGGCAGCTGGCAAAATCTGAAACAACATCTGGGGGATGGCATTGATATGAACCAATTCGTTCGAGAAATGATCAAGCTGCCGGATGATGCCTATCATAATAATTTTCGAGTCCGTTTCCGAAATATTGCCACCATTGGCAATTATGATGATTGGTTCGTCGATGATGTTTATCTCGGCAGAGGCCCCGATATTTCGGTCACCACCGATCCCGATCCATTTCGTTTTTCTCTTGAAATAGGCGATAGCACCACGGGTGCAGTAATCATCGGGAATACTGGTGAGGCGCCCTTAGTGTATAAAATTTTGATCCGCGACCCGGGCGACATGCTGGCGGAGCAGCAATTGATCCCAATCCCTGCGCCCCTGATAGCCATCTCCGGGGAAGCTGCGAAAGCGGCGCATCACCATCGCTCAAACCAGCCGATGGTTCATAACATCGCTGGTGAAACGCTCATGTCCACACCAGTCGATATTCTCATTATTTATGCGGATGACGGAGCCAATGCATTGCGATCAATTTTGCTCGGTTATCCAGATATTGGGAAAGTGGATACCTGGTCCGCCGATCCGAGCGGCAGTATCCCTGACTTAACTGTGGTTAATCAATATCATCTGGTGATTGCCTGGAATAATTATCCTTGGGCCGATAAATATGCCATCGGTAATGTGCTGGCCGATTTCATCGATGCGGGGGGCTCAGTGATCACCTTGGTGGATTGTTGGAGCGCCTCTCCATTCGACTCGCACGGCCGTTATTTCGATGAAGGATATAGCCCCTTTGTCTCATTAGGTGGCGCTCAATTCAACCCAAGGACCCTCGGCTGGTTCAATCCACGTCACCCAATCATGGAGGGGATTAGCCAGCTCAGCATTATCGATTTTTATAACAATGTCGCTTTAAATTCCGCCGCCGAATTGGTCGCCGCCTGGGATGATAGTACGCCCCTGATCGCCACCAAACCAAACACCGTAGCCATCAATATCTGGCCAGGCGATGGCTATTATTGGATAGGTGATTTTCCAACACTCATTCATAACAGTATTCGCTATTTAATAGCTGGATCGGAACGACACTGGTTAAGTTTTACTCCGACTTCAGGAAGCATTTCACCCCAATCCAGCGATTCGGTGCGCGCTCATGTTTCAGCAGTGGATTTAATCCCGGATAGCACCTATTCAACCAATGTCCTAATCCAAAGCAATGATCCTTATGAAAATCTTGTCACGTTCCCAGCATCATTGTACGTCAAAGCCACAGATTTTTACTTTACCATCTCGCCCCCAGAACAAACGGCCCGTGGAAAAGCTGGGGATACATTGAATTATCACGTATCACTCAGAAATCTTGGGCGACTCCCCGACAGCTATGATCTGGCTGTGATGCAAAACCAATGGAGTACCACAGTTTGGGATTCGACGGGGAAACTTATCACCACCAATACTGGCCCAATCGGATCAAAAGCGGAGCTTAAATTGGTCGTCAAAGTGACAATCCCTGCCACCGCCACGTACGGCAAATCCGATACCGCTGCCATTCAGTTCCGCTCCACTGGTCAGCCAGGCCTGATGCGGACCTGCCAAATTCGTTCGATATCGATTGGCACGCCGGCACATCACCCATGGTCTGACCAATTCACATCCGCTACGCTAAACCCAACCAAATGGATCATGAATTCCGGACCTGCCATCGTAAATAATATGGCACTGAACGAACCGAGCCCTCCATATTCACTAAATTTGGATGGCGATTCCACCAGCGGCGATGAAGTTCGTTCGGAGCACATCGATTTATCCCAGGACAGCCTGGTAGTTCTCAGTTATTATTGGCAACGCGGCGGAAATGGGGATCCACCAGACGTTAATTCGGACCTCCAAATCCAATTCCTGGATGATGCCGATCAATGGAAAACATTAAAACAACATGTGGGCAAAGGAACTCTCGATTCCGTTTTTTCCTTTGAAGAAATTATTCTACCAAAAGAGGCGTATCATCATGCATTTCAACTGAAGTTGAAGAGCCACGGCTTAAATAACATGGTGAATAACGACGATTGGTTCATCGATGACATATCCATTTCGCTTCCAGCTAAACAACAGGTGCAGCCCACTGGTTATGATGCAATCGTGATTGCTGGCGATAGTCTCTCTGCTGCTCCTCCACTCCAAATTTATAACCAAGGAGTTGCACCATTGCGGTATCAATTATTTGCCGTGCCAGCAAGCAGCACCGAGGCTCATTTGACTTTTGCCCCAGCCACCAGAGAGTATCCTGCAAGCTATTATTCTATGGTGCTGCAAAAAGATCAAATAGATCCAAGAGTCGGAGCCCCAATTATATACAAAATGGGTGGCCCAGACAAGTTCGGCTATTATTGGATCGACAGCGATGAGCCAGGAGCGCCACCGTTCAATTGGATTGAGATTTCAACCAAGGGAACAGAGATCACCGGGCTATCAGGAGATACAAATGTGGGGTTTTTCCCAATTGGCTTTGAATTTCCATTTTATGGTCGTTCATATTTTATGTTTCGTTTCTGCACGAATGGTTTCATCAGCTTTACGAGCCCCTCCACTGATTGGTCAAACGATCCCATCCCCAATCAGAGTGTTTATGATCTCGTTGCCCCATTCTGGGATGACCTTTTTTGCGACACGAATAGCAAAGCATATTATCATTACGACGGCAAAAGATTAATCGTCCAATACAATAATTTTCGGACCAATCCCTCTCAATATAATACATTTGAAATAATTCTCTATCCGGATGGCTCTATCGTCTTTCAATATTTGCTCATGCAGAGCAGTTCAGCATCTGCGACAGTTGGAATCCAAAATTATAATGGTAGTGATGGATTGGAAATCGCATTCAATAGTGCTTATATTCACGATCGCATGGCCATTTACATTTCGACTGGCTTGCCGTGGCTGAAGCTGAGCCGAAAATCTGGACTCATCACCTCAGGAAAGAGTGACACCATTTCGCTCAAATTTTTGGCTACGAATTTCGCATCTGATACAACCCTATTTGCAGATGTAGTGATAAAATCCAACGATCCCTGGCAGCCAATCAGCCGAATACCAGCCCAATTGAAAGTGATTGCCGCAGAATTCATCAGCGGCATGATCGGAACTGATACCAGGCCATTGAACAATGCTATTGCTGAGGTGTGGGATGAATATCCTTTAGGGACCATTATCGACGACGACACCACTGACGCAGAAGGAAGATATTTTCTGACCGTCCCGCCACTGGGAAAGACATATACTGTTCGCGCGCATTGCCAGGGCTATTTCCCGGCATTTCAGGAGCGTGTCCTGGGTAACACCGCTAATTTGGCTTTCAATTTACGGCCAATGCCGAACCTCATTCCAACAACTGCATGGGTTGATTTCTTTAGCAAAAACTCCAAATTTTGGGGTGGTCCAATTCAAATTGGGGATGTTATCACCGCGGAAGACCCCAACGGGGTGATCTGTGGCAGCTACCGAGTGGATAAAGCCCCAGGCCATTATGGTTTCATGCCAGTTTACGGTGATGACCCCTATTCCCTTTCAATCGATGAAGGAGCCGCGCTGGGAGACACCATCACATTTCGGATTAATGGATATTCGGCGATTCCAATGGGGCCGGATAGCCCGATATGGACCGCTCATGGCCACGTTCAAAACGTTGATCTTACTGTTGAAGAAATCGATACGGTTCAAATCCAATTATCTGCCGGTTGGAACCTTATCTCCTGGTATGTGAAGCCATCCAACGATTCAACCCACGTGCTGCTGGAGCAGATATTGACCAATACCTTGGTCGTGCTGGGCTTCGAGCAAGGCGCACTGGTCTATGATCCGAAAAACCCAGACCTGAGCAATTTGCACAAGATGGATTATCTGCATGGCTATTGGATCAAAATGGTCAAGCCAGACACGTTGCAGATTATCGGGAATCCAGCAAATCATGCTCAGACGCCGATCTATTGCGAGCGTGGCTGGAACCTTATAAGTTTCCTGCCCCAGCAGCCCGATTCTCTCGTTCACGGCCTCCATAGCGTTCTGGAGCATCTGGTGCGGATGTACGGTTTTCATCATGGCGCCAAAACCTATGATCCGAATCATCCCGAGTTTAGCACGCTTCATGTTTTATGCCCCGGAAGCGGCTATTGGCTCTATCTTACCGAGAATGATACGCTGATTTACCCAAAACCACTCCCAGCAATCTCCTGCCCAGACGCACAACAGCCAGCGATCCACTTCACTGCCTCGGCCCTATCGAACGAAAGCGGCCCAATACCCACCTATGAATGGATCAATGTGTTTGGCGATGGGATCAATCCGAACGGCAGTTTGTTAGCGGTCGGGACCAAAATTATCGCACGGGACGCGCACGGGACGGTTTGCGGAGAATTTGTGGTGACCACACCAGGTCGTTTTGGCTTCATGCCCATCTATCGCGATGATCCCGGCACCCTTGACGATGAGGGGGCGACGCCCGGGGAACCGATTACCATCTGGATTGACGACCTCAGGCTGCCCACTCAGATCGTCTGGACCCGTTTCGGGGATATCATCGATCTGACCCCAATCATCACATCTCTCGCTGAGAATTCGATAAAAGTGCCTGACAGATTCGATCTATCTCACAATTATCCGAATCCATTCAATCCGCAGACCACGATAAAATTTCAGTTGCCGAGCAAGGAATATGTCATGCTCAAAATCTATAATATGCGAGGCCAGCTCGTCAGAACCTTGGTTGCCGAGGAGATGAATCCCGGATGCTATGACATCATCTGGGATGGCCGGGATGATCAAGGTGTGCTTGTCTCGAATGGCCTTTATATATTTCAATTCAAAGCTGGCAATTATCAAAGAGCCAAGAAAATGATCATGTTGAAATAACGTAAATGATCTTGTTTCCTGGGGTGCAAATTCATGCATCAGCACCCCAGGCCCTGTGTCATGATTTTATCGAAGGGGAATCAGCATGAAACTCTATTTCAGTTTGAATTTCATATTTGCAATCGTTTTAGAAATTTCTCTGCTGAACAGCATAGCGGCAACGCAGGTCATCCCGACGGATGAATGGGTCAGCTTTTATGGCCGCAATTCATTGTTCCAGGGAAAGCCGATCCCAATCGGCTCAATCATTGACGCTTATGATCCAGATGGCGTTCATTGCGGATCATTTAATGTCACCAAATCGGGACAGTATGGCTTTTTGTTCGTCTATCGAGACAATGCATTGACTGAAAACTTGGATGAAGGAGCAAGCCCAGGCGATACCATCACTTTTAAAATAAATGGCAAGCTAGCAAAAACATTAGGGCCGGACCTTTGCCTGTGGACGCAGAAGGGGGATATCTGGCAGGTAGATTTGGCCGACAATCTCCCACCCTCACAAACAGCTCCTATTCATGATTTGATGCTGCTTGAAGATGCTCCGGATACAATATTAGTTGATTTGGATGAAATCTTTTTTGACCCGGATAATGATTCGCTCCATTTCTCGGCAACGTCCGATCTGTCGGCCGTCCTGCCTCTTATCGATAGGGAAAATCGCCTCAGTATATCGGTGCAATCCAATTGGTCGGGTTCGGCAGCCGTCTTTATTATCGCCCAGGACTTATGGTTTGAGGTTCGCGATACATTCTTCGTTCTCGTTAATGAAATCAATGATCCGCCGGAAATCCGCCACTTGCCAGACACTTCCTTTGTTTGCAATGACAGCCTGATCATTTTTTTAAATGATTACGTCGAAGACGTCGATCACCCGCTACCAAGTCTATCCTGGCAGGCTCAGGTTCTGCCACCTTATCAGGATTCCCTGATGGTTGAGCTCGATAACACCGAAAAAGTTGCCACCTTCACAGCGAGATACTCCTTCAGCGCATGTGTGGCAGTTATCTTCACTGTGATGGATGATAGCCTCGATTGGGATGCCGATACCATGATGGTTCAAGTAACATTTCCAAGTGCCGCAGATATTTTTCTGACCCATCCACAAAACATATCGCTGCGGCAAAATTTTCCCAACCCCTTTAACGAAATAACAACCATTTCTTATTATTTGCCAGCTTTTGCAAATGTAAAATTGTGGATTTATAGCCCAATCGGACAACGAATTGCCATGCTCATGGATAAACACCAGGCCCCCGGCGATTACTCCATCCAATGGAAAGCGGAAAATCTGGGCTCAGGAGTGTATTTTATGGTCCTTTATGTGAACGGCGTTGCTTGGAAGCGGAAGATACTGCTATTAAAATAAAAAATGAGGTGCAAAAAATTGGGTGAATGATGTGACCGTTTCAGACCAGAGCCGCAATATAGGTCACTGCACCCAATAGCTGGTTTTCAACTCTCTGAGGTATCATGAGACAAGCTACTGAATGGAGATCTCATATAGCTTTGAAATGCGCGAGGATAGGCTATGCGAGGCAAAGCTCTACGGTTACAAGCCATTGATGCACTGTCCCGCAATTTGCCCCAATAGCGGATGTTCGTTGATGATATGCCTAAATTTCATCAGGTCGATCTCGAACTGATGATCATGGAGAGATTGTTCGACTCGATCTCTATATTCAGAAGATTCAAAGTAACTCGCCAATCTATCGCTAACCGCCAAAACCTGTTCATCCGTAAACCAGTTCCAAATTTTGCCACTATTTTTCTCAATAACACAATTCAGCTCAACTGCCCAGGCTGCTTTGAACAACCCTGCAGTTCTCAAATCGCGCTGCATGGCTAAAAACTGCCCTTCTGTAAATGGATTAAAATATCTGAAATGCTTGGAATAAAACACGGCATTGTGATAATGCTCGGGAATGTTCAATAACCCATCCGTTTTTAGACGAAGAGCCATATTGACAAAAATTCCAACAATTTTTCGACCCATCCGAAGGCCAGGATGAATTTGGCCTGGTAATGGAGGCCGCGCAGGGGCAAATTGCGCCGTCGGATCCTGCAATGTGAGCCACTCAATCACGATCATGCTAAATTTCTGACCAGCAATTTCGGAGGGAAATATCGGCTTGGCAATGAACATCTTTTTTCGAACAATCAATTCCCCCAAAAGATGCTCTGGATCTTCTTTTTCAAAATAGGCTTTTAAAGTATGTCGATAAGGATCGCGCGCATTGACTTTTATGATGAAATCTCTGAAGCCTCGTTTGTTTAGATCCTTGAAAACTCCATACTCATCTAATGCTCTTCGGATCCCTTCTTCCGAATAAAAATTTAAGAATAAATGAGGTCGCTCCTTGTCCTTTAAATCCCCTAAAATCTCATCCGCCGATATCATCTGATCGGCCTTAGAGCTACGCTGCAGCTCAAAATTTGTAAGCTGCTCATAAATACGTCGATATTTTTTGGAAATAGTCGGCATAATCAAAATTAATCGAATGAAATCCGTAAATGACAAGGTTGACTGAAATGACCATCATTGGATTTTTTCATCGAGCAATTAAAATGCAGATGATGAAATTTGAGCTTAGCTATATCTGTGTTTTTCCCGCTCATAGCCATTAATGAAATTTCTCCCGTGTGGTTTTTGCCACAATTCGTGATAGCAATATCAAACCAATTAAATTGGGTATCGCCATGATAGCATTGAAAATATCCCCTATATTCCAAACGATATCTAAATATTTTCCAGTCATCAGCGCTCCAAAAAATAATAAGGTGATAAACACAATTCGATACGGCATGTGGGACCTAACTCCCCAGATATAACCAACACATTGCTCACCATAATAGGCCCAACCGAGTAATGTTGTATATCCGAATAAAAAGGAGGCGATGGCGATGATAATTCCACCATAAGGGATGACGGAGTTGAAAGCTTGCACAGTAAGCGCTGTACTCGAAAGCCCTCCCGCAGCGAGATCATATCCGATTTTTTGTGCCATCTCATGAACTTGCGGAGGCAGCGATTCTATAGCAGTAAAGGGCACACCCACCCGCATCAGTTCCAATCCGCATGCTGGCGTCAATTTCCATACACCGGTGACCACGATAGTTAGTGTGGTCATCGTATTCACCAATAAAGTGTCGATAAAGACGCCTGTCATACCTAATAAACCATTGAACGTAGGATCGGGAGATTTCGCAGCGCTTTGAGCGATAGCTGCGGATCCGAGACCTGCTTCGTTCGACAGAACCCCGCGACGAACTCCCAAGCTGATCGCCTTCTGAACGGATGTTCCGATGAGCGCGCCGCCAACCGCTTTCACCGAAAATGCAGATTGAAAAATGATCACAAAGGCATCATCCAGTTCAGATATTTTTGCTATCAATATAAACAACACCCCGCCGATATAAAATAAAATCATTGTTGGAACCAACTTTTCTGAAACCGCACCGATGCGTTTGATTCCTCCAATTATTACCAATCCGACGAATACTGTTATGAAAGCCGCGCTCACCAATGTTGGGATATTAAATTGGCTTTTCCAGGCTAATGCCATTGAATTAGATTGCATCATATTGCCCGTCCCCAGCAACGCCGTCACACCACCACAAATCGCAAATAACATTCCAAGAAACTTGCCAATTGACTCATTTTTGATTCCGTAGCGACAGTAGTACATCGGTCCGCCAGCTATTGAGCCATCCTCAGCAATCTTGCGGAATTTGATTCCAAGAAAACATTCAGCATATTTTGTTGCCATGCCGATAAAACCCGAAACCCACATCCAAAATGGGGCTCCAGGACCACCAGTCGCAATTGCTGACGCAACCCCAGCAATGTTTCCATTTCCAACCGTGGCTGCCAGCGCTGTCATCAAAGCCGCAAACGGAGAGATATCGCCCTCAGTGTCTTTTAAAATTTTACTTCTCTTCCCACCTTGTAAGAGATATTTGAAGGACAACAGAAATTGCCGTATTTGAACGAATCGAGTCATAATTGAAAGCAAAATACCAGTGCCCACCAATAACAAAATCATCCAATTCCCCCACATAAAAGTCACGACAGTCTTTGACAAAGAGAGCAAGGTCTCCAAAAATGAAGTCATTCAACGCCTCCTTCAAAAAAAATCCAATCCAGCCGTATCAATAATCTGATTGCTTAAAAGAAAATTTTTGTGTTCATCTAAAATAGCAAAAAATATTTATTAGTCAAGCTTTTTTTCCGGTACAAAATTGCTGATAAAACTAGAAAATCAAAAATTGCAATCAACAATGAATGGCAGTATATTAGAAAAAACAAGACGAACAAAAATAAGTTTTATAATCGTTGAAGGGGCTGTATGAGCAAATGATAAAGAATGATTGAATGATGATTTCAAATTAGTAATCCTGATAAAACGTTTTTGAAAAGAAATCTTCTTTATTTCTATTGATGTTATATTAGATTTAGCTCATGAGCAGATGAGGTAATAAAAGCAATAAGCTAAAGCTATTCTGAAAGTAAATCCAAATAAAAAACAATTTGCTTGACATATAGACTTAAAATATTTATATTTGAGTTTTAAATTCTATAATGAAATTCGATTTTCTATTTTCTTGTGACAGTTGAATATTCAAGAATTTAATAGTGGTGGCTTTTACAGAAACTTAATTTTTTCCTTGACAAATATTATTTTATTTATTATATTACAAGTCATTTTAAATTGCCTCGCCAACAATAGGACGCCTACCATTTCTGGAGGGTAACATGTTTCTCCCAAGGAAAAGTCACCACTATTAATCAAAGCAAGGAGATTGATATGCGTGACAAGCGTGTCAAGCTGATTTTTTTTTCTATAGGGGGGTCAGAAGTCCGCGATTTTGATATTTCATGGCAAAAGATCTTGCTTTTCTCCACTATGCTGGTCATCTTTTTGATAATTTTGGTCGGGGCAGTTATTGGACTTTTTTCTAATTTTTATCAGAACTCCAGAATCACATCGTTACAAAAAACCAATCAAATTTTGAAGAATCAACTGGGGGAGATGCGAGAAAGGATCGATGCAGTCACAGAACAGATCGAAAAGATTGAATTCTTAGATGACCAGCAACGCCTCATTGCAGGTTTGGATATCATCGACAAAGATATGCGAAATGCCGGACGAGGCGGTCCATCGTTAGCAACCTTCGTTGGCGACTTTAGCACCTTGCCGGATCATACTCGGGATGAGCTTACAAATATCAGAATTCAAGTCGATCAGCTTGAGAAAAGAGTCCAATTAGCAAAAGAGAGCCAACAGCAAATTATCGAAACGCTTGAGCAAAATCGAGAATGGTTTGAACACCTACCCACAATAAATCCTGTCAGAAATGGTAGGATTACGGATACCTATGGTTACCGAATTGATCCATTTATTGAAAAACCAAAAATGCATACCGGATTAGATATCGCAGCTCCGGTGAATACCCCTGTCTATGCTGCGGCAGCAGGGTATGTAGAATCAGTACATCATAGTTATACTCCGAATGCTAACTATGGAAAATACGTCACCATCGATCATGGTTTCGGGAAAAAAACCCTTTATGGCCATTTGAGCAAAATTTTTGTAAGACCCGGGCAACGAGTGAATCGCTGGGACATAATTGGCGCGGTAGGCGAGACAGGAAGGGCTACTGGACCGCATCTCCATTACGAAGTGAGGATTAATGACGAGCCAGTTGATCCCGCGAAATTCTTCTTCGAATAGCCGGGGCAATTCTCCATAAAGTATAGAGCGTTGCTAAGAGTTTTATTTTTCATAAATAATTAACCCTCTGCATTGTGCCAGAGGGTTTTTTCATTCAATCCGAATAAACCACCTTCGATCCAATCAATAAGTCGCTATTTGTTGAGATCGTGTATTATTTCATTGCGATGAACGAATTTCATTTAAAAAGCATTTTCCGCCATGCATACCCCTTATATCTCGTCAAAAGGTGCAACGATAGCAAACTCCCGCTTTGAAACTTATACCTTGTACCCGACAGGTTAGATAATTTAAAATGATGTTTAAGACAATCAATAAAAGATATTATTATTTTGATTCTTAGCTTAAATGATTAAGCTGGTATTTTGCAATGGTATAACCCAATTCTATATTCCTGGCAATAATTTTTGGAGAAAAATCTAATTCATAACCAAACGATTGATATTTAGATGGGGCAATAATCTTCAAATCAATCAGGCGATAATTTTTTCCAGGAATCACTTTTTTTGCCACAACTGCTCTGTTGATGTCTTCACAAATTTCAATATCATTTCTTAAAATCTCGTTGTATAGAATCGCAAATGACCGAATGATAATGGCGGCCAGATTATTATACTCTTTCCGTTCCTCTTCCATGTCCATTGAATAGCAATGCAAGACATAGATTTTATCGCAGCCAGATTGAATCGCTGCTTTTAAAGGAGCGCAATTTCTGACACCACCATCGACATATTGTCGGCCTTGATAATGCACGACAGGAAAAGCGATTGGAATAGCTGTGGAAGCCAATAGCATCTTTTGAAAATGTGGATGAAATTTATCGACGATCGAATAGGCACCAGATTGAAGTTGCACTACGCCAATTTTCAACTCGATTGAACTCTGTCTTAATTTGTCTGGATCGACATATTTATTGATTTTTTTCCACAACGGCGTATTGTCATATATGGCCCGAATTAATTTCCAGGGGCGAAACCAATTTGTTTTATAGATATCAGAATTTCCTCTAATCCCTCTCCATATTTGCTCTATGAGTTTGGTATTTCCTTCTTGTGCCCATATTGTTCCGTTCAAGGAACCAACCGATATCCCTGAAACAAAATCGGGTTGAACCCCGTGTTCATCAAGATAAATCATCATACCCAATTGTCCAGCGCCTCTGGCTCCACCTCCAGAAAGTACAACCCCAACTTTCTTGCCTGGCATTTTCCACCCCGCTGTTTTTTATCCCTGAAATAAATCCACTGGTGAACATGGCGCTTAAATCCAACCTAAGCCTCAAATCACCAGAAGAAAACCAATGATTTTTTAATGTCGGTCAATATAAAGCCTTAGGGTGACCATTAATTTTTTGTATGAATGAGTCCTTTGCTAAAATCAATTCTTGGGCAGCATTATTCGAAGCGCAATGCAACATATCGAACTCGAAGATGCACATCAAGATAAAAACCCTTTTTGTCACTGAAGATTCATTTTGCACAAAACGCTTTGTTATGGCTGCTACAAATCAAATTTTGTTATTTTAAGCCATTTAACATGGAATCAAGAATAGAATTACAAACAATTCGGCTCGATTCTTTAGCATTTTATTTGCCAGACAAATTAGAATATCACTTCTAAATTTGCCTTTTGGCGTTCATCGGGAAATTTCATATAAAGTAACTTGTCGGCTGCATGATAGGTCCATCCAAATTTTTCCGCTTGTAGAGCTTCCATGTTTCTTGCCTCTAACAATGCCTGCCCATCTAATTTAGCAGGGCGAGGCTTTGCCATAATGGCATGAACCTTAAGCAGAAACGAACGTTGCTCTGGTGTATAATGATCGACAATTCTGCGAATGGTTATATTTATTCTTTTTTGCTCGACGAGGAGTTCAAATTGAGTGATACGATAATGCCCTTTCTGATAATCAAAACTGATTCCGTCATCCTCATAGAGGGAGTCTCGATTATTTCCCAGACTGGGATAAATCTGTAAGATCATTGGATCGACTGGGAATTGGCCGACATATTGCATGATGGGCTGCAGCGGCAAAACTGTCCCGGATTTAACAAACAGGGGGATTTTATCCAGAGGCGCGTCAACCAATCTTTCCGCGGGACCCATTATTTTCTCATCTGTCCAAAAATCATACCATTCACCTTGCGGGAAATAAACCTTCCGAGAGGTTTGATTCGCCTGATAAATTGGTGCGATCAAGAGCTTGTCGCCAAACATAAATTGATCGTCCAGCCAATAGGTCCTGGGATCATCTTGAAACTCATAGACCAGCGGACGCATAATCGGCATATTTTGCGTGGCACTTTGATAAAAGGCGTGATACAGATAGGGCAACAACTGATAGCGGAGCTGAATATATTTCTTATTAATCTCTTCGAAACGATCTCCAAATGACCACGGTTCCTGATCTGGCGTATCGATACAGGTATGCGTCCGAAACAACGGGGTGAATGCTCCCAACTGAACCCATCGCGCATAAAGTTCAGGCGTGGGAGCTTCCATAAAGCCACCGACATCCATCCCACAAAACGCTACGCCTGACATTCCTAAGCCGAGACACATATTGATCGACAATCTTAAATGTTCCCATGATGCGACATTATCGCCGGTCCAGACAGCGGAGTACCGCTGCACCCCCGAGAAACCAGCTCGGGTGAGGATGAACGGACGTTGGTTAGGTCGCAATTGCCTGACTCCTTCATAGCTGCTCCTCGCCATCAGCATTCCATAGAGATTATGCATTTTCAGATGATCCGCTCCTTTTCCGTCACCGTCAAACTGGACGATATCTGGAAAAGTGCCGCCCCAGGTGGCTGGCTCATTCATATCATTCCAAAATCCCATAACACCATCATCAATAATACCCCGATATAATTGTCCAAACCATTCTCGGGTCGCTGGTTTACTAAAATCGGGAAAATGGCACCATCCTGGCCAAACTTGCCCCTGATAGATCGTTCCATCCGGATATTTACAAAAATGATTCCCTTCGAGCCCTTGCTGGTAAACCCAATAATTGGGATCGACCTTGATCCCAGGATCTATGATGACAGCGACTTTAAATCCCATGTTTCTTAAATTTTCAAGCATCTTTTTCGGTGCTGGAAAGCGATGATTATCCCAGGTAAATACCCGATAGCCATCCATGTAATGGATATCAAGATAAATCACATCGCAAGGAATTTGTTTGGCACGAAATGTATTGGCCAAAGCAATGACCTCGGATTCCGGGTAATAACTCCAGCGACATTGTTGATAGCCCAGACTCCACTTCGGCGGCAGCGGCATGGTCCCAACTAACTGTCCGTATCGTTCCAGGACTTTCTTCAGCGATGGTCCAAAAATGAAATAATAATCCATCGGGCCGTCTTCAGCGCCAAAACTGAAAAACTGATCATTCCCAGCACCGAAATTAAATTGCGATCGGTAGCTATTATCGAAAAAAATGCCAAAGCCACGGCCCTGGTAAAGCCCGATAAAGAAAGGATGAGATTGATAGAGCGGATCTTGTGTCGGCGTGTAGCCAGGGATATCTGAATTCCACATGATGAAGGCATTGCCCCGTTTGTTTAATCCCCTTGTTTTTTCTCCCAATCCATAGAAGGATTCATCATGCAATTCCTTCCAGCAACAGACCCTGGTTCCGCTCCATCCTGTACCAAAGGCATCGTGATCCTTGCAAAGCAAATTGCCAGCCCGATCAAAAAAGGCTAAACGGCAGGGCTTTTTCTTTATATTGAGCGTCAACTCTGGCGTAGCTATCGTTATCTCATCAAGGCGATCTTTGACAATAGCTTGAGATGGGGAAATTCCAACCGGCAAAACCGAATAGGATTTGTCATCTCGAAAAGTTCGACTCGGCGAAACCTCAATCCGAAACACATCATCGCTGATGACGGTGATTCTCACCTCGGCGTTCTGGCATTGAATTTTAATCACATTATTGGTTTGTTCAAAATTGGTGACATCGCTGAGAAATTGATAGCCAGTGGAATAAGCCCTGAGCACAATGAGGGTCAAAAACACAGGAATTAACAAAAAGCTTTTACTCATCATCCCTCCTATCGTTTGATGGTCTTTGGCCAGATGCATTTGTGATTGATGCCTTTTGCTGTCAACCTTATCGTAATAGGTTAACAAGATCGGTAGCACAATTTTTATTGAATCGACTGAAACATGGAACTTATTTGGGACAACCAAGTTTACAGCACAAATTTAATCAAGGAGCGCTGATTATGCAACGAAAAAAAGCGGATGTATATACACGAACCGGAGACAGCGGCACAACCGCTCTGTTTGGAGGATCTCGAATTGAGAAGGATTCTGCACGAGTCGAAGCTTACGGCACGATTGATGAGCTATGCGCTGTCATTTCTGTCATAAAAACCACCATGGTGAGCCGGAGAATATTTGATGTTCTTAGCACACTTCAAGACTATTGCCATGACATTAACGCCGAGTTAGCCTCGGATGAACAGGGGATCAAATTATTAAAAAAGCGCATCACCGAAGCCGACGTCAAATATCTTGAGGAGCTAATTGATGAATTTGATGCTGCGTTGGCGCCACTCGATCATTTCATTGTTCCAGCAGTGAAGCCCTCTGCCGCTTTTTTGAATTTGGCGCGCACTGTTTGTCGTCGCGCGGAACGCAGATTATGGAGCTACTTTCGACAGCAGCCTTTCAATCACTATATTATCGTTTTTTTTAACCGGCTGGCAGATCTGCTGTTCACGTTTATGCGCTATGAAAGCGAGATCAACGTAAGCTGATGCACCAGTTAGCGGCCTGTTTTCTGATAAACGGCTTAGTCGCTCGGCTAAGCGTTGCTCAATTCACGATGACTGCTGTCCGCATCTGATTTCAGCAGAGCAAATCATCCCTCAGGCTCGGTCCATTTCTGGTATTCCTATTTGGACTTTTCGAGTATGCCAATCTATTTTCATACTGAATTGAGCGCACCGAACCAAGAAGCCCCGGTTGGAAACGCGCTCGACAGAATCGAAATTAATGCGGAAAGGAATTACCACCGCTTGTTCATCATTTTTTTCAAGACGCTGTCAATCTTTCGAAGCATTTCCTCCTCTGTCGGTTCATGATCGAATTGAATTGACGAAAGCGCTTTTTCCAACTGGCTCATCTTGCCGAAAATATATCCTCGCAATCCTATTAGCCGTTCACGATCTGCCGTCTCCCAATATTGCCCTTCATCATGCACCTCCAAATTCGGAATATAAGATTGCTTGAGGAATTGGAGCAATTTGATGATTCCGATATGAGCATCCACCGTACCAAACTGGGTTTTTACAAACAGCCAGGCTTGATCCCAGGTGAGCTTGCCCTCATGGATCAAAATCTCTTGGATAAAGCTGGATAATCGTCCCTCGGGATTGAACAGCACATCCAATATTTCATTGTTGGGGTCGCTGTAGATCGAAATCCCCTTGAGCGGCACGTAGCCTTTAATCTCAGCGCCTTTTGGCGTCTGAACTAATCGAGCACGGTATGGTTTGGTCAGATCCTGATTCCAAAGGCGATAGTTCCAGTTCATCGATTGACAAAATTCAACCAGCTCTTTTTGAATCGGCTCAATGAGATTCAGGTCTTCAATCGAGCCCCGATAATAAATCGTTATTCCCATGTTCAATCACCTCATTTTATTTTTTGGGGATCTCGAAATACAAAGTTGGTGATTTATAAATTATCCGAATCATGCAAAACATAATAATAGCAATTTTTGAAAAAAGCAACAATTTTTTTACAAATATTGCTTCCCGTTCTCCGATCAAAAGACCTGGTTTGCTTAACGCCAGGCTCAGAATAAATCATGGCCGTTGGTCGCTTCAGAGTGGTCCGCCCAATGGTATTCAGTAATAATTCATTTTCCATCACGATATTTCTGAGCTTGCAATTATCAATTTTTTGACATATATTATTACTACTTAGTCAGATAAAAAATAACCACAAAATTTTCGGTACCAATACATCTTAACATCCCCATAAATCTTTCCGGCTACTGGCTGGGGGACTTGTTTATCGTTCCCTACTTCGAAAGGGCGCCAGGAGGGATGGAATGTAGTCCAAAAAAGAATGATTATATTAATCTGACTAATTAGAGTTATGTTCATAATTTAAAAACGGATCGATTCTTTATTAAAAAATCTTATTTGACACAACATTGGCCAAGCGATGCCATCAAACATGGAGCAAATTATGGAACATCATTTTTCTTTAGCCTCACGGACCCTGCCCGATCTCTAAGTCTCAATACGGGCATCAAGGATCGATTTTCATGCATCGAAAGCTTTAATTTCGTAATTCAGAGAAACGAATTCCTGTCTAACCTTTTTTGCATGGTTTATATTTTTTCTTGATTCAGCCATTTGACATGTGAAAGGCCACTATGAAGACCAATGGGTTTGTCTTACAAACAGGATTTTTTATCCTGATTCTCTTTGTTCTGACTGGCTGCCACAAACAACAGCCAATCTACCGCTTAGCAGCCGGACCGCTGGGGACTTCCTATTATCGGGTAGGAAAAAATATTGCGGATGTGGTATCGAATTATAGCCGCGTTAAAATTGAGGCAGTTACAGAGCCTGTGGTCATCGATGGCGATACGCTTCCATTAAATGCCCAGAACAATTGCCGAATTCTCTCTCAGCTTAAGGTGGATTTCGCCATCTCACAAAATGATGTATCATTGGCCTCTTTTGCTGGCGAAAAAAACAATAGCTTCAACAATCTGCAAAGCATCATTCCGCTTTTTCCAGAAATCTTGTTTATTTTTTACAAAGAACATTTGCATCCGACCGGCAATTCTTTGGCCAGCTTAATTCGGGGCCGAACCATTACCATGGGACCCGAAGGTAGCGGCGAAGCCAGATTGACAAAAAAGGTTTTTCAAGAGTTCGGGATCAATTCCAACGATTATCAGGTCCGACATGTAAGGTTCGATGAAAACATTTTATCCGATTCGGTTGATATTTGTTGCATGGTTACTGGATTCAATAACGATCGCGTTGCGAAAAGCCTGGAACGAGGTGGAAAAATCTTCAGTTTGGGCGATCCAGATTTGGCTGGCAAAGGATCTGAAGCCGATGGGTTCTGTCTCAAATACCCGTTGGCCAAACCGATTATCATTCCCAAAAATATCTTTTCAAATCTCCCAGAACAACCAATTCTCACCGTTGCCATCGATGCCGTTTTGCTCACTCGCAAGGATATGGATCCTTCTGTGGTGCATGACATCATCGAAACCATATTGAGCCGAAAACAATATCTTGTTATGGATCTGGATAATAAATTGCTCAGCCAAATTACGGAACAATTCGATCCTTTGAAACTTCGTTTCCCCCTCCATATTGGAGCGCGACATTATCTTGAACGCGATAAGCCAAGCTTTTATGAGCGCTATGCGGAACTTATCGGAGTTGTGTTTTCCATCTTTCTCGCCGTTGTGAGCGGAATCGTTGCCCTATCGCGGTGGAATCAGCGGCGCAAGAAAAACAGGATCGACGATTATTATAAGCAGGTTTTGGATATTCAGGTCCAAATTGATGACTTCAAGGACGAAATGTCTTGCCTCAGCGCCATTGGGAAATTAAAAGAGCTACGTGAAAAAGCGTTTCATCATCTCATTGGAGAAAAGCTCATGGCGGATGAGAGCTTTCGCATTTTCATCACGCTGGTCAATGACACCCGGAGCGAAATCTATCATCGTTTAAGCGAGATTCGACATCCTTGCTAAGTTTGCTTGTATCTATCGGGCGATCTTTTGCTCAATGGGCGCCTACCATGTGACGGCGACTCCGCGCCATTCTCGTCATCGAAAGCGTCATGACTTTTTTGCTGAACGGACATCGAATTCGTGCAGGGCATCGAAGCGCGCTGAGTTCATGTTTCAACATCCAAAAGCATTGTTCATTTGAGCATTTTTTTATTGCGAGCGACTTCCGATCCAGAGCTTCCTTAGCTTTCGCCTGGTCAGTTCCCAAAGATAAGGTCCGATCCGACGCTTTTCAATCAGGATTTTTTTAAACAACTCTCGTTTGGTTCGCGGTGGAATGGCGTGGTTTTGCCGTGGTATAAGCGAGATGGCCTGATTTGGGCAAGAGGAGATACAGGCCCCACAGCCGAGGCAAATTTGGCTATTGACCTGGCTTACCTTCATCGCCGCGGTGCGATCGCGGCCAATGGCTTTCACGTTGCATACCGAAAAACATTCACCGCAATAATTACAGCGCGCTGGATCAATTACAGCAATAAAACTGGTCTTAGCAACGCCTTCGTAATAACCCATCTGAACGCCGGCCATGATTTCACAGCAGCAGCCACAGCAATTGCAGATAAAGGTTGGTCGATTGCGGATATTATCGGTCACATGGGTGAGTTTGAGTTCGTGTGCCTGGTCGATGATTGCCAGAAGTTGCTCTTTGGATTTGGGCACAGCAAACCCCCGCCGGGAGAGAAAGCGCGCTCCATTGCCCAGAGAAATGCAGATTTCCTCCATCGGAGCTCCCTTTTTGCAGTGGAAGCCCTCGTGATGCCGTTTGTGACGACAATGGCATAACCCAGCAGCGCCAAAATCCGACTGTTTGATGATCTCCCGAGCGCTTTCATACGAAGTGATCACACTGGTGACTGGAATATGCTCTTCATAGACCAAAGAACGGGTCAATTGGGTCGCGCTACCAAAAAATTCACTGGCCATGCCATGTTCTGGATCCTGATGAAAATATTGAGTCATCAGTTTCGCCAGCTTTTCAACCGGGAGATCGGTGCGATGCTTCATGAAACTGAATTCAATAAATCCGATCACCCCCGGCATGAGCAAATAATAAGTGGTATTCCCAAAAGGCATATCCATAATAAGCCCTTTGTTGGCCATTGTATCTAAGATGGGAAGCAGCTTCTCAGCGCTCATACCAGTGCGCTCACATAGCTCTGAAAGTGTGGCCTCCATCAGCGGGAATTTGGAACCCACGTATGCCTCTTCTTCGGAGAATAACAACGACAATATCTCCCTTAAGATTTCATTATCCACCAAGCCGATGGGATATTTGTTCAATCGATCGATCAGCGGAACCAAATAGCTTTTGGAATAGGAAATATGACCCATACGAATACCTCTCTTGAAAATTTTCAAAACCTTTTTCGACATCCGTCGATCATCCAATGATCGAACCAGAATAATGAAAGGCGCGAGGTTACCAGGCACATCATTATCTGTTCCTCTTTTTCATCTTTATTTTCGATTCAATATTTAAAAATGCAATGCAATCTGAAGCCCATTGGCCGACAGTCCCAGGCTGAAATTATTCTGGGCAATGGAACGAGTTGCCAGCCAAGCGATCCACCAGCCCAAAAATACCTGTGAGAAATAGTGCTGGTGGTCGTTTATTCTCGACAGACCACAAAAAAGAGATCCCAGATATAATGGATATTTTATGAGCCGCTGATCAGTTATTTTGGCAGCAACGAGAAAAGGAACTGCGCCCATAAAACTATGTCCGCTCACTCCATTATTGTCCTTAAATGGATGCCAATGAGATCCATTATTTTCGTAGGGGCGAGAGGCGCCTATCACCCGTTGAAGCATTAAAACCGCTGGTGCTCCCAGCAGCAATGAGCGAGAGCATTCCGCACCCCAGTTGCCGATAGCGCCAGCCAATGGATGATTTGGAAAACACCAGCCAAGTCCAGCAGCAGCCAGATAAACGGGAACAGTAATTCGACCATTCCCAAATTGCTTCACAACTTTCGAAATTTCATCAGTCGTGCAGGTGCGAATATAGTCGTGATAGAGATTCTGGATCTCAGGATCAAAGCTGGTATGGGCATAATAGGCACTATAACCCAGGCCCAAAACCAGGCGTGAAATGGTAGAACAAGAATAAAAATTGCGGTAATCAGAAACAACCTTATCTGCTATTTGAGAATTAGATTGGAATTGTCCAAAAGCCAGTTCTTGGCTTAAGATCAGCAAAAGGATCATCCTGGCAGATTTTATTTTTTTCATAAACCTTAACCTGAAGTTGCGTCGAATTTCGAAGCGTCTGTTACGATAAGTTTTTTCATTTATAATCCAGATGGTTCAGATATATTTACTAAATGTATGAATAAAATACAACAACTATTTTGGGATTATCTTCCAAAATAAAATTTTATAACGGAACAAACTTGCTTTGACTTGGTTAACAAAGGAAAAAATGAATCCAACTTTTTTTCTCAGGACGAAACTGACAAAATCAACGAGCCGGAAGGAGAAAGACAGTGAACAAGATTAAATTCACGTCCGTGATGATATTTTTCTTATTATTCTGCTTCAGCTTTAGTCTCCAAGCTGATGTGAAGCGCGAATCGACTACCCAACTGGATTTTAAAGGGGCGCTCGGCGCAATTATGAAATTTTTCGGCGCTGGCAAACCAATCCATTCCGTGGAATATTACAAAGACAATATCTTCCGAACGGACAATATCGATGATAAAGGTCGGATGACTACTTCCCAGATCATCGATCTGGATCGAGAATTATTCATTACCATTGATCATAAGGGCAAGAAATATACCCAGATGACCTTCGAAGAATTTCGCCAGATGATGGCACAGAACCTGGAGAAAATGAAGGCCGAACAGGATAGGTCCAAGAAAGACGAACCAAAGGTCGAATGGGATTTCAAAATCTCCGTAACAAAAACTGGCGAGCGCGAGATTATCGCTGGTCAATCAGCCGAGAAAGTCGTTCTCAAAATGGAAGTTACCAGCAAAACCAGTTCGCCAGGGACAAGGCAAACTCCAGCTCAAACCGACCAAGGCGATCTGATCGTGACTTCAACAATTTGGTCAGTCAACTCAATGGAAGGCCAGCAAGAAGTAGAAAAATTCCATATCAAATTAGCCGACAAAATGGGACTATTGCCGAGCAAAGGTGGTATGGAACAAATAATGACTCAATTGCAACAGACCAATCCACAACTGGCCGAAGCTATAAAGAAGCTGCAAGAGGAGACAAAGAAACTCTCGGGCGTTGCGGTCAAAACTCATACAGTCTATGAAACCAAAGGGCAGTCTGCCTCAGCTGCCGAAACCGAGCCAGAGAAGAAGAGCACCGAAATTCCCACCTCGGTAGGCGGTTTGCTAAAAGGTCTGGGCAAAAAGGTTGTCAAATCGGATAAACCGGAGTCCAGCGCCAATGTCTTGATGGAAATCCATGAAGAGCTGTTAAAGGCAGAAGTCACGTCGATCGATGCGAGCCAATTTGAAATTCCCAGCAATTATAAGCTACAGCCCAATAAATAAAATGAGGCTAAAATTTTCCCTCGGAGTTAAGCCGTCAGCCATCGGATTTAAGGCGTCAGCCTTTTATCTTCGCCCAGCAGCGGATCGAGCTATCAAAGGGATAAAAGCCTGACGGCTTAACTCCATCGGAATTAAGCCGTCAGCCGTCGGATTTAAGGCGGTATAGCCTTTTCTTTTTTCCTCAAACATCAGATCGAGCAATTAAAAGATAAAAGCCTGACGGCTTAACTCCATCGGAATTAAGCCGTCAGCCGTCGGATTTAAGGCGGTATAGCCTTTTCTTTTTTCCTCAAACAGCAGATCGAGCAATTAAAAGATAAAAGCCTGACGGCTTAACTCCATCGGAGTTAAGGCGTCAGCCATCGGATTTAAGGCGTCAGCCTTTTATTTTTTTCCTCAAACATCAGATCGAGCAATTAAAAGATAAAAGCCTGACGGCTTAATTCCTGATAAAAGCCTTACGGCTGAACTCCGTCGGATTCATTCAATATCATTCTCAAAATCATCGTGATCCAAAGAAAAATCGATAATAGGATACTGCTGAAAAACAGACATCATCCAGTCCTTTCCTTTTCGCTTGACCCAGGCGCGATAGCTGGAAAATTGATAGTCCTCCATTTTTCGGCAATAACCATGCTTAATGCAGTTGTGATGCAAATAATTGAAATGCGTCCAAAAATCTTGTTCCGAGCGGATGCACCAATCCCAATAGTTCTGCCAGATCTTTCGACCACGGCAATTCTGGATGGAATTTATCTCATAAGAATAACCACTATGAATTTTGCCAAATACTTTTGGCAAGTCTCTCCCAATTCGTGTCTTAAATAATAGATGATAATGATTGTCCAGAATGATCCAGGCATACAGGATGAAATTGAAGGCTTTGAAAAATTCGGTTATCTTTTGAAGCAATTTTTGCTTTTCAAAATCAGTTGTCATCTGGTAATGATTCAGGTAGGTATGAGAATTGATAAAATAGGGGTAGTCATCAATATAGAGATGGTAAGGTGTATGGCGCTTCACGGGATACTCCTTTCCTCAAGTCCATTGGAGTTAAGCCGTCGGCCCGAAATTAAGGCATCAGCCTTTTACTTCAAGAGGAGTTAAGGCGTTAGCCTTTTATATTTTTCATGCAGATCGAGCTATCGAAAGATAAAAGCCTCACGGCTTAACTCCTGATAAAAGCCTTACGGCTTAATTCCTGATAAAAGCCTTACGGCTGAACTCCCGGAATTAAGGCGTCAGCCTTTTATTTTTTTTCCCTCAAACAGCAAATCGAGATATTAAAAGATAAAAGCCTCACGGCTTAATTCCTGCCTGACAGCTGAACTCCTGGAATTAAGGCGTCAGCCTTTTATTTTAATTCCTGCCGTACGGCTGAACCCCAGCGGAGTTAAGGCGTTAGCCTTTTATATTTTTCCTCCAGTAGCGGATCCTCAATAAAAGCCTGACGGCTTAACTCCATCTTTCCAATAGCCTTTTGGTGGTATAAAACCGCTGGGAGCGCGGAAATTATTGGTGGCCGGAACCAGCCAGCTTAAAAAATCAAACGTCTTGGTAAAGATCGGCTTTTCCTGGTTTGACATGCTGTGCTCCTATTTGGGGGCAAATTGCCAATTTGATAAAAGCCTTACGGCTTAACTCCAACTTGCCCTATATTTTCAAAAATTTTTCGCGCGAAGCGCGCTGCGCGCGCTTCAGAGTTCAGAGATACAGAGATCAGAGATTCAGAGAAATATTAACTGGGGACAACACCACCCGAAAACCCACATAGTAGTACCAGTAGTGAGGATAGTTCCAGACGCGAAGGGCGCAACGAACGTCCCTCTGATCATTGATGAACGACCCGCCACGCAACACATGGGCGCAGTCAGTTCCAGCAGTTAAATCTTCTCTACCATCGTCTGATCTATATGGATAGTTAAAATCAGGTTTTTCCCAATTAGTTCCCCAGAGGCTTCGCGTCCATTCCCAGACATTGCCGCTCAGTTCCTCGCAGCCATAAGGGCTTACCCCGCCGGGGAAACAGCCCACCGCGCTGGTCGTCCCAATCTTGGTATCAGCATAATTGGCACGATTGGGATTCGGTTTATTGCCCCAGGGGTAAATCCGTTTATCATTTCCCTTCGCGGCCTTCTCCCATTCGGCTTCGGAGGGCAATGTGATTTGCCATCCGGTTAATGATAATTTTTGGGTGATGATTTGTCCTTGTTCCCAGACATGGATCTGCAATTGTCCCGGCGAATGTGCGTTCAACCAACGGCAAAACGCCAATGCCTCGTACCAGGTAATCCCGACGACGGGGTGATTGGACAGATTGAACGGCTCGCCAAAATGCTTGGGCTGCGAACGAGGTTTTTCATCCATCCAAACTGTCACTGTTCCATCCTGCCAGATTTTTTCTTGCCGGGCTTCTGGCCAATATTGTGGTTCTCGATACCCGCCGGCGTTCACAAAGGCCCTGAACTGGGCGTTGGTGATGGGATAGCGGCTGATGTAAAAATCCGGCAGCGTCAATTGGTGCTGAGGAAATTCCCGATCACTAGCATCCTTATCCACTTTTTTATCGCTGCCCATCCAGAACTTGCCGGCCGGGATGTGGCACCAGAGAATATCGGGCAGCACGATGTTTTCTTTTATGGTTACCACACCGACCCCGGGCCGGGGATCGCCTAATTTGGCCAGGGTACGGCCGGCAGCGGCGCGCTCCACCGCCGGAAAATTCTCATTTCGGATAATGGCAACCAGCCAATTTTTGATTCGATCTACTTTCAATCGGTTGCTTTCGCTGAGTCGTGTCAGATCGGCAGTTTCTACAATCGCCTGCCCGGCAAGGTGGGCGCACCAGGTTTCGGATAGATCATCGCATAGTTCGTTTGCGTCCTTACAACACAAAGCATCCACCAGCAGCCAGATGGTCGAGGCCGCGCCCCGTGCCGCTTTTGCCCCGGCCAACAGGGCCACCTCGCGCCAGCGATTGGGATCGCCGCGTACCAAATCGGCCAGTTGATCCGGGTAATCGTGATCGGTTAGATAACAGGCGGCCAGATATTCCTGGAAGGTGCGATGGGGAAAGGTGTAAACGCCCACGCCGCGGGGCAGCAGCAAGCCAGCGCGCTGGCTGAGATATTCGATAAGCCGCTTCGGTTTTACGTCAGGGTTCTGGCTCAGGCGCATCATGCCAGCGACCAATTCTTTTTCATTAATGTCGGCTGTGCCAACCAGCTCCGTCTGAGATCGGTGGGCGAAAAACGCCAGCTCATTCAATAGATCGCGCACTCGCTGGCGATCCACTTTCAGCCATTCGGCCAGGCTGGGCTGCAGCACTTTGATTGTGCCATCTGCCTCACGGACGGTCTTGGGGCTTTCCCACCAATCCAGCAGGAGATCCACGGTATTGGCATACAATTGCTCGCGGCGTTCGGGCAGGCTGCCGCCACGCCAGGCATGAAGGCTGGCCATCAGAGTTAATAACAACGGTCGTTCTGCCAGAGCCAGCAGCCGATCATTGGTCAATACCGCACGTTTCAATAGCTCCGCTCTGCCCCGGGTGTCATCCGGGTTCAAGCCCCGCAATGCGCCGATGTATTAATACCAGCGATCGATGAAGCGTTCGATCTGGCCCTTATGAAATGGCGCCAGGATGGTCTCGGAAAAATCGGGCAGGCGCCAGTCCTGCTTCTGATAGGCGTATGTCCGGCTGGTGACCAGGATGCGACAACGGGGATAGGCGGCGCCAAAATCTTCCACCGCCTGTTTGATCTGGTTGCGACGCATGTCCGCCTCTGGCACTTCATCCAATCCGTCGAGCAGTAATAGGCCTCCCTTCTTGAGCAACTCCTTTCGTAGCGGATCAGCATAATCGCCCAGGGTGGCAGATGCCAATTCGCTGGCGATAAAATTCCACAGGTGTTGCGCTGTGGTTTTTGCGCCAGCCGGAGGCAAACCGCGCGCGGCAAAATCGCGCAGGATCACCCGAAGGGGAATGAGTGCGCCATGATCCCATGGCTGCGGTTTTTCTTTCTCTTCCTTATCCGATGATTTCGATGCTGATCGCTCATCCCGGGGAATTGGCGCAGTGAGCAATGACAGATTGATCTCCTTGTCACCCAACGCTTCGCCGGCCAGGCATAGTGCCACGAAATTGACAAAGGTGCTTTTGCCGCTGCCGGGATCGCCCAGCAGCACCAGGTGGCTATGGCGGTTCAATTGCTCCAGGGCAGATAGATATTGGGTCTCCCGATCAAAAGCTTTGCCATGCTGCCACTGCTCATGCGCTTCGGTGGACATGGTCATCAGCGCGGTATAGACGGCGTTCAACTCGAGCCGGGTTTCAGCTTCGCTGGCCGCTTTGGGATCGATTCCTGCCAGTGAAAGGTATCTGGCTGTCTTGAAAACATGGTTGAGGTAGGCGTTGCGCAGGGCTTTTTGATCCGATTTCCCTTTTTGAGAAATTACTAATTTTGTTCTATCGCCGGTAATGATGACGTTGTCTGTTGCATTTCCCTGAATGGAAACGTTGCGATCGCCGCGGATGTCCTGAATTTTAGTCTCTGATTTTGGCGGCTCTTTGTCGCCCTTTTTCCTTATTCTGAAAATTCCCAGGATAGCAAAGATGAATGCCCCAATCCAAAGGGCAATCTGAATAAGGCTTTCCAGTCCTTGAATTGTATCACTTTGTGCCCCAACAAAATGAAGCAGCGGTTTGACCCAAAGGTGCGAAGTTGCCCCGGCAACCACAATAATAGTGATCGATAAAACAAGCAGCAGCCATTTTTTCATCATCGCTTTTCTCCTTGCGATTTCAAAAATTCTATCGAAAGACGAACCACCAGATTCAGAAAGGTTCATAGAGATGTAGTCCACCTCGCAGGTGGACTACATCTCTGCAATGTCCAGAATGCTTCAGCATTCTTCCCCATCTTAGCCCCATGCCTCGGCATGGGGCGATCGAATGGATTTCAATTAGCCCTGTGTCGCCCGTTCCAGCCGTTTCATAATCGAAAAGATAAACGCAGCCGAGAGCAGACAGCACACCACGAAGATGAACCAGAGCTGCGACAGTTCGACACGGGCTGAACTCCCGATAAAAGCCTGACGGCTGAACTCCTGCCTGACGGCTGAACTCCTGGAATTAAGGCGTCAGCCTTTTATTTTTTCCTCCAAAAGCAAGTGGAGCTATCAAGGATAAAAGCCTTACGGCTTAATTCCTGCCTTACGGCTGAACTCCTGATAAAAGCCTGACGGCTTAATTGCTGCCTGACGGCTTAGCTCCCCGGAGTTAAGGCTTTAGCCTTTTATTTTTTTAGCCTTCTACTTTTCCCCGCGCTCACAGAGAACCAATTTCCCCAGGGGAATATTCACCACCTGCTTCAAAAGCAGAATGGCCTGGGCGTATTTGGTGTCGAGCCGTTCGAGAAAGTCATCGGTGCGAAAATCCCGGGCGCCCACGTATTCCGAGACCGCGATCACCTCGCCGTCTCCGATGACGGTGAGCGTTTCGGCATCTTTCACCGTAAAGACATCACCCACACGAACGCGATCCAACCAGAAGCTTTCCACATAGAGCCGTATTTGCTTTTCCTTTTTTCCAATGACAATGCGCTGATAGTCCTGCGGGGTTAACAGCTCGCCCAGGCGAACATCGAATTTGTAGATATAGCCGTCAAGCGGCGCGCGCAGCGTTAAGGTATTCAGTTCTCGCTGGCGCAGTTCCACTTCGGCCCGAGCCGTAGCAATTTGCTGCCGGAGGAGCTTGACTTCCAGTTGCTTCTGGCTCAATTCAAATTCGGGCACGCCCCCGGAGCTTGCCAGCGTCTCTTTTCGCTTCAAATCATCGAGGAGCAAATCGAGCCGACGTTCCAATTCCGCGGCTCGTGCCATAGCCACCTGAACGGCCTGCTGTTCGATGTCCGATTCCAGCTCGCACAGCGCCTGTCCGGCCCCGACCGATTGGCCTTCGGCAACGAAAATTCGGGTCACCCGCCTCGGTTGCGGCGGCCCCACGAAAACTTCGCGACCGAGCGGCTCCACCCGGCCGTATAACCGCACCGGGGCATCGGCCAGAGAGGGCGGTCGTGAAGGCGCCAAAGGTGTGGCGGCTTTACGCAATGAGACTCGAATGTAATTGAGACCAACAATAACTATCAGAAGGATCAGCAGAATAATGATGACCTTGCGCAGTTTCATTGCATACCATCCTTTTCGACACTGTATTTTTCATGAGTATCGGAAACGATTTTTCCATTTTCAATTTTGAGGAGCCGATCGGCGTAGGGAAAAACCCGGGCATCGTGCGACACGACCACCACCACTTTTTCCTCTTCGATGGCAATACGTTTCAGGATCGCCATCACGGCCTGGCCGCTTTCGGCATCGAGGGCTGAGGTCGGTTCATCGCAAAGCAAAATCGGAGGGGACTTGACCAAGGCTCGGGCGATGGAGACTCGCTGTTTCATCCCACCAGACAAGAGTTGCGGTTGCATGTGGGCCGTTTCCTCCAGGTTGAGCGCTCGCAGCAGGCTTTCCGCCTTGCGCCGATCCGAGCTGGTCGGCCGTCCGCCCTGTACCGCAAGGCCTAGCAGTATGTTTTCCATGACGTTCAATCCCTCGATGAGCATGGGTTGTTGAAACACGAAGCCATAATTCTTCAAGCGAACTTTTGCTGCGGCTTCATCCGAAAGCCCGGTAATCTCGTGGCCATTCAAAAACATTCGACCTTCCGACGGCCGCAACACCAATCCCATGATGGAAAGCAGTGTGGTTTTCCCGCTGCCCGATGGGCCAGCGAGCACAGTTAAAATCCCGGGCAAAAATTCCAGGTCCGTTGGAAACAAAACCCGCCTTACCTGGCGGCCATCGGAAAAATCCCGAGCGATTTTGTCCAATTGCAGCGTTGCCATGAGTAACTCCCTCTATCAATGAAATACTGATGCCGGATCGGCTTTAAGCGCCACCCGCAACGCGACCAGCGACCCCAGCATGCTGACGATCAATGTGCCTATTGCTAAAACCGGAGGCATAAACGACGGAAAATAGCTGGGGATGGCGGAACGACTGGTGGTGTTTAGCAAGAGGGTAAGCATGAGAAAGCCGATGAATAAGCCGATGCCGGAAATGATCAGAGCTTCGCTGATCACCACCACGGCAATATCGCGGCGCCGGCCACCGATGGCCCGCATGACCGCAAAATCGCGCGAGCGATTCAATACACTGGCGTACATGGTCAACGAGATAATGACGACGCCAATGATGACAGAAATACCGGTCGAAAAACCAAAGCTGCCGCCGATCCCGGTGTTGGTGATATAGTAGGTTCTGGTCATGCGGGAAAGCTCTGCGGTGCCATAGACCGAACAATTCGGCAATAGTGCCCGCAGTCGGGCGATGGATGCGGCAGTATTTTGCCCCGGCCGAAAGCGAACCAGAATAGCGGAGTACCTTCCCGGCGGCGTTCGGGCGATCTCCTTGACCTTGTCCAGAGAGGCAAACACGATCGTCCCCTGAAACCCTCTGACCCCATCACTGATCGCCGCAATCCGAACGCGCCGGTTGCCGATTTCGGTCACTTGCCCTAACCAGGGGTTTCCCAGCTTGGCCAGGTCAAGCCGATCGACTGTGATTCCCTCTAAGTCCAATAAGGCCTGCTCATCCGCCTGGGCGAATTGCCACGGCCCGGTGGCCATGTGGGGCCTTCTGCTTCCCACCACCCGAACGGATTCATAAGAGCCATCGCTTTTTCGGAATAGCCCATTGCCGATCAGTATCGGCTCGGCCCATTCCACCTCTTTCAAGCCCATCACGCGATCGATATAGCGGCCAGAGATGAGATCGCCGGCATCGGCGTTGCGAATATTGGCGCTCAGGATCCAGGCATCTGCGCCGCTGTGATCCACCAGCACGGACATGAAATTCAGCAAGCCAAACAGAATGGACAGTTGCTGCCCGACCAGAAAGACAATGGCCACCACGCCTAACAGCGCTCCCGCGGTGGAAGAACGGTCGTGGATGACCATCCGGAATGCGGTTAAGCTACGCATCTTTGATGCCCTCCATTGCCAATTGGTAAGCATGGTCAAAATTTTCTGCCACCAGGCACCCCTTCCGTTCCAGAACAGGGCGGCTCGATAGTGCGCCATGGCCTCCAACGATGATCTTGCAATTTTTTAACCTGGCAAACATCCGCTCCACCACTTCGAGCACATCGTCGAGGTTGGAAAGCAGGGTGAAAGTTAAAAGGAGCAGGTCTGGTCGGATAGCTTCAGCAGCGAGAACGATCTGAGCCGCCGGCAGACTCCCGCCCAGGTTGCGCACCTGCCAGCCACGAATTTCGAAGTAGGTGCTCAATGCTAATGAGATCAGCTCATGTTGATCCCCTGGCGCGCAGGAAACCAGCGCCGTTTTTGCCACCTGCTGCGGTGACACCGAAATTAACGCCGGAAAACCAGATAGAAGGGACTTGATGGCCTCGGTGGCCAGGTGCTCCTGATAAATTTCGGCGCGATTCTGCTCCCAGCGCATTCCAATTTCCGAAATAGCCGGCAATATTTCTTCGACGATCAATTTTTCTGGTGGGCGAGGCAAGTTGAGCCAGTGCAAGATCAGTTCTCGTGAGCGGCGAATATCGCCGTACAGCAGGGCTTCCACCAGTGCTGGACTGGGAGGCGTCGTGGTGGGTTGCCGTGGCTGGGTTTTGAAAAGGGCAGGTAATTCGTGGCTGAGTTGTTTAAGCGGGGCTGCCAATTCGTTACATTCTGGGGGCTTAATCAGTCCCTGTATGGCAATCGCCCAGCTATCCAATAGGAGCGCTAATGAGTCCTGGCCCCAGCCGTGGCCCGCAAATAGCGCCGCATACCAGGCAGTTTCCTCGCGCAGCGCAGCGAACAGCCGATGGCGATAAACGACTCGAAGCAATTTCCCGAATCGTTCGGCGTAATCGAGCAGATGGAATCCGGCCGATTTTAGTTCCCGGCCGGGGTGGTAGCGCCATTCCAATTGAATTCGCTGTTGAACCATTGCCAGCAGCGCGGCAAACTGCTCTATAAAAATGTTGGATGCGGCATCAGATAAATGGTCCATAGTCTGAATCCTCTGCTTCATTGTTGAGCAGATGGTGTCCATGGTTTAAAAGTGGATTCCATCTGGAATGCCGTTACAATCCATACATAAAATCTTCAACTTTATTTTTTAATTCTAAAAAAGTCTGAGTGCGCCGAGTCTCTCGGTTTCTTGGGAAGGGAAGATTCACATCGTATGTCTTAACAATTTTGGCCGGTTTGCCCCCCATGATATAGATCTTGGTTCCTAGAAAAACCGCTTGTTCGATATCATGGGTGACCAGAATAATGGTGGATTGCAATTGTTGCCAGAGATTGGCTACCAGCAGATCGATCTGAAGCGCAGTCTCGTTATCGAGGCCGCGATTGGGCTCATCCATCAAAATAATGCCCGGATTGGCGATAAGGCTGCGGGCAATCACGACCCGTTGCAATTGTCCTCCGGACAATTTGCCAAATTTAGCGAATTTATGTTCATGCCCCTCAAGGCCCACCGCTTTAATCATATTCATTGCTCGATCAGCGGCTTCGCGCTCGGGAACGTTGCGGTACAGCAGTGGCAGCATCACATTTTTTAAAACAGTGTAATGCTCCAGCGCTGATGGCTCTTGAAACACCATTGAGATAGGCACCTCATTGGAGCGATCCCTGCCATGGATCAAAACTCTGCCCGAGGTTGGTTCAGTTAAGCCAGCAATATATTTCAAAATCGTGGTCTTTCCGCAGCCAGATTTGCCCAAAATGACGACAAACTCGCCGCTATCCGGAATATCTTCAATGAGCAAATTAAAATCTTTGATGATAAACGTTCGACCACCATCGAAACTGGTACAAATATCCTGCAGATCAATAATATCGGGCAAGTTTGTATTGAGAAAAAATTCGGCCATTGTAGGGCTCCATTAAGCATATTTAAACGGGAACGCTTTCCGATCGATCCATCGCAAAAGCTGGTCGAAAAGAAAGCCAACGGCAACCATAATCAGAATTAGTGCATAGAGTTTTTCAGCTTCATGCTGCCGAAAATAGAGGTTATAGATCAACGCGCCGATGCCGCCCTCCTGCTTGTTGATCAGTTCCACATAAATCGCATAGGTCCAACTGATGGCGACGATGTTGATGAAATCGGAGGACACACGGGAGAGCACCTGGGGAATGAACACAGTTTTGATGATTTGCCATTTGTTCGCTCCCAGCGTTTTCACCGCATCCACATACACCTGAGGAATTTCCTGCACGCGAAACACCACCGCGGTGATCAGATAGACCAAAATAGCGAAAGTCAGAAATTGAACCTTCATGAACATATAGATGCCGAAAGCGGCCATAAACAGCACGATCGTGGCGGTGAGCGGAATATACCGCGTCGCCTGAATATATCCCCCGAACAGCGCGCTGAACAGCGGGAATAGTCCGATCACAAAACCAATGGGCAGCGCAATGGCCGCCCCCTCTAGCCAGCTCATCCCGTTCATGAAAATCGTCAGCCCCAGATGCCGGAACATCTGGTCTCTGACCACAAGCTCGGGCAAGCAGCCAACAATGGCAACCGGTGTTGGCAGAATCTTTGGATTAATCATTTTCAGTGTGACAGCCAGCCACCAGACCCCAATAATCCCGGCCAGACCAATTAAACTGATCTGAATGCGAGTGGTTTTCGGAAGGCTGCCACGCAGCTCGAATAATGAGGACACAGCATTCTCCTGAAATCAATGGTTTCATAGAACGACGATGACGCGCCGAAATCGGATTGAATCAGAATCGCACTCCTAACAGGCCATCTCCCCCTTGCCTTGCTCAATCCAACAACTATTTTCTCAGGCAGAAACCGCTTGAAAAAATGGTCAATGGAGCGGACCCACTGGCGGTGACAATCATTTTTTTACAACAGTGAGCACTCCGCTCGCCGATTCAACGCACGACCCTCTTCAGTCTCGTTGGTGGCAATCGGCTGATCTGGGCCTTTGCCATCATAGATAAATTGATTGGGGCTGAGGCCATAAGTTTCGACCAGGAAATCCACGATCGCCCGGGCTCTGGCCTTAGATAGTCGGATATTGTAGTCGCGATCGCCAACGTTATCGGTATGGCCAATGATGCGAAAGCGCGAGTTCCGATTCATGGCCACGATCTGGCCATATTCATTTTTGAGCTTCAATTGCTCCGCTGGCCGCAACACCGCCGAATCGAAATCGAAATTGATTCGAACGATTTTGGTGGCGACTGCTGGCTGAGTTAACATGCCAGGAGATGGGGGAGCAAAAGTTGCTGGTGCCTGGGCCAGATGCTCTGGTCCGACCAGAGAGATCGAATTGAGGATACTGACGTTGGAGACCGCCCGCCATCGCGGCAAATTGGGCGAAGCAAAACCAAGTTCCTGATAGACCTTGCAGGCTTCATCGTAGACCATCTCTGCGGTCACACCTTTATAATTAGGATTGAGACCAAAGAAAGCGACATTATCACCATAGGTAGCAAAACGGACGTTGTTGAACGTCTCCAGCCAATAGTCCTCGGTCGTGCCGCTATAACCAGCCGTCATGATCTTTGCCGCCGCAGCCCTCGCTGCTGGGCTGGTGTTTAGCTCGGCGGCGGCCTTCATCCAGCCCTCAAGAAACGCCTTGAGATCTTTGGGGCGCTTATCGATCAAATCCTGGCTGGTAAACATAATCCCGAACAGCATCTCCGAGGCCTCTTTGGTGCTTTTGAGGACATGGGCCCCAGGAACACGATTGCGAACCCCAATGTCATCGGGAGACCAACCCACGGCAGCATCGAGCTGACCGGTCTCGAACGCCTTGAACACCTGAGGCACCTCCATGAACTCAATCCCCTGGATATCTTTCATGGTCATGCCCGCTGCTTTTAGCATATTTAATAAAAACCACTGCGATGGTGTGCCGGGCACGTAGCCCACCTTTCGCCCAGCCAGGTCGCTCATGGAACGGACATCCGCCGTCGCAATAATCACATCGGCGCCCTGAGATTTGTCGGTTAAATAAAAGATCCGCGGATTAAATGACAGCAATTCCTGCAAACCAATGGGATAGGAGTCCACGGTCAGCACGATGATATCCAGCTTGCCTGCCTTCCAGGCCTGAATGGCATCGGGGATCACATCGATGACAGTGAATTTCACCTTTAATCCGTATTCTTTGAGATAACGGGACTCCGGATTTGGCGCCATGCCATTGTTGAAATAAGGACCTGGCGCCATGCCCGAATAAGTTACCAGATGGACCCGCAGTTCTTTCCCACCAATCCCAACCTCGCCGGGAAGAAATCTCCAGCCGATATAGCCCACAATCGCGATGATGATAATCCCGATCAGGATTTTCGCAAACGGGGTTAATCCCCCTTTGGATTCTTTTGCTGCAAATTGATCAGCCATTTTGTTCCTCCTTGATTTCTTTGAAACAATCGCATCGTAAATTTCAACAGGTAAAATTTAAATCCACAACTCATTCACCAATTTATGCCCCTGCTGCCGTGCATTCGATTAATCAAACCAGAGCTGGAGATAAACATGTTAGGGACAAAAGTTGGTTTGAACCTTAAATTTGGAAATTGAAATTTTGTCATCACCATCTATATTTCTTTTTTCCTTCTGAGGCCCCGGTTTCAACAGGGACCAATTGCTTTTTCTCTCCGCTGGTCACGATCGCTACGGCCTGTTTGGTGTCACCTGCGGACAATGCTTGACCGGCTTTGCCAATGTTTTCCGCCTGCTCCATCAATTGATCGGTGGCCTTATCCCATTGCTCCAGCGTCTTCATCATGGCATCCTCACTCACCATGTCGTGGATCTCAGCATCAGCCATGAATTGCGGAGCCACCTGCATGAAGCGATCCACCTGGCCAGTGAACAGAGCAATCTGGTTTTGCACATATTTGACCGATTGCTCGTAGATATCGACCCGGGCATCACCACCCAATACACTGGAGGTCGCCTCGGTGGCTTTGGCCATGGCCTGTGCCTCGCGATAATCGGCAGAAAGGGTGTCAGCGAAAAACTTGGTTTTATCCCGATAAAACTCAAACGCCTGCTGCATCTTCTTCATGATCTGGCAATACTTCTCAGCACGCTCCAGCCGCTTCTCGGATTTATTTAAATTGGCCTGCAGCATGCCCGCCTCGCTGCTGATCTTCTGGAACTGAAATCGCTTTTCCTCGTTAGTCCATTGCCCGTCTTTATAAAAACGGCTTTTGAGCGCTTCAGCCTGTTGCACTCGCTCATTGATCTGTGCCCGATAGTTTTCAATATTATTTCTGATCTCATTCCGGATGCCGTATACATGATCAGCCGCGTTGCGGATCGTGTTTAGCTTTTCGCTTAAATATTCGTTCACATACGCGTAGATGATATCCAATGGATTGGACTTGATCATCAACGACGTGAACCAGCGATAAAATTTGGCCCTCCAATACCAAAGGATCGCCCAAAATTTTTTGCTGGTGAACAAAAACCATAGGATCGCTGCCAGAACAACCAGAATGCCCAGCAAAATGCTCTTGCCGAGCAGCATGATTCCCCAATTCACGATCTGAATTAAATACGGTGCGGCCGCATAAAAACCAAGGCCGAGCAATGCCAGAAGAATTAAGGCTCCAAAGTTACCCCAGATCTTTTGCTTCTTTGAAAGAAAGGTGGTTACTTTATCAGCACCAGGGAGGGTAGGCATTTCATTCATGTTTTTCCTCCAGATTATGTGATTGTTGTAAATGTCTATTTGATAGTTTTAAGATGTTCTTCCAATTCAATTCTCAGTTCTTGAAGACGTTGACGATGGGCCTCCAGGGCGGCATGAAATTGAGTTTCCCGCTCGGCTTTTTTCTGTTTTAGCTGGTTCATTTCACCTTCAGCGATCACTCGCTGCGAGATCAATTGCATCCGCTCGTCTTCCAGCTTCTTTTTCTCGGCATTTTTTGCCGCCAAAAATGCATCAATCTCTTTCTGCAATAGCTCCAGCCGATGCTCCCGATCCTTGATCCCCTGGCTCATTTGCTGCACTTTCTGCTCCACTTGTTGATAGTTTTCCCGATAGCTCTGTTCGTTCGCCGTGTCGAACTCCTGTTTCTCCGCATCCAGAGCCCGCGCCATGCTATCGATGCTCCTTACCAGGCTGCCAGGCGTAAGCTGTTGGTTCCGCGTCTTCAGGGCTGTCTGCGCCGCATGAAACGCTAACTGATAGCGAGTAGCTTTATCCAGATTAGGAAATTTCTCATTGATCACCGTCATTTGATTATAGAACTCAGCAAATTCGCTGGGCATGGTGTTCGCGATTGATTTTTCGATGGCCCTATAAAATTCCGAATGACTTGCTGCTGTGATTTTGGTGGGTTCCTTGGGAATAGAAATTGGCTCAATAGGGCTGGCTAACTCCGGCGAAAGAGCGGCTGGTGATGGCTCCGGCTCTCGCCAAAATATTTTCTTTATTTTCTTTAAATCCGGCATTGTCTGATCTCCTTCATTTGGGCAGAACGCATACCTGATGATTATCGTCGATGATTGTTTTTCATATCATTTCAATGATCACTGGATTTCCCTCAATAATCACATGCTCTCTCGTTATCGTGCCATGCAGATCAGAATTATTTCATTTTCAAGATGCTTTCTCAAAACTTTTTTCTAATTCGCTATTCAATCCCGGGGCCGATCGAATTATTTCTGCCGATGTCACAATGATAGAATTTGTACATTTTTTCCTATTCACGTTTGCCAACAATAAACGAAGATCAACCGGAATAGTTTCTTTTGACTGGCAAAATTTTCAAGCGAATCATAGCAGGCGTCTTCAGACATGCCTCCTCTCTAAGTTGAATTGCCGTTTAGCATCGGAACAAATGCGGCTATATTTACAAAATTTTAAGACAAAATACAACACTTTTTTATTCGCAAGCTCCAAATAAAATCCGCCCAAAAGATGGTAGCATCAACCGAACGCATGTGCCGTTGCTGCGAACCAATCGATCAATTTGTTTTCAAAGCCTTAAATTCGACCAACGATATGAGGTTTTTATTGCAACTGGAAAATTATTTTTTTATATTAGCAGCCTTATTTTTGAAACGGTACACTCATAACGAATCAGTCGCTTTCAGGCGCCGCGATTTTTCCCGGGGGCAAATATCTCATGCCAGCGGCTTCGCCAATGATATAAATTTATGATGCTATCCATACGACTGACAGCTCAGCAAGTTATTATTCGACGCAGCTTATTTTTGGTTCAATTGAAATTCATTCATTGACCAATTCGATAGGACAAATTAAGCAAATGTTTTGAACGGATAAGCTACGCTACCCGCTGCTTTTCGACTGCCGGGATCTAAAGAATGCAATCAGGGTATCCGCAGATTATCTGAGCGGCATTACTGGTCATAATATCAATTAATACGGCGAGTGCAGATCCAGCCATATAAGTGATTATCGAATTTTCGTTTTTTGTTCGATAACTGATGCATTTTTTGCCATTTCAATTTAGGAGGTGACGAGAAAATGACCGAAGATAGACCTAGAATCGGCTTTATCGGCCTTGGCATTATGGGCAAGCCAATGGCGAGAAATTTATTGAAAGCTGGCTATACGTTGGTAGTATTCAATCGCAGTCGGCCAGCTTTGGAAGAGCTGGTGCGCGACGGAGCACAGTCAGCGCGCTCTGCCAGAGAGGTGGCCGAACGCTCCGATGTGGTGATCACCATGCTTCCCAATTCCCCAGATGTGGAAACGGTTATTCTGGGCGAAAATGGAGTAATCGAAGGTGCCCATGCTGGAATGATCATCATCGATATGAGTTCCATTGAGCCTCTGGTATCGCAGCGCATCGCCGCCGAGCTTGCCAAAAGCGGGGTGGAATTTCTGGACGCGCCAGTGAGCGGCGGGGAGCCCGGAGCGATTCAAGGGACGCTGGCCATTATGGTGGGAGGGAAAGAAGCGATATTCGAAAAATGTCGGCCGATTTTCGAGGCGATGGGCAAGACTATTGTACGAGTGGGCAATGTCGGTGCTGGAGGTTTTGCCAAACTGGCCAATCAGATCATTGTGGCGCTCAACATAGTCGCCCTATCCGAAGCTTTTGTGCTGGCGAAAAAGGCAGGCCTAGATCCTGAGAAGTTGCATCAGGCCATTGCCGGTGGACTGGCGGGCAGCCGCGTCATGGATGCCAAAATCCCCATGATTATCAATCGCAATTTCACGCCAGGCTTTAAGATAAAACTTCATGATAAAGATATCAATAACGCATTAACCACTGCCGCAGGATTGCAGGTGCCGCTGCCATTGACCAGTCTGGTGAAGCAAATCTTATCCGCTCTCATTGCTGATGGAAAAGGCGAGCTGGATCATGGCGCTATTATTCAATTTCATGAACAATTGGCAAAAATCGAAGTGAGAAAGGACAATTAAATGGAAACACTTGGAATCGGAATTATCGGAGCTGGTGGGATTTCTGAAGGACATGGAGAATCATTTGCGAGACTGAAGGATAAAGTTACGGTCATGGCGTTTTCAGATGTGGACCTTGATCGGGCGAGCTATCGCGCTGAGCAATTTCATGCACCAATTGCCACTAATACATACGAGAACTTGCTGAAGCGCGATGATATCCACATCATCAGTATTTGCTCTCCGCCAGGCGAACATTTTCAGCAGATCGTGGATAGTCTAACTGCTGGGAAGCATGTACTCTGCGAAAAACCGGTGGTATTGAACCTGTTGCAACTTGATGAAATCGAGGCATTGGTAAATAAAACTGGCTTATGTTTCGGCGGCGCTTTTCAGTGGCGGTTCGGTACCAGCATTCAACAACTCAAAGATCTGCATGACCAGGGGCTCTTTGGCACCATTATTTATGCTACCAACAACCTCTTTTGGCATCGAACACAGGAGTATTTTGATGTTCCCTGGCGGCATAGTCGGGCTCAATCTGGGGGAGGGATCATGTTCACGCTGGCATGCCATGGCCTTGATGCGCTGATCTATGTGTTGGGCGATATCGCGTCTGTGTCTGCCGAGGTCGCGGCATTGAAGTATCAAATTGAAATTGAAGACACTGGTGCAGCGATCCTGCGCTTTGCCAATGGCGCATTCGGTGCCATCAATGCCACGGTCAATGCCCATCAGCAACGCAGCCATCTCGAAATCGTTGGAACCAAACTCGAGGCCATCTCATCGGATGATCCCTATGGCGTCGCCTATGCGCCATGGCAGTTCCACTCGGTGGATCCCCACCATGAGCGCCGGGTTCAGCAATTTCTGGCCAACCCAAAATACCAATTCGAACCCGCCAGCCATCGCCGTCTGGTCGAGGATTTCGTGCAAGCTGTGATCGAAAATCGCCAGCCAGCCATTCCGGTGTCAGAAATTCGGCGTTCGCTCCAGGTGCTCACAGCTATTTATAAATCTCATCGGCTCGGATGCAAGGTGGCCTTGCCAATCGAAAAGAGCGACCCGTTTTATTCGAGCCTCAATCCTAATGAATTCTATGGTGAATTAGCTCAGATGAAATCCTCATGATTGAAATGGCCTCAAAACTATCATCGACAGGCTGGCAGCCGAAGGCTAAAATAGTGCTGCTGAAAATTAACGCGCAGCCTAGCGCTTCATCAGCCTAATGTTTTTCGTCATACCCCCCCAAAAACAAACCCAACCAATGAGCCAAATTGCTGTGCGCAATGGTTGGGCTTTATTTTCTGTACGACCTTTTCTTTGCGTTATAGTTGCTTGATGTAGATGATATTATTTTCCGTTTCGATAGTATAGTTGATTCGATATCGCAGATCGATAACCACCCGAGAGAACCGATCTTCGGGGTGATAACCGAGCCGGGCGCGAATGAAGGGTCCCAAATTGAATTCGTAGGTGGTCCGGTCATCTAATAGGAAAATTCCCGGAAAATCTACCACGATACGATCTGGATTATCCATCAGTTCATCCACAAATTTTACGCGACCGTTGCAGATGATCTTCACGGTTTTGGCATCGACGATTTCGACGGATTGGATCGCAGAGCCTTCTGGGACGGCTGGCGCGGTTGGCGCCGTGTAAATCAGAAAATCGACCCGTCGATTTCTGAATCGGCCCTCTGGGGTGGTATTGGTATCCACAGGCCGAAGCTCACCATAACCAATCGGCATGAAGAATCGATCGTATGAAATTTTTTCGCGACTGGTCAAGAAAGAAATGACACTGTTCACGCGGCGCTGCGACAGCCGAATGTTATATTCATCGGAGCCGATGAAATCGGTGTGACCAGAAATATGCACCTTGCTTTCCGGATAGGTGTTCAAGATTTCGGCGACTTTGTGCATCGTCCCAAATTCATCAGGCCGAATATCAGCTTTATCAAAATCAAAATTGATGCGCATGGACACCAAAATGCTATCACCAAGCTTTGGAACGGTCGGGGTGACCAATTCCAATTTACCCTGGCTGGACTCAACGATCTCCTGAACCCGTTTGAAACGTTTCTGCATTTCATCTTCCAACGCTTTGGCACGTCGCTCGGCCTCCTCTGCGGAAAGCCGCGCCTTTTCGGCCGCCTCCACCTCTTTCTTAAGCTGTTCCTTAAGCCGAGCGATTTCCCGTTGATCCTGGGGACTGATACCGATCGGCTGAGCCGCAAGCTCCCTCGTCTGACCAAAGGCAAACACTAATGAAAATCGATGGGCTGCAGCATCAAATACATTCAGCGGACTATAGGAATAGTCGAACTGGGTCTGAGAATGATAAAACCAGTTCATCGGAATGATGAGTCCCAAGCCAGCCGACCAGCGGCTCGCCTCAAATTCGTGAATCTTATATCCTCCTCGAAGCGCAATCAAATCGCTAAACACGATTTCACCGCCAACGTACGCTCTTACTTTTTGATCGACTAACCAGGCCACATCAACCCCGGTGTTGGCTTTGACATTGTCCACGATCGGAACATGAAACCCAATCCCCGCACGATACGTCTCAGGCAGATTATCTTTCTTTTTCAAGAATTCCAATTTCGTGAGCTCAAGATTCTGCACCACAGCCCCATAGGAAATATATTTGGTCCTGACCAGTACGCCCAAGTCCAACCCCATGGCCGTCGCCATCTGGTCTGCTAAGTTCTGACGAACGACTTTTAAAGCTCCACCAAACGAGATTGGCCGGTTCAATATATTGATAAACGAGCCGTAACCCAACGTTAGGACAAAATCATTACTGCTGATTTCAGCACCAGAGCGGTTGAAATTGGGATCGAATTCTGTCACCGTTCCTTCGTTGAAATAATTGAGATCGAATCCAAAAATGCCGTAGAGTGTCGGGAATGCCAGACCAATTGACCCTTGTTGCGTGTCATCGATCCAGTTATGGAAGTGGATGCCCAGCGTAGGGTTTTTCACATATCCCAAACCACCAATATTATATCGAAGCAAGCCGATGTCATCAGCCAGACCAGTGAATGCTTCTCCCATACCGACCTGCCGAGCTAAGGGACTGATTTGCAGGAATGATGCCCCATATTTTCCAATCCCCTGGGTCGGTTGCGCATGAACCGAAAATGCGAGAAAAATAACGATCCCCAAAATGATGAATAAATGGCATAACAGGTAATGGCACCAATGAAATCTTGTTGCCTCCGAATGAATGTTTTTGTTTATCATGTCAAGTGTCCATGCTGATTGTGTTCGTGATTCGAGTTATCTGATAATCACCAGCTTTTTTGTGTGGGAAAAGTGCCGATTCGAATTCACCGTATTTCCAGATACCTTGACCCAATAAGTTCCGCTGCTAATTGGAACAGCATTTTGATCCCTCAGATCCCACCAATTATCGGCATAACTGTATTGCTCGGCTGGAATGGGATAGGCATAATAGAACTTTAACGTTGAGCCATCAATCTCAGTTATTTTTTGCCCAGCAAAATTGAAAATTTCGATCTTTTCCACGATCAGATCGCCCACGGAAGAGGCGACTCGGAGTCTTAGCAAATTGTGCCGATCTTCATAGTACGGATTGGGAGCGATATCGAAGTCAAGTGATCTGAGCCCGGCATACGGTTCGATGGGTGTTGGCGGATGCTTATCATAAACCTTGATGATGGGAATTTTAGAAATAGTCTCCTCGTAAATGAGGCTGATGCGGCTTCCAGCAAAGGTTTGAAGCAGGCTATCATCAAAACTCGGAGTTCTTCCCAACACCAGAGGCAAACCAGTGGAAAAGAAATTGCCCGTTTCATAACCGGACAGGCTATCAGCAATCTCCCGAACGATCAAGGTCTCTTTATCGGAGGTTTCGAAATCGAAGACCACGATCGAAAAGCTATCCTGTTGCGGCGATAAATCCCGATCTCTTTCCCCAGTGAAATATACAAATACCGTATCACCAATTGCTGCGGAATCAATCTTGGTGTAATAATCATCTTGAATTTCGATCAATCCCTCGACATCGCGAATCAGAAATTGGACGATACCCTCGGTATTTTGGACAATCAAAGCGGTATCGGATGTCTGATCCGTTGGATCCATCGGATCCACATAGCTCACCACTAACCGATCACGATCCTGAATCTGCAAGACGCGATCATTTATTTTTATTGAATCAGAAATGACTGCTGGGATACTGGTATCCATGAGGTACCAGCCCTCTGGCCTCAGACTCAAGGTGACTTGTTCGCTATCACGGGTACGCAGCGAGGAAATGGTGAGATTCACCGCCGATTGGATCGGGACTAAATTGGGGTCCGCCAATCTCACATTCACATAATCGATGTAATCTTGACCGGGAATTGGCACACGATAATATGTCGTGGGTCGAAACTCTTGGTTGATCAATTTGACAAAATCGATCTGAGCGTCAGTTAATGGCGTTGTTTCCCACGACAACTCCCAATCGTTTAAAATAGGAGTGGCGGCCGTCGTTATGGTATTCAACGTCGCCTGGAGTCGAAAATTCTGTTTCAAACGGAGGCTCTCGATATTCTCCAGCGGCTCCTGATTGACCGAATTGAACGGATTAGCCACAAAGGTGCGCAGCGGGGCTCCACTAATCCCATCCAGAAGAGTCACTTCAATTCGAACTTTATCTCGATCGACGGGATTGGGCGGCAAAATTGTGTTATATTTCAGCCACTTCCATTTGGTAATAATAAAGTTGCTGGAATCGCGAATGATCTGGCTCCTCAATTGCCCGGTAGCTTCAGGATCGTAATAGCGATAGGTGACTTTGACATTATTGAGCACCGGTGTATATAATGGATCAGTGGTCAATAAAATTGCTCTAAACTGATAAATGGCATCTCCATCATGGATGGGGTTTATCGCAGATCCCGATGTGCTATAATATGGGATTGCATCCGATGGTCCTCTCCAGGGATTATTTGGGGAGATAAGCTGTTCAGGCGAGTTAGCCGTACGGAATTGGATCTGAATGGAGGTATTATTATCTGTTTTCGCCGACCAAATGAGGTCATCAAAGCTGACCGGCCGATTCAAATAACGTGGTGCCGAGTAAAATTCCGCCGACAAGTACCCAATCAATGCTGGCTGACCATTGATAATTGCCAGATGCTTATTCACCCATTGTGAGCCAAGATCAAAGCCCAAGCGATCCGCATCTCTAAGATTTTGAATCAGGGTTTCTAATTGCCAAACGATCTGTCGGTTCAAATTCACTTCGATCAATCGGTTATTCCCGCGATCGCAAATCAGCACATTCCCATTCGGCAACAGATCAGCATCGGAGGGCAGATTTAATCCAATATCATAATCCCATGTGATCGCTTTGCTCCTGATATCCATTTTCAGCACACGATGACTGTTTTGGTCGGTAATAAGGACTTCCTGGGAATCGGGATCATAATCGATATCGACAGGCCGATTTAGAATCCCAGCAGCAAAAGTATCGATAATGACGCCAGCTCCGTCCACCAAAACCAGTCGATGATTCCCAGTGTCGCAGATCAATACTTGATCCGTCCCCGGGATGACAACGGCATCCAGTGGAGAAAAAAGTTCATTGGAGGTCGGCTGCCCAAACTTCCATTTCACAACATCGCCAATCCGATCGTATTTGATGACGCGATCTCGCCCCTCTTCGGTAATCAAAAACATCAGATTGCCATTCTCTTTATAAATCTGAACACTGGATGGATTGTTCAGCCGATCCGAATCGATGGCATCCAATACCCAGGCGCGGTCCGGTCGTGACAAAATTAAATCAATGATTTTGCCCCCATCCCGATCAGCGACCACGTAATGGATCATGCCATTGTTATCCTGGTAATATTCTATGGATGTGGCAGACACAATTTTCACTTTATCGGCGGGCGATTGCGGCCAGACCCAGCTTGAGTCGATCGCCGATAGCATAAACTGAAAACCAGCCGGCTCCTCACTAAACCCAATTGTCGGTATTAAACTCACAGCTGAGTCCACAAGGACATTGCTCGATAAAGCGACGGAACGAAACGATGGGTTTCCATCACTCCAATTTTTTGTCAGGATTTGGGGAATTTGGGCGGGCAGTTTGGCTGCTATTCCAAATGACCATACAATGAACATGAATACTAAGTGTCTTTTTTTCATGGCAAGGCTATTTTTTAGTTATCAAGCTGTTTGTGGTTGATGACCATCATTCATTAGAACTTTTGCTATTTATGAATATATACAATTTTTCTAAAAATGCAAGTATTTTCTTTAACTTGTAACAACTTAGCCTGGCAGTTATTAAATTTCTGCAACAACTACGAAAATTTTCATCCCTTTCAAATCACTTTTTATAAGAATCAAGCGAGCTTTCAACAATATCTATTGAACCATTCACTGCCACAATGGCGTCTTTAGTATTTCAGGTTAATTCACCAAAATTGTTCATTTAGGATTCCCTGTGTTGCCAGTGCTCACATGGGATCAATCGTGACACGTTTGACCTAACCAGCAAGCCAAATATCAAAAAACCACGACACAGTTCAACTCACCGCTAAGGCAACATCATTAAGATTTAGCCATGAAAAAAATCGCTATGCTTAAAAAAGCAGCTTCTTTTTAGAGCTCGTTGCAAAATCCCAAAAATAAGCCACTATGCCATAGCGTCTCCATTCGAGCCGACAGACATGTCATGATTTTATTTGATCCAGATAGTGGCACAACAAAATTCCTCTCCCTCAGATGGTAGTCAGCGCGAAGCGAGCCAGAAATACAGAAAAACTTTCTCATTCGATAAAGTCCTTTGCATGGTCCAATCTGATAGCCTCGACAGCTTTCGCAATTGAAAGTATTCTAGGCCAGTCCACACCAGCAGGAAAAGGGATGCAGTAAGATGAAGGGTCAGAGGAATTTTATCAAGAATGGACATGTCGTTCCGAAAGGAACCACTACCCTTTATTCAATAATTCCTGTATTCCAGACCAAACAAGGCATCGTGATGATTTTAGCGCTGGCTTGGTCCATTTCATCCACCTTTCATCCAGTAGATATGGAATGTTCATAGCATCAGCATCATCATGCGATAAAGTCGCTTTTGAAACGGCCTGCCATTGTTCCATGCAGGAATTCACTTATTTGCTCTTAAGGATTATATTTTAATTTGACAATCATACGGCTGACTCACTCTACCGGGCAGAACTGGCGTTGGCGTCGCAACTTCATGTAGGCTGCAGGCTAAAATTCTCACCGCAATAGATTTGCGGTGTTCGGATCATAGCTCAGGCAGGCCAATAGTCCGAATGCGCTTGCGATGTCAGTTTCTGATTTTTATGCTTGAAGAAGCAGGCACTTGCCCACCGAGTCGAAACTCATCTTCGGCTGCTAATACAACAAGCGCTTTAAACCCAAACTCACCAAAATCGCTAGCATGAAAACCAACACGTAGATCAACAATTGTCTGAAGGTTGGTCGGGGTTTCAGCACGCGAATTCTGATCCAGCCCCGGTAGCCGCAACTATGACATCGGTAGGTCTGTTGCCGGAGCAATCGTTTTCTGAGTCGTTCATAAAAATTCCGAGTATGGGATTTATGAAACGTATATTCGTTACATTTCGGACAGGGGATAGTTGATGGCATTCTATACCTCTTTTGGGGTCGATTTTCGATTCTCTGTAAATTGGGAAAAACGACGCTTCTATTAATGAAAATTATTTTTATCTGAAGTTAAGTGGCACTAAGATTCCATAATTAACCGAGGAAAATTTACATCCCTATGGACAGATTATTGCTCAAGAAACTTTATCGTATTTAGGTTGCCACAGGCATCACAGGGTAATTGAATTTGGAGTGAAATATGGTTTATCATAACATCAGCAGCACTGAAATATTATTGACCTCTTGGTTTCGTGAAATTGGTGGATACAAAAGACATTACTTGTTCCTAAATGAAGTGCCTCTTTAGAAGCAAGACATCGTGCTTTCAATGGGTCATTTGTCACGCTGCTACACTGCCGCTAACCTATAATTGCTGCGACGGATTGAATGCTTTGCATCCCTCGCCTTGAACGACAGCAGCCCAATCACTACTCTCGGCTGTTTGCACAATACTCTCCGATCATGTGAGGCCTACGGAACAACCCAATAAGGATCTTTATGTTTGGATTGAGATGTCAATTGCAGCAGAAAAAGTCCAAATGGACACTACTTTCGATATAATGGTCATTCTTCAGTGTGGTCTTCCTGACTGGACGATGCCTTGGCCGCCTCCTCCTCTGCTTCCTCGATCAGTTGGTCATAATCTTCTCCCAGCTCGTCCCCCATCTCCCGTCCCATCTTCTTAATAAAATTTACCATGCTTTTGGGATCATTTTCATCTAAATCGCGCCATTTGCTGGGGTCCGCAAGGCTTTCAAGGCGACTTTCCTCAGAACGGATCGCTGCGAACCGAGACATGATGCGCTGAAGATTGGAACTACCACACTTCGAGCATTTCGGTGATTGAGCGGTTGGATTTAAAATGAGTAGGCTGATCTTCTTCTTGCAATCTTGACAAATATATTCGTAAATTGGCATTGTTGTACCTCCATGGCTTGAATCTCCCAGCCGATTTTTGGAAGCAAATATAATCAAAAATTTTCAAGAAATCAAGAGACAAAATTGGAACGGATTGATCGCATTTTCGATGAGCGGTGCTTGTGGATACGGCTTGGTCTTTCATCGCCAAGCTGCCATACAGAGTGATGCCAAGATGAAAAAGCCGTTCGAAAAATTAGTGCTGGCAATTCTTGCAAACAAAACTGCTACGGTCTTTTTGTTTTATTCGAATGATGGGACTGCCGCACTTGACGCATTCCTGTCCCTCCCGGCCATACACCATGAGAATGCTCTGAAATTGTCCTTCCATATTGAACACCGAACGATAATCCGATACCCGATTGCCTAATGTGGTTCCCATTTTTTGCACCGCCAGGTCCAACACCCGTGGAATCCAATAAAATAATCTCTCAATTTCAGAATCAGAAAGACTATTGGCGCGACGCTCTGGATGAATACCCGCTCGAAATAAAATCTCATTGGCATAGATGTTTCCAATACCAGCAATTTTGTTTTGATCCATTAAGAAGCTCTTCATCGTTAACGATGATTTTCGACAGAGAGAGGCGAAAGAATCAAGTTGCCATGAGTCGCTTAGCGGCTCAACGCCTAATTTGTTCAAAGCTGGATATTGTTGGTCACTTTTTAGATAAATAAGCCAACCAAGCGCGCGCGTATCGTTGAATTGCAAACAAGATCCATCAGTGAAATGAAATATCGTGCGGGTGAAGTTATCGACCACAGGCTTATCAGCCGACCACGTCAATTTGCCTGTCATGCGCAGGTGAATGATGAGTCGAGCCCCCGTATGAAATTCGATGAGGATAAATTTCGCTCGCCGGGCCACATCTTTGACCTGCTGCCCAACGAGAACGTTCTGCATCTGTTCTGGTGGATTCCAATGCCATTGGTCGGGACGCAAAATTTCGACTTGTTTAATCACCTTATGAACAATTTGCAGTTTCAACTGGCGCACAATGGTTTCAACTTCTGGCAGCTCGGGCATAATTTGTCCTCTTCTATTGGCATACTTGATTCTGATACGGATCGATTTTAGATGAAACTGAAAAGCATCTTTCTGAAATCAATGCTTGATTTATTGCTTTTAATTGCGTAAATTTGCCGTTCCAAAATAGGATTTGTTGGGACAGATGTGGTTACTCTGTCGTGAAATGAAAGTTCCATGAGGAATAATAGTTGGTGATCAAGGCGAATGATCGACCGATCTCTGCTATTTGAGGCAAAGGCGTTCCTTTGTTGGGAAAAATTCAATCAATTGTCGATCAAATTAATTCCTATCAAAGATCCGGTAGCGTTTTTTTATCCTCCAACCAAGGAAATCGCGACGATTCATCTTTTCTATCGGCATGACACAGCGGATTTTAGTTCGTCAATCTGTTTGCTGTTTCACGAAGCAGGTCATTTCCAGCAATGGCAAAGGCTGTCGGGCAGCGGGAAAGAAGATGAATTTTGGTATGGCTTAAATCTGGATAAGGGAAATGAAAAAATTACCTTCGAGGCCGAAGCTTGGGAGTTGGGACTGCAGTTAATGCACGAATTCGTCGATCGATTGGATAAGAATTGTGGTGAATTGATAAACATATATGGGGCTCTTGCCCAGCAGAGCCTGTTAACTTATGCTGAATAGTGATGGAACGAATTGTGAGGACAATATGAAACTGAACCTTTTATTGGACGAATTAACTGAAAAACAAGTGTATGGTAACGCGGATGACGTTGAAATTAGCGGCATCGCCTACGATCCGCAGCGAATTTTGCCTGGATATGTATTTGTCGCCATCAATATGTACACCCAGTTGGATAAGATCGAAATTCCCGATGGTCACGACCGAATCGATCAGGCGATTGAACAAGGGGCTGTCGCTGTCGTTTTGCAGCGAGATATCCCATTATCACGACCAGCGATCAAAATCATCGTCCCCAACTCTCGTTATGCTCTGGCGGTGATGGCCAATCGGTTTTACAATTTTCCATCTCGGCATTTAAAGATGATTGGTGTCACTGGAACCAATGGCAAAACAACGACCACCCATATCATCGAAAGCATCTTGATGCAGCGGTATCGTGTGGGACTGATCGGCACGCTCTATTACAAAATCAACGGGGAAATCAATAAATCAAAAGATACCACTCCCGAACCACCTGATTTGCAGGAAATCTTCACGCGGATGGTCGATCGAAATGTTGACTACTGTGTGATGGAAGTCTCTTCCCATGGAATTGATTTTTTCCGGGTCCATGGCATTCATTATCACGTCGCACTGTTCACCAACCTGACCCAGGACCACTTGGATTATCATAAGACCATGGAGCATTACCTGCAAACGAAAATGAAATTGTTCAAATGGCTCGCGCCAGAGGATTTTGGCATTGCCAATGCAGACGATCCTTACTCCAGATATTTTCTGGAGGTGACCAAGGCACGCAAGCTGACCTATGGGATCCAGCAGGCAGCCGACATCATGGCGAAGGACATCTCTTTTTCGATCAAAAACACTCAATATCGGTTGGTCACTCCAATTGGTGATATAGACGTCCACCAGCAACTGGTTGGCACATTCAATGTCTATAACAGCCTGGCTGCCGTTGCAACAGCGATCTCCCAAGGCTTTGATCTGGAAACCATTCGGCGCGGCTTAGAACAAAAGATTCGTGTAGCCGGCCGTTTTGAGTTGATTAATCGTGGGCAGCCATTTTCCGTGGTTGTCGATTATGCGCATACCCCAGATGGCATGGAGAAGGTCCTGAATCTGGCCCGGAATCTTCGGCCGCATCGCCTCATCACGGTGTTCGGCTGTGGAGGTGATCGGGATAAAGAAAAACGCCCGATTATGGGACGAATCGCCGCTAAATACAGCGATGTTGTAGTGCTGACTGCAGATAACCCCCGAAATGAAGATCCCGATGCCATCATCGATCAGATCGCCGCGGGAATGGATTCCACCCCATATCATCGCATCATCGATCGCTATGAGGCGATTGAGTTTGCGTTGAAGCAGGCACAGCCCGGCGATATGGTCATGCTATTAGGGAAAGGCCATGAAACCACCCAAACATTGAAAGATAAGACCATTTATTTTAACGATGTGGAAGTCGCTGAAGAAATATTGACTCGACTGAATGGCCTCCAACGTTAAGCTGTGAAGAAGATAGAAAAGCATAATAGATCACTTCCAATTTTAGAGCAATGAGACGCATGCATCGAGCGAAATCGTATTTGTTGAGCCTGGTGATGATCACTGTGATTGCCAACTGTGCTCGAAAGGAGCCAGAGCCGATCGTTGCCCAGGTAGGCAATGTCACTATTCCCGTGTCAGAATTCCGCGTGCGCTACGAGTTTACGCCGCATCTGCAGTTGACCAAAGATAGCCAGCGGAATCGACAGCAAGTTTTAATTGCGCTGCTGGGCGAAAAAGCATTAGCTGCTGAGGCATATCACCGCAAATTATCCAACGATGAAAAATTCAAAACATATTCGCAGCAGATGGAAAAAGAGGCGATCATCGAAGCGCTGTTCGAACAAGAGGTTGGTTCCAAGATCACGGTGACCAAGGAAGAAATGAAACAGGCTTTCTTACAATCGCAATCTGAATTGGATCTGCAAGTATTAAGCTTCGAGACTATGCAGCGCGCCCAGGAAGCCAAAGATTTGCTCCTCGCAGGGAAAAGCATGCATGAAGTGAAGCAACAATTCCAGACTGATGCTTTTATTTCGGCAGATTCGGTATTGATGCTGACCATAAAATGGGGTGACGCCCACCCGAATATTGAACAGGCGGCCTATCAGCTTCAATTAAACGAAGTTTCGAATCCGGTGGAGGCCGATGGGAGATATTTCCTCATCAAACTCATAAATAAGCGGACGAATCCACTGATCACTGAGGCGGATTATAATCGGGAAGCACCGAAGATTCGAGATAAGATCCGTGAGCGAAAGCGGACCGCCCTCTTCGCCGAGTTTATGTTCTCCTTGATGGCGGACAAACAAGTGAAAGTTTCTCGAGAGATTTTTGATTTTGTAGCAGGAGAATTGGAGAAGTTTTATCCGATTCAGGACAGCACAAACGCCCCTGCACCTTTGCAGCCTCCACTGGAGCTATCTTTAGATTCGCTAAAGAGCAAAAGCTTAGCGGATCGATTCAATGAACCATTTGCACGGTTTAATGATGGGACTATTTGGACGGTAGGCGACTTTATTAAAAAATTAAGCGTGAGCCCGTTTCGTCTCAATTATAAATCGAGTCAGGCATTTCGAAATAGCCTGTCTCATGTGATTCGCCGGACCATCGAATTGGAAGCGCTGGCGCAAAAGGGTCGCGACGCCGGGCTCCATAAAAGCTATTATGTTCGCTACCAGAAGAAGATGTGGGATGATGCCTACCTGGCACAGCAATTGCGGCAGCAGATCATCGACACCGTGACCATCTCTGATGACGAGGTGCGACAATTTTATGATCGGAACAAAAATAACTACCTCTCCCCGGAAATGGTTAAATTGCAGGAAATCCTGGTGGAGGACGAAGCACTGGCCAATCAACTGGCGCAGCGAATTCGGCATGGCGAGGATATCAGCCAATTGGCGCGCCGCTACAACCAGCGGAAATTGAGCCAGCATAGCGATGGCGTGTTAGGTTATTTCGCTCCCTCGGCGTTGGGAAATATTGGAGCCGTCGCGCGAACCCTCCGCGTCGGAGACATTGCTGGGCCAATCAAAACCGAGGATAATAAATTCTCGATCTTCAAGGTCCTTGATTTCCAGAAAAGCGAGCCGCCTCCGATCGAGCAGATCTGGAACCGGGTGAAACGGGATGCATTGACTGAAAAACGCATTCATGCCATCGATCAGTTTCTGGTCAAATTAGCTGATAAATATCCGATCAAAATCAATCATGCTGCCATCGATTCGCTCAAATTAACCGATCTGAGCATGATCGTTTTAAAGCAACACTTTCCAAACCGCACGGCGGCCCCATTGGTCGCACCGCTGCATACCGCACCCCAATGGCAAAAGACAGTTTTGAAGCAATAGTCATCAAAAAGATTGGCTGATCCGGTGTCAGGAATATAGGTGCTAATGGTTAATGATGAACATCGACCGAGAACTGGAGTGGTGAAAGGGAATGTAAATGAAGCTAAAAGTTGATCTGCATCTTCATACGGCGAATGATCTGGTTGAATTGGTCGCTGGACGAAAGCATTTGATACATCCGAAACAATTGATTGATCTTGCAGTGGAGCAACAATTTGATGCGATTGCGATCACGCATCATGGACTTCAATATCATGATGCGGAGTTGTTCAATTATGCGCACCAAAAAGGTCTATTATTAATTCATGGTGTGGAGACTTATATCCATAAAAAGCACGTGCTGCTGATTAACTTTTCGACCAAAAAGCACATATTGACCTATCATGATTTGCTGCGGCATAAGAGCGACGATGTGCTGGTGATCGCGCCCCATCCGTTTTATCTTTTACCGGAATGCTTAGGGGATGATTTAATTCGCTATCATCACTGTTTCGATGCGATCGAATTTTGCCATTTTTATTACAAATTGTTCAATCCCAATCGCAAGGCGCTTCGGGTCGCCCAGCAACTCGGTCTGCCAGTGGTCGGAAATTCTGATGCTCATCGCAGGTTTCAATTTGGCCGGACATATTCTTATGTCTATGCCGAAGAGAAATCGATCCCGTCGATCATTCGCGCCATTAAGCAGGGCAAAGTGGAGTACGTATCGCATCCGTTGACACTGGGGGAATTTTTCTATGAGATCGGCTGGCTCATGGAAAGCTTGCCTTACGTGGTGACTACATTTTTGAGAAAATTAGCGTTGCGGACCTCTCGTCCGTTCCTGATGCGCACGTTCGCCACCCCACAGCTATCATCGGATGCGATCAAACGATCAAAAGCCCGAACCGTTTCACACGCGGAAAATAAAAAAGCAACAAACTATTAGCTCGCTTTCTATTCAACAAGCGAAAAATATGATGAAATGATGAGCGATGATTGCTTATTTGAATGGACAATTTCTTCCCAAAGACCAGATTCAAATTAGCCCTGACGATCGCGGATTTTTGTTTGCGGATGGCGCGTATGAAGTGATTCGCTGCTATCAGGGCAAATTGTTTATGGCGGACGCCCATATCAATCGACTGAAGCGTAGCCTGCGGCATCTTCGAATTGATCATGCTGGGTTGGATCAGCTTTTGCTGGTCGCTCAGAGATTGATCAACGAGAATAGATTGACCGAAGGCCAGGCAACGGTATACATTCAGGTTACACGTGGGGCAGCGCCGCGGTCGCATCGGTTCCCTGCCAAAGAGACACCACCGACGGTGTATGCCGCCGCCGCCCCCTTTCATCCGCATCAGGATGAGTTGGATCATGGGACGAAAATCATTTTGGTATCCGATACGCGGTGGGCTCGCTGCGATATCAAATCCATTGCTTTATTGCCCAATATTTTAGCCCATCAATTGGCCGTTGATCGCGGTGCTACAGAAGCCGTTTTCATTCGCGATGGCTGTGTCACTGAAGGCACCCATACCAACGTGGCCGGCGTTTTCGGAGGGACCTTGGTCACCGCACCCAAATCCAATTACATCCTGCCGGGGATTACCCGGGAGATCGTGATCGATCTGTGTGGCAAATTGCAGATACCGGTGCGAGAATTTCCGATATTCGAGACTGAGTTGCAGAAAGCGGATGAAATTATGCTGATCGGCACTACAGTGGAAATCACCCCAGTGGTCCAGGTGGACAACTGGCTCGTGGCTGAAGGAAAACCGGGGACGATCACTAAAAAATTGCAGCAGGCTTTTTACGATTTGATCGCCCAGTCATAAGTGGTGCTATTGCAAATTGAAATAACTTTGGTATGATTGGCCCGAAAAAAAGACCGCTCACTGCTGATGAAATCTTAACCCTGTTTAAACAGAAACAGATCGATCCTGGCTGGTCGTTCGAGGGGGCCACCCCATCTCAGACGGGCAAATGGACCCACGATTTTCATCGCTACCCAGCAAAGTTCATCCCGCAACTGGTCGAAAAATTAATCGACGAATATGTTCAGACGACCGATGCCCACATCAATGATCCGTTTTTCGGCAGCGGGACAACGATTGTCACGGCTATCTCCCGGGGAATGATGGCGAGCGGGACCGATATCAATAAAGTCGCCTATTTAATGACTAAGGTGAAAGCCACGCCCTTGCCACCAGATGTGCTCTCCCAAAAAATATCGTTGCTATTAGATGATCTATCGGATTTAGAATCAGAGTCGACGCGAGAAAAATCTCCTGCCATTCAACCTTTGATCCCTTCTCGACATCGCGACCGAATCGATTACTGGTTTCCCGCATCTCAACAGGAAGCTTTGGGGATCATTTTGGCGATGATCGCTCAAACCCCAGAGCAAGAATTCCGCAACTTCTTCCTGGTGGCGTTCAGTCACATCCTAAAGAATTGCTCGATCTGGCTTCAAACCAGCACCAAACCGACCCGTGATATTGCGAAACAGCCTGAGCGACCGTTTGCGGCTTTCAAACGGCAGCTTTTAAAAATGGAACGCGGCAATGCCGAGTTCTATCAGGTCGTTCCCAGCCATGTTCGCCACAATATCGAGCACTATCTCCATATCAAAATCGGCGACGCCCGGCATCAACCGGTCCCTGCTGATTCGGTAGATCTCATCGTGAGTTCCAGCCCGTATGTTACCAGCTACGAGTACGCCGATCTCCATCAACTTTCAACCATCTGGCTGGATTTCGCAGACGACCTGACCGAGTATAAAAGAGACTTTATTGGTACCTCGCACAAGGCGTTTGATAACCAACCACTGAAAAGCCAGATCGGGCAACTGATCGTCGACCAAATGAATTCGCGGAGTCGAAAGATGGCCAAGGAGATCGGAGCTTTTTTCTGGGATATGCAGCAGGTGTTCGATGAAAGCTATCGCATCTTAAAACCCAGCGGTCGCTGTTGCTATGTCATCGGAGACACTCGTCTCAAAGGCATCGATATCCTAAACGCCGAAGTGTTTGCGGAGAGCCTGCAATATTCAGGCTTTACGCTCGATCGAATTATCAAGCGCTCGATTCCTTCCAAAATTTTGCCGCAAAAACGGGATGAAAAAACCGGTCGATTTGCCAGCACGAGGGCCGCGAACTCCGAAGCTTACCCATACGAGTTCATTGTGATCGGGCTGAAAGAATAATACGGCCCCGCGAGCTTGTTATGACTGGTTGAGAGCTCATCAAGCCCCTCGTTTAATCCAGCGCTGCTTTGATTCCTTTTGCCAGATTTTTATCCGATATACCAATGATAGTCACCTCGTCCCGACCGCAGATTTTGCCCAGCTCCGATTTGCTCCCGAAAAGCACCAGGGGAACATTTTGCCGACGGCACTCGATTTCCATCCGCTGTTTAAAATTATCTGCGGCATCGAAGGCGACGATAATCATCGCAGCGCGCCGACGTTTCAGCAAGATCTCCACTGGCGTTTTGCCGATCTCGAGCAGGTGGCCCTTTCGGCCGAGGCTAAGCAATGCATGTATTTTTTCGCTATTCAATTTGACCGCACAACCTAACCAATTGCTACCTTACGACGAGGAAAACAGTAGCATCAGTATCTTTTTAAGATTCATTTCCGATTAAAGATATCACCAGATAGATATTAGCAAAAAAGCCATTGAGGGTTTTGCCCAATGGCTTTTTTGCAGAGTCACAAAACGATTCGATTTGATTAACGCACCAGCATCATCTTCTTCATATCCGAGAAGGAGCCCGCCTTCATCTGATAGAAATAGATGCCAGAGGTAACACTTTGACCAGCATTATCGGTTCCATCCCACAGAGCAATATGATAGCCGGCTTTCATCTCCTGGTTTACCAAGGTTTTTATGGCCTGACCCTTGGTATTAAAGATGGTGATAACGACGTGCGAGCTGGTCGGCAACTGATAGCTGATCGCGGTAGTTGGATTGAATGGGTTGGGATAATTTTGTGCCAAGCCGAATTCGTTAGGAATGGCGTTGGTGGGATTATCGCCAACCTTGGTGAGAACCGAGGTCTCATTGGAGTATTTGCTCTCATTCAATCCAAAATCGGTAGCGGTAACCACATAATAATAGGTTTTCCCGACCGCCGCGGTCGCATCGGTGTAATTTAATTCAATGGTGTAGGCCAGGGGCGTGGACGGATAGTTGCCACTGGTCTCAGACCGATAAACCGAATAGTACCTCACATCCTCATCTGGGCTGGCTTCCCAGCTAAGAATATTGGTATTATTTTGCCCGATAGCCATGACATTTAATGGAGGATGTGGCGCCAGGTTATCCACCGATTTGCCTTCCATCACTTTGGAGTTGACAAAAACCATGGGATCTTGAGTGTGAGCAGACACCATAAAGCCAGTTTCCACGCCGTCTTCAAGCGTGGGGGCCACATAATTATAGACTTCATCGAAATGGGCTGGAATGGTGGCGATGAAGTCATATTGCGTGCTGCCCAATACAAAGGAATCCCCTGGTCGGCCAGGATGAGAAAGCATTTTCTCCAGATCGCTGGCGGCTGAAACTCGGGCCAAGCCTGTGGTGGGAATAACGCGCCATAGGTTATAATGGGTGACGATGTGTTGTTCAAAATCACCATATTTGTCCTCGCTCCAGAGTTTCAAGTCATTGAAGGACGCTTTCCAGGTGACTCGTACTTGTTTGCCCTGGTCGTTGGGAACATCGGTGACATTGGTGATTCTGGCATAGTCAAGACCGCCGTAGACCACCATATCTTCGAAACTAACTCCGGTAACAAAGGAGTTTTCGGATTGTACCGCAATTTTGACCATCATTTTCTGGCCACCCATTTTCAGCGCGGGTGTTAAGTCCACGTGCAAATAGCTGGTATAGGACAGTACTGGGGTGCCATAATAATAATTCGGCAGCCGGCGCGCATCATTGGCCAGACCGTCATCATCCAGCCAAACAAATGCGGGTTTCCAGGTTTGACCACCATCAATGGAGAAGTGGATTTCAAACGACGTTTTCTGCATGCCAAATGGCGGCCCCAGGGCTGGATGGAAGGTCCGGAAATAGACATAATAGCGCATGAAAAGCGTCCCGTTGGGACCGATTTCCGAAATATCAAATTCGGGGGTAATCAATGCTTCATCCAGCACTTCAGAGCTATCAAAGGGTGCGACCACATCTGAACCAGGATCCAGGTTTCCCCAAGCATAGGATAGCAATGCGCCACCATGTCCGTAAATGAGTCCAGAATCATATTCCCATTTATTGACGTTGAGCCCAGTCGCCTTACATCCGCCGCCGTTGATTACGGTGAATCCCAGATCCTCTAACGTGCTGCCACCACCTCGCTGCTGGAAATCCTGCTGATAAACCACATTGGTGTATGGAGCCCCATAGACCATAAAATCAACAGAAAAATTATTGTTCTTGACATCCTCATCCTTGGTATAAGATACCTTTCCTCGGAACAAATAGTGGCCGGGCTCGGTGACCAACCACTCTCGGGCTGGATTGGTTGGGATAACCGTCTTAGCTCCAGAGGCAAAATCCGTAACGGAAAGGTTGCCGAACATGGCGGGATGAACTACAACCGTATCGCCATTGCTGATATTGGCGATTTCGCCGGTCCATTGCAGAGTAGCAGTAATGCTATTCAATCCGTTGTTGGCAACGATGACGCCCAAGTTCACTTTTTTGTCCACGGCAATGGTCGTAAAGCCAGTGGCGCCCAAAGCAGCTACATCGAAAGGCAATAAGCCAATGCCATATAAGGTCACATCATCGACAAAAAAGCCTCTTCCCTCAGTAGATGCGCCATCCGATTCCCATTGAAACGCAATGCGAATGCTATCCCCAGGGAAAATCGCGACTCCGAACCCGGGAACTGAAATGGGATCGGCTGCGGTCCAGGTGGGAGAGGGATGTGCGGAACCAGGCACGCTGCCAAACCGCGCTCCAGGAGCAAACCCATTCTTGACGATCGTAGAAGTTCCAGCTTCACCACCATCATCGTAGAAAAATGTCGTTGTGGCATCACTCACTTTAATTTCATCGATACCCCAGAAGCCCTCGGCCGTGCCATAGTCGCCTTTGCTACTAAAGCGGATCTTCACAGTTTTCCCAACAAAATCAGAGATGTCCAGATTCACTGGGGTCCAGCTTTCCTGTGCGGTACTGCCCTCATAAAACGCCAAGGTCTTATAAGAGACGAAATTATCGGTAGAAATGTCTACCGAGTAATAATCGAACTCGACCTCCGAATCGTATTTGTGGATGAAGGTCAGATTTACTGGAGCCGTGGCAGAGGCCAGATCAATTGCTGGGGTTACCAACCACTGCCGCCAATGCTGAATATCCTTTGGCTCCATCCACCAGGAGCTTGCTCCAGCGCCGGGATCGGTATTGGTGAAATGCCACCAGCATTCGGCCGACCCAACCAGATGATGCCATGAGTTTCCAGCAGGCGTATCGACATCGTAATTATAACCCAATTTCAAACCTTTTAATGGGCTCGTTACGCCACCAGTGGTGACTTCGGTGGGCAAATAGATCACTGGAGAAATGACGAAGTCCAGTTCTTCATCCAATCCCAATTTGGCGTGCCAGCTCGTGCTCGCGCTGGAGAAATTGGTGTTATTCGGTTCCCAGCTACTGACGGGTTGATAAGCGCGATTCCCAGCAGCAGTGGGGACATGGTTCCAACTGGCGTCAATCACCCAATTAGGTTGCCCTCCTTCAAAATCATCGCTGAATATGACCGGGTCACCCAGGGTTTGTCGTTCAAATACGCCAATTTCAATTGGGGAAAGTTTACCAGCAAGCTTGGCGCGTTGAGCCACTTTTTGCGGCCCATTGGCCTGGATTGTCACAACCATGAGGAAAAATACGCTGACCATGAGCGAACAAACAAGTAGTTTTTTTACCATACTGACCTCCTTAGAATTGTAATACATGTTGGTAGGGATTTATCAAGGTGCAGAAACGAAATTGAGTCGCTTTCACCTCCTTTCGATTCAGGATTATTTCAGCGTCAACGGATGTGAATTTAAACGTGTTGTCTGATGATATGGCAGGTACATCATAGCGATTTTTGTTAGCCCAATTATAAGAAAATTTCATAAAAATGTCAAGATTTAATTTTTCATTTTTTAAATTTTTTATTTGCAACAATTGTCATTGCGATCAAGTTTGGCCGAAAACCAATGGACTATTCTACCAGTGGCGGCCGTAACGCTCGGATGAGGTCATCGTAAAACGAAGAGGGAATCTCGGCTCGAAATGATCGATGGAAGCCGCGCTTTTTTTTCGCTAAAATAGCGCATTCCAAATTAAAACAAATGTAGGCCCCTCGACCAGGTTTTTTTTGCTGCCAGTCGATCTCAAATTGGCCATTCAATGATTGGACAATTCTCAACAGCTCTTTTTTGTGGCGCGCTTTGCCACAGCCGACACAGCGGCGAAACCAATTGGGTTGTGCCATAATTCCTGCCGAAGATAGGTATTTGGTGAATCTCGTTCGATAATCTCATTTGTTCTTTGCAGGGATTAAATCTTACCCCTTTTGCGAATCTGTCAAAGAAGAAATATGCACTTCAGCCCTCGGATATATTGCTTTTGCTTCAGGTGCTTCGGTATACTATCATCGAATCTGGCTATCTGCCTTCCGAATGAGAAAAAATTTTGGGGTCATCAACAAATTATTTTATTGCCAAATTGAAGCATCAAATCTATTACTGGATGCTATCTCCAAAAATGAAAAATCCTTCACGAAGCTGTACTGAAACAACTATATTTTCGGGAACTTATTGCTCAATGCTGGAATAATTTGGTTGCCAGAACATCCTCTCAGTGCAATTAAGGCAAATAAAGCATTTTTATGATTGTCGCATCCCAACTGCGGGAAACGGATAGATTGCTTTTCGCCACCAATCTACCAAAATAAATACCACTGCGAATCGCGGTTCCAACACTGGCTGTTCCATCCCATGCAAGCTGATGCTGACCCGCAGTTTGCCATCCCAGCGATTGCTTCCAGACCAACTGACCAAGCAGATTGAAGATTTCGAATTCGACTTCTGCTGCGCTGGAAAGCTGATAATGAATTTTGGTGCATGTATTAAATGGATTTGGGGCAATGCGCACAATTTTTATCGAGGGAAAGCTGCTGGATGGGGTCATCATGGGGTGGTTGACCGATAATGCGCTATCGGGTTGAAGGACAAGATCGTCGATAAACCACCCATCCATCGGTTGCGACTGAGTTCCATCAGAAAGCAATCGAAATCGCAATAGCAAAGTATCTGATCCGGCCTGATAGAACTCGCTCAGCGAATAGAAGACGCGATACCATTCATCAGCGATACCAGTGATGGGTATCCCAACCGATTGCCAATTGCGACCATTAGTGAGGCTGATTTCCACCATGCCCAGATCGCCAGGATCCTCCAATTGATGTTTGGTCCAAAATGAGAGAACCATATTTTTCAGTTGCTCTCGCGGGAATCCGAATTTGGCATGGAGCCGAATATCGGCATCAGTCGGGTAGCTTTTATTTGGAAAAGTGGTCATGCAATAGTGACCAGAATGGGCCTGCCGCTCGTCCAGTCCCCAGCCGCTGCTATCTGTTTCCCAGCAGGTGAGGCCATATTCGAACCCCTCCACACCGATTCGATACGAATAGCGGACTGACGTCGCTCGATTTGGAGGAACAGCTTCATCGGCAGCCGAAAACCAATAATAGATCGTCTCAGTCAATTTATTAATTGATGGGATCGCGGCGCGAAACCAATTGGTGCTCTCAAAAACCATTGGCAGGCTATCTTCTAAACTTGTGGTTCGATAATGCACCCAGACCGAATTAGGATCAATTGCGATATTATCATGAACGAACACCGTCACTGTTCGAGGACTAGGCTGAATAAAAATATCCTTCAACTCCAGGTGGTAAAATTGCGGCGGCAGGCCGTCGCGACCAATAGAGATAGAAAATGGTCGATCAGCACCCGTTACCGGCAAATGAAACAGATAATAGGGTGTGTCCAGCAAAAAATAGTACTGCAGTTGGCCGGCATATCCGTTCAAATGAAGCACCTGGTAATAGCTATGATCCAATGTTTCGATCATTGGCAACGAGGCGAATGCTGGCATGCATTCGGTTTTCCACCAGAGCGTTAGCGATTGTAGATCATCCACTATTGGAGAGAGAGCAACCGAAAGTAGCAATGAATCTGGGGCCGTTACCAGGTCGCTGAGCGGCTGATGTCGGAGTGGTCCGAAGCAATTCAGGATGCGCCGCATAAGCTCGCTGCGCGGCTTAGAAATACGATCGGGATCTTCCAATTGGGAAGCATCCACAGCTTCAAAACCGAATCCCAAATTCAGCACCGCATGATGGCCCTGGTAAATGACCCCGGCACCCTTTCCGTTTTCATACTGAAACGCTGGCAGTGCATCGTGGGCTGGTTCAATCCAATCGGGAAATTGAAAATGATAAGGGATCTGGGGCTGATAGATATCAAACTCCAGGCCCTGGCCGATGGTGCCAGGCACGCCGACCACATGCTGGGAACCGCTATGGTCTGCCCAATACACCGCATGAAGATAATCTCGATAAAATTGTTCGGTCGAACTTGAATGCTGCTCGCCCGCAGAGTCAGCCAAGTCCCAACCAATATCCTGGCCTGAAATGAACAAGCTGCCGCCCCGATCGAGGTAATGGGCGATAGCCGCGCGGTCTGAGCCATCCAGGCTGGGGAACGCCCACTCGCAACTCCAGATCACCATTGGGAAAAATGAAAGCAATTGCGGCGAGGGACTGCCCAATTGTGCGTGATTCCACAGCAAATAGCCAACCCCAGATTGATCCAGCACCGAGGTATAGAACTCTTCAACGTTGCGTTCGCCGTTTTCATCATCATCCACCAACAAGATCGCGTTTTTGCCAATGGCGGCGTAGACCGTATCGCTTCCCCCATCGCCATTATCGAGCCGGAAATTCAGCATCAATGGCGCCAGGTGTGGCTTCGCCTGCGATCGGATCCGAAAGTTGAGACGGCGATCGATGAGGGCTATGGTATCAGCAGACAGGTGGGGCACCGTGACGATTCGGTTCACCGGAAGAATGTCCTCATCCTGGCTCACTAAGGCGATCGTCAAATTTCTGCCCGGACTGATGGCATAGTTCCGATACCTGACATCGACACCGATCACCTCATTTCGCTCGAATAATCCATTTCCGTTTCCCCAAACCGAATCGTTGAATGCGACGTTGAACAGGCTGACTTTAGCTGGCTCCTCCTCTTGAACATCCTCGGTGAGCGCCCGAAACGCATTGACCCGACCATAGCCAATCAGCCCCTGATATTGGGGATTGAGGTGGCCAATGGGATCGCTGGTCATCACCACCTGTCTTGCGAATTGCAATGGCGTAAACTCAGGGAATTTTCTGGTCAATAGCGCGACAACGCCAGCCACCACAGGACTGGCCATGGAGGTCCCAGAAAATTCGCCATAACTGCCGCGTTCCACGGGGAAGGTGCTAAACAGACCGGGCCTGCCTCCCCGACTATCGCCGCCTGGTGCGGAGATATCGATGAATTTGCCATAGTTGGAATAGCTGGCCTTTTCATCGAGGTCATTCACCGCTGCCACCGCGATCACGTGAACATAGCTGGCCGGATAGAAGTCGCCCTCGAGGTTCGAATTTCCAGCAGCAGCAACAACCAGACATCCCTTCGCAGCGGCGTAATCAATCACATCTTGCTCAAATTGAGAAAATAATCCTCTGCGCCCCCAACTGGTGTTAATGACCCGTGCCCCATGATCAGCAGCATAGACGATCCCCTCATAACCAAATGGAATCTGGCGCGTGTCCGCATCGGTGCTTGTCTTTATCGGCATGATGGAACAATTCCAACTCACCCCGGCCACGCCAACGAGGTTATTGGTCACCGCACTGGCAAGCCCAGCGATGTGGGTCCCGTGCGAGGTGATGGACGCAGGATCCGTACCATGCGATGGATCGTTGTCATTTTCCCCGAAATCCCAGCCGTGAATATCATCCACATAGCCATTGCGATCATCATCCACATTTGGCAAGCCAGCAGCCTCTATGACATTGGTCCAAATATTCGCTGCCAAATCAGGATGACGATAATCTGTCCCATTATCCACAATCGCAATGACGGTGCTGGCATCTCCTCGTTGGATATCCCAGGCACGAAACATATCAATTTGAGCGAGATGAAGTTGCCGAGCCAGCAATGAATCGTCGGGAACAGATTCGGCCACGAAGGAAATGTATTTGGGCTCTACATATTCAAATGTCTTCCAATTGGTCAACTGGCTGGCCATCTCATCTGGCGGGATTTTAGGATCAAAATGAATATAGTAGATTTGAGAAAGAATCGGAGATTGGGCATGAAACGGGAAAGCTGGCGTTATGCTCCATGCCGGAGATGGCCGGCGCAATTGCCAGATCGTTTGGAATTGGATGCCCGGCTTCAACTTTGCCACGACAACGCCCGGCATGCAGATGGTTTTTCCATCCGGCTCTCGATGTGCCGCCAATCCGACGCCTGGCGATAGCATGAATAAAAACGCGAAGATTTTTTCCACGATGCAAAAGCTTCTCATGTTGGTCTGCGCCTAAAATGATGGAATTGGTTTCGAGGAACGAATAGGTGGATAAAAATAAGCCCCTCCCCCGTGGTTGATCACAGTGACCATTTTTTCTCTTTTCAATGCCTCACCAGAGATCAACCTGTTCGAATGATTTACATTTGACGTCAAATATCGACCTGCCGTTAGACATAGGCAAGCTCCTCGCATAAAAAAGCCGTTGGGGAGCATCTCCTCCCCAACGGCGTCGCGATCATCACTTACCCTAAGCCATTATTTCAACTTTAGCGCAACAGCATCATCTTCATGGTCCGGGTGAAGTCACCAGACTCCAGACGGTAGAAGTAGACTCCGCTGGGCATGTTGGTGGCGTTCCAGGTGATCTGATAATTGCCAGCCGGCTGGGTTCCATTTACCAGCTCGGCAACCTTCTGGCCTAACACATTATAGACGGCCAGCTTCACAAGCCCAGCTTTGGCAATGCTGTAGCTGATCTTGGTCTCTGGATTGAACGGGTTGGGATAGTTCTGATACAGGTTATAGTTTACCACCAGGCCAGGACGCGGATTATCCACGGCGGCTGGTTTCACGGGAGCGCCGAGCCATTGCAACGCATTGTACAGAACGCTGGTCGCCTGGGATTCATATTCTGGCCAGTGGTAATTGGCATTCGTATAGGGCGGATTAATATCCAGCGCCAATTGATCCAGCGCAATGTATACCGTTTTGGTGGTTGCACCATCTTTATGCAGACCCATCGGCTGACCAGATGCCGAATCCGTGAAACAAGCGACCGCGCCATCGCCAGCATCCAATCCGTCGGACCAATCATTGAATCCTAACTCATAGGCAGGATTATTGAGCAATTGGAAACTGCTATCCTTGCATAACTTCGCAATTCCGCCGGTAATTGGATCATTTTCCACGGCATTGACGGGCCAGGGCTGATTGGGTGTGCCAGAGTAGCCTGCCGCCGCATATTGCAGATCGTGCTTCACACCTTTGATGCCCAAAAATACATGGTGCCAGTCATCGGCAGCATAGGTCGTGTCCCTCCAATCGGTTTCATATCCCAGGAACTCTGGAGACGACCAGAACAAATATTTCTTCTTTTCAGCGGTGCCTGAAGCCAGCCATGCTTTAAACTCATCGCTATCGATATTGACTGGACCACCGCCGTCAATCCGGACAATATAATCAAACATATTGAGCAGCTCGCTGCTTGCCGCACCATCCGCAACGCCATTCCAGGTGTCATGCATATGCGGCGCCTGAGCCCAATAATAGGTATTGGCATCGCCAGTCGAGAGTGTTTCGTCGTTGTAATAGAACAGAATATCGGTGGTCTTGGCGAAGTAGCCATACGAGAATTCATCGGTTTTGGACGTCAAGCCGCCGCCGTCGGTCATCTCAAAATAGAAGGTCAAAACGTCCCCAGGATTTATCAGCGTACCGGCCGGGATATCGCCCTTCCACAAGCCATCGGTGTTGGTGCCTTCGGCCAAGCTCATCGGGGCCTTTTTCCAATCGCCGCCATTTACGTTGTAAACAATGTATGCTTCCTTGATCCCGGCATTGGCGTCATTCGAAGCATCGATATCCACCGCATAGCACTCCAGCGTTCTGGCAGCAGAGGTGAGCACTGAGCCGTAAGGTCCGCCGGGGGTTAACATCGGTGGGGTATTTTCATAGTATTCCACCACCGCATAAGCGTAGAACCCAACCGACTGTCGCAAGTGCCAATTGCCAGTGCTGATATACCATTTCCAGAGCATCTGCTGCCGGGTTAGCGCAATACCCTGGGTATCATCGAAGCCTCCTTCTGAATTATCGGGTCCATAGGGGACAATCGCGATGACAAAATCTTTGCCCTGGCAATCGGCTTCCATGTTCATCCATTCCATTTGGATGACCTCATCCACATCGCTTGGGGTCGCAACAATGGTCGCTGGGAAGCTTCCCCAAAACATGCTGCCAACCGGAGGATTTGGATAGTTCGCAGCATACCAGGCATTGGGCGTCCAAACTCCATTGACCCATTGGCCTAAGATGTAGTTCGATGAAGCGCCTGGCTCGGCTTTGCCATCGTAATTGGCAAAATTCAAAGAGACATTCAATCCATCCCAGAGAATTGGATACTGTTCGGGATTGTTCTGCCAATAACCGCAGTTAAAAGCCACTTCAAGAATTTTGCACCCAGCCCCGGGGCTAAAATACACGGCGAAGGTATCGCCTGGATCACCACCGAAATATGGGCCGCTGGTGCTTCCAGCATTCTTTGGAGTTGTAAACAGCGTGTCAATGATGGTCGCTGGTTTGTTGAGTTTATGCATTCCTGCCGGCTTATTCAATAGCGCCTTGGCCTCTTTTTCTGTCAATGGAATCATGATGGTTTCGTTCTTGCCGTCCGATAAGCTGGGCATCAATAGAGCATACTTGGATTTTTTGCTGTCAACTTTTCCAAAGACGTTGCCAGCCACCAATCCAATGGTAATGAAAACTATTAGCAAGATGTTTCGTTTCATGTAAGCTCCTCCTTCATTCATGGCGAGTTATAGGATTTAAAATGGTTAAAGACGCTGGAGAGATGCGTTTGCTGATCTATTCCCACCTCCTTCCTATGGGAGCCTTTGGTGATAGGGTAAGTGATATTAGTTTTTTTGAAAAGCGATTGGCGAATTAAAAAACGATCTAAATGCTCCAACATCAATTTTTTTGGGTTGAGCAATCTGGAGTACAGCCCTTTCCTTTCATCAAGTTTACATGCCGACATCCCTCATTGCTAAAAGGACAGTGCTATTGAGGCAAGGTTCATGTTGCCTATCCAATAGACGATCACCATTCCAAAGACAGTGCGCACACAAAAGCACCATTGCATGATTATTGATAAATTGACAAATTTTATGCCACTTTATTCGGCAGCTTGCGTGATGATTAACTTATTGAAATCAAAGCATTGTTGAACGCAGGTTTTTTTGTAGCAACAGCCCATGGTGCAAACTTTTACACCGTTGCCAGAGAAAATTTTTGCACGCTTAAAGGATCTTGATCTTTTTGATAATTCGTTTTAATGATCGACCAAATTTGGCTTGTCGAATTTCCAGCCGACGATCGGCTCCTTCCCCAATGCTTTTGGTCTCGATTCCATCAAAGTCTTTCAGATAGTTGTGAATGATGTACCGTTCGTAATTCCCCAGGTAGGGCATGACAATCGTTTCACCAGTTTGCAACACCTTTTCGGCATTCTGCTTGGCTAAGCGCTTCAAATTCCCCACTGGAATCACTTTCAATACAAATTTTTCGCCCTGGCGATAGGTGCGCGTCTCATATTCATCTTTCTTGGTATCGAAAAAACTATGGATTTTCTTCCGCTCAAAGCTGGTGAGATTTTCCACACAATATGGCTCTAAAGAATCGCGGAGTTTACGCTGAATATCGATCAAGATTTGATCGATTTTGCTCATATTGATTCGCGGTTCACTATGACGAATCGCCCGTTTCTTCTTTTCCATAGCTGTCATCGCTTCGCTCCAAATCTATCCTGTAATTTTGATATAAGCCGCTGATGAATATTGTCAAATGCCCCATTGCTCATAATCAGCACCTGATCCCCTGGCGCAACGCGCGGGGCAACATAGTCAACAATCTCCGTAACAGTCGGCAGATAATAAGCTTCCTTCTGACGTTGCTTAATTTTTTCAACGACCGATTCCACCGACATCCGTTCCTCGGCTTTCACTTTTTCTGGGAGATGTAATGCCGCCAAAATGATGACATCTGCGTCATCGAACGCCTTCGCATATTCATCTTCCATGATCTTTCGTTTGGCCGTGGCCGTTCGGGGCTCATAGATCGCCCAGATTTTGTTCTTGGGAAATTGACAGCGCAAGCCATTGATGGTCGATCGAACTTTAGTGGGATGATGAGCAAAATCATCATAGATCGTTACACCATTGACCGTGGCTTTCACCTCCATCCGCTTGACGATATTCTGAAATTGCGCCAGCCCAGCGACGATCACATCTGGGACCAGGCCGATTCGGTGGGCAGCCCCAACAGCGGCGAGGACATTTCGGACATTATGATAGCCAGTCAAAGGAACCGTCACCGAGGCAAATTCTCGATCGCGCTGCACAATATTAAACGTCGTGGAATTTGGGAAAAAACGGATATGTTCGGCGCGCCAAAAAGCGTCATGGTCAATTCCAAAAGTTTCCACAGGACAGAACGCCCGAGGCGCTAATTCCATCACATTCGGATCTTCCCGGTTCGCCAACAGCAGCCCATTGCGCGGCACAAGGTTAATCAGCCGACGAAAAGCCAATTTTATTTGATCAAGGTTGTCGTAAATATCGGCGTGATCGAACTCAATGTTATTGACGACCAGAATGTGGGGCAGGTAATGAAAAAACTTGGCGCCTTTATCGAAAAATGCACTGTCGTATTCATCACCTTCCACCACGAAAAGGTCACTTTTGCCGACGTTGAAGCCCTGACCAAAATTCTTGGGGATGCCTCCAATGAGAAAGCTGGGATCTTTGCCTGCAAAGGCCAGCAACCAGGCGATCAACGACGTGGTGGTGGTTTTGCCATGGGTGCCAGTAACGACAATGGATGTTTTGCCCTGGATAAAGAAATGCTTCAATGCTTCTGGAAGGGACGTATAGGGGATGTTGCGCTCCAGCACCGCCTCGACCTCTGGGTTGCCGCGGGACATCGCGTTGCCAATAATCACCAGATCTGGCGGAGAATCGAGATGCGTTGGATCAAACCCCTCATAAAGCGTAATGCCCTGGGAGCGCAAAAAGGTGCTCATCGGCGGATAGATATGATTGTCCGATCCAGCAATGTTATAGCCCTGGGACTTGAGCATAGCTGCCAGCGAACCCATGGCAGTGCCACAAATAGCGATCATGTAAATATTTTTAATATCGCGCTGCAGCATCACTTACCCCCAACTCCTGATGCAATAATTTCCAGCAGATCCTGTTCCAGGCTAACTGATGCCGACTCGATAATGCGCCCGATCTCCTCATTTTGATGGAGCACCACGAACGTGGGCACAAATTCGATCTGAAATTGCTCTGCCAAACCAGCCCCATCTCGTTTCGACCGATCTAATCCGATGAGTTTATAGGTGATTGGTGCACCGCTTGCAAGTTCCATAATCTTCAGAAATCGCGGCACCTCTCGTTCTGAATCGGGACACCAGGTTCCCAAAAAGACGATGATCCGAATGTCCGATGTCAATGCGCGAAGCGCGGCAATGGCCTGTTCCGCTGGCTGGTACGTTTGTTTCCCAAGACGGTAGGCAGGAAGTTGTTCCAACAATTGCTGATCCGTTAACTCCCCAGTCAAGATGACTCTTGTCGGGGCAGGTGCCGTACTGCCCGGCTCAAATTTCGGTGGCTGCTGAGCACACGATAGCATAAATCCAATCAGCAGCAAACTGATGCTCCATTTGATCATACGCGCTCAATGTGGTTTATAATGTGCTGTTTTGAATTCCCTGATTGGTCAAATCAAATTTAACGACCTGGCCTGCCTGGCCCAGCTTGCCCAGATCTTGTCCATTTAAATACAGCCGCACCCCGGCCGCATTGCCAATGCGCAATTTGAACCGATCTCGAGCCTGCCAGCGCTGGGTTGCTCCAGCCTCAAAAGTCAGCTCCTTTAAAAAGCTATCATCGACCACAATCTGTAACCAGGTCTTCTCCACCGCTTTCAGCTCCAGATGCAGCAATTCTGACTGCTGCTGAAATTGGCTGCTATCCTCCGGAGCATGATTGGTATCAGCAACCATAGTGACAGGTGATCGCTCGACCATTTCGGGCTGAGCTTGAACAACAGGTTGGTCGCCTTGGGACCGAACGAACGCGATCACCGCGATCGAAATGATAACGATAATGAGCCCCAGCCAGACGGCATGCATCTGGCGCAGGAAAGGTTTCAATCGATTGATCATGGCGGCGACCTGGTCGCGCAAGCTCCAGCGCTTGACCGGTTCGGGGGTCACTGCCTCTGGAATAGCCGTTGCCCTCGCCGCTTTTTTGGTGCAAATGTCATCGTATTCATCCAGCCACTCCGCCCAATTTCCTCCCAATTGCTGAAGATACAATTTCAAAAAACTCCGAACATAAAGTTCAGGCAAAAAATCAAATATCCCCTCCTCCAGATTCCTAAGATAGCCGATATTGATCTTGGTTTTCTCGGCGATGCGCTTTAAATCAAGCTTTTGCTCCTCTCGAAACTTCTTCAGCTTATTGCCAAAGGCAACCAGGTCTTGTTCTCTCAATTTTTTCCTTCCCCGATTAAAATCGTCTTTAAAGCAAGAAACAATTTGGTCAACGGCAACCCAACAACGGTGTAATAGTCGCCATCGATGGATTCAACGAACACCGCCGCATCATCTTGAATCCCATAAGCGCCTGCCTTATCGAATGGTTGGCCCGAATTAATATACGTTTCAATTTCCCATCGTTCCAGCGGTCGGAATTTCACTTTGGTCATTTCATAATCGCTCATGATCCAGTCCCCTGGCTTGCTGATCAAAGAAAATCCCGTATACACCTCATGAACGCGGCCGCTCAACGAACTCAGCATCTGATAACACTCGTCGCGATCCCGAGGCTTCCCCAGAATCTTGCCATCTAAAACAACTACGGAATCCGCACCAATGACGATGCCAGAAGCAATCCTCCGCGCCGTTACCGTGGCCTTATGGGTAGAAAGCTGGGTCACCAACTGCTCAGGAACCGAAATGCCGAGCGTGGGCTCATCAATATGGTTAGCACTTACCTCAAATGTCGGAATGATTTTTTTCAGCAGCTCGATGCGCCGCGGCGATTGACTGGCCAGAATAATCCGCTTTGTTCCGGGATTCAAAATCGGCATGGTTTATGGTTCTGTTAAGTCCCCTCCTACTCTGGCATAATGTATAATTATTTTTTTTGAAAAAGTCAAGCAAAATTTTTACCTTAATCGCTGTGCTGCAACGAACGATTCAGAGAGAAATCGTGCCGCTTACCGATCCTTGTGAACGCATTGCTCGACTCACAGGGACAGCCTGGCATCATCGGCGTGATATGGGTGATAAGATCGAACACCAGTAACCCATGAAATTATGCCAATGATAAGGCCATTTGATGATGCCCAGCCTGATGACCTCTAACTTCACCATCGTTTCGAAGAAATAGGTGAAAATTCGAGCCGCTAACGCTCGATCCCATCGCGAGCGGCCACGTGCTGTCGATAATAATGTTTTATTTCCACCATTTCGGTGACCAGATCCGCTTTCTCGACAAGCGGCGCTGGCGCGTACCGACCGGTTAAAATGATTTCAATGGCTGGGGGTTTTTCATCAAGAAAATTGATCACTTGCTGCAACGGCAGCAATTTAAAATGGACTGCCACCAAAATTTCATCCAAAATGATGAGCTGAAATTGGCCCGACACCATGGCCTCATGGGCTTTGGTCAGCCCACGTCGCGCCCGATCGATATCATCGACCGAGGGATAATCGATATGCACAAACGTATCGGTGCCGAATTGCTCGATGGTAATTTCTGGGATAGCGCGTAAACTAATCAGCTCCCCATATCGCTGGCCCTTCATGAATTGGGCGATATAGCTGTGCAATCCATACCCCGCCGCACGGATGGCCTGCCCCAATGCCGCAGTGGTTTTACCCTTGCCATTGCCCGTATAAATTTGAATATACCCCTTGGGCCAAATTCCCACCGTCTGAACGTCGGGTTTCGGTAAGGGCGCTGCTGTCTGCTGCATGTCATGCATTTATTTTCCCATGAAATATCGAAGACAAATGGCGAAGCTCAAATATGGGTCGATTCGCGACACGTTCTCATCCACTGCGCTGGCCGGTTTGGTCAGGGTTTTCCCATTGGTATTCAGATAAGTAAAATTCGAAATCAACCCGACCAGCAATTTCTCGCTAAACGCATCGGTGAACACCCCAGCTTCAACGATCGCGCCAGGGCCATGCCGTTTCCGAGAGCTTTTCAATTCGCCAAAATAAGGATGATCCAGCCGAGTGATAAACCAATAATACGCCGCGCCAACTCCCACATATCCCTCGAGTTGGTCTTTAAATTGAAAGCGATAGCGCATGGTCAGCGGAAAGCCATAGATATTGACCGATTCCTGGATCAGGCCGTAATAATAATCGTAATAGTAATCAGGATTCTGGGGGGAAGAACTTCCAAAATCAAAAGCAAGGTTGAACAATTCCAGATGCTTGGTAAGCTGATAGCCCAGGCCCAACCGCAATGAAAATCCGGACAAAATATCTTCACTGGTTTGCTTGGCCACTGGGAAGCGAATGCCGAACATAAATTCCGAAGTAAATTTTTTTGGATTTTCAAAGCTGGGGGAACCTGCAATGAGTTGAAAATTGAACCCAATAAGAAGCAATAACCCCACAACGAATTTGTTGATCATATTTCACCTTTCATTTGCCGCAGCAGCGGACATTCATCTTTAATGGGGATGAAATAGATTTGGATGTCGACTTATATGCGATGATCGACGGGGAAAACAACGCCAAAATCTATTCACCCAAAAATCGATTACCTGCTAAACCAATATAGTATTAAGTTTTGAGATTTGCAAGCGAAAAATATATGGTAAAAGAGGATAAAATTCACTATATTTCATCAGAAAACGGACGCAAACCTGGGAACCAATCGATAGGCTACAGACCAGCACCATCTCATAGGGCGAAGGAACATAAAGGGACACTGAGAAGGAATAAAGCATGGATATCCATAAGCTAGATCGCATTTTCAAACCGCAGCGCATTGCGCTAATCGGAGTGACGCCGAACCCCAAAAGTGTTGGGGGCAAGGTGTTGAGCAATTTGGTCGGTGGTGGATTTCGCGGCGTGGTGTATCCAGTAAATCCGACCAGTGAGGCGGTCCTTGGCATTCAATGTTACCCCGATCTGAAAAGTCTGCCCAAAACGCCGGATTTGGCCGTGATTTGCAGCCCGGCCGATCAAGTGCCCGATCTGGTACGACAATGTGGCGAGAGTGGGATTTTGGGCGTGATCATCCTTTCGGCTGGATTTCGGGAGATCGGCGAGGCAGGGAGAAGGTTGGAACAGCACATTCGCTCCGAGGCGCGCCGCTTCGATGGAATGCGAATCATCGGACCGAATTGCCTTGGCGTTATTGTGCCTGGGGCAAATCTCAATATCAGCTTTGCCCAGGGGATGCCCAACAAAGGCCACGTGGCATTCATCTCCCAATCCGGAGCGCTCTGTATTTCGGTACTCGATTGGGCGCTGGAGGAAAAGGTTGGCTTCTCCTATTTCGTTTCGATTGGCAATACGCTGGACGTAGATTTTGGCGATCTGATTGACTATTTTGGAGAGGATGAAAGCACGAAATCGATTTTGCTATATATCGAATCGATCGAGCAGTCGCGAAAATTCATGACTGCCGCCCGAGCGTTTGCTCGAACCAAACCGATCGTGGCTTATAAGGCGGGTCGTTTTCCCGAGTCTGCTGAGGTCGCAGCTTCTCACACCGGTGCCATGGCGGCCGAGGATGCAGTTTATGACGCGGCGTTTCAACGGGCGGGCATCGCTCGAGTATTCAATATCGGCGAAATCTTCGACGTGGCCGAACTGCTTGGTCGACACAAAATTCCCAAGGGCGCTCGTTTAGCGATTATCACCAACGCTGGCGGCCCCGGGGTTATGGCCACCGATGCGCTCATCGCAGAGCACGGTATCCTGGCCAAATTATCCGAGGAGACGCTCGCCAAACTCAATGAAAACCTGCCGCATTTCTAGTCCCATCGCAATCCCGTGGACGTATTGGGAGATGCGCCGCCCAAACGGATCGCCCGCGCTACCGAGATCGTATTGGACGATCCTAATGTCGACGCAGTTTTAATCATCATTACCCCCCAGGCCATGACCGATCCGACTCTCACCGCCCAGCGCATTGCTGAACTGGCGGAAAAATCCCAGAAACCGTTGCTGGCAGCCTGGTTGGGCGGTCACAGTATGCGCGATGGGATCCGCTGGCTCAATGATCACGGCATTCCTACTTATTCCACACCAGAACAGGCGGTTCGCGCGTTCATGACCATGGTCGCCTACGCCAGAAATCTCGAAAGCCTCTATGAAACGCCCAGGGACATCCCAGTCCAATTCTCAATCGATCGAAATCAGCTCCGCTCCCAATTCAATGCCATGATTTCACACAATCACGAGCTATTAACCGAGGATATCTCCAAGCAATTGTTGGATGCCTACGGCATTGCCGTCACACGGCCATTCCTGGTTCATACGGAACAGGAAGCTGTGGAAGCGGCCGAACGCATCGGATATCCAGTTGTTTTAAAAATTCTCTCCCCCGATATCGCTCATAAATCCGATATCGGTGGTGTGATGCTAGACCTCTGGAACGCCGAGTCGGTGGTCCACGCCTATCGAAAGATGAACAGCTCCATTGTCGGCCACCGACCTGTTGCACGCATCGTTGGCTTCACGGTCCAACAAATGATCCGAGATGAAAATGGGGTCGAGTTGATCCTAGGGATCAAAAAGGATTCCGTGTTCGGCACGGTCATTATGGTTGGGCTTGGCGGGATTACTGCGGAACTATTTGGCGACCGCGCTTTGGGTTTGCCACCATTGAATGAACGATTAGCCCGGCGCATGTTGGAATCGCTCAAAATCTGGCCGCTACTCAATGATTATCGTGGTCGACTGGCAGTGAACATCTCTCAGTTAATTGAAATCATGATCCGACTTTCTTATCTGGCGGCCGATTATCCAGAAATTAAGACCTTGGATATTAACCCTCTTTTGGTCACCCCGAACCAGATCATTGCGCTGGACGCTCGCGTGCAAATCGACCGCAGCGTGCTCGGCAAACCGATGAAAGCGTATGCTCACTTGGCATTGCGGCCCTACCCTGAGGAATATGTGCGCAGCAGCGTGTTGAAAAACGGCACCACCGTGATCCTGCGACCCATTAAACCAGAGGATGAACCGATGTGGATGGACATGTTAGCCAATTGCTCCAGAGAATCCATTTATCAGCGCTTTCACTATTTCTTCCAATGGGCTTATCACGAGGTCGCGGTACGGTATTGCTTTATCGATTATGATCGTGAAATCGCCATTGTGGCGGAACTGAACGAAAATGGGGTCAGAAAACTGCTCGGTGTGGGACGGTTGGTCGGAGATCCAGACCTGCATACAATGGAATACGCCGTGCTGGTCACCGATGCCTGGCAAGATAAGGGATTGGGAAGCTTGCTCACGGATTATTGCATCGAAATTGCGGAGCATTGGGGCGTGAAAAAGATCGTGGCCCAGACCACGACCGATAACCCCCGCATGATTGCCGTATTTCAAAAGCGCCACTTCTCGATCGAAATCGATCCATCCAGCTCGCTGGTCTTGGCAGAAAAGGTGCTAAATTAATTCGCATCTGCTGCTGGACCATCGAATGCAGATTTGGGCATCGGCTCGATACCCATGTGCCCCCTCGACGTGGCTAGTGACAGCCTCAGCTTGAGAGCCGTCGTGAAACAGTGGAAATCGGACAACTGGCCGCACATCGATAGCAGCTTTACGGAAAAGCGGATCATCGCCAGCGATCGGAGTCTTTTTCATATGGGCGACGAACGGAGCCGGTTCGGCTTCATCCAGCCGGCCGTGGCTGCGCACGCCATTGCAACCATTCGCATCAATGGGCTGAGCTTACTCGAACGCCAGCACCACATTGGCCGAGGTCAGCCCTCCCGCCACGAGGACCAGAACAACGATCATTTCTCTTATATTTCGACTGATGAGCCAGTCGTGAGTCCTGCCAATTTCGCTGTATTCCCTGACCGGCAATTGCAAGTTCACCGAATCCAATAAGATGGCATCTACTTGAAGGGCGATGTCGAGAGCCTCTGCAATGGATTGTGCTCCGTTTACGTGAATCACCTGAATCAGTGAGATGCCGGGAATGGCGGCTCGAAAATCTCGATAGCTCCCGCACCGCGGTCGGTCAACGATCTGAATTGCATTGCTCCCATAACTGCGCGGCTGATGGATAATTGAGTCACCATCAGTTTCGCTGGGCTATGAAGTAACCCCCTGGATGCACCACCTCAGCGATCCGATCTATCAATTCCTCTGCAATGGGCCCTATCCCACTGGGTATGATAAAAACAAGGCCTATGGCGATCGCTCCATAACGAATCGCCAGCCTGGTTTCCTGGACCGATTGAATGCAGCAAATTTCGATGCACGGCACCATCAGAATTCTTCTGGAAGGCTCGAGTCGGACATCAGATCATCGCAGATCTCCTCGATCTCGTCCCGATATTCCTCTGGTGCTTCCAGGTGGCCCCAGCCTTTTTGAAATTGATATAGACCGTTCAAGGCGAAATCATGGTAGGACTTGATGATATGCGAGATATTTCGCTCTTTCAAAATAGCCTCCAGATGCCGCGCCTCCACTTCATTCTCAAAGATAATAATTTTGACAAATTCTGACATGGTTTTATCCTTTTGTTGTTGTCATTCTCTTCGCGCTGACAAGACATTCTTCTTTGTACCGAAACCTGTATTTGACTCATTCCACCAGTTCGACCGCTGATCTGGATGAATTCGGTTCCAATTCAGCCACTTTTTAAGGAAGTGGGATCTGCTGGTTCGCCCCGGATCCACCCTTGTTCATGCAATATATGATGAAAATAAATAAAAATCAATCCAAATTTCTCCTGCATTGCGGTCATCCAATTTGAAACATTCTCTCCGGTAACAAGTATACAGGTTAACTCAAAAAGCGTCCTTCTCCATCAACCAATTGAGATTCATCATCCAAAGGATCAATCGAAAAGGGACGGCGCGTTTTTAATCTCATGTACATCCAACCATATCTTAGTTGGCATGGGGATAGTCACTCTGATATTCCAGGGAACGATTCGGCGTTGCACATTTTCTATTATTGGTTCAGGCAATCTACACAATCTGGTAATTACTGTGGAGGGGAAAACATGAAGGTACTCCAGGTCGAAAACATCAGTAAGTCATTTGGCAATCTGAAAGCTGTTGACCAGCTTTCCTTTGAGATCGATGAGGGCGTTAGCTTTGGATTGCTCGGTCCCAACGGTGCAGGAAAAACCACCACGATCCGAATGATCAATCATATCATCTTTCCTGACACGGGACGAATCTCGATATTAAACAACGGCGATTTCAACACGGCTTGCAACCATATCGGCTATCTACCAGAGGAACGGGGGCTCTATCGAAAGATGAAGGTCGGAGAGCTGCTGATGTTCTTAGCACGATTGAAGGCGATGCAAAAAAGCGACGCCCAAAAGGCCATCGATTATTGGCTGGAACGGGTTGATTTGATGGAATGGAAAAAAAAGAAAGTGGAGGAACTCTCCAAGGGAATGCAACAGAAGCTTCAGTTTATTGGCACCATTCTTCACAAGCCAAAATTGCTTATTTTGGATGAACCATTTATGGGCCTCGATCCGATCAATACCAATCTCATCAAAGACATCATGCTCGAATTAAAAAACAGCGGGACAACCATTATCTTTTCTACCCATCTCATGGAGAGTGCCGAAAAGCTGTGCGATGAAATTTTGTTGATCAACAAGGGAAAAGATGTCCTATCTGGCCAATTAAGTGAGGTCAAAAAGCGATTTGGCCGACAGAATGTGATCCTCGAATTTGAAGGGGACGATCAATTTTTGCACTCGTCAGAACTGGTCAAAAAATATGATTTCTATGGCAATTTTGTCGAGATCCAATTGCAGCAAAATGCTGATCCACAAAAATTGCTGGGTGAGGCGATGAAAAGCGCTCGCATCCGAAGATTCGAGCTCAAGGAACCTTCGTTAAATGAGATTTTTATCGAAACCGTCAGCAACAGTTAGAAGTCTCCGCGAGCTTTGCCTGGCCATTCGCTATTGAATTGCGAGGCAATGAAGAAATTCATCGCATTACAAATTGATGATAGCCCATCCCAGTGATGGGATGGCTCGTTTTACATGGAGATAATGATTAAATTTGACTTCTGATTGATCGATGGTTTTTCCATCGATGAGATTTAATTCTTTTATTGCTGGATTTCAGATTATATAAGACAATCAAAGAAGTTGCTGGAGGGTAGCATGCTGAGTAAAAAAGTGATGCCGGTGATCGGCAGAGAATTTCTGACCCGCGCGAGAACTAAGGGTTTTATTATTGGGACGTTGATTTTTCCATTGATGCTGGTTCTGATTTTTGGAGGGATTTTTCTTTTCTCAACGTTCTTTAAGCCTGCCAGTCGGACCTATTATGTGGTGGATCAAACTGGAAAAATCTATGATGAGTTTGTGCGCATGTTGCCAGACACGCTCAAAAATGGACAATTGAAATACCGATTCATCAAACAGGAGATCCCCGCCGGGCAGCTTGACCAAGCGATGGCAGATTTTCAACAATTGGTCATAAACAAAAAAATCGATGGCTATCTCATTATTCCTGAAGATATCGTGGAGTCGCGGGAAGTGCGATATTCGGCTAAAAGCGTCAGTGACTTTGAGCAGCAACGAGATTTCGAGCGCGCCTTGTCGCGGATTGTCACCAATATCCGACTGGAGAACATCGGGCTGTCGTCCGAGCTGATCCGGCGCGAGATGGCCCAGGGAAATGTCCGACTGGTGAGCCGCCAGATCACGGATAAAGGCGAAATCGAAAAAAGCGGCGTTTCGAGCTTTGTGTTGACCTATTTTCTCACCTACATCATGCTTTTGATGATCATGATCTATGGCGCCACGCTGATGCGGAGCGTCATCGAGGAAAAAAGTCAGCGGATCACCGAAACCGTCATCTCTTCGATCCGCCCCATCGAATTAATGATCGGAAAAATCATCGGCATCTGCGGATTGGGACTTGTTCAATTGATTCTCATGGGCTTGATCATCCTGGCCATGGTGCATTTTGGGGAATCGTTGTTTGTTAACATCGGCGTCAATATCCCGGAGCTATTCCGAGTGCTGGACCAAATTCGTTTCTCCCCGGCAGTGTTCATCTTCATGGTGCTCTTCTTCCTGTTGGGGTTCGTTTTCTACTCAACCCTGTTCGCCGCTGTTGGTGCCATGGTTACCACTGAGGATGAAGGTCAACAATATCAGATGCCATTGGTGTTCCTGGTGCTCATCAGCTATTTCATTATGTTCTCGGTGGCCAAAAATCCAGAGACGACTATGGCCCTGTGGACGTCCCTGATCCCATTCTTCACCCCGCTGGTAATGTTCACACGGATTGCTGTCAGCGATCCAGTTCTTCCCTCCGGGGCAATTGTTTCGATTTTCACGATGCTGCTTTCGATCGTATTGATGATATGGCTCGTGGCAAAAATCTATCGCGTTGGCATCTTAATGTATGGCAAGAAAGCCAGTATGAAAGAAGCGATCAAGTGGCTTCAGTATTGATCGCTGGTACGAGGATCGCTAGGTGACATCGTGGTTGTGGATGTTATGTTGCGCTGGTCGGGCTTACTCGATTGATCTATTCTAGAAGCCTGACCAGTCGACTCCTTTCAACACGTGGGCTCAAACCAAAGGTTTGTCGGCAGGAGCGTTTGAGATTGGCTCTCATTTGTCAATGGCTTGAAGAGCCTTTTTGGCAGGTTCGAAATTTGGATCTAAGGTCAAGGCCTTCCGATACTCTGCCACTGCCTGGTCAAGATCTCCCCTCAATTTATAAATATGCCCTAATTGAAGCTGAGCGAACGCCAGCGACGGCAGCTCGACCGTCGGTTTGGTTTGTAAATAGCGCTTCAGATGCTGTTCGCCTTGATCCAGCTTTTGCTCCGACATGACCGCCAGTCGCCCCAGATAAAAGTGGGCAGCCGCTTCGTCAGGACGTCGGACCACTACCTGCTCCATGAGCGCCCAGGCCTGATCCCACTGTTTTTCTCGGGCATATAAGAAGGCTAACTGGTAGTAGGCCTGCGGTTCATCAGGCCTCAGCGCTATGGCTGCCCGAAATTCCTGTTCTGCCAGATCATACCGCTCTTCCACCGCATGGATCAATCCAAACGCCAGATGACCGCGATAGTCGTCCCGTTGCCGAATTTGTTCGGCCTGGTCTCGAGCGCCATCTTTGCTGCCGCCAATAATGCCCGGAGCCACGGCGAGGAACTGAAGCAACGCCATCCTGGCATCGAGATTGTTTGGATTTAGCTGGACCGCCCGTTCGAATGCAGTTTTGATCTGACGAGCCGCAGCAGCTTTCTTCAACAAACCCACCCGCTGGAGCTTGAACGCATACGCCCGGCCTAACCAGTAGTAATAATCCGAATTGCTCTTTTCCGATTCGGTGGCGTTCTCCAACCAGTGAATTGCCTTATCATAATCCCCTTCAAGTAAATAAATTTTTCCAAGATAAAAAGCCACAACCGCCTCGCCGGTCTTGTTAGCGGCAAGCGTTTCAAACACCTGTTTCGCCTCGTCATATCGTTGGGCATTGAAATGCTGGATGCCCAGTTGAATGGGATCATTGCTCTGGGCAAAACCTGGCAGGCGATTCATAGCGATGGTCATCACCAACAAAAGGAATATTCTGTCCCTCATTCTCATTTCTGGCTCCGCAAATTTATCCCGTCAATTTTGGTACGACAGCTCTGTGATATTTTGGATTGCTGTGAAAATCAGCAATATGCGATTTGATCACCAGGGTCTCTAATGACATACCTGTCGAAACACTCTTAGAAAATTTTCCCCTAATATTTTTTTGACATCCGAATTCGAATAGCCATGCTTCAACAATGCCAGTGTCAGCTCTGGAAATTTCGATACATTTTCCAATCCCATTGGTGTTGTCTCGATCCCATCGAAATCTGATCCTAAGGCCACGTGATCGATGCCGACCAAATTGACAATATGATCGATATGTTTGATAACGGTACTGATGTCGACGCGGCCGTATGGCGCGAGGAACGGCGGGTAGAACACCACTCCGATCACCCCGCCGGTGCTGGCAATGGCGCGGATCTGATCGTCATAAAGGTTCCGATAATGATCGTTCAATGCCCGCGCCCCGGAATGGGAAGCAATGATCGGATGCTTCGTGGTGGCAATAATATCCTCGATTGTTTTGATCCCCACATGGGAAACATCGATGATGACGCCCAGAGAGTCCAAGGTGCGAATGACCTGTTTGCCGAACACCGATAGTCCTCGCGTTCGCGAGCGGCTATCCTTTGCTGAGGTCGCCCAATCGGTGCTGTTGTTCCAGGTGATGGTCAGATAGCGCATACCGCGCCGATATAACTCTTTCAGTTTCTCGAGATCATTCTCGATGGCATGTCCGCCTTCAACGACAAGCACGCCAGCAAGTTTGCCCTCAGCATTGATGTGAAGCATTTCATCCGTGTTTTTCGCCTGGCCGAGGCAATTGGGATTCAGCGCCACTTGCTGATCAAATGCATCCGCAAATTGAAGCGCCTTCTGAAAGGCAATGTTCAAATACCGATCCGGATCTACCCAAATCACGAACATTTGCGCGTCCACTCCGCCATCAAAAAATCTAGGAAGGTCGGAATGGTTGTAACTATGCCGCGTGCCCAACTGATATCCATTTTCAACCACCTTCTCCAGCACGTCATTATGAAGATCGATCACCAGCGCTTTGGTATGCAACCAATCCAGTTGGACCAAAACTGGATCATCTTTGGGAAGCGTGATGCTCAAGGAATCTGGGTCGTAGCCCAGTTTTGAGGCTTTGATTTTTGCTGTTAAATTCGCCAGTTTTCCCATCCATCGATTATCCAGCCCCTCTGACATCGCTTTCACTTCACCGAGTCCGCCATTGCCATGATCCAATTGCAGCATTTTTTTCGTTAGACGCTGATGGTCCATCTCGATGGAGTAAAATCGAAACCCAGGAGCGCCTTTGGCAGACCAATCCACGGAATAGCGACCTCGGTTCAAAAAAATTGTTCGTTCATCTAATTGCTGGCCCAGGACATTATAGACTCTCAAAGTGACCACGCCAGCTTTATAGATCGAAAAAACAATCTGAGTGGTGGGGCTACCAGCCTGGTTCGAAAATGGATTGGGGTAATTTTGCTCCAGGGAAAATGAATAAGGCCTGGAAGCATCGTTCGCTTCAATGCCAGTAAATTCGAAGCGATAGCTCCACGATCCATCTGCCCGACTCCATACGCAATCGTGCTTTTGGAGCGACGGGACATCGATCTCCACCAAGGCAGAATCCAGTGGAGCGCCAGTTGCTCGATCCTGAATTGTGCCATAAATGGCGATCTCCTCTGCAGAAGTTATTTGCCATGACCATAGCAAAAGAGAAAGAACAATCCCAACTCTTAGCAGTTTCACCTGCATGACCATCTCCAAATTGATTTAAGCAAAATTATGCTTCAATTTCCCGACAAAATAAAGCTTCGTCATTGAAATGTGACTTTTTTATTCGTTCGATGCGTTGCAAATATTGGTGTTGTGAAAAACCGCGGATGAATTCGACTGATGTCCGATTCACGCTCAACCGATCCATGGGTAATGGCCGAGATGATCAACTGCCATCTGATGCTTTGACAAATAAAAATAGTCTGTTGGCAAAGCAATCTTGATGGGCGTTCCTCGCTAAATTTTTAGGATCGAGGAGCTCTTTTTTGATCTCGGATTCGTTCTTTTGTTCTCGCGCTGCTAACTTTTCATTGGTTTCTATTCTGAAATTCGGAATTCAATTGCGACATATCATTCCTGCGAATGCTGGAATCGCCTCATAAGCTGCTTTTTAATTCAAACCAAAATGGAGACGCCGGGATACGCAGGCATGACATTTCACCTTGTCATTGCAATTTTACATCGGGAATTTGCTCAATTCTATCAGTAGATGTACGAATGACGCTCACCATCCAAAACTCACCCCCTATCCGAACGATCACGCTGGTTCCAATCTGAAGTTTGGCAATTGCCTCAGCACATAATTTCGGATTTGATGCACGCCCGGATAACTTTCAATCAATTTTCCGCTGGCAATGATCGGTTGCAACATCGCCTGGTACTGCTGGCCGCAATTGCAACCAGGAGTTGGTGTGGAATAATGAGGAACCACCACGGTGTAGGAGCAGACTGGGCACCGAAACACCGCTTTTTTCCCAGACGGTTTCCCTCGCTTGGCGATCGGCTCGCCCTCGATGGCAACGATATCCAGCGCGAAATCCATCACGGGAGCGCTGGAAATGGCGGTACCGACGCCATAAGCATCGACCACCTCGTTGAGCTCCAAAATCTTATATTCATCGATTCCTCCAGAAACTAAAATTTTGATATTCTGAAATCCCCGCAAATCCAATTCCCAACGGACTTCTTTGAGAATGCTCAAAAAATCGCCGCGACGATTTCCTGGTGTATCCAATCGAACACCAAACAGATCGGCTCCCAGAGCACGGGCGACATTGATGGCTTCAAATTTCTCGTCAAGAAACGTATCGACTAGAGCTACCCGTTTCACCTTTTTGTCAATAATTTCATTGAATGCTTTCACCGCTGCCACTGTATCGCCCATGATTAGAATTAAAGCATGCGGGATGGTGCCGCTGGGCTCAAGTCCCAGCAGTTCCGCGCTCTTCATTACCGCCACCCCATCACAGCCGCCCACATAGGCGTTTCGTTCCACCATGGGTGCAATACTTGGATGCATCCGACGAGCACCGAAAGAAATGAGTTGCTTCTCACCCGCAGCGATGCGGCACCGCGCTGCCTTCGTGGCAATGCCTGAGGCCTGACATAAGAAGCCCAATAAGGCCGTCTCATAGATGCCAAATTCCAAATACGGCCCTTCAATCACCATCAGCGGTTGGTTCGTGCCAAAAATTGTCCCCTCCGGCATCGCCCAGACATCGATATCCAACCCGGTAAGAATCTCCAGGCTTTCCTCCAGGCCTGACCAGACGCCCCATTGATATCTACCAGGAAATTTCTTGAGGACGATCTCGGCTGTGACGCGCTTGTTGATCTGCAATGTTTCAAGGACCTGGCGAGTCCGAGCGAAATAGACGTCACTCACCCGGCCATCTTTAATATCCTCTAACGTGGCTATTTGCAGCATATCAGTTGCTCCTTTTTAGCTCTGTATGAGACTTCTGAAATTGAATGATGTAATTGGTTTCATCGACGAGATGCTCCTGCTCATCATCGTACTTCAATGATGGGGCAAAATTCTCAAAACAACCCAAAGTGTCATCCCTGCGAATGCGGACAGCTCAATTCTGAGGTGATTGAATGGCGGATTTCCTGAGAATCCTGCCTTCGCAGCAATGACTTGGTTTGCTTGAATTCGGCACATTGCACCAGATACTACCTGTTTTTTTCTTTCAAAAATACCATCCGCTTGGTTGCAGAGAAACTCCCCGCCTGCAAGCGATAGAAATAGAGGCCAGATGCTACCAGTTCTCCATGATCATCACGGCCATCCCAGCGATGTTGATAATTGTCTGGGTTCTGGAATTGATCGACAATTTTCCGCACCTGCTGACCCCGAACGTTAAAGATGATCAGCGTCACTTGCGCTGGCCTCTCAAGGTCGTAGCGAATCGTTGTGCTACTGGAAAACGGGTTGGGATAATTTTGATATAGCCGGAAATCTTGGGGGGGCTCAATCCGAGTAATGGATGAATCAAACGCGAGAAATTTAAAATATTCTTCAGGTGCCCGATGCGGATGATATTTGACATTTCCCTTCTCATCGGCGGCTGAAAAATAGAGCTTGATCTCGGTACCCACTGCTGTCTTTGGCAGCCAGGCGCGATATTCATTGAGCTCCAAGCTTGGTTCAAGACGAATTGGGCTGAATAACTGGCCAGGAAAGGCGTAGTAGACGAATAGCGCATCGGGATTTAACTTGGATTTCGAAAAGATTTTAATGGTCACCAAATGACCAATGTTTTCATTGGCAAAAATTTTTGGTTGGGAGCTGAAGAACAGGCCGTGATAGAAGACCGCCTCATAGGCGTTCACCAGTCCCCATCCGTAATCATTATCTGGATGTTGCGCGCGATCGGCGGTCTCCCTCAGCGCGTCTCTCACCTCAAGCGGCGTAAGATAGGGATGAGCCTGCAGGATCAGCGCGGCAACACCGGCCACGAGAGGACTGGAAAGCGAAGTCCCGCTCACCCCCTGATAATCGCTGATGGTGTTCGCTTGCGCCGAAATAACACCGGACCCCATCGCGACCACATCTGGCTTGATCCGTCCATCGTATGTTGGGCCGCGAGAGCTAAAGCTTACCAGCTCCCCAGTGTTATAGACAGCCCCCACTGAAATCACGTAGAATCCATCCGCTGGCGCCATCATGTGGCGCCATAGGCTGTTTCCCTCATTGCCATTACTATTCACGACCACCACTCCCTTTAGGACAGCCCGATCGGCCGCCAGGGTGGTCACCGCCGTTCGGCCATTCATATCCTCGTAATCGTACCAATCATTATAACCTAATGAGCTATTCACCACATCGGCGCCCATCGCTTCCAGCCACTCAATACCAGCGACCCAGTAATCCTCCTCAATCTGCGTTTCCGAGCGAACATCCTCGGTCTTGGCCAGCAAAAAAGACGCCCCATAGGCGGGGCCAATGAGCCGACCTTCGGCAAATCCCCCCAATGCCGAAAGCGTGTATGTGCCATGATAATGCTGACTGTAAGCATCATTATCGTTGCTCTCATTCTGCGTGGTGCTATCGTTATTAATGAAATCGTATTCGGCGATCACATTCATCTGAGAAAAAGCCTCATGCTGCTTATAATCGTATCCAGTATCCAGCATCCCGACGATCACACCGCTGCCATCCAGACCCAGGTCATGCACCTCTGGGACATGCATAATCTGATTCTGATCCAGCGATGGTCCGTAATCCAATCGATATGGCGCTGGTGTAGCTCGCCAGGCACCCAAGACCGTTTCTGGCAGCTCGCGTTTGAATCGACCAACAGGTTGAATTCGCCGAATAAATCGAATTTGCCTTACTTGATCGATCTGATGCTGAGTCATCCGCGCGCTGATGGCATTGAGCCAACGAGATTGGACAATGGGTCGAATGCCGAGGCGTGCCAATTGCTCTAAATACGGCTGATACAGCGGTAGATCGTCTTCCCCAACCACTTCTTGTTGATCCATCACTTTGGCGCGGCGCTTTAGCGCTCGCGGCGTGAGTTGCTGTTTCGCTTGCGCCAATTGTGCCTGTCTGTCATGACCTGAATAACCTTTATCTGAAAAAAATATCCAATATTTTTCTTGTCCAAAACCAATTTGGGGGACAAGCAAAATTGCAAATATGACGAAAATCCATCGGTTGTTCATATATCCTCCAGAATACTAGCCCGTTATTGCCCCCAACTTATGAATTCAGTGAAACTTCATGAATTGAAATTTACAATAATAACAATCCGCCGTTCGATTCCGTTCCATTTTTTCTCCGCCAAGAAAGAAATAGATGTAATTGGCATATTCGATAACGATCCATCAAATTCCCTGGCTATGATGAAATAGGGCAGCCAAATGCCCAAAGCTGAGGGCTGGGAACGGCAAAATTTTCAATTGCAAATTAGAATTATTTTTTTTAACTTCACCATGCAATCAACGAGCTTTTCGATGAATCTTAGCTTTCCTGAAGAAAATGAAATTTGCTGAAATAGCGGTTCCTGTTCCAGTTCATCAGACGTATAGTTATGAGATCCCGGATGAGCTGCAAGCCACAATTTGCCCCGGCCATCGGGTGATCGTGCCATTGGGTCAGCGCAAAGTCACCGGCTATGTGGTGGCGTTGATGGATGAATGTGAGCGAAGCGACCTGAAGCCGATTGACGACCTATTGGACGATGAACCTGCAGTGCAACCCGATCTGCTTTTGCTTGCCCGCTGGATCGCTGATTACTATATTTGTCCCTTGGGTGAAGTGATCAAAGCCATGCTGCCGAAAGGGATCAATGTCGAATCGCAAATTGCAATCCATCTGCTGAAAAGTCCAGAGGAAATCAATCGCTACCTGCAATCCAATCATGCGCCAACCCAGGCGCACATATTAGAACTGTTGGCTCGATCAAGTCCCCAGACGATTCATGAACTTCGCAAGCAAATTCGGCGCTCCGGGCTCAATTTTTCCATTAATCGCCTGGTCGAAAAGGGCCTGGTGGCTCGAGAGATCCAGTTAACTCGTGCGATGGCACGGCCCAAATTTGAGCAATGGATTCGGATCGGCCCCTGTTATAACGAATCAGACCGCGCGCAACAGGTGATCACTACCCTCTCGGCAGCGCGTCCGGCAGAATTGGAATGCTTTAAAGCGGTGCTGGCTGCCGGGGAGATTTCCCTGCGCCATCTTGAAACGCAAGGGAATTTTGATAGGAAAACCATTCACCGGCTTACGAAGCAAGGATATTTGGAAAAATTTCAAAAAGAAGTATTTCGTTCCTACTATCCCTCATCTGAAGCGCCAAAATTACCGCGAATTCAATTGAACGACCACCAGCAAAAGGTCTTGGAGCCAATCCTCAGTGCAATTGAACGGGACGAATATCGCACGTTTCTCATTCATGGCGTCACTGGCAGCGGGAAGACTCAGGTTTATATCGAGGCATTGAAGCAAACGATCGCCAAGGGCAAGACTGGGATCATTTTGGTGCCGGAAATTTCGCTTACCCCGCAGACAGTGAGCCGATTTACCGCAAATTTTCCGGGCCAGGTGGCTGTGCTTCACAGTCGGATGTCCCCTGGAGAGCGATTCGATTCATGGCGTCGATTAAAGCGAGGCGAACTAAAGATCGCCATTGGTCCCCGCTCTGCTATCTTCGCTCCATTGAAAAACGTGGGAATGATCATTGTCGATGAGGAACACGAATCTTCCTATAAGCAATTAGAAACCCCACCGCTGTATCATGCCCGCGATGTGGCTGTTTATCGCGGGATGCTGAATCGGGCGGTAGTCATCTTGGGATCGGCGACCCCCTCGTTGGAGTCCTATTTCAATGCCCAACGAGGCAAATACCAGCTCTTGGAGCTGCCACAGCGCATCGATGGTATTCCCATGCCCCAAGTGACTATTATCGATATGTTGCAACAGCGCCGGCGCTATCCTGGGAAAAATGTGGCGGTGTTCTCCAAGCCGCTACAAGAAAAAATCCTCGAAAAGCTCCAACTGAATCAGCAGATCATCTTGTTACAAAATCGACGCGGCTTTTCAACCTCCATCAAGTGCAAGGATTGTGGTTTTATGGAGCAGTGTCCGAATTGTAATATCACATTGACCTATCACCTCAGTAATCGATCGGTCCGCTGCCATTATTGCAATTTCACCAAACGGGCGCCAGAAAGCTGTCCCCAATGTGGCGGAGTGGATATATTGTTTCAAGGGATTGGCACACAACGGGTGGACCAAGAAATCCGCCAGATTTTTCCTGAGGCGCGGATTATCCGCATGGATCTGGATACAACGACTCGGAAATTTTCTCATGACAAGATTTTGAAGGATTTTGGATCGGGAAAATATAATATTTTGTTAGGCACGCAAATGGTGGCCAAAGGGCTTGATTTTGAAAATGTCACTTTGGTGGGAGTGATTTCCGCCGATACCAGCTTACTGTTTCCCGATTTTCGTGCCTCAGAGCGTACCTTTCAATTATTGACTCAAGTGGCTGGTCGCGCTGGCCGCAAAAATATCGCCGGCGAAGTTTATATTCAAACCTACTCGCCGGACAATCTCAGCCTAAAATTTGCCCAGCAGCACAATTTCAAGCAATTTTTTCTCTCCGAGCTGCCGGTGAGAAAGGAGCTAAATTATCCGCCTTTTGGCCGGTTGGTCTATATCTTGATCAAGGGCGAAAACGAGATTGCGGTGCAGGCAGCGGCAGAGCGATTCCATCACGCCTTGCATCTTCCCGAGGCGCTGGGCAAAGTATTGGGACCGATACCGGCCCCGCTGTCCAAAATCAAAAAAAATTTCCGATGGCAATTGATCATCAAAGCCAATAAAGCCCATGACCCCAAGGGCGAGCAGTTGCGGAAATTTCTTCTCGATGCGCTGGCCAAATTCAACGCCCCTTCGCATCCCAGAGGGATCAAGATCATCATCGATATCGATCCAATTTCGTTATTGTGAAAGTTATTTTCTTGACAAAAACAAAATTATCCTTGCATAAAACCAAATTAACCGCTATATTTATGCAATCTATCTGGTGAATTTGAACAGCCGAGGGAGGAGTCTCTGATTGCGCTATGCCATCATCTCCGACATTCACAGCAACCTTGAAGCGCTCCAGGCAGTGCTGCACGTGATCGAGGACCTGAAGATCGACCAAATCATCTGCCTCGGCGATGTGGTCGGTTATGGTCCCGATCCCAATCCATGCCTCGAGCTGGTCATGAAAAACTGTGCCACAATCATTACGGGGAATCACGATTTTGCCTGTATTGACATGGCAGAGCTGGAAAATTTCACTCGATACGCCAAGGAAGCCATCGAGTGGACGGTCACGGAATTGTCACCAGAGAGCTTTCAGCACTTAGCTGGTTTGCCCTTGACGGGTGCAATTGAAAATTGTTTTCTGGTTCACGCGAATCCTGGCGATCCACGTTCGTGGGATTACATTCTTTCGCTGAGCGATGCCAGATACTATTTTTCTCAATTGCAGGCTGAATATCAAGTTTGTTTTATTGGCCATTCGCATCAACCGATCATTTTTATGGAACAAATGGGAGATAATTGGCCTCACTATCACATCAATACGGGGCTTCAGACGGTGCTACAACCGCAGCATCGGTATATCATTAACGTAGGAAGTGTTGGGCAGCCGCGCGATCGCAACCCGGCAGCAGCATTCGGAATCATCGATACCGAGCTAAAGCTATTTGAACTGAAGCGTGTGCCTTACGATGTCCACAAAACGTATCAAAAAATCATCGCGGCCGGACTGCCAAGCTTCTTAGCCGATCGGTTATTAATTGGGAGATAATTTGGATCGAATAATCATGGAGCAAATCGATGGATTTAGGGCATGGAGATAACGGACAGTCGATTGTTTTGTCCGGCGAGATGTATAAATCGATTTCCGAGATATTGTCAGAGCTGGCGGCCAAGACGCGGGCACGTTCGATCATCTTTTCCGATATGAACGGCCATCCGATCACGCAACGAGGCGCTGCAACGGAAATCAATGTGACAACCATGGCAGCGTTAGCTGCCGGTGGGTTTGCCGCTACTGCCGAAATTGCCAAAATCATCGGCGAAAAGAAACAGTTCAAATATATCTTTCATGAGGGCGAAAACTATAATGTCTATTTCTCCAATGTTGGCGATAATTTTCTGCTCGTCCTGGTCTTCAGCGCTCAAACCGCATTGGGGATGATTCGCATCTATACCAAGCGCGCTATCGACGCCCTTTGCCAGCTCATCTACGCAGCGAAAGAAGACGAACAAAAAGCCGCCCAATTTATTGATATCGATTTTAATAAATATCTTAACGAAGAATTGGACCGAGCGTTCAAACTGTAAAAAACCGACATCTAAATAGGATGAGCTTATCATTTTACCCCAGATTTTTACTTGAAATAACATGTTTATCAATTGGGCTCAGCAAGAAATCACATTGAAAATTGTTTATTACGGTCCTGGCTTAAGCGGAAAAACCACCAACCTGCAATATATTTACGATCACATTCATCCTTCCTTGCGAAGTGATTTGATCACGCTCAAGTCCAAAGAGGAACGAACGCTGTTTTTCGACTTTTTGCAATTGGAATTCGGAAAGGTGCTGGGAAAAAAGCCGCGCTTTAATCTCTATACTGTTCCAGGCCAAGTCCGCTATTTCCACAGCCGCAAAGTGATCCTGTCGGGAGTGGACGGCCTGGTATTTGTCGCGGATTCCCAATTGGGGAGAATGGATGATAATCTGGAGGCCTTGTACGATCTGGAACAAAATCTCATCTCATTGGGACAGACATTACAAAATATCCCCTTGGTGATCCAATTCAATAAATGGGACATCCCTAATAAATATGATCTCGAAACGCTTCAACAACGGATTAACTTTTATCAAGTGCCCTATTTCAAAGGGATTGCCACGCGCGGGGTTGGTGTATTTGAAACCCTCAAAGCGATTATCAATCTGGTCATCCAACATATTCATCAACCTGCTTAATCGAAGGAATTTGATGCCATGAATAACGATTTAGCACCCCAGGAACAAATTGAAAACTTCATGAAGGAAGTCGTAGCGCTGGGCAATTATGAAATGGCCTATTTGTTATCTCAAGAAGGCTTGCTTTTAGCTCAAAACAAAGCGGCTGAGGTGATCCCAGAAGATCGACTGGTGGAAATGGCGATTTTGTTTCAAGAGATCCAACAAATGGCCGATGTCATGGCCGGTATTGATGAAATCAAAGAACTAACCATCGAGGGGGCCAATAAGCGCAAGATCATCTTTCGCATCTTCCATGCGTTTGGCCAAACTGTTACGCTGGTGCTCATCGTTTCTCCTGGTAAAAGCTACCGAGGACTGACCAACCGGCTGGTGAAACTCATCCAAAAAGTATCGGATTAGGCCTTGAACTTATCAAATTTTTTTTATATAATAGGACCGCAACCCACGCGCAAGGCATTTGGTTGCGGTTTTTTGTTGGTTAACCTGAGCATTTACCAATTTATCCTGAATTTGCTTGAATAGCACTCATCCAATCACCGATGAAATCAACAAAAATTGAATAGCGAATGAAAGTCAAACAAACGCCTCAATCCCTTCAGAACTTGTACCTTGATCCGCAGAAGTATCAGCGTGCGATCAACGCCTGGTGCATGTACGACTGGGCTGATTCCGCTTTTGCCACAACGATCATGGCAGCCTTGTTTCCACCATTCTACCGATCTCTGGTAACCAGTGCTGGTCTCGCCGAAAATAAAGCGACGGCTTATTGGGGCTATACCACATCCATTGCGCTGATTCTCATTGCGCTGATCGCCCCAGTTCTCGGGGCCATCGCTGACCACACGGGCGGTAAAAAACGGTATATTGCGTTCTTCGTAAGCCTCGGAATTATTGCTACAGGGGCGTTCGTATTTATCGGCACTGATACTTGGCAACTCGGCTCTCTGCTGTACATTCTGGGCAACTTTGGCTTTGCTGGAGCAAACATATTCTATGAATCATTATTGCCGCATTTGGCTCAAAAGAACGATATCGATCAAATTTCTACCCGAGGTTACGCTTTCGGTTATATCGGCGGTGGCATTCTGTTGATCGTCAACGCGATATGGATAGCAAAATATCCATGGTTCGGTATGCCGAACCTTGGTTTTGCGCTCCGCGCTTCCTTTTTCAGCGTTGCGGTCTGGTGGGCTGCCTTCTCCATCCCTCTGTTTCGCCATGTCCCAGAGCCAGCAATCACTCGAACCAGCCGCATCTCCCGCAACATCATCTCCATCGGCTTTGCCCGATTGGCCGCCACTTATCGCGAGGTCGCTCGTTACAAGCAGTTGCTCATATTTCTGATCGCCTTTTGGTTGTATAACGACGGGATTAATACCATCATCAAGATGGCAACCGCTTATGGCGACGAAATTGGGATTCGCGTAGCCGACATGACCATCGCTTTGATCCTAACCCAATTTGTGGGCGTGCCATGCTCATTTTTATTCGGCAAGTTGGCCAAAAAAATCACAGCCAAATTGTCGATCTTGTTGGCCATCGGAGTCTATTTGCTCATCAGCATCGCTGGATTTTTCATGCAAACCGCTCTCCATTTTTATATCCTGGCATTCATGGTCGGCATGGTCCAGGGCGGAAGCCAAGCGCTGAGCCGCTCGCTATATGGCAGCATGGTCCCGAAGCATAAGACGGCTGAATTCTTCGGATTTTTCAGCACCAGTTCCAAATTTGCCGGCATCGCTGGCCCGCTCCTTTTCGGCCTTGTCAGCCAGCTCTCTGGCGCCAGCCGGCTCAGCATTCTATCACTGATTTTATTCTTCCTGCTTGGCGGCATCATTTTAATGAAAGTGAATGTTGCCGATGGCATTGCCGCAGCGCGTGAGTCAGAAACTGCTGATGTGAAAAATTGAGTGTGATATAAAACCACGAAATTGATTGCTCGATTCGTATTTTTTTTGTAATGCTGTGCTGCCGGTTTATTCCCCTAACTCCCTTTCCAAACGAACCCGGAGCGAAATCCCACAAGACGATCTGTGCTTATCCAATAAGCTGGGATGCTGCTGGTCACCGATCCATAAACGCGACCAGCCCTTTCATTTATGCGCTCAGATTTTCTGGCTACGTATCTTATCCTGCTGGAATCATCAGCCATGTCAGCAGGCCCTAATCGTCCCTGGTGCAATCAATTGTCTTCTCCTTCTTTGTAGCCATTCAATTTTATGATCCAGGGTCGATTGCAAAGTAGAATGGCTCATTTCAAATTGAAAGGCAGCGGGATAAGTTCTAATTTCAACTGTATTAAACATGAGACACTGTCTCCGATTTGATTACGATTTTTACAATTTGAATGAATCACATTGCAATAGAGTAATTACACATATCCCTATTTATAAGCAAATTAATCAAATCACTTTTCATTGGCACACGAATTGCGTAGTCATTGAATAGTGGTGAAATAGAGCACAGTGTTAATGTCTTAAGATGAGAGATGAAAGGAACAACCCATGAAGTCGAAATTGTGCATTCTGGCAGGAATTGTCGCTTTGGTGTTCGCTTACAATGATTTTGCCAATACAGCTCCGAAAAACGAATTGACCATGCGATTTATTAAGGTGTTAAATATCCATTCACGAACAAATATGTTCGAGCGGATTCCGGGGGAGAATCAAATAACGCCATTGTTCATCCGTTCGTCGAAAAAAGGAAATATCGACCTGACCATGTTGATCGCGTACGATCAACGGGTGACCAAATTGGCGCAGGAGATACTCAATAAACCGGTGACCCCGTTAATTTTTTCAGTTTCAACAATGCCATTTGTCAATGACAATTTTGCACCGGAAAGCTTGGTGTTCGAACAAAATGGTAAAAAATGGTCTCCCAGCAATCACCCAGAAAGTAACGACATGTTCCCAATTGAAGAGAATGTTCCGTTCGGTGGCCCCATCTCTGATACTCAGATTCATCAAGGCGTGATTTTACTTCCCTCTTATTTTGACATGAACTTGCCCATTGAAATCAATTACAAGACATTTAGAAAGATCTGTCTATTAAAATAATTTCCCCCTATACAAGTGCCCAAAAAAGTGCGATGTTCTCGTAAAACAGTCTTCTTATGAGGGCATCGCTTTTTTAATTTGGAAACATCCATAATTATTCGTATATTGCCAGCAAATTTCGACCAGCAAAATCATTTGATGCAACGCTATGATTCCCGATAAAAGTTTGTTCCGTCGGACGATCATTCGACAGGTCATAATCATTTTATTTTGGATTACTGGACTCAGCACGTGCATGGCCATAACAGTATCGGTCAGGCAATTCCAGCTATTGTTCGGCAATACCATTTATATCACCATTGCTGTCATGTGCACCGTGCTCATCGGGATAAGCTGTGGCAGCTATTTCGGTGGCAGATGGATTGATCGAAAACGAAACGAACTCCGCGCATTCTTCTGGATAGAGCTAATCATTGGCGCATATCTGCTTATGTTGTTCGTTATCTTTAAGCTGCTGCCTTCCGTCGCTGAATTTATTTTCCATCATTATAAATCCTATGATTGGAAAATGCTCGGAGTTCAGGGATTTTTCATTTTTTCCAGCCTAATCGCTCCGATGGTGCTCATTGGTGGTCTATTTCCAATCTTAGGTCGATTCCTTATCCAGGCATCTGACCGGGCAAGGCGCGAAATTGGCAACCTTTATGGCGTCTATGCATTTGGCGTCGCTATCGGTTTCCTCATCATGCTGCTGGTCCTCTTTCCAGTGATCGGCATCGAACGATCATTGTTATTCGCTGCCATGCTCTTTTTGCTTTGTGCTGGAATTATTAAATTCTTTTTAAGCCAGATCGACCCAACGATCTACATTGAAACAGAGTTTTACAACCAACAACTGAAACATCTGGCGCAGGTTCACTCGCCTCGCTCTCCGTTTTTAAAGCATACCATGAAAATCGGCATTGCTATTTTCGGTATTCTTTCTAGTTCTTATTTGATCCTCTGGCTGAAACCGCTGACCTTTGTTGCAGGCGATAATAGCATTGCGATTTATGTTTCGCTTGCCGTATTTTTTGGTGGGTTGACCCTCGGCGCGCTCCTTTATCCACGCTTTCTGGAACGAAATAATCTCTACATGGTCTTTGGTCTGATTCAAATCATCATCGGCAGCTTTGCAATCCTATCGATCTTCCTGTTGGCCCAACTACCAACAATCAACGAGCAATTATTCAAATCGCTCATTGCCCCACAGCGGTGGATTGGATTGTTGTTGATGCTTATGTACGATGCAACGCTGGTTCTTTTGGTCCCAGCCATGGTCATGGGGGTGACCCTACCATTGATCTTCAAGCTATATTTAACTAGTTATGAACACCGGGGCAAAAGCCTTGGTACCATCTTCTCAGCCAATACGTTGGGACATGCCATTGGCCTTATTGTCACGCCGATACTGCTCGTCTACTATGCCGGCACCCAAAAAAGCCTTACTTTTGTTTCAATCCTGAATTTGTTAATTGGGCTTGCCGTGCTTCTATTGGCTTCCATTCGCTATGGCAAATTGCTTCGTACCACGGTGGCCATTGGCATCGTAACATCTTTTCTCCTCCTCACGCTATTTCTGCCTTCGAATGTGATGGTTCGGCTCATCGAAAGTCAATTGCCAGGAGAAAGTGTCGACTATCTCAAAGAAAGTGCCCAGCTCACCGTGGCCATTGCTCACGAGCGATCTCCACAACACCGGTCGCTGATACTCAATGGTGTAAAGATCGCTGAAACGAACAAAGAATCCGCCACAATTCAGATGCTATGCGGCCATCTGCCACTGCTTCTCCATCATCGTCCAGAATCAGTCTTAGTTATCGGCTACCGTGACGGAGAAACAATTGCCAGCATACTCAATCATCAAGTTCGGCAGGTGGATTGCCTGGAACACCGATCTGAAATTCCAGCCACCGCTGCGCTCATCCATGGCGATCGGTATGGGCTCAATCGTCTTCCTAACCTAACTGTTATTCCGCTGGAAGCCAGATATTATTTTGCTCACGCCAAGAAAAAATATGATGTCATCATCAATGATATCGTTCATCCTGCTTTTGATGCCAATGGAAGATTGTTTACTGTTGAATATTTTCAGGCGGGCCGAAAAATGCTCAACGCGGCCGGAATTATGTGCAGCGTTATTCCGATCTTTAAAATGTCAATTGAAGATTTTAAGGGAATGCTGGCCACGTTTCGGGCTGTTTTTCAAAGCACCTTGCTCTGGTACCCGAATAATTACCTGAGCAGCTATGCCATATTGATCGGCAGTACCGATGCAAGCTTCAAGATCAATTATAAATCCATTACCCAAGGCATGCAGCAACCAGAAATTATGATCCATCTGGCAACAATAGGATTGGATAATAGCTACGAAATTCTCGACTCATTTGTGTTCGGAAATAAAATTGCCGGGGAACTGACCGAAGGGGTTCGTATCCATCGCGATGCTACGCCGTATCTTGAATTTTCTTGCCCAAAAATCAGCGATACGCGGCAAAATAGAGCTCAAATTTTGCAATTGATGGCAAATTATCGAGAACCAGTTTATCCGCACCTGACGAATATCGAGGCAACATCAGAATCAAAGGAGATGGTTCGATTGATTTTGGACAATTATTATAAAAGCACCGAACTGGTTTTGCGTGCCTCTGGCTTTGAGCTCATCGGTGATACCACCACCGCGCTGAATCTCTATCGAAGAGCTTATGCGCTGAATCGCTTTGATCGCGCCTCAAAGCGCTTCTTCGACGCCTATTTTGATCCAATGTTGCTCGACTCTGCCCATACGCCAGCCGAGTATGTCCAAAACGCTACTGTCCTCTATCAGAAAATGGAATACGAAGAGTCAATCTCCCAATTACTGAAAGCCCTCGAATTAAATCCAAACTACGCCCCTGCCTATTTTGCATTGGGAATCAATTATGAAGCCATGGGAGAAGTTAGAAAAGCGCGGGACATGTATCTCAAAACGCTGAGACTCAAACCCAACCTTCAGCAAGCCAAGAGCCGGTTGGATTCCCTGGTGATCGGCAATTGATGTGGCCAATTATGTCCTTTTATCTTTGTTGAGAAAAATAGGCCAATGAAAAGTAATAAAACGAAGTCATTGCGAGCTTCTGCCTGTGAGCCGGGACACTGAAAGGATAAAAATTTATTCTGAAAGTATCTAAGATCAAACAAATTTTCTTAGATGTGTTACCCATCCGATTTTGCTATCAACTTCTGGTCGATTTGATTGATAATTTCTGACAAATGTATGCCCGGCCATTTCTGCTGCTGGCTTCATTAAAATGAATTGCGCGTTCCTTTGCATCCTGTTGCCTTAACTGCCAAGCAAATCATCTGAAGCCGATTGATAAATGGTTATGATCGCAAGCTTCCCATTGCAGGCTGAAATGTCATGCCAGTAGATGCAGGCCTCTCTATTTAAAATTAGGCTACCTACCAATTTTAAAGAAAGTTTTGGGTTCGCAGGGCAGATAATGCGTCATTGAATTTCCCATTTTTTCAAACAAAGCAATTAGAATCTACCGGCTCAAAACAGAACGTTACAGAAGTCAATTTTTCATGATGAAAAAAGCAGGCGTTGAAATGCAATTCGAAAATCATCGAATTCTCTGATTGGCTTTTGCCCAATGACCAATTGCCGATTCACTCAATTAGCCGATCACCACGCTACGCCCATTGCCATGGTCAAAAATTCCATGAATGGCTTAGCCACCTGGCAAATCTCGGCGTAGCGCTCAATAAAATCGCTGCGACAGGCCTCCTGCTCGCTCAATTGGGCAAAGAGATAGAAATCCTTCAATTTTAGCACCTCGATGAGCGGGTGCTGGGGATCGTAGCCTCTGGGTGCTGTTTTCAGTTTATCACCTTCCAGCGTGAAAATCGCTGCCAATTCTTCATCGGCAAAAATCTGTTGCCAGCGATCGGGATGTGCCACAATGGCATCCCGAATTTTGCCCAAGCTCTCCGCATCAGGTTGCCAGACGCCAATGGCCGTGAACACGTTGTCGGGTTCCAGATGCAGATAAAAACCAGGGGCATGGGCATCTTTGGCGCTTTCATGCCGGAATTGAATTCCCGCATGGGTTTTATATGGACTTTTATCCGGCGAAAATCGAATGTCCCGATAGATCCGAAACAGCGATCCACCGATTTTGCGGGGGTTAGCCTCGAAATGCGGACTAATTTTAGCCAGATAGGGAGCAAAATCGGCAATGAACTTCAGCAGTGGCTCTCGCACCACTGCCTCGTAGCGATCCTTGTTTTCCTCGAACCAGGCACGGTCGTTGTTTAGCTTCAACTCTCTGAAAAAATCAAACAGCGCAGGGGTAATGTAAGGCGAAGTGATTCTGTCATGGCTCATTGTAATTTTTTTCTTGCTTGGATTTTAATTAATCGCGAAAATTCCAAAATTAAAATGCGAATCCTAAAGAATCTCCAATAGCCAATCCCTTAAATTCCAAAAATTTTGGTTGGTTCAATTTTTAATCTGAATATTATTTGGAATTAGTTGTTTGCGATTGGGAATTTTGATCATCCGCTGGCACTAAAATCTTTTTGTATAACCATGACAATACGGGTGATGCCCCGTCTTCTGATAGTAGGATTGATGGTACTTCTCTGCCTCCCAGAACGTATCCGCTTTGGTCACGCGGGTTGCAACTTTGTAGCCCTTGTCCTTCAAAATCTTGATCAACTTCTCGGCAATTTGCCTTTGTTCCTCATTCACATAGAAAATCTCCGAGCGATATTGGTCCCCAATATCGGGCCCCTGTCGATTCACTTGAGTGGGATCGTGAATCTCAAAGAACAATCGAGCCAACGTTTCATAATTCGTCAAGTTGGGATCGAACACGACCTCCATGGTCTCGGCATGGCCGGTATTGCCATGGCAGACATCCTCGTAGGTCGGATTTTTCAGATGGCCGCCCATGTATCCCACTCGGGTCGAGATCACGCCTTTTTCTTTTTGAAAGAAATATTCCACGCCCCAGAAGCAGCCGCCGGCAAAATATGCCTTTTCCGTTTTGGCCATAGCGTTGTCATCCGCGGGTATAAAATTCAACGAGATCGAATTGACACAATGCCGGGTGTTTTTCGGTGTGAATCCCTCGCCCAGAAATACGTGTCCCAGATGCCCGCCGCAGTTAGCGCAGACAATTTCAGTGCGAATGCCATCGGCATCGGGAATTCGCTTTACCGCTCCAGGGATTTCATCATCGAAGCTGGGCCAGCCACAGCCTGAATCGAATTTGTCTTCGGAGCGATACAGCGGCGCCCCACATTGCTTGCATGTATAGGTGCCTTTCTCTTTATGGTTGTAATACTTGCCTGTGAACGGCCTTTCCGTCCCTTTGTGAAGAATCACCCGCTGTTCCTCTGGAGTCAATTGATTGTATTTCATATTTCCATCCTGTTTCGCTTTGTCCTGTGAAAATAAACCGATCGTAGCGATTGATACGACCAGGATCATAATGAAAATGATGATTGCTTTCATTTTAATCACCTGTCATATTTACCCTTTTAAAGGTTTAAAGCCTTTGAAGGGGTTGGTTCAATTATCACTGAAAATCCGTGTCCTCGGTATTTTCCGTGTCCCCTTATTTCTTAATAAACGTCCCATTCCGATATTCCTGGAACGCCACCATCAATTCTTCATCCGTATTCATCACAATCGGCCCGCGCCAGGCGATGGGCTCGTTCAATGGCTTGCCCGAAACCCATAGAAACCGAACAGGATCCGCCTGGGTGTGAATTTTGACCTTATCCCCCTGGGTGAAAACAATTAGATGATCGGCCTGAACGGGGTCAGAGCTATCGGGATCGAAATAACCGCTGCCTTCAAACACGAACGCAAATGTCTTGTAATTGCGTTTGGTAGCGATTTCAAATTCCGCATGGGGAGCGATGGCGACATCAAAATATTCGGTATCTACCACCAAATCCTGAACAGGGCCGTTCGTGCCATTCATTTGTCCTGCAATTATTTTAATCTTCACATTGGGATTGGGCGAAAACTCGGGGATGGTCTCGCTCCTGACATCCCGATACCTGGGTCCCATCATTTTATGCGACTTCGGCAGATTGACCCAGAGCTGAAATCCCCGCATCTCGCCCTCAAATCGTTTTGGCATTTCCTGATGAATGATGCCGCTGCCCGCTGTCATCCATTGCACATCGCCCGAGTAGATCACCCCCCTGTTGCCCAGGCTATCGCCATGTTCTACCTCGCCCGCCAGCATGTAGGTCACCGTCTCGATCCCCCGATGCGGATGCCAGGGAAAGCCAGCGAGATAGTCCTCGGGATCATCCGATCCGAAATGATCGAGCAAAAGAAACGGATCGAGCAACGGCTTTTCATAATAGCCGAACACCCGCTTCAATTTCACCCCTGCTCCTTCGAGGGTCGGCTTGCTTTTTAGAATCTGATTAATTTTTCGGAATCCATTCATGGTCTATTTCCTTTGACATTTTTAATTTCAGTTTAGGCGTCACCTGATCGAAAGAGTCGTAGCCGATAACAAGATGAAAACGGTTATTTAAACACCACTCTGGCCGTCGCATCTTCTTTGTAAAAAATCTCATGTCCATCCACCCATTGGCCGTTCTGAAGATATTGTGATTTACTATGCATTCTGCCATCGGGCAGCAACTCCCCAATGGCCTTCACTTCGGTGATGCCATTCGGATTGCCCGTCACCAGTTCGTGGCTGATCAATTTTTCCCCATCCACGGTAAATGTGCCGGTCGTGTAGAATCCTGCTGTGGTAAAATAAAAAAACAACAGTTGCTGTTTGTCCCTGTCCCAATAAATAATGGTCTCGCCACCATAGCTTCCATCATTGACCGAATGCATTATCCTGATGGCCTGACCATTCAGAATCAGTTCCCAGCGAGAGACATCTACCATCGGTTTTTCGGCGGTGGCGTTGGCAAATTCACCCCGCCAGGTCTTGCCCACGAACGGCAGAAAAGGCTTCAGATGCTCATTGACCACAGGTTGATCGCTGGCAGGCTGGGCTTGTTGACCGTAAGCCGAAGCCGATATGAGTATTCCCAGCATCAGACTAACAAAAAAATGCTTATTCATCCATTCCTCCCTCAGTTACTATTGCTTAACGCCACCTGGCATAAGTTAAACGATCCAGGTTCCCACTTGCTCCCACCGAACTGAACTCCCATCGAAAAATTTTGTTTTAAAGTCCCCATACCTTTCCAGGTATTTCATCACAACTCAATTTCTCACCCACATATTTTCACCAGGTGCCATGCCATATCCCCCAAACTCCTTGCGCTATCACTTCCGCTTGCCTCGCTCGAAGTCGGAGTTTTGGAGCAATGGAGTGCTGCGGATTTCTAACTGTCATTCATTACTCCATCACTCCAATGCTCCATCACTACATCATTTCAAAACCATGCATCTAAATTTTCAAATCAAAATGACAGGGTCGACCCCAGATAGCAACAGGCAGCCGACCCTGTCTGTGCGGAGGGTAGTTCTTCTATCTGCAACTCCATTTCGAGCCAGCCCTATCCCAGTAAATCAGCTTTGCCCGCTCATTTCAGGAATTATGCCAATTGCTCCAATTTCTCGATTGGCCAATTAGCGAAATTTGTTTCATAGGCGCAATCAGCAGTTTCGCATCTCTCCCAAAGCCATTATCCCCCAATCCCGCCAATTCGCCAATAACTCAATTAGCGAAATTCGTTTCGTTAGTGCAATTAGCGGTCTCATTGAGTCTACCACCAATGTCACCACTAACCCAAGTCACACAATCCGCCTCATCAGAAAATTAGCGAAATTCGTTTAATTGGCGTCATTAGCGGTCCACTTTGGCCGTCGCTTCCCCTTATCACTTCATCGCCGCATGAAATTTCTCCGCCACGGCCTTCCAATTGACCACATTCCACCAGGCCTCGATGTAATCGGGACGGCGGTTCTGGTATTTCAAATAGTAGGCGTGTTCCCAGACATCGATGCCCAGGATCGGCGTCATCCCCTCGCTGATCGGGCTATCCTGATTGGCCGTGCTACTCACGATCAAGCGGCCAGCTTTGACGCTCAGCCAGGCCCAGCCGCTGCCAAAACGAGCGGCTGCGGCATTGGAAAATTTTTCTCGGAACGTTTTGAAATCGCCAAACTCTTTTTTAATCGCCGCTGCCAGATCGCCTGTCGGCTCACCGCCTGCGTTTTTCGCCATAATTTCCCAGAATAAAATATGGTTCACATGGCCGCCGCCGTGGTTCCGAACCGCCGTGCGGATAGCCTCGGGCACAGCGTTCAAATCCGCCAACAATTTTTCCACACTGTCAGCTTGAAAATTGGCCGACTCCAGGGCTTTATTCAAATTGGTGGTGTAAGCCACATGATGTTTATCATGATGAATCTCCATGGTCCGAGTATCAATATATGGTTCTAACGCATCATAAGGATACGGTAAATCAGGTGTCTTGAAATTCATGGTTTTCTCCTTCTATACTTTATTTTTCGATTTCATAATTGAGCCCCCTCAAACAGGGCTGAAAATAACAAAATTTGATACATAGTCGTCATTACAAGGCTTTCTATGACGAAGGGCTCTGAACTGCCAGAAGGGATCATACCCTGACGAGCAGCTTCGACTTCACGGTGCTTGCAGTGACGATGCTCAAGATTTGGTCTTTAGATTAAACCCATAATTTTTCCGCCAACCAATGAAGCGAATAAATTCTTTCTTCGCGATCATACCAGACCAAATCGGTCCGATTTTTTATTAAAAAAATTTTATCGAAGAATTGAAGCGACTTAAAAAAATCGATTTATGCTAAATCAATCACAAAGGCTTTCGTTGCACCCAAACGTCGAACCGCTTCGCCGACGGCAGAGATGGGATAAAAAACTATTGAATGGTTCATTCGATCTTAACATCCGACTATCGCCGCGATTTCCATTTGATATTGCACCCAATGCTCGGCTTCTGATCATTAGAAACAGGCTTGCCTGCCAGAATCGCATCCAGCGCCATGCGAAGATCCCTGCCGGTCACTGGGATATTGTTGCTGGGGCGCGAATCATCCATCTGCCCCCGATAGACCAACTTTAAATCGTTATCGAACACATAAAAATCGGGTGTGCATGCCGCCATGTAGGCACGGGCCACCTCTTGGGATTCATCGTAAAGATATGGAAATGGATAGCCGAACCGTTCCGCCACTTTCTTCATCTCGGCTGGCGAATCTTCCGGATAACCTTCCACATCATTGGAGCTGATTGCAATAAATGAAATTCCCTTTGGAATATAATCCTTTGCCAATTGAACCAATCCCGTTCGAACGTGTTTGACAAATGGGCAATGATTGCAAATGAACATGATCACTGTAGCTTTGTTTGATTTTAGCTCTTGCAGCGACAGTTCCTTTCCTGAGATGGTATCAGGCAATTTGAAATCAGGCGCCGTTGTTCCCAACGGCATCATGTTCGATGGTGTGACTGCCATTTGTTTCTCCGCTTTATTTGTGACTGCTCATTTCGCTAATTGATGATTGGCCTGTATTTCGATTCTTAAATCTATGAAGCCATGCATTTTTGTTTATACCCCAATCACTGCAAACTCAAATATTAAACCCTTTATCTCCCCAACATCTTTAATTTTGAGTCAAGTTTTAATTGCAAAATTTATCAACATTTTCTCCCACAGAACTGCAGTGCCCCAGAAATGAAATCAAAAAAATTCTGTGGGATTTCATTTCTGTGGGAGAAGATTTTTCATCGGTTTAAGGCGAAGCTTCGCTAGTAATTGGCGCAATCAGATTAATTCGCGAAATTAGCTGTCAATCCAGAATTCAATAGCTCGTAGAAAATTTTTTCTCAAAATCTTTGAGCGTAATTTCATCCAATAAATTGACCAATTTCGATTGAATGTCCTCCATGGATCTTCGGATCAGGCAATTGCGCTCCCGGTCGCAGATCATTTCCTCGTCAGCATACAGGCAATCGGCGATAGCAATTGGGCCCTCAATGGCCGTAATCACCGAGGAAATATTAATGCGATCGATGGGCTGCGCTAAGTAATAGCCCCCTTTTACACCTTGCACAGAGATTAACATTCCACTTTTTACCAAGCTCTGCAAAATTTTTCCCATCAGCTCCAGTGAGATATTGTATTTATCCGATAGCTCCCGAGCCGTGGTCAATTCATCGATCGATTTTTTGGCCATGTGTAACAGGGCGATGAGAGCGTATTCCACTTTTTTGCTGAATTTCATCATCAGAACTTATACCAGACTGAATTGATCTTATTTTCGCTCAAAATAAAAATCATCTTTTTAAATGATTTCACCCAGTCAAACGCCTGGCGAGAAAATTTGTTCCAAAATAGGACTATAGTGGTCGGATATTAGATTTCCAAAGAGAAGCACAATGATCTAAGTAGTTTTAGCCGAAAATCACCCTTCTTTGATTTTTGAGCACAAAATTCAATAACCAACCTTGAATTTTGAGCGTCTCTGCTCCCAATTTACCTTGATTTTTGACCATGATTGGTGAAAATTATCCTTGATTTTTGACCATCCGTCTTTCTGGGTCAAATTTTAGTTGAGTTGGTGAGTGGTTAAGTAAGTTGTGTAATGGGTGTTGAATGCATTGTTGAGATTGTCTCCCCCTCAAGCGTCAGATAGCTTCGCAACAAGGGAACGGCCAAGCAGGAATGAACGGGCAGGATGGCCAGCAGATCTCCAATGCGCACCTGATCAAAAAATTGCGGATCGGTTTTGATGATCCCATGCTCCTGGGATAGCGCCGAGACATAGGTATGGGGGATGACGGCACCCCAGCCTCGTCCCTCGAATGGCGCCACATAGCCGAAAATTTTATTGCCCTGGTTATCAACAATGAATTCTTTCGAGAGATAAACCGCTCCCCCGTAAATCACGATCTCATTCCGCTCCCGATGCTTTGCCACGACGGGACAAGCCACGGCCACGGCAATATCTTGCTCCGCACAGGAGCCAATGGTTAATTGCATGACATCATAAAAGACAAAATTGCCAGGCCGAATCTCATCCACACCGCTGAAATCATCCATAACGCTGCAGCAAGGTGTATCGCCAATGGAAATCGCTGTGCCCGAAAATCCATTTTCGATCAGCTTCTGCTGAAGTTGCTGCAGTTTTTCAACCATGTCACGATAAATTTTCATGACCTCAGCCGCGGAACAGGCTCGATAGGCATGTCCTGCATGAGTTAATAATCCTGTGAAGGCCATCTTTTTTGATCGGCCAATCAGGCAAGCCAGGGCGATCACTTCATTGAATCGATCCCAAGAAACACCCGTGCGATGATAGCCGACATCGATCTTCAGCCATACCCCAACTTGATGTTGAAGATTTCGATCCAAAAAAGCAGCCGTCTGCTCCGATTCCACCAGCAGACTTAAATGAATCGACGAAGCGAGCTCATTGATCGCTTCGATCTCCAGGATATTCACGGGAAAAGCAATGGTAATATCCTGCCAACCATGCTGGGCAAAATACTGCGCCATTTCCACCGATGAAACAGTGATCAAATCAACGCCGAACTCCCGAAACCATTCGCCGATCTGGGCGGATTGATGGGTTTTGAAATGGGGGCGAAAACGCACCCGGCTGTTCGCTGCCTTGGCTGCCATGCGGTGGATATTGGCAATTGCTCGTTTCCGATCAAGCAAAAGGGTGGGCCGAAAGATTCGCATTTTTTCCATTTGCAAGCCCCATGTTTCGTCCATTTCGAAATGAATATAGCAAACTTTCATCCATCAATCAAGCGCTAATTCGTTCTTGTTGCAAAAATCAGCCCAAGAAAAAACGCTGTCGCGCCATCAGCCAGTTGGCGCGCGGATCAGAATGAAAATTTAACTGAAAAATAGAACATGGTCCCGGCATTATCAAAGCACTTGATTAAATGCGGATTATTCTGTATATTTGGTCTGATTTTGATAATCTACAAGCTACACATAGTTCATAAAACTACCATGGATCCTCTATCAACGAAGGGAAAAAACCATCAGTTGGAGACCATTTTGGTTGACAGGAAAGGGATTACGATGCAGCATTTTGATTCCCCCATTTTCGATCTGGAAATGGAGCAAAACAAATTGCCATCATCCAGAGAATCTGATTTGGCCGAACGCATTCGGCAATTGGTGAGCAAGCAATCGTTCTGTATCCTCTGCACTCAGGGTGAAAGCCAGCCCTACGGCTCGTTGATTGCTTACGCCTTTACTGATGATCTGAAACAGTTCTACTTCACCACGGCTGTCGCCACTCGAAAATATCATTTGCTGACGCACTGTCCTCGAGTGGCGTTGGTGATCGATAGCCGCTGCCAGCATCTGGATGATATGACGCAGGTCGATGCCGTCACCATCACCGGCAAAGCGACGCAGATCCGATCAGGAGCGGATTATGATCTGGGAATATCTCTGCTGAAAAATCGACATCCCTACCTGGCAAATTTTCTGGATTCGGCATCCACCGCACTGTTCCGCACCGATGTGGTCCGATATTTTCATGTGACCCGGTTTCAGGAGGTGGCTCAATGGATTCCTTGAAACCATTGATCATTCCTCTCTCTCATGCCGCAGCGACTGACGAGAAAATCATTGGCGGCAAGGCCGATAAACTGGCGAAATTAGCTCAGTCTGGCTATCGCATCCCCGCTGGATTCTGCATTACCATTTTCGCTTACCAGCAATTCATTAAAGCCAATCGACTCGATGAAAAAATCAAATTCGAGCTGGGTCGCAAATCGTTGGAGTCCATGCGCTGGGAGGAAATCTGGGATGCAGCGCTGCGAATTCGTTCGGCGTTTCAGGCGGCTGAAATTTCGTCAGCACTAAGAGATCAGATCGTAGCCGCTTTTGAGGAACTGGGCCGTCGCAAAACGCTGGTGGTTCGGTCCTCGGCTCCGAAGGAAGATTCTACCGGAGCCTCATTTGCTGGATTGCATGAATCTTATGTCGGCGTCAAAGGTGAAACTGAGTTGCTGGATGCCGTGCGATTGGTCTGGGCATCGTTGTGGTCCGATGCGGCCTTGCTTTACCAGCGCGAACTGGGACTCGACCCGCTGCACAGCGCAATGGCGGTTGTGGTTCAAGAACTGGTGGCCGAAGATATTTCCGGCGTGGCGTTCGGCGCCGATCCCAGAAATCCCGCAGCCGACCGCTCCATTATCGAGGCGGTTCCGGGACTGTGCCGTGATCTGGTCGATGGCGTGCTGGATCCCGATCGCTGGATTTTGAAACGATCCACTGGCGAGGTAATTGAAATGCAAGCCGGCAAAAGAAAGGAAGACAATGCACCACGACCGCTCCTGAGCACCAGGGATGTGAAAAGAATTTACCAGACACTTCATGGGATCGAACAGCTGTTTGGCTGGCATCCGGATATTGAATGGACTGGTAAAGGCGATCGCTTTACCCTGTTGCAAGCCCGTCCCATTACCACGGCCGGGAAACCACCAGAAGATGATAAAGCTTACTATCTCACGCTCCGGCCGGGCGAGCAACGATTGAAAAAATTGGCGAAAAAAGTGGCTGAGGAACTAATTCCCCAATTGGAGGCAGAAGGAAAAAGGCTGGCTGCCGAAGATTTGTCTCGATTGAGCGATGAGCAATTGGCCCATGCCATCGAAGCCCGCCGGCAATCGCTTGAGCAGTGGAAAAAAATCTATTGGGACGATTTCATCCCCTTTGCCCACGGTGTGCGTCGTCTGGCCACCTATTACAACGATGCGGTTCATCCTGCCGATCCCTACGAATTTGTCGGTCTGCTCAAAGGGCAGGCCATGCTTTCCACCCAGCGGAATCAAAAAATAATGGAATTGGCCCAGCTCATCCAGACCAAGCCAGCCTTTCGAGACAGTCTGGAGAATTTGATCGCTGAATCGAATGAAAACTGGCCGCAGTTATCCCACCAGATTGAGCAGCAACCTCAAGGGCCGGAGTTCCTCAATGCTTTTCAAAATCTGCTCGATCAATATCTGGATGTTTCCTATGGAAACGAGCGGCTCAACAATCAGCCGATTCTGGTGTTAAAAAATATTCTGGAAATAGCGAAAGCAGGAGTTCAGCAACAATCCTTTGCAGCTCAAAATTCTAATGTCGCCAAGCTGGAACAGAAGCTATTCGATGCTGTGGGAAAAGATAAGCAAGCTGAAGCCCAGGAAGTTCTGCATATTGGCCGGATAAGCTGGCGGCTGCGGGATGATGACAATCTGTTGCTGGGGCGAATCGAAAGCCAGTTGCTTCGTGCCATTCGCGAGGGAGCGGAACGGCTTCGAGCCGCTGGACGAATGGAATCGGAAATCAAAGTGAGTCAAAAATTGGCTGGTATCATCGCCGATGCACTGCGCCATCCCGGAGGCGACCAAGTTATCATTCCTGCCGAGCAACCAGCAGCAGCCAGGATATTTAACAAACCGACTGGTGTCAAACCCCGGCAATTGATCGGTCAGCCAGCGGCACCGGGATTGATCTCGGGCAGAGTCCGAATTATCAGAACGCCGGAGGACCTGGGATCCTTCCGGGCCGGTGAAATTTTGGTCTGCGACGCCATCCAACCGAACATGACGCATTTGGTTCCCCTGGCGGGGGCCATCATCGAGCGACGCGGCGGGATGCTGATTCACGGCGCAATCATTGCCCGGGAGATGGGAATTCCTTGCGTGAATGGGATCCCGGATGCAGCGAATATTCTGAATAACGGCGAACTGGTGACCGTGGATGGACACTTGGGAATTGTGACGGTAGGCGCGCCAGAGTTTGACCTGGAGAAGACAGCATAGCGCACCATAGGTACATTATATTGTAGGCCAGGATGGTATCCTGTCCAGTAACTTAGGACAGGATACCATACTGTCCTACAAAATCTTGCCAAAATAACAAAGATTTGCACATTAATATTATAACTATGCTAAGCGAGTAGATGATTTCAGAAGAGATGCTGGGTAAAATCAATAAGAATTTTGATACACGATGGCCTTAATCCCGAGTTTCGAAACGATTAAGAATATTGATTCAAAACCAATGGCAAAATTACCTGGCGAGCCCTCGAGCGCATGGATGTAATTATGATGGCAATTCCATTTTTACAGCATTACAAAACCTGAGCGCTTTAGATACCGGGAAGCAGATTCACGCTCAAGAAGATTGATGCGCGAACATTGAATTATTTAACCTATCGGCGATGAGAGATTAGTCTTTTTATTTGGAAGTCACTTTATCCATTATCATCTCTCGGTGCAATAATCGATGCGGAATGGAAAAATCACAAATTCACGGGGGTTTTCAAATGCATGTTTTTAGCTTCGTATTTCCGACCAAGAAACCTTTGCCCCGCCGATTCATCTAAATAATAAGTTTAAAGCATTCAAAGAACACATCAAATTGATTGGAGATACAACCATGAAATGGTCATTAAAACTTGGAACATACCGGGGGATCCCCGTTTATATCCATGCCACCTTTGTATTGATTATTCTCTGGGTTGCCTTGACTCATGTGATGCGGGGACATAATTTTGCCACGACACTGAATGGGATTTTCTTTGTCCTGCTAATATTCGGTATTGTCGTGCTCCATGAATTCGGCCACGCGCTGATGGCGCAGCGGTATAATATCAAGACTCGGGACATCACGCTTCTTCCCATTGGCGGGGTGGCGCGGCTGGAAAAGATGCCCGATGAACCACGGCAGGAGCTCTGGGTGGCGCTGGCTGGGCCGGCAGTGAATGTGGTGCTGGCTGGCATTCTTTTCGCCGTGCTGACGCTAACATCGAGCCTGGAGCCAGTGCGGAATTTGTCAGTCACCGGGGGAAATTTGCTGGAACGGTTGCTGGTGATCAACCTGTTCATTGCTGGCTTCAACATGCTGCCTGCGTTTCCCATGGATGGCGGTCGAGTGCTGCGCGCGCTGTTGGCCCTGCGGATGGAGTACTCCCGTGCCACTCAGGTGGCAGCCTCCATTGGCCAGGGCATGGCGCTGTTGTTCGGATTGGTCGGCATCTTCGGCAATCCGTTTTTGCTGTTCATCGCCTTTTTCGTGTGGATCGGCGCGGCCCAGGAAGCCAGTATGGCCAAAGTTCGCTATGTATTCGATGGCATTCCGGTACGCAGCGCGATGCTCACCGATTTCAAAACGCTCAGGCCAGAAGACCCGCTGTCCCGAGCCATCGAGTTAATTTTGGCTGGCTCGCAGCAGGATTTTCCAGTGACCCGAAACGGAAATGTGGTCGGTATCCTGGAGCGTAGTGCCCTGATGAAAGGCCTGGCCAAACTTGGCCAGAATGCCCGGGTGGAGCAAATTATGGCCACCGAATTTCAAACCGCGGAGGCCTCCGAGATGCTGCAATCGGCCATGGCTCGGCTGCAGAGCTGCAACTGCCATATCATGCCCGTGATCTCGAACAACGAGCTGGCGGGATTGTTAAACATGGAAAATATCGGGGAGTTTATGATGATCCACGCGGCGCTCCAGAAAACTAAGGCGTGACTTGTAGGGCAGGATGCCATCCTGCCCGTGTTAAGCCGTAAGGCTTTTATTCCAGCTCTTATTCAATAAAAGGCTGACGCCTTAACTCCCATGTTAAGCCGTAAGGCTTTTATTCCTCTTATTCAATAAAAGGCTAACGCCTTAACTCCCACGAAAAATAAAAGGCTGACGCCTTAATTCCCACGAAAAATAAAAGGCTAACGCCTTAACTCCCATGTGACCGCTCATTTCGCTAATTTGGGGAATGACGCGAGTTGTGAGGAGTTAAGCCGTAAGGCTTTTATTCCAGCTCTTATTCAATAAAAGGCTGACGCCTTAACTTCCACGAAAAATAAAAGGCTCACGCCTTAACTCCCATGCTAATTTGGGGAATGACGCGAGTTGTGAGGAGTTAAGCCGTAAGGCTTTTATTCCAGCTCTTATTCAATAAAAGGCTGACGCCTTAACTTCCACGAAAAATAAAAGGCTCACGCCTTAACTCCCATGCTAATTTGGGGAATGGCGCGAGTTGTGAGGAGTTAAGCCGTAAGGCTTTTATTCCACCGCTTATTCAATAAAAGGCTAACGCCTTAATTCCCACGAAAAATAAAAGGCTCACGCCTTAACTCCAAAAATATTTTTGGATCTGTTTAAACTGCGCCAAATATTCCCTATTCTGCTCAAACATCTCGCCCACCATCTTCCTGATTTCCGCCAGCGATAATTTTGCCGCGGTCAATGGATCATGAGCAATGGCTTGATAAATTAGCATCGCATCGCCTTGAAAGAATCCCTCCACGGCCATCATTTCGGTCTGAGCAGTGAGGTTGGTCAGCATGGCACAGGAGTCGGGGAGACGACCGACATGGATGGGCTCAAAGCCTTTGCGGGAGGCAAGCACTGGAACTTCGACACAGGCGCCTTCGGGCAGGTTGGTGACCAGTCCCGTATTCGGCACGTTGCCATTGAACTCATATAATTCGCCGCCAAGGTAAGCATTGATGATGTAAGCGGCATACTCGTGCCCTCGCTCCAATGAAATCGGATGTTCGCTGTTTAGCCAATTCAAAAAATCATTCTTCCACGTCTTTTCGGCGTTACGGTATTCGTTCAAAATGAAGGCATGATGGCCGGGATTCCAGCCCGTGCTATGGGTGCAATATTTTTCAATCAGATCAGGTCGCTTGCGGAACCACCAGTTGTATTCGGAATTGTGGCCACTGGATTCGGTGACGTAGTAACCCAATGCCAGAAACATCTCGTTGCGCACCTGTTCCTCGTTGTAAATTTTTTCATCATTCATCACCTTTTCTCGCAGCGCGGGGTAAAGATCTTTGCCATGATGTTCCAGCTTCACAAACCAGGCGAGATGATTGATCCCAGCACAAGTATAATTCAGCTCGTGAAATGGAACGCCGAGCCAACGAGCCAGCATCTCCGCGGTCCCCTGGACGCTGTGACATAGGCCGGTCACTTTGATGAAGCTGGTGCGCTGCATGGCGTGGCAAAGCATGGCCATAGGATTGGTGTAATTCAGCATAATCGCATTGGGGCAGAGTTCCTCCATATCCTTGCAGATTTCCAGCATGGTAGGAATGGTGCGCAGGGCCCGAAAAATCCCCGCTGGTCCCCGAGTATCACCGACATTGATGTCAATCCCATATTTCATCGGGATTAAAATATCATGTTGCCAGACGGATGTATCGCCACAGAGGATGGTGACGAGCACGGCATCGGCGTCCTTTAAAACGTCGCGCCGATCCAATGATGCGGTCACTCGGGCAGGATAATTGCCCATGTGAATTATTTTTTCACAAGCCCTTTTGGCGAACTCCAGTCGCTCCGCATCAATATCGACCAGAGCGATCTCTGCATCTTTCAACAAAGGAAACGTCATCAGATCACGAACTAGGCCGCGGGTAAAGCCCAGGCTGCCAGCACCAATAAAAACGATCTTGCTCATCGATTTCTTTTTCTCCTCAATTCCATTTTACCTCAGATACGACTTCGTCACATCAAGAATTTTAATACGTTATTGCGCTATTCAAGCCAGTTAATATCACCCTAAATCCCCCCCTTTGAAGGGCGGAAAGGGGAGTGGTTAGATTAAATCTGATGAAATAATCCTCACAATTTGATCATCTATCATCTGCCGTTTCTGGTGGGGACTGGTGGTTTGGCAGATGCGGGTAGGGAGCGATGTCGCCCCGAATTGGAGCGATCGTTTCATCATGCGCTTCGCTTTATCATCCGTCGATCGATTCATCGATCAAATAATTTGCGATCCCAATGCAAAGGCATCCCCAAAGGCCTGAGTTATTCAAGGATGGGAATCCCATGAAGTTCTGCGATTTCAGCCAACTCACGGATCTTTGCCTTTGACGGTGGCTCTAAATTTTCAGCGCGATATTCCAGGCCCAGGCTGCGATATTTATTGGCTGCCAGGCGATGAAACGGCAATAGTTCCATTTGAATTTCGGGCCCTCTTCTGGAGCCATTCACATGTTTTGCCCGCAATTCAATCAGGCTTTGGACAAACTTGGCGATTGCACCGATTGCTTCGGATGAATCATTGACCATGGGCACAACCGGAACTCGAAAGACGATCCTTTTATCGCTCAGCGCCAATCTTCTGGCATTTTCCAGGATGCGCTCGTTGGAATCGCCGCAAGCGGCTTTGTGGTTGATCGGATCGATCAATTTTAGATCCATCATGATTAAATCAATTGCTGGGAGCAGCTTTTCGAGGTCATGCCAGGGATAATTGCCGCAGGTCTCGATGGCCGTGTGCAAATTTTCTGTTTTGCAGCGCTGAAGCAAAGCCAGTGAGAAATCTGATTGCAGCACCGGTTCTCCGCCGGATAGCGTGACGCCGCCATTCGATGTCTCATAGAACATGCGATCTTTTAATATTACTTCCATCACTTGTTGCGTGGTCATGAAACGTCCGATCAATTGCAGCGCATTGGCATGGCAAGAGTCAACGCAGGCGCCACAGGCCTGGCAATTTTCTCGAATGAACCAATGCTGGTTGTTCTGCCGGCGATGCGCCTGATTGGGACATCTCGAAACGCATTCGCCGCAAGCGATGCAACGCTCCGCGAAAAATTGAATTTCAGGCTGAGGTCGCCTGCCCTCAGGATTGTGGCACCAAAAGCAGCGCAGGGAGCAACCTTTCAAAAACACTGTCGTCCGAATTCCTGGCCCATCGTGAATGGAGAAGCGCTGAATGTTGAAGATCAAACCTGTCATTTTATTCAATTGCTTTTATTGGAAATGGGATATCTAGCTCAGCATCCCGCTAAATATCCCAATTTATTTTTTCAATGTCAAGCGAAAAAATGGATGATAGTATAGCTCAATACAGCAAGACCCGCACCTTTACCGACCGGGTACGGGTCTTGAGATGTGAAGCAAATTTCCGGGAATCCAGAGGATTTTATTAGCCAAAGTTGCTCATCGTGCAAGAGCCACTTGCACGTTCACAAACAAGGCTGGCTGAGCGCTAAAACCCCTTCACAAATGTGCTCAAAAATAACAGGATAAAGCCGACCAGCAGTACAACGAACTGCCAGTTCGTGAAAATGTGGATACTGGGCAGGATCCATTGAAAAACAACTGCAGCAATGGCAAGGATCAAAGAGATTAACCAGGTGATTTTTTTGGGTGCGTTTAGTCGCATTGTAGCTCCCTCCTCATTTGTTTAACGAATTTGTTTATTTAATAATGGTCCATTGAGGACCATTTTTTTCATTAGCTCGACATAGAAAATACCCAATTGTTCTCATCCATGCCAATTTGATGCGAGGGGCTAACTTTCTGCTTTTTGACAAAGATAGAAAATTTTCTGGAATTGTCAAGCAATTTTTTTTTGTTCGAAACCATTCTAATGATAATACTGCCGATCGATAGGAATGGGGCAGGAGCATAAAACACCCTGTCCCGTGACGTCACGATTTTTCATCTTGACAAAGTAAATTAAATTTTCTATATTGCATTGAAAGTTAAGTCGGCTGACAATTTGCCTTTCATGATGTACGCATCTGCAAAGGAGTTGTGACTGTGAGAGCCTTCAGCCGTATCATGCTCATCCTATTGGCAGGAGCGGTTTTGCCGCTGTTATGGATAGTGTCATTGGCAGCGCAGCCGATCCCGCAAAATAATATCCCGCATGGTTGGAATGTCAGTTTGATCGGGCGTTACGCCTTTGGCCCGTGTCAGGCGGTATCCGTTGATGTCGCGGGTTTCAGGGCCTTTTTTGGAAACGGCGCCTATTTCGAGATCGCCGATATTTCGAATCCTGCCGCTCCGATGAGAGTGAGCCAGGTGTTGTTGCCCGATGCGGTGCTTGATATCGCTGTCACGAGCAATTACGCATACATCGCCAACGCTGGCGCTGGGGTGCGGGTCATCGATATTTCGCGGCCCAATCAGCCGGTGGAGCAGACCGTTTTCGAGACATTAGGGATCGCCAGTGGAGTGGCAATCAGCGGCACGCGCCTTTTGCTGGCGGATGGCCCCAATGGGCTATTGGTCATCGATCTCTCCATTCCATGGCAACCCAAGCAAATGGGAGCGCTCGATACGGATGGCTGGGCCAAAAGAGTCGTTGCCGATATCCATGGGTACTACGCCTATGTTGCGGATCAGCATGGGGGATTGCTCGTGGTCGATCTGACCAACCCGTATGCCCCAAAATCTAGCGGAAAATACACGACTAGCGACGGCGTAATGGATGTCGCTCTGAGCGGCAATCTCGCCTACCTTGCGGCTGGGGCTGCTGGCCTCAGAATCGTTGATGTCGCCAATCCAACCACAGATCCAATCGAACGAGGGAAGTTGGAGCAATTTCAATTTGCTACAGCTATTTCGCTGAAAGGAAATTATGCTTATCTTACCGATCGGGACACTGGGGTATGGATCGTCGACATCTCCCGGCCGGACAATCCCCAGGTGATTGGAAATTACGATACAGCAGGCAGGCCTTCCGACATCGCGGCGGCCGGGAATTTGGCGCTGATCGCCGATGGCGCGAATGGGCTGCGATTGATCAATGTCGATAATCTCTCCGCCCCGGTGGAAATTTCTTTTTTGGAAACCGATGGCTTTTCCCGCGGCATATCTGTGGATCAGCAATTCGCTTATCTGGTTAAACAAGACGCCGGGGTTCGCGTGATCGACCTAACGGATCGCGCCCAACCAAGGAGGGCGAGCTCCTTGGACTTGGCAGGCCAAGCCGAGGATATTGTGCTGAGCAACAGCTTCGGGTATCTCACCAATTATGACCGTGGGCTTCGCATCATAACCATCGCCGATCCTGCCAATCCCAAGGAAATCGGGCATGCTCAGGGGCTAAATGCCAAGCGAATCGCGGTTCATAACGATCTGGCTTATGTGGCAGATCCCGCTTTTGGATTGCGCATCATCGATGTTGCCGATCCATTTCAACCGAGCCTGATCCAATCATTGAAATTTCCTAACCAACGCGCTGAGGCGATCGCTCTCCACGAAAATTATGCTTATTTGGCCGCTGGGGATGATGGATTGATTGTCGCGGATGTCCGCAATCCGCTGCAGCCTATGATTGCAGGGCGACTGAATGTGGCTGGGGCCGCCATTAGCATTGATATAAACGATCATTATGCCTACCTGGGAACTGAGGCGCACGATATTATCGCTATCGACATCATCGATCCGCGCCAGCCCATTCAAGTTGGCGCGCTGAAGCTGATCAGCCCAGCCTATGAAATTGTTGCTCAACACCGTTATCTTTATGTGGCCAATGGCACCAGTGGCCTGCGCGTCATCGATGTGATAAATCCAGCAGATCCTAAGGAAGTGGGATTCTATGTGGCGGGCAGCACGGCGTATGGTCTGGCGGTGGATCAAAACTTTATCTATTTATCCTGTGATGAAACAGGATTGTTCATCTTAAAATTTCTGCCACTTTCTGGAAACGAGGCACCATTCGCCCCTACACTCGTAGCTCCGCCCAACAATCATTTTGTCAACCTGCTTAATCCACAATTGAGCTGGCACATACCACGTGACGCCAATAACGATCCCTTGCATTTCAAAATCGAATTGGATCGCGATGGAGATTGGGGGATCACCGATGTTGTATTTGAATCAAGAAAGAATCCGGTCGGTTTTTCGCCGGTTCCGCCCGTCGCTGCCGGTTCTGGTTCAATGAACTATGCCATTCAATCACCGCTCACCGAAGGTGTATGGCACTGGCGGGTTTCTGCTTTCGATGGTCTGGTCTATGGCCCATATTCCTCAGCCTGGCGATTTACCAGCGATACCACAGCACCAAGGATCTCTCAATTGAGCTTTGCCCAGCCCGAGTATCAAGAGAATTGGTTCAATCCAGGTCACACAGATTCGGCCACACTGATCGTGGTTTATGATGAGCTCTATCCTCGATCCTGCGCCCTAACTGGGATCATTTTGCCCGACACACTGGTTCAGACCGGGCTCCTGGCCGGGATCAATCAATCGATTGAATGGCGTTTTTCGATTGCCGCCCAACCTGACGGCAGCTATCCCTTACAGGTGAGCCTTGAGGACAGTGCTGGAAATGTTGGCATCGCGCTCAGCACGATTCAGCTCGATCGCACTCCGCCGACTGGCTATTTCAGCGACGCGCCAGATACCATTGCTGAAGGCCAGCCATACATCGTTCGGATTTTGGGCGCCAATGATAGTCTGGGCTGTGGTGTCGCCCAGATTTTTCTGGATGTGTTTCAGGATACTGCAGGCGCGCCAGCCACGCCCCGAGATTTTATATCTGGGCCCACCGAACCCGGTGTTTATTTTTTCCGCTATTCTGCCGTAGATTATTTGGGCAATCTGGGCAGTATCAAAACCGATACCACCGTGGTGACGCCAGTCTATGCGGCTGTCCCAATTTTTCCAACCACATCTGATCAAGAAGTTTTGGCTGGGGATAGTTTTTGGGTCAATATCCAAATCGGCACGGCCGAGCAACCGGTCAAGAACCTCTATCACGTGGAATTTGTGCTGAAAATTTCAGATCCCCAGCATGTTTCGGTCGATAGTATCCTCTCTGGCGATCTGTTTGGCGCGCCGGTTGAATTGTCATCTCAAATCGATACTCTTAATGGCCAGATCAGCTTGAACATCTCTTTGCCGGCAGGCGAATCTGGGGTTGCCGGTTACGGCAGTTTGGTTCGGATCAAATTTTTTGCCGATGCCGCTGTGCCGGACCAAACCGAAATTCAGTTCTCCCTGCCCGTGGCCCGCGCCATGGATCCAAATGGCTATCCTATCCCCTTGCTTCCATCGGGGACAACGATCAAAATCCTCCAACCGCTGCGCGATTTCACCATGACTGTCGTTCCCGATAGCCAACGCATTTTCCCAGGCGACAGCGCGCACTTCGAGGTCGTTCTGAGCCCATTAGGCGCCTTCAATTCGCCCGTCGCTCTCTCGCTCTCCAACGTTCCTGATGGGGTGCAACCGATTTATCCGACCGAGCCATTTTCGATCCCGGCAACGAAAACGATCACGTTTGCGACCCTCGAAACGCTTGTTCCCGGCGATTACTTGCCAATCATCGCGGCTTCTGATGGCAGCATCAGCCATTCGGATACAGTGCTGATTAGGGTCGAGCCAAAACCCATCCCGGCCGATTTTACGATGATCGTTCAGCCAGATAGCCAGACCATCTTTCAAGGGGACAGCACGGATTTCGCACTGACCTTTCAGCCGATCGGTGAGTTCGAATCCCCAATCACCATCTCGGTCGCAAATCTGCCGAGCGGGATGTCCGTCCGCCTTCCCGAGCAGCCGTTCTCCATCCCCAATGAAGTGATACTGACCTTCCTTACCGTTCCCGATATTTTGGCGGGGAGCTATTCCCCAATTATCACTGCTTCCGGCGGAGAAATCACCCATCGAGATACAGTGACGATCATCGTTCTGGAGAAAATCGTATTGTCCGATTTTTCCATGACCGTCGTTCCTGACAGCCAGACCATCTTTCAAGGCGAAGCTACCGAATTCACGGTTTCACTTCAACCCATTGGCACATTTGCCGATGCGATCAGCCTCACCGTTTCCAATCTGCCGCCGGGCATGACCGCCAATTATCCGACCCAGCCAGTGGCTATCCCGGCGATTGTTGCCATCACCTGTTCAACCCTCCCAGAAATCGCGCCGGGGACATACACACCCGTAATCACGGCCGCTGGCGGAGGAGTCGTCCATCAGGATACCGTGACGATCGTGGTTCTGAAGAAAACTGTCCTGTCCGATTTCTCCATGACCGTCGTTCCTGACAGCCAAACCATTTACCAGGGCGAGAGTGCGCCGTTCGCTCTCTCTTTTGAACCCATCGGAGATTTTTCGTCGCCAGTAGAACTGCACATTACCGATCTGCCGACGGGAATGACCGTCCAATATCCAGCGATTCCGTTCACCATTCCGACTTCATTTGATATCACATTTTCGACCGCACCCGATATTGAACCGGGAGTCTATTATCCGACCATTATTGCAACTGGCGGAGGGATTACGCATCAGACAAAGGTAATCATTCGAGTGCTTGAGCGGATGGATTTTATCATGATCATTGAACCAGATAGCCAGGCGGTCACTCCTGGGGAGCATATTGAATTTTTTATTTCGTTCATTCCAGTAGGGGGATTTAGCGCTCCGATTGTGGTTTCTGTATCCAATGTTCCTGATGGCATGGAGGCCAGATACACGTCCCGGCCGTTCACTATTCCTTTTTCGATCACGGTCGATTTCTGGGTGCCGCGCAATTTTCCGTCCGGGATTTATTATCCGGTCGTTACCGCCACTGGCGGCGGGATCACGCATCAGCAGACCGTGGTCATCCATGTGTTGGCGCGGCAGACGGTTCAGCAGTTCTCGGTACTGCCCAATCCATTCACCCCGAATAACGACGGCTTTAATGACTACACCGAATTTTTGATCCCGGAAAATATCTCAGGAGAGATCTCGATCGCCATCTTCGATATCAGCGGGAGAAAGATCATCAACATTAAGAATTCCACCATCTGGTATGGGCGAGACGAGCACGGCAGAGAGCTAAAGCCGGGGGCATATATTTACATTGTCAAAAATGATCAAAAGATCATTGCCAAAGGACTCATCCATTTGGCGCGATAATTTATCGCCAGAATCATGAAATCATAACATGAAAAAGAGAATTTTCCTATTGATTGTTGTTGTTATGCCGATGATTGGCAGAGCCCAAGGAATTAAGGGCAATGTTGCCAATACCACAGATCCAAGGACGATATTTTTGTCCTCTGCAGCCACGGCATTCCTCACGGACCCGCAATTTGTGGCAGGTTATGAGCTTTATCACCTGGGTCTTGAAGAAGCAGGCCTGAGAAATGGCGTCGCGGCCGTGATGTATCCTCAGCGTACGCTCGGCAGCTTCAGCCTCGCAGGACAATATTTTACTTCTCCAATTTATCGCACTGGCAACCTCAGCCTGGGATACGGACGCGAAATATTCAATCATCTGCTCAGCCTGGGATTCACTATCGGCCTAAATTTCATCTCGTATGCGGAGGACAATTTTAAATTGAGGGAGCTGGACGATCCAGTATTCCACCAGGGGAATTCTCGGGCCGCGCTCGATGTGGGGATGAGCCTCCTGCTTCGGCCTTTCGATCCGCTCTATATTGGCGTAGGGATTCAGCACCTCAATCAGCCCGACATTTCCCTGGCAGCCGATCGCATTCGGCTACCAATGCAATACCATTGCGGTATGCTGCTGCAATTGCCCAAGGTGCGGCCGTCGATCAGCCTATGCTTCGATGAAGATATCTTTGATTTTCAACTTGGTCTGGAGCGCTGGTTTTTTGACCAGCGAGTGATGATGCGCGCCAGCTATTATCGTTACGATGTTGGCGCAAGCGCTGCCTTTCTCATCCCGCTGCACCAGCATGGCTTGCGGTTCGAATACGAGTATCGCTACCCGCTCTCCGAGTTGAGCCAGATATCCAACGCCTCTCATCTGATTCTGCTCTCCTATGCGCTGTCGCGACCGAAATATGATTTCGAGCTGGTCGTCGAAGCAGCCAGCCAGTCGGTCTATCCCGGGGAAAAGGCGCACTATCGCATCGACATCAAGCGAGTAGGGAATTTCCATGACCCGGTCCACGTGCATGTCTCCGAGCTGAATAGCGATATTGACTACAGTTTAATTCCGCTCCAGACTAAGGATAACCAGAGCCTGATGCTCACCATCAGCCCGAGCGAGACGTGCCCGCCCGGGGACTATCCGATCCAAGTCATTGCGGACAGCCGAGATAGGCAGAAGCTTGTGCCGATCCATCTCCGCGTAAAGAAACGGCCGGTGCTGCGCGGCGAGGTCGTTGCCTCCGTGGACAAACTGATCATCCGCGAAACCACCCGCATTTTCAGTCGCGATCCGCTATTGCCTTACATCTTTTTTGAAGAGGGCAGCGCCGTGCTGAATCCTGAGCGCTACGAAATTTTGAATCCAGAGCAGCATCGCGTCAAAAAGTTCGTTTTCTATCCAGAAAAGCTGCTGGACATCCCCAGCAAATATCGCAATACGCTCAATGTGATCGCCAAGCGGTTATGGGATCATCCTGAGATGGAGATCCTCGTTCGCGGCCATAACTCTGATTGGGGCATCGAAAAGGGGGATCTTCAGCTCTCGCGACGTCGCGCCGAGGCAGTTCGGGATTATCTGGTCAAAAACTGCGGCGTCAATCCCAAGCAGATTAAGATCGAAGCACAAGGATTGCCTCCAGACCCGGCCAGCAATCTCGATCCCCGCGGTCGCCAAGAAAATCAGCGCGTTGAAATCACCTGCCCCCCTGAGTCACAACCCATTCTCGATCCCATTGTCACCGAAACCAGCGAGATCGCCTCCTCTCACGATCGCTGCCGCTTCGATATCCTCCATCTGACATCCGAGGCTGGCTTAACAAAATGGCAGCTCACTATCTTAGATGGCGCGCAGGATACGTTCAAGGTCTTTGCAGGAACAACCATCGAAAACGAAATTATTTGGGATTGGAAGAATGACTTGGGGCAAAGTGTCTCCATCGGAACAACCTATCAGTACCAGCTTCAGCTCTGGGATAGCTTCGGTCAGCAATTTTCTACTCGTCCGAAGGAGATTCAGGTGGAGCGGATCAGCGAGGTTGCTCGAGAATATATTCAAAAGAACATCGAGAAGACGCGACTGATCCTGTTCAAATATGATCGGGCGGATATGGATCTATCCCAAAAATCATTGCGTGAAGAGCTGGAGCTGAATGCCAATAAACTGCGCGACCATTCCGTCGCCACCTTGCTCATCCAAGGCCACACGGATGTCATTGGCGATCCCGATTACAACATGCGCCTCTCGCTCCGGCGCGCCGAAACAGTGGCCCGATATTTCATCGACATGGGGATTTCAACATCCAGGATCACCTATCAAGGCTTTGGAATGACCAAACCGCTGATCGATAACAATCTCCCAGAAGGAAGAATGATGAATCGAAGGGTCGAAATTTTTATTCACTATTGAATGGCCCTCATCTCAAACAAGATCATGACATCACAATGACCACCCATAAGTCGCCCCAATGGCAAACGGATCGAACTGACCCGTGACTGCGGTGAGCCATGTGAATCATCACCATGCATCAAATGAGGACCATCGAAACAGTGATCCTGCTTTTTTATCCCATTTTTGCAACGAACACTCATTTAAAACCAGTCTTAACCAGCAGGATAGAAACTTGTACGAATTCCTAAGCATTAAAGAAACAGAGGGCCAGTAAGGATGAGGTGATTGGTCATCGCATCGTCTTCAAGGTGATGCTGGCCCTGGCACCAATGTATGGAACCTCGATCGGTGAGCCTCAAAATTGAAGCGAATGATCTGATAAACCGCAAAGGCCATGATGAATCGACCCGATCATTCATCATCCCATTGCACTAGCTGCAAGGGCAATTCCTCGTTCATTAAAATTTCAAATCACAAAAATAGGGGAGGCTACCATGAAGATTTATCGAAGCATATTGTTCGCGGTCTTGCCAGCGATGCTGCTGTATTGTTCGCAAACGACAGAGCCGGTCAATGGTTTGAAGGTGAGTGATGATCTTCAAATCGAATTGCTCAAGCGAATTTACCTGTTAGATGTCACCAACAATTGGACGCTTGAGCAATTGAATTACTACAAGCGAACTGGAACAGACTTGGTTACCTGGTCCACGGAAGAGGAATTTCTCCAGAAGCTGAAAGGCGAAATCAATCATCTTGAATTTAGCCGGCCTGCTGTGTTATTACTGGCAGGGAGCCAATTGGCTGAGGCCGATCAATTTCTGCTTGATGTTTTGAAAAACGCTTCTGACCAATTTCTCCGTTTCAATGCGGCCAGAGCGTTAGCCTATCGGGGGAAAAAGGACGGACTGGAGCTGCTGCGCCAATGCGCGGCCGGAGATCTGGTTTTGACCAATTCTGGGTTAGAGCAACACGCCGCAGCCTTAGCGCTTTTGTTGCTTAACGAAAAGCTCCCGACCGCTTATTTGCAATCTGGTTTTGCTGATCCGCTCTACGTCAAGCTGTCAAAATAAAAATGTGCGGATGCCTTGAAAGGAATTTGTTTTCTATTGGGACTCATCGTTCCGTGGCTTTCATTTTACAATGCCTGCGAGAAACATCTGGTTTCAAGATCGTTCAAGGGGCGATTTAAATGGTGGGATAGGCATTCTTGGCTGACACATTCGACGCTTCTCTTCTCGCTCGGATCCATTTCACGAAGAATAATGTCACATAATTTTATTCGAACGGAAAGACCAACGCTTGCGGCGCCATGGTGAATCGGCCAGAAGTTCCCATTAGCCAGGATGATTGGAGCTATCTGGCGACCTACTCCTGTCAGATGCTGAAGATATTCCATCAGGATGGCAAATTTCTCAATCAAATCGAGCTATCATGCGGCCAATTGTCGGCCAATCGATGTAACGAGGGCATGGTATTTGTGTTAAGCCATGGTATTGATCGGGTCATGATTCTGAAAAGAACATAGCCCCCAAGTCCACCTTGGGGGCATTGGATAAACCAAAAGTGCGGGATAGAAATAGCTCAAAGCATTCAGCGACGAAGGCCCAACTCCTCCAATTTTGTTGAGGTTGGGATGCCATTTTCATCCCAGCCTCGGAGCCGATAATATTTTTGCAGCAGCTCGTGAAAGAACTCCCGCGTCATCTTTTTCCCTTTCAGCAATCCGGCGGTCATTTCTTCCTCGAAAAAGCGGGCTGGTAAAGTATCGTCTTTGCCAGTTCGACCATTCTGCAAGTTGTAGAGTCGCGCTAAATTATGAATTCGCTCGCCGATGACCATCAATTTTTCTGGCGTGAATTCCATGCCAGTGGCTTTGCTCAGAATCGGTGCTAAGCGATCCAGGCCGAACATCAAAAAGTCGCAGATGACCAGCGAGTTGCGGATATTGATTTCATCCTGGCCTTTAGATACATATTCTGGTAATCCCTCGATGGTCAGGTTGCCGTTCATCTCATCGGTGGCGGTCCATAGGCGAGTATGGCTGGCGAAATCCGATGTGGCCATCGCCAGCCCCATGGACATGCACCCTTTGATGTTGACGCCGGAGATTTCCATGCCATAGGTATTGATCGCGAAATATTCCGAGCCCTGCCCGATGATCTGGGACGCGACCCGTGTCCCATTGGCAAACAGATCGCCAATGCCTTTCCGATGGGCAATTTTCGCGATGAGATTCAACAATGCTTCCCCATTGCCAAAGTTCAATTGCAGGCCATCGGTTTCCCTCAATAAACCTTTTTCGTAACATTCCATGGCAAACGAGCAGGTGACGCCAGTGGAGATGGTGTCCAATCCCAGATCATCACAGAGAAGGTTGGCTTTGGCCACGGTTTTGGCATCGTCGATCTCACATCCCGATCCTAAGAAAGCGGTGGTCTCATACTCCGGCCCCTCCAGCTCATAGCCATCCCATTTGGCCATTTTGGAGCATTTGATTATGCAATTGAAGCAGCCTACGCTCTTCCAATTCAGCTCTTTTTTCATCGTCTCCGATGTTATTTTTTCATAGTGATCGAACAGGCCTTTCTGAAAATTTCGCGTGGGCAAAAACTGGCCAATCTCCTGCCCCATTCGGATCCACATCATGGTGCCAAGATCATATCTTAATTTCGCCTTGGGATGTTCGCGGACGTCATCGGTGAGCCTTTTGTTGAGCTCCTTGAAGCCAGCTTCGTCGGCATAATGGATTTTTTCATTGCCATTGACCACCACTGCTTTCAAATTTTTTGAACCCATGACTGCCCCAGCGCCGCCGCGACCGAATTGGCGATACAGATCGCAGCCGATGCACGCATAGCGCACCAGGTTTTCTCCAGCCGGCCCAATCGAGGCAACGCGGCTACCTGGGTGCTTTTGTTTCAACCTCTGTTCTGTTTCAAAAATCCCTTTGCCCCACAACTGGCTGGCGTCTAAGATTTCGCAGCCCTGTGGCGTGATGAAAAGATACACCGGTTGCTCGGATTTGCCGCGGATCAGCACGTAGTCATAGCCAGCTCGTTTTAGCGCTGGACCAAAATGGCCGCCGGCATGGGAATCCAGAAAGCCATTGGTTAAGGGCGATTTGGTCACCACTGTCGATCGAGCCGACGTCTGAACCAGGGTGCCGGTCAGCGGTCCAGTGACAAAAATGAGCAGATTATCTGGGGATAAAGCCTCCACCTGAGGGGCAAGATCATACAAAAGCTTCAGCCCCAATCCCTTGGCCCCAACATAATTTTCGGCCAATTGGGGATCGAGCGAGCCAGTGGTAGTTTCTCGCGTGGTCAGATCAACCGCTAAATACTTGTTCATGTATGCGCCATACATATCTTGATCTCCTTCTGGAATTTGCATGATGGATTTTTTAGTGACGATAGGCCGAATAGTTCGCCGGGGCATGGCGCCTGACACGATCGGATCGCTCCTAGCTGTGGCAGCCAGAGCCAATTTTTTATCTCATCCAAGCGCCTCATGCCCCTCGCTGTCCATTCCATTAGGATTTCACCTGCCCGCTACAGTCCGATGAATATCCAGCAGGTCGGTTAAAATCGAAAAGCCAGTCTCAATTTTTCCAGCCCCTTTGCCGATGATGGTCACGTTGCCCAATAAATCGGTCTCAAATGTGATGGCATTGGTGACGCCCATGACGTTGGCAAGCGGATCCGATAGCGGCAGTTTTTTCGGCGCCACCTTGGCTTTGATCTTGCCGTTCTGGATGGATGTCTCGCCGATCAGCTTCCAGCGCGCGCCTTCGGCTTTGGCCTTTTGCACGTCTTCAAGAGTGATATTGGTAATCCCTTCCCGCTCCGCGTCCTGAAATGTCACATTCCCGGCCATCAACACATTGGAAAGGATGATCACCTTGGCCAGGGCATCCCAGCCCTCCACATCGCCGCTGGGATCGGCCTCGGCATAGCCCAATTCTTGCGCTTTTTTCAGCACCTCTGCATAGGGCTTCCCCTGCTCCATCTCGGTCAGGATATAATTGGTCGTGCCATTTAAAATGCCGCTGATTCGGGTGAAACTGCAGCCAGCTAGGCTTTTCATTCCAGTATTGAGCACAGGGGTGCCGCTCATCACCGTGCCCTCGATGCCGAACATGAGTTTTTTCGAGCTGGCTAATTTCATTAAATCGTGATAGAATAGCGCCACCGGCCCCTTGTTGGAAGTCACTACATGCATGCCGCGATGAAAAGCCGCCCGACAATGGGATGTGGCCGGCTCACCGGTCTTCACATCCGTGTAGGAGACCTCGATCATAATATCCGCATCGACCTGGTTGATCGTGGTCAACGCATCCATTCCTGGCGTGCCCAACCCATAGGCATCCAGCTTTTGACCAGCCTTCACCAGATCCAATAGCTTCTGCGGATCAAGTCCCTTCGGATTGGCAATGGATCCTTTGAGCAAATCCGATATGGCCACAATTTCATATTCAAAGCCATATTTTTGTTTGAGAAAATCTTTTTTGGAGATCAAAATCTCGGTGATTCCTTGACCAACTACACCAAATCCGATCAGAATGAGTCTGTGCTTCATTGTTTGCTCCATGGTTTAATTGTGAGATGCATTCACATTCAACTCAAATGGGATAATTTATCACAAGCAAGCGAGAACCAAAATGATTGTCCACAGAAAAGGCGATCTGCTGAGAACATCGGCTCTCGCCTGGTATGTTCCACGGACTTTCGTATGTCCAGGAAGAAAACTTTGTTTTACACTGTTCATTTTTTAACATTCATGTTCATTTTTATTGAGCAGCGGGATTGGAACAAATCAGTTATTCATCTTTGGTTAAGAACCCATGAAATGATGCAACAAAAATCAATGATCATTTTTCCGAACCGCGCATCGGTACCTGGAATTTTGAACCAAGGTCAAACTTAGGGTTTCAATCGCTGCCGAATGATCTGGCCGATGACCCTGATCGCCTGTTCGATCTCCGTATTGGATGATTGCGCATAAGATAGCCGCATGGTGTTGCAGCCTGTGCCATCGACATAAAAAGGTGCTCCGGAGATGAAAGCGACATTGTTGGCCACGGCCTCTTCCAGGATTTCTCCGGCGTCCAAATATTCGGGCAATCGAACGAAAATAAAAAATCCGCCTTTTGGTCGGTTCCAGCGAACGCCGGAAGGGAAATATCGTTCCAGCGCCTGCAACATAAAATCGCGCTTGGCTCGGTAGAACAAAATATTTTTTTGAATCTGTCGCTCCAAATAGCCCCGCTTGCAGAACTCGTACATGAGATATTGCGACAGGGTGCAGCTACATGCATCGACATACTGCTTGGCGATGGCCATTTTGCGAATGACATGCGCCTCTCCTGCGACCCAGGCAAGGCGAATACCGGGCGAAAAAACCTTTGAAAACGATCGGAGATAGATGACCCGCTCCGATCGGTCCAATGCCTTCAAGGCCGGCAAAGCGTGCCCTTCGAAATTGATATCGCCATAGGGATTATCCTCAACGATCATAAAATTGTACTGGTCGGCTAACTGAATGATCTTGGTTCTTCGCTCCATGGCCAGTGTGGCCCCAGTGGGATTTTGAAAGTTGGGTTGGATATACACCAGCTTGATTCGCTGATGTTGTTCATGCAGTTCCTTTAACCTCGTTTCCAAAATGTCGATCTGCATCCCATTTTCATCAACTGGGATGCCGATGACCTGGGCGCCATAGATGGTAAAAGCGCCGATGAAATACGAAGGCAATCCCACGCAGATCAGATCCCCGGGATTGATCAGGGTTTTCCCGGCCAAGTCCATTCCTTGGGTCGAACCAGTGGTTAATAGAATTTGATCGGCGGTGATATCAATGTGCTCATGCTGCTTGGCCCACTGCGCGATGAATTCCCGAAGGGCAGGCAGGCCCTCGGTCGTGCCGTATTGCAAGGCGTATTGCCAGTGGTGATCTAAAATGTCGGCAAGGATTTCACGGGCTTCTTCGACGGGGAAGGTGGCGGGATCAGGCCAGCCGCCAGCCAAGGAGATGATCTCAGGTTTGGCAATTAAGTTGCAAATCTCGCGAATGGCGGAGGCTTTCATCTGCTTGATATGCTCGGAATATAGCTCGGCAAATTTCTCGTCCATAGGCGACCTGTCGCATTAGAATGAACTGCTGCCGAATTTCACGCGGATGCCCCGTTTCATGAACTCCCGAGCATCTTTGGTGCACCGCAGACACTTATAATACATCACATCCCCGATGATATCAGATTTCTGATCCAATTCCTCCTTGGAGATGAAATAAGCCTCCATGGTATCCATTTCACGGGCCGTGCCATCGCTCTCATATTTGAACGTCATATTGGTGCCGCTCTCCAGCACTTTGATGGCATTGTCGAACCAATTGTAGTCCGCAGCCCCCAGATCTGGATTGATAAAGATATGCGCGGCCAGACTTACCCCCTTGATCCCGCTATCCTTTAGTTCATCACTGCAGCGAATGAAATTCTCGGGCGTCACGGCATTGCCGATATTCACCTCGTAAATTGGGCTGGTCCCATCGTCGCGCAAGTATTCTTTCATGATATTGAGCAACATGCGGAACTGCATCAAATTTTGGGTCGACAATAGCATCGAGATTTTGATATGCAGATCGGTCAGATCGCGGCCATAATAGCACACGGCAATGATCGTGCTCCAACTGGGATTGAGGTAGAAATTCCCCCCAGTCGCCTTCGCACACCGGGTAATGCCATCCAGATAGATCAGATGATTGTCATTGGACACCTCAATGCCTCCAAAATTGCCGAAGAAGGTCCCCTGATTCACCAGCTTAAGTTTTGAGGTTTCGCGATCAATGGAGACGCGGGGAAATTTTTTTCCGGTAACTTTCTCCAATTCACGGAAACGTTGTTCCGGTTGAGGGACGCCAATCAGATTGGTGTTGCAAAACTTGGAGACCTTCATGATGTTTTCTGCCATGGTCAACGTTGCCAGCAAGTCACCATTATAGACATAGTCATCGGTCAGTGCCATCACCGAAATCATTTCTGCTGGGACCCAAACTGGCACCTCGGTCTCAGCGCTCTCGGCGATGCGCTGCATACAGCGGAATGTCGCCTTGGCACCCTGAAAGCCAGATACCTGAGAAGTCGCAATACCAAACCGCTCGTTATAAACGATGTTTGCCGACCGTTCAAAATCTCGCACTTTCCCAAATTGCTTCACCAATTGCTCCGCTCGCTCGATCATCGTTCCAAAACCTTTCTCGGCAAGAATTTTTTTCCGAACCGCATAATCGCGCATGTGATGCATCGTTTTCATGATTTCCCCAGCACCACCATGGTATTCCTTCAGCGCGTCCATGGCCCTGAGGTCATCTTGAGACAGTAATTTGTAGTGCATAGATCGGATCTCCTTGGTTTTGGGGTTCACGATACCAATATTGGTTTGCCTATTTGAAGAATTGTTTCGAGATGATATGTTCAGTAAACGCAATCAATTGTCTTGTTAGGTGAAACGCCAAAGGCTGATGGGTAAAGCGATGCTGTTGCTGGCAAGAAGGGCTGGCTGGTATCGCTCGATGGCATTGAGCATATAAATTAACAAAGGGCGCTCGCTTATCTGTTCGCATAGAAAAATTGCTTTCTTTTTATCTCCGTTAGGCTACTAAGAAAATACAACATTTTCATAAAAAATCAAGTCATTTCTTAACCATCGATCGTTTAGCTGAGATTTTTTTGTCCAATATCATGAATCACGCAGTCGAGCATCCATGAGGTTACGAGGCCATTATGCTGCTGAGCGCGAAATGGTGGGCCATTGGTCCAAAAGCCCGCTTTTTTGCCTCGGACACCACATAACAATGATTGACCATTTCAATCATGCCCTTTCCAAGACCCCAAGCTCAGCGAAACAAATAGCTCGCATCCAATGGTGGGAAAAGATGAACTCGCACCCTGGGCACATCATCTTATAAATCCCTGAAGCGCTTGAAAACCTACCGCCATTAAAAAGAAATTCCCATTTGGCAGGACGAATTGCCTCCAGATTTGACCCTAATCCCTTAGCAGGAGGTATTTCGTGGGCGATCTTTAAATAACCCCGCCAGAAATGACGAACTCCTGCACCAGGGTCAATACGGTCGAACAGAAATCAATCCATTCTTCCAACGGAAAGAAAAGCCTATTGGCCTTGGTAGCAGGTCCGAGCAAGACGCACGAACCTTATTGCCTTATCAGGCATATCGTTCAACCGAAAAATGATCACGTAAGGTCTTAGATCGGTTGATCATGATAGGCCATTAAAGCGAATAAGATCTTTGGGATTTTATCCCATGAACTCGAGTTTGAATGCTGAAAAAAAACTCCTTCGAAACGAATCCGCCCTCTAATTGTTGGGAAAAAGGTAACAGAATGAGATGAAGCTACAAGACTTTTGATAGCCCTACAAAAAATATGAAACATGATGACAAGTTTATGTTGAAAAGATCAAAGCATCATTTAATAGTAAAAATAACCATGGATTGAATCAGCCATCGCCAATGGGAAAATTTTCAAAGCGCACGGCGTGGCCAATTATGCATCTGATCAAATGACCCATCGGATTAGCCGCACAAACCGTCTCATAACCGATCCTGTGGGATATTGGGATTAGCCAATTGCTTCAGAAAGCGGCGATCCAGCCAACACCACCCCAGGTGTTATTTCTTTTTGAAAATTTTTCTTAACCAGAATGAACTGCCGCGAGTGGTGCTTGGAAGATAGCCAGAATACGAGGATCGAACGTCTTCTACTGATATAAACGCCTTGGGCTCGATAGTCAGCACCAGTTTGATAAAATCATTTACTTTTTTTCGGGAGATGACAGAAAAGAGGATATGGACCACGCCGCTGGCGCCGCGGCCTTTTAAAACGGTGACACCATAGCCCTCGTTGCGGAGCTCATTGGGCAGCAATTGCAACGGGCTGGTGGAAATGATACGCACAATCTGATACCCCAATGCCAGCTTCGATTCGATCAACATACCAACAAAATTGCCGGTGGCAAAACCAGCGCCGTAAGCAATATAGCAGACGACATTGGTCAAATTTTGCATCACCTTGCTAATGGCGGCCAGCCAGATAATCACTTCAAAAAAGCCCATCAGCGGAGCAATCAATCGGTTGCCCCGCGACAATAAGATGACGCGGATCGTTCCAATAGAAACATCAATGATCCGAGCGAAAAAAATCAGCGCAGGCACAATGACATAATTGATAATCGTATCCGACATTTTCCACCTTCATGCTTAATCCTAACCATTTCCTTTGTACACACGTCTAACGCCGAAGCGAATCAAAATCCACATCACATAGCATTCCGCTGCAAATGGCAAGAAGCCCAAAAACCCGATGGCAGGCATCTCGAAGATCTTCGGCTGTGGCAAGAACGGCAAAACATAAATCCATTTGGTAAGCGCCCAATAGTTCCAGAACTCCCAGAGTAAGCCGCAAATAGCACCAGAAAGAAATAGCGATAACAACCGGTCAATTCTTCCCGCTCGGAGATCGATGAAGAGCGAATGCTCTCCGAGCCATGCATTAATCGGATCCAGCAAGAAAATGAACCCAATCCACACCAAGGCGAACAGATATTTTGCATACGGCGTGGGCAGAACGATCGGGACGATCAAAAATATTGCTCCGATCCAAGTCCAGAAAACGAGTGTTTGCCGCGAAATAACGAATCGCCGGACCGCAAATTTTTCGAACAACCTCAAGTGGAAAAGTACCTCACTGGTGATCAAAATCGCTGGAAAAATAGTCATGAAAGACCACACATAGCCAATAATTCGAACCACCAGATTGTCAGGAAGATGGATGTATTGCCAGTTCTGGAGATGGAGGTTATAGGCTTCGAAGATCAGCCAGCACAAGAGCGAGCTCGGCAATATCCATAAAAATTCGCGCTGACGCCGAACGAGATAACCTTCTCCAGTCAACCGATGCAATAATGCATCGACAATCAAAATATACCCCGTCCAGACAATTGGCGTGAAGAACATCTGGACGAAGGGAATTTGTAGGATCAGAAGGACTTCCGCTACCAGGATGATCAGTCCGCCGATCCAGCCGTAGGCTGGGAAATTGCCATGCAGTTGTCGCTTCATTCGATTGAAGTTAGTCGGCATCGGGAGTTCCGGATTTATTGATTGACTCTTTGAATACTTGTCAAGATGATCCAGTTTGTACGGCACCAGCATCGGCTGGTTGTCTTGCTCGGTTTCAAGATCATTGTTGCGACAATCCAGATAGTTTGGATTGAATTGCGCCTTGATGCGTGGCAGCTGGCTTTTGCCCGATGAATATAAAGATTTTGCCATAAAATTTCAACTTAAATTTTCAGCGAGCGAAAAAATGGATGTTCATTTAATAAACGCCTATTGACTTTGAACGGAAATATTGCTATTATTGCGGCATCAATTCAATTGGGAAGGAGAAATGCGGATGAATAAAATCATTGATCTGCGAAGCGATACGGTTACCCGGCCATCGCCTGAGATGCGCCGTGCCATGGCAGAAGCAGAGGTCGGGGACGATGTGTTCGGAGACGATCCGACAGTCAATCTTCTGCAATCAAAGGTCGCTGAGCTTTTGGGCAAAGAGGCAGCGTTGTTTACCCCGTCGGGCACCATGGCCAATACCATCGCCATTCTGGCACACACCCAGCCGGGGGATGAGGTGATTGTGGAACGGGAATCGCACACCTTCAATTATGAAGTGGCTGGTGCCGCGGTTATCGGGGGGGTGCAGATGAACACGATTCAGGGAGAGCGAGGGATTCTTACGCCGGAACAGATCGCCAAAGAAATTCGCGATCCTAACGTCCATGTGCCGCCTACGCGATTGATCTGCCTGGAGAACACTCACAATCGCGGTGCGGGAGCCATTTATCCGATCGATAAAATTCGCGCCATTCATGAGCTGGCCCAGCGGCATCATTTGAAAATGCACCTCGATGGCGCTCGACTGTTTAACGCCTGTGTGGCCACGGGATTGAAGCCCAGCGATTATGCCAAGTATTTCGATTCCGTGATGTTTTGCTTTTCCAAGGGCCTTGGCGCCCCAGTAGGTTCGATCCTGGCTGGCACCCAGCAATTTATTCAGCGCGCCCATCGTTTGCGCAAAATGTTAGGTGGCGGAATGCGCCAGGTCGGCGTGCTGGCGGCCGCCGCGCTCTATGCCCTGGATCATAACGTCCAAAGGCTGGCCGAGGATCATCGTCATGCCAAACTGTTAGCAACCACCCTGGCCGAAATCCCGGGCTTCCGCATCAACCCAGATCTTGTGGAAACCAACATCGTGATCTTCGATGTCGCTGATTCTGGCAGAACCGTCCCCGAAATTCTGGAGCAACTGAGAGCAAAAGGCATTCTCATGATACCATTCGGGCCAACGCTAATTCGTGCGGTAACCCATCTCGATGTTACCCGGGATGACATCGAACGGACCATCAAAACGCTCCATGAATTATTCGGCTGATCGCGGTCGTTCATTCCAACATTGGCGATTTGGCGCCGCGTCACCCATAGCTGAAAACCGTTAATTGGCAAAAGCAATCATCCAAAGCTTTGCAAGCGCCACGGGTCCAGTGACATTTTCTACTGTTGGAAGAGCCATGGAAGGGGTGTAGCGATAGGACGATCTGATCAATTGGTGTAATGAATCGACTCGATGCGAAAGCGTCCGATTGGGGCATATCGTCCTCTGGTTATTTTCGAACCAGCCAGAGCAAGCCCGATAGCAGGTAAGTGATCATCAAACCGATGGTGCTGATAAAAATGGCCAGATATAACATGGGCAAAAATACGAAAATATATTTGGAAGCGGCCAGGATAATGGTCGTTGGTTCTTTAACCAACGGATAGATGAACAGATTCAGCAGCGCGATCGTGACAAGCAATGCGGTGACCGGATACCAGAAATTTCGGAAGTCCGACGCGGAGGGCGAGAGGTGATTGGCAATGCCCAGCATCAAGAAGAGAAACACGTAAAGCTTCCAATCGCGCAGCATGGCTGGTGAAAAAAATGTGTCGTACAGGTAATTGAAAAAATGAAAGGCGGTTTTGCCGAAAAGCAGATAGCTCTTCCATTGCAAGGCATTGTCGATGGTGAGATAATAGACGCGCGGGACATGGTCGGCGAAGAGCGCGAACTCTGGAAAGACGAACGAACTGATCAAGTAGATGGCGGCGGCCCCGCCGAAGAAGGGAGCGACAGCGATCAAGGTGTTGCCAATCACCGCCTGGTAAAAATTGTCGATCCGATAGCTATGGGCAACGTAACCCATTGAGCCAGTTTCAGCGTCCGGCTGAAACAGCTTGAGGTCCTGGACCTTATGAAATGACAGCACGGCGAACAAATAATGGCTGAACTCATGGATCGGCGTGCCAATCCAGGCCGTAACCAGCAGCGCTTTCCACCCGCCGATGGAATAGAGCCGACGGTTCTGTTCCCGAGAAAGGACATTAAGAATGATACAGCAAAAAATGATCGGGAAGAACAGGCCAAAAAATATCTTTAATGTAATCAATACTACCTGGCCAAGATATTGGACGACTGGAGCCAATGCTGTGCCATCCTCCGGATTGAAATTCATCAATGTTGCCGAACAATTATCTGCGGCATTGTTCTGTTTGTCCCATGACAGCCGTTCCGAATCGGACCAGCCCGTTCCGTTCCCGGCGACCAAATTCGGCGCTACAACCGACTTAGCAGTTCCTTAAATTCCTGTTCATTGAGAATCGTCACGCCCAGTTCTCTGGCTTTCGTGGCTTTGGAACCGGGATCAGTGCCAACCACGACATAATCGGTCTTCTTGCTGACAGATGACGCAGCGCGGCCGCCCAGCGATTCCACCAGCCGCTCGGCCTCATCTCGGGTCATGCTCTGCAACGTGCCAGTGAACACAAATGTCTTGCCGGCTAACTGATCGCTTTTGGTGGGCTGTTGAGCTTGAATGGTGATCCCAGCTTTGAGCAGCCGATCAATGGTCTCTAAATTTTTCGGTTCCTTGAAAAATTGGACAATGCTTTGTGCGGTTTGGACGCCGATTTCGTAAACGCTGAGCAGTTCTTCATAGGTGGCCTTTTTTAAATTGTCCAGCGTTTTAAAATGATCGGCCAGCAAGCTGGCGGTATGCTCGCCAACATACCGGATGCCTAGGCTGTAGATAAAGCGTTCCAGTGTTATGGTTTTGCTGCGTTCCAACGCATCGAGGATATTTTGAGCCGACTTATCGGCCATGCGCTCCAGGTTGGCCCATTGCGATTTGGTGAGAAAATAGAGATCAGCAGTATCTTTTACGAGGCCTTTATCCACGAGTTGATCGATCAATTTATCCCCCAGGCCTTCGATATCCATGGCATTGCGGCTGGCAAAATGGCGGATCTGCTGTTTGAGCTGAGCCGGACAAGACAGGTTCTGGCATCGATGGGCGGCTTCCCCAGGCAGCCGAACCACATGCCCACCGCAAACTGGACAAGTACTGGGAAGCTGATACTTCCGCTCGGCGCCAGTGCGACGCGATTCCACTACCTTTACCACTTCAGGGATCACATCTCCAGCGCGTTGCACCACCACCCAATCGCCGACGCGGATATCCTTTTTATCGATCTCATCCTGATTATGGAGCGTGGCACGGCTCACCTCAACTCCGCCAATCTGGACCGGACGCATAATCGCCACCGGGGTCAACGTCCCGGTTCTGCCCACCTGGGCTTTTATCTCCAGAATCTGGGTGATCTCCTGCCGGGCGGGAAATTTGTAAGCGATCGCCCATCGTGGGCTCCTGGATTTGATGCCAACAACATCACGCTGCGCTAAATTATTGAGCTTAATGACCACCCCATCGATTTCATAGGGAAGCTGATCGCGCTGCTGCTCCAGCTCGCGATAAAATTGGAACACCTCATCCAGGGTGCGACATAGCCGGCGCTGGGGCGTCACCCGCATCCCCCAATAGAGCAAGGCTTCTAAAAATTGCCAATGGGTCTCAAATTCGTAACCAATCACCTGGCCCAGGCTATGGAAAAAGATCTCTAATGGTCGTGAAGCGGTAATTTTCGGATCCAATTGACGCAACGAACCAGCAGCGGCATTGCGGGGATTAGCAAACAGCGGCTCACCAGCCTGCTCCCGCTGCTGATTGAGCTTCTCAAACGCGCTCACTGGAATAACGACCTCCCCGCGGACCTCAATTCGCTCCGGAATCGGCAACTTTCGATCAATTAGCCTCAGCGGAACCGTGCGGATCGTCTTCAAATTCTGCGTCACATTTTCCCCAACAATACCATCCCCACGGGTGGAACCCACGGTCAACATGCCCCGCTCATACACCAGTTCCACTGCCAACCCATCCAACTTGCATTCCGCCACATACTCGATCGGCTCTCCCGAAGGCAAGAGCTTCCGAATGCGCTGATCGAACTCCAGAATATCCGCCTCATCAAAACCATTATCTAAACTTAGCATCGGGATGGTGTGAGACACGGTTTCGAACTCCTCCAGCGGAGCAGCGCCTACCCGCTGGGTCGGAGAATCCGGCGTAATGAGTTCGGGATATTGTCGTTCTAATTCCTGAAGTTCCCGCATCAACCGATCGTATTCGGCATCGGAAATCTCCGGTTCATCCAAAACATAATAACGGTAATTGTGATAATTAATCTGATCCCTGAGTTCTCTGACGCGCTGTTCAATGGCTGGACTGGTCATGGCTAAACTCCATTGGTTTCAGAACAATTGTTTGTTCCAGTTCAATTATTTCACACAACATGATCATTGAAACCGCTCACCCTTGCTTATCCCATCATCTTCCCGGCCTACCATTAGCTTCCAATCCTTCAGCGGCTTCACCGGAATATGATGATGTCAATCAATATGTCCAAACCAGGAAGAACCCTCCGATCATCGACAAACCATGCGCTTCATCGATGGGATTTCGAGTATCCATCGAATGGCTCATCGATCACATTGACGCCGTCTTATTGCGACTGATCTGCTCGGCCGGATCTCTCCAGCAGCGCTCGGATCCTGCGCACCAACTCCTCGGGCATAATCGGCTTTTCCGCATAATCATCGGTTTTCATCCAATAGCCATCCAGTTCCTGAGAGAAACCAAAGCCAGTGACTTCAGCAACCGACGTGAGCATCAGAATGGGAATTCTTTTATAAATGGGATCGGCTTTGATCTGTTTGGCAAACGAAAAACCAGCATCGTGTTTTTCCATCATTAGATCGAGCACGATCAGATCCGGATGTTCCACTTTAACCTTGTCTATCCCTTCGCGGCCAGAAAAGGCGGTCACTACCTCAAAGCCATGGTTTTCGAGCACCGCCTTGTTCAGATCGACAAAATCCACATCGTTGTCGACCAACAAAATTTTTGTTTTATTGGCCATTGGCAATCTCCTTCTTTTTAAACCCAGATTGGCATCTTTTGCTTATCATCTGCTCCGCGATAATTCGCTCAGTTCGAGCAAGCTTCGGCAACTTGATGGCGCAATTCGCCATGCATGTTTTGATCAGCTTCCAACATCGGCAGCCTAATGATAAAGGTACTGCCTTTACCAGGTTCGGTTTCAACGTCGATCCTGCCATGATGTCGCTCGATGATGCCATACGAGATGGCGAGGCCCAGCCCGGTGCCCTTCTCTTTCGTAGTAAAAAATGGGTCAAAAATCTTATTAAGGACTTCAGAATCGATGCCCGGCCCGGTATCTCTGATGGCGATCACGATCTGCCGATTGGCGTCATCAAACTGGGAGCGAATGAACAGATCTCCACTACCATTCATGGCTTCTGCCGCATTAAGAATGATATTGAGAAACACCTGCTTCAATTGAGTCCCGTCGGCGTAGATTGCGGGGAGATTCGCCGCCAGCTCTTTGTGAATAACGATATTGTGAAATAAAGATTGATTCACCACTAGGGCCAGGACTTCTTCGAGGAGCTGGTTGATATTGGTTGCGCCAGGCCGCATCTTGGTCTCTCGCGCAAAACTCAACAGTCCCTGGACGATCTCCTTGGTGCGATTGGCCTCATCGATGATCATCTGGACATCCTGGCGCCGCGGATCATCGGGAGGCAATGATTTAAGAATCAAATGGGCGAAAATGGTAATGGTGCCCAGCGGGTTATTGATCTCATGCGCCACCCCGGCTGCTAATTGGCCTAACGAGGCCAATTTTTCCGTTCGAATCAATGAAGCCTGGGCCTTCTCCAATTCCTGATGCGAAATCTGAAGCTCCTGATGCGACTTTTTCAGTTCATTATAAATTTTTCTGGTTCGTTCCAAAAGGTAAGGGAGACACATCTCAATTTCGGCGAGGCCCTGAGCCACTGCAATGGCCTTATCGCGGCAACTGGGATAGCCACAGGCCCGGCAGTCGAGATTGCGATCTGGCGGCATCTTGTCCATCGCTTGCAAAATGGCCTCGATCTCTCGCTCATCCGGGACCGGGAGGTTCTGCTCCATTTTGATAAAATCCCGATGCAAATCGATATCTTTAAACCGGGAAATTTCGACCAATGCATCCGCCAAGCTTTGTCGGCCCATTTCCGCTTTTGTATAGCGCGCCACGATCTGGCGCCGACCCATCACCGAAATCTCCATATCGGCAAAGGGGCCATCAACGCATCCTTCACAAAATTCCAGATCAATGAATTTCGCCTCAATAAAACCAGCATCAAGCTGGTGAAGCGCCCGAAGCGATCGAATCCTCCCCCCTGTCACGCTGATCTCATCCATCAGCACATCAAAGCTCTCGCCCATGCAGCGATAAAGCCCCCCTGTGACCGGAAAAATTCTTGCCAGGTACGGCCGCGGGCCATCAAAATTGGTCTCCTCCTGCTTCAGCCGATCGATACCAGCATCATCCAGCAGTTGCCGCACCTCATGAAAGGTGATCACCTGATCGATCACCCCAGCCACTTCCGGGGCCATCATCTCTCCCATCTGCGCCAAGCAGGCAGTAATATAGATCACTTTCCAATCCGGCCCCTTCAGCTTGCGGGCGATTCGGCCCATGGCAATCATCGGTGAAACGATCGGCGCCAGATTAGGAATGAGCTGGGGCAAATATTTCTGGACATAAAAACAGATGGCAGGACAAAACGAAGCAATAATAGTCCGGCCAACATCCTGAGCCAATAGCTCTCGATATTCGCGACTGACCAGCTCCGCCGCAAAGGCTGCTTCCCAAACCTCCGTAAAACCCAATCTCTTGAGCGCCGTGACCAATTGACGTGGCGTCCCTCGATCGAGCACCGCAGGAAATGTGGGATCCAAACAGGCAATGATCTTTTCATTATTATCAAGAAATTCCTTGACCTGATAAAGGCCGCTTAGATAGAACATCGCATTCTGGGGACAGGTCTTGATACAACTGCCGCAAAGTATGCACCGTTCATGAATGATCTTGATATTTCCCTTCTCCCGCTTGATCGCCTTGGCAGGACAGATCTGAATGCAACTGTAACAGCGACGACATTTTCGGGTGATGACATTGATCTGGCTCATAGTTTTATCTCATGCGTCAAAAATGAATAACTGCGAAAACGGATGTTACTGCTCTGCATCTCGCCTCCCGCTGAATCAAAAAACGTTACGAATGATATTTCCTGGCGACGACAAGGCCATCGATGGTATCTGCGAAAAGGGCCTGGATCAACCTGCCACAACAGCCTAATTTTCCCAAGCAATGAGCCATCCCTGAGTATCACTATCGGCTCTACTAAGATGAATCGCCCAGCGAAGCGCCACGGTTATTTTGGCGAATAAACCACATTCAATGTGGCTTCCGCAATGACCAGTTCTTCGTTAGTGGGAATCACCCAGGTCGACACTGGGGCGTCTTTTTTGCTGATGCGCTTTTCCTCAGCTTTGGCATGAGCATTCTCATAGGGATCGAGTTCGATGCCTAAAAACCCAAGGCCCTCACAGGATTTTGATCGCACTAGGGCTGAATTCTCGCCGATGCCAGCCGTAAACACTAACACATCCAACCCTCCCATGGCAGCGGCATAAGCGCCGATATATTTCTTGATGCGATAGCAGAATACATCAAACGCCAATTGGCGCTTCTGATCTCCCTGCTCGATCCCCTCAAGAATCTTCAACATATTATTCGAATTTTCCGACAATCCCTTTAACCCGCTTTCTTTATTCAACAAATTATCGATCTGTTCGATGGACAAATTTTCTTTCCGCATCAGAAAAAAGGCCACCGACGGATCCATATCGCCTGCTCGGGTGCCCATCAATAACCCCTCTAATGGCGTGAACCCCATCGATGTATCGATGCACTTGCCCGATTTCACCGCGGCCATGCTGCAACCATTGCCCAGATGGCAGGTAATGATCTTCAACGTGTCGATCGGTTTGCCGACCAACTTAGCAGCGCGATGAGCGACGTAAAAATGAGACGTGCCATGAAAACCGTACCGACGAATTTTATACCGCTCATAATATTTGTAAGGGATGCCGTACAGATAAGCGGTCTTTGGCATCGTTTGATGAAAGGCCGTATCGAATACCGCCACCTGCGGGATTGCAGGCAGCAGCTTGCGACATGCCAGGATGCCTTCCAATTGCGGGGGATTGTGCAGCGGCGCTAACTGGCTGCACTCCTCGATCCTTCGGATCACTTCATCGGTAATCAAGGTTGGTTGGGAAAAATATTCCCCGCCATGAACTACCCGATGCCCCACCGCAAACAACTCGGACACATCATGAATCACGCCCGTCGCTTTGTTCAATAAGCCATCCAATATCTGTGCAATCGCTTGCTCATGATTTTTGATCACCTTATAAAATTTCACCTGGCCACCACTATTGCGCTGTTGCCAGATCTCCGAAGATTCTTCTCCAATTCGGGAGATGCTCCCCTTCACCAACCATTGTCGCGTACTTCCATTAATCACTTGATATTTCACCGATGAACTACCACAATTCAACACCAAAATTGTCATTCGAGTTGATCTTATCTTTTTCATCATCACTCCACGCCCCTTTATTGTTAACGTTGTTATGTCTCATGCCATACACCGATGCAAATTCTCCCCATTGCCAACGGTTGCATTGATCGAACCAATTCGCCAGGGGTGGTGCAATCCGCTGGTCCAAAAAAAGTTTACTCTATGTATTTTCAACCAGCTCCCGACTCGAAAAGAAAAAGCTGATCTCATAAGCGGCGGTCTCCGGCCCATCTGAGCCGTGCACGATGTTTTGCTCTTTGCTATCCGCATACATCTTGCGAATCGTCCCCTCTTCCGCTTTGGCTGGGTCAGTGGCCCCAATCAGCTTACGAAAATCGTCAATTGCATTCTCTTTTTCTAATACCATCGGCACGCAATTGCCCGAGGACATGAATGTCACCAAATCATAATAGAATGGCCGCTCCTTATGAACGGCATAAAATTCACCCGCTGTCCTCGAATTCAATTTCACCATCTTCATGGCGATGATTTTAAATCCCTCCGCCTCAATCCGTTTGATCACCTTTCCAATCAGGTTCTTTCGCACACAATCTGGTTTTAAAATCGCCAACGTTCTTTGTACCATTACGAGCTCCTTTGTGTTAGTTTTAGTTTATCGCCTTTCATCCTAACCGCATAGAACTTAGATTTCAATGATCTCAATCATTCAATGTTCGAATCCAGATCGCTTCGCCAGTGTTCCAGCGAACCTTCATTTCACCTTCCATCATCTCTCCCACCATCCCTCTCGCTGTCAGCTATTGTTTGATGATGCAGGCATAGGCATCATGATTATGAATGCTTTCGCAGGTCTCAACCTCGACCTGGTAACTGCTGATATTGTTGACTTGTTCCAGTTTGAGCGCCACATTGCGCACCACATCCTCAACGAAGGCTGGATTATCGTAAGATTTTTCGGTGATATATTTTTCATCCTCGCGCTTGAGCAGCGAATAGACCGTGCCCGAGGCACACCCCTCAAGCAGTTCAATGACATCTTCAATCCACAGAAAACCTTTGAATTGCAACTGCACCCGAATTATTCCCCGTTGATTATGGGCGCCTCGGTCAGAAATTTCCTTCGAGCAAGGACAGACCGTCTGAATGGGGATCTCAATCCCCAATGATAATTTAATTCGATGATTCAGCTCACCGATCAACTGGCATTGATAGCCCATCAGCGATTTTGCGCCCGAAACCGGGGCCTTTTTTTCAATGAAATAGGGAAAAGCGATCTCCAGGTGCGCCGATTCTGCATGAAGCCGTTCCTTCATTTCCTTCATAATGGCGCCCATATTGTGGATGTCGATCTCCCGACGGTATTTATTCAATATCTCGATGAAGCGACTCATGTGGGTTCCGCGAAATTGATGCGGCAGATTGACATACATATTGATCGTCGCCACCGTATGTTGTTTATCGTTTTCTTTATCGAGCAACACGATGGGGTATTTCAAATTTTTCACCCCAACCTTGTTGATCTCAATATTCCGATAATCGCGTTCGTTCTGAATATCTCTCATAAAAGATATAAAGACTCCAAAAAATCCGTTATTTTAATCGACAAACTATGCACGCTTCTTAGAACAATTCAACAACAGATTAGCGAGATCATTTTTTGATCGAACGATACGATCACCATCCGGTCTCACAGCACAATTGATCACACCATAATATCATTAAAGCGGCCCCAAAATGGTCTGCTATAACGCATTCAGACCAAACTTATTCAATAAAAATTGCCTCAGCACAAAATATCCAGCCACCAATCGCCTTCTATTCAACCATTTTGCTATAAAATTATCCTAACGAAAATTATTCTGCTCCAATGATTCTGCTATCCTTTATCCTGCTATAAAATCATACTGCCAAAAATTATCCTGCTATCAATCATCCTGCCTGAAAATTATCCTGTCAAAAATCATCCTGCTATCAATCATCCTGCCTCAATATTATCCTGTTAAAAAATCATCTTGCAACAGTCATCCTGCCAAAAATTATCCTGCCAAAAATCATCCTGCAACAATCATTTTGCCTGAAAATTATCCTGTTAAAAAATCATCCTGCAATAGTCATCATGAAGGTAGCCCCCCTCGTGCTGGACGACGCCTCTTGTCTCCCCCAGCCCTTAATTGTTTAGATCGTCAAGCAAGCGTTCGATGATCTCATGCGCATGCTCGGTGGTGAGATAATAATCCCACACCAGGCGATCGACCGCCTTTTCCCCGGGCATGTCCCGATATCCCATGATCCTCGCTGCTGGTTCCAGGTATTCGATCCTCAGATCGTTCCCGGCGAACACGGTTAATCGGTATAGGTCGCGCAATTGTTTGAGAAAATTGAAATGCCGATTCAGCCGGCACAGGTCCTCCCGATGTCGGGCATCAATCTGGCAAATGGTCTCCATCAGTTTCCGATTCACTGGTTGCTTCAATCGATATCGGGCCTTATAGATCAACAGCAGCATCTCAATATCCCGGAGTCCGCCGATGGTTTCTTTGACATTCAGGTTATGCCCTCTGCTGATCTTTTTGTCCTGTTGTCTGGAGGTCATTTCATGGATCATTTGATCTTTGTACTGCTCATATTTTTGATAAATATGTCGATCGATGATCCTCTCTTCAAACTGGTGCTGGAATTTGCTACTCCCGACAATCATTCGGGCTCCTAGCAACTGCGATTTATCGATGAATGATTCCTCATCATTTTTGGCGAGAAACCGATCCAGGTCATCGACGAGGGTGATGTAATCGCCGAAATGATCCGCAAAACGATAGTGGGGCATAATGCCCCGTTTCACGATTTCGGTGTTCATCATCGTAACGATGCGGTTGCAATAGTGTCGAATTTCATCGTCCTTTTCATTGAGCAGGATAATGAGATCGTAATCGTCGTCAAAAGCCTGCTCGCGCGCATATCCTCCCGCCGTATAGATGGCCACAAGATCCCGCGTGGGGAGATAATGCCCAATTTGGTCATTGACCGCTTGCTTACAAATATCAAACAGCACTTGTAAATAAGAATCGGAGAACTCAGTGAATTCGGCATCGATTTTCTCGATCGGTTCGCCTTGCAGAGCCTCCAATCCCACCCGCATAAATTCCAGATCATGATAATCGCCCAACCATTGCTTTTGTTCCTCAAAACTGCGCAGGCTATCGATGCGACCGATGATTCCCTTGGCAATTTGCGCTAATTGACTGGGATGCTGCAGATATTGCAAATAAACAGGATATTTTGATACCACCCGAATAAAAAATCGTTTGAAATAATGGCTGGTATTGTAATGGATCTGAGCGAGCTGCACCAGCAACTGCTTCAGCTTTTGCTGCTCGGTTTCCCACAACGGCTGATCCAGCAAGGAGCAAAATTTCTCCTGCAAGTTCGCCGGCAACGTGGTCAGATAGCTATTGATCAAATCGGGATACTGATGGAACACCTTGATCAATCGCAGCACTCGATCATCGCATTGGCGCAGGTTATTGAGGAATGCCTCGTGGAGCAAATAACAGAGTTGTTCTGTGTCCAAGCTGTTTCGTTTATTCCACAGGATGATTAAGAACGACATCATGGTATAGATGGCATTCCGAGCAGCCTGACCGTATTTCTCCACCAAAATGTTTTGATAGCGGGCCGGCAACTGGCGAAAATCCTTGACAAAATTTTCCAGCACATGGCTATCCTCTGCCTGAAGCGCCTCCAAGATATCGTTCCAAAATTTAGCGCCCTTAAAAAACTTTGAATCACGAAGGAAATCGATCACCAAATTGCCAGGATAGCTCCGATAGGGCTCTGGATACCAGGCCGCTTTCAATTTACTGGAGAAGATGCTCACCGATTTCAAGTGGTCGGTCACATCCTGAATCAACCGGGCACAAATTTTTTTAGCAGCCGCAACATGTTCATGATAATGAATCAACAGATGATCCCAGGCGCTGATCGCTCCCACATCCTCATATCCCATGGCCGTAGCAATGATCTGCAGCTCATTTTTGGTATCCGGGTCGTCAATATAAATATCTTCTTCCAATCCAATGAACAATTGGTACAGGTGCCGAAAGATCTCCAAAAAGGTGAGCACCTTTTCCAATTCATCATAGAGGGCTTTGCGGCCGCTATCCTTTCGGCCGAGGATGCTGAGCACATCCCAACGATTCCCCCGATAGATGCGAAAAATGGTCTTTGCCGCCAGAATACTGATCGATACCATCCGAAGAGCATCGTCTTTAGGATTGAGTTTCTCCGCATTGATCGGCTGGAGCAAAAGCGAACGAATTTCTCCCAGAACCCCGCGCAGGTATCCCTCGTGATATTTGTTATCTCGAAAGCTATGGTAATAATAGCGACTGGTAATTTGCTGTTCGAATAATTCAAATAATCGTTGGCTTCCAAGAATGGGAACAGCGTTCAACATCTCGCTGATGATAACAAAATCCTGAATTTCCCGATCCAACAATTCACGATACTCGTCAATTGAGGCGCTATAAAATTGGCTGCCCACATGCTCCGACAAATAGAAATGAAGTTCTGTGGCCCATCTGAACATCTCGTTTCGGACTTTGCCGATAACGGTATTGAGCTCTACTCTGGCCGGGGAACCATCATCGATCACACCAACGTCGATATCGTCTTGATGCGCCAAACTTCCAACCCCGAGCATCACAAATTCCGGCGCCGGCTGGCTACCGAAAAACAGGCCAAGCAATTTCTGCATATAATTCCCGGTGAGAGCCCGAAAAGCAGCGCCCGTCTGCAGCATAAAATTTTTATAGATCGTGTAACGATCGTCTCCCGAAGTTAAATTGAGCTTCAGGACATCGATGGATCGCAGGTTGAGGAACAGCATTTGAAGCGAATAATAGCAGGCTAAGTAGGTTAGCTTATCGGTTATGGTATCGGCGACAGCCAAAACGATGTCCATCTCCTGACTAAGCCGGCTTGAGCCGCGCCAGATATGGACGTCCTCAATTTTGCCAGCATCCTCCAGGCTTTTCACCATCGGCTCGAGATACCGCTCGATCGTCCGAATATATTTCTGATGGTGATTGCCCAATTGGCTGACACGATCTTTCAATCGATTGAAATAGCGATCCACAGTTGTCACCTGATTCGGATTCCCGGACCCATCTGCACTTGTGATCCTATAAAATCAGCGAGTTAAGCGATTCATCGTCGCACGCTGGAGGGCAAAGATTGCTTTCCGCTGGTGGCGTGCAAAGGATGCCATTTTAAGCTTTAAGCCAGAGCATCATGGATGAAATTGGCCGTTCCTACGCGTTGGAGGAATTAGGTTGCTTTCCAGTAGCGAATGCAGCGCGTCCAGAATCGTGCCATTGGGGGAGTGGCGCTATGTTAGGCCATCAGCGTTTTGGCCATTTCCACACCCAATTGAAACGCCTGCATATTGATCTTCTCCGTGCCCTTGGGCACGCGCGCCAAAATCGCCGATTCGATGCCCTCCATTGAGACGATTTTCGTGAGCTCGACGATGATTCCCAATGCCACCATATTGGCGACCACCACACGGCCAATTTTGCTCCGGGCGGATTCAATGATTGGGACTCGATAAATTTTAAATTTTCCGGATGGGCATTCGGTCACCGCATCGGAATCGACCAGTAGGATGCCCTCTGGTTTTAGATCTTTCACATATTTATTGCATGATTCCTGGGTCAACGCCAATAGCAGATCGATATGCATGGCCTTAGGATAGTCAATATCCTCGTCCGAGATGATTACTTCAGAACGACTGGCGCCGCCGCGCGCTTCAGGACCATAAGATTGACTCTGAGTGGCGTTCTTCCCATCATAAATTGCTGCCGCCTCGGCCAAGATCTTTCCCGCTAACACCAGTCCCTGGCCGCCTTCTCCACTCAACCGAATTTCATAACGATAACTCATCTGATTCTCTCCGCACATTCTTGGATGCTGTTCTCCGACAACCCTAACGTGATCGGCCCTCACGCCGATTATTTCCTCCAGCTTCAGGCATCAGTTCCTGGCCTGAAAAATAACCTTGTCGCTAACCCGTCTTTCCCTGGAGTTGCTCAATTAGCCGCTGATAATTAGCCGTGTATTCAGGCAATTCGCGATCGACCAAAATTCCGGTGACGATTTTGCCGTTCAATTCTTCAGGCGACATATTGACAGCTTTTTCGATCGGGACGCTCGCCTCTTTCAACTGCTTGATCATATCAGCACCGCTTCCCAATCGATTCCTTCGCCCAAAGGCTGTGGGACATGGGGTCATCACCTCCACAACAGAGAACCCCTTTTTCCGAATCGCCTTTTCGATCATACGATCCAGCTTGATCGCATCATAGACCGTACCTCGGGCGACGAAACTAGCACCCGCTGCTTCAGCCAATCCACTGATATTGAACGTGTTCTCCACGCTGCCAAACGGCGCGGTACTGGCTTTATAGCTGAACGGCGTCGTCGGCGATACCTGCCCCCCAGTCATGCCGTAAATGTTATTGTTGAATAAAATCACGGTGAGATCGATGTTTCTTCTCGCAGCATGAATATAATGATTGCCACCAATGGCCGTCGCATCGCCGTCACCGGTGACCACAATGACGGTCATCTCCGGCTTCACCATTTTGATACCCGTGGCAAATGCGATAGCGCGACCATGCGTGGTATGCAATGTATTAAAATCCACATAGCCAGTCAGCCGGCTCGAACAACCAATGCCAGAAACCATGCAAATTTCATCTTTTGAAAGCCCGATCCGATCAATCGCGCGCAGCATGGCCTTTAGCACAATCCCATCACCGCAGCCAGCGCACCAGATCAAAGGCAATTTATTTAATCGGAGATACTTTTCGTAATCGAACATGTCCTTGTTCCTTCATTAGCTTACTCAACCACTTCCTCGACGCAACCAACTATTTAGCGTTCAACTCCAAAATCACATCGAGAATCTGCTGTGGATTGATGGGCTCTCCATCAATCCGGTTGATTTTAATTACCTCGCAGCCGCACCGAGTGGCCCATTCAACCTCATGAGCGATCTGTCCCAGATTCAGCTCCGGAACAATGATATAATCGACGTTTTCGCCCATGGCGCGGACTTCTTTGTCGGGGAACGGCCAGAGCACTTTGGGCCGCAGGAAATGAATTTTAATTCCGCGTTCCCTTGCCCAGATCATCGCCCGACGAGCCGATCGGGAGCTCGACCCGTATGCGAAAATCCCAATCCTGGCTTTCTCGTCCTTATCCTCCTCCACCTCGATGATCTCTTCCCGATAGCGATCGAGCTTGCGATTGAGCCGACGCAGCATACGATCGATGAGTGTGGGGTTATTCGTTGGGAAGCCAGTTTGATCGTGTACCAAGCCCGTCACATGAAACCGATATCCCTCGCCAAAGCTGACAAACGGCGGAATATCGCTATCGGTTTCCTGGTAGGGGAGATATTGCTCTGGCGGAATATTGGGTTTCACCCGATTCCACACCTCGATTTCATCCTCGCGGGGCAAAATAACTTTTTCGCTAACGTGCCCAATAATTTCATCAAATAGCAAAACGACCGGCACTCGATATTTTTCTGCCAGATTGAAGGCGCGCACGGTAAGGTCGAACACCTCCCGCACGGTGTTGGGCACCAGAACGATGATGGGGTGATCCCCATGGGTCCCCCACCGGGCCTGCATCACATCCCCTTGGGCTGGCAGCGTTGGCAGCCCAGTACTGGGGCCGCCGCGCATCACATTTACCACCACGCATGGCACTTCAGCCATGGATGCATACCCCAAATTCTCCTGTTTTAACGAAAAACCAGGCCCACTGGTGGCCGTCATCGCTTTAGCGCCCGCCAGCGAAGCACCAATGACCGCGCCCATCGAGGCAATTTCATCCTCCATCTGGATGAATTTGCCCCCCCGCTTGGGCAACTCATAAGACAATACTTCGGCAATTTCCGACGACGGCGTGATGGGATAACCCGCAAAAAATGTCAACCCAGCAGCCAACGCCCCTTCGGCACAGGCCTCGTTGCCAGTCATCACCCGAATTCGATTCTTCGTCTCTGTCTCCATTCAAGCCCTTTTTGTTTTAGATTATTACTTGACAGGATCAACCGAATTGACATCATAAAAATTTTCTATTTTCATTCCATGAGGTCTTTTTCAAAAATTTTTCTGCCATCCTTGATCCCAAATCATTCAATCCAGCAAATCCTGTTCATCCCTTCAATAGCATTTTTAGCTATTCGCTGTTTGTCACACGAATCGTATCGTTAAGCGACTGTTTCATTTGACAGGATAAAGTCGATTCGCAGGAGAAAATTTGTTTCATTCTGCTTCACGATGTGAGAGTGTTGAGGGATGATTTATTTATTATCCCAAAACAACCAGCCAGTGAATCCTCTTCATCCTGTCCATAAAATTTTTGATCATTTGTTTTTCGTCACGGTAATCGCGAAGTCGGGACAGCGAATCTCGCACAATCCGCATGCTGTGCACGCCTCTAAATTTACCACTTCAGGATACGGCCCATTCATCGCCAAGACATGGGTCGGACAAAACTCAACGCAAATTTCACAGCTTTTGCACCACTCTTTCTTGATACTAATCGTAGGGAGTTTTTTCTGTTTCTCGGTCATTTTCCATCTCTGCTTTATGGATTCGTATTATCTTTTCTTCTTCACCAGTTCATCGTTCGACTTTAGTTCCTTGCTGAGCAATTCCCAAACCTTTCTTTTCAAAACACCACTACTTTAGCTGGTCCCAATTTTTCCTGATTTGAGCCATGAAGTGACCTTTTCGGTCCATCCGTGGCCCAATTCTGGCAGTTGAACATGAATGCTATTCGCAGCATTGAACTGAAAAATGGGCGAAGCGAGAACCTTCTTGGGAATATCCCTTGGTACCTAACGCCCACGACTTGCCATCGGCGTAATCAGCTTGTTGATAAGGGCTGCATTGAGTACTGCCAAAAGATACTTGCACTCCTCATCATCCCGTATTTCAAAATAATTAGTCTATGGCAGCGCGTTCTTTTTCACCATGCTTTATGATATCCCCGGCTCGTCGCTTAGCAATTTCAAACGTTACAGCAATGTGGATTTTTTTGATATCTGATAATTCTTTGAACCCCAGAAATCTTTCCCATGGCCGGTTGGCCATGCCCTGAAATGAGCCATTTTTTCAAGAATTTTTTCAGCAATCTACTGGTTAGATTTGCCCCTCATTCCCGGAGAGATCAGAATCGCCAGTAGCTCTGATTCGGTCAGCATTTCAGTCCCCGCTCCTGCAATTTTGTCCCAGGATGTTGCCTCGCTTCGGCCATAGAAGATGCTACTTTGGCTCTTCTTTCACGCGGCGCACGCTGTTACTTTTGCATTTTGGGCAGCTTCGTTCTACGATTACCTTGGGATCGTAGCTATCATAGAACTCATGGCCGCACCGCAGACATTTAAACTTCGCCTGAGTTTCCATTTTGATCTCCTTGCATGGTTGCTTTTTTGAAGCTACAAATATAATTATTTCATTGACCTTTTGCAAGCACAATTTATAGAATTTTGTCCTGCATTTTCTCCTGTGAAGAGGGGCAAATTACACAACACTGCACTTGTTTTCTATCTTATGAGTCAATTGACGCTCAGATGAATGAAGAAAATTTTCTTGTCTGGCCATAAGTTTCTGCTTGACATTTTGCAACAAAATTGATAAGTTAGCCACAACTCTCAGCCTCATTGAGGCTGGACCGTGACTGGCAGATCATAAGGGCTACCCCATTCAACGACAAAATTGATCATTCCATGGCAGCAATCTTTCAAAACTTCATGGAGAAAATTTCCCTCTCGACCCAGGCCATTGAATCGCAACTACAGTCAATGAAACTTGCCTTTTTCATGGAGAGAGATGAGCACATGGAATGGAAGACCATGCCACCGATGTTCATCTATTCTTTTTATCGGTTCATTGCCACGTATCAACGGATTCCCACTCAAGCAGAGTTCTGGCAATTTTATCTGCATAACAACCAGGCTAAGTTTACCGATCAGATCACAAGCCATCTCAGCGCTCTTCAAGCCAGAGCCTATCGGGCCTATCCATCCTTTGTCCGAGATGTGCATTTCTACTATATCCTGGTCGAATCCCAATGGTTCGATCGGGTCATCTATCACCCCACCATTGATGTGAAATACGGGATCGACTTTATCGTTCAATATCGCCAACAATATTTCGGGGTGAATTGTTATATCAGCACGCCTCGGTCGTTTCAAGGCAGGGAGAAAAAACAATTTCGACATGAAAAACTATCCCGACTGGTGCTGATCGACCTGCCAGTGCATTTCAAGGGGAGCAAGAAATGCGGTCCGTTTTATCTCTATTCGCAGCGAGAGTTGAACCAATTGGTGGCGCTTCTCAACCAGTACCAATCGCCAATTCCTCCAACTTCCGATACCAGCCGGCAGTGACCTGACATCCATGGATGGAGATTAAGTGTTTTGATGCGAATGGAATTCAGGGAGCGATTGATATTTGCGCAGCGCATGCAACAGGGCGCGCAGATCTTTGGGGAGCTCGGCCCTCAGCGAAATCTGTTCGCCAGTGAGTGGATGCTGAAATTGAAGAGCCGCGGCATGAAGGGTCAGCCGATCAATCAACGGCCGTTCTGGCTCATCAGGCTTATGGCGATAATCGCGCTTGAATTCAGAAAGATAGATCGGCTTCGCCTTCCCATAAATCGGATCAATCGCCAAAGGGTATCCCAGCGCTTGAAGATGAACTCGAATCTGATGCGTCCGACCAGTTCGGGGGAATAGCCTCACATAAGTATATCCTTTGAACTGCTCAATGATCTGATAATCGGTCACCGAAGGTTTGCCACCCCGGCAGACCCTCATTTGTCCCCGACGATGCGGATCTTTGTCGATTGCCAGATCAATGGAGCCATCATGAGTCAATTGCCCTTGAATTACTGCGTGATATTCTTTAACGACCTGACGATGCTCCAATTGGTAGTTGAGCTGCTGATGAACCAAAGCCGTTTTGGCAAACAACACCACGCCGCTGGTGCCGAGGTCCAAACGATGGACCACATAAATTTTTGCCGTTGGCTCGCGACGTTTCAATAGCGCCAGCAGATTCGGCTTGTCCAGATCCCAGCGATCCGGAATCACCAGCAATCCTGCTGGCTTATTGATGGCGATGATCGCATCATCTTCATAAAGGATTTGATCCGCTAAATGAAACCTTCTGCTCATCGTAGGCCTCTCAAGATCGTTCAATTTGATTCGCCGGGGGATTGTTTTTTTGCCAGCGTTGTCGACTTAGCTCGGCCATCGCGATGCTGGCAGCATGGCTGAGCGATAGTGAACCGATATTTGCCACCATCGGGATGCGGATGAGCCGATCGCACAGGTTTCGCACGCCGGCCGAAAGGCCGCGCTTTTCCCCGCCAATGGCCAGCACCACCGGCCCAGTCAGATCGATATCGTAAATGGTTCGCCGGGCGTTGGCAATACATCCGTATAAAGCAAAGCCTTGATTTTTGAGGCGAAGCAGCACTTTCTCGGCATCATCCAACAACACCAATGGCAACCGCTCATAAGCGCCTGATGACGCCCGCGCCACTGCATTGCTGTCAAAATCCCAGAGATGTTTCTTCAGCAGTACCCCATCTATCCCCAATGCCTCTGCCGATCGCAAGGTAAAGCCCAGGTTCTGACTGTCATCGATGCCTTCAAGAAGCAATAACGCCCCGGCATGCGATGATTTTTTCGCAGCGATCTGATCTAAAAGCATTTCGATCGGAGTGAGCGGTTTCGGACTTGCCAGGGCAATGATTCCGCCATGAGTTTTGCCATGCGCCATGGCATCAATTTCTTCCCGAGATGCATACTTTATCGGGATGTTTCGTATCCTCGCTTCGGCCAAAATTTCCTCGATCTGATGCGGATGCAATCCCTCCCGAATGACCAACAACGATATTTTTCGCTGTCTCGCGCTTAGCGCCGCCTCGACACCTATCTTTCCCTCGATCTGTTCCACTGGTCTCTCACCAATTGACTTGGCGAATGAACGGCTATAACAAGCGTGCTATTCACGCACGTGTTATCGTTTGAAGGGAAGCCTCTTAACGGAATCGATAATCACTATTGATTGATGTAATATAGCAAATACATAGAAAATGTCAAGCGAAAATTCCTGGAACTTAATGCGGAGCCATTCGGTTTTATACTAAACAAATTTTTTAAAAGCGAAAATCATTATGCGCACAAAAATCGTTCCCTCAGCGCGGATCGTGACGCAAACATCGAGCAACAAG